>Ga0070700_100000005_pt1 | contig 233160 bp, 161 predicted proteins | sample KBSK5101metaG_FD_65456 | JGI IMG/M metagenome (GOLD analysis project Ga0070700, IMG submission 65456) | Corn, switchgrass and miscanthus rhizosphere microbial communities from Kellogg Biological Station, Michigan, USA - KBS K5-10-1 metaG | ecosystem: Host-associated > Plants > Roots >...
TAACGTGTTCTAGCGCCAAAGGCGCGGAATATAACGTGTTCTAGCGCCAAAGGCGCGGAATATAACGTGTTCTAGCGCCAAAGGCGCGGAATATAACGTGTTCTAGCGCCGAAGGCGCACAATATAATAGCCAGCGGCAAGCGCATTGCCCCTGGTTGCGCACGTGCGAACGTGTTCTAGCGCCGAAGGCGCGGAATATGAAAGCCAGGGGCAAGCGCTGAGCGGAGCGAAGCGCGTCGCCCCTGGTCAAGGCCCACAACACAGTTCCAGGCCTGAAAGGCCGAAATAGTTATTACGCCCTTTCAGGGCTGGGCACGTTTTTAATTTATGTTACCAGGGGCGACGTGCTCCGCTTCGCTTCGCACTTGCCCCTGGCTTTCATATTCCGCGCCTTTTGGCGCTGTGATTCATATGCCAACGATAAAAGTAGCTCCTGTCAAACCGACAATCACGACCGATCTGCTCGAGAGAGTTGATATTCGCGCCGGCACAATCAAGCTTGTCGAAGATGTCAAAGGCTCGGACAAGCTCGTGAAGTTGACTGTTGATTTCGGCGATCACACGCGGACCATCATGGTTGGGATGAAGCAGGAGCGCGAGGATCCAAAACAGATTGAAGGCATGCAGACTTTGTTTGTGATCAATCTCGAACCGAGAAAGATCATGGGCGAAGTTTCAGAAGGTATGCTGCTCGACATCGGATACGCCGACGGAATCAAGCCGGTTCTCGCCCTGCCTGAACAGGAAGTTCCGAATGGAGCAAGAGCCGGATAACCATTCTCACCGCCTCATGTATTTTTTCCTCCGCCCCTCCGCACTGTACCTCTGAACAATCGTTCACCCCGATAAAACAGTACACGGGAGGGTAGCAATGCGAACTCGCAGGTTATTACTATGCACGTTGGGCCTCATCCTCATCGCTGCCGGGCTTATTTTTCGAACAACCTTTTCCGCCCGCGCCAGTCAAAGCAGTCTTATACTCTCACCAAACTTCCAGCCACGTATTCTTAGTACTTCAGGTGAATCACCATTAGCACTGCGAATCTTCACCACAGCAGTCAAAACAGACAGCCGCGGACGGATCATCACCGGACCGACCAGCGATCCAGTAAAGAATGTCGTCGGCGCCGAACCAGCCGATGAGCGAGGCGGAATGCAGCGCTTCACTAAAATCATGTATGGCGCAAGCTATATCGATGGTCGTCCCGATCCCGGAACGCGCATCGATCCTAATAATCCGGTCGTGAAGAGCGGCAGTCAGGTATGGCCCAACATAAAGCAGCCATTCCGTAGTCAGCCGCGAGCGATGGCTCTTACTGCCGATGGTCGCAAGTTGTATGTAACGCTTCCGGGCAGAGAAGGATATCCGGACTGGCGCGTGGCAGTGGTTGACACTTCAACCAGACGCGTTTTGAAGTGGACGACACTACGAACGATTCCGTACTCGGCAACTTCGACACCGGATTCTACGGCGAAAAGGCGCGCTTCAATGCAAACGGCACACGACTCTACATCACCGATCGATTTAAAGATTCCGTCCATGTGTTCAGGATAGATCCAGGGCCCTTTTTTATGCAGATCGCCGAGGTGCAAACCGGGAACACGGATCTTGAGCGAGCGAATCCGCGCGATCTCGATCTGAGTGCGGACGGCAAAACTCTGTACGTAGCCAACACGTTGGGCCATACGGTCGCTGCCATCAATGTTGAGAATGACGCCAACACCCTGGTGAAAGTCATGCCTGTTGGCGGTCTCTCAACAGATGTGAAAATCGCGGGTCGTTGGGGAATCGTCTCCGGACAGGAAACCAACACTCGATTGAACGAGCCTGAAAGCGGCCACGGTGTCCCGATCAAAGACGCCAACGGCATCGCCATACGTAACAACGGCCAGCCACTCGGCTACCTGCCTGTTATGACAGATGCGACAAAAGCCACGACCTTCGACGATCTCGGCAGTGAACTGAACATCTTCGACACCACGAGCAACTCGTTTGTCTATCGTTATGTCGATGAAGGACGTGACATCTCCCAATTAGTCATACCCGGACAATTCGTGGATCTGCACGATCACGCTGACGCGCAGAAAATAATCAAGGGCAGTGGGCCGGAACAGATGACGATCAAGGGCACTTTGCTCTTTGTCACGATGACTAACTAGGAAAGGGTGCAGGCGTTTCGTATTAACCAGAATGCAACCGATCCTTCGCAGTTATTGACACCACTCGCTATCGAGTTCACCGGCGGAATTACACCACAGGGAGTCGAAGCTTCGCCGGATGGACGCACTATTTATGTCGCCAATCTGCAAACCGAAGATGTCTCGTTTCCTGGAGTTGATGCGAATGGAAATCTACAGCGTCAGGGGTTTCTGCCGGTAGGTGTCACGCCTTCAACGCCCGATCCGTCGAAGGGCAGCAACGGTCAGGGATTGTTTGCGACTGACGAAGAGAAAGGTCTGCGCTGGTTCTTTTCGTCAGCGTATTCGGACGACGGTCACAAGTCATGCGGATTCTGTCACTGGGACGGCCGGCAGGATGGGTGTCAATGGAACGTTGCGGCGAATGCGGTTGGTGGCGTGAAGGTATGCCCGCAAAATAAAGACATCTCAGACAACTGGCCCGAGTGGTATGAGGGATTGAATAACGACTTCATGGCCTATGCTTCTGCGTGCAATGGCGAAGTGCTGCTCGGCGAGCGCGCGCCGACACCGCTTTTCCCGCAGGCAGATCAAGTCGAACGTATGAAAGCGCGTGAGGAATTCGTGCTTCAGAAAACGGAAGAAAACTCGCGTGCGATCGGACGTTCGGATCTGAGCGGGAAGGCTTTCAAAGTTGGTTACTTCGACATGGCCTATCTCCAGATTCTCTGGTCACAGAATGAGCGCAGATTACTGCCAAATCCGCTCGCACAGTTTCCGACGAGCGAGCAAGCTGCGAAGATCGCACGCGGCAAGCAGATCTTCTCAACGAAAGTGGCACAGGGAGGTGCAGGCTGCTCCGACTGTCATCACAACGGTAATAAATCTACGAACGGAGTTCTCGACGATACCTTCCAGGACTTCAACATTCACGAGCCGGGAGTCATCAGCGAGTCAACAGTCGACGGTGATGGTCCGTTCTTCCGTCCTGCGAACGATTACTTCTTCACTCGCTTTGCACCACCGCAGGATGTCGGCACACCGCAGAACTTCAGTAGTCGCAACACCAAACACCTGCGCGCGCTTTGGGACAGCGTGCCACGCTAGTTGCACTACGGGTTTGCACACACCTTGCGCGAACTGTTGTTGCCTCCTGATTCGCCCTTGCTCTTGCCTGGCGAAAGAGGATTCAACTTCCGAACTGTAAGAACAGATCAGCGCCGTGGCGCGAACAATCTGCCCACGGAAGTTCCGATCACAGTCGCCGATCGCAGCGGCGGTTTCGCAGGCGACGGTATGGGACCGATCTATGTGAGTTTGGATAACCCGTTTGTGAACGGACCGAATGGGCGGCCATTGATCGATCGACTCGGCAGTGATAACTTGGCGCCGCTGATTGTGGCCGGTCAAATCAATCCCGCTCTCGCAGCGAATAACATCAGAGTGCTCAAAGACACACACGGAAAGACGTCGCACTTATCCGCGAGTGATCTCGAAGCGTTAATTCTTTATCTCCTTTCCCTGGATGCCACTCCGAAATAGGACGAGGGCGATCAGGATGGTCTAACTAGACTTGAGGCGCTGAATCATCGTCTTAGGGCGCGGGCTTTAGACACCCCGCGCTCTCTTTTTCTCTAAAACCGTTGCGGCGCGCCACTCACGACGCGCACGGTGTCGCGCGCGATCAATAACTCTTCATTCGTCGGTATCACGTAAACTGCGACGCGCGAATCACCGGAGCTGATCTGCCCGCTCGTATTCGTGCCATTGTTCGAATTCAGTTCCGCGTCGAGTTCCACTCCCAGCCAGCTCAGCTCGCCGCAAATCTTTGCGCGAATCTCCGCGGAGTTTTCGCCGATTCCGCCAGTGAAAACAATTGCTTCGGCGCCGTTCATCGCCGCGAGGTAACTGCCGATGTATTTGCGTGCGCGATAACAGAAGATCTCGATAGCCAGGCGCGCGCGACGGTCGTCGTGTTCGTGTGCTTCTGCGATCAATTCGCGCATGTCGTCGGTAAGTCCCGAGATGCCGAGCAGGCCTGATTGTTTGTTGAGCAGGCTTTCGACTTCACCAGAAGTCAGGCCTTCTTTAGAGGCGATTAGATCGACGATCGATGCATCCAGATCACCCGAGCGCGTGCCCATCACGAGGCCTTCGAGCGGCGTGAATCCCATCGAGGTATCGATGCTGTTGCCGTTTTTGATCGCCGCGATCGAGCAACCGTTGCCGAGGTGCAAGGTGATTATGTTCGTCTCATCACGCGCGATGTTTTTCAGTTTGCGATAGCGGTAAGCAACATAGCGATGCGAGGTACCGTGAAATCCGTAACGGCGTATGCGATGACGTCGATACAGTTGATACGGTAACGCGTAGAGGAACGCATGTTCAGGGAGTGTCTGATGAAATGCTGTATCGAAGACAGCGACTTGCGGGAGGGGGGCGCCCAAGGCTGTGCGTGCGGCGACGATGCCCTGAATGTTTGCCGGGTTGTGCAACGGCGCAAGCTCAATACAGTCTTCGATACTTCGCAACACCTCGTCGGTTATCAGGGCCGATTTCGTGAACTGTTCGCCGCCATGGACCACCCGATGACCGACGGCATGAATGTCGGCAATACTGCTGACTCCGGCCAACCCCGATTCTTCGCCGATGGACCAACGAAGAATCATCTCGACCGCCGCACGCGTATCTCTGACCGGTTCGGCGAAGTGCTTCGGCGGCTTGCCTTCGGACGTGAACGTGATGATGCCCGCGCCGCCGACACGCTCGATGAGCCCATGGGCCAGACGCCTGTCAGCGTCCTGCTCGATGTGCTCTAGATCGGTAGCGATCAGTTGAAACTTCACCGACGAGCTGCCGCAGTTTAGAACCAGTACGTTCATATTAGCGCGATTATTGTATCAGTACTCCAACCGCAAATACGCCGAAGGCGTTCGCTAATTCCAGCCCAGTGGTTCGCGCGCAGCGAGAACCCTGGGATCCCTACAATAAAAAGGAGATTCAATCCTGAAAGCATCCGACGCGTAGGTCCACGTCATCGGGTTGAAGGAACTTAAGGTGAGGGGGCCGATTAGTGTAAAAAGGAGGACGCGTTGCGGCAGCTAAGACCGGCGACCCAATGGTGTTTGAGATACCCGTCTCAAAGCATGGTTCCGGGATTGGCGATCATCACATTGGTGAAGACCTGATTATCGAGTCTATCCCGTTTAGGAGATTTCCCAACAATCGCTCCCGGGCGCAACGCGTCCGCTGACGCAGATGAACCTCAAGTTGCAGCACGTCATCAGTGACCTGAGCGGGCAGACGGGCCTGCGGATTGTACGAGCCATTGTGGCGGGCGAGCGCGATTGCCTGAAACTGGCGGCGCTGAAAGATCGGGGGATAAAGAGTGATGTTTCGACTATTGCCAAAGCACTCGAAGGAGACTATCGGGCGGAACATTTGCTTGCGCCACGACATCGGCCGCCTGCCCATCGTGCAGCGAGACAATCCACGAATGATCGTTGGTTATCTAGGTCGCGCGAGCGTGATGACGGCGAGATTGCGACGTCACGAAGAAGAGCACCACCGCGAAGCCGGCTGGCTCCACGCGCTGACACAGTAGCTAAGAAGGCAAATCAAGCGGCTTCTCTTCGACAACCAGCCGCCAGCTAAGTACGTCCTTGACCATTAGCTGTGTGCCTTCTACCGCTAATTCACTGAGTCTCACCGACGACAAATCTTCGTTATCCAGTGAGACACCGGTAAGCCGTCCGGAGAAAGATTCAAGTTGTGAGCTCATGGCCCGAGAGGATTTCATGAGTCGATCGAATTCCCCCTGACTGCGAATTGCCGCTAAAGCTGCGCCAAAACTCGGTCCAACTATCGTTAATGTCGTTAGAACAGTTGGCCAGGGTGGCTCGTGAATAACAAAATGAAGCAGTGCGGAAACGAAGGCCAGGAAGAATAAGCCCATGCCGATGATGTGCATGCGGTGATTCAAACTCTCGATGACCTTCGCATTTCGTTCATGGTAGTTGATCTGGCCCCTTATGCTTTCATTGAGAAAGCTTCTGACGGTCTGCAGGTAATTGCGATCTAACTTCAAACGTATCATCCCGGAATGCCGGAAGATAGCTTGCAAGTGCCAGTACATCCAATTGTGATGAGGGTCACAGTTCGAACTATTTGTAGGGGCTCGGAAGACTGAAGCCGGTGCGCGACCCAGTGCCATCAGAAACTGCGTCTGCCGCAAATGTTCCGCCAGCAAGCGGTAATCGATCCATCGCTCGTGCCAATGACGTCTCGTGCCGATGGACGTTACGAGCATGATTGCCACGAGGGTGATTACTTCTGCAAAAGTAAATAAGTACTGCGCGCCTGTATGGTTGCCTTCTGCTAAGTGGTTGTCTGGTGCTACCAAAAAAGCAAGGAACGCGAATAAGACCGCGAAGGCGCTCATCAGGTAGTTGAAAACGAAGGCAGAGCGATATACGTTCGCATAAAAGTCGGCCAATCGATCTGCCCACAGGTAATGATTTATAAGCGCACTGTCGATCTGTTGCGACACCTCTTGCGGCAGGATCGTCGGAAAGTCTAAAGAGCGGGTGGTGGGAACTTTGCTGGCGAAGAGATTCCGAAATAATTTCCATAAACAACCGAACCTCAGTTTTCGATTCTTCTCTTTGAAATAGCCGGTTAGAAGGTCCGGTCTCCTTTTCTCCGAATCGTCCGAGGATTCCGGTGGCAGAAACAGAATCGAAAGCTGTTCTGAGAGCTTGGAAGCGCCTGTTTCCCATGGAACCCAGCCGTCACCCACTTTTACAGTAGTAACGTGAGGGGCTTTCGAATGGATCCAGACCAGCGGAATATTCAGGAGCTCTGCGTAACCCACTACCTGACTAGTTCCTCCTCGCCGGCCAGACTCGCCATTCCAGATGGCGATCATCACATCAGAATGATCAAGCACAGTTTTGCCGAGTGCTTCGTAGGCCCGATCACTACAATCTGCAGTTTCTCGTGAGCCGTCTAATTCCAACACTGAAGTTGCTTTTGATAGCAACAAGTGAAACTCATCGATTGAATCCTGTGTTTTGAAATCCGTTTCATATTCTTCCTGCGAGAATGGAAGCACACACTGAAGGTCGAATTGCTCGCCCAGGGTGTTGGCAACTTTCACCAACATCCGGTCCGCCCCTTCAGCCAAGGGTGAGATAATTCGCAGCACGGGTGGATCCTTCGGATGTAACGGGCCTGCTTTTAACTGGAGTTTAGCGGCCGTCTCTCTCAGGAATTCGAGCACTCTTTTTATCTCTCTTTGTAATACCTCCTCGTCTACAAACTGCAGGTTATTAGGTCGATGACCTGTTACGCCTATGCGCAAAGTAAGTCTTGTAAGTGGCGGCGAGGATGTTTTATGGCCGTCCATGTCGGGTGGTTGGCTTTTATAGTTCATTGGTCTGATCTCAACAGTCGATTGAGGCTAACGCTAACGGTGTGTTTAAGGACGAATGGTTAGATTCTAGATCAAATCGATGTCCTCGGATAGGGTGGCACGCTTATAAAACCTTGACAAAACCCTCAACAGTTGTAGGATCTGGGCTCATCTAACTGCTTGTTGTGTGCCATCTACCTCCGGAGGTACTCTTCCCATGCCTTTTCTTCCTCAGTTCACGACTGATCTATTCATCAGTTATTCCCCAATCGACGACAAATCGCTAATTCCCAGCCAAAGGGGTTGGGTTTCGACGTTTCAAGAGGCGTTGTCGATCCGCTTGTCACAACTTCTGGGTACGCCGCCCACGATTTCCAACCAGGATGAGCTACAAAATAACGGTAACCAATTGGGCACTGTTGGACTCCTGGTATCAGTTGTCTCGCCGGCTTACGTCAGTTCTCAAACTTGTCTGAATCAGATCAATAACTTTATTGAAAGTGCCAATCACACCGGTGGGTTGAGCATTGATGACAAGCCTCGAATTTTCAAGGTGACGAAGATGCCGGTCAATCAGGAAAAGCAACCGCTACGACTCGTTAATTTGCTGAATTATGAGTTTTACCAGGTTGAAGGAACGGGCCGGGCACACGAACTCAAACCGGAAGGCAATCCCAATATCACAGAAAACTACTGGCTCAAGCTGGACGACCTTGCCTATGACATTCAGCAAGTACTGGAAATGCTGAAAGCGCGTGGCGACAGTTACGTGAACGAGGCGCCGCAAAGTGAAAATGTCGTTACCACAGCCCGAACAGTGTTCATCAGTTATGCCTCCGAAAACGAAGTAACAGCACAAAGAATATGTGACCTGCTCGAGGGGCGAGGAATTGATTGCTGGATCGCTTCGCGCGATGCCCTACCGTGCGCAGAATATGCACCTCAAATAACCGACGCAATTGATGGTGCGGAGGCGTGCGTTCTCATTCTATCAAGAGATTCGAACGCGTCCGTACATGTGATCAATGAAGTTGAATGGGCGACAAGTCACGGAAAGCCAGTGTTCACAGTGCGACTGGAAGATGTGTCTCCCTCAAAGCGGCTGGCATTACATATCTCGACCAGACAATGGCTAAATTGTTGGGCCCCTCCCCTCGACGAAAAGATACATCGGCTGGGAACTGCTATTAAGCAGGAGATTGGTCTGCATGGTTCCAACGAGTCGATTTACCTGGCCGAGACTTCTTTCGATCTGAGGGATGAACGCGACATTATCCGGCGCGAACTACAGCAGAGAGGATATCCTGTTCTGCCGGACAGGTCGTTGCCTTCCGATGCAGCGACTTTCAAGAAGGTCGTCCGCGACTATCTCAGTAGATCCCGCCTCTCAATTCATTTGGTTGGAGACAATTACGGCGATACTCCAAAGGGAGAAACTAAGTCGCTGGTCGTTTTGCAAAATGAATTGGCCCAGGAACAAAGTTTGAAGCCCGGGTTCTCCCATTTGATTTGGATACCGCCGGGCGTGAAAGGCCAGGATGTAAAACAGCGCGAGTTTATTGAAAGTCTCAACCGCGAGTCCGGTTCTCAACAACGCTTTGATTTGTTGCATAATTCTCTGGAAGAGCTGAAATCGTTTATCGAAGAAACGCTCACCAATCGAAAACCACGTCCGCCTGCTGCGAGCCCAGGTGGACCTCTGCACATTTACCTCATCTGCGATCAACAAGACCTTCCTTCCGTATTACCGATTCGAGATTACTTATACGACAAGGGGTACGAGGCCATTCTTCCAGCGATGACGGGTGGCGAAGCAGAGGTGCGCGAAGATCATAAGGATAACCTTATAACGTGTGACGCGTGCTTGATTTATTACGGTGCGGCAAATGAGTTTTGGGTTCGCTCGAAGTTGCGAGACCTGCAGAAGAGTGCGGGATATGGAAGAACGAAGCCGATGATAGAGCGAACAGTTTACCTCGCCAGTCCACAGACACCAGATAAGATCAACTACCGCACGCTCGATGCCACAGTCATTCGAAATTTCGATGTTTTTGATCCGGATTTGTTGAAGCCTTTCCTGGCGGCGCTTGCCCGAACCGAAAGCGTGAAAGGAGGACGGCAATGATTAAGAATCCATTTCCCGGTTTAAGACCGTTTGAGACCGATGAGGATCATCTATTTTTCGGACGAGATGACCAAAGTGATGAAATCCTGAAGCGGCTAAGATGTAATCGTTTCGTGGCTGTCGTGGGAACGTCAGGCAGCGGCAAGTCTTCACTGATTAAGGCAGGCTTACTGCCATCGCTTCATGGTGGGTTCATGGTAAAGGCCGGCTCGCGTTGGCGAATCGCAGTCTTCCGACCCGGCGATCGTCCCATTCACAATATGGCGGTGGCATTAAGCACACCCGGCGTCCTCGGCGATGGCTCGGAGAGTTCTGCAACTAACCTGATAACTGTCGAGACTACGCTGCGACGCAGTGGGCTTGGACTGATTGAGACAGTTCGCCAGGCCAGAATGCCGGCGCAGGAGAATCTTCTCATTGTAGTTGACCAGTTTGAAGAACTCTTTCGCTTTAAATCCAACCAGGAAACAGAAGCGCTGGAACGACGTGCTGCAGCTTTTGTGAAACTTCTCATCGAGGCTGCTAAGTGTGATGAGGTGCCCATCTATATCGTAATTACGATGCGTTCGGATTTCCTCGGCCATTGCGCGCGCTTTCGTGAGCTTCCGGACCTTATCAACGAAGGCCTCTATCTCATTCCACTGATGAGCCGTGTTCAGCATCGCGAGGCCATCGAAGGACCCGTTGCCGTTGCGGGTGCCCATATCTCGCCCGCGTTAGTCAATCGGCTCCTCAACGATATTGGGGAAGATCCCGAGCAACTCCCTATCATGCAACACGCGCTGATGCGTACCTGGGAGCATTGGGCCAACAACCACGATGAAGGACAGCCCCTGGACCTTCGCCAGTATGAAGCAGTAGGAAGCATGGCGGAGGCTCTGTCGTTACACGCCGACGAAGCCTACAACGAACTGTCCAAGGAACATCAGGAACTGGCCCAAACAATCTTCAGAGTTCTAACCGAGAAACGCCCGGGTAATCCTGGCGTGCGTCGGCCCACCAGAGTTGCAGAACTCTGTGCCATCACGGAGGCCAACGAAGCGGATGTGATCACGGTCGTAGAAAATTTCAGACGTTCGGGCAGATCATTTCTAATGCCACCCCCTCAGGTGGAGCTGAATGCCGACTCGTTAATAGATATCTCGCATGAGAGCCTGATCTCCGGCTGGAAGCGGCTTCGTGGATGGGTTGAAAATGAAGCTTTATCAGCGGCCATCTACCGGAGAGTAGCCGACACTGCTGAGCTCTACTACAGGAATGAAGCGGGGTTGTGGCGCGATCCCGATCTCAAGGTGGCCCTCGGCTGGCAGGAAAAAGCACGGCCGAACAAAGCATGGGGCGAACACTATCATTCCGGTTTTGAAGCCGCGATTAACTTTCTCAAGGAGAGCAAGCAGGCAGTCGAGGATCGTTTGGCCGAACGTGAAAAGCAACGCAGACGAGCGCTGCGACGCACGCGAGTTACGGCTACAGCTCTTTTCGTCCTGGCGCTTGCAACCACAACTTTTGGGTTCGTGGCATGGAAGAAAAGTAGATATGCCACGGACCAGGCAACTTTGGCCGAGAAGCAAAAAGGTGTTGCGCAGCGGGCTGAAAAAGAAGCTCAAGACGCAAAGACGGATGCTGAAAGGAGACGGCTCGATGCTGAAATCGCACGTACAGATGCCGAAAACGCAAGACAGATAGCCCAGGAAAAAGCTGCTGAAGCGCAGCGCAATCTTGTCGCAGCAAATGCAGCCAGGCAAGTGGCAGAAGCGGCGGAGCGAAATGCTCTCGAACAGGCCGGCAGGGCTGATCAAATAGCCCTTCGATTGCGTAAGGAAATTGTTTCGAACAGCACTATATTGTTCGAGGCGACGGAACGTCTTAAGGACGCGTCACCTTCTGTGGAGCAAAACTTTTATTTCCGCCAGATCCGGGCAATAGCACGAAGTCAGCAACGAGACCACAAAGGAGCTATTGAGGAAAGTTCACAAGCTTTGGAAATAGCCCCCGAGGACCCATACGTGCGAGGACTTCGTGGCTACGAACAACTATTGGATTCAAACTCGCAAGAAGCGATACAGGACTTCGAAGCCTACCTGAAGAACGACCCTCATGATGCGAACCAATACCTGAACCTCTCTCTCGCATTCGGAATGCTCGGCCAACATTCCGAATCTCTGGCGGCGGTAAATCAAGCTATCGATAATTTTGCGCATATCGGTGATGAGTGGTTTGACAGTGAACTCTCGGAGGACTTAACGGAGGTAACGCATTTACCACTTCTCTACGCTGATGGAGATGCCTTTAAGACAGCGTTGAAATACCAGCGCGCAGCACGGCTGGCGATTTCGGGCAGCAGTCAAAAAGACTTCGCAACTATACTCGCGAATGCTGATGAGGAAGCGCGGAAGAATCGCCGGCCTTTGGATGCTTATTTCGCCGCTCTCAACTGGGTGTGGCTCCAGCAAAGGGATCGAGTTGAGAAGGACTATGGTGGTTTAGTCATTCAAGGCGCGCTGTGGCAGCGTGCGGCTGCTTGTAAACCAGAGCTCGCAAAACTCGCAAAGCGCGACTATGCCAACTTCCTTAGGCAGCATCGAATACGACATGACCAACGGTACGACGACCTCGCAAACTGGGTGACAACTGAAATAGCCCGGTTCACCAAACGCCAGTTTCCTACTCAGACACAGAATCCGAAGGCGCTGAAGCTGTCGATTGCAGCGGAAGAAGCTCTGGCAACTGACAATCCCGATGCAATTGAGATTCTGGACGAGGTGATTAAGTTGGAGCCCAAGAATGTAGACCTGCGCTTGAAAAGGCTTAGGGCGAACTTCGAGGCGGAAGGAATCACCGAAGAATTAGTGAATGAAAGCAAAGAAATTCTAAAACTTGATCCCAAGGCTGCATTCGCCCGTGCGATCATCGATAAGGCGAAGTCTGATGCCGATCCGATATGGAAGTTTAAGCGGATGGTGGAGTACTTTCCGAACGACTCCAACGTGCTCGAGCAGCTCACGGACGCGTTAATCGAAGCCAATCGAGCAGATGAAGCGCTTCCATACTTAAGGCGTCTGACGAACTGGGGCGGCACTAGTGCCAAGGTGTTTCACCAAAAAGCCCAAATCCTGGCTCAAAGTGCAAATGAGAAGGACCTCGTCGAGGCGGAATTGGCGATTAACAAAGCGATCGCTCTTAAGCCTGACGAGCCCAAGTTCTATGACTCGCAGGAGAAGATCCAACTGAAGCTAAAGAAGTTTGCTGGATCGGTTGGCATTGACGCTAATCTATTACAGCAAAGAGCTGTGGGTTATAACACCGCCGCAGACGCCATGCTGAAGCGTGGCTCAGTGGTCCCGGCTTTCGAGACCTACTTGAAAAGTCTGAGAATCCTTACAGCAGTTCCCAACGCGCAGCGAAGCGTTGATATGCGGTGGGAAATGACTGTCACACTTCATAAGGTCGCAAGGCTTGTTAGGCAGCACGAATCCAAGGCCAAGGCAATTGAGCTAATGGAGCACTTGAAAGGCGAGTTTGGAGATTCTGAAGATCTGCGAGTTCTGTTAGACAACGAAATTAATCGGCTCTCAAACTCACCTGATTGACGATCACCAGTACTCAGCTTTGACTTGGTGGAACGGGATCGCTGTGGAATATCGTCAGCACCTTAAAGAACGCCGGAATAATCGTCGTGATTGCGGTGACGATTGCGAGTGATGAAGTGTAAAGCTCGCGCTGAGTTACAAACAAAAAGACTGTAATCGCAACGAGCACGACGAGGATCGGAAACTTCAGCGTCTGCCAGGGACTGACACGCTTAGCGTGCTCCTCAAGCTCCGCCACAAACTGCATTCTCTCCGGGCAAGTAACAAACTGCCGGAAACTGTCGTTCAGCAAATGAACATCTTCATCTCTAACGATCAATTCAGTTCTGAGTAAACGTTCGAGATCCGGATCGCGATGGCTCAACAGACGATCCTTTCCGAGGTGAAAGAGAGTCAACTTTTCCGACGTTGAGCACGAGTTCCAGAGATGGTTGTAGTACGGTCGCGCCTGATTCACGAGCCGGTTGAGCAGGTGTTCGTGATTAAGCGTCACAAAACTTTTCTGCGCCAGAATTTGCCGGCCAATCTGCTGGAGTGGACCTTTTGGCTTACACTCCGCCGCGAGTGTATCGATTAATTCGTTTACCTCTTGCGGCGATCGACCTTTTAAATCCGTTTTGAGTATCCGCGTTCGTTCTTCCTCAACGCTCTCGGCGAAGGACTGCGGGTCGCCTGTATCCTCCCCATACTCGGTAAAGAACTGGCTCATCACTCTGGCCCAACGCCCCGTGTCGTCGAGGTCTGCGAGTCCATCCCCCCCGTTTTTGAAACAATACTTTGACGGCTCCGCGTCCGAGAAAATCATCAACGTTCGCTTTTTCTCCAGCAGTGTTTCCAGCAACGATAACTTTTGCCCGTTAGTTTGCGAATCATCAAGCCGGTAGCCGAAGTTATCAAGGCCGTATACTACCTCTTTATCCAGCACCAACTCTGCTGCCTTCACTTCCCATCCGGGAGTGCCGGCGAGCTCACGCACGTCGTCGAGATAAACATTGCTATTGGTGGATGGCTCTTTTTCGACGAACGGCGCATCGACTACGACGAAGAGATTTTGATCGACCTTCTCATTCAGGAAAGCACTCAAGGGACGGCTGCTGGGTTTATAAACATCCAGCAGGAATACCTTTCGCACGATGAAGTAAACAAAAAGAAAGAAGGGGAAGAACGCGAGGATGAATAGGGCCAGCCATCCTGGTCCAGGTATTTCAAAACCAGGCGCCAGTGTATTCATGTGTTGCCACGGCCAGCCTGGTTGATCGCTTGAGTTTTTATTGAGGTGCAGCGCCACGCGACCACCTGGGGCCCGCTCCCAGTCGCAGCACCCGTGGGAGATATTGGTCAGCAACACGCCGCGACGTTCGATGCTAACCTGATTGTAAAGCGGGACGAATCTGTACAAGTCTAACAGCCAATCCGCAGGCGCCTCTGCGGGGCACGTCATCGAGTCAGCCTTTCCCCGCTCTGTCTTGAAAAAGAATTTGTCGTATATGTCCCAATCGCTTTTAGTGCGTGCTTCGACAAAAGAAGAGGCAAGCGGTGGCTCTATGTTGGAGTATTGACTGCGAATTCCCTGATCTCGTTTCGCCAGTTCCGAGGCAAATGTGAACTGTCCATGCTTGATGAATGCCTTCATCTCCGATTCGTATGCATACTTGAAAAATGCCGCGGCCGGCAAAATAGCGATCAGCAGGAGAAGAAAGGTCAGGTTCAACGCGTAGGCCATGTCGTATCGTCCAAGCCAATTCACGGGCGCAACACTCCAGCGACTGGCCCATTTACCCGTTGTCGTACCGAAACGGAGTAGCAAAAAGAACGTTAAAACGCTCAACAGACCGATTATGGCGATCACCCAGGGCAGAATTTGTCCGTGCAAAAAGATCGTTAACAAAGTCGAGGCGATTGCCAGGCCAAGCAGCGCCAGAAACAATTGATAATAGATCCCTCGTTTGTCAGGCCACGGCCACAACCACGCACGTCTTTCATTTTTAACATTGAGCAGGTAGAAGCAACTGAAGCACGCAAGACAGATGATCGTGTAAATCAGAAATAACAAACTTACCAGCGTGAGTAACTCGAGAAAGGCGCTTCGAAGTGGCTGCTTGTTTTGAAAAACTATCAGGGACCACTGTGGAAAGTTATCGCCGAAAGTCGTGATGAAGACACGATGACCTTCGCCAACATATTTCACATCGATTGTGGCATCGCTACGGGCAACCACAGCAGAGCGGAGCCGTGCGTTGTCATCACATTCCTGGAAAAAATTTTCTCCTAAATGATGTGCTTCGTCTGAATGAAAAAGCACCTTGCCATCATTTGCGATAATCACAAAGCCAAACCCCGCGGGCAGGACGGGTTGCATCAAAGAGATCAGCCTTGTGTCGAATGCGGCGATCCAGTCGGAATCTTGAGTTAGTTTTGAAATCTCAACTTCATTTCGACCCGTCGTTCGAGAGATGATGGGTTCCAGCCAAAACTCCTGAGTTGCCAGACCAGCGTCGCGATTCTCAAACTTATAAACGTTTCCCTGTCGAAGATTAGTAAAGTACGGACGTGTTGAGACGGGAATGTACTGAGTGGTTTCCTTTTGAATGGTCCACTTCGCTCGTTGTTCCCCGGTCTTGTCAATCCACACCGCCGTATCGAAATACGGGTACGTTGTTGTGGGTTTGGCGTTGTCGAGTTCGGGTAGTATGTTTTTCTTTTCAGTAACCGGCTCCTGGTAAACACTCCCCCTCAATTCGGGATCGTCCGTGCATGGCCCTGTCGAACCAAGTTTTTTTAGCAAGGCGCAATTCTTACTTAGCGTGTCCAGTTGTTTCAGCGCCGCGGTAAGTTCCTCCTTGAAATTCTTCTTCACGTCACCGGCGAGTGTCTCGAGGTATGAGTCGATATCTGTCTCGAGCCTGTAGTACGAGGCCGTGTATAGACCGAGCACAGTAACGACGGCAACGGTAACGACGATGGAAAAAGTCAGGAAGTAGATGTCCGCCGTTCCCAAACGATCTTTGGGCCCGATCAGGATTAGCTTAAGGAAAGGCCAGCTTAGAATCAGGAGGGCGGTAATAAAACCGCAAAAGATTAGAACTGTGTATGAGATTGACCACGCCTGATTTCGGAAATAATCGCTCTGTATTAAGCCACTGATGATCCACGACGGATTCGTACCAGTGCCGTTGCTGGAAAACAAAGATATTTCCACCGGATGGGAAAAGAGCTTGTAATCCGTGCCGGCCAACGTTACGTCTATGACATTGCTCCCTGGTCCAATGTCTTTTACTTCCACCTTCGAGGCCGCTTCCGCTGCGGGCGTCAACTTGTCCAGCAAAGATAGACGAAGCTGTGTCGTATCGTGCTCAAAGATAACTTTGCCGTTCGACTGCTCAGAGATAAAGATATTCTGAAACTGATCTCGCTCCGTGTTACCAAGGGGAGTTCGCGTATCCAGCAGCGGTTGTAACAAACTCTGCAAGTCGGCTTTGGCCCGAACTTTTACGTATCCCTTTTTGTCAGGCTCCTGGGTTATGTAGGTGAAATATAGCGTGGCGGCGCCGGCATCCTGCCTGACGGCATTTAATACGACGGTGCCGGCAGACTTCGGCTCGTCACCGCTCGCCGGTTCAATGCCTATCGGGATGATCTGTGGACTGTTGTCCTTAAAAGCGCTGAAGATTGTCTTAAACTTCTCGAGATTCGTCGTCTCGGCCAGAGTGGGGTCGTAATGGACCGAAGCCTTTATATCTTTAGGTTTTATGAACTTTTCACTATTGTTTTTCAGGACCAGCCCGACACTTTCCACCTTCGACGTGATTTGGCTGCTGATTAGCGACAATTTTCTGAAACTGCGTTCTGTGAAGTAAGCAGTTTGGCTACGCACAATCAGGAGGTAGTAGAGAATGAGCGGAAGCACCAGCAGCGCCGCAATGACCGCCAGAATGCGCAGCCGGTACAGAGACGGTGAGATATTTCGCAGAGTATTGAGTAGCCCCATGGCGAGCGTATGCGGTTAAAAATAGCTGGTTGGTTTATTTCAGGATAAGAGGCCAACCAGAACAGAGAAATAAAAAGGACGGCTAAAAGCGTGTGAGCACTTTAAGTCCGTAAACACCCGATGTCAATACTCGGTAGTGCCGAACAAATACGCCGAAGGCGTTCGCTAATTCCAGCCAGGGTTGGAGCGCAGCGACAACCCTCGGGTAAAAACAAAATAAGAGCGTCCAACCCTGAAGGGTTCGACGCGAGAGGAACCCTTTCAGGGTTTAACGCATTTCTTGTAATTGCACCCAGGGTTCTCACTACGTTCGAACCCCGGGCTGAAATTAGCCAACGCCTTCGGCGTATTACTTCGTGATTCAACTGCGGCACTACTCGATAGTCCGGTAGTGGGGTATTAGTGTGTTGCTACCCCCACTACCGATAGTCCGAACTCATTGACGATAGCTTGAGGGTTGTATATAGTCCGTTCGCTCAAAGACCCAGACCAGATTTCCCCGATCTCGCAACCGCGTTTTGCCACTTCGAACAATCTGGCCTCTATCTCAGAACATTCGGCAAGGAGTCTTAACGATGAAATACCTACTCAGAGCTACGTTTTTTATCGGACTACTAATTCTTACGTGTGGCGTTAACGTGTTTGGGGCAATGAGCCTCTCCGGAAGCGGTGGTATCGACTTCAACGGGACCGGCACCATTACTCACATGCAGGTTCCATCTGTCATTAACGAGGTTTACGGTACGAACTGCGTACCTTCCCCGAACACTAATCCCATAGTCCGGTGCAATGCGCCACTGGACACATCACTCCTGGGAAATGACATAGTTCGCGCTGAGCATCTCCGCGTAGAAGCGGTACTCTCTACAACTTTCTTCGGATTGCGATTTGGGTGTTCGACGTGTGGTACGCCTATTTTCGTGCCAGTACCAGACATGGTTGTGGTACCGGGTGGCTCATTCGCTACCAGACTAAAACTTCCCGAAGATAAGGCCGAGCAATTGCAGGCTCTTATCGATCAACATGGAGCAAGCGCAGTCCACATCAACATCTCTATCAGTGGAGGTTCACTCACTGTATTCTCCACAGTGCGAGCTGTGCCTACAGATATCAAACCCGGCACTTCCCCGAATACGATGAACCTGCGCAGCCGGGGAATGATTCCGATCGCTCTTTTGACTACTCCGACTTTTGATGCGACTACGATCGACGTCGACTCTTTGCGCTTTGGCGCAACCGGACAAGAAATAGCGGCAGTACGTGCGGTTCAGGATGACGTAGACGGTGATGGCGATATCGATCTTCTTGTTTTCTTTCGCAGCCAGGACACCGGCATCGATTGCGACACTCTATTCACCTACATAAGCGGTACAACTCAATCTGGAGCGCCTATTGCCGGCACCGATTCAGTGGCCGTTGTTGCCTGTCCCTAGTGCGGTTGCGTGATTGGTCGCCAGTCTCCTGACTGAATAAAGCTGGCCCAGTAATAGGGATGTCTTCGATCCTGTTTGGGGTTGTTGCCGCGAAGCATTTGCAGTTGCACCTCACGCAATGCTTCAGTGCGTCCCTCGCCGGCGCGGATGTGAGTATAGTAATCAATCATCAGGTCTTTCGTGACAGCGTCATCGACTTTCCACAAACTCATTAACTGACTCTCAGCTCCGGCCAGTACGAGGGCGCGTCTCAAACCATAAACTCCATCACCATTGCGCACCTCCCCGAGGCCGGTTTCGCACGCTGATAAAGCGACGATTTTCGTCCCCCATAAATTTAATCCAGCCGCTTCCAACGCCGTGAGTATGCCGTCCTCTCCGTTTCCGCCGTGACGTTTATTAGCGCCGGCAAGTGCGATTCCCGATCGGAGCAACGGATTTTCTCTTTGCACTCGCGCTTCCGCCGCCACGTCAGCCAGGAAAAAACCATGAGTCGCTATGTGCAGGATGTACGGAGCGTTCACGCGTTTGATTGTTGATTCGTTGGCTTGCATCCCGGTGAGCAGGGTGACGGCCCCGGGAAGAATCCGTTTGAGTGCGTTCCCTTCGCTGGCGGTAGCGGGTATTGGGTCAAATGTCGCTTCACTCAAATCAAAAGCTCGCTGAGTCTTTCTGTTTGTGAAAGTTTGCTGGCTTCGTCTGGGCGCCCGGTAATTGAAGGCTGGATTAGCAATCACGAGCGACGGCTGTGTGTTCGCATTCTGCGATTGCAAACGCAGTAAATCGCGCCCGCTCGTTAAGTAAGTGATTCGATAACTCTCCACGAGATAACGATCGTGTTCGTCGACAAGCGCGCTGAACGGAGTCAAATTAAGGGCGCCGTCCGGCGAGACAAACAGTGTGCGGACCGGCCCGAGAACTTTTCGAATGGGACGCATGACTTGCTCGTCCAATGATCTCGCTGTCGGTTTAGTGATGCTGTTCGGATCCGCGAGCAGACCTCGCAATCTACTGGCGTTACTATCGATCGGAGCAGCGTCGCCCAGATCAACCCAGACCGGACTACCTGTTTTTCGCAGGACGTATGCGACATAACGAGCGGGACGAGTCGCTCCGCTCTTCGTAGTGGCAAGTGGATCGAATGGACGATACAGGGATATCTCAACCAGGGCTGAAGCTTCCGGAATGACGCTCTGTATATTTTCCAGTGTGACCGGCAACTCCTGCGAGCGAAACTCCGCGCTCCGTGCACTGATTGCTGACTCCAGGTCGTCACGTTCTTTTTCGAGCTTTGCCAGTTTCTGCTGGTATTCCTCAGGCGAGCTTTGGCCCAAGCCACTGATAACCGCGCTCGCGAGCCTGGATCGCACTTGAGAAAGCTGCTCGAGCAACATGCGATCCTCCATGGTCGAACGGTTCCGCAGTGTTTCGATGATGTTGGCCATGGTGTCGAGCACTCGTCCCTTACGTCGAAGGATCGCGGTTAACGCCAGGCGCGCGGCATCGTTACGACCAGGAGCAGCTTGTACATGAAGGGTGATCGCGATATCGGTTTCAATATCGAGCGTGTCCATGTACAGGCGCTTCTGTTGTTCTGAACCCGTGGCGATAGTAAGAGCAAGGTTGTGTTCACGAATGTCATTACTTCTCTGCTGAAACGCGATCGCGCGATTCAAATCCCCTTTCGCCTGGTACATTATCGATATGCTTTCGAGTGCATTTGCAAACAAAGGGTGCTGAGGTCCCAAAGTCTTTTCGATGTTTTCTATGGCACGTTGATATAAAGGTTCAGCTCGATCGTAATCTCGCTTCAGCAGGTAAAGCACTGCGAGGTTATGAATGGTATTTGCAAGGTCAGGATCGTCGGGCCTGAGGTATTTTTCCTGTGTTACTAATGCTCGTCGATAGAGCGGCTCGGCCTGGGCAAGCTCGCCCTGCTCCTGGTGAATCACCGCAAGGCTGTTGAGTACACTAGCGATTGCAAGATGATCCTCGCTGCCGATGATCTTCTTGAAGATATCCAGCGCACGGGCTAACAATTCCTCTGCCTGCTTGTAGTCTCGTTTGTCCTTATATAACAGCCCCAGGTTCACCATCGATTGAGCGACTATTCCGTGTTCCGGCCCAAAGCTCTTTTGACGAATGGTCAAAGCCCGCTTGAACAGAGTCTCAGCGCGTTCATAATCGCCAATCATCTGATAGAGCCCGGCGAGTGAATTCACCGACTTGGCGACGTCGGGATCGTCTGGTCCTAATTTGCGTTCTCTGATAGCCAGTGATTCTTTGAATAGCGGCTCAGCAACGGCATAGCTGCCCAGCTTAAAATATATACTGGCCACGTTAAAAAGAGATTCAGCGACGAGTGGGTGGTCGGGACGCAGGGCCGCTTTTCGAATGACCAGAGACTCCTGAGCTAATTTCAGAGCTGACTCATAGTTGGCAATGTTATAGAGCGGCAGCATTTGTTCATCCAACTGCGACGCCTTGCTCAATTGAATCAGCGTTGCAATCTCTTCGCGATCCTTTGTTGTAGCCGGCCGTAGCGCGTCTACGTTTACCTCGTACCTGCCGGCCTGTGCCTTTGGGTCAAGTGATCGCACCTCGAAACTATAATTGCCTGACTTATCAGCTACCCACGATAGTGGTTCCGGTCCGTCAGCGCCGTTTGGGCTGTCTTGTCGCAGCAGTTGCTTACCATCCGGAGCGAAAAGAACAATTTCCACGTCGATGCCGCGCTGCATAACAACCAGATGAAAGTACTGCCCGTTGATCAGCGTGATTTGGTAGTGGTCTGTTTTTCCGCCTGCCAACTGTTGCTCGAATCTTGATCCGAGCGTCAGTTGCACCTGCGACTCGTTTGCTTGGGCCACCGGCGCTGTCGCGCAGAGGACAGCACTGAGAACAATCGTAAGTAAATGTGGGTAATGGGAGACGATCATGATTACCGGCTTTCGAAATCCCTCTTGGACGTCCGACTTTTGAGGCAAAGCCGTTCGAATGACTCAGCGATTTAAACTGAGAGGTAAAGTGCACTGGAGAAATCAGGGGCACTTTAATGATCCCGGCAAAGCCTGTCAAATGATTCGATCAGACCTTGCAGCGAGATAGATTCTAAAGTTTAATTGCCTCCGACCCAGTTCTTGATGTGAGCTCGTCTGTATCCACAAGCCTTCACTGTCATTCACCCGGCAATGAGCAAAAAGAGACGTCATAAAGCAAAACGAAAACCTGTACGGGCCATCAGAACGGCGACTGCGAAAGGCGAATCTTACCGTGGCAGAGAAATAGGACGCGACATCCTGAAAGGTGTCGTGTTCATAGCAATCGCGTTTGGAATCAAGCTCGCTATCGAACACACCACAGTCGGGCAACAGATGCAATGGATGAGTTATAACCTGTTGCAATTACAACTCCCGTCTGCTTCTCTTCCAGTTACCATCGTCGACATCAGTGACTTACCGGCGAAGGATACCCCGGTGGGCGCGGAAATGGTGACGGCGACGCCTCGTGATACCCTCAAAGAGCTGCTCAACGCAATTGCCGAACAGCGACCAAAGGCGATCGGCATCGACATCGATTTCTCACCGGACGAAGGCCAACTCCTTCCTGACGATCCGCAATTCTTCCAGCATTGTTTGGACTTGCGCGAGAAAAATGGTGTGCCGGTGTTTCTGGGTGTCCACCGTACTATCGCTGAGCCGTCCGAGAAATGGTTAGGTGAAAGGAAGTTTGAGCCGCTTGCAGCCAACATTCTTATTCCCAATGACAGCAAGCGAATGCTCAATCTCATGACAGTGCATGAGGGCAACGCCTTCGTATCGGAGGAAGAGAAGTCCAAGCCGAGCAGATCGATGAGCGCACTACTCGCCGGTGCGTACGGCGAAGGCGATACAACGCCATGGATCCATGGCTTGCTCACTCAATCCGGATTAGTGGAACGATTTACCGAGAGAGAGATTGCCGAAAACTTGTCTGTGCAAGACTTCCCAATCGATTACGGTTCGGTGGATGACATCATCCCAATTCACTATGACACTGTCTTGCAACGTTCGCGTAACGATAAGCCTTTCGCAGGGAAATTAGTTCTGATTGGTGATGCTACTCTCGGCACGGCAACGGACACGTTTGTCATTCCTGCCCGCAATAAACCCTATCCGGGAGTTTTCCTGCACGCTTCTGCTGCGTATACATTGATTAAAGCTCCTCTGTATGACCTTACGCATTCGGGACACATAATCCTCGACTTGCTGTTGTCAGGAATAGTGCTACTCGGCGTGGTGCTGATCAAGTTTCGCTATAAACAGATCGAGATGCGAGAGGCGGCCGCCGAGAAAGCGCGAGGCCTGTTGACTCTATTGGTTGTCTTCGCCGGCATAGTTATCGGAGTTGTTTTTGTCCGCACCACGAGAGTCTTATGGGACGATTTCTTTCTTGCTCTCATCCTGCTTGTCTTTCATCCATCCATTGAACATCACGGCGAGAAGTTATGGGCCTGGATTAAACGCAGGATCTTACACCTGGGAAACCGCCTGCCCGCAGGCCATGAGCGAGCGACGTCGTTGAAGAATGTCGGACTGCTTTTGCTCTTTAGCGCTGTTGTAACCCTGACTACGTCATCTGGAGTCAAGGCTCAGGAAAATCCGGTGGCAATCATAGAAAAGATTACGGGAGTGGTCATCCTGAAGCACGAAGGAAAGCAGATTAGATTAAAACCGGAGACTGATATGGCTCGCCGCCTGTATGCGGGTGACAGTGTCTACTGCACCAAAGGCGCGAAGCTTAGTTTAAGAATAGGCGGCAAGGAAACTAAACTCGACGAGAATTCCAAGTGGTTTCAGATCCCAACCCAAATGTCTCCTGACTCTGAAACACAAAGAGCATTAAATGCGTATGGACGCATCGGCGGGAGGAAGCGAGGTGGACGCGGCAAATCAACTTTGTTTTCGCCGGCGGATGAAAGTGCTGTCAGTCCGGAGTTGTTTACTATTCGCTGGGCGCCGCCGGCACGTAAGAACTGCGTCGCTGCAATCGACATGCAAGGGCGTGATGGCAAAGTGTTATGGCAGGAGAAAAACATAGATGTGGCCACGGGAAAGTTCGATTCCGAAAAAGCACGCCAGGCACTTGCGACGTACCGTACCGCAAACATGAATGGCTCAATCCGTTTGAATCTCACCGATTCATGCGGCAACGCCTCTCACTCTGACTTCAAGGTGCTTTCAATTGACGATGAGAACTCTCTCAAAGAAGAACTAAGATTTTGGGATTGTGAACCGGAGAGTTGGATGAAGCATCTTGGTCGAGCGTCTGTGTTTAGTCAGTATCAGATGTATTCAGAAGTGGCTGATGAATACGAACAAGCGCTTGCATTGCTTCCGTCGAGTCGGGACTTATTGTCGAGAACTGCTGAAGCGCAGCATGCCATTGGAAACTTGAGCCGCGCTAAAGAGTTGGCACGACGGCGCAAATAACTATGCTCGAGTACACCGCTCGCGAGGGTGAACTTTCAGCGCCGCCTGTTTCGCGTGACACGGCTCATGCGCGTGTATGGGACCTGGCGTGATGGAGCGACCGTCATTTCACAAGTGACCCCCGCCAGCGCCGGATACTTCTTCATCAACAGCGATGTTATTTGCTTGTTTACGATTTCCCAGTAGTCTGTTTTATTCGGATAAGCGCTCAGCAGCGTCTCTACATCTTTGGCCAGCCAGCGGAAGTCAGGATAGTCAGCATTCGCGATGTTGGCGACGTAACGATACGAAATTGAGATGTTCAGGGTGTTGGTTTCACCTTGATGATCGATCTTGAAGTCTTTGATCAGGAAAGAAAACTCTTCGCTTGGCAGGCCGCTACTCTGCTGTCTTTGCTGCACAACCACTTTTTTCGGGGCTAACGACTGCGAATGGACCACTGTCAGGCTGGCAGCGGACAGCAGAAAAGCTCCAACCAGGTTGCGCACTAGTTTATTCATGATCGAGTTTTGTCCTTTTATCCGGATGCGAGACGAAGACGTTGAGCAATCGTCTCCTTCGGCTGGACACCGATGAGACGATCGATCAACTTGCCGTCCTTGAAGATAAGCATAGTGGGTATGCTCGTGATTTGAAAACGCGAGGCGGTTAGCTGATTGTCGTCGACGTTCAGTTTCGTGATGCGATAGTCTCCCTGCGACTCAGCGGCGAGCTGGTCCATAACCGGGCCGATGATCCGGCATGGACCACACCACGGCGCCCAACAATCCACCAGCACGGGCGTGCCTGTAGCTGACAATACTTCGCGTTCGAAAGTCTGATCCGTGATTACCAAAGGCTTCGAATCCTGCCCGCCAGTTACCTCGAGCGTCACTCCGCACCGGCCGCACTTCGCCTCGCTACTCGCGAGCCGGGTTTCGTCTACACGATTCTTCGCGTTACATTTGCTGCAAACAACAACTTGCATGGCTCCTCCTGTTTTCTCAATTGGACTCGCCTTTAGTCGCAAAAGTTTTGCAAAGAAGTCATCGTCTAACAACTTCAACCGAGCAATGCGCGCGTGCTGAAACGGCCGAGGAAACGCTGCCGAGTAACAAGCGATCAATCCCGCGGATTCCCTTCGCACCGACAAAGATGCAGTCAGCGCCCCACGTATTCGCTTCCTCGAGTATCTCGTCCGCCGGATTTCCACGCCTGATTAGAACCTCTGCATGCAATCCCGCGCGCCGCAGTTTCTCTGCCGCGGGCTCGAAGATCTCGCGCACCTGATCCCAGTTTTTCTCATCGTCGACTTCGATCCACTTCATTGAGCCAATCGCCATAACTGTATCAACTACTGCCAGCACACCGGCTTCGCTTCCCTTAGGCCAGTGGCGACCGCAAACAGCATCGACGGCGGCGTTTGCATCAGAAGACTGATCTACGCCGATCAGGATCCGCACAGGATCATTCGCAATCTTTGTACTTGCGCGTGCGATCCGAACTGAACATTTCGCTTCATAAAGAACTCGCTGCGAGATGCTGCCGAGTATCAGTCTGCCGCCGAAGACTGAATGACCGCGAGCGCCCATGACGATGAGATCGGGATGCCACTGATCGGCAGTTCTTATCAGGGCCCATGCAGGCGAATCGGCGAGCGCTTCCGACCGCACTTGCCATCCGGGAAATAGCGATTTGATCTGTTCGCTCGCCTGTTTCGCCGCAGCGGCGGCCTCTACGAGCTGATGTTGCGCAAGTTCGCGACCACGCCTAACCGCGTCGGGCATGTAAGCGGTTTCGACTTCATCGCCAGGCGGCGGCAAAAAGACGTCAGCCATAGACATCACCAACACCTCTACGTCGCCTGGCAAACCAGCGCGTTTCAGATCGTCGAGGGCCGTTACAGCACACTCTGAACCATCGTAAGCGATCAGAATCTTCATGTTTGGTCCTTTCTCAGGCACGATAACGTGTGAGCCAATTATGCATCAAGTCGTACCAGCGTAGCAGTAGACTGCTGGTAAAATGCTGCGATGCGCGCAGCACCACTTCAGACTGAATGGCATGCAGTTGAAACACATGCGCTGCCGTCGTTGCTTGACGTCGATCCCAACACGGGACTCACGACGTCACAAGTAATCGAACGTCAACGTGAGTACGGTCGCAACGTACTGCAAAAGATCCAGCCTCGTCCTGTTTGGCGTCTACTGATCGATCAGTTCGCAAGCATCGTGATTGCTCTGCTGGCGGTCGCTGCGGGTATATCGTGGGTCACGGGTGATAACGCCGAAGCAATTGCGATCCTTGTTGTGCTCGTGATTAACGCTGCTGTCGGCTTCGCTACCGAGTGGCAAGCAAGTCGCGCACTCGATGCACTGCGAAAACAATCACGCACTCACTCACGCGTGCGACGCGACGGCTTCGATGCAACTGTCGACGCTGAAGAGCTCGTCCCCGGCGACCTCATCGTTCTCAACGCGGGTGATCGTGTGCCGGCCGACGCGCGACTGCTTGAAGCCGTGCGCCTGCAAACAGAAGAATCAGCGCTGACTGGCGAAAGTACAACAGTCGAAAAGAACGTTGCTGCTGTTCCAGCCGAAACACCTTTGGCTGAACGCCGCTCAATGCTGTATCTCGGAACTGCTGTCGCGTCAGGTCGAGCAGTGGCGGCTGTAGTGAACACCGGCACTGCCACTCAGCTCGGCCAAATCGGCCGGCTCGTTGCAACTTCAATCAAAGAGCACTCACCGCTCGAAATCCAACTCGCTCATTTAGGACGACGACTCGTCTATCTCGTATTGGCGATCGCCGTGATCGTGATGTTGACCGGATGGTTACGCGGCGATGGACTGTGGATTATGATCGAAGTCGGCATCAGCCTCGCCGTCGCTGCCGTTCCTGAAGGCCTGCCGGCAGTTACGACACTCATTCTCGCACTCGGCGTACTGCGCATGGCCAAACAGCGCGCCATCATGCGTCGCCTTCCCGCAGTCGAAACACTCGGAAGCACGACTGTCATATGTACGGACAAAACCGGAACGCTGACTGAGAACCGGATGACTGTTCGCGAGTATTACCTGTCCGATGGGCGATGCATCAATCTCGACGCCGGGAAAAATCCTATCAAACGCGACAAGCTCCTCGAGCAAGCAGTTCGTGTAGGAGTGCTTAGCAATGAGGCATCGTTCCGGGCGGATGGAGATGATCAAACGCGCACCATCGGCGATCCAACAGAAACTGCCTTGCTCGTCGTGGCCGATGCACTTGGGCTTGACGTTTCACAAGAACGAGCTGTTCATCCGAAACTTGCTGAACAGCCTTTTCACGCTTCAACCAAGCGAATGACAACGTTGCATAGCAAACCCGATAGCCAACACTTCGCCGCGTTGAAGGGTGCGCCGGCCGTTGTGCTCAGCGCGTGTTCGAATTATCGCGACGACTCCGGCAACGACATACCGCTTGACGATGAAACACTGGCACAGTTCCTAAGGACCAACGAGCAGATGGCGGATCGCGCGCTGCGTGTGTTGGCGCTTGCGGTGAAGCATTTCGAAGACGGCCGTCCGTCTGACGAAGCACTCGAGAATGGCTACACGTTTCTCGGTCTGGTCGGGATGATCGATCCGCCTCGTCGCGGTGTCGCTGACGCGATCAGGCGCGCAAACGCTGCGGGTATTCGCACCGTCATGCTCACGGGCGATCAGCTAAACACCGGCATCGCCATCGCACGCGAACTCGGCCTCGGAAAGAGAGATCCCACCGCTCGTCACGCACGCGACTTGATCGATATCGAACCAGACCGTCTTGCCGAACTTGTTCGCAACACTGACGTCTTCGCCCGCGTCTCTCCGGAAGAAAAACTGCGTATCGTCGAAGCATTGCAGGAGGCAGGCGAAGTCGTCGCCGTTACCGGTGACGGTGTCAACGACGCACCCGCACTGAAACGAGCGAACATCGGCATCGCGATGGGCCAACGCGGAACGGAGGTAGCGAAAGAAGCGGCCGACGTCGTATTGGCGGACGACAACTTCGAAACTATCGTGAATGCAGTCGAAGGCGGCCGGACTATCTACGCGAACATCACCAAGTTTGTACACATGATGTTTTCGCACAATCTCGGTGAAGTGCTTATGATCTTCACTGCCATTGCAGCGGGTTGGCCGCTCCCGCTGTTACCGCTGCAGATTCTCTGGATGAACCTGGTAACGGATGTCTTTCCGGCACTTGCGCTCGCAGTTGAGCCCGCTTCAAAAGACATCATGAATCAGCCGCCACGAAGCTCGCGCAGTACGCTACTCTCGAGATCATTCCTCATCCTCATTGGCTGGCAATCAGTAATGCTGGCTGCGGTTGCGCTCATCGCCTACGTGTGGGCACTCAGTAAGTATGGGCCAGGACCTCATTCACACACGATTGCTCTCTTCACGCTTGTTTCGGTTCAACTCGGTCACACGTTCAATTGCCGCTCTCGCACGCGGTCAGCATTCGCTGGACTTTTCAGGAACCCTTTCATTTGGATCGCAGTATTAGTAGTAATGGCGTTACAACTCCTCGCGGCATATTTCTCGCCGCTTGCAGCAGTGCTCGGCACCGTACCGCCATCGACAGTCGACTGGCTCATCATTGGCGCCTGCGGTTTGCTGGTGATTGCCATTGTTGAGGTCGTGAAAATGTGGAATCGGAGATCCAGGTGAACGGCGGCAAACCGTACGAAAAATTTTTCGCCGCGGCGGTAATAAGCACGGCAGTTCGGCAACTTCTTCTCTCGGAACTCAAAAATTTTATTAAGGAGAGATTCCGATGAAAAGGAAACTGGCATTTATTTTCGCTGTACCGGTATTGTTTTTTGTGGTGGGATTTCAGGGTTCATGTCATTCGCAGTGTGAGGAGTTGCGGCAGGAGTTGATCAAGGATTGTCGCAACGACCTTGGCGCTAACAATGACCTATGTCGTGAGGACCAGAAGAGGTTTCAGGAGGCATGTCACGACGATTCGCTGGGTGAGAATTAATTATAGGGGTGGCATTCCGTGGCCACGGTGTGCCACCCTCTATAATTATTGCGTTTCGCTCTTACCGAATAGTCCTTTAAAGAAACGCGCGACAATCGCCCAGATCGCGCGGAACGCGAGTGGCGCAGCGGCGACTGCTTTCGTTTCACTCTGAACTTCCGGCCCCGGATTCGCTGTGGGTGGCGGATCTTCAGCAACCTCCAGGTGCTGTTTTACGCACGTAGAAAACTGCCGGAACATCTGGCGCGAAACTTCCTCGATCATCCCTCGCCCAAACTGCACGATCTTGCCGACGAGCTCGACATCGGCATTAACTGAAACTTCCGAACTACCATTCGCAAGCGCCACCACCGTGCTCAACATCGACACCTTCGTCGATCCCGAACCGGTCACCTCGCGTGCGTCGCCGACCATGCGCACCTGGTGCGTCTCCTCGTTAATTTCCGTGAACTTCGCCTGGCCCTTGTAGGACATCGATAGTGGTCCAACTTTCACTTTTATCGATCCGAGAAAACTTTGATCGTCCTTCTGCTCGAGCAATTGCGCGCCCGGAAGACACTCAACCACTCGCTTCGGATCGATCAGGTACTGCCAAACGCGTTCCACCGGCGCCTGCACTTCAAACTTTTCTTCAATTTTGAAAGCCATGAATCACCTCCCTCAGCGTGGTCTCTGCGTTCTCTGCGTATCTCTGCGCTCTCAGCGTTTATTTTTTTCTAACGCAGAGGGCCGCAGAGATACGCAGAGAACGCAGAGAGTTGGACCAATGTTGACGTTAACAGTCACTGCCTCGTATGATCGAGCCCTTCCCGTTTGAAACGCTCAGTTTGAACGCAAACAAAATCGATCCGATGTAGGAAGGTGACGACCCTATGATACCTCGGAGCTTTGAGTACTACTCTCCCCGCACCCTCGAAGAGGCTGTGGCACTGTTGCAAAAACTTGGTCCAGACGCGAAATTGCTTTCCGGCGGCCAAAGTCTCATCCCGATGATGAAGTTGCGACTGCTTTCTCCCGAATATATCGTCGATATCAATCGCATACCAAATCTCGACTACATAACGGAGAGCGACGGTCATCTGAAAATCGGCGCCCTCGCACGCGAGCATGAGCTCGAATCATCCGACGTCGTGAAACAAAAGTTTCCGATACTGGCCGATACTGCGAAAGTTATCGCCGATCCGTTGGTGCGCAGTCAGGCGACGATCTGCGGCAATCTCGCGCACGGCGATCCGGCCAACGATCACCCAGCCACGATGCTGGCACTCGGCGCGACCGTTGTTGCTACCGGTCCGAAAGGACAACGCGAGATCGGGATCGAAGACTTCTTCCCCGGCCTGTTCACTACTGCGCTCGAGCCCGAAGAGATACTAACCGAAATCAGGGTTCCGACACCGCCGCCGCGAAGTGGAGGCGCGTATCTCAAGCTCGAAAGAAAAGTCGGCGACTTTGCCACCGCGGGCGTCGCTGTTCAGATCACGCTCGATGAAGCGGGCGTTTGCAAACGCGCCGGGGTGGGACTGACGAATGTCGGCATGACTCCGATCAAAGCGAAACAGGCCGAAGCGTTTCTCAACGGCAAACAGCTTGACGACGCAATGATCCAGCAAGCTTCAGAACTCGCAGCTTCAGAATCACAACCGATGGACGATATTCGAGGTTCAGCCGAGTATAAACGTGATCTCGTTCGCGTTCTGACCGCACGTGCACTCACGACCGCATTGAACCGCGCGAAGGGAGGAGCTTAACAATGGCGAAAGTTCCTATCACCGTAAACGTCAACGGTGTCGAACATAACGAAGAGATCGAAGCGCGTTTACTGCTGGTCCATTTTCTCCGCGAGACTTTGCGGCTCACCGGTACGCACATCGGTTGCGATACGAGTCACTGCGGCGCGTGTACAGTCATCATGGACGGAAAACCGGTCAAGTCATGCACGGCGTTCGCAGTGCAGGCTGATGGGCGTTCAGTCATGACTGTCGAAGGACTCGAACAGGACGGCAAGCTGCATCCTTTGCAGGACGGCTTCTTTCAGGAGCACGGGTTGCAGTGTGGTTTCTGCACGCCCGGCATGTTGATGACCGGATACGCGTTTCTGCAGTCAAACAACGATCCGACTGAGGACGAGATTCGTCACGCCATCTCCGGAAATCTCTGTCGCTGCACCGGCTACGTCAACATCGTGAAGGCATATCAACACGCTGCCCAGAAAATGCGCGAGGGAGGTGCATAAAATGGCGCCAAAAACATCGCCCGAAATCGGTGGCATGGGCCACTCCGTCAAACGCAAAGAAGATCCACGCTTCCTTCGTGGCCTGGGTAATTACGTCGATGATGTCAACCTGCCCGGCATGTTGTATCTGGACATCGTGCGCAGCCCTTATGCGCACGCGACGATCAGGAACATCGACATCTCGAAAGCAATGGCGATTCCCGGTGTGCTCGCAGTGATCATCGGCAAAGACCTCGAGAAGTACAACCTGCACTGGATGCCGACGTTGATGTCTGACACGCAGATGGTCCTGCCGGTCGACAAAGTAATGTACCAGGCGCAGGAAGTTGCCGCGGTGCTCGCGACTGATCGTTACATCGCGGCGGACGGAGTTGAAGCAGTTGAGATTGATTACGATCCACTGCCGGTGGTTGTCGATCCGAAGAAGGCGCTTTTGCCTGACGCACCAGTTCTTCGAACTGACAAGAAGGACAAGAAAGACAATCACATCTGGCACTGGGAATGGGGCAATCGCGACGCGACCGATCAACTCTTCAACGAGGCCGAGGTAACAGTTAAAGAAGACATCTACATTCCACGCATTCACGTGTCGTCGATTGAGACGTGTGGTTGCGTCGCACATTTCGACAAGGTCAAAGGCAAGTTGACCGTTTGGATGACAACGCAAGCGCCGCACGCGATCCGCACTGTCTTTGCGCTCGTTGCCGGACACGTCGGCCTTTCGGAAGAGAGGATTCAGATCATCTCGCCTGACATTGGTGGCGGCTTTGGCGGCAAGGTGCCGGTTTATCCTGGTTACGTAATTGCGGTCGCTGCTTCGGTGCTGACAGGCAAGCCCGTCAAGTGGATCGAAGATCGAATGGAGAATCTGCAAGCCGACTCTTTTGCGCGCGACTATCACATCACCGCCGAACTCGCCGGCAAGAAGGACGGGCAGCTCACTGCGATTCGCATCAAGACCATTGCCGATCATGGCTACACCGATGCGGCCGCGAATCCGTCGAAGTTTCCGGCGGGGCTGTTTCATGTCTGCACCGGTTCCTACGATCTGAAAGCAGCGCACGTCGAAGTGGATGGTGTTTATACAAACAAGCCGCCGGGCGGTATTGCGTATCGCTGTTCGTTCCGCGTCACTGAAGCGGTACACACGATTGAGCGCATGGCTGACGTGATGGCCCACGAATTGGGAATGGACCCGGCGGAGTTTCGCATGAAAAACTTCATCAAGCCGGAGCAGTTTCCGTATAAGTCTGCGCTCGACTGGGAATACGACAGTGGGAACTACGCTGCGGCGTTGCAGCTCGCAATGGATCGAGTGGGATATCCCGAGTTGCGCAAGGAACAGACTGAGAAACGTGCCCGCGGTGAGTTGATGGGCATTGGCATCAGCAGCTTCACGGAGATCGTCGGTGCTGGCCCATCGAAGCATTTCGACATTCTCGGAATCAAGATGTTCGACAGTGCCGAAATTCGCGTGCACCCGACGGGTAAAGTGATTGCGCGTTTTGGAACGAAGTCACAGGGACAGGGTCACGAAACAACTTACGCGCAGATCGTTGCCGAGGAGCTCGGGTTTCCGGTGGATAGTGTGCTCGTTGAAGAAGGTGATACTGACACTGCCCCTTATGGACTCGGCACGTATGCAAGCCGGAGCACTCCGGTTGCGGCGGCTGCGTGTGCAATCGCATGTCGAAAGATCAAAGACAAGGCGCGCAAGATTGCAGCGTACCTGCTCGAAGCGCATGAAGACGATCTCGACTGGGAGCCGGGAAAGTTCTTCGTCAAGGGTTCGCCCGATCGTGCGAAGACCATTCAGGAGATCTCGCTCGCGGCTTACACAAATCACCCTCCGGGCATGGAGGCCGGACTCGAGGCCGTCAATTACTACGATCCGCCGAATCTTACTTACCCGTTCGGCAGTTACATTTGCGTTGTCGACATCGATAAAGGTACAGGCGAGGTTAAGGTGCGCCGGTTTGTGGCGGTCGATGATTGCGGCAACATCATCAATCCGATGATCGTCGAAGGTCAGATTCACGGTGGGCTGACGATGGGACTTGGACCAGCACTTTACGAGGAGATCCAGTACGACGAAAGCGGCAATATCCTGCAGGGTAGTTTTATGAACTACCTTTTGCCGACAGCCGTTGAGACGCCGAAATGGGAAACCGACAAGACTATTACGCCGTCGCCGCATCATCCTCTGGGGGCTAAAGGTGTCGGTGAGTCAGCCACGGTCGGCGCGCCCGCCGCGATCGTGAACGCCGTCGTGGACGCGTTATGGCATTTGGGCGTCAGGCACATCGACATCCCGATCACCTCGGCGAAGGTGTGGAAACTGTTGCGCGACGCAGGAGTTAAAGGTTAGCCGGTTTCGGTTAACGCCGAAGGCGTTCGCTAATTGCAGCCCAGCGGTTGGAGCGCAGCGACAACCCTGGGAATAATGAATCGAAATATACTTAAACCCTGAAAGGGTTCGCCCCGGGATTAACCCTTTCAGGGTTTCGGGTTCTTATATTTTATGTTTCCCAGGGTTGTCGCTACGCTCCAACCACTGGGCTAAAATTAGCAAACGCCTTCGGCGTACTGGCCGAGGTTGGTATTCCAATGATGAGCAGCGATTTTTTTCAACAACTGGACAGGCTGCGCACGCGCGAGGAGCCGTTCGTGTTGGCCACGGTCGTGGCGTATAAGAGTCCGCAGTCGGCGAAGCCGGGGTCGAAGGCGATTATAAAGGCCGATGGGGAGATGATTGGTTGGGTTGGTGGTGGGTGCGTTCAGCCGATCGTTTTGAGAGAAGCGAAGCAGGCCTTACAAACGGGTAGCCCGAAGCTACTCACTATCAGCCCTGATGAGCCGCGCGATGATTGGAACGGCGTCAAATCCTACCGCATGACTTGTGAGGGCGGTGGTTCACTGGAGATTTATCTGGAGCCTTTCTTGCCAAAGCCACAACTACTCATCGTCGGAGGATCGCCCGTGGCCCAAACGATCTCACATCTCGGCAAGCTGCTCGATTTCAAAGTCATAGTTGCGGGTTCCGAGGCATCTACGGATGCGGATCTGGTGCTGACGGATCTAAACACGGTCCGTGATCACATCAATCAGGACAGCTTCGTTGTTGTCGCAACGATGGGAAACGGCGACGAAGAAGGACTGCTCGCTGTCATCGGCACGAGACCGAGGTATCTCGGACTAGTTGCGAGTGCGAAGAAGTCAAAGGCGCTGTTTGAGTATGCACGGACGACCGGCGCCACCGACGAAGATATCGCGATGTTCAAGTGTCCCGCAGGTGTAGACCTCGGTAGCGAGACGTTACCTGAGATCGCGCTGAGCGTTGCGGCGGAGCTGATTCGAATACGCCGAGCCAGTACGAAACAAGAGTTAACAAACAACGTTGCTGTAGATCCGATCTGCGGAATGACAGTGGATACCGAGAAAGCGAAGTACACGTCAGTGGTTAACAACGAAACGATCTACTTCTGCTGTCTGCGTTGCAAAGAGACATTCGATCATCCTCCACAGATTACGCAGATTACACAGGTCAGTAAGAGTTCTGCGTAATCTGCGAAATCTGTGGATAGTCTTATGCGTAAGTTCATATCGGGATTGATTCTGGGCGCGGGCGCGTCGCAGCGACTTGGACCACCTAAGCAACTCCTGCCTTTCCGCAGCACGACCATGCTTGGTTGGGTGGTGAAACAGGCTGAACGAGCTGCGGGCCTTGATGAGTTGATCGTAGTGCTGGGCCGGGCGGCAGATGAAATCCGCGACCACGTGGATTTTGGCGCGACGCGAGTAGTCGAGAATCCGGTGTTCACCGAAGGCTGCGCGTCTTCATACAAAGCGGGGCTAGCGGCGCTCGACCCGAAGTCGCAGGCGATGATGATCATCCTCGGCGATCAACCGGGGATCCAGCCGGAAGTAATCGATCGCGTGGCCGAAGAGTGGCGACGCACGGAACCGTTGATCGCGCTCTGCTCCTACAATGGGCGCAAGGGTCATCCGATGGTCTTTGCGCAATCGATGTTCGAGCAACTGGCTGCTCTGCACGGCGACAAAGCCGCATGGAAACTGGTTGACGCAAATGCGGCACTGGTCCAGGAAGTTCAGTTAAATCTCCCCTTCCCTGACGACATCAACACCGCTGAAGACTTTGAACGGATAACAAATTGAGAGACGAAGTGCGACAGATCCAGCGCCTGCTGGAAGAACAGATCTACATCGCCGACGCGGCGATCGCTACCGCACTGTACTTATCGATGGCGCTTGGCAAGCCGCTGCTGATCGAAGGGCCCGCGGGAGTTGGGAAAACCGAGATCGCCAAGTCGCTGGCAAAGGCACTCGACACGAAACTCATTCGTCTACAGTGCTACGAAGGTCTCGACGCGACGACTGCACTCTACGAGTGGAACTACCCTAAACAGCTATTGCATCTCAAGCTGGAAGAGACTTCTGCGGCTTCGGAAGCGGAGAAGGAAGCGGCGATCTTCGGCGAGGCGTTTCTACTCAAACGGCCTTTGTTACAGGCCATCACCGAACACGAGCGCGCACCGGTTTTATTGATCGACGAGATCGATCGCAGCGACGAGGAGTTTGAAGCGTTTCTGCTCGAAGTGCTTTCTGATTTTCAGGTCACGATTCCGGAGATCGGCACGATCACGGCGACTCACAGACCGCACGTAATATTGACGTCCAATCGTTCGCGCGATCTTTCCGATGCGCTCAGGCGGCGTTGTCTCTATCACTGGATCGACTATCCGTCACTCGATAAAGAACTCGAGATCGTGCGCGCGAAAGTGCCGCAGATCGGACCGGAGCTTTCGCGGCGAGTCGCGCAAGTGATGCAGGCGACGCGCTCGATGAGTTTGTCGAAAATCCCCGGCGTGGCCGAAACACTCGATTGGGCCAACGCCCTCGTGGCGCTGAACGCAACCGAGATGGATGAAGAGATTATGGCCGAGACGATTGGGTGCTTTTTGAAGGACGAGACCGACATCGCAACCTTTAAGGGCGAGTTGCCGCGGATTAACGCTGATTGACGCGGATGATTATGTTGGGACTAGAGAGTCTTGTTGGTTTTTGTCGTACGTTGAGGGAGCATGGGCTGTCCGTGACGCCCGCAGAGGTTGTTACCGCAGCCGCAGCTCTGCAAATCATCGACACCAAGGATCGAGACGAGGTTTTTCTGAGCCTGCGCAATATTCTCACCACCAGCGTTGATGATTTCCCGATTTTTGAAAGCCTGTTCGCGACGTTCTGGTCGGGTCTACCGAAGAAGCTGGTCCAAAGTGAAGGGTCCCGAATCCGGCGCACCGCACCCGCTCGCGCTACAGGAGTCGCGTTCTTTCTTGAAAACTGGCCCACTTCCCAATCCGTTAACGTGCGGGGTGCAAGTGAAACTGAGTCGGGCGCAGAAAGAGATTTCAGCGCCTTCAGCAACGAGGAACTCGAAGAGATCTCACGTATCGCTCGTCGCATCGTGCGCAGACTTGCGCGGAAGCGAAGCCGTCGCTGGCGGCCTGTAAAATGCGGTTCCCGCGTAAATCTGCGACGCTCTTTGCGCTTGTCGTTAAAAACCGGCGGCGAGTTGATCGACCTTGCTTATAAAGAGCGGCGACCTAAACGAACGAAGCTGGTTGTAATCTGCGACGTCTCGGGCTCGATGGACAGCTACAGTCGCTTGCTGTTGCAGTTTGTTTATGGACTGCAAAACAGCTTTGCCAAAGTCGAGTCGTTCGTCTTTGCCACTTCGCTTTCGCGCATCACGGGCGAGTTAAAAAACAGAACCTACCAACGCGCCCTTGATCGCCTGTCAGCAAACGTTCGCGGCTGGTCAGGCGGCACGCGTATCGGCGCAAGTCTGGCGACGTTCAATGCGCAGTGGCTTCGCCGTATCGATAAACAAACGGTGGTGATAATTTTGAGCGACGGCTGGGACACAGGCGAGCCGGAGCAACTCGCGCAGGCGCTGGCGCAGTTGAGGCAACGCGCCGGCCGTTTGATCTGGTTGAATCCCCTGCTCGGAAGTTCCACTTATCAGCCGATTACACGCGGTATGCAAGCGGCGATGCCTTTCATTAACGTCTTTGCCCCGGCGCACGATCTTGCGAGCCTGCGCGCGCTCGAACCGCACCTGGTGTTGTAGATGGAAGAGCTTTTCGAAGATATTGAGAAACTCGTACGCGCCGAGAAGCGCGTGGCGATGGCTACGCTCGTCGCGACGCGTGGCACGAGTCCGAAGCGCGAAGGCGCAAAGATGTGGGTTGGCGAGAAAGGACGCATTCTCGGTTCGGTGACTATCGGCGGTTGTGTTGATGCGCGCGTGATTGCCGAATCGGAAAGGGTCTTGTCATTGTCGGAACCCCGTCTGGTTGAGATGAAGCTTGCTGATGAAGATGCGTGGGAGATTGGTTTCTCATGCGCAGGCGATCTCGACGTACTAATCGAGCCGATCGATCTCACAAACGCAAATGCAAATCTCTTCGACTTGTATCAAAGCGTGCGCGAAACGATTGATCGTGGCCGCAGCGCGGTGATCGCCACCTCTTTGAAAGACAGTTCGTTCAAGTTGCTGATAGTTGAAGGCGGAGAAGTTTCCGGAACCCTGGGAACTCCGGAACTCGATCGTGAAGCACAAACAGTGGCGTCCGAGTTAATGCGCAAGCAAAGATCGGGCACTGTTCCACTCGCTAACGACTCGTTGCCGGTGTTCTTCGAAGTACATGGACCACCGCCGACTCTGATCGTCTTCGGCGCCAGCCACGTGGCGATGCCATTGATAAGTCTGGCTCACGATCTGGGACTCAAGACAGTTGTCGTCGATGGTCGTCCGCGTTTTGCTACTCGCGAACGATTTCCCGATGTTGACGAATTACTAATCGGAATTCCATCGGAGATCGCCGAGACACTCGCCTACACGTCGTCAACGTTCGTAGTATTGACAGCGCACGATTACAAATACGATCTGCCCGTGCTCAAAGTGGTCCTCCCGGCCCGACCGGCTTACGTCGGTTTGTTAGGCAGCAAGCGGCGCGGTAAAGCGATCAGGGAATTTATGAAGGACGGCGGAATGGATGAGACTTTACTCGAACAGCTTCACGTGCCGACCGGTCTTGATATCGGCGCCGATACCGCGCCTGAAATTGCACTGAGCATTCTGGCTGAAGCTGTGGCGATTAAATCGGGCCGGAGAAAGTAACGATGCCCGCGTTATACAGCGACGTGCTGTTGGATCACTTTCGACACCCGCGCAATTACGGCAGCCTCGTCGCGCCCGACGTGAGTTATGAAAAGTTCAACCCGCTCTGCGGCGATCGCATCCGCATCGAACTCCAACTGAACCAAACAACAATCACCGAGGCTCGCTTCAAAGGCGACGCTTGCGCCATCAGCACCGCCGCCGCCTCGCTTTTAACCGAACTCATCACCGGAACGCCGCTCGAAGCAGTCGCCGCTCTCTCCGACGATCAACTCATCGCAGCGCTTGAAAGCAACATTCAGCCCGCCCGAGTCCAATGTGCTCTACTCCCACTTGAAGCCCTCCGCGCCGGCATGAAAGAACGCTTCAAGGACTCCTGATGCCGATCACTGCGGTGTTGCTTTTGACGCCGCGCAGGCTAAGCGTGATCGATAGATCACCTTTTAGAGTCGCGTCTTCAGGCAATCGCACCATTACGGCCAACAGCCAATCAAATCCTGGTACGAAGCTGACGGACTCCACCGGCAGGATATAAGCGACGCCGCGAGTGTCTACGGCTGAGACACTGATGGCTGAGAGTGTCTCACCGGGTAACAGTTGAATATTCTTTGCGAACAGTGTCACGCGCGTGCGTTGGTCAGAACTGAAGTTACCTGGCGTCAACAGCGGGAATGGCTCGGTAGTCTGAAGCACTGAATGCAATGCAACTGCTCGATTTGTGCTGATGTTGGTCAACAATTCCGGTGGGATTACCGGCGTCGGGGTTGGTGTCGCACTCGGCGTTGGCGTTGGCGTTGGAGTCGTTTCCAACTCAGGTGTTGTGGTCAATGCCCTGCCAACGTCAATCCGAACCGGCACTGGACCGTCTATGCGCGCTCCAGTCTTCGCAATGTGATCGATGATTTTTGTATTGCGAAGCATTGGGAATTGCGCATGGATCAGCGCCGCTTCAGCCGCGACGAACGGCGCTGCCATCGAAGTACCGCTCCAGGCGCCGTACTGCGCCCCTGGAACAGTGCTCGTGATTCCCTGTCCCGGCGCCGCTACCCGTATCCACGATCCGCGAGTTGAAAAAGTGGCGAGCTGGTCCTGCGACGTCGATGCTGATACTCCAATCAAACCACCGATGTTTTCCGCGGCTGGATATTGCTCAGTGAAGTCGCCGCCGTTGCCCGCTGCCGCTACAACGACGAGATTGGAATTTGCAGTTGCAGGGATATCTTCTTCACCCGGAGCTGGATCATCATCGCAGACTCTGGCAAGCACGCTTCTTAGAAGTCGCGTGCGCCGCAGTGTGCTGAGACTGAGATTGATTACGTCGGCGCCATCGTTCGTTGCAGGGTCGCCATCCGGATCTACAGCATAGGCCAGCGCTTCCGCCAACACCCATGTGTTTCCCAGTCCATTTTGATCGAGCACACGAACGGGGATGATCTTCGCTTCCGGAGCCACAAGCGCGATGAGGCCGGCAACGTGAGTTCCATGGCCATAAGGGCCAATATTTGGATTACCGACCTCGCTTGGATTCGCATCCATGTCGACGAAGTCAAAGCCGGGCAGCAGATGACCGGCGAGCGCCGGATGCGTAACATCAACGCCCGTATCGAGCACGGCAATACGAACGGGTTGTCCACCGGCGCCGATTCCTCGATTTACCGCCTGTGCTTCGGGCAGCCGAATCATCGACGGCGCCCACTGCGCTAGATATGCTGACGGCGTGCCTACGCTCCAACTATTTCCTACGCTCCAACTGTTGCCGCCACCTTCGGGTGGTTTTTCGATGAAATTGGGTTCTGCGAATATGACGCGAGTGTCGAACAGGAGTTGATTGACGCGATCCTCAACGCGCGCGCCATCGGTGATTCGCAAGCGGTAGATCGGTCGCGAGCCAAACTGATCGAGTGGAGTTGGATTGAGAGCGTGTTGCGATGCAACACCGGCGAGATTAGAACTACTGGTGAGTTTGACAACAACTTCGCCGGGAATGAAATCTTCATCGCCACTGACAGCATGGACAACTGACGTGCGCCAGTTCGCGGCGAAAAAGATAAGCGTTGCGACAATTAGTAAGACTACTCTCTGTCGAATTTCCTTGAAGAATTTCATGTTCCGTTGGCTTGCAAGCCTGGGTCCAACAATAGTTCTTTGAGGTACAGTCTGAGACGTCAGTGCCAAAATACTGGTGCATCGGTTTTGTAATAAAGAGTCAGAAGACGTTTCACGCAAAGGCGCCAAGCCGAACCGCAAAGACACAAAGAAAGCGGATCGTTGCGGCTTTGCGCTCTTCTTTGCGTCTTTGCGTGAAACCTCTTCCTGAGAATCAAGAGCGGCCGACGAGGACGAAGGGAGACCAGAAGAACGGGTGAGGATTCTTTTGCAGCATCTTCAATTGCGCGGCGCGCAAACTTGCTGATAATGAGCGGCCCTTTTTTGTTTCCTGATAGAAATCCACCATCATCTGGTTTGTCGCTTCATCGTCAACCATCCACAGACTCAACAACACCGATCGCGCTCCGGCAGCAAAGAAACCTCTTGCTAATCCAATCAGTTCATCGCCAGGCGCAACGGCATTTACGCCTGTCTCACAGCCACTCAAGGTGACCAAAGCATTGTCGAGTTTCAGGCTGTACGCGTCACGGACAGTAAACCAGCCATCAGCGAGCTTCAGCGCGGAAAACAGTGGATTATCAGAACGAAACTGCCCATGACACGCGAGATGTACGACGTCGACGCCAGCCGACTCCCGACGCAGCGCGACGGCTGTAGCAGCGTCTTCGACGAGCGTTGTCACATTCTGAAATACGTTTTTGATCGCTTGAATCTCGTCTGCAATTCGCGGCGCTTGTTCGTCGGATACTCCCATGAGCAGAGCGCGATTCGGCCCCTGCTCATCACGTCGCAGGCATTGCAGAAAGATTGCGGAGCTGGGCGAGTACGAGATCTCGCAGTGTTCGATCAGGTATTTGTCGCCATCGTACAAAGCGTGAAAAGGAAGGTAGTGCAAACGCCCGTAGGGAATAATGAACAGGTTGCGTCGCTCGAGAATTTGCTGAAGCGGCCGCACCAGAGAGCCATGGAGTTTTTGCAGGTAGACCCTGATCTTCTCCGTCAGCGTTGGCAGGTACTTGCGCATTGTGGGCGCGCCAAAACGGAGTGTATCAATCTGAGAACGCATTGCGTTCAACTGCTGATCGATATCTTTAACCGAGGCGAGGTTACGAATTACATGTACTTGCTCGCGCATTACGACAAAGGCCAGCAGTTCATCACCGAGCGCCGTATACTCAACCAGCGCTTCGTTTTCACTGAGTTGTTGTTGAAGCTCCCGGATGTCAAACTTTTGCGGCGAGGACAACGTACTCTCACGCCGGTGATAGAGTTGCCGCGTGATTTCGAGCACTTTGCTTTCGCGCTCGCGTAATTCCTTTTGCAACCGGCGCAATCTTTTCTGATCATTACTACCAACGCGCCGGTTGAGTTCCTTGTGGAGATAGTTCAATTCTTCCCGAATATCACTGATTTTTGTAAATAGATCCGCTTCGAAATCGTCGCGAGGCTCGATTAGTGGTTCGTGATCGGCGCCGAGACTGTCGATCAGAGCCCGCGAACGGGCGCTCTCAACGAGTGCCAACGCTTCAGCAATTCTTTCTTCTCCGCCATCCAGACAGATGCGCAGCAGTTCGTTATAAGGCGCCAGCTTGTTTGCGAAGAACGCCGTCTTGAATTCTTCTCCCGGCAGTGGGGCACGCAGTTCTTCAGTTACGGCAATCGCGTGTTTGAAATGCCGCTCGGCAACAGCGTTCTTTCCTTCCGCAGCAGCCAGCAACCCCAAACCAGTGTGACAACGCTCTGTGATTTGCGGGTATCCTTTACGAATCGAATCTCGCAACGTACGTTCGAAAAGGTGGCGGGCTTCGTCCGTGTGGCCCATAGCGCTTTCGATATCGGCGCGCAGCCAGTGAGCTAAGAGTATTTGATGCCAGCCGCCAAATGCCGAGAGCTCCGCTTCAGCTTTAACGGCGAGCTGGTTAGCCTGCTTCTCGTTCCCCTGGTCGTGATAAAGCTGAGCTTGCGATAACAAAACCAATGCTTCGCCAACCCTGTTTCCTTCAGCTTCATAAAGTTTGCGCGCACGTTTCAACGAAGAAAGTGCTTCATCGAGCTTGCCCAGCAAAGCTTCCGCTCGCCCGCGCGATGCCAGGGCGCGTGCCTCGTCTGCCCGCAGCTCCAGCTTCTCGAAAGTGTCCGTAACGCGCGCATAGATCTCCCGTGCTTCCGGCACCAGGTTCAACTCGAGATACGCATCGGCAATCTCTCTTTGAGCGAGGGCCGATTGATGCGGCATGCCCAAAAACTCGTAACGGCGACGCGAGCGTTCCAGATAATCAAGCGCCTGATCGTACCGGCCGCGGAGGAGCGCAAAATTTCCGATGTTTCCCTCGATTTCGGCCTGAATTACGGACACTCCGGCACGTTCCGCCAGGTGCACCGCTTCCTCGTACAACGCCGCCGCCGAGGAGAATTTGTGCAGCATTGCGTGGGTATTGGCGAGACAGTTGTTGATCGCGGCTAGTTGTTTCTCATGATTGATGGCAATGAAGCGATTGCGCGCTGAAGTTTGAAACTCTTCCGCTTCGAGATACTGATCGCGACGGAAGTAGAGGTTGCCAATATTGGTTTCGATCTTGCCGGCGGCGAGTAAATCACCGCATTCGAGAAACACTTTACGGGCGCGCAGAGCGCAGGCGATCGCTTGATCGTACCGGCCCAGCATCGCGAGGGCGACGACCTTACTCACTTCAGTCGTTGCCGCATCATGTGGTTTGTTTAGTGCAAGAAATCCGGTGCGGGCTTTATCGAGCGTGTTGACGGCGGCCGGCATGTCGCCTTTAATCAATGCTTCGATACCCTGACTCCAATTGCAAAGCGCCGAGATCTCAGGGTCGGTATGTGTCCGGCAGATCTTACGAAGCACGGCTGAAGCAGCCAGCGAACGCATCGGATCGCTGGTCCAACCGTCACGACTGATGTCTTTCAGAATATAGGCGAGTTGTATGTCTACACTGGCGCGACATTCCTGAAGAAGAGCGTCCTGTTGATCTTCATCTGTTTCAACCAGACGCGCTGCAAGTTCTGCACGCTCCATTAATAATCCCCATTATGGTCCGATTTCGAGCGGGGGGGTTTCTATAGTCACGTCGGGCAGTTGAACCGAGAGCTTGTAAGTTCCTTCAGGCACTGAGCTAAACGAGAATTCGCAAAGCTCACTTAATGTCGTCTTTGCCGAAAAGCTGTCGCTTTCCAGTGTTACTTCCCCACTCGCGCAAAACGATCCTGGTACCTGACCCGCGATTTGCCACTCCTCATTTTCCGTGGTGACACGCACGTCAATATCGACGTTCTCAGTGGAATAAACGAGTTGGCGTCCGCCGCCCGCTTGTGAACGCAGTCCGTGTGCCAGAGCAGCACTGAGACTATCAAACGTCAGTGCGGCGACAATGCGGTTCAGCGCCGAAGGTTTCCAGTTCGCGGCCCGCTGCCGAAAAATCCCCTTGGCATACTTCACCACGTCTGTGGGCGCATTCTCAATCGCGTCAGATCTCATCAAACTTGTCGTTTGCCGGATCGTTTGCAACTGCGCCGAACAATGTGAACATTCAGCTAAGTGCAGGAGACCCTCGGGCGACGCCGTCGAGTACTCGTCGGCCAGATCGGCCAACTCTGTAAAAGGTATGTGCGGTGAGAAGATAGTCATAATTTACTCTACTTTTCGAAGGTGAGTTCCTTCCAAACCTGCGAAACAGTGCTTCACCGCACGCGTAAAATACGTACCTATTCCTCCAGTAAACGAAGCAACTTCTTTAGACAGCGAGCGCGCGTCGGTCCGATACTGCCTTCCGACGTGCCGAAAGCGCCTGCTATCTCCGCGTACGAAGGCGGTTCGGTCTGATAGTAGAGCATTGTCAACAGCCGCTGACATCGCTCATCGAGTTCGGCGACTGCCGTTCGCACGCGGTGTTGTTCCTCGAGTTGCAGTAGTACTTCATCCGGCAAGGGTTTTTTGTCGACGATGGTGGCGAGGGTATCCTCGCTGTCTTCTATATCTGAGTCGACTTCTTTCAAAGATCGTTCTTTGGTGAGGAACCGCCATGTTTTGCGACGAGCCGCCGTCACCAACCAGGCATGCAAGCGGTCAGGTTCGTTGATGTCGTCAAGCTTTTCCAGGAGCGTGACAAACACATCCTGAAAGATCTCACTTGCTTGATCCTGACTCAGACCGGCCCGCCTGGGTATCGTGTAAATCAATCGTTGATAGCGATCCACTAACGCTTCCCATGATGACTCGTCGCCTTTCCGGCAAGCGATGACCAACTCTTTGTCCGTGCGCCGCATGTACTTTGATCGGATGTCAGTTGATTGAAGCATAGGCGCTGCACTCACTGTTGTCCAGAACGCACAATTCCCTCTGCGGTTCTCCGCGTATCTCTGCGATCTCTGTGTTTAAGGATCATTTCAACGCAGAGATCGCAGAGATACGCAGAGAACCTCAGAGGTGTATTTTCGGCAAACCTCCTCAGACTGTGTCACCGCAACGAGTCATTCAGGCTCGGTTCCTTGGCAATTCAGACAGATCGGATTTGACACCCAATGCTTCGGCTGAAACAAGCTACTGCACTAATCAATTCGCTACCTGGCCCAATTGCGCCCGCGCCACTGACGAATCCCAAGATACTGCTCTACTCGCACGACACTTTTGGACTCGGCAATATCCGGCGGACGCTGCTGTTGGCCCAGGAACTCATCGACCAGTATCCGAAAGCCGCTGTCTTATTGATAACCGGCTCGCAGATGATTCACTCGTTTCGGATTCCGAAAGGAGTCGACTACATCAAACTGCCATGTCTCGATCGAATCGATGCGGAACGCTATGAATCACGATTCCTGCTTGAATGCTCGGAAGCTGTCAAACGCACGCGCAGTGCCATAATCGAACGGACGGTACTCGGGTTTGTACCCGACCTGATGATCGTCGACAAACGGCCCGCCGGAGTTGATGGTGAATTAACCGACACGCTGGCAGCCCTGCGGGAACGAAATTTCCCGACCCGTCTGGTGTTGGGGATACGCGACATTCTCGACGAGCCTCGCAAAACTCGTGAGACCCTCATAAACAATCGCAGCTTCGAATTCATTCGTGATTACTACAACGAAGTCTGGATCTACGGCTCACAATCGATCTTCGACACTGTTCGTGAGTACGACTTTCCCGCGGACATTGCGCGCATCACTCACTACTGCGGCTATCTGAAACGACCTACGGTTACGAGGCCCCGCAACGATGGACCACCACGCGTGCTGGTGACGACCGGCGGTGGCGGCGACGGCAGCCGCATGATTCAAGCCTATCTCGAAGGCCTTTCAAATTTGCCGCGCAACGTCGCATTGCGATCAACGGTAGTGTTTGGACCACAGATGTCAGCGACAACGCAATCATCATTTATCGACGACTTCGGTTACCTGACAGATGTGGAGTTTCGCGAGTTTGAACCCGAATTAGCTCAGCTTTATGCCGAAGCGGACGTGGTTGTTTCGATGGCGGGCTACAACACCGTGTGCGAACTATTGTCGTCCGGTTGTAACGCGATCCTGGTGCCGCGCGCCGAGCCGGTCCAGGAACAACTGATACGTGCCCGACTGCTCGCTGCAGAAGGGTTAGTTGACATGGTGGAGCCCGATGAGCTGTCGCCCGAAATACTCATCAGCAAAGTACTCGCGTCATTAAAACCAACCGTCAATCGTGCCATCCGTTTCGACTTGCAGGGCTTGCCGCGCATCCGGGAACGCATTCGGGAGCTCCTCGAGGAGCAGGAACAATGAAGTCGCAGGTAGCGGTGATTGTCAGCGGATTTCCGCGGCGATCGGAGACGTTCATGCTCGGCGAGTTGCTCGCACTGGAAGCGAGTGGCGTGTTGGCGGCGGTCTTTGCGACGAAGACAGGCGAAACCGGCGTTGCGCAACCGGGCACTGAAAGATTGACGAGGTATCTCGAGTTCTTACCTGACGCAACAGTTGAAGAACAGGCGCGGGCGGTGCGGCACAGTTTGTCGAAGTTGAAGAAAGTCGTCACTGGTGTTCATGGTTATTTTGCGCACCGGCCGGGTGAAATTGCGCAACAGGCGGCGCAGATGTTGGGTGTGCCGTTTGGATTCAGTATCCATGCGCGTGATTTTCGTAAGGTAGAGCCGGAGCTGCTGGCTCGACGCGCGCAGGCAGCCGCGTGTGTGGTGGCCTGCAATCCGGACGTCGCGCGTGATGTTCGCGCGCTCGGAACCGAAATTCACCTGTTGCCGCACGGTGTTGACTTACAGCGATTCACGCCACGCGCGGCGGAATCAAATGGTACTTTGCGACTCCTCGCCGTCGGACGTCTCGTTGAGAAGAAGGGTTTTCATTTCCTGATTGCGGCGTTAGCGGGGTTGAAGATTCCTTTTACCCTCACGCTCGTCGGCGATGGTCCGGAACGAGAACGCCTGCACCAACTCATCACTCTCAACAATCTCGAAAACCGTGTTGTGTTTTGTGGTCCACTCACGCATTCAGAGTTGCCACAAATGTATGTGGAGACTGATGTGGTGGTGGTGCCATCGATTTGCGATCGATCGGGCGACCGGGACGGTTTGCCGAATGTAGTGCTCGAAGCGATGGCTTCGGGCCGTGCAGTTGTTGCCAGTGACGTTGGTGCGATTGCCAGTGCGATCGTGGACCACGAAAACGGCTTGCTGGTTCCGCCGGGCGATCCGGTTGCATTGGGCCAGGCGCTCAGGTTGTTAGGGGACAGTAAAGAACTTCGCGTGCAATTGGGCCGCAACGGCCTCGCTCGCGTTGAACGCGATTACGAAGTCGGCCGGTGCAGTGAGAGTTTTCATCGATTGTTAACCAGCGTGTACGCATGAAAACATCCATCGCTTACATCCTGAAGGGCTACCCGCGGGTCTCGGAAACGTTCATCACGAGCGAGATCTATCGTCTCGAACAATTAGGTCTGAAACTTCGCCTCGCTATTATCAAACACGGCGATGAGATCCGTTCGAACGGAATTCTTGATCGCATTCAGGCTTCGCCCAACTACCTGCCTCAAACCTCTTCGCTGTCGCAAACGTCTCTGCGACGCTGGCTTGGTCTTCATCTGAGCGACTTTCTGCCCGCGGTGCGCACCGTATTCAAACAAAAACCACACGGCTTTGTCCGCGCGGCGGCGTTCGCACTCGCCCAGTCAGTCAGAGCGCGCCGAAGTTTTCTCGCCCCGCCAAGAAAGTTATACGTCAAAGAATTTCTGCAAGCGGTGTGGATCGCAAAGCTACTGCTCGAAGCGGGAGACGTGCGCCACATTCATGCGCATTTCTGTCACGGAGCAACAACCGTCGCCTGGTTCGTCTCCATCATTACCGGTCTGCCGTTTTCTTTTACGGCTCACGCGAAGGACATCTATTGCGCGTCTTTAAATCCGGCCGGTCTCTTGCGGCGCAAGATGCGCGCCGCACGTTTCGTGGTTACCTGCACCGAAACAAACCGTAAATATCTGCTCGCTGTTGAGCCGAAAGCAAACGTGCGTTGCATCTATCATGGACTCAACGCCGAGTTCTCCGACTTACTCGCAAGCTCCGTTACTACTCCTGAAAGGAGCCGCAAGTTACGCGCGCTAGGTGTCGGCCGGTTGGTTCCGAAAAAAGGATTCGATGTGCTCGTCGAAGCCTGCGCCATTCTGCGGCGCCGTGGTTTCAATTTCGAAACCATCATCGTTGGCGAACACGGCGAACACGAAGCTGAGCTCCGTAACCGGATTAGAGCTCATGATCTACAGGACCACGTACGGTTTACCGGACCTATGGACCAGTCGCGCCTTTACACGGAATATCAGAATGCGGACATCTTCTGCCTACCCTGCCGCGTGCTCGATAACGGCGATCGTGACGGCCTGCCAAACGTGTTGATGGAAGCAATGGCCTGTGGCTTACCGGTAATCACCACACCCGTTTCCGGCATTCCCGAAATCATTCACGACGGGCAGAACGGCACACTCGTTCCACCCAACGATGCGAAAGCGCTTGCAGACGCAATCCAGCGAATCAGCTCCGACTCGATGCTGGCGCGCAACCTTGGCCGGGCCGGAAGACTAACAGTCCTTGAACATTTTGACGGCAACAAAACCGCGACGGAACTGGCTGGCCTGTTTGCTGCGGCAACGGAAGGAGGAGTGCGATGCAGGTAATCACTGAACGCACAACTCCTCCGTTACCGCGAAGCAGGTGGCGCGAAGTGTTTTGCGTTATAGAACATGCGTACCGCGATATCGTTATCGCCGGCGCTGTCTGTGAGGGAATCTTCACTAACGCTGGTCTAACAATCGCGACCGGCAACCCACCTGACTGGCTCAGCAAGGCGTTGCCGGCGGATGAGGAATGGAAGATCGAGTGGTACAAGTTCTATTACGGTCTCGATCTCGCTTACGCGTTCTCAATCACGGGCGACGAACGGTATCGATCGACGTGGAAATGTCTCGTCCAATCATGGATTGACCAAATGCCAGTGGGCTGTGATTCGAGTGACATTGCAGCACGTCGCATCCAAAACTGGATATATGAGGGGAATATATTTTCACGGTACGCCATCTTTGAACCGGATTTCGAGAATGAAATCATTCTGCATCTGGCAAATGAGGTTTCCCATCTACGCCAGAACCTGACTGCCGAGCGCAATCACCGCACCCTCGAGCTCTATGCACTGTTCATTGCTGCGCTCGCGCTGCCGGAGTTGGACCACGATAACCTGCTCGATTTCGCCGTCACGGAGTTGCACCAAAACCTGTTGACTGACATCAGACCCGATGGCGTCCACCGTGAGCAGTCAACGCACTATCACATGACGGCTTTGCGTTCTTATCTCGGCGCACATGAGAACGCACGACGGTTCGCTTTACAGTTCACTGCGACTTACGACGAGCGCCTCGAAAAGGCGTGCGAATTTTTGCTTCACGTTCAACGCCCGGACGGTTTCATCCCGGCGCTATCGGATGCAGACACCGGAAACTACTCGGACCTGTTGGAACTTGCCGCGCTCATCTTTGAACGATCGGATTTTCTTTATGCGGCGACGAGTGGCGAACTCGGTATCAAACCAGCCGAGATGTGCCCGAGTTTCGCTGACGGCGGCTATTACATCCAGCGCAGTGGCTGGGGGGATGCGCAAACTGCTTTTAGCGATGAAAAGTATCTGATCTTCGATTGTGGTCCACTCGGCGACGGCGGGCACGGTCATTACGATCTGCTGAACATTGAAGTCTCAGCCAACGGCCGGCCTTTGATTGTCGATCCCGGCCGCTTTACTTACGCCGAAGACCAATCGCAATGGCGCCGCCGGTTCAAAGGGACCGCGGCCCATAACACGGTTTGTGTCGACGACCTCGATCAAGTTCCTTACCGGCGCGGCAAGCCAAAGGGCGCGCTCGCGCAGGGACGCCTGCTCGGGCGGCTCACTACACCGGGTTTCGACATGTTGTGCGGCGAGGCGCGCAGCCCTGTTTACGATGCGATTCATACCAGACGCATTTTCTTTATCGTCGGTGAGTACTGGCTGATCGTCGACAGTCTCAGAGGACTCGTCCCACACAAGTTCGATCTTCGTTTTCACTTGACTGCCGCAGCTTGGAATCACTGCACGCGTATCCACAGCCCAGTAAACACCGGGATTCGCACTCCGGAGCTGGTTCTTCTATTCGAACCACAGCGCGAACCGGTTCTGAGTAAGGGTTGGGTTTCGAGGTCCTACGGGATCAAGGAAGTCGCACCGGTAGTCAGCGTTGTCGCTGGTGGATGTGAGAACACGGACTTTTACACACTCATCGCCCCTTTGAAACTCACGTCGCCGTTGCCGCAGTTTCAGGTCCAGTTAACGGACTCTGATGCGATCGCGGCAGGTCACGTTCGAGTGCGGCGGCTCGAAGCAATCGACGATATCACCTGGAGCAACATGTCCGCGTCCTGCACACGCACTCCGCTGGCGGAAGGAGTGACAACATGAGTGCATTGCTCGCCAACGATCCGGCGCTGCCACAGCGCGATGTCCTGGTCGACGAAGCCGTAATGGCGCAATACCTGTCGCGCTTGATTGCCCGCTACGGCGACTCTGGCATCAACAACTGTGAGCGCCTGCGGACCAAATATCACGTCGGCGCCAGCTTGCGCGTGCTTTATGAAGTCAGTGGCGGCGGCCACGCGTATCGCATCGCCGCACGCGCCTTTCCGCGATCTCAGCGAGTGACAAACAAGCGCACATCAACTCCGGAGATCTACGCACCCGAATTGAACACGATCTTCTGGATCTTTCCCCACGACCGAAAAATCAAGAACCTGATAGTGCTCTCTGGAATTCCCGAAGAACTGCGCGACATCGAAGGATGTGAATGGGTCGAGAGCCGGATCGTCGGGCACGTGCCGGAGAAGTCAGTAACGGCACAATGCCTGGACCAGGACCATCAGATCATCGCGTACGCAAAAATCTATGCAGGCGAAGAAGGTCGTGAAGTCTATGACGCGTACCAGGAGATTCATGCGGCACTCAAAGCCGGTGTGGTCCAGCTACGAATTCCACGAGCGCTCTCTTACTACGACAAGCATCATCTGCTTTTGCTTGAATCCGTGCCCGGCGTTCCTTTGTCTGTATTGCAGCCGGCAAACCGCGAATACGCCTATTGCCGTCTCGGCGAGGCCTTAAACAAACTTCATGGCATCACTCCGCCATCATCGATCCCAGGATCGACTCGGCTAGCTCCGGAGGGACTGATGCAGGCCGCGGCAACGATCGGTCAAGCACGTCCCGAAGTCGCGGGCCTGGCACAAAGACTGGCAAGTAAACTCATTGTCGATTACGAAAAGCTCTCGGATGCCAGGCCGGTTTTACTACATGGCGATCTTCATCCTAAGAACATCTTAATGGATGACGACCGTCTGTTCCTTCTCGACCTCGATCAAGCAGCAACAGGAGCTGCGGCTTTGGACGTGGGCAGCGTGATCGCCGGCCTCTATTGCGAAGCGTGCACGGGTTTGCTCACAGAGAATGCTTCTTCGTCACTGATAAGCGCGTTCCTGACCGGATACGGCGTCGCCGGAGAATCACTGCGATGGTATGTCGCTGCTGCTCTCCTTGAAGAGCGCGCGTTGCGGACGGTCACACGAATCCGGTTCGGCGGCCTGGAGAAGCTCCCGGAAATTTTGACGACTGCCGAAGCAGTGCTAAACGGAGGGATTAGTGCGAACTAAACTCCACCACATCGTCCATCGAAATTTAAGTTCGGAAAAGTGGAACTTCGTTCTGGCAGTGTTCTGCACTTTAATCGTCGCGGTTGCCGATCTGTTACGACCGTGGCCTTTGAAACTCATTATCGACAATGTTCTGCTCGGCAAATCTTTACCACCGTCGCTGCGATCGCTCGAAACCTTCTTCACTAACGACAAGGTCTGGACGATCGTCGCGGTAGCTTCGCTGTTGATCCTGATCAGCGCTGTAAAAGGTTTTTCAGTCTACGCGCAGACCTCAATCACGTCGCGCATCGGATACCGGATGGCCCACGCGCTCAGGCGCGAACTGTTTTCACATTTGCAATGCCTGTCGCTGACGTTTCACAAAAGATCGCGGGCCGGAGAGCTGTTAACCAAAGTCACCAGCGACACCAATTCAGTGCGCGATGCGTTTTCGGAGTTTGCGCTCACCCTCGTGACGGAAGTGCTGACGCTCATCGGCATGATCGTGATTATGTTCGCGATGAACGTCGAGTTGAGTCTGGTGGTTCTTGCAACGTTCCCGTTGTTGACCGTCATTTCCGTTTACCGGTTTCGCCGCATCCGCGACTCGGCGCGCAAGGTACGCAAAGCGGAAGGAAATCTGGCGTCGCGAGTAAGTGAAACGCTGCACGCAATCGCAACTGTGAAGGCGTTCGGTCGCGAGCGTTACGAAACGGAACGTTTCGAATCTGAGAGTTCAGCGACATTGCAGGAGAGCATTCGCACGGCGCGTCTTGAAGCTGCGTCTTCTCGTGCTGCTGACATGGTGAACGCGATCGGCACTTTTGCGGTGCTCGTTTTTGGTTCGCTGCAGGCGTTGCGCGGTCACATCACGCCAGGCTCAGTGTTGATATTCGTCTCGTACATGAACAGCTTGTACGTTCCTATTCGAACCCTTGCGAAGCTGTCCGCGAAACTCTCGCGCGCGTTCGTGTGTGCCGGACGTATCTCCGACATTCTCGGTATCGAACCTGAAGTTGGAGATCGACCCGGCGCGTTGGACGCCAATAACCTGCGCGGCGACATCAGCTTCCGTAATGCCTCGTTTGCTTACGGCAACGCCAGACCTGTGCTGCGAAACATCTCTTTCGACATTTCAGCCGGAGAGAAAGTGGCCCTGCTTGGACCATCAGGCGCCGGCAAGTCGACGATCGTGAGTCTTATCCTGAGACTCTACGAACTGGAGCACGGCGAAATTCTGATCGACGGCGTCAACGTCAAGGACTACAAACGCGAATCGCTGCGACAACAGATCGGCATCGTGATGCAGGATGCGGTGATGTTCGGCGCCTCAATCCGGGAGAACATCGCTTACGGAAAAGTCGACGCCACGACTGAAGAGATTGAGAACGCCGCGAAAGCCGCGAACGCTCACGAGTTCGTCTGCAAACTCGAAGATGGATACGACACGGTCATTGGCGAGCGTGGTGGAACGCTCTCCGGAGGACAACGCCAGCGCATCGCGATCGCGCGCGCTTTTGTGCGCAATGCGGCGATCCTCGTGCTCGACGAACCGATGACAGGACTCGACCTCGAAAACGAAGCGGCGGTGCGAGACGCATTGCAGCGCTTGATGCGCGGCAAGACGTGTTTGCTCATCACTCACGATCTCGCAGCGGCTGCCAATGCCGATCGCGTATTGATCCTGGAGCATGGTCGCATCCGTGAACAAAGCAACCCATTGGAGTTGATTGCATGACAAATCGACCCGCAGTTCTGTTCTATTGCCAGCACTCGTTGGGTATGGGCCACTTGATGCGCTCCTTCGCGCTCGCGGATCGATTAGCGGAACGTTTCCGAGTGGTACTGCTGAATGGTGGTCGACTGCCAAAGCTAGTCACGGCGCCGGTGAATATCGAGTTAATCAATCTTCCGCCGCTCGGAATCGATGACGGCAATAATCTGGTAAGTCACGATAAACGGATCTCGGTTGCACGTGCGCTCGAGCGCCGGCAGCAGATCATCGGGTCGACTTTCGACAAGCTGCGGCCCGCAGTTGTAGTCATTGAACTGTTCCCATTTGGCCGAAAGAAATTTGCGAGTGAGTTGCTGCCGTTACTGGAAGCAGCCCATGCGCCGGAAACACGCGCCCTCGTCGTTTGCAGTTTGCGCGACATCCTGGTCCGGCAAAGAAAGGATCAGCAGCAATACGACAATCGCGCCGCGGCCCTCGCGAATGAGTTCGTTGACGTCATACTCGTTCATTCCGATCCGTCATTTGCCCGTTTCGAAGAATCGTTTCAGCCGAGTCTTGCGCTTCGTGTCCCTGTCAAACACACCGGATTTGTCGTGCCACGCTCGACGACACCTTCGACAACAACAATGCGCAAGCGAAAACGAATCGTCGTTTCCGCGGGAGGCGGAATTGTCGGTGAACCGCTATTGCGAGCATGTATCGAAGCTCACGAACACGTCGCAGCTCGCGACCTCGAAATGAAGATCATTGCCGGTCCATTTTTGAGTGAGGCGTCATGGCAAGCACTGCGCTTACTTGCGCGAGGCAAAAAACGATTGCGACTCGTGCGACAAGTTCGTGATTTATCCAGCGAATTGCGCGAGGCGGCAGTGTCGATCAGCCAGGCGGGCTACAACACCTGTCTCGACGTATTGCGCGCGGGCGTGCCCGCACTGCTGGTTCCATTCGCCACAGACACTGAAAACGAACAAAGCAAACGCGCACTCCGCCTTCAGCAACTCGGCGGCGCCAGGGTTATCGAGCATATGGACCTCACGCCCGCGCGCCTCGCCACCGAGACTCGTCTCTTAATGGGTTCCAAGTTGAACGCACCACAACTGGATCTCAGCGGCGCCGAAACCTCCGCAATATTGATTAACTCAATGCTGCGGCGGAAATCCGTTTTAAAATCTGTGTCATCCGCGTCCTGGCTGGATCCATTAAGAAGAGCTCTCGACTCATCACGAACTCCGGTTCCCTTCTTCTTTCGCAACGACGATGTTGGCTGGGAAGACGCACGACTCTTCGCTCTTCTCGATCTATTCAACAACTATCACACGCCGATCGATTTGGCCGTTATTCCCAAAGCAATTTCGCAGATCACCGCGAGGCGTCTATACAAATTCGGAGTGGTATCAATTCACCAACACGGATATGCACACCTGAATCACGAGCAAGCCGGACGGAAGTGCGAGTTTGGAGAAAGTCGCTCGCGTGAGCAGCAATTAGCCGATATCACTGACGGCAAACAACGACTTCTCGATCTGTTTGGACCAAACACTGAGTCGATCTTCACACCACCGTGGAATCGTTGTACTGAAACGACGACAGACTGCTTACGAGAAGTTGGATTTAGTGTGCTGTCGCGCGATATCACGGCGACGGCTTTCAAACTCACGGACCTCGTGGAGCTTCCGGTTTCGATAGATTGGTTCGCGAAACGAAAGAAAGTGCCGTTAACACCGAATGAGATCGGCGAGTTGTTTGCAGCAGCGGCGTCCGAGCCGGCCCCCGTCGGGGTGATGCTTCATCACGCAATTATGAACGAGGCAGAACGCGAGAGACTTGGCGAACTGTTGAAGCTGCTCTCGTCGCATCCGCAAGCGCAATGCGTGCTGATGCGTGAACTCGTTCCCTCGAATATCAGGAGAGCAGTGTCATGAAAAAAGCATTGATAGTAATTCTGGCAAATATGATCGTCAGCATTTCGGTTGCCGCGCAGATATCTTCCGATCGTGTAATCAAAGAAGAGGACAAGCTGCGGCGCCGCTGGTGGGTGTCAATGTCTCTGGCCAGTGTGTTTGATACCAACATCACTCACGACGAGCAGCAGGTGAGCGCTTTCGGACTGGTGCCGAGTTTTGGTTTTCACTTTCGCGACAACCCGGAAAAACCATCATTCGAAGCTGACTATGAAGTGGCCCTGCATCGTTACAACAATACCGATGAATTCGATCGAGTCAGCCACAACCTGACTGTTGAGTATCGTAAGCAACTTGTGAAAAGACTCTATGCGAAGACCACCACTGAGATCTCACTTAAAGGTTCGTCCGAGGATCGCGAAATCAACAACAATTACATTATTGAGGAGCAACTCCAGTATCGCTTCCCGAGCAACACCCGCGTGGCCGGACTCGCTGCGTATCGTTTGAAGAGGTATCCGATCGTGGACCAGGATTCAAACTCAATCGATTCGTATGTAGGCGCAAAGATTGAGCAGCGTTTCCGTGGCGAACGTCGGGTCGAGCTGGGTTACCGCTACGACCATAACCGCGCCTGGGATCCGCGCAACAACTACATCCGCAGAACCTACACACTCGAATTCCAAACACCGCTTTCATTGCGGCGGCGCGACTCATTGATCGCAGAATTCCGTTACAGTCCGCGCCATTATCAAAACCGGACGACGCGCGTCAACGGCATCCGTGTGCCTCGCAACGATGACCGCTGGGTTTTCGATATCACCTACGAGCGAACAATCCGGCCGAACCTATCGATGGCGATTGACTATCAGTTCGAAAAGCGCGACTCAAATGATGAAGATAAGCGATTCACCTCCAATGTATTTGGGCTGCGCTTCACTTTCGATAAGTGGAATTTGAAGTGGTAGGACAGTTTAACTAACCGTCACATTTAATCTTCCAAAGCCCCTCTCAAACTGCTAAGGTAATGTCTGTCAGCGAGTTTGAACGCTGACAGATATGCCACTTGCCCGCCTTTGAATCACTACTCCACTTGGAAGCGGTCAGTACCACCTCGCGGTAGCGGGTGGGTGCGCTCGCGTTAGGACCCACCCGCTACCGCGAGGTGGTACTGACCTCTTCCAAGTGCGACCAAGATTATGTTTCCGGTACAAAGAGCGCTATTAATCATTAACCGGACCGCAGGCACCGGCCAGGATGGAGCAACAGTCGAGCAACTGAGCTCGCTCTTCCGACAAACTCTGGGTGAACTCTCAGAAGTACGGGTCGAGTTGGTTAGCGATCACGCGGCTGCTCGCGCTTGTGCCGCGCAATTCATCTCTTGGTCCGAAGCGCCTGCCCTTGTCGTTGCGGGAGGAGGCGGCGGCACGCTGCGCGCGGTAATCGAAGGAGTCTGTGACACTCGCAACTCGGCGGTGCGGGTGGGTGCATTGCGTATGGGCTCTGGAAATGTACTTGCCCGGCAGTTTGGTGTTCCACGAGATCCGTACATTGGCCTTCAGGGTTTGTTGAAGAACCTTAGCGCTGACGTCACAGCGCCGTGTTGTGTGATGCGCTGCGAAACATGGACCAGCTCGGGAAACTCTGAGGTTCATCACGCGGTCACGTTGGGAGGGTTGGGCCAGTTCGGTCGCATCCCATCGGATCTTTCACGTTGTCACACGCGCTTTCCCTTCGTTCAAAAGCTCGCGGCCCGATCGATCGGCGTCGAGAAACTCACGAACGTCGAATATGTGATCGCATTTCTTCTTCGTACTCTCACGCACCGCGGAGAAGCAGTAGAGATCAGGTTTCAGAATCAGCAGGAACGCCTGCGACTACTCTCGGGCGTGGTGATGAATTTTCCGATTGCGACGCTTCCGTTCAAACCATGCGTGACTGTTGCAGATGAGGCACTCGAAGTACACCTGCTTTCGCTGCGAGGGCGCCGCTGCTTCCGCGTCGAAAAGGACCAGCCACTCGAGATTCGATTCATCGATCGCGATCGTGTTGAGTTTTTTCTGGATGAAGATCCGTTGACGACGTGCGGGCGTCTCAGTCTTGGAGTTGCCGGATCAGTTGCTTTCGTGCCCTGGTCCTGATTACCAAAACAGGAGTTACTAAATGAGCTTGCACGTTTGTGTATTAGGGATTGACGGGAGTGGGAAGAGTACCGTGGTGGCGGCGTTACCCGGCATACTCGCTGCGGAAGCGGGTTGCGTCGTTGGTTCAGCCGGCGACTCGTTTCGCATCGTCGCGCCGGATGAGGACCATCTCGCGTCGCGATTTTATCCCGATGGTCTTTCGCTGTCCGCACGTCTCTCACTCAAACTCAAGCGTATCGCGAAGTCGTTCGTGGACCATCCGAAACTCTACGCTTTCTTCAAAGTCGCTCAGATGCTTTCACAAGATAGTGCGGCCACCGCGTTGACCCGACGGTATGACACGAAGCTGTTCGTCAGTGATGGTAATGCGGTCTTATCGACTACGGGTCGCGCGAGTAATTATTTGCGTGCGGCAAGCGCAGCGAGTGGGGCAAACGCCGCTGCTCCCGACGCAAAAGATCTGCGAGCTGTTTTCTCTTACATTTTCGACAACGAGCCCGTGCCCGCGGAGAGTGGTGTGAAGTTGCCGTCGCTACGCAAGGGCAAGTTTATTTACAAGCTCAACCAACTGCTTCGACTAAATGCCGCATGGCTGCCGGACGTCGTCATCTTTCTCGATTTGTCGCCTGAGCTGGCGTTGACACGAATCCGCAGTCGCGGGAAGAAGATCGACAGGCATGAGAACCTCGCCGATCTTACGCAAGCGCGCGAGATGTATCTGAAGACTGTCCAAGCGTTTCAGGCGTATCGCTCGCAGGAGGCGGTTCATATTATTCGGGTCGATCAGTTGTCACTCGGCGGGACGCTGCAAGCAGTCAGTGAGGTGCTGCGGCCGCATCTCATCTCGCATACTATAAAACGACAATCGGCGTCGCCACTCGGAACTACCGATCTGGCAGACGAAATCATTCGTAAGAAAACTCTTAAACACCGCTATGTCTTCCGCTATCTCGTGCCGAAATGGTTCAGCGGCGCGTGGCGTGAGCCGACGTTCTTCTTTTCGAAGCTCGGCCGTCTGTTCCTGAAGGAAGGTTACTCTGCCGGTGTGATGCGCGCGATCTACGATCGCGACGAGAAGGGGTATGGCATGCTCGATCGCGTCTTTCTCGAATACTCACTTCATCGCGCGGTTTATGACCGCCTGCAAATTCTCGTGAAAAAGATCGAGCCTGAACTCGAGGCACGACTCGCCTCGGGCCAGGAGCTTCGCATCTTCACAGCGCCAAGTGGCTTTGCTTACGATCTCTTTCGACCGCTCGCAGAAATCGCACAGCGAGATCCTGAAGCGATGAAGCGCGTTCACTTGACGGCCGCTGATCTGGATCCGCATGGCGTCATAAATGAAGAGTTAAGCACGCGCGCAAAGCAACTCGGCATCCGCTTTACTTTTCATCGAGGCGACATCACCGACCAATCGATGCTCAGTCGTCTCGAGGAAACAGCACCCTTCGACGTGGCTCTCTTTGTTGGTCTCTCGAGCTGGCTGCCAAAGCCCCAAACGCTGCGCCATCTCGCCTGGTTGAGTGCAAACCTAAAGCACGATGGCCTGCTCGTCACTGACTGCTTCACACCCGAAGCGTACGCACTCTCCGGTCGCTACATCGGCTACAAAGCCAACTACTACACACCCGAAGTTTACAAAGCGATGCTGAATTACTGCGGCTTCGATGTGCAGGCCGCTGAGTCTGGTCGCGATGCAATCAATCACGTCCTTGTAGCGCCGAAGGCGCGGAATATGAAAGCCAGGGGCAAGCGCGAAGCGGAGCGGAGCGCGTCGCCCCTGGTAACAAAATCAATTTTCAACCTAGCCCTGAAAGGGCGTCATACTCATGGCGCTTAATACCTTCAACAAACGTTCGCGCCCGGCAATCTTCCGCAAATTATCCGAAGAGAAGTTTGATCTACTTGTCATCGGTGGAGGCATCACGGGCGCGTCGGTATTTCGCGACGCCGCGCTACGAGGCATGAAAGTCGCACTCGTCGAAGCGAAAGACTTTGCGTCCGCCACAAGCGGGCGCAGTTCCAAACTGATTCACGGCGGACTGCGTTACATCAAGAACCTCGGGCTTCGTCTCGCCTGGGAATCATGTCACGAGCGCAATCTACACATTCGACTCAACAAACGACTGGTCCGCCCGCTTCCCTTCCTCGTTCCGCTCTATCGAAATCGCGGCGAGCGGCGTGGGGCAATGCGTTTGGGAATGCTTCTCTACGAAGCACTCTCCGGATTCAACAATCACCGGTTTCATAGTTTTCTGAGTCGTGAAGAAACGCTCTCGCTCGCTCCGGCCTTGCCGGCGGAAGATTTGACGGGCGGATGTTTGTACTACGACGCTGTCATCAACGACAGTCGTTGGACCATGGAGGTGCTGAAGGATGGAGTCGCGCACAACGGCGTGGCTGTCAACTACTCTCCCGTCAAAGAACTCCTCACCGAGAATAGCCGCATTGTTGGCGCACGAGTCTATGACGAACTGAGCGGGACTCATTACGACGTACACGCGCGCGTGGTAGTTAACGCAACGGGTATCTTCAACGATCAAACCCGGCAGCTTGATGGAGCTAAAGAGACAAAACCGCGGCGCTTTTCAAAAGGCACTCACCTCGTCTTTGCCGAAGAAGACGTGCCGCTCTCGACGACGATCGTGTTCTCCTCGCCGCTCGATGGACGTTCACTGTTCCTGGCAAAACACGAAGAATGTTTTCTTTACGGAACTTCCGATCATTGGGAAGAGGCGAATCCGGATCTCCCGATACCCGCGGCAACGGACGTCGAATATCTACTCGCCTCGCTCCATCGTTTCATGCCCGAGGCGCAACTGGACCGCAGCAAAGTTCAGTTTGTTTACAGCGGGTTTCGTCCGCTCTTCACTAATGGCGATCGAGCAACAGATTCATCTTCCGTGACGCGTGAAGATCATATCGAAGTGTCGCCGTCGGGACTCGTGAGCGTCGTCGGTGGCAAACTCACGACTGCGCGTATTACTGCTGAGCGCGTGCTCGATCGCGTTATCAAACTCGTCGGGCGTGATCCGTCATGGTCCAACTGTAGCACTCACAAGGTTTCAATCGGCGGTACGAACGAAGCTGTCGCGGAGAGTCTGGCTTACTGGGTAAGGCGTTGCCCAAGGCTTACTTCGTATTTCCGCGTCCTGTATCAACGTTACGGTCTCGATGCCGATGAGATCTGTGCAGAGGTGACACGACTTCAGGAGGGGGAGCCGATTCGCGCCGAGGTGCAGTACGTCTGTCGTCACGAAATGGTCTGCACGCTCGAAGATCTGATCGATCGCCGCGCCGGCTTTCTTTACTGGAACGCTGAGAAGCGTCTCGAACGCCTCCGCTACGGCGCTCACATCATTCGCGCCGAACTCGATCTGAGTGAAGACGAATTCGAGTCGCAGTGGCTCGCCTACCACGCTCACCTCAAACGCTTCCACTCCTTGCCTGACTCCGAGGGCATTCGCTAATTTCAGTCGGAATTAAACGCCGAAGGCGTTCGCTAATTTCAGTCAGAATTAAACGCCGAAGGCGTTCGCTAATTTGAGCCGGAATTTAACGCCGAAGGCGTTCGCTAATTTGAGCCCAAGGTTGGAGCGTTAGCGACAACCTTGGGATCAATCCAAAAGAAAGGCGATTTAACCCTGAAAGGGTTAGGCATGTGCGCCGCTAACCCTTTCAGGGTTGAGCGCTTCTTTTGCAGGCTCGACTCCCAGGGTTTTCGCTGCGCTCAAACCCTGGGCTGAAATTAGCGAACGCCTTTGGCGTTGTAATCCTGGGCTGGAATTAGCGAACGCCTTTGGCGTTTAATCCTGACTCCGATTAGCGAACGCCTTTGGCGTTGATTATTCTGTCCGGTCCATTACTCTCGAACACTCTCACTCGCGCGGACGTTCGGCTTGGGGGGTGAACTCACCCAATCTCGCGCGTACCTGACCTTCACGGCCGTCGCGTTTGACTGTCAACGTGACCTCGCTGCCCGGACCGCTGCTCGCAATCATGTTGCGAAATGTATTTGGCTCGGTAATAGCCGTTCCGTTGAGCGCCGTGATCACGTCGCCCTGACGCAGCCCCGCACGATCCGCGGCGCTTCCCGGCTGGACCTGGTAAACAACCACGCCTGGTCCTTGAGTCACACCGAGCTTCGAAGCCTCTTCGGACGGTATCTTCAGCACCACGATTCCGAGTTGACCACGCCTCACCTGTCCGTTGTTGATCAACTGTTCCATCACCGTGCGCGCCATGTTCGAAGGAATCGCAAAGCCAAGCCCGATGCTGCCACCCGAGGGCGACAGTATCTGCGAGTTGATTCCGATCAACTCGCTGTTCGTGTTAACTAATGCGCCACCAGAATTACCCTGATTGATCGGCGCATCCGTTTGCAGAAAATCTTCAAAGCTGCCGTTACTCAAACCAGTCTGACGTCCCTTGGCGCTGATGATGCCCATCGTCACCGTTTGGCCGACGCCGAGTGGATTGCCAATCGCGAGCACGACATCACCGATGCGCGTGCGATCCGAGTCGCCCAGGGTAAGCATGGTCAGGTTAGTAGCCTCTATTTTTAGCACTGCGAGATCGCTGGGCGGATCTGAACCGATCATCTTCGCCTCAAACGAGCGACCATCAGTCAAGTCCACCTTGATCTGGTCCGCTCCATCAATCACGTGATGATTCGTCACGATATAACCATCCTGACTGACGATGACGCCTGAACCCAGTGCCTGTCTTGTTGGCGCAGGCGGCGCCTGTTGCATGCGCTCACCGAAGAATCGTCGAAAGAATGGATCGTCCATAAACGGAAACTGCTGCGGCTGTCGCGCGCGCATCTGCGAATGGATCGTGACCACGGCAGGCGCCACCCGGTTAACCACATCAGCATACGAAATCCCAGGCGCGGGGTTAGGCGGCGCGGTAGTGTTGGCAGGCGCTGGGGCAGGCGCCGCTGCCAGATGAAAGTCCGCCTCGCGGTGTCGATTGCAACCCACCAGCAGCGCTGCTGTTAACGCAACACATCCGATCAAACTCTTCACTTTCATTACTATCTCCTCTGCTTTCGGGGTGAAACTTAGCACCCAGCATGCCAGCAAATCTTTCCGAAATTTTTACCGGCGTTGCAATCTTCGTTCGAAAACAATGCGGACTACAACTTGAACCGTCCGGGGTGAAGATTCACAATGGCGCCGGATGCGAATTCTGCTGGTTGAAGATGAGCCGCGGATGGCGAACGTTATCGCTAAGGGTTTGCGCGAGCAGAGTTATGCTGTCGATGTGGCTCCGGACGGGGCGGCGGGACTGTATCAGGCGTCGATCAACGACTACGACGTCATCATTCTCGACGTTTTGTTGCCGCAACGCGACGGATACGAAGTTTGCCGCGAACTCCGTGCGCGCGGTGATTCCACACCCGTGCTGATGTTGACGGCGCGCGCCGCAGTCGATGATCGGCTGACCGGGTTTGACGCCGGCGCTGACGATTATCTGACCAAGCCCTTCTCTTTTCGTGAACTCACGGCACGCATCCGTGCGTTGCTGCGTCGTGATTCACAACTCCGTCCGGACATTTTGGAGATCGAGGATCTCGTTGTTGACGCGGCGAGTCATCGCGTTTTGCGTGCGAATGATGAAGTGCAATTGACCGCGAAAGAGTATGCACTCCTCGAGTATCTTGCACGGCGCGCGGGCCAGCTCGTTTCACGCGCAGAGATCGCGGCCCATGTTTGGGACGACACCTTCGATCCTTTCTCGAACGCTATCGAAGTCTATATAAACCGCCTGCGAAAAAAGATCGACGGCAATCATTCACACAAACTGCTTCACACACGTCGCGGCGAAGGCTACATCCTCGAATCCCGCCGTTAATCTTCTATTAAGGTTTGTTTGACTATACTCAGCGGCGATTACGGACTGAGTATGATTAAACCAGCGAGACCCAGGGCGATCCCCCTTGCGGTATTCTTCGCATTAGTCTGCGCGGCTACTACGCATGCGCAGGTTCCCGCACCCACACCGGCGCCACTTTCTCTCGATGAAGCGTTACGACTCGCAAACGCACAGGCCTCGACATTTCAAACAGCAAGACTTAATGAGCGCATCGCCGCCGAAGACGTGCGACAAGCACAAGCAGCATTCCTCCCGAAAGTCAGCACGCCGCTGAGTTACATCTACACTTCGCCCGCATTGGGATTGCCGCCCGGAGAACCACGTGGGCCAAGCTTTGTTTCGGCTGATGGCATCGGCGTGTACGACGCGCTCGTCAACGTCTCCGGCGACTTCGACCTCGCGGGACGCCTGCGCGCGACGCTCGCGAAAAATCGGGCACTACTCGTTGCCGCTCACGCGGGCGCTGAAGTTGCACGACGCGAGTTGGCCCAGGCAGTAATCCAAACCTACTACGGACTTGCCCTCGCGAACGCACAAGTGCGCGCGGCGGAAACAAACCTCGACGCCGCGAAAGAGTTTGAGAATATAACTTCTCTGTTGCTGAGCGGCGGCGAAGTCGCTTCTGTTGACGTGACGCGCGCACAGTTGCAAACACTCGCGCGCCGCGACGAGTTGGAAAAAGCAAGAGGAAACGAGGCCGTCGCAGCGGGATCTCTGCGCGTGCTCGTCGGTTACGATTTCGCACGGCCGCTCAGCACCACAGACCTCGCGCTCGCGCTTCCGATCGGTTCCGAATATCAGCAGTTCAAGGCAGACGACGTATCGCGACGGCCGGAGTTCACGCAACTGGACCAACAAATGCGCGCCGCGCGACAGGAGATTAAGATCGCTCGCGCCGATCGTTTGCCATCGCTTTCTTACTCGGTCAACGGCGGCTTCGATACGGATTCGTTGAAGAGTCCACGCTTGAAAGAACACACGGGTGTGTCGGCGGGAATCAGTTTTTCGATCCCGATCTTCGACTGGGGTGCGAGTCGCAGTCGCGAAAGTCAGGCGCGTTTGCGTGTTGAAGTGGCGGAGAACGAACGAACGCTCGCGCTGCGCGGCTTCACGCAACAGTTTTATGCGGCACAGGTACAGGCAGCGAACGCCGCAACGCGGATCAATCTGGCTCGCGAAGGCGTGACGAAGGCACAGGATAACGTTGCGGCGTCGATCGCACGGTACCGCGCGGGTGAGGCGCAAATTGTTGAAGTAACGGATGCGCAGACAACGTTGGTTGAGCAACGCAACGCTTTGTACCAGGCGATCTTCGACTATCAAACGGCGCTGGCTCGTTTGCGCCAGGCGACGGGGCAGTGATGAACAATATGGATGATGATCCAAAACGAGCGCGAATAGTTCGTCAGCGCAACATAGTTTTGATCGTGGGCAGCGCGCTGGTGGTCCTAGTGCTCGTCTCCCTGGTCATCTGGCGCCTGAGAAGATCTGCACATGAAGCCGAAACGGAAGTAACCCCGACTGTCAGCGTCAAAGTCGTCAAGGCCGAAAGAGAAAACATCGCTAATCCAATCTCGGCCGTAGGCACGATCTGGCCACGCGAGAAGGCCGACGTCGGCGCGAAGATCAGCGCACAGATAAAGAAGATGGCGCTGTTGAAAAACAAGGTGGTCCGTGCCGGCGAGGTTATTGCCGTGCTGGAGTCGCGGGATCTCGAAGCGCAACGCGCAGAGGCAGTCGCCGCACTCAACGAGGCGCGTGCGAACGAACGCAGTCTCATTACCGGAACGATTCCGAAGACAAACGCCGAGGATCAGAAAGCACTGCTCGACGCGCGCGCCAAAGTCAATAATGCACGCGCGACTTACGAACGCCGCCGCGTTCTGTTTGAGAAAGGCGGCATCTCAAAGAAAGATCTTGACGCCTCGCAACTCGATCTAACGACCGCTGAAGACGAACTGCGCTTGCAGGAACAGACTGTTGCTTTGCGAACGCGGTCGCTGAATCCAAACGATCGCGCCCTCGCGGCAGCCAGGACGGCACAGGCACAACAGCGTGTCGCCACGCTCGATGCGCAGTTGAGCTACGCTACGATTCGTTCGCCCATCACCGGGATCGTTACCGATCAATTTCAGTATGAAGGCGAGTTTGCCGCGGCGGGCGGCAAGCTGGTTACGATCGCCGACACCAGCACAGTGATCGTCAAGGCTCCGTTTGCAGATACTGCGGTGGCCCAACTAAAGACCGGCGACACCGTAACCGTTATACCCACCGACTCATCCGCTGAAGAGATGCACGGCCAGGTCACGTTGCTCGGCAAGTCGAGCGACCCCACGAATCGCACGGTCGAAGTTTGGGTAACGCTCGGGAATGACGACGGTAAGTTACGCGCGAATGGCGCCGCCCAGGTCACAGTATTTGCAAACTCGAAGAATGACGCAATCGTGGTCCCTGCTTCTGCGATAACACTCGAAACAAGCGATGCGAATGAAGGCACGGTGATGGTCGTCGATGCGCAGAATGTGGCGCACGAAACAAAAGTCACGATCGGCATTCGCACCGCGGATAAGATCGAGATCGTCGAAGGTTTAAAAGGCGGGGAAACGGTGGTCGTCGAGGGTAACTATGCGTTACCGGACGGAACAAAGGTTGAGCCGCAGATGAACACGGAAGACGCGGATGAAAAACCTTAACTGTTTTTCTGATTCGCGTTTATTCGCGTGAATCCGTGGCTAAATTTGTATGAATCTTGCGAGTGTCGTTGCATACCAGTCGCGCGCGATCGTGGTGATCGTGGTGTTGCTGTGTGCGGCGGGTTTGTATGCGGCATGGCAACTCCCGGTCGCGATTTTCCCGCAAACTGACTTTCCGCGGATCGTGATCATCGTCGATAACGGCGAGGCGCCGGCGTCGCAAACGCTCGTTTCAGTTACACGTCCGATCGAGGAGGCGATGAACGGCATTCCCGGCATCGCGCGCATTAAGTCAAAGACCGCGCGCGGCTCCGCTGAGATCAATCTCTTCTTCAACTGGGGTGGCGACATCAATCAGGAGTTGAGCCTGGTCCAGGCGCGGATGTCTCAACTCCTGACTTCACTCCCGCCAACCGCCGAGATTCGCAACATCGATCGACTCACGTTTGCAGTCTTCCCCGTCACCGGCTACAGCCTGACTTCAGACAAACGCGACCAGGCCACGCTTACAGATCTCGCAACTTACATCGTGCGCCCGCAACTCGCACGCTTGCCGGGTGTCGCAATCGTCGGCGTGGCGGGCGGCAAGACGCGCGAGTTCCACGTCACGATCGATCCCGATAAGCTGGCGGCCCACAACGTCTCCACACAACAGGTTGTCGATGCGATCCGCAACTCGAACATCATCGTGTCACCTGGCCTGATCGAGGAGAATCATCAACTCGAGCTCGCGTTAATCAGCGGCCAGGCAAAGCGACCGGACGAGCTCAACGACATCGTTGTCGCGACGGTCAACAACGCGCCCGTGCGCGTCACCGATGTCGCGACTGTCGCAGCCGGTGTCGAACCGCAATACACGATCGTCACTGCCGACGGCCATCCGGCCGCGCTCGTCAATATCAATCGCCAACCTGATGCAAACACCGTCACTGTTGTCGATGAGGTAAAGGCGGCTTTGAACGCTATGCGCGGGCAGATTCCGAAGGACGTGCGCGTCGCTGCCTACTACGATCAGTCGTTACTGGTGCGCGAGTCGATCAACTCCGTTCGTGATTCGATCATCGTCGGCCTGTTGCTGTCTGTCGTGATTCTTTACGTGTTTTTGCGAAACTGGGGTACGACGTTTGTCGCCATTCTCGTGATTCCCGTGACCGTGCTAGTCACTTTCCTCGCGATGTGGCTGGCGGGACTCAGTTTCGATCTGATGACCCTCGGCGGCGTGGCTGCTGCAATTGGTCTCGTGATCGACGACGCGATTGTCGTCGTTGAAAATATTTACACTCACATGTCGCGCGGCCAGTCGCGTCGTGAAGCGGTTCAGAGCGCGGTCTCCGAAATCACTGTGCCGATTATCGGCTCGACAATCACGCCCGTAGTCGTCTTTCTGCCGTTGACGTTGTTAACCGGAGTGACGGGAGTTTTCTTTCGTTCCCTCGCGCTCACGATGTCCGTGGCGCTGCTGACTTCGCTCGTGCTTGCGCTCGCGTTTACGCCGGTGCTGGCGCAACGATTTGTCAGGGCCAAACCGCATGAAGATGAGGAAACTCACGGCAGAGTTTTGGGAGTCATTATCCAACGTTACGAATCGATTTTGGGCTTTGCACTCGATCGACGCTGGGTTGTTGGCGCCGCGATTATCCTCGTGCTTGCCGGTTCTTACCTGTTGTTTGAAACCCTTGGCTCCGAGTTTCTGCCCGAATTCGACGAGAGCGCTTTTGTGCTCGACTACATCGCACCAGCCGGCTCTTCACTCGAAGAAACTGATCGCATGCTCCGGCACGTCGAAGAGATGTTGATGCAGACGCCCGAGGTCGAAAGCTATTCGCGACGCACTGGGCTGGAGATGGGTCTATTCGTCACCGAACCAAATACCGGCGACTTCGCGGTGAAACTGAAACCCGATCACAAACGCAGCACCGAGGAAGTGATCGCAGAGTTGCGCGATCAACTTGCCGAGTCAGAACCGGCATTGGAAGTTGAGTTTGTCGGCATCGTGCCCGACGTGATCGGTGATCTCGAAGGTAACCCTGAACCGATCGAAGTCAAACTGTTCAGCGAAGATGCAGCGGCGTTGCAGGCAAAGGCCGACGAAGTGGAAGCGGCGATCAAGAAAGTGCCTGGTGTTGTCGATACGCTCAATGGCGTCATCATCAGTGGGCCGGCAGTCACATTCAATATCGATCCGGCGCGCGCTTCTCAGTTTGGAGTCACGGCGAATGACGTCGCCGCAACCATCACAACCGCGATGACGGGCGACGCCGCCTCTTCGATTTTGCAGCAGGATCGGCTGATCAAGGTGAGAGTTATTTTTCCGGCTGACGTGCGCACCTCACTCGACAAGGTGAAGGCTTTGCAAGTGCGTTCTTCGTCGGGACAACTGTTTCGACTCGATCAGGTCGCCGACGTTGACATTGACAAAGGACAAGCGGAGATCGAGCGCGAGAACCTGCGCCAGATGATTGCTGTCACCGGACGTCTCGAAGGCAACGACCTCGGCACGGCGATTCGCCAGATTCAACAGCAACTGGTTCAGGACGTGAAGCTGCCGCCGGGAATGACAGTCGAGTATGGCGGCTTGTATCAGGAGCAGCAATCCAGCTTTCGCGAATTGGCCCTCGCGCTCATTCTCGCTGTACTGCTCGTTTTCATCACCCTTCTAATCGAATTTCGTTCGTATGCGCATCCGATCGCAATCGTGACCGGCGCTGTGCTCGCGCTCAGCGGTGTGCTGCTGGCGTTGTTCATCACTGGTTCAACATTGAATGTAGTCTCATTAATGGGCATGATCATGATCGTCGGCATCGTAGCGAAAAACGGAATCCTGATGCTCGATGCAGTTGAAGAGAATCTCGCCTCCGGAGACACGTTAAGACAGGCACTTTTGCGATCGGGGCGCCGGCGATTTAGACCGGTGCTGATGACCTCGCTCGCGGCAATGCTCGGCATGTTGCCGTTAGCGCTGGCGATTGGAGCAGGTTCAGAACTGCTGCAACCTCTGGCGATTGCAGTAATTGGTGGTCTAACAATGGCGCTCGGCCTGTCGCTAATCGTCACGCCGACGGTCTATGCGATGTTGCGCCGGCATCATTCAGCAACGGAAGAGGGTTGAACCGAGTTCGCCAACAGTAGAAAGGAAAAGGCTCATGCTAAACATCCGCACTGCGTTCGTTGGGATACTGATTGCCTTCGTTACCTGGCAGGGGGGTGGCACGGGATATAAAGTCGAGACTCGCTATGCCGTTCCCGGCAATGGCGGCTTTGACTACGTCACGATCGATAGCGTTGCGCGACGCCTGTATCTCGCGCACGGCACCCAGGTTGACGTGATCAATCCTGACAACGGCACGTTAATCGGGACCATTCCCGATACTCCCGGCGTTCACGGAGTCGCGCTCGCGTCCGAGTTCAAGCATGGCTTTACGAGCAACGGTCGTGAGAACAAAGTTTCAATGTTCGATCCGGTGACGTTGCAACTCATCAATAAGATCGAAGTCGGCAAAGGACCGGATGGAATCTATTACGATCCGGCTACGAAGCGCATCTTTACCAACAACCATGGCTCGCATGACATCACGGCGATCGACGCGAAGGCTGGGCAGGTCCTGGGCACGATCAAAGTCGAAGGCGACGGAGAATCAGCGGTTGTCGCCGATGGTATGGTTTACGTGAACCTCGAAGACACCAACGAGGTTGTGGCCTTCGATCCGAAATCATTGGAGGTGAAGAAACGGTTTCCGATTGGTGTGGCGAAGACGCCGACCGGATTGGCCTACGACGCAAAGACAAAACGGCTGTTCATCGGCTGCCGCAACGAGCCGAAGATGGTCGTGATGGATGCCGTCTCGGGAAAAGTGATCACCAGCTTTCCTATCGGACGAGGCGTGGACTATGCGGCCTTCGACAGCCAGGCGAAACTGATCTTCTTTTCGTGCGGTGAAGGTGTCTTGAATATCTTTCGTGAGAAGTCGGCCGATGAATATGAAGACGCTGGTCCGGTCAAGACACAACCGAGTGCCCGGACAATGGCTTTCGACCCGAAGACGAAGAAAATATTTCTGAGTGCGGCCGAATACGTTGAGACGCCGGCGACAACTCCGGGTGGCAGGCCCCAACGCAGCGTGAAGCCCGGATCGTTTGCAGTGCTGGTGGTCAGCAAGTAATTCCATAAAAAGGAAAACAACATGCGAAGAAACAGAAGTTCGCAGTGCCTCTTCGGCATGCTCCTGCTTGCGGCTGTGCTCGCGACAGGAGTCACGGCGCGTGCGCAAAACTCCGTTAAGCCCACACCGTCTCCTACTCCTTCGAGCCCACCTTCTCTCGAAAGGCAATTCTTCAAAAACATTCTCGAGGATCAGAAAGCCATCTGGACCGCCCCGCTTCATATTCAACGCGCGGACAGCAAGTGGCTCGTGCCCGGCAGCATCGGCCTCATGGCGCTGTTCACCACCGATCGCATCACCGGCGACGAAATGGGCGAGTTTGATCGTCAGATAGGCGCGAGCAAAGCCGTGAGTCATGCCGGTTCAGCCTACGGCCTCGGCGCTGTGGCCGGAACCTTCTATCTTCTTGGTCGCAAAAACAATGATGCGCGGGCGAGAGAAACGGGACTGCTCAGTGCCGAGGCGCTGGTTGATGGTTTGCTCGTAAGCGGGGCGCTGAAAGTTATTACTCGACGAACGCGGCCTGCGGGTGGCGTCGAGCGCAGTGAATTCTTCGATGGCGGAAGCTCTTTTCCATCGGGCCACAGCACGCAGGTGTGGGCGGTCGCGACGGTTATCGCCAGCGAATACCACGACCGTCGCAGCGTCCAGATAGCTGCGTTTGCAACCGCCACAGCCGTCAGCGTGGCCCGGTTCACGGGACAAAAACACTATCTTGGCGACGTGCTCGCAGGCAGCGCCATCGGATATGGAATCGGCAAGTACGTCTACCACAAACGTCACCGTGAGGTGCTCGGCTCTTCAGTCAGTAATCTCTGGTGGCCCACCATCTCACCTGAAGTCAACCGTCGCGCGCGCCAGTATGGTATCGGGTTGACGTGGAGCTTCTGAGTTGCCGGCGGTATGATCGAATGCGATGTTTGATTCCGTTCGCACAAGGTTGACGCTCTGGTACGCCGCTGTACTCGGTCTGTCGCTAATCGCCTTTGCGCTCCTTGCTTACTACGCGGCCGCGGCCATTTTTCATCAACGCCAGGACGAATCGTTACGCTCCACTGCGCAGACAGTTGCCAGCGCCTACGTTGAAGAGCTCGAGGAGCAGCATTCTCTCGCCAAAGCAGGCGAAGTCGTGCTCGCGGAACTGACGTTCCCAAATCATTACGTGGAGGTGATTGACAACACCGGACAGCCCATCGCCTGGTCCAAAAATCTATCAGGGAAGACCTTTACCATTCCTTCCGTCACAGTCGACGAGGCGCGAGGGCGAAACTCCGGCGTCGTCACCGTTGGTGAGCTAAGAGCTGCGGCTGTTCCGCTATCAGCAGATCAAAACCTCGGGTTCGCTGTCGTTGCAGAGCCTTTGAGCGTTATTGAAGATGGATTACGGCAATTGCGACGCGACTTTTTTGCAGGAGTGCCCCTCGTCCTGTTATTGGCATCGCTCGGCGGTTACTTCCTCGCGCGCAAGAGTCTGGCGCCAATCACGTCAATGAATAGCCAGACGCAGCGCATCTCCGCTGAGAGTCTTTCTCAGCGACTCGACGTGAACAATCCGCGCGATGAACTCGGGCGTTTGGCTACAACGATTAACGACTTGCTCTCGCGGCTCGAGAGTGCTTTCAACGAACAGCAACGATTCATTGCCGATGCCTCTCACGAACTTCGCACGCCGCTCGCGGTGTTACGCGGCGAAACCGAAGTGGCGCTCGCGAAGCGGCGGGCTGCTGACGAGTATCAGGAGTCGCTGTCGTTGATTCAGGAGGAGGCTGAACGACTCTCGCGAATAGTTGAAGATCTCTTCATACTCGCGCGCCAACCTATCGACGCGCCTGCAACGTTGATCAGGGAGCGAGTCTCATTGAACGATGCCGTCAAAGACTGTGCGCGCGCGGCGCAAGTGCTTGCGACGCGTAAAGGCGTGCGGCTGACGACTGAAAACAATTCTTCTTCGATACACTTGAGCGGTGATAAGGAATTGATCACGCGGATGATCCTGAACCTGCTCGACAACGCGGTGAAATACACTCCTGCTGGCGGCGAAATCTCGCTGGCGTTGACGCGACAAAACGGAAACGCCGAAATAGTTGTGAGCGACACGGGCATTGGGATTCCCGAAGCGGATCGCCAACGTATCTTCGACCGCTTCTATCGCGTCGACAAAGCACGCTCACGCGCTCTCGGCGGTGCGGGCCTTGGTCTATCCATCGTGCGTTGGATCGTCGAAGTTCACGACGGCGAGATCCACATCGACAGCGCCCCCGGCCGCGGCAGCACATTCACCGTCGATCTGCCTTTGAAACCTGCGAATTAGTTGTTCAGGATTTCAGGATTTACAGAACAAGATTCATCCTGCAAATCCTGTGATCCTGTCGAAGATTACCTAACAATCAAAGAGGTGGCTGCTCATTGACAACTGGCGTTGCACTCGTCCAGCTCATACCGACAGTATCGAGCACAACTGCCAGCTCCGGGCTGGCCCGCAGGCGGACAACCCGCGACGCACGCGTCATACTCATCCCAACATTCGGGACACCAGAGATTAGCGTGAGCTGTTTTGCGAGTCACATCAGCGGATGTGAAAAGCAGGGTACTCACCAAAGTCGTCAGGATGAGCAGCCTGACGAATAGTTTAGGCATAATTCGTCTTGACATTTTTGTACCTCCAAACGGACCTCGCGCTAGTAGCGCTCAGGATAAGGCGTTTCTTAGTGGTGGGGGGACCGTTGAGTTAAGCGAGATCGGTGAAGTTATGTGAGACCGGCGAGAAGCCTCGCCGACAAAACCTCATGAGTGGCCGAGCATACTCCCGGTAAGCAGGCGAGTCAATAAATTGACCGAGTTGGATTTCACGGATTTCTGCCTCTTGTGGAGTTAGCGGAAACGTATCATTGAAACTATAATGCGCAGCATGATTCTCTCTTCCAACCGAGCTGCCAACTTTAGCTACGCCATTCGAAACGTTGTTAATGCCGCTGAAAAACTGGAACGACAGGGCCGCCAGATAATTCATCTGAACATCGGCGACCCGCAACAATTCGGCTTCAAGCCGCCCCCGAATGTTATCGAGGCGATTTCACGTGCGGCCCGCGAGCAGTTTACCGGTTACGCCCACTCGGCCGGCTTACGCGAGGCACGAGCAGCGATCGCGCAGTATGCTACAGCGCTTGGAGCAGAGACTTCGCCCGACGACGTTCTCACTACCGCGGGAGCATCCGAAGGCGCCGAACTGCTACTGACGGCCCTAGTCAATCCTGGTGATGAAGTGTTATTGCCCGCGCCTTGTTATCCGGTCTATCCCGCCATTATCAAGAAGATCGACGGCGTGGTTCGTTACTACCATCTCAATCACAAAACGAACTGGCAACCGTCAGTCGATGAGATCAGATCGCTCATTAACAAGCGCACGCGAGCGATCGTGCTGATCAATCCGAGCAATCCGACCGGCGCCGTCACGCCTGACGAGACGACGAAAGCACTGCTTGAACTCGCCGCCGAACACGACCTGCTCGTGATTAGTGACGAAGTTTATCGAGATCTCTGCTTCACAGAAGCGCCGACGTCTGCTTCCGTGTTGGCCCGTGACTCGCGTGCGTCAGTGGTTGTGCTGGAGAGTCTTTCGAAAACACACATGTTGTCTGGTTGGCGTGTGGGCTGGATGCGTTTTAGTCCGGCAACCCGTGTGCGCGATCTTATTAGTGGTGTTATTCGTCTGGCCAGCGGACGGCTTTGTTCGTCCACCCTGGCCCAATATGCGATTCTACCGGCACTGCAAGGCGAGCAAAAATCGGTCACGGAATTCAGAGATGAGATTCAAAGACGACGCGACTTCGCGGTTGCGCGCGTGTCCGAGGTCGAGGGCATAAGTTGTACGATTCCGGAAGCGGCTTTCTATCTGATGGTCCACGTGGAGGACATGGGCGGTCGCACTGACGAGCAGTTTGTGCTCGACTTACTGGAAACGTCGAATGTGCTCGTGGTCCATGGTTCCGGTTTCGGCTGCGATCCGAAAGACGGATACTTCCGCCTCGTGTATCTCCCTGATGAGCGTTTGCTCGGTTCGGCGTTCGAGGGCATCGAGCGATCGCTGCGCGTCCTTACCCCTGTCGGTTAGTAAATGCGCCGTAACAAATCCAACTAAGGAGCACAAGGTGACGGCGTTCGGGAACTATATCAACGGTGAGTTTGTTGAGAGCAAATCAGGTCGAACTTTCCAGAACATCAACCCCGCGACTTTCGATGACGTTGTCGGTACGTTTCAGTCTTCCAACGAAGAAGACGTTGAAGCAGCTTGCACTGCTGCCGTAGCGGCCCAGCATGAGTGGGCCAACACACCCGCGACGAAGCGTGGTGAGTATCTATTCAAGGCTGCGGAGCTGCTGACTGAGAAACTGCCGCAACTCGGCGAGGAGATGACACGCGAGGAAGGCAAAACACTTCCCGAAGCGATCGGCGAAGTCACGCGCGCAATCAACATCTTCCGCTACTTCGGAGGTGAAGGCGCGAGGCAGTTTACATATCAAGTCCCGTCCGAACGCCCACAGGTGCTCTGTTACACGATCAGAAAACCGCTCGGCACTGTTGCGTTAATCACGCCGTGGAATTTTCCTTCGGCGATCCCGGCGTGGAAACTCGCGCCCGCATTGATTGCGGGAAACACTGTAGTGCTCAAACCCGCATCACTCGCGCCGTTGAGTTCGTTCCGGCTTGTTGAAGCGCTGCACGAGGCGAAGATTCCGAAGGGAGTCATCAATTATATTACCGGCAGTGGCGGCTCGGTCGGTGACGCTTTGACGAGTCATCCGGCCATCAACGGGATCTCGTTTACAGGTTCAACTTCGGTCGGCGACGCGTTGTATCGCAAAGTCTCGGACAGAAAACTGCGAATACAACTGGAGATGGGCGGAAAGAACCCGACGATTGTCCTGCGCGATGCGGATCTGAACTACGCGGCCGACATACTGATCAATGGTGCGTTCTTTTCCACCGGTCAGAAGTGTACCGCGTGTAGCCGCGCGATTATCGAGCGGCCGATTTACGAATCGCTGGTCCAACTTCTGCTGGAGAAGACTCGCAATCTGAAGATCGGAAATGGACTAAACACGGGCGTCCAGATCGGGCCTGCCGTTGATTCGCATCAACTCGAAACGGATCTCGAGTACATCAGGATTGCGAAAGATGAAGGCGCGAAGCTGTTGTGCGGCGGGAATCGACTGTCGGGTCAGGAGTATGACAAGGGTTACTTCATCGAACCGGCGATCTTTGCCGATGTTAATACAAAGATGCGCATCGCGCAGGAAGAAGTGTTTGGACCAGTGCTGGCTTTGATGATTGCTGAAGACTTTGAGAACGCGATGGAGATCGCCAACAGTGTTCGCTTTGGTCTTTCGGCGTCGATCGTGTCGAAGGACCTGACTCGCGTTCACGAGTTCATCAACAGAATCGAAGCCGGACTCATCACCGTGAACCTGCCAACTGCGGGTGTGGAGTATCAACTACCCTTTGGCGGTACGAAGGAATCAAGCTTCGGCATGCGCGAACAGGGCCCACAGGCGATCGATTTCTATTCCGAAACGCGGACGGTTTACATGCGTTACGCGCAATAAAAGCTGTCCAGAGATTACACAGACGGATTTATCCAACCCCGAACCAATGCCACTTTATCCCATGCTAACGAGGGTGCTTTTGGTTTGAGTTCGCGTTCGACAATATCGAGCAGGTGGAGAGCTGCATCCGGTACCGGTTTGCCATAGACCTCGAGCAGTTCCGTAGCCAACTCTGGTGTTCGCAGCTCGAGACGCCGCCGCGGGTCCAGAGCATCCTTACGGTCGTCGCCGGATTCGCTGTGAAGAATATTGAGCAACTGGTTAATCGCAAATCCATCGACATATTGCCGCGCGTGTAAGATCTCACCACGAGCGTGCAGTTCATACGCCGACCACGCCAGCACGCAAAGATTCTCGAGCGCTTCGGGTCTGAGTTTCGCCTGTCGATGCGTTTCAAGATGAACGTTGCCAATCAACTCAGCAACCCCGTCGCGATCGATAAGAATCCGGTAGCGCTCAATCTTGCCTGAGCTCACTTCACTTGCATCGAGCACCGCAAACTCCACTCTATGCCGGTTGAGAAAAAGTATGGTGCGGCCGTGTGGACGATGGCTGACTTCGAACAGGATGTGCTGATAGTCAGGTAACCACGAAAGATCCTCAATCAAAGAATCCTGCGCGCCCGGTTCCGTGATCACCCAGAAATCATGGTCCGACCATTCGTCACGGAACGTTGGATCGGCAGTCGATCCCAACGTGACCAGACCAACCACTTGCGGAACTGTCTCGAGCGAAACTCGTAGTCGCTCAGTGTAATGTTCAAATTGGGTAGTATCCATTTGCGTTATTATTGGGCACCTTCAGAAATGTGAACAAACTGTCGTTCCGACGCGTAAGTTCTCACTATCATGGCTACAACAGAAATTGCTATCGCACCCCCTCGAAAATCACTCCGTTTGTGGCCCGGCGTTATCGCTGTCGTGCTGCAATGGCTCGGTTGGTTTTTACTCCCCGTAGTCCTGCCGCAAGCCGCCTTCATCGGATTGTTAATGGGCGTTCTCGGCGGACTGGCCATCCTGCTGTGGTGGCTGCTGTTCAGTCGCGCACCCTGGGTCGAGCGCATCGGCGCACCACTCTTGATTGTCGGCGCGCTGATTCTCACTAAACGTGTAGTACATCCATCGATTGCCGGCGGAGCAATGGGGATGTTGCTTTACGTTTTGGCCATCCCGGTGTTCGGCCTCGCGCTGGTCGCGTGGGCGGTTGTGACGCGTCGCTTCACTGCCGGTGCGCGACGTGTGGCGCTGTTGGCAACGATACTACTCGGCTGCTCAGTGTTCATCGTTATTCGTACGGGCGGTCTGACTGCAGAGTTCGATAATGATTTTCACTGGCGCTGGTCCAAAACTCCCGAACAACTTCTCGTACAAGCGAGTGAGGAAACGGCAGCGCCTGCAAATGCTCCTGTACCAACTACTGCGGAAACCGGTTGGTCAGGCTTTCGCGGGCCGCAGCGCGACAGCGTCGTGCATGGTGTCCGGATCAAAACCGACTGGTCTGCCGCTCGGCCGGTTGAACTCTGGCGTCGCCCGGTTGGACCAGCATGGTCATCTTTTGCAGTCGATAACGGTCGGCTTTATACGCAGGAACAGCGAGGTGAAGAAGAGATTGTCGCGTGTTACGACCTGGGCACGGGCAAGCCGGTTTGGAAACATAGCGACCGCGCACGATTCTATGAGTCGAATGCCGGACCTGGCCCACGCGCGACACCGACGCTCAGCAATGGTCGCGTGTACACACAAGGCGCCACCGGAATCGTTAACGTACTCGATGCCGTGACGGGCGCTGTGGTTTGGACTCGCAATGCAGTGAACGACACTGGTGCGAGAATTCCAGGCTGGGGCATTGCAGGCTCGCCGTTAGTTATTAACGATCTCGTCATCGTCGCGGCATCCGGCAATCTCGTGGCATACGATCTCGCCAGCGGCAAGCCACGCTGGCAAGGTCCAACTGGCGGTTCGGGTTATAGCTCGCCTCAGTTAGTTACTATAAACGGGGTGCAACAGGTCGTGCTGCTGAATTCAAACGGCGCGATCAGCGTTTCACCTGCTGACGGCAAAGTGCTGTGGGAACACAAGTGGGAAGGTGTTCCGATCGTGCAGCCGGGTGTCACGCCGAACGGTGATTTGCTGCTTAGTGTCAGCGAGAGCAGTGGGCTGCGACGTCTGGCTGTGGCCCAGCAATCCGGTAGCTGGACTGTTCAGGAACGCTGGACAACCGAAGACATCAATCCCTGGTTCAACGACTTCGTCATTCACAATGGCCATGTTTATGGCTTCAACGGCAGTTCGCTGGTTTGTGTCAGTCTCGAAGACGGGAAGCTCAAGTGGAAAGGCAAACGATACGGCTACGGGCAACTGATTCTCTTACCCGAACAGGAAATACTGTTGATATTGTCGGAACAGGGTGAGCTTGCGCTGGCGAAAGCAGCTTCAGATCAGTTTACGGAACTGGCCCACTTCCCTGCGCTCGAAGGTAAGACGTGGAACCATCCGGTGCTGGTGGGTAACGTGCTGCTGGTCCGCAACGATCACGAGATGGCCGCGTTCCGCCTGTCACCCGAGGGTGGCTGATGAGAATCTTGCTTGACCGGATATTTCTTGCCTTGACCGGATTTGAAATAACGCCGAAGGCGTTCGCTAATTCCCTTTGTCAGCGTCTTCGGCGTTAGAATCTAACTCAAAAAGTTAAAGCGGCTGGCAATTTCCTCGGCTGCTGTGATTGGAGGTAACCTCGGGTTCGTGCCACTCGGGACGCTGCCATGACGTGCCGTCCGCGTATTCGATGCGATTCAAAATAACTCGCTCGCTGAAACTCTTCGTTCCCGATGCCGTGATCACTCGCGTCGGCGGCAGCACGCTGAATCCTTCAAACCGTTGATTCTGGTTAGGTTTGATTTTCGCCGTACAACGAAACTGCCGGTGTGTTGAGTCGTTGAATTCGTCCGTGTCGCTTGCCTGGTAGTCCCAGATTACGGCTTTAACTATCCTCACTCCAGTGTTCTTCAGGCTGACGCGGTAGCGAAATAGATCGATCGGTTTTTGGTTATACGCCTCTCCCATCACGCTGCGTTCGAGGTCGAGCATGTCGCGGCTACGATTCTCAATGGAGTTGCGGTTTCGAATTTCTTCGCGGTAAACAGCCTCTCTGCTTCTGGGATCGGCTTTATTGCTATTCAGTCTCTGCCTGCCCGTCGCGTCAACCGACTCATAGGTGCGGAACTTGGACGATGACACTTCGCCCACTTCGACATCCGGGAAGTCCCCGGCAGGCTGCTGCTGCCCGGCTTTGAAAAGAACGACCGGAGTGAGCAACAAGAGGAATACGATAATTCGCATAATCGACCTTTCGTTAAGCAGTCGAGTTAGCCGATAGTGGAGAGTAGGCCTTTAGTATATACGGAAGTCCGTTCGCTGAGAAGATTTTCTCGAACAGAAACTGTGTGCCATAGCAATTATTATGATAGTTTTAGGCGAACTCTTACCCCATGGAGGAGCACAATGAAATCTTCTAACTGGTCTACGGTTTATCGAGTGGCAGTGATGATCCTGCTACTGGTGTCCTACCTGTCCAGCGCAGCAGAAGCGCAGGCTCAGAAATTGAAGCCTGAGGAAATAATCGCCAAGCATCTGGAAGCTATCGGTGGAACTGAAACATTGCAGTCTGTATCAAGTCGCATTTCCACTGGCACCGTGGTGGTGACTTTCAAAGAGCCGGGAACCGGTCAACTCGGCGGGCGTGTGGTGCTTGCATCCGAAGGTCCAAAGCACATGATGGCGATGGCTTTTGACAATGCGACGAACTATCCTCACGAACGGATCGGTTATGACGGTAAAGACGTCTCGGGCGGTTACGTGCACCCCGGTTCTCGTTCGAGCCTGGGCGATTTTCTCCTCACGCACCAGGCCATCTTGAAACAAGGACTTTGGGGCGGCGAGTTATCGCAAGCCTGGGTGCTGCTGAATCCGAACCGAAAGGTTAAGATCGAAGCCGGCGGTATGAAGAAGATAGGCGATCGCCAGGCGTATCAATTGAAGTGCTACCCAACCGGTTCGGCTCTGAAGATATCGATGTATTTCGACGCCGAAACTTTCCATCATGTCCGCACCGAGTACGAGCGCTCCGTGATTGCGCAAATGGGCGTCACACCGGAAAGTTCCGCTAATCAAAGCGAGACTCGTTATAAGCTCATTGAGGAGTTCTCAGACTTCAAGAAAGAAGGTGGATTGATTCTGCCGCACGCTTACAGAATCAATTTGGAAATCTCGACCGCCAACAGGGGTGCTGTCAAAGCGCAGTGGGATCTGAGTCTTTCGGATTTCAAGTTTAATCAGCGCATCGAGCCAGGGTCGTTTGACGTTGATGGCATGTATTGACAGGAGCTTTGCCTGGAGTCAGATCACAACAACAAAGGCGTTACTCCCGCAGGAGTAACGCCTTTAATGTTGTTCGTACGTAATCCAGGCTGACCTTAGAACTCGAAGCGGCCGGCGAACTGAACTACGCGCTGTGCACCACTGGACGTGAACGTCGAACTGATGCGTCCGAAGTTGACGCTGTTGATGTTCAAGTTTCCGAACTGGGACGCGAAGAAATTCGCCCGGTTAAGAACGTTGAACGCCTCGAAACGAAGCTGGAACCTGGTCCGCTCTGTGATCCGGATGTTCTTGATCAGCGAAGCATCCCAGTTCGTATAGAACGGTCCGTTGATAAACGCGCGCTCCAGGCTTCCGGTCTGTCCCGGTGGGACGTTAAAGAAAACCTGGCCCGGGAAGGTGGATTCACCAAAACCACGTGAACCGCGTCCCGTCGCTCCACCGGTCAGAAGTGAACCACACTGACCATTGGCGAGCGCCGTCTGGTTGAGGTCAATCACGGACGGGTTAATGAAGAACACGCCGCAAGGTGTACGGAAGATGCCGATCAAGTCTTTGATCTCACCTTTCGACAGGTTTGTATTAGCCGTCTGGCGTCCATTACGACGAGTCAGGGTTCCACGCGGATCAGCAACCGTGATCGGCGCGCCCGTAAACATCTGCAGAATGGAAGTAACCTGCCAGCCACCAACCAGACGATCCCAACCACCAACATCACTGAACCAGCGCTTCCCTCTACCGAACGGAAGTTCGTAGATGGTGTTGAGATTGAATACGTGCGTTGAATCGTAGTCTGCACGCGAGTACTCGATCTCCGGGAAGAGGTTCGAGAGGTTTGGTTCGAAGTTGGTCTGGCCCACGCCGGAAGCGTTGGTCAGCGTCTTCTGGAAGGTGTAGTTGGCCTGCAGGTGGAAGCCGTTGGTGAACCGACGGCGAATTTCCGTCTGCAACGAGTGATAGCGATACCTGGCGCCGTTGGTCAGGAAGTCCACTGCGCCCGCATTCGGGTTCGGCAGAAAGAATTGGTCGAACGTCTTGCCGTTCGTACCAACTGCCGTGGCCGAAACCTGTTGAATGTAGGTGGTGATCAAGTCAGCCGGCGTACCAGCACGAATGAGACCCAGAATGGTGGCGTTGTTCAAAAGACCGCCGCTCGGCAAACCTGGGAATATTGTTAAAGGCACGCTGCCCGGGATGGCAGCATTGAAGTTCGCATTTGTACAACGGCTGAGCGGCGTGCCGGTGCCTGCGATGGTGGCACCTTGAGCCGCGCAGTTGTTGTAAGCACGAATGAAGTCAGCCGCAAATCCATTTGGAAGCAGGACCGCTTCGTTTATGTCAAGACCGCGAACGAGATTGTCGCTCTTACCGCCAACGTAACGAACTTCGAGAGCGGTCTGGAATCCGATTTCGCGCTGGATACCGAAGTTCCACTGGTGCGTTGCCGGATTTTCCAGATTTGGATCCACAGCGAAGATGGTTCCGAAGTTAATACCCGACAGCGCATCGCCGGTAGCGAAGCTGCGCGGAATCGCGAAAGCCGGCGTATCGATTTTGAAGAGCGAACCACCTAAGCGGTTGCCGTCAACAGTGCCAAGCAGGAAAGCTCTTGACGTCGATAGACCAGCGTTTCCACCCTGCGCGTTGTCTGGAGCGCGGACGTACTCGTCGTTCACATAGCTAACACTATAGCCACCGCGAATGACGGTGCGGCCGTCACTACCGAAGAGTGAGCCCAGGAGCTTGTTCTTGAATTGTGGCTGCCACGCGAAGCCAACGTTCGGTGCAATATTGTTCTTATCAGTCTTATAGAACTTATTGCCACCAGCATTGTGCCCGAGGAAGTCAACCGTACCAGTCGGATTCAACAATGCCGCTGCAGGGTCACCGTTGATGACCGTCTCCAGAGCAAAACCGTTGCGTTCACGGAGAGCGCTATAGATTTCATAGCGAGCGCCGAAATTAAGAGTCAGCCGCTGGCCGATTCGCCATTGATCGGTGGCGTAGAAACCATAGTTCTCGTAGTCGAAAAGCTGACGGAACGTAGCACCCGGAACGAAGCCGGAGGTTGTAGTTGACGCATTGAAAGTTTGGTCAATACGTCCGGCCACACCGCCGAGCAGAGCCAGCAGGTTGTTGGCTGTGGTCAACTGTGCCGCACTGATTCCGCCAGGAAATGCACCTGACGGCAAGGTGCCGGTGGCAGCATTTAGCTGCAACGAGTAACGCGGCACGGTGTCAAATTTGGCAAAGCTGTTGATTCTGAAGAACGTCACCGTGCCACCGAAGCGAAGGGAATGATTTCCAGCGCTGAAAGTGGCGTTGTCGGTGATAGTGTAGTTATTCGCGAATCGTCCCTGATCCTGGAACGTTGTCTCAGGATTCGAGATCAGCGGAATGCTCAGCAGAAATTCGCCTTCTGGATTAACGCGATTGAATGTCGGTCCGCTGAGGAAGAAACCACCACGCAGTTCGTTGGCAAAGGTTGCGGACGGCGTCCAGGTCCAACCAGTAGACACAAAATCCTGTGCGGATGGTTGGATTACCAAGGGAGCGACGGAGTAGCCGCTGGCGATGTCCGGTCGATCGTTGGCTTCGGTACTGCGCGCGTAAATGAAATTAAACGAATTGCGACTGTTTGGTTCGACGTCGAAGCGGCCAGTCCATCGGTCGCGGTCAACATTGTTCGCAACGTTGAGTCGGAATCCGGTTGTGTTGCGCTGATCACCGGCATCAGTGGTGTTCCCAACGGTCGGAACAAAAGCGAGAATGCGGCTTGCGACTACCGGGTTTACCGCAGTGACGCCAAATGCCGGTGCGCCACCCAATGTCGCGCCAAACAGGTTGACGCTTCGGGTAGTACCACCGCTGTCAACGTAGGTGAAGATTCCATTGCGCGCATTCGGAAGCAGGATAGTCTTTAGCGCACTCGAGGTCTGCCGCTGACGGAAACCTTCGTAGTTCAGGAAAAAGAATGCCTTGTTACGGAAGACACTCATACCGCCTTCACCGAATCTCGGCAATGGGGATGGACCACCAATCTTGAAGCCGTATTGGTTGCGATTCAAGAACGCTCTGGTGGGGTTGAAAAAGGGTCGCGATGAGAATTTTGAGTTGCGATTGTATTCGAAGAGACTGCCGTGAAAGTCACTCTGGCCGCGCTCGGTCGCAATGTTGACCTGCGAAGCGCCGTAGCCGAGGGCGGCGTCAGCATTCGAAGTGGTAACGGTGAACTGGCTGATGTCATCGACGCCCGGACGTTGAGGAGAGAAATCCGTTGCATTGGAGCGGATGAAGTTGTCCTGAATGTTGATGCCATCACGGGTGATGTTTGTGAACGAAGTGCGCTGACCATTGATGGCGGTACTGGTGGCGCCGTTCGAAGCCGAACCGGGCTGCAGTGTGAGCAGCACCAGCGGATTGCGTCCATTGAGAGGCAATTCCTGAATCTGTCGCGAACTAACGGTGTTGCTTAGTTCGGCGTTGGTCGCATTGAGCACATCTGCGCCGGCGACTACCGTTACGTTCTCATTGACGCCGCCGGGCTCAAGAGTGACAGCTAGCGAATACTGCTTGCCAACGTCAATCTTCAGTTCGGTGGCTGTGAAGGCCTTGAATCCCTGAGCAGTGACTTTGACTGTGTAAGTGCCAACGTCAAGCTGGGGAACGGTAAAAGTACCGTCACTGGTGGCCTGCACTGTTCTTACCTTGTTCGTCGCGTTGTCCGTGACCTCAACTGTAGCTCCGGCCACCGCGCCGCCATTCTGGTCGACGACAGTTCCCACTAAAGCTCCCGTGCTGACCTGTCCGAAGACAGTGCCAACTAACAGAACTATAGTGAGAAGAGTAAAGGCAAATTTCATATTTGGGCTCCTTCGAAACGAAAACTTTGTGTGCAGAGATTGGGCAAAAACGAAGCTCATTCAAATTTTGCAATAAGTATGCCGCTTTTCGTATATGGCAATTTGCCCCTACTTACTGGCATTTCCTGAAGTTTCGGCGAAGTCCCATAAAAATCATTTCGGAAAATTTGGACGGATATGCAATTTTACAAATACTCGGCCAGCGGACGCTCCGTGCCGAGCGTCGTCAGGGCTGACCCAAATTCCGGTTTTATTAACACGGAGACTCGTTCAAAATGGCGCAGTAAAGCAAGGCTGAGCGGACGAAAAACCGAGAGGATCCCCGGGTGTGAGACGGACTAAGACGCTGCGAGAGTACGACTGATGATCTCGATCTGAGAGACGAAGCCGGGATACTTCGCACCGCGCGCGTTGATTTTCTTACGACGCTTGGCATCGCGACTCTCGAAAAGGCCGGAAATGTATATGTAGTTGTCGGCCACTGCAACGATGAAGCTCTTGTCGCTGATAGCGATCATGTCGTACCAGTAATCGTATTCATCCTTCTTCAGTTCGTCGGGTGCGCTGGTGAGGAATTCGGCGGCTGGAACGAGCTTCTTAGTAGTGCGCTGCTGCGGTTTGAAAGGCGTGCCGAAAAGTTTTTCGAGATCGTCGGGATCGATCCAGTTGTCGTCAATCTCTCCGTTAGGAGCTTCCATCGAGATAGCGATGAGCTTGCCGTCAAGAAATGAAAATCGCACTTCCTTGTACTCGCGTAGTTTCTTGTAAGTGATCGTCCTGAATATCTTCTGCTTCCACTTATCAGACAACCAACTTAGCGGACGCGGTAAGTCAAGCGCCACTTTGTCTTTATCTTTACCTGGCGGGCCGAAGAGACGAACGGCATCTTCCGCGCTGCTCACATTCAACACCATGCCGGCCCAGCCATCCGGCCGCACATCTTCTGCGGCGAGAATAAGAGGCGCAGCAGCGAGTAACAAAATCAGAAGACTGATGATGAGCTTCATTTTGGTTTCAGCGGGCTGAATGTATATCACGGAAAGTCCGGCGCGTCAGCAATATCGTTCAGTTCTTGCGAGTGTCACAATTCCAACACTTCTCTTGCCTAACCAATGCTTCTAAGCTAGATTTCCCGTGTTGCACTCGCCACGCGCAACACACTCTCTCCTTTCATCCTGCGCACTTTGGAGTCAGGACAGTCAGTAATAGAATAGCTCAATGTATTCGGCCCAGATCACGCGCGCTAACCCAACCTGCATAATCCTTCTGATAGACCAGTCGGGCTCAATGGCCGATCCGTTTAGTGGCGACTCGGCGCGGAAGAAGTCTGACTTTGTCGCGGAAGTCGTTAATCACACACTGCACGACCTTGTGATCCGCTGCACCAAGACCGAGGAAGTCAGAAATTACTATCACGTATCGGTAATCGGTTACGGACGCAACGTGGGAAGCTGTTTTGCCGGACCGCTGAGTGCGCGAAACATCGTTCCAATCTCGGAGGTCGCTGACTATCCCTTGCAGGTCAAAAGCAGCTACAAGAGAGTTTCCGACGGCGCCGGCGGCTGGGTGGAGATCCCGGTGCGTTATCCGGTTTGGATCCATCCCGCATCAGACGGAAAGACGCCGATGTGCGAAGCGCTCGCGCGAGTTAAAGATATTCTGCAAGGGTGGCTTCTGGAACACCCACGCGGATTTCCGCCAACCGTTTTGCATCTCACCGATGGTGAGTCGAGCGACGGCGATCCGAACGAGATCGGACGCCAGATCATGTCGCTCGGCACGGACGACGGCCCAGTGCTTTTGTTCAACTGCCACATCTCTACACGTCGATCTGCGAAGATCGAGTATCCACCTGAAGAAAGATCCCTGCCTGATGGATTTGCACGCTCGCTATTTGAAATCTCAAGCAGATTGCCGAGCAACTTTCTCGCGGCCGCAGCCCAACTCGGAGTCAACGCAGTGGAAGGTTCGAGAGGGTTTGTCTTCAACGGAGATCCATCATCCATCGTTCAGTTTTACGAAATCGGCACAAGCCTTACCGGCATGACCCCTTACAGATGGATGGATAGAACGGATGATGTAACGGAGCTGACGTGAGTTCTGTCAAACAGAGTGTGACTTTGGATCTGCAACTGCGGCAGTTACTGCTGCCTAAGTTGGGCCAGGAAGCATCTGAGTGTGAAGACGTCATCGCCGTCGATGCCGAGCGGTGCCGGTTCGCAGTCGCAGACGGAGCGACTGAGGCATTCGCGGCGCGCCAGTGGGCCGAACAACTGGCCCAACAATGGGTGCGACGCCAATCAACGTTGACATCGGAAGAATTTCGCGACTGGGTCGCGGCCGAAGGGCGGGAACTTCACGAGTCGTGGAACGGTCTAAGCCTGTCGTGGTATGCCGAAGCAAAGGCGCGCACCGGATCGTTTGCTGCTTTTGCTGGAGTCGAGTTGGATTTGAAGAGTGAGTTGCCTTCGTGGAAAGCGGTAGCTTTGGGTGACACTTGCCTGCTGCATCGTCGTGGTGACGTGCTGGTCAAGAGTTTACCGCTGGCACGATCCGAGAGTTTCAATAACGCTCCGATCCTCGTAGCATCAAATTGCGCGCTGCACGAAAACAGCATGAAGTCAGTCGTGATCGATTCCGGCAACTGCGAAAGCGGAGACGTGTTGATGTTGATGTCAGACGCTGTCGCGTCGTGGTACTTAAAATGCCTTGAGAATGACGACCTCGCTGCCGAGGATTGTTTCTTTACGCGACCCGACAACGAACTGGGCGAATTCTTTGACCAGGAGCGAATGGCTGGCAGAATAAGGAACGACGATCTCGCCATAGTGAGAATCGAGATCAAAGAGCGGAGCATGGGTTAGTGGCAGTTTCTCATTCAAAGACGGGGACTATTCCCAGGTACTGGCCGTCGGCAAGGCATTTCACCGAGGCGATCCAGTGTCCCGCGATCTGTTTTTCGCATCCGGCTTTGCGAAATACGCTGCCTGCCGTTGACCGTTTGGGAATGCCGCTCGTCACTTCAGGTCAGTTTGCTTACGTCTACAAACTCAAATCAATCAACGGCGACGGCGATTATGCGGTGCGATGTTTTCGCGGCTATCTGGGTGATCGCGACCAGCGCTATCGCGCGATTCAGGAACATCTATGGGAAACGCCGGTCACGTATCTGTCGGAGTTCAGTTATGCGGCCGAAGGAATTCTGGTCGGCGGCAATAGATTTCCGATTCTCTTCATGAAATGGATCGACGGTCCGACGCTCGATCTGTACATCAGCGAGATGCTGCACCGCCGTGATGTGCTGCTGCATCTTTCGGAAGAGTGGCTGCGACTTGTACATACGTTGCGAGTTGCCGGCGTTGCGCACGGCGATCTGCAACACGGCAACATCATTGTCGAGCACGGGCAATTGCGCCTTGTCGATCACGACGGGATCTTTGTGCCGAAGATGGAAGGATGGACCGCCAGTGAGGTTGGTCATCAACACTATCAGCACCCGAAAAGAGAGGCGCACCACTTTGACGAAAAGTTGGACCACTTTTCTTCGCTCGTGATCTACCTGTCGTTGCTCGCGCTCGCGGAAAAACCGGAACTGTGGCAGGAGTATCATGACGAAAACCTACTCTTCACCAGGACTGATTTCGCGACTCCGGAGTCATCGACGCTTTTCAAGAAGATTAGAGAAATTGGACCAGAACACGCTCGACTTACTGACGCACTCGCAAGTGCTGCTGCTGGTCCAGCCGGGGATGCGCCGTCGCTGCTCGATCTGGTGAAAACCAAAACGACCCTGCCGGCATGGATGACTGCGCCTGCTGATATTGATGCGGCGACTAAGACGAGAGAAGTCAAACGCACTGACCTGCCGTCTGACGGCCGGAGCATTCGCTGGATTCCATGGCAGGACAAGAGACGCTCGTCAACAGTCACCACTCCGGCGTCAGCGACTGTCCAGACACTTTTTGGTGGTTCGCCACCACCGGAAATAAAGATCAAAGATCCGCAGGCCGTTGGACAGAACACAGTCGTGTTCGCGAAAGAATTTGTGCGCAGGTATTTTCTCGCGTGGTATTGGGCCGCGTACCTGCTGCTGAAGTTCTTCGGGTTCAGTTTCTTTTTGTCGATGTTTGCGGCGCTGGTTTTTCTTGCGATTGGTTGTCTTACTTTTGGCCTGGTGCGCGCAATCGAGGAGTCGCGTAAAGCTCGCGGGACTTTGGCGCCGGGCTGGCAGCACGCCGCAGTGCCGGCGCCGCCTCCACCACCTCAGTTTCCGGCGTCATGGCACGCGCAACCGGGGCTGCCACCGATGGCGGCCGCCAACGCCGCCTCAGATCCGTTTATCGGAAATCTCGTGTTAGGCATTTTCCATCTGGAGAACTGCCACTGGGTCGACGCCATCTCTCTCAAGAACCGCGTCGGCTTCACCACCGCCGCCGATGCGAAAGCCCACGGCTTCAAACCCTGCCGCATCTGCTTCCCGGCGACGTGAGCCAACTAGTGATTATTTGGATCTTCGATCTGAAATCCTTCTAAGGTGCTGGCGTCGTTCAACTCCAAATCAGCACTGACCAGAGTCAATCCTGTATATCGCTGATTACTTGAAAGCACACTTGTTACTTTTAATGCGCACGCTAACTGTGCTGCATCATAGGCACGGAGATTATGTCTTAGCGCGAGGTCAATCGCTGCTTCAACAATTTCGTTTGTTAAATCGATGACAAAATAACTCGCGCAATCCTGACGAACATCGCGAGCCGCTTGATCGCGTTCCGGAAGCGTGAGATCTCCAATGCGAAATCGGCGTGTTAAGGCAGCAATTACTTCGAGTTCTGTTAATTGTGAAATGTAGATTTGGTGTTGGTCGTCATCTACAATCGTACGAACCCAGTTTGTTCCAGTTTCAGCAATATATGCCTTTACAAGCGCGCTACTATCAAAGAAATAATCCGCCACTATCGTCGATCCTCGACGAGAGTTTCTGAGATCGGTTTACCTTTTATCTGAATTGCCGCGCTTCTGGGATGAGAACGCTTTTGCGGTGATCTCGAATAAACATTCCACTCGGCTAAATCCGGCCTGTCGGATGAAAGCCAGAGTTTGATGAGTCTCCTCCTTACTTCATCCCACTTCTCAGGCGGCAAATCCTTGACGGCTTGTACTATTTCCTCGACTGTGGACATATATTCACCTCACTGCTAATTCTACCCTCTTCAGAAAACCTATAGCCACAAAACAGACGAAAAAACTGCCGCTGAGGCAAAAGCCATAGTTTCGAGGCCGGCAGCATTTGCTCACCGGTGACGTGAACGCGCGGTGGAAGTCAGAGAGAACAAAATGCTTGCTGAAGTCAAACTCCGCCTCAGCGGCAGCCTCGATCTTTACTCATTTTAAAGTCCGACGAGATTCAATTCGATTTTTGTGAAGCCTTTTTCGACAGCCCACAGATCGAGAGCGGCGGTGGCAACATCATCGACTAGTGGCTCGGCGAGGCCGAGGCGTGTCAGGTCGACGCCTTTGACGTAGCGCTTACACGAATCACACGTCTCGATACGCACGTGCGGGTATTCGTCGCTTTGGAAGTAACCCAGTTGAGTTGGTTGTTCCTCACCGCACGCCGCGCACACGACACGCCTGAATTCCCATGACGAGAGACAAGTGGCGCAAAGCAGATTGCGATTGCCGCTATCGGCGGTTGAGTCAGTGCCTTTAAGAAAACTCACCTGCGGCTTGCCCAGGCAGAACGGGCACTGATTCTCGCGCAGCGCGAGTGATGATAGCGAGTTGGATTCGACTAGTCGCCGGGCGTAAGGCTGGACTAATGCTTTGGCGAAGAAGGCTTCATCCGAACGGTTGTGCCAGTAGTCAATGAGCAGGTCGTCAATGGAGTCGGGTGCTTGCGTCGCGAGGGCGGCTGGTCCAGTTGAACGAACGACTTCGAGTAATGCGGGCAGGTGTTTATTAAGTTCCGGGAGATCTTGCGGCAGCGAGCCAGTAAGGTGCTGGAGTGAGTCGTAGATGTGTTTCTGTGTTTCGAGCAGTGACGTATAGAAGGTCAACAACTCCTTTGTAGACGCTGACGTTTCCGCCAGCTGTCGACAGCGACTAATGCGCGAATCCCAGAAAGTCATAAGAAGAAATTCTCACGCAAAGGCGCAAAGATCAAAGCAAGAGGCGCAAAGAAGAACCTAAGGCTCTTTGCGCCTTGGTTTGGATCCTTTGCGCCTTTGCGTGAAACTAGTGCGTAGTTGGGCGCGAGTGTTTGACGTGACGCCAGATCCACCAGGACACGAAGAGAACACCCGCAATACCGATCAAAAAGTCGAAACGGTGAAACCACGTTTTCAACGTGTCGTCCTTATCCCACTGCTCGCCCAGTTTCTGACCCACGTACGCTAAGGCTAAACACCACGGCAGCGATCCGGCAAAGGTGTAGATCACGAAACGCGTCAGGTTCATGCGCGCTACGCCCGCCGGAAACGCAATGAACGTGCGAATCGCCGGCAGCAAACGACTGACGAACACGATCACTTCCCCATGCTTCGCAAACCAACGATCAGCAATATCCAGATCGTGTCGTGACAGCAGAATGTAGCGCCCGTACTTTTCAATGAATGGGCGCCCGCCGTACATCCCGACCCAATACGCGACTAACGATCCGAGCACACATCCGACGGCGCCGGCGATCGCCACACCCCAGAGATTCAACTCGCCTGTCGAGACGAGATAACCCGAGAACGGCATGATGATCTCGGAAGGCAACGGTATGCAGGCCGATTCGATCGCCATTAAAAGAACGATGCCGCCATAACCGAGCGCGGAAATGGTGGCCACGATAAAACCCGAAAGTATGGTGATTATTTTAGCGATCATATTTAACGATCGGACCAACCGTGCTGGCCGATTAACGGTACAAAAGCACAACCTCCATGATCTTCTTCTCTCGGTCCGCGATCGGTTTTGATGACGCGAATCAGTCGTTGACTCTCACGCGACTCGCCCACGGGTACGACGAGACGTCCGCCAGGTTTGAGCTGCGCGAACAATGGCTGCGGAATTGTTGGACCACCGGCAGCGACGAGAATGCCGTCGTAAGGAGCGTTTGCCGCCCAACCTAGTGTGCCGTCAAAACACTTTACAGTCGCGTTGTAGATTCCGAGTTCGCGAATTCTCGCCTGCGCTTCGCGCGCGAGGTCACCGATACGTTCGATCGAGTAAACCTGTGCAGCGATCTGCGCTAACACCGCAGTCTGATAACCCGAGCCGGCGCCAATTTCCAACACGCGACTGTTCGCGTCCAGCTCGAGCAGCTCGGTCATCTTCGCCACGATGAAGGGTTGCGAGATAGTTTGATTGGCGCTGATCGGCAGTGCGTGATCGCCATAAGCACGACTTTGCAATGCTTCGGGTACGAAGAAGTGACGTGGTACTCGCCGCATTGCGTCGAGCACTCTCGGATCGTTGATGCCGTAATGTTCGCGTAGACGCGCAACCATGCGCTCGCGCGGGATGGAGTATTCCGATTGACGATTGGCGATTGTCAATTGCCGATTTGCCAAGAATTGAAATTGCCAATTGGAAATCGGCAATATCGTCTAACTCTTTTGGAGTAGTTCGGAGTCTTTCAGATAGTTCCAGGTTTCGATTGCGGTTAACGCCTGATGGTCTGTCATATCACTGCGCAACGGCGTCACCGAAACGTAGCCTGATTTGACCGCGTGATAATCAGTGCCCTCGACTGAGTTCGTGTTGAAATACTCTTCACCGATCCAGAAATATGGTTTGCCGCGTGGATCGATATGTTCGGTGATCACCGGACGTGCGTTTTTGATTCCCTGACGCGTGACCTTGACGCCTTTGATTTCACCCGGCGGCAGATTGATATTCAACAACGTGCCCTCCGGTAGACCTTCATCCAAAACTTTTCGCACTGCAACGACTGCGAAAGCCGCTGCTTCAGTGAAGTCGAAATTATCGCGCGCCACGAGACTCAAGGCCAGACCCGGCACGCCGAGAATGGTGGCTTCGAGCGCGCCCGCGACTGTTCCTGAGTAAGTAGCATCATCACCGAGATTGCCGCCGTGATTGATGCCGGAAACGCAAATGTGTGGTTTTTCTACTTCCGGAAGAATCTTGTTCAGTGCGAGCGTAACGCAATCGGTTGGTGTGCCGTCAATCGACCAGTGACGATTATCGAGCTGCCGAATGCGAAGTGGACGAGCGAGTGTGAGACTATGGGAAGCACCACTCATTTCCGACGCCGGCGCCACGACGTAAACGTCACCAATATCCTTCAAGGCCTCCTCGAGTTTGATCAGCCCGTCAGAATTGATGCCGTCGTCGTTGGTTAATAATATCCGGATCATAAAATTCTATGCACACTCAGTTCCCATCGGCTCGCTCACTCAGGAGCGTCCGATTCTGAACCTTGGTTAAAGACGGCTGGTGAGATAAGACGGCGGCCTGTAGTTCTGCAGGAATAACTAGTCGCGAGGGATGCGCATGCGGCCCTTCTTTTTGTTGCGCTTGCGTGCCAACGCCGACTTCAGCTTCGCCTTCTGACCGGGAGGAATAAAAAACGCGTGTTTCTTCGCATCCTTGATGATCTCCTCAGTCATCACTTTGCGCTTGAAGCGACGCAGCGCGCTCTCAATCGATTCGCCCTGATTAACCGTAACTATTGCCATTCGTTCTCTGCTTTCCCTTTCTTTAGATCCTCGTGCAGGGGTGTTATTTAACCATAAAAGCCATTAACGCACAAAAGTATAGGTCCTATACGGCATATAGGACCCATACCCCGTTCCTCCTGCAAAAATTACTTAAACCAGCACAGCCTCGGCCGGCTCTTCTTTCTTACGGCTCAAGCCCTTGATTTGCACTGGTTTGTCGGCTTCCTTGGTGTTGAGCTGTTTATTCAACACCATCTCCTGGTAAAGCTTGCGCATCATTACGGCTTCTTCATGCGCAGTCTTCGGCCCCTCCATTTGCGGCTTATTCGGCCGCATCAAATCGATTTCATTCAAAATCATGCCGTGGTTCTTGTCGGATAGTTCGACGTTCTTGCCACCCGCAAAAATCTCATGCCGGCCATGCTCCTGATACCATTTCGCGACGGTCGCGTTCTGGTGCATGTTCTCGATGATGTTTCTCCAACCGATACCCGTGTTGTAAGCACAGAAGGAAATCTCGCCTTCCTGGGTGCCGTACGGAATGATGCACATCTCAGTGCGACGGAAGTCGTAGTTGAAGAGATCCTGGAACCACATACCCGCGATAAACAGGAAGTTCCAGCGATCCGAGCGACGCTTCTCGATGTCATCCTTACTGCGATCGCCGCTGACTTTGCCGTAATCCTTACCGGTCAGGCCAAACGACTTGTCAAACTTCTTGAAGAGTTCATACAGCGTAAACTGCGAAGGCGACTTATAAGGGTTGTAATGCTTCAACAGCGTCAGACCCATCATGACGTTTGACATCCACTTGCCGCGCGCCGCGTCAGTGATCTTCTGCATGTCTTTCACCAGGCCCGGAATGTTCAGGAACTCCGGAACCGGCCGCATCTCTTTAAGTTCCTTGTCGATCATCACGGCCGTACCGACACCGCAGTTCGGGTGACAACCGCAGGAAACCTGACCCCACTCAGCCTGTGGACCGTGAACGAGATCTGCAAAATCCGCAAACGCGCCCATCAATGAAAGCGGGAACCAGTCGCGTGTCGGTTCAGTGATACCGACCTGATTCTTCACGTCGTGAGCGAGGTGCGAAAGCGTGTAACGTTGCTGCAAACGACGCTGCTCGGTGATCTCTTCGTCGCGACCGGTGAATGAAACCGGTTGGAACGAAAGGAACGCGATCTTCTTGGGATTGTCGAGTGCGAAGCGAATGATCGAGCCGACCTGATCGTTGTTGATGCCGTTGACGAGCGTGGTTACGAGAACGATCTCAACGCCGGCTTCGTGCAGGTTGTTGATAGCTCTCATCTTCACGTCGAAGAGGTTGCCAACCTGGCGGTGACTGTTGGCGTCGTTGCCGATGCCGTCAAACTGCAGGTAAACGTAACGTAGTCCGGCTTCAGCAGCCTCGCGACAGAACTCTTTGCTCTTGGCGAATTCAATACCGTTCGTCGCGGCTTGTACGCTGTTGTAACCAACCTTGCGTGAGTACTTGATCGCTTCGATGAAGTGCGGCGAGATTGACGGCTCACCGCCCGAGAACTGCACTGACATCTGGCGCCGCGGCTTGATGGTGATCGCGTTGTCGAGAATCTCTTTGATCTCGTCCATACTCAATTCATGAACGAAACCAACCTGGTTGGCGTCCATAAAGCACGGGTCGCACATCATGTTGCAGCGATTGGTAAGGTCAACAGTCAAAACTGCGCCGCGACCATACTTAACCGTGCTGGAACCGTGATTGTGTAATTTCTCGTCGTTGTGTGCGTCGATGTCTCGACCGGGGAACATCGCTTCGATGTGATTGAGGAACTTGGAGTCGATGGCCATCATGTCTTCGAAGTGACCATGGACCGGACAATCTTTGATCATCCAGATCTCGCCATCACGTTCGATGATCTGGGCTTTGATTTCGCCGACTTTTTCGTTGATTAAAACGGCGACGTCTTTCTTACCGCTGATGATTTCCTCGCGCGCTTCAATCACGCAGTTGGGACAGAGCGAATCGGTCGTTCGTGGCCAGCCGAGTGTCGGCTTGCTCTTCTGCCATGATTTCAAAAGGGGCTTGTCTGACCATTTTGGAGTAAAAGAAGGATTGGGCTTGTACTTATTTACTGACTGAATTGCATTGAAAAGGCCTCCCGCGATCAGGGTCAATCCTCTCTCCGCATGCTTGATAGGTCGCATTATCTCTCCGTCCGTTTCAATAGTTTAGGCGTACCCTGGCAGATTAAGGCAGTCCAAGGCCGTGGACCTATGGGCAATGACTGTGCCGCCAGAGGAGGAGGAGAGTTAAGTTCAATTATTTTTCAGTTTAGCTAGGATTGGCTGGACTGTGACGAACTCACCGCGATGTATCTTCGTGCTACACGCGCGTGGAGATCAGCCGTGAGTGTGACATTTTGGCCGTCAGTTTTCACGCAAAGACGCCAAGGTCACGCAAAGGCGCAAAGGAGAAATTTAGGTTCCTTTGCGCCTCTGCGTGACCTTGGCGTCTTTGCGTGACATCAACCTCTGGCTACTCACTATCTCGCGGCTTCCTGGTACGCGCCGTTGTTCGTTTATACCGATACGCGATCTTCTTGACGTAGTTACGCGTCTCTTGATATGGCGGCACTTTGTTACCAAACTTCGCGACCGCGCCTTCACCGGCGTTGTAACTTGCCAACACGAGATCCACGCGGTTATTGAAACGATTCAATAACTCTCTCAGGTATCTGGTACCACCGGAGATATTCTGCGCCGCGTCATGCGGGCGTCGCACGCCAAATCGTGCCGCAGTTCCCGGCATTAACTGCATCAAGCCTCGCGCACCTTTGGGCGAAACAGCACCCGTGTTGAAGTGTGACTCCTGCTCCATCACCAGAAAGATCAAATACGGATCGACGTTGTATTTGTAACCGTTCTGACGAATCAGACCGTCGAGACCAGTCCTGCCAGTGCTCCAGCCACTGGCCTTCTTCCCTGACTGCGCGACAATTGGAGCATCTTCAACTTCGATTCGATCGACACGTGTAGCATCGATGAATATCGACATCGGACCGCGTTTGTACCAGACACCAGCGGGTGACTGCGTCGCGCTATCAGCTTCAACGCGAGCCCCGCCTTTGAGATAGATCCACGAAGGTTTGTCGTAGGTGCCGCTTGTAGGCCGGTTCTCAGCGACCACTTCCGGGACTTCGAAATGGTCGTCGTCATTACTGCTTTTGACGGGCGCCACTTCCGGCGTGTCGCGTTCGATCTTCTTTACTTTTTCTTTCGCGAGCAGATGGCTGATTCCACCCTGCCGGTACCAAACTCCCTGCGGCGACTCCCACGCATCATCGACCGTCATGTAAGAGCCGTCAGCAAGCTTCAACCTGGTTTGTGTCGTCTGTGAAAATGCGTAACTCGAACACACGAGCAACACGAAAAGAGAACACAGATAACGCGGATTTTTGGCGGATTTGGTCATGTGTGATTAGAGTTCCAAAGGATCCGACGGCTCTACTGCCGCGAACGAGTGCGACGTGCCGAAATAGTTACGCCATGCTATATCGACGATTTGCGGAGTCAACTTGAGACTCTTATTCTCAAACAAACAAATATCCGTGGCTCGATCCAGCAAGTCGCGCGGTTCGCAACCCTTCATCTGCCGTCGCTCCACGCGATACTTCGTCAGGATGTGGTCCAACACGGGCTGCTCTACGGCGATGCCACGTTTTCCCGCCTGATGTTTGAAGATGGCCGTATACGCCCCGGGTGTCGGCGGCTCGACGCGCGCGCGATAACCCATGCGTCGCAGAAACGCCTGGTCAGCGAGATCCTTCTCATCAAGGTTCGTCGAGAACACGACGAGCTGCTCAAACGGAACTTCAATCTTCTTTCCCGTGTGCAGCGCGAGGTAATCAACGCGCCGTTCCAGCGGTACGATCCAGCGGTTCAAAAGATCCTGTGGCGCAACTCGCTGGCGGCCGAAGTCGTCAATCACGAGGGTTCCGCCGTTTGACTTCATCTGAAACGGAGCTTCGTAAAACTTGGCGGCCTCACTCCACGTCAGGTCGGCGTTCTCGAGCGTCAACTCGCCGCCGACTACAACTAGTGGACGTTGAATCAGCACCCAGCGACGATCGAAGTCAGCCGGAGTTTCATCTGCCGGCATTGGTTCGTGACAGTGCGAGTCGAACACGCGGATGATCTGGCCGTCGATCTCGACTGCATGCGGAATCCAGATCCCGCCGGCCAACGCGCCATTGATACGTTCGGCAACGGCGGTCTTACCAGTGCCCGGCAGTCCGGTTAGAAACAGTGAACGACGCGAGTTGATGACGCAGCCGAGGGTCTGAAGCAACGACTCCGGCAGTACCAGATCGTGAAAAGCCTGGCGCACCGTATCCATGTCCGCCGTATTCGACGGAATCGACTGCAACTTCATCATGTGCGAATAATCGCGCAGTGATACCGGCGCCGGTCCGACGTATCCGCAAACTGACAACAAGCGCGCGAGACGATCCCAGCCATGATCCAACATCGCATAGCGTGTTGAACCGATCGCCGACTGCATCTTCACTTCGATCAGCTTTTCGCGATACAGCTTCTGAAGCAGATCTTCGCTAAGCGTACGCGGCAAGTTGATGCGTTCGGCGACGGCGGTGGTCGTCGGCTCCGGAAGCATGGCCACGTGTTTCAGTGCGAGGTCGCAGAGAAAACCTTCCGAAATGCCGGTGTCGCCAATCTCTTCGGGGAGCGGCGGGCCCATGCTTTCGATTTCCGCGCGTGTCAGTATTGCGGTGTGCGACATGTGAGTTTCCTTTATTTGCCGGTGCTGTTAGTGCTATTGGAAGCAAGTGCTAAAGCTGTGCGAGCAGCGTCGGATTCAGTCCCACGGCCCACGCGTTGGTAAAGATCAGCCAGGCGACGGAGAGCGAACGTGTTGACAGGATCGATCTGGCGGGCGGCTTCGTAGTAACGAATCGCGTCGTTTTCACGACCAAACCGCTCGAGCATCTTCGCCGTGTTGAGATTGCCGGTCAGTGGACCAGTGGCGCGTGTGAAAGCTTTGTAGGCTTCGTCGATCTTGCCCAGGCGGCAATACGCCAGGCCGAGATTGTTCAGAATGCGCTCGTCAGTCGGCGCCAGTTTGGCTGCCCGCTTGAGACGATCGACAGCGGCGCGATAGTTACCACTCTGATAGAAAGAGAAACCAAGGTTGTTGAGCGTGTCCGCATCTTCATCCATCTTCACGGCGCGCTCGAATGAGTCTTTGGCGCGGTCGGCAAAGCCCTTCTTGTCGTAAGCCACACCTAAAAGACTGTGAGCTTCGCTCAACTTCGAATCGAGTGAAACCGCCAGGCTCAACTCCGAAACCGCTTCGTTGTAATTACCATCGAGCAGGAATTGACGTCCGATTTCCAAATGCTCACGCGCTGAAGCTGACGACGTGTCTCTCTTTACTGACTGGTGACGCGCGTCTTCAATTCTCGTAACGCCTACACTCTCAAAACGCTCGGCGTCCTTCTCGGTCATGCGGGTGATCTTGTTGGTGTCGTCACCACCAAATAGTTTGCCGAAAGCTCTGAATGGCGCTGTCAGTACCTTGACGACCTTGTTTCCGCCCTTCTTCTTCGGCTGGTCGGCGTTGCCGGCTTCAACACCTGAATCTTCCAGCACGATTGCGTCGGGATCTCCTTCGCGCGAGATCGTGGAAGCACTCCACATGGCAGTCGCACCGATGGTCAATATGAAGGCTATCAGAATCGCAATGACTCTACGTTTGTTCATTGGTCCACTCCTCTACATGTCACCCATAACGTCAATGAGGTTAAGGAAAGCAGGGCCAAGGATTGCTATGAAAAGTGTCGGAAACAGGAAACATGCCAGCGGGAACAACAACTTGACCGCGGCTTTCTGTGCCGCCTGTTCGGCGCGCTGGCGTCGCTTCGTGCGCAGTGAATCTGAAAATACGCGCAGGCCCTTCGCGATCGAAGTACCAAACTTGTCTGTCTGGATCAGCATTGCGACGAGGCTGCGAAGATCGTCAACACCAGTTCGCTCGGCAAGGTTGCGCAACGCTTCATCGCGATCGCGACCAACGCGGATTTCGAGATTGGCGAGCTCAAACTCAACCGCGACTGGCGTGTGTACGTCCTTCAGTTCATTGGCAACTTTCACCATTGCTGCGTTCAAACCCAAACCTGCTTCAACTGAAACGACCATTAAGTCGAGTGCATCCGCGAGTCCCCAACGAATGAGACGCTGACGCTTTTGGATTATGCGATTCAGGAAGAAACGCGGCAGGAAGAAACCGACAACGAACGCGATGATGATATAGATCACGGCATCGTTCAGCGCCCGCCCGGTCAAAGCGCTGACGCCTGCGACTATCAACGGGAAGCCTGCCATTGAAGCCAGTTGAATCGCGCGATAGATGATCGGGGCTTCGGCCGAACGAAAACCGGCATGCATTAGTTTCTTTTGCAGCTTCTTCGCTTCGGTCGCTGACGGCGGCAGCAGCTTGTTCAGTGGCTGCGCGAGGCGTTGGGCCAATTCGGTTGCTGGACTGTCATCCGGTATCACTACCGATTGCGCGCTTTGAGTAATGCTACCCTCATTCGATCCGCCAAGCCGGCGCAGTCTCTCGGTCGCAGCACTTTGCGGCCGGTAGAGCAACCAGTAAACACCCAGCATTCCGAGTGAGATACAAAAGAAAAGGGAGATGGCGATTATTAGTATCATTGCTTTTTTCGGCTCGACAGTGACTTAGATCTGAATTTTCAAGATCTTTCGGACAATCAACATACCGGTGATCTGCATGGACAGAGCGATCGCGATCAGGTAGTGGCCACGTGGATCCGTCCACATGACGCTCATGTACTCCGGATTCAGGAACGTGACCATTATCGCGACGAAGATTGGCAACCCACACAACAACCACGCCGACATACGCGAACTGGTTGTCAGCGTTTTTAAGTCGCCCAGGATGCGGAAGCGCTCACGAATCGTGTAAGCAACCTTCTCGAGTATCTCGGCGAGATTACCGCCAGTCTCGCGCTGGATCATGATGGCGGTCACACACATCTTGAGATCGAGTAACGGCATTCTCTGCGTGAGATTCTCGAGCGCCAGCTTCACTGACAGACCCAGGTTCTGTTCTTCGTAAGCCTTGCGAAACTCAGTGGCCAATGGCTCCGGCATTTCCGTCGAGACCATGTGTAGCGCCTCGGGGAACGCATGGCCTGCGCTGAGCGCCCTGCTAACCAGGTCGAGTGCATCGGGAAGCTGCTCGAGAAACGCATCAAAACGCTTCTTGCGCTTGTACCAAACGTGCATCAGTGGCAATGAAGCACATACCAGGCCCGCCAGGATCATGATCGGAATAAAGATTGTTAAGACCGATGCCGCCAATGCTCCCAGCATGCCTGCGAGAAATGAAAACATCATCAGTCGCGAGGGCGTGATGTGCAGATCCGCCTGGTCCAACATTCGCTTTAGGTGAAACGTCGCCTGAAGGTTGAGCATCACCTGGTTCATCCAGGGGATCTCGCTCATCAACTCGTTGCGAGCGAGCACCACCTCGATGTCTTCGGTGTGGGCGGAGTGAAGCAGCGCTTCCGACAAACGCTTTTGCAGCGCACTGCGCTTCTTGTCTGTTCCGTGAGTCGCAAACAGGTAAGCGCCTAGCACCAGGAACAGCGCAAACACGAATACGAGAAAAGATATGATCATGGCGAATTACATCTCCTCGAAGAACACGCGTGGCAACTGCATGCCGCAAGCCTTCAGTCGTTCGGTGAACCGTGGGCGAATTCCGGTCGGGCGGAAACGTCCGAGCACCTGTCCCTGTTGGTCAACGCCGGTGCGCTCGTACTGGAAGATCTCCTGCATGGTAATCGTTTCACCTTCCATGCCGGTGATTTCAGAAATGGACGTCACGCGTCGTGAACCGTCAGACATTCGCGCGACCTGCACGACCAGGTGGATCGCCGACGCGATCTGCTGGCGCATCGCGCGATCGGACAGGCGCATACCGGTCATCTGAATCATCGTTTCGAGTCGGGCCATAGCGTCGCGTGGCGTGTTGGCGTGAATGGTCGTCAAACTGCCGTCGTGACCGGTGTTCATAGCCTGGAGCATATCGATCGCTTCACCGCCGCGGACCTCACCGATCACGATGCGATCGGGACGCATACGAAGTGAGTTGCGAACGAGATCTCTCTGCGTAACTTCACCGCGACCTTCGATGTTCGGTGGCCTGGTCTCAAGACGGACGACGTGCGGCTGCTGGAGTTGAAGTTCGGCCGAGTCTTCAATCGTGACAATGCGTTCGTTTTCGGGAATGAAGGCTGAAAGCGCATTGAGCAGTGTCGTTTTACCGGCGCCGGTACCACCTGAGATCAGAACATTCAGGCGCGCAGTCACAACCATCTGAAGCATGTCGGCGATATCTTTGGTGAGCGCTTTGTTGTCAATCAACGAAGACATCTTCAGCGGATCGGCGCCAAAGCGACGGATTGAAACTACCGGTCCATCGATCGCCAACGGCGGGATGATGGCATTGACACGCGAGCCATCCGAGAGGCGCGCGTCGACCATCGGTGACGACTCGTCGATGCGGCGTCCGATTGACGAAACGATTCGTTCAATCACGCGCATCAGGTGCTCATCATCTTTGAAAGTAACATTGGTGCGCTCGATTTTTCCGCGCCGTTCAATGTAGATGGTGTCGTGTTTGTTAACGAGAATGTCGGAGATGGTCGAATCCTTCAGCAGCGGCTCAAGTGGTCCAAGTCCGAAGAGTTCATGCTGAACGTCGTTGACCAGTCGCTCGCGTTCGGAAGCTGAAAGCGGCATCGCTTCCTGGGCCAGGACGACTTCAGCCAAACGCGAAACTTCCGCGTGCACCTGCTCCGGAGTAAGACTTGACAGCTTCGTCAGGTCCATACGGTTAATCAGCGTCCGGTGCAGACGTGATTTCATTTCCTGGAAAGAGTGCTGACCGCTTCCGTCCGCAATATTTCCAGGAGCAGTGGTGCCGTTATTGCCGATTAATCTTTCACGTAGTGCCATTGTTTTTTCTCATCCGCGGGGCTGCCGCTTCGTTAGACCTTTTCCATTGAGGCTTGCAGTTTGAAGTTAGGCTGGGCCGATTGTTTCTTTAGTAACGAAGCCCAGAAGGGACGGCGTTGTTTTGATTCGTCGATCGGCGCTACACCCAACGACATCTGCTGCGCGATACGACGAATCTCGAGCGCGATCTTGGAAGTAGGCTCGGCCTGGACCAGCGGTGTGCCGAGGTTGATCGAACCGACTGCCGTTTGGTAATCACTGGGCACAAAACCCACGACCGGTTCGCCGAGAAACTTTTCGACTTGCCTGAGATCCAGATCGATCTGCTTGCTCCAGCGATTCACGACGATGCGCACTTTCTTACGCGGGTAGCCGAGTCGATCGAAGATCTCGAGCGCTCGCTGCGTGCTGCGAATCGCGGGGATATCGAGTGTAAGTACGAGAATGATTTCGTCTGACTGATCGAGCGCTGCGAGTGTGATCGAGTCGAACGTATGCTGCGGATCGAGAACCACGTAGTCGTAGTGTTCGCGGAGTTTTAGCAGCACTTCGAAGATGTGTTGCGGTTCAATCTCATCAGCGGAATCAGCTTCACGCGGAGCGGCCAGTAACGAAAGATTCCCCGAGTGCGGAGTGACGAGACTGTTGATCAGGTCTTCGTCCAGTCGCTGCCGTTTTTCGACCATGTCCGCGATTGAGTACTTGGCTTCGAGTCCTAAAAACAACGGCAGATCGCCCGCCTGTAAATTCAGATCCACGAGTACAGTTTTGCTGGCGGTCGCAGCCGCGAGGTTGGTGGCGATGAAGGAAGTGCCGCAGCCGCCCTTGCTCGAAAAGACGGAGACCATGCGACCTTTCTTTTTGGGCGCCTCTTCCTGTTTGGTGCAAAAATCCGAAACACGCGACAGCACGGTGCGCAGTTCTTCGGCGCTAATCGGAATGCGCAGAAACTCGCGCGCGCCGGCGCGTAAACTTCTTAGAATCAAATCAGGCGAAGCGTCCTGGGCGGCTGAAATGAGGGCGGTTCCCGGACATTCGGCATTTAACTTTTCGATAAATCTGACCGCGTTATCCGCATTTGGACCAAGCGCGATGATCGCGCAGTTGGGTTTCAGACGAACGATCTCTTCATAGAGCTGATCGGTGTCGTTACCGCCGGCGAGCAGCTTCACGCGTTCTTCTGCAGTTATGGCGCGACGAATGTCTTTGAAGTTTTCGAGTCCGGTACTAAGAACGACACAGGTAATTGGTTCAGTCATAGTTTTTGACCAGCTCTTCGTGGAGCTCAGATGAGGTTCAGGGTTTAGGGGAGAATACCCGCTGACTCCCCGGTTAGCGTGGTTGAATATTCCGGCATGTTGATCGAATTCGGCAGAAACGGAAGTACGAATTGAAACTGATAACCCGTAATCTTCACAGTTGCAGTACCGGAGTTAACTGAAAAATCGCCGCTGCGGCTGATCTGGACCATGTTGGTCGTCAATCCCGGAACGATTGGTTTGGTACCACTGCCCGTATGTCCATAAACAACAAGGTTCTTGATGTTGCCGTCTTCGCCGCTGGACCGGTTCAATACGGCATAGCGAGCACCCTGCCGAGCAGCGTCGCTCAATGCGTTGTGGACCCACAAGACACGGCCAAACTCCAGCACTGCGAATACCGCCATGAGGAACACGGATGCACCAATGGCGTACTCAACCAGAGTTGACCCCTTCTCGTTTTGTTTGAAGTTCCTGATGCGCAACATGGTTTGACCCCTAAATCGAATTGGCGTTAAGCAGATAAAGCATCGTGATGCTCGGCTTAACAGCCACGTTCAACGACAAGCTCTTGACCTTGGTAAGCTTCCCAAGATCGAATAAGGATTTATGCTTGTAGTTGTTGAAGCTGATCGTGACGGTCGTCGGTACACCAGCGCCGGTGGTTTTGTTATAAGTGCCACCGGCAAACGTCACATCGACGTTGTTCATCGTCAGACCCGGCAACACTGGTTTTCCCGAGCCCGAAGTGTTGCCGTAAACCACCAGGCTCTTCGTCGCTGAGACCGGATTGGTGGTGGTACTGTCGATGCTTTTGGTGCACATGTATCTCGCCCCGACGCGAGCCGCCTTGGCCAGGGTCGTGTATTCGTAGAAGTAGCGGCCAAACTCGCCAACTGCCGCAAACAACATCAGCAGAATCGGAACGACGATCGCGACCTCGACGAGTTGCACTCCCTGGTCTTCACGACGAAAGCGATGCAACCAATTGAAGCGTCGCCAACGACGCTCATTTCGAATTTTGCGTACTCGATGGTGCATTTTCGTTGCCTCCTATTTGTATAAAACAGGAGTGGTTACGAGAGGGCTCGTTCCGCCACCCGGGCTGTATGTGCCGATACCGACTGTTATGTCGTCGATGTATTCGGCTACAAGGTCTCCATTACCACTGCCGCCAATTTTGGTCTGGAGAAAGAACTGACCGATGCGATCGAACTTCACGGTGTTCTTGCCTTGATCGAATTCTGAAGCCTTTACGATCGGGATGTAGACCACGCGACGGTTCCTGAAACCTGTATGTGATGGCGGTTTTGTGACAGTGCCCGCTTTATAAACATCGTAGGTAATGTTCTCCGCGATGTTCTGATCCGGAGGCATGTCAACGGGATTAACGTTGTTCGAACCATACTCGTCGAACCGGGTATTTATTCCCTGTCTGACAGCACCCGCCGTCACGCCGGTCTTTGTATCTACGGAATAAACGGCACCGGGGCCTGCGCACGCGTCAACACCGGCGCCGAGGCCTACGCGAGCATCATTACCACCTGCGCCCGCCAAAGCGAGAATCTGATAGTTGCCCGGCGAGACCATCGAGCCGGCCTGCGCCCTGAAGGTGTACGTAAATCCCGGTGCGATCGGGGTGCCGTAATCAATCACCGTCACCGGAAGAAAATCGCAGATATTACTTAGCGGAACCGAATAGCCCGCGGTTGCAGTTGCTTTCACATTCTTGCTCTTACCGAGGACCATCGCCGCGAACGAAACTGCCACTGGAGTCGGTTCGGTCGTGACTCGCACAAAACGGATGCTGGCTGCAGTACCGGTACCTTTAGCTCCCGATGCCGGCATATAACCGTTGTCTAAAGTCGCCGAGAACTCGATGTTCGTGATCTTTATTCCGGTCTTGTTGAAGTTGTAGTTGTTTGCTGCTTTGGTTACCGCAGCTAGTGCATCGTCGATACCCTTCGGTGCGCCATTAAGAGCTGATACAGCAGCGAGCGCTGCTGCATCAGCTCCGTTTTGAAGCTCCGTCTTAACGAGGTAGAACCTGCTGATATCAACTCCCAGTCCTACTGCTAACAGGATGGCTAACATTCCGACTGCTGACGTGGCCAGGATTGAGCCTCGTTCGTGTTTTCTCGATCCTGCTTGTTCTACTGATCTGTGCTTCATGTTCTCCCCCTCTTAGTACGAAATGATTCGGCTCGAGAAAGAAGAGGTTCAGTTACCAGGGCTTAACAGTTTCGGGATTCAAGTCCATCTTCACTGCTTTAGCGACTGGCAGGGCAGGGTTATTGTTGCGCACGCTGCCGACAGTGCCGGTCGTGCTGGATTGAGTAGTAGAGTCGGTCGACTTGGCCTTGGGCTCTGCAACTTTCGCTGGAGCCGCCGGGACTGGAGCCGGAGCCGCTACTGGAGTTTCTTCGTTCTGTCCGGAAACTTTGTAACCGGTCTGGCCCTGGACGCCTTCACCCTTCGGCTCAACACCCAAAGGTGAGCTGCCCTTCAGACCATCGATGCCACGCATGTTCGGAATTTCGTCGCCGTTGATTGGCTTAACGAGATGCGCGGTCACAAAGAACATCAGCTCCGTCTCTTTCTTCTCGAATGACTTCGATTTGAAGAGGTTGCCGATGATCGGAATGTCACTGACGATCGGAATTCTCGACAAAGTCTTGGTTTCGTTGTTGTCGAGCAAACCGGCAAGCGCGAACGCCTGGCCGTCACGCAACTCGACACCGGTCTTGGCGCGACGAGTGCGCAATGCGGGTACGACAAAGCCGTTGAAGCGGACGCCGTTGCTGAAGTCGATTGTGGAAACTTCGGGTTCGAGTTCAAGACGAATGTGATCTTCGTCGATGATGGTTGGTTTGAAGTTCAGGCGAACGCCATATTCTTTCCAAACGATCGTGATGCCGATGCTGCCGCCGCTACCCGCGTTCTGAAGTACTGGCACCGGGAACTCACCGCCGGCGAGGAAGCTCGCCTGCTGGCCATTCATCGCAATCAGGTTTGGTTCGGCCAACTCGCGATACGCGCCTTCAGTGCGCAGGAGTTTGAGCATGGCCGCGGTGTTGAGTGACTTATTGAAAAGCAGCACGTTGAGTGCCGGGTTCATGATCGCACTTGCAGCACCGATGACCGACTCGCCGATTGTGCTTGGACCACCACCGCTGTTGGCGTAGCCACCGGTTGCTCCGTTCGTCAGGAACGAAGTGCCATAGTCGCGCAGACGGTTGCGATTCACTTCCGCAACACGAACCTCGAGTTGCACCTGGGAAGCATTCGCGGTCGGTGACGTCAGCATATTCACGACCTTGAAGTTCGCGGCTTCGATCACGCTCTGCACCTGCGCGGCAGTCGTAGCGCTTGAAACCGTGCCGGAGATCACGACTGATCCATTGGCCTGGCTCAAACGAATATCGTCTTTCGGAAACAGCGCGCGGATTTGCGAATCGATCAGTGAAAGATTCGCGCGCACGTAAACGTCAAACATCAAGAACTGACCGCCGGTCTGTTCCCAGGCGATGAAGTTGACCTGACCGAAAGCTTTGCCATTGACGAGCACCTGGTCCGGAGTGACGAGCACGGCTTCCGCGATATCGGGATTGGAAACCGAGAAGCGTCCAACCGGGCGATCGAAATTGATCACGCGCGACTGACCCACCAGAACGTTGACGGCAATCGCCTCTTTGTTCTGGCCAAAGGACGCTTTGTAGGAGTTTTCCTGCGCGTGCGCGATGGAGGTAGCAAAAATTGTAATCAGGGACGCCAGTAATAAACTCACTCGGCGTGAAATTGGGGAACGGCTCTGCATGATCTTATGCTCCTTTGCTTCTAGCGATCGTCAATGCGATCAACTTCAAGTAGTTCAGTTAAGTGTTGAGTGATCTATGGAAACTCGACGCTGCGCTTCTTGGCGCCTTCGATCATTTCCACTGACGCACGCGGTGTGGGTTGAGGAGCTGGGGCTGCTGCCGCTGGTTTCGCCGCCGGCGCCGAAGAACGACGCACTGGCCTGGCTTCCTGTTTGGGTTGTTCACTCTTCAAAGCGCCGGGCTCTGGGAGCGGCTGGGCGCTTTCACCGCCTAACAGGTTGCGCTTGTTGACACCCGGGGTCTGTTCGTCACCCTGATCGATCTGGTTGCGCATCACGAGTTGCAACTTGCCTTCGGTAGCAGCGAGTGCAAGTTTCTCAGCCTGTTCGGGCGTAACCTGGAGTGTGACAGCCTTGACGCTATTGGCTTCGCGTTCATTTTCAGGCTTGTCGATGTTCTGACCGTTGGCCAGCACCTTGATGTTCTGAAGCACGATCTTGGAAACCGGATCCTGATGGCTCATGCCTTGCGGGTCGATGGTGACAACTACGTCAACTAAAGAACCCGGCATGATGAATCCGGAGATGCCCGCGGCATCGTCAACCTTGACGGTCATCGCGCGATAGCCTTCCGGTATCACGGCCGACAAACCCGCGGCGGTTCCTTCCGGCGCCAATCTCGCTTCGGTGATTGGCTCGCGCGCAGCAATGTTCACAACTGCTACGCGGCCGGCCAGCTTTTCAGGCGTGTCGAATGCTCCGTCGGGAGTTGATTCCTTGGGAAACTGGACCACCATGATCTGCTCGGGGATGATTTTGCTGCCGAGCGGAATCGGCACCTTCGCCACCGCTACCTTGCTCAGGTTCTTGCTGAAGGCCTGGGCACTCGATAAGTATCTGCTGACTGAGACGGCAGCGAGCACTCCAAAAATCAGCGCCCCTACCAGAACTATGAAAAAACGTTTGTTTCGCATGGGAATCAACTCTCCGTTTTCGACAGGCCGTGGCCTGGTCAATAGCCGCTAACTAGCCGCTGTTAAGGGTGAAAAATCGCGGTCGCGATAATGGCGCCGATAGTGATAGCCGCACCGTATGGAATGGTGAGCCGACGATCAGCGGGGACACTGAATCTGGGCATTTGCCAGCCCGGTAACAAACCGACCAGGATCTGCAGCACGCGATGTAACGTGCTGCGGACAGCTCCCGATCGGAACATGACTACCAGCGCAAGCAAACCGCCGGTTAAAACGACTACCACAAAAGTTGGCAGTACCAGGTGAGCACCGAGTACTGAGCCGATGCCAGCAAACAGTTTGACGTCGCCTGCACCCATTGCTCCGAACACGTGCAACATGAACATCAACGTAAAAGCGAGTACGCACCCACCGATGCTGCTTAGACCACCTTGCAGACCGCCGAGTGCGAAGTTCATAGTCAGTCCACTCACTAGAGTGGCAAGTACGAATGGATTAGGAATGCGGCGATAGCGCACGTCGTAATAAATGATGAGCACGGCGAGCGGCACTAAGAAGAGTTCGAAGATGATTGCGGTTGGACTGAGCATTGATCACATACAGATGTCCCCGACGAAGCGGGGGAAAAAAGCGGCGCACCTGGTGCAGTTTCAACTTCACAAGGCGCGCCACTTTCCGATTTGGCGGTAAGCGATTACTGGCCGGTAATCGTCGTCGCGAGTTCGGTGATCTTGGCGGCGATGTTGGTGCCCAATGTACGGAAGGCTACGACCGCGGCCATGGCGACCAGCGCTGCGGCAACTGCGTACTCTGAAAGTTCAAGACCAGTTTCGTCGTTCAGGAATTTCTTAATCATTTTGTTGCTCCTTTAGGTTTTCGGTTAGGCGTTATTTACTTGATGAGCCGGCAAACAAGACGCTAACCGTGGAAGGATCAGCACCCCGTGACTTTGTCTTCGCTGGAGAAAGTTGAACCGCTGTGGCCGTGCGGCGGCCAAAGCCATTGATCCCACTTAGAACAGCACTCAACAAAGTAAGCAGCAGTAGCAACACGTCGTTGTTTCTGATTCCCGCAGTCTGGGTGCTGGCGAGAATTGCCAGTGCCAGGAAGGGGGAAAGAATTGCGAGTGTTACGACCGATGCCAAGTTTTTTGTGGTGTTAGCCTTCATTGGGTTTGTCTGCCCGACTGTTAATGCGATGCGTTGTTTGCCTCGCGACGAGGATGACGTTTACAACCGGTGTGCCAGTGGTCCAACCTGCGGTTTTGTTGGGTTGAGGGTTGAGTTTTGTAGCCCACGGTTGACACTCAGCATGGTCCAAACGGTCGCACAAGTGGAGTTATTTCCGTGTTTAATTGGCGATAAGTATTGTCGCCCGCAGTTGACAAGCTTGGGCCACAAAGAGGCACAAAAGGCACAAAGCATAAAACACAAAGGGCAGACCTAATTAGATCTGCCCTCTTTATGTTGTGTGCCTTATGTGCCTTTTTGTGGCTAAGCTCGATACTGCATGCCTGGTTCAGTGTCTTCTTGTAAAAAGTCTCCGATATCGATTGCCAGCCGCTTGAGTTTCTTATAAAGCGTCTGTCTTGAACCTAATCCTAATGCTTCGCTCGCCTTGGCCACATTGCAATCGTGCCGCTTCAGTGTTTCAGTGATTACACGGCGCTCGTAATTGTCCAGCAGGTCGTCCAACTTTTCCGCGGCGATTTCGCTCTGAGCATTTTGCGGGCGAATCCTTGGACTGATGTTCTCCGGACGAATGTAACCGTCGTCTTCAGCGTAAAGGACGAGGCGTTCGATCTCTGCTCCCAGCTCGCGAATATTCCCGGGCCATGAGTACGTCTCGAGAATCTGGATCGCGTCGGCAGTGATTCCAGAAATCGCTCTTTCATTCTTCCGCGCGTAGTGACTGATGAAATGCGAGATTAAAGCGGCGATGTCTTCGCGTCGATCTCTTAATGGCGGCACCTTTAACGTCAAGGTCGCGATTCTGTAATACAAGTCCTCGCGAAAGAGTTTCTCGCTGACGAGTGTTTCCAAATCTTTGTGCGTCGCGGCGATCACGCGCACGTTCACTTTTCGTGGCGCACGGTCGCCGAGCGTATGAATCTCTCCCTCCTGGAGAAACCGCAACAGCTTCGGTTGCAGCGGCAGCGGCAGATCACCAATCTCGTCGAGAAACAGAGTTCCGTTCTCAGCCGAACGGATCAAGCCTGCCTGGTCCGACATCGCTCCAGTAAACGTTCCGCGCCGGTGTCCGAACAACATGCTTTCAACCAGCTCCGCGGGAACCGCAGAGCAGTTGAAAGGAATGAACTCACTTTCAGAGCGCCGGCTGAGACGGTGAATCGCCCGCGCGATCAATTCCTTTCCCGTGCCGGACTCGCCGGTGACGAGAATCGTTGAATTGGAATCTTTGATTCGCTCGACGTTCTTTGCTACTTCCGCCATCACTCGACTGCTGAACACCATGCCCGGCAGTGAACTCGCGGAAGTAACCGTTGCGGGTTTGGTCCCAGCCGGGACGACGTTTGTAGTCGACTGATGCGAGTGGGCCAGGTGCGCAATGTCGCTGAGCGCGTTGAGTTCCTTTGCCTGTTGCGTAGTCAACGGACGAACACAGCGGCCGTAAAGTGCCGCGCCTTCACGCATAACGGAAGGCAAAGCAAGCAAGAGACAAATCGCCTGATCGCCCTCTTTTGCTGGTTGAGGCCGGCCTTTGCTGGCAAAGGTCTCGACAACTGCGCTTTCGCCAATCGCGATCTCCTTGTCCTCGAGTCCTTCCGCCCAGCGCAATGTTGGCTTACCTGAATCTGAAGTGGCCCAGATAGAAAGGCCGTAGGTCGGCGCAGTCGCTTCCACCATCAGGCTGACCTTGATCATTACCTCATAGAGTTGATCGGGCCCGCCATTAGCGGCTTCACAGACAGCTCGTACTATCGAACTAATAGGTAATCGCGTGGAACTCGACTCGGAAACAGGGACATCCGGGCTCACTACCGAAGAGTCAGACATCTACACCCTTCCTTAACTTGGCTCGAAAAAATCGTTGGGAGCTTACTTCAGTGAGGAGCCGCACGGGACAAGAAACAATCAAATCGTATTGCCAGGGGCGTTAAGCAGCCCGCAGGTTAGGAAAGTCTAGTTGCCCGGAGCCAGAAGTGTCAACAAGTTTTAACCTCAAGAAGGAAGGGGATTATCGTTCGCCACCCGTTCGCCAAATTTTCTGCTTAAGCGCTGAAACCTCAAGTAAATGTTCAACTTACGCAGATAAAGCGTTGATTAGAAAAATCTTTACACCCTTTAAGCGCGATGCTACAGTCCGCCGATATCGCCGCTAAGTTGTTGAGCGGCAAGCACATTGACAAGCCGCGAAGTACATTTAGTTGGGGCTGCGAGTCGCAAGGTGCCCGCTATCTTGTGGCTAAACCCACATTTTTAGTTAAGCAGCCTCTTAACTGGAGCGCATGACAATCTACTCGGGCCATGGGGGTCGGCAGGCCGTCGCTACGGAGGCCTTCACCTTTGCCGCAGTTGGCATGAAGCTGGAAAGTACGAGCTGAGCGGAAATCAACCGGCAAAGGACTAGGAGGTGTTGAGGTGAGTAGGGTCGCAAACAGTTATTGGATCGACGAGCGAATCAGGACGCAACGCGTGGCTCCACGCGCAAATTCATTGGCTTCCGTGCAACAGATCTCTTTAGACATCATTGGCACACGTACTGAGGTGCGCCGCAGGGGCGGAGTAATTCCCTCCTGGGTTGTTTTCGGAATGATTCTGCTGGCGACTCTCGCCGTTTGCGTGACAGTCAACATGCGCACGCGCGCCAAAGTTCACGTTGCAGCACAACAACTTACCGTGATGCAGACTGACGTCGAGGCATTGCGGAACGTGAATCAGTCGTTGAAATCAGAAGTGGAAAGACTGCGAACAGATCCCCGAACGATCGAACTCGCCGCACGCTCGCGGTTGAACATGGTTCGCAGCAACGAGTTTGTTGTTCCCGTGGAATGATGATGTCAATCACTAACGGACAAATCGATTTCTATGCCTGCCAAAACCTGCCTGTAGTTGTCTTCTGCTCGACATCCACGCAACCGGGTTAACCTTCCGAGTTGGCGCGGCTGTGACTGCCATCGCAGCCGCGCTCCCCTCTTAGAACTTTAGACACAAAAGGCACATAAAGCTCAAAAAGATAATTAGGAGCAAATCCCGTTTGCGCTTTTGTGCCTTTTTGTGGCCATGCTAAGATTCGATGACGATAAATTTCGCTAATTGAGAGGTTCAATGCCTGAATTAAAGGAAAGCTCCTCACCTGCGGAGATAGAGCAAGAGCGTTGGGAGCAGCAGACTCTTAAGCCGGCACTGGAGAAACATCCGGAACGAAAAAAGGCTTTTAAGACCGTTTCACTCGACGATGTCGAACGCCTTTACACTCCCGCCGACGTCGCCGATCTCGACTTCGCACGCGACATCTCTTTCCCGGGCGAGTTTCCTTACACACGAGGCATTCATCCGACCGGTTATCGCGGCAAGCTCTGGACCATGCGCCAGTTTGCCGGCTTCAGCACACCTGAAGAAACAAACGCCCGCTTCAAGTACCTGATGCGGCAAGGTCAAACCGGACTCTCAGTCGCATACGATCTGCCGACGTTAATGGGTTACGACGCTGACTCGCCATTATCAGAAGGCGAAGTCGGAAAGTGCGGCGTGGCCGTGTCGTCGCTGGCTGATATGGAAGTCCTATTCGATGGGATTCCCCTCGAACAAGTCACGGTCTCGCAGACGATTAACGCTCCGGCTTCGGTTCTGCTGGCGATGTACCTCGTAGTCGCTGAAAAGCAGGGCGCTCGTTGGGACAAGATCTCAGGCACACTTCAGAACGATATTCTCAAGGAGTACATCGCTCAGAAGGAATGGATTTATCCGATCAAGCCTGCGATGAAGCTCGTGATCGACACGTTTGGCTTCTGCACCGAACACGTGCCTCGCTACAACCCGATTTCAGTCAGCGGCTATCACATTCGCGAAGCCGGCGCGACTGCGGCACAGGAACTCGCCTTCACTTTGCGCGATGGTATCGAATACGTCGCCTGGGGTGTTGAAGCGGGTCTCGATGTCGATCGCTTCGTGCCGCGCATGTCGTTCTTCTTTAACGCGCACAACGATTTCTTCGAAGAGATTGCGAAGTATCGGGCAGCCCGTCGCATCTGGGCTCGCGAAATGAAGAACCGCTTCGGTAGTAATTACGAGCGCACCTTACAACTTCGCTTCCACACCCAGACTGCCGGCGTGTCGTTGACGGTCCAACAACCACTCAACAATATTGTTCGTGTCGCAATCCAGGCACTCGCCGGCGTACTGGGCGGCACACAGAGTCTGCACACCGATGCTTACGACGAAGCACTCGCATTACCGACGGATCGCGCCGCACTGATCGCACTGCGCACACAACAGATCATCGCCGAAGAGACGGGCGTGGTGAACACAATCGATCCACTCGGTGGTTCTTACTATCTCGAGTCACTGACGGAGAAGATGGAACAGGAGGCACTCGAGTATTTCAGGAAGATAGACGCAATGGGCGGCATGGTTGCCGCGATCGAGAAAGGGTTCCCGCAACGCGAGATTCAGGACTCGGCTTATCACTACCAGAAAGCTGTCGAGCGGGGCGATCAGGTAATAGTCGGCGTCAATAAGTACACAATGACCGACGAACCTTCCGAGGTGCCGATTCTCGTAATTGATGAATCAGTGCGCACTCATCAACTTGAACGACTCGAACAAACTCGCACACGACGCGACACCGGCGCAGTTGCCAATGCACTCGAAAAACTAAGACTGGCTGCGCAGAAGAACGAGAACACTATGCCGGCCACGATCGACGCGGTGCGTGTCTATGCAACGCTCGAAGAAATCTGCTCAGCACTCCGAGAGATTTACGGAATTTACGAGGAACCTGCCTTTTAACCAGACGATGTCCAATCGAAAGATTCGCGTTCTAGTAGCTAAGCCCGGTCTCGACGGACACGACCGCGGGGCCAAGGTGATCGCACGAGCACTGCGCGACGCCGGCATGGAAGTAATTTACACCGGTCTACGCCAGACACCGGAGATGATCGCCGCGGCCGCTTTGCAGGAAGATGTGGACGCCGTGGGTGTGTCAATATTAAGTGGCGCCCACAATACGCTTTGCCCTCGCATCGTCCAGTTGCTGCGCGAGAAGGGTATGGACAATTGTCTGGTACTGGTGGGCGGCATCGTTCCCCAGGAAGATCTGCCGAAACTCAAGGAGCAAGGCATCGCCGAAGTCTTTCTACCCGGCACCTCAACCGAAGACATCGTCAAGTTTCTTCAAGCCAACGTTAAACCCCGCGACTAGTCGCGGTCCTTGTTTAGAAACTTAGCGATGCGCTGCTGGCAATCGTCTGTGAGGCGTGCGATGACGTTGACGTCGGCTCCGGTTTCCAGTGCTTCAGGAAACGCCATTCCATCCATCTGATAAAGCAGCGTCTTGGTGAGTCCAATCGCGGAACGGCTCATCTTTTCAAACTCGCTGACATACTGATTCACGTCTTCCGCAAAACTCGCTTCGGGAAAGACGTGATTCACAAGGCCGAACAGTTTTGCCTGATCTGCGCTGATCTCGGCACCGCGTGTGATCAGTTCAAACGCACGTTTCTCCGAGACGTTGCGTCTCAGGATCGCCATCACCATCGCCGGGACGAAACCGATCTTCACCTCGGGATAACCAAAACGCGCAGATGAAGCAGCAAGCACGACGTCACAAGCCGTTGCTAATCCACAGCCACCCGCAAGCGCTCGACCAGTAACCGCAGCCACGACCGGAATCGGAAGTTGTCTAATCAACAAAAACAACTCCAACAACAACCGCGCGTCTTCCGAGTTCTCAGCCACTGACGCATTCGCAATCTTCTGAAGCGCCGAGAGATCCGCGCCCGAACAGAAGTCCTTCCCTGCCCCGGAGATCACAACTACTCTGACGCGCTCGTCTTTCGACGCTTTCTTTAATCCATCCTTGATGCCGGCAACAACGGCATCATTCAGCGCATTACGCTTCTCCGGCCGGTTGAGCGTAACCCGCGCCACCGCACCATCAACTTCGTAAAGAACGATCTGATCCGTGTTCATCCGGGTAAATCCGCGGCTTCCTGATCGGTCAACTCGATCTCCATCCGCAGTAACGCAGTCGAAAAAGTCTTGCCTTGCGCATCAGTCATCAACGACAACGTGCCACCGCCGCCCAGACTCTCGTGCAATAAGAAATTGAGCGCTCCCAGATTCGGCAACTCAAACCTTTCCACGTCACCATGACAGATGCCTTTGAAGTGCTGTTTGACACGCTCTGCCGTAACCTCGCGAACCAGTATCGGATAAAGCTCCTCCTGCAATGCGATCAATCCGATGTTTGCAGTATCACCCTTGTCGCCGGAACGCGCGTGGGCCAGTTTTACCAGTTGTACTTTCACGTTTCGAGCACCTCAACCACTGGCGTGATCTCCTCCTTGGGAATCAACGCCGGCCAGTAAGCAACAATCTCTTCCACCTTCGGCCTGCCACCCGCGAACCCCGTCACTGCAGGTGGCCCAGTCAGGATCAAAGGAGCAATCTCTTTGGTAAACCTTTCAATCGCGTTGCGGTCGGGGCCACGCACGCCGACGCGCAGTTGCACTTCCGGAATGTCCGCACTCGGTCTCCCGGCAAGTGGTCCATGCGTCGCACTCACCCCGACAAATTCCGTCAACACTTGTTCAAACTTGAGTCCTAACCGATCGAGCCGTGCGCGCAGAATGCGATCCGCGGCCTGAGCTTTGTCATAAGCATCGGGCCACGCATAAACGAGCGTGCCCACAGCCTTGAAACCCGCAGAATAACTGATCGAAACTTTCAGAAACTCCGTCGCGGGCCGGCCCTCGATACCGTAAACACGAACACGATCTCGCCCCTCGTACTCCAAATGGATCGTCGTGAAGTCAGCGACGCAATCCGGCGTGATGTACTCGTGCGGATCGCCCATCTCGTAGACCAGTTGTTCCTTAATAGAAGGAATAATGATCCAACCGCCGGTGCGCTCATGCTTGGTGACCACAAATGTTCCATCGGGCGAAGCTTCTACGATCGGAAAACCAACGTCAGCAAGGTTGGGAATGCTGCGCCACTCGTACTGGCAGTTGCCACCCGAAGCCTGCGCGCCGCACTCGATGATGTGACCCGCGATCGTACCCGCGGCGAGATGATTCCAATCGTTATTGGACCAGCCGAACTCGTAGATCATCGGCGCGAGCGTCAGACCGGTGTCGGTGGCTCGCCCGGTAATCACGATCTGTGCGCCCTGTTTCAAGGCGTCGACCATGGGCCAGGCGCCGAGGTATGCATTCGCGCTTTGAATGCGGTCGCGCACGGTCGAGAGTGGCGCGCCGGTGTCCATGTTGCGCAACTCGATGCCGCGTTCGAGTAGTTCATCGAGCCGCGACATGATGTCGTCGCCGGTAACGATGCCGATCCGCACTTTGCCTCCCAGACCAAGCTCGCGCGCTACGGCAATGACGGCATCAGCACAGCCACGCACGTTAACGCCACCGGCGTTGGCTGTGACTTTAATGCCACGGTCAACACACGCCGGCAGGATCCTGCGCATCAGCGGCACGAAGTCTTTAGCGTATCCCGCGTTCGGATCGCGCGCTTTCTGTTTCTGCATGATCGACATCGTGACTTCCGCCAGGTAGTCGAGCATGAGGTAATCGATTGGTCCACCTTCAACCTGGCGCACTGGTGCATCAGGAAGATCTCCCCAAAAGCCTTGTCCGGCTGCAATGCGTATTTTTTGTTTCATCGAGGCTTGGGATTATAGCCACAAAGAGAAGGTTTCACGCAAAGGCGCAAACCGCAAAGAAGATCACAGGTTTTCTTGCCTCTTTCTTTGCGGCTTTGCGCCTTTGCGGGAAAATTTATCGTACATACCTCGGGGAGTTCCCAAATCTCAACCCAATCTCTACAAATTTACTGTTTATAACGCTTTGTCTCGTGAAGTCTTTGTGGTAAACATCTTTTGCGAACAACCCAAACTAAGTACAGAGGAACCCAATGCAACCAGAAAAATCCATGCGACTGATTTGTGCCTTCGTTTGTACGCTGTTGCTAACGTTCGTATTTACAAGCTGCCAGCCTAAGTCTTCTTCAGGTGCTGGCGCAGGTGGAGCAGGAACAAAACACAGACTTGCTTTTGTCACCAACAATGCCTCGCCTTTCTGGGTCATTGCGCGCAAAGGAACTGAAAAGGCCGCCCAGGATATTCCCAGCATTCAAGTCGAGTTCAGGATTCCAGGCGATGGAACGGCGGCGGAACAACAACGCCTCGTCGACGATCTGCTGGCCCAGAAAATCGAGGGTATCGCGATTAGTCCCGTTGACCCGACGAACCAAACCGACATGCTCAATCGCGCTGCCGCGCAAACACTCGTCGTAACGCAGGACAGCGACGCACCAAATACCAATCGCATCTGTTATATCGGCACGGACAATGTCGGCGCCGGACGCCAGGCTGGCCAACTTGTCAAAGAAGCCTTGCCGAACGGCGGCAAGATCATGGTCTTCGTCGGCGTGCTTGATGCCGCGAACGCCCAGCAGCGTTATCAGGGTTTGAAGGAAGCGCTGGCGGGATCGAATGTGCAGATTCTTGATGTGCGTACTGACAACACGGATCGCGTGCGCGCCAAGTCAAACGCATCCGATACACTGGTTAAGTTTGCTGATATCGCCGGCATGGTTGGGCTCTGGTCTTACAATGGACCAGCGATTCTCTCGGCAGTCAAAGATGCAAACAAGACCGACAAAGTGAAGATCATCGCCTTCGACGAAGAAGACGAAACTCTCGGCGGCATCAAGAGCGGCGAGATCTATGCCACAGTTGTACAGCAGCCCTATGAGTTTGGTTATCGCTCGATGGAGTTGATGTCGAAGATTCTGAATGGCGACAGGTCCGGGATTCCGGCCGGCAAGCAAATCTTCGTGCCGACAATCGCGGTGAAAAAAGACAACGTCGAACAGTTTACGAAGGAACTCAAGCAGCGCCTGGGCAAGTAGTGGCCACAAACATTCCAATCCTCGAAATGGAGGGAATCAGTAAACGGTTCCCGGGGGTTGTCGCGCTCGATAACGTGAGCCTGACTGTCGGCGAGGGTGAGATCGTGGCACTGATCGGTGAGAACGGCGCCGGGAAATCGACGTTAATGAAGATTCTCGGCGGTGCCATCGCGCGCGACACCGGCACGATCAAGATCAATGGCGCGCCGGTTGAGATACGCTCGCCACGTGAAGCCAGCGGGCTCGGCATAGAGTTTATCCATCAGGAACTCAGCGTTCTCGATAATCTCGATGTCGGCGCCAACATCTTCCTACGTCGCGAACCAACCACCGCCGGTTTCCTGAAGCTGATCGATCGCAAACGGATCTACAGCGAGTCTGATCAAATCCTGCGCCGGCTCGGAGTTGACGTTTCGAGTCGCACTCCACTCGGCCAACTGCCCCTCGCCCAACAGCAACTGGTCGAGATCGCACGAGCGCTCAGCGCGGGGGCACGAATCATCATCATGGACGAGCCGACGTCCAGTTTGACGCTTACAGAGACTCGCCGTCTGCTCGAACTGGTGAAGGATCTCAAAGCTCATAACGTGAGCATCATCTACATCTCGCATCGCATGCACGAAGTGAAAGAGATCGCCGATCGCGCGGTCGTGCTTCGCGACGGGAAAAACGCGGGTGAGATTCAAAGCGACGAGATCACCCACGAACGCATGGTGCGAATGATGGTCGGGCGTGACTTGAAAGAGTTCTTCAAGGTTGAGGCGAGTAATGGCAAGACTGACGGAGGTGGTGGTTTTGAAGTGCGCCGCTTGCGCACATTGCGATATCCGAACCATCAGATCTCTTTCAAAGTCGCAACAGGTGAAGTGCTCGGGTTTGCGGGACTTGTAGGCGCCGGGCGTTCCGAAGTCGCGCGCGCGATCTTTGGTGTTGAAGAAGCGATCGAGACTTACGTCGCTTTAGACGGAGTGGAATTGCAAATTCGCGATCCGCAGGACGCGATTAGTCACGGTATTTATCTCATTCCCGAAGATCGGCGCCTTTCCGGTCTCATCGTCGACTTCAACGTGCGCGAGAATATTTCGCTGCCAAATCTCGAAAGTTATTCGTCCGCCAAAATCATCAATTTCAAGAAGGAAGCAAGCGCCGCCCGCGAAGCTGTTAAATCGATCAATATCAAAACGCCGTCGACAGAGATGCGTGCGGCAAATCTCAGTGGCGGCAACCAACAGAAAGTGGTGCTTGCGAAATGGCTGACGTTTGCGCCGCGAGTGTTGATTTTTGATGAACCAACACGCGGGATCGACGTTGGCGCCAAGGCTGAGATCTATCAACTCATTCGCAACCTTGCCGCGAAGGGTGTATCGGTGATCGTCATCAGTAGTGAGATGGAAGAGGTGCTCGGGATCAGCGATCGCATCGCGGTGATGCACGAAGGACGCCTGACCGGAATTCTCGATCGCGCCCAGTTCAGCGAAGAGGCCGTCATGCGTCTCGCTACCGGAACAGAAGGATAGCCACCAAAAAGCACAAAAGGCACACAAGATAAAAATGAGAACCTTCAGCTGAAAAATCATTTTGTGCCTTATGTGCCTTTTTGTGGCTAAAAAGGATACCTTATGAAAAAAGAGCTCGGCATCTTTGTCCTGCTAATCGTTCTCTGCATCGTCGTTTCCGTCATCAACCCAAACTTCCTGCTCGCGATCAACCTGCAAAACCTTGCGCGGCAGATTGGAGCGTTTGGAATCTTCAGCATCGGCCTCGGCCTCGTGATCATCACCGGCGGTATTGAACTCTCGGTCGGTTCAATGATGGCGCTGCTGGGTGTGTTGTTATCGATGATGCTGACTGAGTGGGGTTTCGGTGTGCCCCTCGCGATCCTGGCTGTTATCGGTATCGCAATGGCGCTGACCTTCGGTCACGGACTGCTGATCACTCGCCTGAACATGCAACCGTTTATCGTTACGCTCTGCGGTCTGCTGTTCTATCGTGGTCTCGCGCGCTTCATCACGAACGACGAAACAAAGGGCTTTGGCACAGTAGCAGGACTCGATTTTCTTCGCTTCCTTGCCAATAGAAATCTCGCCGGCATCCCAATGCCATTTGTCCTGCTCATCATCATTAGCGTGATTGCGTGGGTGGTCCTGCATCGCTCAGTCTACGGCCGTTACCTCTTCGCAACCGGCCGCAACCCTGAAGCAGCGCGCTATGCCGGTATTAATACGAAGTGGATCGTTACCATGACCTATGTCATCGCCGGCGCGCTAACGGCGATCTCGGGAATCATCTTCGCGTTTTATACAAACTCCGTGTCGCCGGCGAATCACGGCAACGCTTACGAACTTTACGGAATCGCGGCCGCGGTGCTCGGTGGATGTTCGTTGCGTGGCGGTGAAGGATCGATAGTCGGTATCGTGATCGGCACCGCCCTGCTGCAGGTGCTGCGCAACCTCGTCAACCTGCTCGGCATTCCGAGCTCACTCGATTTCGCGGTGATGGGCGCAGTGATCCTGATTGGCGTCATGGCTGATCAGATCTTTACCGAACGCCGCAACCGTCGACAGGTCGCAATCATGCGCGAAACCAGCGCCCAGTAATCTTCTTTGCGTCTTTGCGGAAACTTTGCGCCTTTGCGTGAAAATGGAGAAACGAATGAAACTACGTCAAAACCTTCTTGCCCTCTTCCTGCTCTTATTGTCTTGCACTCTCCTCGCAAATGCTCAACCCACTATCACCAAAGCTCCGTTCGGAACCGCCGACGGCCAAAGCGTCGATCTTTACACACTCCGAAACGTGCACGGCGTAGAAGCCAAAATAACGAATTACGGCGGCATTCTCGTCTCTCTCAAAGTTCCCGATCGCAACGGCAAGTTTGACGACGTCGTACTCGGCTTCAACGATCTCGACACCTACTTGAAAGGACATCCATATTTCGGCGCACTCATCGGCCGTTACGGCAATCGCATCGCCAAAGGTCGCTTCACGCTTAATGGCGTTGAGTACAAGCTCGCAGTCAATAACGGCGAGAACACACTGCACGGCGGTATCAAAGGCTTCGACAAAGTTGTCTGGACCGGCAAAGAAATGAAAACGAAAGCGGGGCCAGCGGTTGTCTTAACTTATCTCAGCAAGGACGGCGAGGAAGGTTATCCGGGCAATCTCAACGTCAGAGTTGTCTACACGCTCACCAACAACAACGAGCTCAAGATCGAGTATTCAGCCACGACCGATAAAGACACCGTCACGAATCTGACTCATCACTCTTATTTCAACCTGGCAGGCGAAGGTAATGGCGACATTCTCAGTCATCTCGTGACGATCAACGCCAATCACTTTGTTCCAACCGATGCAGGATCGATTCCGACCGGCGAGTTGAGAAAAGTCACCGGCACGCCTTTCGACTTTCTCACCGCGCACGCAATCGGCGAGCGGATCAATCGGGACGAAGAGCAACTCAAACTCGGCAATGGTTATGACCACACCTGGGTAATCGACGGTCGTCACGGCACGCTCAGGCTCGCCGCCACAGCTTACGAATCAACTTCAGGTCGCACGATGCAGGTATGGACCACCGAGCCGGGAGTGCAGTTTTATACGGGGAATTTTTTGGACGGAACGCTGACAGGCAAGTCAGGAAAGATTTATCAGCGACGCTTCGGATTCTGTTTCGAGACTCAACACTATCCCGACTCGCCGAATCAGCCTTCGTTTCCAACGACGACACTCAAGAAAGGTGCGACCTACAGGTCTACTACGATCTACCGATTCGCGAGTAAGAAGTAACCACAGATAACACGGATTAAAAATCGGATTTTTATCTGTGTAATCTGTGGCTATAACGGCAACCGCAGCCGAGCTTCACAGCCGCGTAATTGCTGACGATTCTCGAGCGTGAGTGTTCCACCATGCGCTTCAGCAATCTGCCGCGACAGCACCAACCCGATCCCCGAACCCTGCGCCTTCGTCGTAAAGAACGGCACAAAAAGATTCGCGGTGCTCGCGAGCCCTGGTCCCTCATCACGCACCCAAACCTCGACCTGACCGTTTTTCTGTTGCCAACCAACATCTACGCGGCCACGCGTCTCCATCGACGCATCAACCGCATTGCGCACGAGGTTGATCAGTAACTGCTCGAGTTGCACGTCGTCACCCTGGACCACGAGCTCCGGCCCCGGCACAACATGCACCGGCAGACGCGTTTCCAAACTCGCAACTCGCGATACGAGCGCGCCGACCTTCAACGGCTCGAGTCGCGGCGGCGGCAGTCGCGCCAGCTTCGAATACGACTCGACGAAACGCGCGAGAGAATCCGCACGCGAAGAGATCACCGCGAGACCGCGATGCATGTCGTCGCGCCAATCCGGCGGCTCCGGTTCCCTTCCCATCAAGTCAGCCAAACTTCCCGCGACGGATTTGATCGGCGCCAGGGAGTTGTTCAGCTCATGGCCCAACACGCGCAGCAGTCGTTGCCACGCCGTGCGTTCCTCTTCGCGTAACGCCTGACTCAGATCGGTCAAGACGAGCAACTGATGTTGCTGCCCACCTTCGCGAAAGGTGCTGCGACGAATGTCCCAGCGTCCCACCTTGCCGGGAAAGACCATCTGCATCGTTTGTGGACCACGCGCCGACGAATTGAGACATGCGGAGAGTCCAAGCTCGTCAGCCGTGCGACCCAACAAGCGAGCGGAGGGTTGGGCCAGCAGTCGTTCTCCCGCTCGATTGACGAGTTGCAGGCGTTGCTCGCCATCAAAGGCAAAGACGGCGACGTCGATCTCCGCCATCACGGTGCGCAGCAAGGCCGTCGCTTCCATCGCGCCGAGACGTTGTTCGCGCAACGTTTGGCCCAGGTCGTTGACTTCGAGCATCACTTCGCCGAGTGCGTCACCGGAGAGGGCGCGTCGTCCACGAATCGAATAGTCGCCTTCACGAATCGCTGCGAGTATGTTTGAGAGAGTTTGGAGCGGCCGGACGATGCGCGTCCTGAGATTGAATGCGATACCGAGCCACAGTAGCGTCAGCAACAGGTCGATGGTCCATTGCACCTGAGCGGAATAACCGTCGTACCAGAGCAATAGCGCGCATAGACCAACCGCGGGAAAACCTGCGAGCAGGGCAAGCAGAGTGATCCGCCTCTCGAATTTCAGACGATGGCCGTGTCTCAGTTCCGGATCGAGAGAGGAGAACTGTTTCGGTGACTTAACAGGCGTACTCACAAGCGTAATATAGCCACAAAAAGGCACAAAAGTCACAAAACGGAACTTTGAGATGAAATATCATTTTGTGCTTTTGGTGCCTTTTGTGGCTAAGATCCCAGACCGTATTTTTGAAGCCTGCGGTAGAGGGCGCTGCGGCTGAGACCGAGTGCTTCGGCGGCTCGATTGGCGTTGCCTTCGAAGCGCGCGAGGGCTTTTTTGATCAGCAGGCGCTCGGCGTCTTCGAGGCTCATCTCTTCCAGTCGCGCGGAAAGACGCGCATCGGGAGTCTTCTCGAGTGCGAGGTCGAACGCGGTCACGATGTTTCCAGTGCTCATCAAAATGGCGCGCTCGATCACGTGGTCCAACTCACGCACGTTGCCCGGCCAGAGATGTTGTCGCAATGCGTCCAGCGCCTCGGGCGTGAAGCCCATGATCGGGCGGCGATACCGCTCACGATGCAGTCGCAAAAAATGCTCCGCGAGGATCGGAATATCTTCGATGCGATCACGTAACGGCGGCAGCTTGATCTCGACCGTGTTCAGACGGAAGAGCAGATCCTGACGAAAACGCCCCTGCGCCACTTCCGCGTGCAGATCAGCATTGGTCGCCGATAGCAAACGCACGTTGACCTTCTGCGTCTTCGACGAACCGACCCGCTCAAACTCACCAGTCTCTATCACGCGCAACAGCTTCGCCTGAAGATTCAGCGGAACGTTTCCAATCTCGTCGAGAAACAACGTACCGCCATCGGCGAGCTCGAAGCGACCAACGCGATCGCTCTTCGCATCGGTGAAAGCGCCGCGCACGTGACCGAACAGTTCGCTTTCGAAAACTCCTTCCGCGAGCGCGCCCGCGTTCAAAGAGATCAAAGGCTTCGAACGGCGCGACGAGATTGAGTGCAGGACGCGCGTGATCACTTCCTTGCCCGTGCCGTTCTCGCCCGTTATGAGCACGTTGGCGTCAGCCGGACCGATGCGCTCGACGAGGTTCAAGACCGAGCGCATTGCCGGCGATTCGGAGACAATCTGCGGCAGTTCACTTGAAGATTCAGAGACACTATCGCGTAGCGCGATGTTTTCAGCTTCCAGACGTTTCCCGCGTCGCAACGCCTCGCCGAGTTCTACCTGCGTTCGTAACACCGCCAGCAGCCGCGCGTTGTCCCACGGTTTCTGAATGAAGTCGCGCGCGCCACGCCGCATTGCTTCGACCGCGAGATCGACGCTACCCCACGCAGTCATCACCACAACCGGCAACGTCGGATCCGCAGCGCGAATGCGCGAGAGTAAGTCCAAACCTTCGCTGCCTGAAGTAGTGTCGCGAGCGTAGTTGAGATCAATCAGCACGACGTCGAATTCGTGAACCTCGATCGAGCGGAGCACACCTTCAGGCGACGACGCGCTCTCGATCTGAAAACGCTCGCCCTTCAGCAACAAACTTAGTGCGGCCAGAACATCGGCCTGATCATCGGCAATTAAAATGCGAGGCATAAAATCCTATGTGATTTATAGGACCTATTCATATCGCAACGCAACCAGCGGATCCACTCGTGCCGCGCGACGCGCCGGTATCGAGCAAGCAAACAACGCGGCGCCCAGCGAGACAAACACCACGATCGCATAAGTCGCCGGGTCAGAAGCTGATACTCCAAACAACATGCTCGACATCCAACGCGTCAGCACAAAAGCTCCGGCAACGCCGAGCACAGTTCCGGCAACAGTGAGCAACATGCCCTTACGAAGCACCATCATCAAAATCACCGGCCGTTGCGCGCCCAGCGCCATGCGAATACCAATCTCCTGCGTTCGCAAAGTTATCGAATATGAAATCACGCTGTAGATTCCCAGCGTCGCCAATACCAAAGCGACGATCGCAAACACGCCGAGCAGCCAGGCGTTAAACCGGCGCGGCGCGGTTGTCGCTCCGATTACGTCAGCCATCGTCTTCACGCTCGTCAACGGCTGATTACGATCGATGGTCGCTACTTCCTTGCGAATCGCAGCAGCTATCGACGAAGCAGGCAACGCGCTACGCACAAACAAATAGCGATGTCGTTGCGGTGAAACGACTCTGGACGCGTACCAGTCAGGCTCGGGTTGTGAATCAACTGCACGATGCGGCACGTCCTTCGCAATTCCGACAATCGTGATCCACGGATTATCAGGACGCGGCAGTCCTAACGTGATGCGACGACCAATCGGATCTTCGTTGGGCCAATATCGAGCCGCCATCTTCTCATTGATTATGGCAACTGAAGGCGCACCCGGCTGCACATCTGCCGCAGTCAGATCGCGTCCTTTGAGCAGTGGTATGCCAAGTGTCTTCAGATAGTTTGGTCCAACCACTTGCCAGCCCGCGGCAGTGAGATTCGCCGGATCTAGTTTTCGCCCTTCAATAGCAAACGGATCGCTGCCGCCATTACCGCTCAATGGCTGCACCGTTCCGAAGCTCGCTGCCTCAACTCCCGGTAGCGACTCAACCTGGCTTACGAGTTGACGATAAAACTCCGAAGCGCGCTCAGCGTCCTGGTAAGCTGACGCAGATAGATCGATCTCGACACTCACCAGCTCATTCGCGACAATCCCTGTGTTCGTCCGTTGCAGTTGCAACAGGCTCTTCACGAGCAACCCCGATCCAACCAGCAACAACACCGCCAGCGCCACTTCCGCGACCACAAGCGCATCGCTCCACTTTCGCGATCGTCCACCCGACTGGCGAGTTGACCTCAATGCCTCATGCAGATCAGTTACCGGTCTCGCCGCGACCAAACCAAATCCGACACTGATCAGCGCGACAGCGACGACCATGAAACCAAACACACGCGCGTCGATACTGACTTCCTGCGCTCGCGGCACTATCGCCGGACCAAGCACCGCCAGCAACTTGGTGCCCCAGTTCACAAACAGCAAACCCAATGCGGCCGCAAGCGTTGCGAGCACGAGGCCCTCGACCACCAACTCTCTAACAATCCGCCAACGGCTCGCACCGAGCGCCGCGCGAATCGCGAGTTCCTTCTGACGGCGCGCCGAACGCATCAACAACAAATTCGCGACGTTCGCACACGCGATCAGCAGCAGTAGCCCAACTGAAAACAGCAGCACGAGCAACGCACGCCGGCTGCCGCCAACTATCTCTTCCTGCAACGGCGTCACAGTTATGTGCCAACCACCGTCTTCACCGTTTGGACCACGATAACCACGCAACTCGCGCTCAAATCGTTGCGCCAGCGTGTTCATATGCGAACGCGCCTGCTCGAGCGTAACGCCGGGCGCGAGACGCGCAAGCACATTGAGAAAGTATGGACCACTCCGCTTCGCCACCTGCTCCTGCGTGTAAGTCAAAGGTAGCCAAAGGTCGGCCGGTTCTCCCGAGGCAAAGCTCGCGTGCGGGAATTGAAAACTCGGCGGCATTACACCCACCACCGTAAAGCTCTCATTATCGAGCGTGATGCTTTGACTAATGACGCTGCGATTGCCGGCAAAGTGTCGTTGCCAGAAACTATCGCTCAAAACAACTACCCGTTGCTCGCCGTCAGTAAACACTCTACCGGCCGCGGCTTGCGTTTCGAGCATCGGAAAGAGATTCGCCGAGACGTATGCGCCGCGAATGCGCACCGGTTCAGAACCGGTCGATAGGTTGAAACTGTGATTCGCGTAAGCCGCTACGGAGTCAAAGACTTGTCGTTGTTGTGCGTAATCGTCGTACTCGGCAGCTTTGGCGGGAAGGCGTGCGATATTGAGCGCGCGGTAGTTGCCCCAGACTACTTGCAGTCGATCCGAGTTTGGAAATGGAAGCGGACGCAGCAGGACCGCGTTGACGACGCTGAAGATCGCGGTGCTGGCGCCAATTCCGAGCGCAAGCGTGATCACCACCACGGCGGCAAAACCCGGTTGCCTGAAAAGGTTTCTCATATACTTATCCACAGATTACACAGATGAATACATTAATTCTGTGTATCGTGGATGGCTTTCATTCGTAACGGAGAGAGATCGTCGGTTCGACTTTTGTCGCTCTTCTCCCCGGTAGATAACACGCCAGCAGCGCCACAGTAATCAGAATGAGCGAGATGCCGGCAAACGTCGTCGCATCGGTCGGCTCAACACCAAAGAGCATCGTGGCCATTAACCGTGTTAACAAAAAGGCACCCACCAATCCGATACCACACCGATCAGCGCCAGCTTCATTCCATGCCCCAGGATCATCTTGAAAACGTCAGGCGGCCGCGCGCCAATGGCCATGCGAATGCCGATCTCGTGAGTACGCTGCGTCACCGAGTAAGACATCACGCCGTAAATTCCAACGATCGCCAGCACGAGCGCGATGCCCGCAAACAGACTGAACAACGTCAGGATTTCTACTCGTATCTTAATGCTTCCATCGGATCGATCTTTGCCGCGCGACGCGCAGGGATGTAGCAGGCGATCAGGGAGACGAGCGCTAACAATATCGTCACGCCCGCAAAGGCCAGTGGATCGGTTGCACTAACCGGGAACGGAAGCTCAAGCTCGAGGAACGAGCTCGTCAACAATCGCGTTAGCGCAACCGAGAGCAACAATCCAACTGCCAGTCCCGCGATCACCAGAATCATTCCCTGCCCAATCACGAGCTTGAAAATGTCTTTCTGTAACGCGCCAAGCGCCATGCGAATGCCGACTTCGCGCGTGCGTTGCGCGACTGAGTAAGCCACCACTCCGTAGATTCCGAGCGTTGCGAGCAGTAATGCCATCACGCCGCAAGCGCCCATGACCACGCCGAGTATTCGAAACGGATAGAGCCCGAGACTGAAGTATTCGTTCAAGCTCTTCACGTCCGCCACAGGTAGGCCTGGGTCGAGTTCGCGGATCGTGTTGCGCACCGCGGCGATCAATGCTTTGGGCTCGCCATTGGTGTTGACCATTAGCATCGCGCTCTGTCGCCCAGTCTGTTGCAGCGCGAAGACGAAGAAAGGACGCGGGTCTTTCTGCAACGACTGCCACGCGTTGTCGCGATAAATGCCGACGATCTCACACGACTGCTGCTTCGAGTCGCGCCTGGTTTCAAACTTGGTTAGATGTTTTCCGAGTGCGGGCCCGCCGTTGAAGTATCGTTGCACAAAGGTTTCGTTAATCATCGCGACGCAAGGCGCGCCCTCTCGATCGCGCTCGTCAAAATCGCGGCCCTGCACGATCGGGACTTTCATGTTCGTAAAGTAATTGGGACCAGCGAGGAAGGCGTCGATCTCGAGAGCCTCGCCCGGTTGCGACTGATAGCCTTCGATCTCAGTGCCGCTACGCGAACGGCCCATGAACCCGTCCTGTATTTCACTAACCAGGGTTGTTGACTGCACAGATGGCAACGCTGCGACTCGTTCAGATAGTTGCCGATAAAACTCCTGCCCCTTGAATCGATCGTACTTCCCTTCTTCCAGCGTCACGGGCGCGATGACGAAGTTGTCGGTGCTGAAACCCAGACGAGTTGGTCTAATCTTCTCCAGACTGCGCAACACCAACCCCGCGCCAACTAACAGCAGTAATGAAAACGAGACCTGGACCAGCACAAGACCCATTCGTAGACGCGACTTGCGATAGAACCCGGTGAACAGACCTGAATCATCCTTCAGCACTGTCGAGACGTCGGCTTTCGAAGCGTGCAAAGCCGGAGCGAGACCAAAGAGGATTCCGGTAATCGTTGCGAAAGCAATCGTGTAGACCACGACGCGCCAGTCGAGATGAAGATCTAAAGCAAAGCGAACGCCTCCCGGCAGTTCGGGTATGAATGCGACCAGCAGATTGAGCAGCCACACTGCGAGCAATATTCCACCCGCGCCGGCGAGCAACGATAGCAGCACACTTTCCGTTAACAGTTGTCGAATAAGACGAAAGCGACTGGCGCCGATCGCTAGTCGCACGGCCATCTCCTTACGCCGCGTCACGGCGCGAGCAAGCAACATGCTCGCCAGATTCACGCAAGCGATCAGCAGGACCAGGTTGACGATAACGAAGAGCAGAGCGGCAATACCGTACGCGGCTGATTGCGCGCCGGGGTGAATACGAGTCTCACTCTCGGGCAGAACCGTGATCGAGAGTTCGCGCACCGCACCATCCTCCGAACGTTTCCGCAGCCACTCTTCGGGATGTGCGGCTTGCATGTCGCGTGTGAACAGATCGAAACGCGCGCGTGCCTGGGCGAGAGTCGTTTCGGGTTTGAGGCGGCCGACGAGCATAAGCCAGCGGTTACCACGACTCGTGACCATTGCGTCACCTGCCGTGTGAGACATCGCCGGCTCCATCATCGTTGGGATCCAGACGTCGATGCCCAGGCCACGGATCATGCCGGTGTATTGCGGCGGCGCGATTCCGATCACAGTCAATGGTTGTTCGTTGAGCGTGATCGTTTTCCCGACGAGTTCCGGGTCGGAGTTGAAGCGTCTTTGCCAGAGATCGTAACTGACAACTGCGACCGGATTTTTGCGAGGCACGAGATCTTCGTCGGCAGAGAAGGTGCGGCCTTTGTGAGGAACGACGCCGAGCACATCGAAGTAGTTACTCGATACCGCTTCACCGATGATCTCCTCGACGCCATTTGGACCACCGAGCTTGAGTTGTTGGATGCTATACGCAGCCAGACCGGTGAAGACTTCGCTCCGATCGCGCAGCTCGAGATAGCTGGGATAAGAAGTCGTTTGATACGGCTGACTAGCCTCACCGACGTACAGTTCGACGAGTTGTTCCGCGTGGGCAACAGCTCGCGGGCGAAAGAGGATCGAATTTACGAGACTAAAGATCGCGGAGTTCGCCCCGATACCAACCGCCAGCGACACCATCGCGACAACAGTAACGCCCTTGCTCTTCAAGAGCATCTTCGCACCGTAGCGCAGATCAGCGAGAAGTGTTCTCATAGTTTGACGCCTGTATCCACAGATTACACAGATTTTTTAATAACAATCTGTGTAATCTGTGGATGGCTTTACTCATATCTCAAGGCTACTAATGGATCGACCTTTGTCGCGCGTCGCGCCGGAAGATAACAGGCCAACAATGCAACTACAGCCAACACACCACCGACTACGACAAACGTCGTCGCATCATTCGGCGTGACGCCAAATAACAACCCGCGGATCAAACGCGTCAACACAAACGCTCCAACCAATCCAATCGCCTCGCCTACTAGCGCGAGCGTCATGCCTTGCCGCAAAACGAGCTTCAACACGTCGCCGACGCCTGCGCCGAGCGCCATTCGTATTCCCATTTCCTGCGTCCGCTGCGTCACCGCATGCGACAACAGGCCGTATATGCCCACAGCCGAAAGCAGCATCGCGAGACCGCCGAACAATCCCATCAGCAACATGTTGAGCCGGCGTTGCGCGATACTGTCGTCAACGACCTTCTCGAGCGTGCTGATGTTCGCGATCGGTTGATTCGGATCGATGGACCACACAGCCTGACGCACAGCGCCAACAATCGATAACGGATCGGTTGTCGTGCGCACGAGGATCATCATGTCGTCGAGCGGCGCTTGTGAGGACGGGAGGTAGTATGCCGGTTCCGAGGGAGCTTCGAGTCCGGCCAGCTTCACATCGTGAGCAATACCGACAATCTCAAACGAGACGAGCTTCTCACCTCGCCAGATTCTTCCCGGTGGTCCAGGTTTCATCCTTTGACCAAGAGCGTTCTCGTTCGGAAAGTAATGCTTAACAAACGACTCGTTGACAATCGCAACGCCAGGATGATCCTGATCGTCCTGCCGCGTAAACTTGCGACCCGCCACCAGCCGCACGCCAACCGTGTCAAAATAGTCTGGTCCAACCGGAATGAAGTTAGCCGATAGTGAACGGCTCTCCGGCGGCAAAACGCGGCCTTCGATCTCAAACGAGTCGAGCCAGTTGGACGTCAACGGAGGATCGTAAGCGAGCGTCGCTGTCCTCACACCGGGCACTGCCGAGATGCGCTCAAGCAACTGCTTGTGAAAGTTGTTGATCTGTTCTTTCGAATACTTCGAGGCGGGCAGAGTCAGTTCAGCCGATAGCACTCCTTCGGCCTGAAATCCTGGATCAACTTGCTGTAGTCGCCAAAAACTTTTGATTAGAAGCCCGGCGCCAATCACGAGCATCACCGCTACACTGACTTGAAACACGACGAGCGCTTGCCGGAACCGCAGCCGGCTTGCTCCGGGTCCTGAAGTGCGCCCGCTTTGTTCGAGCGCATTGTGCAGATCCGGTTTCGAAGCTTGCCACGCCGGCGCCAGACCAAAAATCAAACACGTGCCGAGCGAGATCAACATCGTGAACCCGAGCACCTGCCAGTTGAGACTCACGTGCGCGAGACGCGGAACACCAGCCGGAACAAACTGCAACAACACCTTCGTACCCGCTGCGGCGATCGCGAGTCCCGCAACCGTTCCCAACAAAGAAAGCAACAGTCCTTCGATAAAAAACTGCCGCACCAGACGCACACGACCGGCTCCGAGCGCCGCGCGAATAGCAATCTCTTTGCTGCGTCCTGCATGTTGGGCCAACAACAATCCCGCGACGTTCGCACACGCAATCAACAACACGAGCGCAACAGCGCCCAGCAGCGTCAACAGCGCCGGCCGGACATTCCCGACCACCTCATTCATAAACTGGCTGACGATAATGCCCTCGCCTCGATTCTCAACGTGTTCCTGTTCGAGGCGAGCGCCAATCGTGTTCATGTCCGCGGTGGCCTGTTGGATCGTAATGCCGGGTTTGAGTCGCGCGACGACGCCGAGCACGTGCGCAGATCGAACCCCGGCCCAACCGGCCGTGAACGACATCGGAATCCAGAAGTTCTGCGCCTGCTCGTCGAAGTTGAGACGTCCGGAAGTTGTCGGCGAAACAGGATAGATGCCGGGCGGCATCACGCCGACAACTGTGTAATTGGATCCGTCAAGCGTGACATTGCGATCAATGATCCCGCGATCCCCACCGAAACGACGCTGCCAAACCGCATGGCCCAGAATGACAACTTGCCCCTTGCCGACCTCATATTCTTCGGCGGCGAAGGACCGGCCCATGAGCGGCTCGACACCAACAACCGCGAAGTAACCGGCGCTCACGCGTGTTCCGATCAGTTGCTCGGGTTCGCCCACGCCGGTGAGCGTCATCGAACCCTGTCCAAATGCCGCGACGTCTTCGAAGACAGTGTTCTGCTTCTTCCAGTCGAAAAAGTTTGCGGGTGCAGCGCGCCAGCGACCGTGACCCGGCACGTTCTCCCAAAGCGAGACGAGCCGAGCCGGTTCTTCATAAGGGAGCGGATTGAGCAGAACCGCGTTCACAACGCTGAAGATCGCGGTGTTCGCGCCGATACCTAACGCCAACGTGATCACCGCAATCGCACTCACACCCGGATGCTTCAACAACATCCGCACGCCAAACTGGAGATCTTGCAGGAGCGTGTTCATAGCAAACTCCTTATCCACAGATTACGCAGATCAATCTGTGTAATCTGTGGATGGCTTTTCACTCGTATCGCAAAGCCACGAGTGGATCGATGCGCGTCGCGCGACGCGCCGGGATCAAACACGCGAGCAACGCTACGAGTCCGAGCACTAACGGCACCGTCACAAACGTCAACGGATCCGATGCCTTCACGCCGAACAGCAGCGAGCTCATCAACCGTGTCAGTACAAACGAGCAAATCAAACCAATAACAATACCAGCGAGCGTCAGTCCCATCCCCTTCTTCAACACGAGGAACAGAATATTACGTGGCGTAGCACCGAGCGCCTGTCGCACACCTATCTCCGCAGTGTGCTGCGTTACGAAGTAAGCGAGCACTCCATAAATACCGAGCGACGCGAGTAACAACGCGAGCGCCGCGAACCCCACGAGCATGATCATTCCCATGCGCCGCTGCGCGGCTTCGGTGCCCAACACCTCCGCCATCGTGGCGATATTCGAAACCGGCTGATCGGGATCGACTTCACGAATCACCTGGCGCACTGAACCGACGACACCGCTCGTATCGCCATTGGTGCGAATCACAAGGTCGCGCGGGGTGTACCAGATCATCTGACCCTGCTGATACGGGAAATACATCTCCGCCTTCACTGGTTCATCGAGTCCCATCTGGCGAATGTCTGCGACAACGCCGACGATCTGAACCCACGGCACATCAGTGTCTTCCGGACCACCCAATTTGAAGCGACGGCCCAGCGCGTTCTCGCCGGGCCAATACTGTCGCGCCATCGTTTCGTTGACGATCGCCACCAGCATCGACTGCGCGTTATCACTGGATTCGAAGTAACGACCCTGGCGCAACGGTACGTTCATCGCCTGAAGATAGTTAGCACTGACCTGGCGATGGTTCGCGTCGTAAGCCATACCGGGGATCGGCGACGTGACTCCTTCCGGATAAAAACCACTTGTGCCGCCTTTCCACGCGAGCGGAATCGAAGTGCTATATCCCGCTGAAACCACTCCGGGAAGATGTTCGACGCGTTGCAGCACTTGCTGGTAGAAGTTGTCGCGCTGTTGCGGTTCTTTGTATTTCTCGCGCGGCAGGATCGTGCGCATCGTCAAAACCTTTTCAGGTTCGAGCACCGAGTATTGCCGGAAGAGTTGGAAGAGAGTTTGAATCAGCAGGCCCGCACCGACCAGCAACACGAGCGAGAGGGCTACTTCAAACACGATCATCGCGCCGCGCAAACGACCAGTTGAAGTCGTGCGTGTACTGCTTTGTTTCAACGCATCGTTCAGATCGATGTTCGCTGCCTGTAACGCCGGCACGAGTCCGAAGATGATCCCGGTGACGACTGAGATCAGAAGCGTAAATGCAAGGATGCGCGTATCGAGATTCAGCGGCGTCGATAGCGCCATCTCTTCCGGGACGAGCCCTTGCAGGAACGTGAAACTCCAGTAAGCGAGCAGCGATCCGAGCACACCGGCAACAGAGGCGAGCAACAGGCTCTCAGTCAGCAGTTGTCTGATGACACGGCCACGTCCGGCGCCCAAAGCGACACGCAATGCGATTTCCCGGCGACGTCCGACTGCGCGTGCGAGTAACAGTCCCGCGACATTCGCACAAGCGATGAGTAGTACGAAAGCGACTGCGACCAGCAGCACGATCAACGAGCCACGTGACTCACCGACCATCTGCTCGCGCATCGGCAGGACCACCGCTCCGAGTTTACCTTCCATTGTTTCGCCGGGATGGTCGAGAGCAATGCGACGCATGATCGCGTCCGTGTCAGCCTGCGCTTGCGCAATCGTGACTCCGGGTTTCAAACGCGCCACGACTTTCAAATAGTGACCACCACGATTCGCGAGATCTTCCTGGTCCAACGCCAGCGGCACCCACAACCGCACGTCACTTTCAAAGAACTGAAAGCTCGCGGGCATCACGCCGATAACCGTATGCTTCTCTCCGTTTAGTTGGATGTCGCGATTGAGAATCTGGCGATCGCCGCCGTAACGACTCTGCCAGAGACTGTAACTCAGCACAGCGACCTTGTTCGCTCCCGGATGATCTTCTTCCTCCGAAAAGCTGCGACCGAGTAACGGCTGCACACCAAAGAGCGGAAAGAAATTGGCATTGACCGAATATGCCGCAACACGTTCAGGCTCGCCGTCGCCGGTGAGATTGAAACTCGTCTCATGGCTCGCGGCCATATCAACGAACGACTGGTTTTGAGTTTTCCAATCGACGTAGTTTGCGGGCGCGGGCGTGTTGCGCGGAAAGCCCGCGAAGGTCGCGTCTTCCCAAACGATCACGAGCTGATCCGGATCACGAAACGGGAGGGGCCGGAGCAAAACGGCGTTAACAACGCTGAAAATCGCGGTATTGGCGCCGATACCAAGTGCGAGCGTGATTAAGGCGATGGCCGTGAAACCCGGCCGTTTGAGCAAACCTCGAACCCCGTAACGAATGTCGCTAATTAATGTTTCCATGACTTAGTAACACCACCGCACGCTTCTTTGTGCTTATGCGGAAAGATTTCTCCCGCAAAGGCGCAAAGACGCAAAGAGTTTTTTTGAAACGCGGCAGCGCTTTGCGCCTTTGCGACTTCGCGGGAGAAAAACCTCACCTACCGAAGCGCTTCCAAAGGATCGATCTTCGCAGCCCTGCGCGCCGGCACCAGGCACGCGACAAAGACGACGACCGCCAGCACCACTGCAACCGCGACAAACGTGACCGTATCGATCGGCTTCACCCCAAACAACAAGCTCGTCAGATAGCGTGTGACAGCCACCGCGCCCACGACTCCGATCCCGATTCCAACCAAAGCCAGCCACATCGCGCGGCGCAACACGAGTTTGAGCACGTCAACGATCTGCGCGCCAAGCGCCATGCGCACACCGATCTCGTGCGTTCTTTGCGTCACGTAATAAGAAGTGACACCGTAGATACCGAGCATCGCGAGTAACATCGCCACTCCCGCAAACGCACTCAACAGCAACATCGGTATGCGACGCGGCGCCGCCGACGTGGAAACCACGTCGGTCAGCGTCTTGAGGTTATAGGTCGGAACAGCTTTGTCGACTGCGCGAATCGCTTCACGCACCGAGCCTGCGAGCGACGTCGGCTCGCCTGCGGTGCGCACGACCAGCGACAGACTGCCCCAGTTCGCATCCTGCGCGTAAGGCACGTACATCTGTTGCCCTGGTTCTTTGTCGAGCGAAGACTTCGTATCACCGACAACGCCGACAACTTCACGCGGAAACTTCTCGTCGCGCCATACCGTGAAACGACGCCCAATCGGATTCTCGTTGGGCCATAACGTTCGCGCCATCGTCTCATTCACGATCACGACTTTCGTCGACTGGAAATTGTCCCCGTCCGTGAATGTTCTTCCCGCTTTCAACGGGATCTGAAGTGTTTGAAAATAGTCGGGTGAGATTGGAAGATGCTGCGCGTTTGTCTGTTCCTCAGGCGTCATCGGACGACCTTCACGAATCACACCGCGCCCCACGTTAAAGGAATCGCCGCCGAGTGGAAGACTGAGCACGAGGGCCGCTGACTGCACGCCGGGCGTTTGCTTCACCCTATCGACTAACTGCTGGTAGATCTGCGCGCGCGGTTCACCCTGCTTATACTTGCCGGGCGGTAAGGTCAAACGCATCGCGAGCACGTTGTCAGCGTTGAAGCCGGGACTCAGTTCTCGCAGGTGCAGAAAGCTCTTGATCAGCAGACCCGCGCCCGCGAGCAGGATGAACGAGAGCGCGATCTCGGAAACGATGAGCAAACTTCCGACGCGATTGCGCCCACCGGTTTCAGATCCGCGCTGACCACTATCCTTCAACGTCTCGTTAAGGTTCGGTCGCGAAGTTTGCAGCGCCGGAACGAGGCCAAACAAAATCCCGGCGAGGATGGTCACCGCAAACGTGAACGCAAACACCTGCCAGTTGATCCCGATTTCACTAAACCGCGGCGCGTCTGGCGGAGTGATCGCGGTCAACAACTTGACGAACCAGAGACTCAACGCGAGCCCGGCGACACCACTCACGATCGAAAGCATCACGCTCTCAGTCAGCAGTTGACGAACCACACGCATGCGACTGGCGCCCAACGCCGTGCGTAGCGCGATCTCTTTTTGCCTGTACGCCGCTCGCGCGAGTAGAAGATTCGCTACGTTCGCACATGCGATCAGCAACACAAACGCGACCGCGCCGAGCAGGATCAAAAGCGACGTTCTCAACTCGCCGACCATACTCTCGCGCAACTCGGTCAGACGAACGCTCCAACCAGTGTTTGTATCGACATAGTTCTGTGCGAGACGCTGGTTCATCGTGTCCATGTCCGTCTGCGCCTGTAACATCGACACACCGGGCTTCAGTCGCGACACGACGTTCACGAAACGATTGTCGCGGCGTTCCTCGGCCGCATTTAACGCGAATGGTGTCCACGTTTCGCAATCCCCCGGGTAAGTGAACCCGGCCGGCATGATTCCGACAATCACTGCCGGCTTGCCGTTCAAAGTTATTTTGCGATTGACGACGTCTGCGGTTCCGCCGAAGCGTCGCTGCCACAACGCGTGACTGATCACAACGGCAGTGTCGCGGCCTGGCTGCGCGTCATCTGCCTGCAGGACGCGGCCACTGAGCGGATTAGTTTTGAAAAGCGGAAAGAACTCCGCGGAGACGCCGGCCGCGCGCAAGCGCTCAACCTCATCGCCGGTGCTCATAAACACGCCACCTGTAAAAAACCCGGCGATCTGTTCGAACGATTGGCTCTGCTGTTGCCAGTCGACGATGTCAGGCACCGACATGTTGCTCTCCGTAATTCCCTGTCGCGGATTGATTCCTTCGAAGAGCACGATCCGTTCCGGCTCAGGAAACTGCAACGGCCGCAACAACACCGAATTCACGACCGTAAACATCGCCGTCGTCGCACCGATGCCGAGCGCAAGCGTTGAGATCGCGATCACCAGAAATCCGGGTCGCTTGAGGAAACTACGAACACCGTATCTAAGGTCTTTAATCAGTGTATCCATCTGTGTAATCCGTGGCTTACTCATTTCTGAGTGCTATTAACGGTTCGACTTTTGTGGCGCGTCGCGCCGGCACGTAACACGCGACGAGCGCAACTCCAATCAACACGAGCGAAACCAACCCAAACGTGATCGGATCAGTGGCACTCACTCCATAAAGCACACTCGTGATCGCACGCGTGACGAGAAACGCACCAACTAACCCAATCGCCGCGCCGATGATCGTCAGCTTCAAACCGTGACCAAGAACGAGTCGCAGTACGTCACTCAATTGCGCACCAAGCGCCAGACGCACTCCGATCTCATGCGTACGTTGCGCGACCGCATACGACGTGATTCCGTAAACACCAATCGCCGCGAGCATCAACGCCACGAGTCCAAACACACCCAACACCGTCGCCGCTACCTTCGCCGGAAACAGCGCCAGCTTCATGTGCTCGGTCAATGTCTTCACGTCAAACAACGGCAGTGTCGGATCGAGTGATTGCACCTGTCCGCGCACCGAAGCAAACAACGGCTCGGGGTTCCCCTTCGTGCGCACGATCAAAATGCCACTCGAGTTGTAATCCTGGCTCATCGCTGTCCAGACAAACGGCCGCGGAACTTCCGCGATATTGAAATACTTACCCGCTTCGGCCACACCGACGATGCGAACGAATGGACCACCTGCGCCTTTGAAGCTGAAGCGCTTGCCGACCGCTTCGGCAGTGTTTTGCAGTTCGGGCATCAAACGCCGCACAAACGTTTCATTCACGACCGCCACCGCTTCCGACTTCTCCTGGTCCTGCTCGGTAAACTCGCGTCCTTGCAAAACCGCGGTCCTCATCGTCTTGAAGTAATTTGGTCCAACGCTCGCGGTCATTGCCAGAGGCACGTTTTCGCCGCGTTCGGCAGGCTTGCCTTCAATAAATATGTTGTTACTGTTGAAGTTGAGACTCAGCGGGATGTAACTCGTGATTGCCGCCGATTCGACGCCCGGCAGCGACTGCAAACGTTCTGTTAGTTGGCGGTAGAACTGTTGTCCACGCGCGTCGTCGTAGCCTTGCAGTCCGAGATCAAACGACATCGTCAATCCATTGCGCGAATCGAATCCGGGATTCATCGTTTGCAACTGCTGCAACGTTCGCACGACGAGTCCGGCCGCAATCAACACGATGAGCGAGATGGCGATCTGGGCCACAACCAGAACACTGCGCAAGCGTCCTTTGGCGGCGCCGCCCTGGGCCGCGGTGTCTTTTAACGCGCGCGACACGTCGGGACGCGTCGCCTGTAATGCCGGAGCGAGACCGAAGATCGCACCCGCTACGACTGAAACCGCGAGCGAAAACACAAGCACGTGCCAGTCGACACTCACGTCAAGCGCGAGCGGAAAATCGATCGGCGGCTTGAGGGCAATCAGCAGGTCAAGGATCCAGAGCGCAAGAAAGACACCTACAACGCCGCCGGCAAACGAAAGCAAAATACTTTCGGTGAGAAGCTGCCGCATCAAGCGCAACCGGTTCGCGCCCATTGCGAGACGAATCGCGATCTCCCTGCGTCGATCAGTCGCGCGCGCCAACATCAAGCCCGCGAGATTGGTGCAAGTAACCAACAGAACGAGGCCAACTGCGCCCATCAGCACCCAGGAAAAATTAACCACGGCGCCGCGCAAGTCGGGCAGGATGAACCCCGGCGCCGTGACCATGATCGTCTGGCCTTCGTTTGTGTCGGGATATTCTTTTGCAAGTTGTTGGGCCAACAGCTTGAGTGAGACTTCCGCCTGTTGCGCGCTGACGCCGCTCTTGAGACGACCGACTCCGAAGAAGTTTTTTGTATTGCGATGGTCGATCCAGGTCGCTCCCGGTTCGACCCATTCAATCATCGAAGCTGTCAACCAGATCTCGGGCGTGTAAACAAACTCAGTGCCCTTGAAACCTTGCGGAGCTACGCCGATGATTTGGAACTGGTGATTGTTGATGAGCACTTCCTTGCCGACAACGTCTGCGGCGCCGTTGAAACGTCGTTGCCAGCAGTCGTAGCTGAGCACGATGACCGGGTGAGAGTTTTTCGTCTTGTATTCTTCCGGCAGAAACGTGCGGCCTTGCGCTGCCTTCACGCCGAGCACGTCGAAATAATTTCCCGAGACTTCATAACCCCAGATGCGTTCATTCACTCCGCTACGACTCAAGCTCAGCGGCACGAAGCGATAGACGAGTAAGCCGTCAAGCACTTCGTTACGATCGCGAAAGTCTTCGTAATTGGGATACGAGAACGCGGACATCGAATCGTCCTTGCCACGCACGGCAACCGAAACGATCTCGTTTGGACGATCGACCGGCAACGAACGCAGCAAGACCGTATTAACAAGGCTGAAGATAGCGGTGTTCGCCCCGATTCCGAGCGCGAGGGTAATCACCGCGATCGCCATAAACCCGGGCCGCTTGATCAAGCTTCTAACGGCGTAACGAATGTCTTTAATTAATGAATCCATAACTTCCTTTCAGCCACGGATGAACGCGGATAAACGCGAATCAGGTCTCAGCGCCGAAGGCGCGCAATATGACAGCCAGTACAGCGCCGAAGGCGTGGAATGTGACAGCCAGTACAGCGCCGAAGGCGCGGGATATAAAAGCCAGGGGCAAGTGCGAAGCGAAGCGAAGCACGTCGCCCCTGGTAACAAAATTAAAAAGCGCGTCCAGCCCTGAAAGGGCGTAATACGGTTGCGCGTATTCCGGCCTTTCAGGCCTTGACGCCTCGGGCTTTTCGTAACCAGGGGCGACGCGCTTCGCGCTTGCCCCTGGCTTTCATATCCCGCGCCTTCGGCGCTGCGATTCAACATCCTACTCATAACGTAACGCCACCAGCGGATCGACTTTCGTCGCGCGACGGGCCGGCAGGTAACACGCCACCAACGCGACCGCCACGAGTAACACGGGCACTAGGATGAACGTCGGCACGTCGTAACCACTGACACCAATCAAGAGCGACGACAACACCTGCGCGAGCGCGAGTGAGAGCACGAGTCCGATGCCGACGCCAATCGCCGCGAGACGCATTCCCTGTCGCGTGATCATCTTCATGACGTCGCGGCGATCGGCGCCTAGCGCCATCCGAATACCGACCTCGCGCGTGCGTTGCGAAACGACGTAAGCCATCACACTGTAAAGCCCGACTGCGCTCAGCAGGATCGCCAACACACCAAACGCAAGCGAAAAACTCGCCGCCATGCTCGGCGCCCAAAGCGCGTAAGTCATGTGCTCGTCCATCGTCTTGATCGCGAAGATCGGCACGCGACGATCGAGCGCCTGAATCTGGCCGCGAATCGCGCCTACCAGCGAACGCGGGTCAGCACTGCTACGGATGATGAGGGCCATCGTAGTCGGTCGTCGCTGGCCCATCGCGTAGTAATAAAACGGTTTCGGATCTTCAGCCAGATTTCGGTATTTCCCTGTCCTCACCACGCCCACAACTTCGAGAGGATCCTTACTGTCAGCACCAATGAAGATGCGTTTGCCCACGGCGCTCTCGCCCGGCCAAAGTATCTGGGCCATCTGCTGGTTGATGATGATTACGCGTTGCGTCTTTGGCTGATCACGGTCGTCAAAGTCACGCCCCTCGACAAATGGAATCTGCATCGTCTTGAAATAACCGGCGCCGACCACGTTGTTCATAATGTTTCGCCCGGCCGTCCCGCGCGCGAGGATTTCTCCTTCTCGAAGAATTGGACCACTGGAGTTGGAGCTGTCGCCGAGTGGAAGCGTGCGTGTGAACGCTGCCGCTTCCACACCCGGCACGTGCGACACGCGCTCGATCACCTGCCGGTAAAAACCACGTGCCTGCTCTTCTTCGTATCCAATCAACGTCGGACTCAGCGACAAGAGCAGACCGTTGCGGTTATCGAAACCCGGATCCATCGTCTGCGCTTTGCGAAAACTCTTGATAAACAATCCACCACACACCAGCACGACGAGCGATAACGAGACCTGTGCGACCACCAGCACGTTGCGCAAAGTGAAAGCTCTTCTCTTCCCGCGCGACGCGGCTTCCGGGTCGCCTTTCAGCACCGGCACAACGTCGGGATTTGAGGAATGCCAGGCCGGAGCCAGCCCAAAGATCAGACCAGTTCCCAGCGAAATCACGAGCGTGAAGATCAACGCACGCGAGTCGATGGCAAAGAAGTTGTTGACGATGTTGTATTCGAGAACCGGAACGAAGCCTTGCATCAGATCAGTTACCCAGAAAGCGAGTAACAATCCGAGCCCACCCCCGAGGACGGAAAGCAGCATACTCTCAGTCAAAAGCTGGCGAATCAGACGCGCGCGGTTTGCGCCCAGCGCGAGCCGAATGCCAATCTCTTTACGACGCGCAGCTGCTCGCGCGAGCATGAGATTGGCAACGTTGGCACACGCGATGAGAAGAATGAGTCCGACGATGGCCATCGCGATCGCGCCGGCGCTCTTGAAAACACCGCCCATGTCTTCAAAACGGCCATCGACCTCAGTCATGACCTTCGCCTGCGTCGTGCTGGCGCGATTGTCCGGGTAAGCCTGATTGAGTCGGGCGGCGATAGCCGACATCTCCGCGGACGCTTGCGCGATGGAAACACCTGGCTTTAGTCTGCCAATCACGTTCATCCAGTGCGCGCCGCGTTCGTTCAGTATGCCGGGATTAGGACGCAACTCTTCGGACATCGAAATCGGCACCCAGAAATCGAGCGCGAGTGCAAACTTCGTCCCGATAAACGTCTCGGGCCCCACACCAATCACGTGGTAGCCGCGATTATTGAGTTGGACCACTTTGCCGACGATGTTCGGATCCGAACCGAGGCGACGCTGCCAGAAACTATGACTCAGCACGACTACGGGATTAGCGCCAACGGTTTTGTCTTCATCCGGCAGAAAGCCTCGACCCATTGCGGGCGTGACTTGAAGCACGTCGAAGTAGTTGGCTGAAACAACTTGTCCCCAGATCACGTCATTCTGATTTTCGGAGTCGATGGCGACCTGAAGCATGTCTTCGGCAGCGAGACCGGTGAACGATGTCGCTTGATTCCGGTAGTCGAGATAATCCGGATAAGACATTTCGTCGCTGACACCGCGGTCTTCCGCGATCTCGAGTGGCCGGATCAACTCACCCGCATTCGGGACCGAAAGCGGGCGCATGAGAAAAGCACTCACGCCACTGAAGATGGCCGTGTTGGCGCCAATGCCGAAAGCAAGTGTAACGATGGAGACCAGCGTCACACCGGGATTCTTCAACAACATGCGAACGCCATAGCGAATATCTTTTAGGAGTGTGTGCATTTTGTTTGTCCTAACCAGAGCGCCAACGGCGCGAGATATGAAAGCCAGGGGCAAGCGCGAAGCGCGTCGCCCCTGGTAACTAAAATTAAAAAGCGGGCCAGCCCTGAAAGGGCGTAATACGGTTGCGTGTATTTCGGCCTTTCAGGCCTCGACGCCCCGGGCTTTTTGCAACCAGGGGTGACGTGCTCGCTTCGCTTCGCACTTGCCCCTGGCTTTCATATCCCGCGCCGTTGGCGCTGCGATCCAACATCCTACTCATACCCTAACGCCACCAGCGGATCGACTGACGTGCTCGCTTTCGCTTCGCACTTGCCCCTGGCTTTCATATTCCGCGCCGTTGGCGCTCCTATTCGTATCGAAGCGCTTCCAACGGATCGACTTTGGTGGCCCGCCACGCCGGTATGTAACACGCCAGCAACGCGACGATCGCCAGCAAAACAGCAGCGGCAACGAACGTAAACGGATCTTTCGTCGTCACTCCAAACAACAAACTCGCAATCACGCGCGTCGCCAGGAACGCGCCCACCAGACCAATAACCAATCCCAGCACGATCAGTTTCGATCCCTGCTTAACGATCATCAGCAACACGTCTCGCGATTGCGCGCCGAGTGCGAGTCGAATGCCGATCTCATTCGTTCGTTGGACCACTGAGTAACTCATCACGCCATACAAACCCACGATCGTCAGCACCAAAGCGACCCCGGCAAAGATCGATAGCAAAGTTGTGTTGAAACGCGGCGCCGCAACCGAAGCCGACAGGTATTCCTCCATCGACTTGATTCCAAACAACGGCACGTCCGTATCCATCGCCGCCACATCTTTGGTAACTGCCGAAATCATGCTATGCGGCTCAGCGTTGGTCTTGATTACCGCGACCAACTGGTTGAACGGCACCTGCGTCTGCGGCACGTAATAAGCCGGCTTCGGCTCGGTACTCAGATTTTGGTTGCGCACATCGCCGACAATGCCCACGATCTCCCGCATCATTGGGCTTTCATTTTCAATTGAAGAGATGCCAGGTTTGATACGTTTTCCGATAGGGTCTTCGTTCGGAAAAATCTGGCGCGCAAACGTTTCGCTGATGATCGCAACGGGAGTCGAGCCGCGCTTGTCGCGATCGTCGAAGTCGCGACCCTTGACAATAGGAATGCCCATCGCGCGGAAATAGCCGACCCCGGTGGTGAAAAATTCACCGGCCGGATGATCCTTCGGCGCCAGCGGGCGTCCTTCGATCTCAAACGAGATAACGAAGCGATCTCCATTCAGCGGCAGTGGGGATATCGTGCTCGCTGCCTGAACTCCGGGAGTCGCTTCGAGCCGGCTTTTCAGGTCGATGAAGAATTGGCTCTGCCGGTCGGTGTTGTATTTGACTTCGGGAAGAGTAACGTTGAAAGTGAGCACATTGTGCGGGTCTAAACCACTATTCACATTGCGTAGCCGCCACAGGCTTTGGATTAAGAGACCCGCAACGACCAGCAGCACCACGGCGATCGCAAGCTCAATCACCACCAGCAGGTTGCGAATGCCGCCGCGTCTGCCGCCGTCGCTCGTGCCGCGACTGCCGTCTTTCAACGCTTCAACGAGCTCGCCCCGCGCCGAGTGGTGAGCCGGCGCTAATCCGAAGATCAACCCGGTGACGAGCGAGACACCGAGCGTAAATCCGAGCACGCGCCAATCGATACCGACGTGAAGCGCTCGCGGAATGTCGTCTTTGCCCAGCGCCACCAGCAGATCGGACCACCACACTGCCAGCAATAGACCAACAGCTCCGCCAACCAGCGACAACAGCACGCTTTCAGTCAGCAACTGCCGGATCACACGCATGCGGCTGGCGCCGAGCGCCGCGCGAATAGCCATCTCTTTGTGACGGCTCGTCGCCCGCGCCAGTAAAAGATTTGCGACGTTCGCACACGCGATCAGCAAAACACATGCGACCGCGCCGAGCAGTATCAAAAGTGCGGGGCGAATGTCGCCGACGAGTGCGGTGAGTGCCGAATCCACTCGCAATCCCTTGCTTGTATTCGTGTCCGGATACTGTTGTTCCAGTCGCGCCGCGATCGTGGTGAGCTCAGCTTGTGCCTGCTCCTGTGTGACACCGGGCTTCAGACGTCCGATCACTTGCAGGAAGTGCGCGCCGCGCTGGGCCGTAATTGGTTCTTCGCCGGCAGCATCGCCGGCAATCGTGGTCCATAGTTCGACCGGTTCGTTTTGAATAGGAAACTCGAACGATGCCGGCATCACGCCGACAACCGTGAACGGGCGACCATCGAGAGTAATTGCCTGGTTCAGGATCGACGGATCGGAGTTGAAGCGTTTGCGAAACAACTGCTCGCTGAGAATCGCTACGCGCCCGTTTTCCGAACCTTTGTCTTCCTCGGGCAAAAACGTGCGTCCAAGGAGCGGCTGGACACCGAGCAACGGAAACAGATCCGTGGTTGCAACGAGGCCCTGGATACGCGCCGGTTCGCCATGGCCGGTCAGGATGTAATCGGAGCCGTGATACGACGCCACGCGCTCGAAAACTGTGGTCTGTGCGCGCACATCCATGAAGTTTGGATACGAGTGCGAGCCGCGGATCTGGCCGCGCTGAGTGTTGGTTTCAAAAAGCGCCACGAGTTTGTCGGGCTCCGGAAACGGCAACGGCCGCAGCAACACCGCATTCACCACGCTGAAGATCGCGGTGTTGGCGCCGATACCGAGCGCGAGTGCGATCGTCGCGATGATGCTGACGCTCGGCGACTTGAGCAGCATGCGCAGCCCAAAACGAATGTCCTGAAGTAATGTATTCATATCAACAATCCATCCACAGATTTCACAGATTATTTCTGTGTAATCTGTGGATGGCCTTTCATTCTTCTCTTAATGCGACCATCGGATCGACACGCGACGCGCGACGTGCCGGAAAGTAACCTGCCAAAACCGCCACCACTGCCAACAGCAACGTAGCCAACGCAATCGTCAGCGGATCGTTGGGCTTCAATTCGTAAAGCAACGACGCGGCAGTCTTTGTAACCATGGACGCTGCGACTAGTCCGATCGTTAACCCGATCGCCACGAGCACCAACGCTTCACGCAACACCAGCCACAACACGCTGACAGCGCGCGCGCCCAGCGCCATGCGAATGCCAATCTCATTTGTTCGTCGCGCGACGCCGTAAGACAAAACTCCATACAGCCCGACACACGCCAGCAAGAGGGCGAGCAGTCCAAAGAACGTCGCGAGCCGCGCCACTAGTTTCTGCGGCACCAGCGAACGACCAATGTGGTCCGAAAGACTAACTACGTCGTCGATCGGAAGATTGCGATTCGTCTGCGTGATAATCTGGCGCACCTGCGGCACGATTGAGTTCGACGGACCTGAAAAACGCACTACCAAATTGCTGAGCACCTCGGGGCTCTGCGTGTACGGGTAGAACGCCATCGGTTGAAACTCTTCCTTCAAAGTGCTGTACTTCGCATCCTTCACTACTCCGATAACTTCGATATCCTCGGGATTTTCAGGTCGACCAAGCCCAAATCGTTTCCCGATCGGAGAGCCGTTTGGAAAAAACTTTCTCGCCATCGATTCACTAACCACCCCCACTTTTTGCGATTTTGCGGTGTCTCCTGGTCCAAAGCTCCGTCCCTGGACGAGGGGAATACCCATGGCAACAAAGAAATCCGGACCCACGATGTTGTTTCTGAGGCTGCGACTCTGCCCTTCCGGAATATTGTCGTCACGACTGTGGGCCACGCTGGTCCAGAACCCCTGATGGAAAACGAAGAAGGCGAACGAAGCTGCCTGCACGCCGGGAACCGTTTTGACTTTCTCTTCAATCTCGTTAAGCAATGCCGGTAGTTTAGGATCCTCATTCGTGTATCCCGTGGCAGAAGTGTCCACTTGAAACAGCACGGCGTTTTCCTGATTGAAGCCACTCGGAATGTTTTGCAGGTTGATTAGCGTGCGTACGAAGAGCCCTGCGGCTATGAGCAGCAAGAGTGACAGCGCTACCTGAGCGACCACGAGAGCCTTTCCGAGCGGATGGCGCAGGGGCGTTAAGGCGGAGCTTTTGCCGCCTTTGAGAGAAACGTTTGGCTCAGTTCGCGAAGCACGGAAAGCAGGTGCAACGCCGAACACAACCGCGCACAGCGCGGAAACACCGAGCGTGAATCCGAGAATGCGAAGATTTGGAGTGACGTCTAGCGGAAGCGCCTCTGGTCCATCAGAGGCCATGAACAACAACAGACGACTGCCCAACCATGCGAGGGCCGCACCGACCAACCCGCCAAGCAAGGCCAGCAACGCGCTTTCAGTGAATAACTGCCGCACCAGCCGCAAGCGTCCTGCGCCTACAGCCATTCGCACCGCAAATTCCCGGCTGCGTGCGGCGCCATGGGCCAGTAACAAGTTGGCCACATTCGCGCTCGCTATCAGTAGAACGAGTGCGACCACGCCCATCAGCACCTTCAGCGATAGTGAAAACTGTTCGCGCAGTGTCGATAGACCACGACTCATCGTAGTCAGTTCAATGTTCGCGTTCTGAATGTTCTGTTGTTTCTTGTCATTCGGCAGCCTGCTTTGGACCGTTCCCAACCACTGCTTGAAAAGTAAATTAATACCTGCACTGGCTTGCCCTGTGCTGACATCATCGCGCAATCGCCCGATGAGGTAGAGCGACTGAAACGCTTCGTCATCTCTTCCGTTCCAATGCGCTGGCGGCAACTGCTCCTCCATTGCCAGCGGCACCCACAAGTCAGGAGCCGTTCCGACCGTGGTGCCGAAAAATTCTTTCGGCGCAACACCAACGATTGAATAAGCAATGTCATCGATGGTGATCGTTTTGCCTATCGCTGACGGATCACCACCGAACCGACGTTGCCACCATGCGTAACTGACGACCGCTACTGGATGTCCACCGGGATTCTGATCGTCAGTTTCGGTTAAGACGCGCCCTAAACTCGCGTTGACGCCGAGCACGGGGAAGTAATTGCCGGAGACGAGTTGTACTTCCATCTTCTCGATCTCGCTGCCGGCCTGGTTTGCATTGACAAAACCGTGCACGGTCCAGGTGAGGCTCAAAACACTCGCCACTCCTGAAAAGAGATCGTGGCGCTCTTCCGCGCGACGGTAAAACGCATACGAGAAGAGGTCGGTGCTCTTATCAGGAAAGCTATTGCTCCCTCCCTGATCTTTGCCGTTGCCGAAAAGGACCAACTTCTCAGGATGAGGCACCGGCAGGTTCCTGACCAGTACCGCATCGAGCAAACTGAAGATCGCGGTATTCGCCCCAATTCCAAAAGCCAACGAGAGCACCGCGATCAAAGTGAAGCCCGGCCTCTTAAGTAGGATCCGTAGTCCATACCGTAAATCCTGCAACATGATCCGCTCCAATCCGTAATCCGTGTTTGCTCTTACTCGTAGCGCAAGGCTACTAACGGATCGACTTTCGTCGCGCGTCGCGCCGGCAAGTAGCACGCGCATACGCCGGCGATCGTCAGCCCAAGGGCGACGAGGGTGAATGTCACCTTGTCTGTCGCCGATACGCCAAACAACAAACTCGACATCAAACGCGTCAACACAAACGCGCCGCCTAATCCGATGACGAGCCCGAGCAAAACGAGTCTCATTCCCTGCTGCATGAACAACCGCAGCACGTCGCCGCGCCCGGCGCCGAGCGCCATGCGAATGCCGACCTCGTGTGTGCGCTGCGAGACTGAGTAGGAGACCACGCCGTACACTCCAGTCACCGCGAGTGCGAGGGCGAGCGCGGCAAACACCGAGAACAGCATCGTGTTGAAACGTCGTGTGGACGACTCACGCGCGAGAATGTCGTCAAGCGTCGCTACATCAGCAACCGGCAGATCTTTGTCGACCTCCTGCACAGTGCGCATGACTGCGGCCGTTAAAGTTTTCGCGTCGACGTTGTTGGCGCGGACCGCCAGCACCGCGTTGCGCTGCGGCATGCGACCCAGCGGCGTGTAGATCCTGATCAGCGGTGACGCTTCCGAACCATAAGTCCTGACCGCGGGAACGATGCCGATGATCTCGTGCCAGGTCGGACTGTCGTACGCGATGTGTTTCCCGACTGCGTCTTCGTTGGGCCAAAAACGCCGCGTGAGATTTTCGTCAACCAGGACCACCGGTTTTCCCTGTTCGTCTTCAGCCCTCGTGAACGTGCGTCCTCGCAAGAGCGGAATCTTCATCGTCTGGAAGTAATCCGCTGTGACGATGGACCAATCGACGTTGATCAACTCGCCTTTCTTACGCGGCGGCTCACCTTCAACGGCGATGTCGTTTTGCCAACCGTTATCCAGACCCGGCAGGGCTGCGGAAAGGGCGGCTGTCTCGACACCCGCTTGCGCTTGCACGCCCTGCAGCACCTGGTGAAGCACACGGCTCAGTTCGGCTTTATCGCGGCCACGGCTGCGCGACACCTTCAATTCCATTGTCAGCACGCCGCTCGATTCAAAGCCGTTGTCCGTCCGCAGCAACTTCACGAGACTCTTCACTAACAAACCCGCACCAACCAATAGCGCGACAGACAATGCGACTTCCGCGACGACCAGAGTGCCGCGTAGTTTCTTACCGACTGTATCGGTCGTTGTCGAACTACTGTCTTTCAGAGTTTCGTGCAGATCGGTTCTCGAAGAACGCAAGGCAGGCAGGACACCGAAAAGAATTCCGGTCAACAGCGAGACTACGAGATTGAACGTGAGTATCTTGCCGTTAATTGCGAGATCACTCATGCGCGGCACCGTCTCGTGCGCGACTCGCGAGAGCAGTGACATGGTCCATGACGCCAGTATCAAACCGATTACACCGCCTGCAATCGCGAGGATCAGGCTTTCAACCAGCATCTGCCTCACGAGCCGAAAGCGGGAAGCGCCGAGCGCTGCTCGTAGCGCAAACTCTTTACGCCGTGTCGCGGCGCGCGCGAGCAGAAGATTCGCGACATTTGCACACGCGATCAACAACACCAGGGCGACCGCGGCGAACAGGATCTTCAAGGCGGAACCGACGTTTCTGGTGATACTGTCCTGAAGCGAAACGACATTTACTGTGTCCGCGCCCGCATTCGCGATTGGATATTCCTGGCGTAACTGTTGCGCGATCTGGTTCATCTCCGAGCGTGCCTGATCGATCGTCACGCCGGGTTTTAATCGTGCGATTACATTGCCGGCGTTACGCACGTCGCGCCCTTTCCAGTTCTGCGGGCCCGCGAGCACCCACAGCGGTGGTGGACCATGGTGGGTAAAGTTTTGCGGCGCCACACCGATGACCGTGTGCGGCGTGTCTTCGAGCAGGATCTGCTTGCCGACGATATTTGGATCGCCTGCGAAGCGTTGTTGCCAGAATCCGTAGCTGATGATTGTGACAGCAGCAGCTCCGGGCTGGTCGTCTTCGGGCGTGAAGTCGCGACCGAGCATCGGCGTCGCGCGCATCACTTTGAAGTAATCGGAAGTGACGATGCGAGCGTCGAGGTTCTCAGGCTTGTCGGTGCCTGAGAGGTTCACGGACCAGCCGCGAAAGAGCGCCATCGCTTCGAACACTTGATTGCGCCGGCGCCAGTCGACGAAGTTTGGATAAGAGAGTTGGCGGTTCTTGATTTCGGGGCCCGACTCGTTCATCCACACGATGCGATCGGGTTCCGGGTATGGCAGCGGCTGCAACAACACCGCATTGATCACGCTGAACATCGCCGTGTTCACACCGATACCCACCGCCAGCATCAGCACCGCCAAGACAGTGAAGCCCGGATTCTTCCGTAACCATCGCAGGGCGTATGTGAGATCTTGAATCATGGGATTTCACATCCATCGACAGATTACGCAGATTATTTTCTGTGTAACTGTGGATGGTTTCACTCGTATCGAAGCGCTACCAGGGGATCGACCTTCGTCGCCCGGCGCGCCGGGATGTAGCAGGCGATAAACGCCACCACCGTCAACAAGATCGCAATCACACTGTAGGTCAATGGATCGGAAACTTTGACACCAAACAACATCTTCGACAGACCAACCCAACTCTCGAGATATTTCGTGAGCACATAAGCGCCCACCAATCCGAGCGCCACACCCAACACCACCAGCACCATTCCCTGTTGCACGATCATCTTCAGCACATTCGCCCGGCTCGCGCCGAGCGCCATGCGAATGCCGATCTCGTGCGTGCGCTGTGAAACCATGTAGGCCAGCACACCAAACAGTCCGATTGCTGCAAGCTGTTGGGCCACGAGGGCAAACAGCGTCACTAACTTCGCGAACAAACGCTCCATGCGCAGCGTTTCATCGGCCTGCTCGACCTGAGTTTTGATGTTGAGGATCGGCAGGTTTGGTTCGATCTCGCGCACCACACTGCGCACGCTCGTGATCGCTGCCGCCGGATCACCAGCCGTGCGTACTTCAAAGGTCGCATTGGACATGGGGCGCTCTTGTCGATATGAGCCGTAGACTGTAGGCGGAATGTCGTCACGCTGGCTCGTATACTTCGCATCTTTGCAGACCCCGACAATCTCGATCTCGTCCGGTTTGGAAGTATCAAAAGCGAAACGCTTGCCGATCGGATTTTGATTCGGGAAGAACTTATTGGCGAACGTTTGATTGACCACTACAACTCTCGGTGTGTTCGCCTGGTCCTGTGGCCCAAAGGTGCGCCCGGCAAGCAAAGGAATACCCATCGTTTCCAAAAAGTTTTCGCGCACGCTGTGACGATAACCTTCGCCGCTTGGCCTGATACGACCTTCGGAATCGGGCGTTGCCGACAAAGCCTCACGCAGAAAGACACTGCTCGAGCTCGAGCTGAATGAGAGTAACGGCAGTCGTGAAAACGTTACTGCCTGCACGCCGGGAACAGCTTCCATGCGCTCGCTGATCTGCTGGTAAAGCTGCCGCAGCTTCTCGTCCTTGTAGCCGATCAGACCAGGCTCAACGTCAAACAGCAAAAGGTTCTGCGTATTGAAACCCGGATCTACACGTTGCAGGTTGAGCAACGTGCGTACAAACAAACCGGCGCCGACCAGCAGCAACAACGACAACGCAACCTGGACCACCACCAGGCCGCGGCTCAGGAATGAACGATGAATGGACGTCGAAGCACGCGCGCCGTCTTTCAACGACGGAGTAAGATCGACGTTAGTCGTACGCCATGCCGGTGCGAGTCCGAAAATAATTCCGGTCAGGAGTGAGAGCGCGAGAGTGAAACCGAGTACACGCCAATCGAGTCGTGGCTCGAGTGATGTCATGCCGCGGCCCCCCCAAAGAGTGACCGCGATCAGACCGTCTTTGATCCAGATTGCGAAGATGATCCCCAGGAAACCGCCGAGCAGTGCAAGCAATACGCTTTCGGTTAACAGTTGGCGGATGAGTCGCCCACGACTTGCGCCGAGTGCCAGTCGCAGGCCGAACTCTTTTTGGCGTCCGCCGGCGCGCGACAGAAGCAAGTTCGCAACGTTCGCACACGCGATCAGCAGCACTAACCCGACGACGCCCAGCAACAAGTAAAGCGAAGGCGCATAATACTTGCGACGATACATCTCGCCTTGTCCACCGGGATCAGCGACGAGCTTTGGATATTGTTTCGGATCCAGATCGCTGATCGTATTGCCACCGCTCGCCTTTGCGGCAGCCTGCCTGGCCGCGCGATGTTCGAGCACCGATTGCAGAAAAGCATTTTCCAACTGCGCCTGGGCCTGCTCCGTAGTCACGCCCGGCTGCAGTCGGCCCATGATGCGCAGCCACCACACGCCCGCTCCGTTCATATAGGAGCGTTGCTTATCTGCGTATAGTTGTGGTTCCAGAGAGACAGGTATGGTTACGTCCTGCGTGCTGCCGACACCCATCGTGCCGTCGAAACCTTTGGCTGAGACACCGATCACAGTGAAGGCGATGTTGTTGAGATTGATCTGTTTGCCGACGACTGCGGGATCACCGCCAAAACGCGTCTGCCAGTAACGATGGCTCAGGACCGCGACCGGAGTTCCGCCTGCTTTGTCATCCTCATCAGTCAGCAGGCGACCGATTGCAGGTTGAACGCCGAGCGCGGAATAGTAATTTCCTGTTACGGCTTGTCCGTTCGCGACGTCAGCCTGGCCATCGGCGCTGACGTTTAGTCCGACACCACCAAACGCAAAGACGTCAGACAACGGTCCCTGCTGTTCGCGCATACGCTGGTAAGTCTGGTAGGCGAACGACGTTCGATGCTGCAAATTGGTTGCCTGATCGGTATTCGAGCTGCCGTTGTAACTACCAACGCTGAACTCGCGGGGCGCAACGGATTTGAAAAGGACCAGGCGCTCCGGTTCTTTTACCGGGAGCATTTTCAACAGCATCGCATCGACGATGCTGAACAACGCGGTATTCGCACCGATGCCCAGCGCGAGCGAGAGCAAAGCAACCGCGGTGAGCCCTTTTTGCTTGAGCAACATGCGAAACCCGTAGCGGAGATCTTGTAGAAGGATGTTCATGATTTTTGGCAGTCAGCTCCAATCCATCCACAGATTACGCAGATTTCTCTCTTACAATCTGTGTAATCTCCTATTCTTCTCGTAGCGCAATTAACGGATCGACTTGCGTTGCTCTGCGTGCCGGCCTGTAACACGCGATCAGCGACACCACAACGAGTAACAATGGCACTGCCGTGAAGACCAACGGATCCGTTGCACTCACCTCAAACAGCAAACTCTTGATCGTGCGCGTTAACACGAGCGCGCCTGCGATTCCAACCAACACACCGGCCCCCGTCAGCAAAAACCCCTGACGCATGACCCCACGTCGCAACGCGCCCGGCTGTGCACCCAGCGCGAGTTTGATTCCAAACTCCTTCGTGCGACTTCCGACATAAAGCGACATCGTGCTGTAGATGCCGACCGCAGCGAGTGTCAGCGCGAGAATGGCAAAGGCAGTCAGTAGAATATTTGTGAGCCGTTGCGTGCTTAGTGTTTGGCTGATGATCTCCGTCATCGATCGGACCATATATAGCGGCATGTCCGGGTCTACTTGCCTGATCGCAGTTCTGAAAGTTGAAATCGCAGCGTTTGGTGGACCATCCGTCCGGACGACAAACGCCGCGCGCGGCGCCGGAGTCTGAGCAATCGGCATGTAAATGTGAGGTTGCTTTTCTTCCGCGAGACTGAGTTGTTTGATCCCGCCAACCACGCCTACGATGGTCATCCACGTGAGGTCGCCGGTGGTTTCGATTCGTTTGCCAACCGCGTCACCGGCAGGCCAGTAACGACGCGCCAGAGACTCATCGATGATGGCGACGGGCGGCGCTTTGCTGTGGTCCGTATGTTCAAAATCGCGGCCCTGCAAGAGCGGAATACCAAGCGTCTGGAACGTTCCCGGCGTCACGCTTTGGATCGACGCTTGTTCGGTCTGCGAAATGGTCGCGCCCTGTGGTGGTTGTTGTCCCTCGATGATGAAGCCGTCGAAATTGCTGCCTTCAGCAAACGGCAGGGACGTTGTCAGTCCAACAGACTTGATGCCCGGTGAATTACGAAGTTGCTCTACTGCGCTGTCGTAAAAGTGAAGCGACTTCTCTGCGTTGTCGTACTTCGTGCGCGGCAGACTCGCGACCATTGTCAGCGTGTTCTCAGCATTGAAACCGAGATCGACCGACTCCAGTCGCTGAAAACTCTTCAGCAACAAACCCGCACCGATCAAGAGAACGAGGGAAAGTGCAAGCTGCACCGCCACAAGCGCGCTGTTCAGTCGCCGGTGTGAAGTGGTCCCGCGCGAGCCTTCTTTTAGTCCGCCCTCGATACCCATTCCATAAGCGCGTAGCGCGGGCATCATTCCGAATAACAGACCGGTCAGAATCGTTAGTCCGGCGGTGAAAGCGAGCACGCGCCCACTCAGGCTTACTTCCTCCATCCGCACGATACCCGTGATCGGGAGCCTGTCGAGCATGCGGATTCCGATAAACGCCAAACCAATACCGGCCACCGCACCGATAAACGAAAGCAGCACGCTCTCTGTCAACAGTTGTCGCGCAACGCGTCGCGGTGTAGCTCCGAGCGACACTCGCACCGCGATCTCTTTGGTGCGTGAAGTCGCGCGCGCCATCAGCAGATTTGCGACATTCGCGCAGGCAATGAGCAGGACCAGGGCAACAGCAGCGAGCAGGACCAGCAACGGCTTCTGCGTCTTGCCGAGTAACACTTCTGCAATTGGCTGCACGATCGTCCTTGGACCAGCGCCTTCATTCAACCCGGCTGCTTCGCTGAGATTCGGATTCTGCCGGCCAAAGTTTTGCAGTACTCCAGTCGTGTCCGCCTGCGCTTGCCCGATCTGGATGCCGGGCTTCAGACGACCGACAACGAAGAAGAAGTAAGGAGCAGTACGTTTTGTATCGAGCGCCATCGGGGCCCAGAGATCGATCTCGAGCCGTGGAAATTTGAAGTTGGCGGGCATCACACCCACGATTTGTGTCGGGATGTTGTTCAAGTTCAGCATCCGGCCGGTGATGTTTGCGTCGCCGCCAAAGCGTCGCTGCCAAAAGGCATGGCTGATTACACAAACTTGATTCTTGCCTTCGGAGTCTTCGCCCTCGACAAATGTGCGCCCGAGCAATGGGTTGACACCGAAGACTTTAAAAAAGTCAGCCGTGACAGACGCTATCGGTAAACGCTCGGGCTCACCATCGCCGGTGAGGTTGGTCGCGGTGTTGGTGTAGAGCGCAATCGATTCGAAGGAGCGATTCTGTTCGCGATAAGCGGCGAAGTCAGCCTGCGAAACTCCCCACGAAGCGAGGCCAAGCTTCGGACTTGCCTGGAGTAGTAGGACCACGTTATCAGGATCACGAAATGGCAGTGGTCGCAACAGAATGCTGTTCACCAGGCTGAAGATCGCTGTGTTAGCACCGATACCGAGCGCCAGCGTCACGACCGCAACTAAAGTGACCGCTGGTTGCTTCAGCAGAATGCGCGCGCCATATCGCAGATCCTGGAATAGAGTGTTCATCTGGTTCACAACTCCACCGCTTGAGCGCCAACGGCGCGGAATATGAAAGCCAGGGGCAAGTGCGAAGCGCAGCGGAGCACGTCGCCCCTGGGGTACATATGAAAGAAACGCGACGCAGCCCTGAAAGGGCGAAATACTATTCCGGCCTTTCAGGCCTCGACGCCTGACGGGGGTTTCCAACCAGGGGCGACGTGCTTCGCTTCGCTTCGCACTTGCCCCTGGCTTTCATATTCCGCGCCGTTGGCGCGCTGGTCCTATTCACGCCTGAGCGCCGTTGGCGCTGGTCCTATTCGTTTCTGAGCGCCGCCAGCGGATCGATCCGCGTGGCGCGCCGGGCCGGGATGTAGCAAGCAAGAAAAGCAACGAGCAACAGCAACACCGGCACTCCCACAAACGTCAGCGGATCCCTTGTACTGACTCCGTAAAGCATGTCCGACAGAACACGTGTCACCGCACTCCCAATTGCGATACCAACAATCAAACCCACACCAGCGAGCAGCATTCCCTGTCGAATCACGAGAGTGAGCACGTCACCGGCCTGAGCGCCGAGGGCCATGCGAACTCCGATCTCATGAGTGCGCTGGGCCACCATGTAAGAGATCACTCCGTACAGCCCGATACACGCCAGCACTAACGCGAGGGCTGCAAACAAAGTGAGCAGCAACATCTGAAAGCGCTCGCGTGAAATCGCAGCCGCGAATACCTGGTCCATTGTCCGCACGTTTGAGACTGGCTGATCCTTGTCGACGGTCCAGACCGCTTCTCGTACCGCAGCGGCGAGGGCAGCCGGATCACCTTTCGTGCGCACGAGCAGATCTTTCGGCGACATCCACGAGCGCCACTCTTGCGCGTACGGCACATAAAATTCCGCCAACTGTTCGCCGTAGAATCCTTGTTGCCGCACGTCGCCGACCACACCGACGATAACTGCCCACGGATTAGGCGAGTCGAGTGGTCCAATCTTCAGTCGTTTTCCGGTCGGATCTTCGCCGGGCCAGAATTGCTCGGCGAGCCGGCGGTTGACGACCATCACGGGCGGTGAGTCTTTCGAATCGCGCGAGTCGAAGAAGCGCCCACGCTGAAGTGGGATTTCCAGGGCGCGGAAATAGTCGGGACTGACCACACGATAGAATGCGAACGGCAGATTCATGTCGCTCGGATTGGTACGGCCTTCGACACTGAAGCTGAACTTCATACCGCTGAACGACAACGGCATGAACGTGATCACTCCCGCGGATTCAACGCCGGGCATTTCCTCAACGCGTCGCAGGAGCTCATCGTAAAAGGCACGCCGGGCTTCCGGCTTTCCGTACTTCGGCATCGGCAAGACGGTCCGCATCGTCAACACGTTGTTTGGGTTGAATCCGACGTCCACCTGGTTTAGCCGCTGGAAACTGATCAGCAAACCGGCGCCGACGAGCAGCACTACGGCCAGTGCGACTTCTGAAACGACGAGCACGCGACGCATATAGCGACCGGAACTGCCGCCCGCCGCATCTCTCGCCGTTTCACTCAGCGCTTCTCCCGGATTCGCGCGCACCGCGTGAAGAGCAGGCACGACACCAAACACGATCGCAGTCAGCACAACCACGCCGAGGGTGAACACGAGCACGCGAGCGTCGATGGTCACCGACTGTAGTTTCGAGAGACTTTCGGGCAACAGTTTCGTAAGAGCCTCGACTCCCCAAACAGCTCCGAACACTCCGAGTAGTCCGCCACCAATCGCGAGCAGCAGGCTTTCGAGGAGCAATTGTCGCGCGATGGTCCAACGACGCGCGCCTAGCGCCATGCGAATCGCGATCTCCCGGCGTCTCGCCGTCGCCTGGGCCAACAACAAGTTGGCGACGTTCGCACACGCAATCAACAGCACGAGGCCCACCGCGGCAAACAGGATCAGCATCGGCCGGCGCAGATCACCGGTGTAATCACGTTGAAACGAGTTGACGACGAAGCCTAAGCCTTCGTTGGTTCGCGGGTATCCAGTAGCGAGGCGAGCGCCTACAGCTTCGACTTCGGCGTTAGCGCGCTGAGTAGTTATGCCGGCTTTGAGTCGCGCAATTCCGTGCAGGTAGTGATCGCCACGACCACTCGCCTGCTCCGGCTCCATGGCCCATGGGATCCACAGCTCGCTCTCACGTATCGGGAAAAAAAAGTCAGGCGGCATTACACCCACAACCGTGTACGACTCGCCGTTGAACGTGAACTGCCGATTGACTACGTTTGGATCGCGGTTGAAACGTCGTTGCCAGAGTGCGTGACTCAAAACGACCACATGATCCTGGCCAACTTGATCTTCCTGCGGAGCGAATGTGCGTCCGAGCACCGGCTGCACGCCCAGCAAATCAAAGACGTTCGCGGTGACGACTTGTCCTTCCAAACGTTCCGGTTCGCCTTCGCCGGTGAGATTCATACTCATATCGCCAAAAGCGCCGAGACCTTCGAAGACCTGATTCTGATTTCGCAGGTCGAAAAAGTTTGCCGGCGCCATCTCGTTGCGCGCGATCCCGAGCTGCGGACTGTGTTCCCAAACAGCGACCAGCGATTCGGGATTTTTGAACGGCATCGGCCGCAGCAAAACCGAATCAACGGCACTGAAGATCGCAGTATTCACGCCAATGCCTAACGCGAGGGTTACGAGCGCAATCGCGGTAAACGCAGGGCGCTTCGCGAGCCCACGCAAGCCATAGCGAATGTCTGTGAAAATCCGTTCCATATCTGTGTCATCCGTGGCTGGCTTTTCACTCAGCTCTAAGCGCTTCGAGTGGATCGACCTTCGTCGCGCGACGCGCCGGAATCCAGCACGCCAAAAGCGCAACACCGATCAGCACAATCGCAATCACCGCAAACGTCAGCGGATCGTTAGCACTGATGCCGAATAGCAAACCTTGCAACAGTCGTGTCAAAGCAAACGCACCGAGCAGACCTACTACGACACCAGCGAACGCGAGTCGCAAACCCTGAGCGAGAATCATTCGCAGCACGTTCGCTGTCTGTGCTCCCAGCGCGAGACGAATGCCAAACTCATTGCGACGATTCGCGACGTTGAGCGACATCACGCCGTAAATACCAGTCAACGCGAGCAGTAATGCCGTCGCCGCAAAGCCTACGAGCAGCGAGTTAGTTAATCTGGTAGTGACGAGTGAACGATCCATCGCCTGTTGAATCGTGCTCACTTTGAAGAGCGGCAGTTCGGAATCGAGCTTCGCGACTTCGCCTCGCACATTTGCGGCGAGAGCAGTGGGATCTACTGAGGCACGCACAACCAGCATGGTCTCGCGGCGCACCCACTGGTTGTAAGGTCGATAAACGTAGGGCCAAGCTTCTTCGTCAAGTTTTCGATTCTTAACGTTTGGAACAACCCCAACGATCGTCAGCCATGGAGCATCACCGATGCGCAGCCGTTTCCCGACAAGATCGCCCTGCGGCGAATACATCCGCGCTAACCTCTCATCGACGATTGCAACGGGCAGAGACGTCTCCGTATCGGAAGATGTAAACGCGCGGCCCTTGAGGATCGGCATTCCCATCGCGGCGAAATATCCGGTCGTAGTACTTCGCAACCACGCGACCTTTTCCTGTTCCTGCCCGACACCTTCAACCAGGAATGGTCCACCCTGGCCATCGCCACTGAACGGCACGACCGAAGACAACTCGACCGCCTGCACGCCGGGAACAGTGCTCACCCCCTGGCGCAGTTGTTCGAAGAAGCTGACCGCTTGCGCTTTATCGTACTTCTGTTCGGGTAACGCTACGCGCGCCATCAAAACGTTCTCGGCGCGAAAGCCAGGATTGACTGACAGCAGATTCCGAAAACTCTGCAGGAACAACGCGGCGCCAATCAACAACACAAGGGACAAAGCGAGTTGCGAAACGACGAAGAGATTGTTGAGTCGTTTGTTTGCGCCGGACGCAGAGCCACGCGCGCCTTCCTTGATCGCGTCCTGCAAGTTGATCCGCGCGGCGCGCATTGCGGGTGCGACACCGCACAGGATGCCTGTCACGAGCATGATTGCGATCGTGAAGAGCAGGACACGAGTGTCTATACCAATCGTTTCAATGTGAGGGATCTGCAACGCCACCAGACGCTTGAGTGCGGTAACGATCCACACTGCCATCAAAACTCCGAGCGCAGTTCCAAAGAACGAGAGCAACAGGCTTTCAGTTAAAGTTTGCTTCGCGATGCGAAACGCGCTGGCGCCGAGACACTGCCGCACTGCGAGTTCGCGTGTACGCGCAGCCGCACGCGCCAGCAGCAGATTTGTCAGATTCGCGCACGCGATGAGCAGGACGAGTGCGATCGCACCAAGCAACACGAGCAGCGGCCTGCGGACTTCGCCTGTTATGTGGCGTTGCAACGGCAATAAAACAGTAGTTTCACTCGAACCCAGATCGCTGGTTCCCGGACGGACACCGCGTTCTGTGGTAAAGGCGTGGTACAGAGCGGTGATCTCTTTTTGCGCATCGTCTGGCGTGACGCCGGGTCGTAGTCGTCCAACGGGTAAAAGGTTCCACGAGCTCGCCTCCTGCGGATTCAAACCCTTCGGTACCCAAAGTTGCACGTGACCTGAGCTGCCCGCTCGTTCGGCGGGATCGGGAAAATCAAAATCCGGAGGCATGATGCCGACGACCGTTGTGGGATTGCTGTCGAGATTGATCGATTGCCCGACGATGTTGGGATTACCACCGAAGCGTCGTTGCCATAATGAGTAACTCAGAACAGCGACGTTGTTGTTGCCGGGAGTGTCTTCTTGCGCGCTGAACGAACGGCCGAGCAATGCTTCACGACCGAGCACGTTGAAATAGTTGAAAGTGATTATCGCACCGGGCACGACTTCGGGATCGCCATTGCCTGTCAACGCAAACTCACCGCCTTCGTAAGCAGCAAGACTTTCAAACGTCTGCGTTCGTTCGCGGTCGTAAGCGAATAACGCATCGTTGAGATCGAGGTGGCGCAAGCCTTTCGCGGGCGCGGAGTGCCAGAAGACCATCAACCGATCAGGCTCTTTAAGCGGCAACGGTCGCAGCAACACCGCATTGATCACACTGAAGATCGCGGTATTCGCCCCAATCCCCAACGCCAGCGTGAGCACAGCGATCGCAGTGAACGCCGGCCTCTTCAACAATCCACGCAACGCGAATTGGATTTCTTTGATCATCGACTTGAATTACTGACGAGCGCCAAAGGCGCGAGATATGACAGCCAGGGGCAAGCGCGAAGCGCGTCGCCCCTGGTTGCGAAACACCAGATCCCAAAAGGCCTGAAGGGCCGAGATACCACCACAGTATTACGCCCTTTCAGGGCTGCACCGCATCTTTTGGATGTTGATCCAGGGGCGACGCGCTTCGCGCTTGCCCCTGGCTATCATATTCCGCGCCGTTGGCGCTCCTATTCGTAGCGAAGAGCCGTCAAAGGATCGACTTTTGTCGCGCGACGCGCCGGCAGATAACACGCCAGCAGCGCTACCGCAAACAACGCACCCGTCACGATCGCAAACGTGCCGACGTCGTTTGCGCTCACCTCGTAAAGCAGCGTGCTCAACAAACGTGTCAGACCAAGCGCCGCCAACACTCCAATCCCGACACCCAACAGCGCCAACAACAACCCCTGCTTCAGGACCATGCGGAGAATGTCAGACGGACGCGCGCCAAGCGCCATACGGACGCCGATGTAGTGTGTTTGTTGACTGACGGAGTAAGAGACGACGCCGTAGATCCCGATCGACGCAAGCAACAGCGCCACGCCCGCAAAGATGCTGATCACCAACGCCGGAAAACGTCGCATAAAAGATGCCGGCGTCTGCGCGATCATTTCGTCCATCGTGCGCACGTTGAGAATCGCGGCGTTGGGTTCGAGATTACGAACTTCGTTGCGGATCGATCCGGCGAGAGCAGTCGGATCGCTGGTGGTTCTAACGACAAGATTCGAGAACGTTGACGCGCTCTGCCGGAACGGGTAGTAGAGCACCGGCTTTACGGCTTCATCGAGGCCGGTGATCTTCACATCGCCGACGACGCCCACAATCAAGTCGGGGTCACCGGAGAACGACGAATAACGCAAACCCATCCCGACCGGATTGCGACCGGCAAACATGCGATCGGCAATCGTCTTGCCGATGATGACTACTCCACGACCGTTGGGCTTGTCGCTTGTATCGAACGTACGACCTGCAAGTAACGGCACGCCGAGCGCTTGGAAATAGTCGTCACTGACGGTGCGAATGTTCGCTTCAGTCTCCTTGCCCGGCGCCGGAACCGGATCGCCATCGATATAAAAGCGCGTCGTGTTGCCGGAATTAACGGGCAGTATGTTGACTGTCCCGGCGCCCGAAACACCCGGCAGCGAATTCACACGCTCGCGCAGTTGATCGTTAAAATTGATCTGCTGATTGTTATCCGTGTACTTCGCGGGCGGCAGGATCACAGTCATCGTCAGCACGTTTTCAGTCTTGAAGCCGACGTTTGTCTGCAAGAGTCGTAGCAGGCTCTTCATCATCAGACCGGCGCCGACCAGGAGCACGACGGCGAGCGCAATTTCAGTCACGACCATCGCGCTGCGCAGACGATGTCCGGAGCCGATTGACGTTTGACGACCACCTTCTTTGAGTGCTTCGTTGAGATCGAGCTTGGAAGACTGAAGCGCCGGTGCGAGTCCGAAGATCAGCCCCGTCAACAACGAGAGTCCAAAAGAAAACGCGAGCACGGCGGGGTTGAGGTGCAACGATTTCAGGAACGGCATCGCATTCAACTGGCTCTGCGGCAACACTGATACGAGTGCCGGCACGCCCCAGTAAGCGATGAACAAGCCGGCAACGCCACCGACGAGCGAAAGTAACAACGACTCAGTCATTAGCTGCCGGATGACTCGCCAACGACTGGCGCCGAGCGCCGAACGAATCGCAACTTCCTTTTGTCGTGAAAGCGATCGCGTTAATAGAAGACTCGCGACGTTCGCGCACGCGATGAGCAGCACAAACCCCACAGCGCCAAGCAACACGAGCAGTATCGGCCTGACGTTTCCAATCACTTCTTCCTGAAGCGGAACAACTCGAGCTTTCACACCGGCGTGAGAATCGTTGTACTGCTGGTCGATGCGACCGGCGATGAGATCCATCTCTGACTGCGCTTCGCCGATAGTCTTACCGTCTTTGAGCCGGCCGATCACATTCGTGCCGTGCATGAAGCGGCGCGTCAGTTGGTTCTGAGTTGGTTGATAAGGCACGAAGAGATCCGAGGGCCGGAGTGCAAACTGAAAACTCGCCGGCAACACGCCGATGATCGTGTAGCTGTCACCGTTGAGTGTGATGGCGCGGCCGATGACGCCGGGGTCGCCGCCGAATCTTCGTTGCCACAAGCCGTAAGTCAGGACTGTTACTCTTGGACCACCCTGAGCATCTTCGCCGCTCTGAAACGTTCGTCCAAGAAGTGGATCGACGCCGAGCACTGAGAAGAAGTTTGCGGTAACTCGCGGCGCATTCAGATTCTCCGGATCGCCGAGTCCACTCAGGATCACGCCGCCGCCGGTGTAACCCGCGAGACCGTCAAAGACATTGTTCTGTTGATAGTCCTGGTAGTCCGGATAAGAGAACTCACGCTTCGGATACGCTTGCTGCGGCGTCTGCTCCCAAAGGTGGTAGAGACGATCGGGCGATTTGTACGGCAGTCCGCGCAAGAGGGCGGCATCAACAACCGTGAAGATCGACGTACTGCCACCGATCCCCAACGCTAACGTGACAATGGCAATAGCCGTAAACGCCGGATGCTTCAGCAACCCGCGCAGTGCGAAACGTAGGTCTTTAATAATTGAATTCATAACTCTCAATCCATCCACAGATTGCACAGATTTTTCATTTGATCTGTGTAATCTGTGGATAGCCTTCATTCATATCTCAACGCAATCAATGGATCGACGCGCGTAGCGCGCAGCGCCGGTATCAACGCCGCGACCATCGCAATCACGAAAAACACTACTGACACGACAAGGAATGTGACGCTGTCAGCCGGCTGAACTCCGAACAGCAACGTTGCCAGGAATCGCGTCAGCATCAGAGCGCTGCCGACGCCGATCACAATGCCGGTCAGCACGAGTGCCAGCCCGTTCTTCACGATCAAGCTCAGCACGTTGCGCGCGGTCGCGCCGAGCGCCATGCGAATGCCGATCTCGTGTGTTCGTTGTGTAACGGAGTAGGAGACGATGCCGTAGATTCCAACGGCGCCAAGAATCAAACCGAGCAAGGCAAAGGCGGTGAACAGAAGCGTCAACGAACGCGAAGCAGCCACACCCTCGTCAACACGTTGCGCAAGTGTTTTCACTTCATAGAGAGGCTGATTCTTGTCGATCGCCAGCACCGCGTTCCGCACGGATTGCGCGAGATTGCGGGGATCCGAGGCGGTCCTGACCAGCAGCGTCATCCCATTCATGCGCATTTGCGTAGACGGCAGGTACATCTCCGGCACGACCTCATCCGTAATGCTTTCCTGACGAATGTTTCCGACAACTCCCACGATCGTGCGGCAGAGTCCTTCCGATTCTTTGCAACCGAACCCGACTCGCTTTCCAAGCGCATCACTATTCGCGAAGTAACGCTTTGCAAACGCCTGGTTGACGATTGCGACTTTCTGCCCGTCTGCGCCATCGCGTGTGTCGTAACTTCGACCACTCAACAGCGGTATCTTCATCGTTCGAAAATATTCCGGTGAAACACTGCCGACACCGATCGGTAAATCTTTCTTTTGGTCCACTTTCGGCTGGCCTTCGATACCCATAAAGGCAACGATCCCAAAGCCGGACAGCGGCGTATGGTTGATCATTCCTGCCGACTCAACTCCCGGTAACGATTGCAAACGCTGTAACAGGTCGTCGTAGAACGCCTGTGTCTGCGCAGGCTCCTTGTAGATTGAGCGTGGCAAACTGATGCGCGCGGTGAGTACGTTGTGACGATCGAAGCCGAGATCGACAGCGAGGAGATTATTGAAACTCCGCACCAGCAAACCCGCGGCGAGCAGTAAAACAACTGCGAGTGCGAGCTCGGTAACTACCAGCCAGCCGCGAAAGCTGCGCAGTCCAAAACTCATCAGCCCGTGAGAACGGCTGTTGCGCAAGGCGTGGATCAGATCGGGCTTCGATGCAGTTACGGCCGGCGCCAACCCAAACACGATTCCGGTCAGGGCCGAGAGACCGAAAGTGAAGGCAAACACACGCCAGTCCAGCCGAATGTTGTTCAGATCGTAAACGGAGCTCGCGAAATCTTTCGGCACGAGACTCGTGATTGCACGTGTTGTCCACACTGCGATCAGCAACCCGAGGGCACCGCCGGCGAGACCAATGAGGACACTCTCGGTGAGTAGTTGCCGGATCAGTTGCCAGCGACGCGCGCCAACTGCCGCACGCACAGCCATCTCGCGTTGACGTGCAAAAGTGCGCGAGACCATCAAGCTCGCGACATTCACACACGCCAGCAACATCACTAGTCCAACCGCACCCCACAATACAAGGACGGTCGAACGGACACCGGCGGTTAGTTGTTTATGAAGCGGCGTCACTTCAACGGGCGCGAGGGGTAGAGGTTCTTTGCGCTGTTGCTGTGATGCTGCTTGTCGTGCGATCAGACCCAATTCTGCTTGTGTGCCGGCCAGAGTTGTATTCGGTTTAAGGCGACCTACAACCTCAACCAGGGCGAAATACTCACCGTGTGTCTCCCTATACGGATCGAGGGCGAGTGGCAGCCAAATATCAAACTCGCCCGGAAAGCGAAAGCCGCCTGGCATCACTCCCACGATCGAGTACGGCTTGTTGTCGAGTGTCAGCGTCTGCTGGAGAATCTTTTCATCGCGGCCATAACGACGTTGCCAGAAACCTTCGCTGACAATGACAACGTTGTTTGCACCGGGCTTGTCTTCCTCAGGAAGAAAAAAACGGCCGCGCACAGGTTGAACGCCGAGAGTGCTAAAGAGGTTCGCCGTGACTTGTGCGTATGGAATCCGCTCTGGTTCGCCATTGCCAGTGAGATTGATGTTGTCGTCGCTGAAGGCAGCGACATCTTCAAAGCTCGCGCTCTTCTCTTTCCAGGCGAGATACTGGTAGGCGGCGATGCCCGGAAAATCACCCGGCGTCGAAGTTTTGTGAACGGAGACGAGCTGCTGCGGATCGCGAAACGGTAACGCCTTCAACAACACCGCGTTCACGACGCTGAAGATCGTGGTGTTCACACCGATCGCCAACATCAGCGTGATCACCGCAACTGCCGTGAAGCCCGGGTTTCGCAACAGGCTGCGAATGCTGTGCAAGAGCTCTTTAGTCATACGATGATTCAATAGGTCCTATTCGTCAGTAAACCATCAGTTGTGAATCTGGAACATTACGCCGAAGGCGTTGGCTAATCTCAGCCCAGGGTTGGAGCACAGCGACAACCCTGGGGACGCCCGTCAAAAATTTTGTTCAAACCCTGAAAGGGTTAATCCCGCACAGGCCTAACGCTTTCAGCGTTAGGTCACATCTTTATTTTGATCCTCAGGGTTGTCGCTGCGCTCCAACCCTGGGCTGAAATTAGCGAACGCCTTCGGCGTATTGTTATTCGTACCTGAGCGCGACGAGTGGATCGACCTTCGTTGCTCTGCGTGCGGGAATGAAGCACGCCAGCAATGCGACGACTATCAAAACCCCCGACACAATCCCGATCGTTAATCCATCTGTCGGTGTTACGCCGAACAGTAGCGTCGTCATCAAACGCGTCAACGCGAAAGCTCCGGCCAAGCCGATCGCTACACCGATGAGCACGAGCGTGAGTCCATTGCGAATGATCAGCTTGAGCACGTCGATCGTGCGCGCACCGAGCGCGAGGCGAATACCGATTTCCTGAGTTCGTTGCGTTACCGCGTTCGACATCACACCGTAAATGCCGATCGCTGCCAGCGCCAATGCGAGACCTGCAAACAGCGACAACAGCGACATATTGAAGCGGCGCGCGGCAAAAGAAGTCGCCGCCACGTCGCTCATCGTCTCGACTTTGGTAACCGGAAGCTGCGAATCAACTTTCCAGATCTCCTTCTTCAACGCCTGGCCAGTGCCGGCCGCGTCACCCTGCGTGCGCGCGGCGATTGACATCCATCGTTTCCACGGACTGATTTGCGTGTAAGGAGTGTAGAGCGCGGGTTCCTCCGGTAGATCGAGACCGAAGTGCTTCACATCGCCGGCGATGCCGACAATCGTGATCCACTGAGCATCCGGAGCGCGCGCCCAACGAATTCGTTTGCCGAGAGGATCTTCGTTTTGAAAATACTGGCGCACGAGTGTGTCGTTTGCGATGCCGACGAGCGGCGCCTTTTCATCGAAGTCCTGTGGACCAAAATCCCGCCCGCGTTGCAGCGGAATCTGCATGACTTTGAAGTAATCACCGAGGACACTGCGAGTTTCCACACTCGGTTCGTCACCCGGTGTGATCGGTGGCCGGCCTTCGATTAGAAAATCGTGATTCAGAGAGTCGCCACTGAGTGGAAGTTCACTGACCATCGCCGCCTGCACGCCCGGAAGTGAGTTCATACCGGCCAGCACTTGTTTGCGAAAGCGCGTTTGTGGCGCGACGTCTTTGTAGCGAGTCTCAGGTAATTCAACTCGCATCGTGGTCAGGTGATCGGGATTAAAACCCGGTTCGACCGAACGCAGCTTCCAGAAAGTTTTGACGAGTAGACCAGCGCCTACGAGAAGCACGAGGGCCACGGCGAGTTCGACAACTACAAACGTGCTGCGCAGTCGTTGTCGAGCGCTTCCGGCCGTCGAGCTGCGGCCACCTTCTTTTAGCGCATCACCAACTCGACCGCGCGAAGCAGCCCACGCCGGCACGAGCCCGAAGATCAACCCCGTCAACACTGAAACGCCGAGAGTGAAAGCGAGAACGCGTCCATCCACTCCGATCTCGGACAGTCGCGGCAGGTTCTCCGGCTTGAACGACACGAGAAGATTCGTGCCCCAAAACGCAAGCAGCACGGCCGCGGCGCCGCCGGCAAGTGATAACAACAAACTCTCGACCAGCAACTGCCGCATCAGCCGCCAGCGACCCGCGCCGAGTGCGCCACGAATCACAAACTCGCGCTGGCGTTCGGCGGAGCGAGCGAGCAGCAGATTGGCGAAGTTTGCGCATGCGATCAGAAGCACAAAACTCACCGCGGCAAACAGGATGTACAGCGAACGCCGCGTTTCACCCACGATGCGTTCGTGCAGTGGATAGAGCACAGTGCTGCGGTTCTTGTTGTCGGCGGGATACTGCGCTGCGAGGTTCTGATCGACGACCTGCATCTCGGCACGCGCCTGTTCGATTGTGACTTCCGGCGCTAACCGTCCGTACGTGCGAAGAAAATGGACGCCGCGAAAATTCGCTGCGACGGGATTCGAGACGTGTACCGGCGTCCACGCTTCAGTCTCAATACGAGGCGTAACAAAGTTTTCGGGCATCACGCCGATGACGGTGTACACGTCGCCGCTGAGCGGAATGGTTTTACCGAGAATCTGGTCGTCGCGGTTGAACTGTCTCACCCACAAATCGTGACCTAAGACCACTACAAAAGGCGCGCCGTTTCTGTCGTCTTCAGTCGTGATGAAACGTCCGCGCTCCGGTCTGACCCCAAGCGTTTCAAAGAACCCGCCGGTCACTTGTCCAACCTGAAATTGAACCGGTTCGGTGCCGCCGGTGTAGGCCAACGGCTGCATGACCATGCCGCCGAGCCTGCTGAACGTCTTGCTCTGCGATTCAACATCAGCGAGATCTGGCGCGGACTGGTTCGATCTGAAACTGATCAATCGTGCCGGATCGTCGTAAGGCAATGGTCGCAGCAACACGGCATTGATAACACTGAAGATCGCGGTGTTCACTCCAATGCCAAGACCGATGGTGATGACAGCCACAGCCGTGAACGCGGGACGCTTCGCGAGACTGCGGAGACCGTAGCGGACGTCTTTCAGTAGAGAGTCCATCATGTACCTTTTGTGTGCCTTTTGTGCCTTTTTGTGGCCCTATTCTGATCTCAGTGCCACAAGTGGATCGACCTTCGTCGCGCGGCGCGCGGGGATGTAGCAGGCAACCAGCGCCACGGTCAGCAACACGAGCGTGATTGCCGCAAACGTCAACGGATCATTCTCACCAACACCAAACAGCAGACTGCGAAGCAAACGCATCAACGCAAACGCCGCCGCCAATCCCAACACGAGTCCGACTCCAATCACTGCCATTCCCTGCCCCAGGATCATCCTCAACACGTCGCCGACCTGCGCGCCGAGCGCAAGACGGATACCGAGCTCGTGTGTGCGTTGCGAAACTGTGTAGGCGGTGACACCGTAGATGCCTGCCGCGGACAACAGCATTGCGACACTACTGAACAAAGCCAGGAGGAAGAGATTGAAACGCGGCTGCGTGATCGACTCGCTGACGACGTGGTCCATCGTCTTCACCTGCGAGACCGGAACAGACTTATCGACGTCGTTGACGACCTGTCGGATCGATCCACTCAAACTCGACGGTTCGACACTCGAACGCACCACGAGTGACATGGCCGGCCAAAAATTCTGCGTCGCGGGAAAATAAATTTCCGCTGTCGACTCTTCGCGCAGCTCAACACTGCGAATATTTGCGACTACCCCGACGATCTCAACCCAGAGCGGCTGTTTGTTTTGGTCAACACCTCCGAACGTAATCCGCTTGCCAATCGGGTTTTCACCCGGAAAAATGTCGCGCACCGTTTGCTGGTTGATCATCACCACGCTTGGCGCATTTGCGTCATCGCGATCTGTGAAAACGCGACCCTGGACCACGGGAATGCTCATCGCCCGAAAGTAATTCGGACTGACAGTTCGAAAGTTCACCATCGGCCACTTGTCGCGCGTTTCGATCGGACGCCCGTCGACGCGGAATCCTGTGGTTGGTCCTTTATACAAAGGCAGCGTGTCGATGACGCCCGCATCCTGCACACCGGGGATCGTGCTGATCTTTTCGAGCACGGTGGTGTAAAACTTGTTGAAGTCAGCCTGGGTCGTGAATTTAGTTCCCGAAGGCGTCAGTCGCGCGGTCAACACTTGTTCGGAAACGAATCCGGTATTCACTGACTGGAGGCGCAGGAAGCTTCTGAAAAGCAATCCCGCGCCGGCCAGCAACACAACCGACAACGCAACTTCGGCGATGATAAGCGCCTGGCGAAAGCGACTCTGACGACGACTTGCCGACGTGCCGCGTCCGGTTTCGCGAATCGATTCCTGCACGTCAGCGCGCGAGATCTGTAACGCCGGCACAAGCCCGAAAAGTATTCCGGTGAGCACTGACGCTGCGAATGTGAACCCGAGAATTCGCAAGTCAAGATGAATCTCGTTGAGACGTGGAAAATCTGCCGGCAGGAGTTTTGTAATCGCAGCAAGTCCCCAGATCGCGATCAATACACCTACGGCGCCACCCGTCAGCGCGAGAATCGTGCTTTCAGTAAACAACTGCCGCATCACGCGCCAGCGCGAAGCGCCGAGCGCAGTGCGAATCGCCATCTCTTTCTGTCGCGCCGCGCCACTCGCAAGCAGCAAATTGGCGACGTTCGCACAGCCGATCAGCAACACAAACGTCACCGCGCCGAGCAGCAACCAGAGTACCTTGTTTGTGTCACCGATGAGGTGTTCGTGCAGTGAAACCACTCGATCGAAACGACGATTGTTTATTTCCGGATACTGCTGTCGCAAACGCGCGGTGATCGTCTCCATTTCCGCCGCAGCCTGTTGCACAGACACGCCGGGTTTCAAGAGCGCGATTGCCGCGAGATACCCCATGCCACGCGTTTGGGTCACGTCCTGGCCGGGGAACATCTCCGGCACGAGCTGCAAGGGCGGCACCCACAGTTCTGTTTTATCGGGATATTGAAAACCGGGCGGTGCAATGCCGATGACGGTGAAGTTTCCGCCGTCGAGTATGATCGGTTTGCCGACGAGCGATGGATCGGAGCCGAAGCGTCGTTGCCAGAGCGTGTTGCTTACGACGACTACGGGGGCGTGTCCGGCCTGCTCATCCTGCGGAAGGAAGAAGCGGCCGTACTGCGGCGTCACTCCGAAGACGTCGAAGAAGTTTGCATTCGTCTGCGCGAGATCGATGCGCTCCGCCTGGTCCGAGAGCGCGAGGTTCGACGTCGTTGTTTTGATCGCCGCGAGGTGTTCGAAGACTGTATTCTGCGCGCGCCAGTCGAGGAAGTTTGCCGAGGTCACCTGCCCGCGCTTGCCTTCGCGATTAACTTCCTGAATGGCGATGATGCGTTCGGCGTTTCGATATGGCAAACGCCGCAATAACACGTTATCGACGACACTGAAGATCGCAGTGCTCGCGCCGATACCGAGTGCAAGTGTGATCACCACGATGGCCGTAAAGCCAGGATGCTTCAACAACCCTCGCACACCATAGCGAATGTCTTTAAGTAGTGAATCCATACTTCTCAATCCATCCACAGATTTCACCGATTGCTTTTAAATAATCTGTGTAATCTGTGGCTGCCTTTCATTCGTAACGAAGTGCCACGAGCGGATCGACTTTCGTTGCGCGACGCGCGGGTATGAAGCAGGCGACAAATGCCACCACAATCAACAATGCCGCGACTACTGCAAACGTAAACGGATCCTTCGCCGTCACCCCAAACAACAACGACTGCATCACTCGCGTCAGACCAAACGCGCCGAGTAAACCCAAAATCACACCCACGAGCGTGAGCAACATTCCCTGCCGGACCACCAGCTTCAACACGTCGAATTGTCGAGCGCCCAACGCCATGCGGACGCCGATCTCGTGTGTGCGCTGTGCCACCGAATAAGACATCACACCGTAAATTCCCGTGGCCGCGAGAATCATCGCGAGCGCCGCAAACATTCCCAGCAGCGTGGTTTGATAACGTGGACCAGCCACCGAGGAGTCGACCCATTCGCTCATCTTCCTGACCGCGGCGACCGGCTGGTCCGGATCCAACGCCTGCACTTCCTTGCGCACAGCGCCCACGATGCTCAGAGGATCGCCCTGCGTGCGAATCACGAAATTCATCCGGCCCCTGCCCCGGGATGGAAAGTACATCGCGGGGAACGGCTGAGATCCTAGGCCCCGGTGACGGATGTCACCGACGACGCCGATGATCTCGATAGGATCACTACCCATCACGGTCACGATACGTTTGCCCAACGGCTCTTCATTCGGAAAAACCTGGTCGACGAGTTGCTGGCTGACGATCGTGACATTCTCGCTTTGCCTGACTTCCTGTTCGGTGAAGTTGCGCCCGCGCAGTAAGGGAATGTGCAGCGCGCTGAAGTAAGTCTGATTGACGCTACGGGAGTCGGCGTCGAAAGCCTTGTCGATTGTGACTGCTGGCCGCCCTTCAACATTGAAAGGAATGTCGTTTAGCTGTCCGCTTAGTGGAAGCTCGGAGATCATGCCGACAGACTGTACGCCCGGTAAGCCGGCAACTCGTGTCTCGAGTTGCTGGAAGAAGCTCGCAGTCTTTGCTTTGTCGTCATATTTCTTCTGCGGCAGATCCAGTCGCAGCGTGAGAACGTTGTTTACATCGAAACCGGGATCGACTTTTTGTAATTCGATCAAACTACGCACCAGCAAACCGGCGCCGATTAACAAAACCACAGCAACCGCACTTTCAAAGATGACGAGCAAACTCCGCGTGCGATTTCGCAGAGTGCCTTCAGATCCGCGCGCCCCGTCTTTCAATGAATCGATGAGATTCGATTGCACAGTGCGGAATGCGGGCGCGAGTCCAAACAGGATTCCGGTCGCGAGTGAGATGAGGAGTGTGAATGCAAGCACAGTGGTGTCGATGTTCACGTTCACCGTCGGCGGCAAACTGTCGGCACTCAAACTCACGAGCAGTTGAACACCCCAAACTGCCAGCAACGCGCCCAGCGCGCCGCCGAGGATCGAGAGCAACAAACTCTCAGTGAGCATCTGGCGCACGATGCGCAGTCGACTCGCACCGAGCGCAGTTCGCAGTGCAATCTCTTTCTGTCTCGCAGCCGCGCGTACCATCAGCAGGTTCGCAACATTCGCGCAGGCAATCAGCAGCACTAATCCGACAGCGCCGAAGAGAATGAAGACAGCGGTTCTGCTTCCGCCAACGAGTTGTTCGCGCAATGAAAGCAGACGAAGGTTCCAGCCGGTGTTGCTGTCGGGAAACTGTTCCTCGAGCTGGGCCGCAATCATGTCGGTATCGGCTTGTGCCTGGAGCAGAGTGACTCCAGGTTTTAGTCTACCGATGGGCCGGAGAAAGTGTGCTTTGCGCTGCTTCATGTCCGGATCGACGTCGAACGCCATCGGCACCCACAACTCGGCGGCCTGTGGCAGACTCAAGCCGGCCGGCATGACACCGATGACCTGATATGGCTTGCTGTCGAGCATGATCGTCTTGTTGACGATCTCAGGATCGCCGGCGAAACGCTTCTGCCAGAACGCGTGACTGAGTACGGTTACCTGGTCCTGCCCGGTCTTCTCGTTTTCGAGTGAGAAGCCGCGGCCGAGCGCGGGATAAACTTTGAACGTGTCGAAATAATTTCCCGTGACCGCCGATGCCATGAGTCGTTCGGGATCACCATTGCCCGTGAGATTCATCGGTCTCGGGGAGGTGCTCGAGGCGGCAAACTGTTCGAAGGTTTTGTTTTGGTTTCGATAATCAAGGAAGTCGAGCGGGGAAACACTCGCACGACTGCCGCCGTTGCGGATGTTTCCGTAGATCCAGACGAGTTGATCGGGCTCCGGAAACGGCAGCGGGCGAAGCACCACCGCGTTAACGAGGCTGAAGATCGCGGTGTTAGCTCCGATACCGAGAGCAAGCGCCACCAGCGCGATAACCGTGAATCCAGGCCGTTTCAACAAGCCGCGAAGGCCGTAGCGAATGTCTTTGATTAGTGAATCCATAATGTTGATCCATCCACAGATTTCACAGATTTTTTAATTAATCGGTGTAATCTGTGGATGGTCTTTCATTCATATCGCAATGCGTTCAACGGGTTCACACGCGACGCCCGCCGCGCGGGCAGATAACCTGCGAGCAGGGCCACGAGCGTCAACACAATCGCAGCGGCCGTGAGCGTCAACGGATCTGTCGGACTCATGCCGAACAGTTGCGCCGCGACTAAACGTGCGCCGAATAAAGCTGCCGGCACACCAATCACCAATCCTGCGAGGACGAGGTAAAGCGTCTCGCGCAAAATCATCCACGCGATGTTGCTGCCGCGAGCCCCAAGCGCCATGCGAATACCGATCTCATTCGTGCGGCGCGCGACGCCATGGGCCATCACCCCATACAAACCGATGCACGCCAGGATCAACGCCAGTGCGCCAAAGAAACTGACGAGTTGCGCGATCAATCGCTCCTGGTCCAGGTTGTTACGCAGTTGATCGTTCATCGTCGTGACGCCGAAGATGGGCAGCTTGTCGTCGATCTGGTTGATCATCTGCCGCACCTGGTTCGTGATCGGCGTTGGATCGGATAACGTGCGGACGTGAACAGTGACCATGTAAACCGCCGGGTCCTGGACCTGGAGTATCGGGCGATAGATCGTCGGATCCGGCTGCTCGCGTGCATCCTCTCCTTTAATCGCGCCAACCACGCCGACTATCTCGATTACCTGACCCTTATCAGTCTCATCATCAAACGTAAACGTGCGGCCAATCGGATTTTGATCTTTGAAGTAATGCTCGGCGAAAGTTGAGTCGACAACAGCTATGGGCGGAGATGAGGCAGTGTCGCGCACATCGATATCGCGTCCCCGCAACAGCGGCATGCCGAGCGTCTCGGCGTATTTCGGTCCGGTGAGGATATCCTGGACCACTTGATCTTCATCCGGTTGCGCGGCGTACCCCGTGACTTGGACACTGCTGCTTCGCTGCGTGCCGCTTAACGGCGCATACGTTGCCATCGACACGTTGCGCACCTGCGGGACCGTGCCCACACGATCGATGATTTGCTGGTAGAGTGGGGCAAGCTCAGTTTGTTTGTATCCCGCCAGGCGCGGATCGATTCCGAGCAACAGCATATTGCTGCGATCGAAACCGAGATCTTCGTTCTGCAGTTTCACGAGGCTGCGTGCGAACAGTCCCGCGCCGGTAAGTAGGACCATCGACAGACCGACCTGCAACACGACCATCAATGACGAGAGATTGAAACGCAGGAAGCCGCTTCTCATCCTCGTCTTTTCTTTCATCGCCGCGGAGAGATTTGTTCTGCTGGCCTGTATCGCGGGAATGAGTCCAAACAGGATCCCGGCGACGATCGAGACGCCGAGGGTGAATAGCAAGACGACCACATCCGGCCGCGTATCCAGCGGCGTGCTCTTCGCAACGAGATTGACGAGCACGGTCACACCCCACTGGGCCAACAGCACACCAAACACACCGCCGATAATCGCGAGCAACATGCTTTCAGTGAGCAGTTGGCGGATGATCCGCCAACGTGACGCGCCGAGCGCCATGCGCAAAGAGATCTCGGCTTTGCGAGACGCAGCGCGTGACAGCAACAAGCTGCCGACGTTCGCGCACGCGATCAGCAGGACCATGCCGACGATCGCCATCAGCATCTGTAGAGGTCTCGAATAGTTTCGGCGCAGTCCGGAAAGACCGCCCTGGCCCGCGGCAAGTGTGATGTAGGTGTTCTGAATGTCTTTCTGGCGCTCCTCCGTTAGTTTGCTGCCGGCCTGCTCGCTTAAGAACTGTTGCAGCGCGAGATTCATGTTGGCCTGCGTCTGGGCCATTGTCACCCCGCGTTTGAGGCGACCCATGAGCGTGAGCCAGTAAACCTGGTTGTTGGTGAGGTACGAATCACGCAGTTCGATCTGTGGCTGGAAAGAGAGCGGCAACCAGAAATCAGGAGGACGGCGTACGCGGATACCGAAAAACTCGGGCGGCGCGACCCCCGCGATAGTGAAGTTCGTGCTGTTGATGATCAGGCTCTTGCCGACGATGTTTGGATCGCGGTTGAATTGTTGTTCCCAGTAACGATGACTGATCACCGCGGCGGGTGGAGCGCTCGGGTTGTCGTCTTCGGGCGTGAGCACGCGTCCTCGCATCGCGCGCACACCGAGCACTGCAAAATAGTTGCCGCTTACGAGATGACCTTGCGCGCGTACTGCGGCATTGGCTTGCGAATCAACTTGCCGCACGCTCAAGCGGCTCTCGCCGCTACGCAGCGCGACGATGTCCTCGAACGATTGATTGTTTTTGCGCAGGTGTTCGTAAGAGGCGTAGGAAAATAGTTCCCAGGCGCCGGTCTGCGGCGAGTCTTCGACTGACGTTCCCTCGCCGGTCACATCGCTGAAGAGCACCAGTTCTTCCGGTTTGTATACCGGCAGCTTCTTCAGCATGACTGCGTTAACAAGCGTGAAGATCGCGGTGTTGGCGCCAATGCCAAGCGCAAGCGTGAGCACCGCGACGAGCGCAAAGCCTTTGCGCTTCAACAACCCGCGGAAACCGTAGTGAATGTCTTTTAGTAATTGTTCCATAAAAAATTCATTCTGCGTAGCGCCGAAGGCGCGGAATATGAAAGCCAGGGGCAAGCGCTGAGCGGAGCGAAGCGCGTCGCCCCTGGTAAGCACATTAAAAAAGGCGTCGAGGCCTGTAGGGCCGAAATAGTATTACGCCCTTTCAGGGCTGCATCGCGACTTTTGGGATTGATCCAGGGGCGACGTCCCGACCAAGTCGGGACTTGCCCCTGGCTGTCATATTGCGCGCCTTCGGCGCTGTGCAATTCGAACCTATTCATATCAAGATTGATCCAAGGGCTTTCATATTTCGCCTTCGGCGCTATTCGTATCTAAGTGCGACGAGTGGATCGACTTTCGTTGCGCGGCGCGCCGGTAGATAGCAAGCTACGAATGCCGCTGCCAGCAAACACACCGATACGAGGCTGAACGTCAGTAGATCAGTCGCCTCAACACCAACCAACAACTTCCCGATAAAACGCGTGACCGCCCAGGAGCCGGCCAACCCGATGACCATGCCCAGCAGCGCGAGCTTCATCCCATGCTTAACGACGAGCTTCAACACATCCCCGCTGCGCGCGCCGAGCGCGATGCGAATCCCGATCTCCTGCGTTCGCTGTGTCACTGCAAACGCCATGACGCCGTAAATTCCAATCGACGCGAGCAACAGCGCCACGAACGCGAAAATCCCGAGCATGATTGATGAAAACGAGTAGACCGCCACCGACGTCGATCGCACTTCCTGCATCGTCTTTACGTCGAACACCGGCTGGTCTTTGTCGATGGCCCATACCTGTTGCCGTAACGCACCGGCAAGCGAACCCGGATCGACACTCGTTCTGGCCACGAGCACCATTCCGTTCCACGGATCCTGCGCGTGCGGCAAGTAATACTCCGGCGTGACCGGAAGATTCAGTTCGTGCTTTACGTCTGCAACCACACCGACGACCTGCATCCAGGGCGCGCGTTCGAGTGGTCCATAAAAACGAAGACGCTTACCGATCGGGTCCGCACTCGGCCAGTGCTTTCGCACAAAAGCTTCGTTGACGATCGCAACCGGCGGCGCGCCGGCTTTGTCCTGATCGGTGAAACCGCGTCCATGCACGATCGAAATACCCATCGTGCGGAAGTAGTCAGGCGTGGCGACGCGATAACGCCCGTCGTTTTCGTCACCCGGGTTAGGTTCAGGCTCGCCTTCAACCAGGTAAGAATCGGAGGAGTTGGAGCCGCCCAATGGCAGATAGTTGACGACTGCCGCCGACTCGACGCCGGGTTGTGTCTTCACACGTTGGACCAGTTCGTTGTAGAACGCCGCGCGCGCGGGTTTATCCTTATATTTCGCCACCGGCAACACGAGGTTCATCGTGAGCACGTGATCGGGATTGAAACCGGGATCAGTTTTGAGTAAGCCGAGAAAACTGCGCGTCAGTAAACCCGCGCCGACCAGCAACACGAGGGAGAGGGCAAACTCGAAGACCACGAGCGAGCTCCGCAATCGATGCGAGCTGCCGCTTGTTTGCCTGCCGCCTTCTTTCAACGAGTCGTTGAGATTCGTTTTTGAAGCCTGTAGCGCCGGCGCCAGACCGAAGACGATGCCGCTTACCAGCGAGAGTCCGACTGTGAACAGGAGCACCGGAGCGTTGATGCCGAGTTGATACCAGCCGGGCGCAAACCTTGACGCTTCGCCGGGATTCGCTGCGCGCAACGCGTCGATGCCCCAGAAACCAATCAGCACTCCGAGCGCGCCGCCAATCAGCGCGACGATCAAGCTTTCCGTTAACAACTGCCGCACGATGCGCCAACGACTCGCACCAAGCGCAGTTCGCAACGCGATCTCTTTTTGACGTCCACTCGCACGCGCGAGCATGAGATTCGCGACGTTCGCACACGCAATCAGCAGCACGAAACCAACCGCGCCCATCATGATCCACAGTGCCGTGTCGTACGTGCGCACGGTGTCGGCGACGATTGGAAAGATCGCCGCGCCCCAACCCTTGTTGGTTTCGGGAAACTGTTGCTCGAGTCGCGCGGTAATGTTGTCCAGTTCGGCTTGCGCACTGACGATCGAAGCGGCGGGTTTGAGTCTCCCGAGGATGTAGTAACTATGATTGCCGCGGCTCTTGGTCAACTCCGGCGTTATTGCGAGAGGCGCATAGAGTTCCGCGCCTTTTGGAAAGTTGAAATGCTCGGGCATGACACCGACAACCGTGCGCGTGATGCTGTTGATGGTGATCGTCTTGTTGAGAATGTTTGGATCACCGCCGAAGCGTCTTTGCCAGAGACTGTGAGTTATGACCGCGACCGCATCCTTGCCGGGTTGATTCTCTTCCGGCAGAAAATTGCGACCGAGGATCGGCTTTATGCCGGTCGTGTCGAGAAAGTTCGCCGTCACCAGGAAGCCTTGTATGCGCTCCGGGGGATCGATGCCGGTGAGATTTGCACTCCACCAGCGATAGAGTGCGAGTTGTTCAAACGATTGAGACTGAGACTGCCAGTCGAGGTAGTTTGCGACAGTGACTTCGTTATGTAGTACGCCACGGCTGGGAAGTTTGTCCCAGATAGCGACGACGCGATCGAGCTCGGGGAACGGCAGGGGTTTCAGCAGGAGCGCATTGACGGCGCTGAAGATGGCGGTGTTAGCGCCGATGCCGAGGGCGAGAGTGATGACGGCGATGATCGTGAAGCCGGGCCGTCTGAAGAGATTTCTTACTGCGTAACGAACGTCACTTAAGAGACTCTCCATAATCGGCTCCTTTATCAGCCACAAAAAGGCACAAAAAGGCTCAAAAAAGATCAGATATCAGACTCGAGTATTCTGTGCCTTTTGTGCATTTTTGTGGCTAAATACACTGGTGACGTCAACGTAGATTTGGTCCACGTTCGTTAACTAACTCTATTGAGCAACTACAGGGAAATCTGAGCTGTTCGCTCTCGCTCCGGATTCACGATCCAGCCGTCCTCGAGCTGGATGACCCGGTTGCCGTACGACGCATTCGTTTCCGAGTGCGTCACCTGCACGATTGTCGTGCCTTCATCGTTAAGCCGCTTGAACATGTCCATGATCTCTTTGCCCTGGGCCGAGTGGAGATTGCCGGTCGGCTCGTCGGCGAGAATGATCCGCGGATTCGCAACCACCGCGCGCGCGATTCCGACCAGTTGCTGTTGGCCACCAGAGAGCTGAGTCGGGAAGAGATCTTTTTTCCCTACCATCTGAAAGCGATCGAGCGTGTCGCAAACGATCGACTGTCGATCTTTTTTACTAACGTCGCGATAGGAAAGGGGCAGTTCGAGATTTTCGAAAACTGTTTGATCGTCGAGGAGGTGATAGCTTTGGAAAACAAACCCAACGTTCTGATTGCGCAGTGCCGCACGCTTCTTGGAGTCGAGCTTATGGACCGGCACATCGTCGAAGTAATACTCACCGGTCCACGATTGATCGTGCATGCCGAGAATGTGCAACAAGGTCGACTTCCCTGCTCCCGACGGCCCCATGATCGACACAAACTCACCGGGCTTGATGTCAAGATTGATCCGCCGCAAGACATACGTCTTGGTTGGACCATGGGAGAAGGCCTTCTCAACGCCACGCAAACTGATCATTGGATTGCTCCAAAGCCACTCTCAGCCAACTCACGTTTCGCTTCCCGGATCTCGCGACGCTCGGAACCGGCTTCTTCTTCCACGATCAGGCCGTCGAACAAGTGAACGATGCGATCGGCGTGTTGTGCATAGCGCGGATCGTGCGTGACCATGCAGATGGTAGCGCCGGCGCGATGCAATTCGCGCATCAGTTCCATCACTGCTTCACCGTTGGTGGAGTCGAGGTTTCCGGTAGGCTCGTCAGCGAGCAGGATGCTTGGCTGTCCACCGACTGCACGCGCGACCGCGACGCGCTGTTGCTGACCGCCGGACAACTGGCTGGGCAAGTGCTTCGCACGATGCGCCATGCCGACGCGCTCGAGTGCTTCAGTAACGCGTTTCTTGCGCTCGGCCGAGCTCATGCCGCGATAGGTCAACGGCAGTTCAACGTTCTCGTAGACGGTCAGATCGCCAATCAGGTTAAAGCTCTGAAAGATAAACCCGACCTCACGGTTTCTGATTCGGGCGCGCTCGGACAGCGAAAGGTTCTCGACCGGGTGGCTATTGAGGATGTACTTGCCGTCGGTCGGTGTATCCAGCAGTCCGAGAATCGAAAGCAGGGTTGACTTGCCGCATCCCGAAGGACCGGCGATGGAGACGTACTCACCTTGCTTGATATCGAGGTGAATACCGGAGAGTGCGTGTGTTTCAACCTCGTCTGTATAAAAGACTTTCTTCACATCAGACAGGTGAATCAGGGGCTCGGTAGAACTCATTATTCGCTCCTTAACGATTTGTGTACACGATCTTTCTAATTGAACACCGCGAACCGGGCTTCTCTGGCAACTCGTCAAAATCATTTCCCGCAAAGGCGCAAAGCCGCAAAGAAAACTGTTTGTTGTCTCCGGTTCGATCTTTGCGGCTTTGCGCCTTTGCGGGAAACTTCTTATCGAATCCGGATCCGGTTGTAACTGTCCAGTGACGACGTATCAGAAATGATGACCTGTTCGCCTTCGCGCAAGCCTTCGAGTATCTCGATCGTGCTGACCGAGTTGCGCCCGAGCTTGACCGTGCGACGCTCTGCTTCGGTGCCATCAGGACTTAACACAAACATTCCGATAGTCTGTTGCGCCTGACCAAACGCCGGCCGGCCGACCTTCAGGACGTCCTTGAGTCGCTCGAGCTCGATTGTTCCGTCTACACTCAAATCCGGTCGCGCGCTCGCGGGCAACGGACCCGTCAACGCAACGTCGATCTCGAAAGTGCCTTCACGAGCGGCCGGATCGATACGCGAAACCTGTCCCTGGATCAAACCATTGCGCGTGTCGACAGTAACGGGATTGCCCACTCGCATGTCTTTGATTTGCGTTTCGGGAACTCTCAAGACCGCTTTCAACGAATTCGGATCAGCAACGCGCGCGATATTGAATCCCGGTGTCACCTGTTGACCAACCTGCACGGAAACCTGTTGCAGCACGCCGGCAGTTCCCGCTCGCACTTTCAACGCTTCCGCCTGATCGCGTTTTAATTTGGCGAGGGCGCGCAACTGCTGCAGACGAGAAGTCGTCGCGTTTAATTGCGCTTTAACTGATTTGGCATTGACTGCGAGTCGCTCTTGTTCGACTTTGAGCCGGTTCGCGAGGTCCTGAACATTCACACGCGAGATCTTCAACACCAGATCCGCCACCAGACCTTGTTTCGCGAGCACTTCGTCAGCGTCAAGTTGCAACTTGGCCTGACTGTACTGCGCATTGATGGTCGCGATCGCGGCCTTTTGCGTCATCGTGTCGCTTTCGAGTTTAACCTTCAGGTTCTGCTCGTCAGCCTCTGCGGCTTTCACTTGGAAATCAGCGTCCGTCGCCTGTTGCTCCATCTGCGGGTTCGTCAATTCGACGATCACTGTCGATGGATCGACCTCCACACCAGCCTGAAGATTAACTTTCTCGACACGGCCTTCAGCAGGCGCAGGCACCCAGCGAGTTATCTCCGGGACAAGGGTTCCGTTGCCCCGTACGTCGCGAATCATCTCGCCGCGTTTGACGGTTTCGATGACTGCGGTCGAGCGATCGAGGGTTGGGGCCGCAGGCTTCAGCTTAGTGAGGCCATAAGTGATTCCACCGAGGGCCGCCAGACCGACCACGATCATGACGGCATTACGAACCTTCTTCTTGATCTTCGATTTAGGGGGTCGCTTTATATCCATAGCACTTTTACTTCAGAAATTTTTGGAGAGCTGTACTAGCCTTGTTGAGAGAGCGGCGATGCGCGCGCGAAGTGGTTCGGAACGAGCTAGCTAAAACTTCACGCACAACTATACAGTTCTCCACGACGATGCATGTCAAAGCCCGTGCCAACGGTTGCGAAAGAGACTTTTAAGTAGGAGAGTAGCGAAAATAAGGGAATTTCGCCAGTTTCGTGGAGCAGGCTGGACGTGTATTCGGATCTGAGTTCAAAAAATCGAAACGCCCGGTTTCGCTAGCGGGACTCGCCAGTCCCAATATCGAAATCGATGTCCAGGGAAAGTATCCACAGATTCCACGGATGGATTTATAGAAATCTGTGTAATCTGTGGATAACAAACTTTAATTTAGGTCACCACCAGGCGTGCGCTCTCGCTTTTTGCACTTCGACTCCACTGCTCCGATTGGCTTACTGACAAAACTGATCGTGTTAACTTTCCCCGCTTCATTCACTGCCACCGCAATGCCGCGCGCACGATATTCGATTTCCAGCAGTGAACCATTTGGCGATTCGTAAAGTGGTGCAGATTCCTCATCTCCCAGACATTCATCAAAAGCGTATCTGGTGATAATGTAGTCCGGACCAAAATGCTTTATCGCTTCCGCCTCCGACAGATCTTCAGGACTGAGATCGATTCGTGCGACAACACCGGTACGCTTCTCTATTACAACAGTCAGATCGCCGACAAATTCCGCGGCGCCTTTGTACACATACCACACTTCCGGATCCGGATCGTTCGGACTTTGGCCCGCTGGTGTGTCCTGTCTCCGAGGCTCGCCGAGCACGCGCAAAACATCGGCCCGTTTTGATTTGCCGATTGTCAGACCTCTATACGTGCCCGCCTGCCATTCCCTATTACGTTGAACCTGCTTTTGCAGTGGTCCCGAAGACCACTGCAAAGCAAGCATTGACTGCATCAAGACTACTAAAACAAAGCTTTTCATTAGACCCTCAACGTCAACAAGGATTGTTTAGATAATGGTCGGGATCCACCATCTGTCCATTTTGTCGAACACCGAAATGTACGTGAGGCGGTGTGCCACCCGCATTTCCCGTGTTTCCGACAATTCCGATTTGCTGTCGCTGCGTAACCTGAGTTCCTGCAGCCATACCTGCCGGAATACTATTAGCCTGCAAATGGGCGTAACGAGTTTCAGTTCCGCCTGGATGATTGATGATGACCATCCATCCTCCAGCGCCCTGAGTTTGTCCGGCAAATGAAACCGTGCCTTCACGATTCGCAAAGACAGACGACGTATTGAGCGTACCTGCTATATCCAGGCCCTGGTGAGTCCGCCCGCCGTTCCTTGGTGCCCCAAATTCTCCGCGACCGGCCTGGTTAGCACGTAAGTGTCCATCCTGTCCCATAGGATTCTGGGTGAAACCGGCAGTACCTGTAATCGGGTTTACACCACAATTCCCTTGCGGCTGCTGTGCCGGAGGGTTCTGCGGCGGATTCGGGTCTGGATCGGTAGGTACCCTGGGCTCCCTGGGCACAAATGGATCGAAAGGTATCCAGTTGCCAAAACAAATATGATTGGTCTTGCCATCGCCCGCGTAGATGTCGTAGCACACGGGCAGGAGCCCGGTCGGATCCGTGAAATTCACCGGATCGTTTTGCACATACGCATAACGATTGAACGACTGCGGATCACTCAGATCGTAGCTGCCATCATAAGGATCCGCCTGATCAAAGCGCGACCACCAGCGGTTATAACGGCGATGCATGGCTTCATCTGCACCATTGTTATCTCGTTCGTACTTATTGAACCAACGCGTTTGGAAGGCACCGTTGTTGGTCCGGCCGGTGTTGCCGCCCCAGGGATCGAGTTCAATTGTGCTGACAACGGTTCCGGAACTATCCGTGATCCGCTTGCTCTTCACCACCGGATCCTGATGCACCCAGTACACGCCGCCCTGTTGCAGTGCCACCAGCTGCGACCCCTGATATACATAACCACGTTGCCACGTGCCGCTGCCGTTGATTTCCGCAACCACTTGCCCGCCTAACACAGTGCTGCGCAGGTAATAGACGACGGCTCCATTGTCACTCTTCTTACCACGCATCCGATCACCGTCGTAGTACTGCTGCAACAGATAACCGCTGAAGCTTCCGGTTGCTGCCTGGCCGGTACCATCGTAGGTGAAATTCGATCCGCCATCATTGGTCACATTGCCGGCTGCGTCATAGGTCGAGCCGCTCCGCTTGTTGTTTGTAAACGTGGCTGTATACGAAGGGTTTTCTCCGCCCCAACCTTCGCGGAAGGTCATGTTGCCCCACTTATCATATTGATAACCGTGTGAGTAGGGACCGTTTTGGATGAGCGGTACCTGCTCATTGATCGCCAAACGTGCCTCATTACCCGATCGTGAAACAGTTATGCGACCGACGTGATCGTAACCATAGTATCGATCCAGCGTTTCATCATCGAGATTGCGCGCGAAGCCTACGCGTCCGTCGTATTCCCACGTGTAGTTGTATTGCATACGCAACACACCGGGAGTGCTCCACTCTGTCGTTCTCAAACGATTATCGTATTGCACGGAGAGAGTCCGGCCGTTGGCGTAACCAACCTGCTTGGGACCGAAGGCACGATAAGCCATGCTGCTGACATAACTGGAGACACCCGCGTAACCTGAGCCGGAAATATTCGCGAGCCGTCCCACCTTGTCGTAGTTGTATCCGACCTGCGCGCTCCATGGATTAGTAACCGACTTCAGTTGTCCGCCCAGGCCATAGCTATAACTCAATGCGTACGTCCCTGCGAGACCAGTAAAGGTACGTGTCTCGGAAGTCAGTTGTGAATTAGTGTTGTAGACATAACTCACCGAGCCAATTCCATCGGTCATGCTCGTGCGATTGCCGGCAGCGTCATAACCAAAAGAGATATTTGGTGTTGTTGCAACTGAGCCGGAAACGGTGAAGTTAATGTTCGTAACCATATGCCGCGCGTTGTAGACAAAGGCCGTAACCGCACCGCGAGCATCCGTGACCGTTTGCGTCAAGTCGTTATTGAAGTACGTGTAGGTAGTGGTTCCCTGCTCCGGAGTCGTGCGGGTCGCCACTCGTCCATAACCATCATAGGTAAAGCTTCTGGTTTGGCCCTCCATATTGCTGTTCGTGAGCTGATCGCGAATGTTGTAGGTGTAGTTGGTAGTCGAATAGACGGTCTGGTCCCAATTCAACTCCTCAGTTTTGCTCAATCTCCCGAGCACGTCTTTGGTGTAACGCTTGCGACGGCCTTGTTCATCGCGGGCGGTTGTTTGTTCACCCCCGGCACAGCCACAGCCACCGTAGGTGTTCTCGCGTGTCGTGCCGTCCGGGTTGGTAGTCACCAGCGGCCTTCCGTTCCAATCGTAGGTATAAGTCGTCCACACGAAACCAGTTGCCGCATCGTCACCGGAGGCAATCCAACTCCCATTCATTTCGGTTGGATTTGAACGGTCTTTCGTTCTCCCCATCACGTCGTAACTGGTAATAACCGCTGAGTAACCGCCAACGCTACCGGGCATATCGAGCTGAGTAGCGCGGTAACGACCCATACCATCAAAGGCGGTGCCTTCAAAACCTTCGCCCTGGCCGCTTTCGATCGTGCTGTACGCGAAGATAAAGGTGTTAGCCGTAGCATAGACCCACCGCGTGTAAGCGCCGGTGGCCTGGTCCGTAATCTGAGCGCGTCGCGCGGCCGCGTCATAGGTGATCGTTTGGACAGATCCTTTCGGATCCTGCGTACGCGTGATGCCACCAAAGTCGTAGTTGTACTGTGCGTACGAGCTGTAGTTTTCGCCGTCAGTCGTTGTAGTCGGGTAAGCGAACGTGTTGCGATTCACGGCGTCAGAGAAGGCATCTGTGTAACTGGTGGCCGTGACCTGTCCGGAACTGTCTTCGGTCTTGATTACTGAGCCGGTACGATTGTACTTGATGTATTGCGGTGTGACTTTGCTGGAGTTATTAAAGTCAGTCACGTCCCACCGTCCGATCCAGCACAGGTTGCCACGCCCGTAGGAAGTGCCGCTGGCATCGTGTTGTGTTGCCGCTGCAGGAAGTGCTGCCCACGAAGCAGCATCACTCCAGTCGTAGTCGTACCAGACCCTGGATTGCGGCTGATTGGCTCCGTCGTAAACGATCACTTCTCGCAGCAGACCCAACACGCGCCGATCGATGTACGCCTGCTGATTCGCACCACCATCGAAGTAAGTGCTCGTTGTGCGTCGCATTACGGTCGTGCCGTCGGCTGCATACTCTTTTACTTCAGTAGGTAACGCTACCGGGTTGGGCAGGTTATATGACGTGAACGTTGTTTGTATACGACGATGATTACCGGCTTCGTCGTACGTGTGAACGTCAGTTTGTCGAGGGTTTTTCTGATAAGCGAGGTTGGTGTCGTCCTGTGTCCACGTAATCTGGGTGTATTTCTTTCTGACTCCTCCGGACCAGACTTCTGTCTGATATGGCAGTCCATTCGACCATCCTGAGGTGTAGTAGAGCTCTTTGTAAATGCTGCCGTCCGGCGCAGTTTTTTGAGCCGACGAATTGTCAGTGGCGACGCTGTAGGAGGTCACCACTTCCACGTGGTTATTCCAGTTCTCAGCCCACTCGCGCTTTTCAGTAAACCGCGGACACTCGGTCTGGCCAGAACTCGTATCCAGGTTGTAATTCGTATAATTGAGCAGATGGTTGTCGGTCGCATAGCGGTTGATGCGAAACACCTGTGCGAACGAGTTGTTGTAATTGAAGGTGTAGTAGCTGCCGTCATGCAGGTTCACCTGCGTCAGCACAGTCGTGTAGTTGTTGTTTGGACCATTAATGGCCAGGCCACCGCCGAAACCAGGCGCCACATAAACCTGGCCATAAGAGAAGGTGGCCCAATTATGCGTGACGCCGGCCCACGTTTGCCCGATCGATGTCAGGTTGTCGCTGGCGTCGTAGACAAACGTAATCACACGGCTGAGCGTGTCAGTTATCGTCAGCAAGTGACCATTCGTCAGGTTGTAGGTCGCGGAAATATAGTTGCCGTTACGATCTTTGATCTGTGTGCAACGAAATTCGCTGTTGACTGTGACCTGTGTAAAGGTCAATTGAGTACCGTCAGTCGTGCGCACAATAGGCGCGCTGGCATTAGTGGCGTCTAACCGTGCGTAGCTGCTGTCCTGCGACTCGTAAATGTTTGATGAGCCAACCTGCCGCAGTTCGACGCGACCGCCGGATGGTGTGAGCATCATGTACGCGTAGATGCCGGTCTGAGAATTCAAAAACTTCTGTTGCAGGGTCGGCAGACCAAGGCGAAAACCCGGAGCGGGGTTCCCGAGGTCAGCATTAAACTTGATGTACGAACCATCTTTGGTCCATACCAGCGAGTTGTAGGTCAGCGTGAGATTGAGATCCATTCCCGCGCGTCCCAGAAGAGATACGAGAGGCAAACTCCAGTTAAAGTTACGCGAACCAAGAGTGACCTCGGGCTGACCTGTCTCATTTACCGGCCGGCGACGCGCGGTCGAGAAATTCGGATCGCCGGTGGGATAGTAGATAGCTCCACCACCGCCGCCATACGGATCGCAATCCGCGCACGGCAGATTAGCTTCAATCGGCGTTTTCGTCTTTGGCTGTTGCGGCTGCGAGTTGCGCGCTTCGTCGAGATTCGGCATGTTGGTCAACGGCGCGTCAGTTGTGGCTGGCGGAGGTGTGGTGTTGAAAGTTCCGCCTGGTCCAGTGCCGCCACTGCCGATACCGCGCGGCGGCAGTGCCGGTGATTGATTTGGGGAGCCGTGGACCTTAGCGAGTGCGCCGGCCGCGCTCACAACGCCGCCGCTCGATACTTTTCCTGAAAGTGAAACGATCTTTCGTGCGCTGTCTGAAATCGCGCGCACGATCTGTGCGGCATTCGCACCGGGGCGAGAAGTCTTCAGCAAGCCCGCGATGCCGGTAACGATCGGAGCTGCCGCGGAAGTACCGGTCACAGTCCGGTAAGTGCCGTTAATCTGCGTGGTCAGAATGTCTGTACCAGGCGCGGCTACGGTAACCGTGCGCGCACCATAGTTGGACCATGACGCGGGCTGATCGAAGTTGTCAGTACCCGCAACTGTGATCAGATCCTTCAAGCCAAACGAAGCCGGATAGTAAGGATTTGTGTCGAGGTCTTTGCCGCCGTTTCCAGCCGAACAAACTACGACCACGTTGCGTTTGAGGGCACGTTCGATCGCGTCTTTCAGCGCGGCGGATTCGCCGCTCGTGCCCCACGAAAGATTGATGACGTGGGCGCCATGTGTGACCGCGTAATCGATTGCCTGTACCGCATTCGCGACATCTCCGGAGCCGGTGTTGTCCAATACTCGCAGGCTCATCAAACTCGCGCGCCACATCACGCCGGTGATACCCACTGAATTGTTGCCTTCGGCGGCGATGATGCCGGCGACGGCCGTGCCATGTCCTTGCTCGTCTTTGATTTCAGCACTGTTGTTGGTGAAATCCCAGCCGTGCAGATCGTCTTTCGTGCCGGGCCTCGGATTGGTCCACTGATTATTCGCGAGATCCGGATGCGTGAAGTCGATACCGCTGTCGATCACTGCAATCACGGTCGATGCCGATCCGGTCGTCTTGTCCCAGGCAGCACTTGCCTTGATGTCCGAACCAAACTGGCCGCCGTTTTGACCAGTGTTTTGTAGCGCCCACTGTTGATTGAACTGCGGATCGTTAGGCGTCAAATCTTCTTTTGAAATCAGGAAGTTAGGTTCTGCGAATTGGACCTGAGAATTTTGCAGAAGCTGTAACACCACTGCTTGCGCGTCACGTCCGGCAGGTAATTCGAGTTTTTCAAAACCGGAATCACCTTCGAGTTGCTGCTTTCGTTTGACTCCGTGAGTGGCGAGAATCGTTTCCTTATCTTTCTGCGAAACTCCGTCACGGAAACGTACCAGCAGTTCCCCGTCACGATAAAGAGCCGGCGACTGTTCTTGCGTCGAGGCGACCGGTTTACTCAGCGTTCCGCCTGAGACGGCGAAAGGCGTACAAAGTAGGATGATAAGTAGGTAAGAGACATACAACGAAACAAACACACTAATGCGTGATCGAGTGGAAGACATAATTCGAGAGGAACTCCTTATTTTGGGGCGTACCTGTCCACTGGGGCACTTGTCCACACAAGAACGCAGAGATGGACCAGTACGCGCGTTATTTTTAACAAGTTGTAGTTTGTTAAGTGAGGCCTTACAGGAAAGCCTGAACCACTAAACAATTCGGGTTCGGGGACGCCGGACATTAACCGACCTGTCGATTTGTGTCAAGCGGTCCTTAAACTACATACATTTACGGGCCATGGACCACTTGGTCTTATGGTGTGGTGGTCTTTTGAGCGGTGGGTGTGTGAAGACTGAGGCGCGTGCGCATGCGCTGCTGCCACGCACTCTGCTTGCCCTCGCCTTCTTCAATTTGGGACCAGACGCTGGTCAGCGATTCGCCGCCGAGTTGACGCATCTTGACGTACAGTAGCGCCGGCACAATCGCGATCAGTGGGATGACGAAAATATTCAGTAGGTCAAGAATCTGCTGAAAAACCTGCGCGGAAATCGAGTTCTTCTCGACCTTTGATCGTCCTGCCATAAAGCCCACAACGGAACTGACAATAGCCGGGAGTAAGAACTGAAGAATCGCAACGATTATGACGGTTTTCCATGAACGCGATGCAAGCGTGCGCGCGCGTCGCATCGCGGCTTTGCCTTGCAGTCCTTCAATCAGCACGACCGGAGCGTAGAGCGAGTAACGCATCCACAGCACCATACCCGGAATGACCAGCAGGATAACTCCAAGGAGGATTAACAACGTCACCCTGATCATCGTCCTGAGAAACGGACGCCAGCGCTTGCGCAACAGCACAAAAGCCTCGCGCAGCTTCACTGGACGCAAAGGCGCGGCGGTCAGTTGTGTGATTATTATTGCCGTGACTCCGGAGATAACAGCCACGGAAATCGTCGTCGCTACAAACTTCAACAAACTCAGAAACGCGATGACTGAGATCACCACCACCTTGTTGAACAGTCCCACAGGTGGCCAATTCTTGTACCAGAGAAATGCAGCGATCAGCAGCAGACTCGTGATGATCATCGGCACGTGCGCGATCAGGCTGAGCTTGAGAAACTTCGGAAAGTATTCACTGTAGAGAGCAAAAGCGCGACGATACAACGCACCGACGCCTTCGCTCTGCCCGCGAAGTGTACTCGCAAACGCGAATGCAGTAGGCGGTCGCTCCCCGGGATTCTTAGAGAGCGCCGACATCACCACACTCGCAACACGCTTCGGAATCTTGTTGGCACGTTCGCGCAGATCCTGTGGTTTCTGCTCACGATGCGCGCGCATGACAGTCGACGTGTTACCTGCAAATGGCGGATCGCCGGCGAGCATTTGATAGGCAATCACGCCGAGACTGTAAATATCCGATCGCGTATCGACGTAACCGCCGCCACACTGTTCAGGCGACATGTAAAGGGGCGTTCCCATGATGGCGCCGACGCGCGTCAGCGCTGCGGTCTGGTCGACCTTCGTGCTGTGCTGCGTGTGTCTCGCGCCGCCAGTTGTTGCTTGATCGAATAACAGCGTGCCGTCTTCGCCGGCGACGGTGAATGGATCGTGTAATAGCGTTGCAACAGCTTCGCCGTTGCCGGGTCGCATGAGCGTATCCGTCTCGAGGTTAGTGATTGCAGGCGTGGAATCGTCGATGATCGTCGCTGCCGGATCTCCTTCAACGACAGGTGGACTGATTTCACCGACTTTCGCAATGCCGAAGTCAAGCACCTTGACGCGATAACTACCAAGACGATTTGGTTCGAGCCAGATATTGTCAGGCTTCAAGTCGCGATGGATGATGCCTTGCTGGTGCGCTTCATGAACCGCGGAACACACTTGTTCGAGAATATCGGCCACCCATTCGAGCGGGAGACGTTTCTCTTCCGCCAACACATCGCCCAGCGTGCAGCCGTCGAGGTACTCCATCACGAGGTAAGCGACCTTACCCGCCTTCACGTTTGCAAAACCGAAGTCAGTTACATCAACAACGTTTGGATGGCGTAAACGACCGGCCGCGCGCGCCTCGCGCTTGAAGCGCTCAACAAACTCGTTGTTCCGCATGAACTGCGGCGAGATCAGCTTGAGCGCAACATAACGCTCCGTGCCGAGGTGAGTGGCGAGATAGACCGCACCCATCCCGCCTTTTCCCAGCAGATGTTCGAGGCGGTACTTCTCGTCAAGCACCTCTCCAACGTATTCTTCAGCTTCCGACATGAGTGACAATGCTACCGCAGTTATCGGCCACAGATAAACACGAAGTCTGTCTCCATCTGCGACTCCATTCCAATCGGCTGCCCGTCAGGCGGCGGCTGGGCGGGCGTGATATTCATTTTCTTCGGATCGTCCTGGAACAGTTTGATTTGATTGAGCGAATAAAACAGAAATGCACGATGGTTTTCATCAACTGCCAGACGGCTTTGCGACGCCAGCCAGTTCTTGAGTTGGTCCAACTTCAACGAAGCAATAGCGCGGACCTGATTTGAAGCACGCTCACCAGACGCGAGACCCATTAGATCCAACAGGATGATCGAGTTGACGCTGTGTTGTATCTCGCCCGCGTAGCCTGTTGCCACAGGCGCTTTCCACGTAGCGCCAAGTATTCGGTCGATGACTTCAGCCAAGCCCGGATTGCGCGGATCGCGCGCGTGAAATTGGACCAGGCGCGCCGCTCGCTCCTGGTTCAGCAAAAATCCGCTCACGTGATCCGCGACTGCCTCCGCGGGTGCGAGCGCGTCGAATACCGGCGTCGTGCGGAAGCGAAAATCCTCACGCGTGCGCTGGTAACCAGGCGGACGCGGCGGAATCAAACGCAACAACGACTCCGGCACCACGAGCGCTTCGGGCTTGAGCGTTTCGAGCACTGCCGCGAGTGCGCGACGCTGCTCCTCAGGAGAAACGATTTGAGGATTGCGATCCCCTTTACCCTTCAGGCTGAAAGTGTAGTCCTGTCCACCGACTACTTTCGCCGCCGCTTCGACCTGGTAACGGTGATACATATAGATCGGGACCAGAACATCCTCGATGGTTGCAACGGGCGCACCTTCGCGGATGTTGTTCTCACCAAAACGCCTGAGTGCGGCCGCGCGCACCTTCATGACGTTCGACAACTCGTCGATCGCGTTCGTGCCGTTGTCCCACAGATGGGCCACCGAACTCGAGCTGCTGGGCGGGCGTGCATCCTGATCGGTCAGATACATCAGGCCACGAGCAAAGGCTTCGCTTAACGTGCGATCGAGTGCTGCCCCTTCATCAGTGCCCGGGGCGAAGTCCTGGTAGCCATAAGCAATCGCGACTTTGTCCCATTCGCCGATGCCTTTTGCATATGCATCAGACAGATCCGGAACACCGTCGGCGCCGAGTTTTGCGCGTGGCGCCGGATAGTCCATCACTGACGAACGATTGACGGGACTGGCGGCGTAGTTGTGTTGCAAGCCGAGTGTGTGGCCCACTTCGTGCGCCGACAGTTGCCGCAAACGAGCGAGCACCATCTCCATCAGTTTCGGTGAAGTGGTGTTTGTCTTGTCGTAAGGAGCCAGTAAACCTTCTGCGATCAGAAAGTCCTGGCGATCGCGTAACGAGCCGAGTGAAACACGTCCCTGGATTATCTCGCCGGTGCGTGGATCGACAAGCGAGTTGCCGTAGGACCAGCCTCGCGTCGATCGATGCACCCACTGGATGACGTTGTAACGCACGTCCATTGGATCAACATCCGCCGGCATAATCTCGACGCGAAACGCATCCTTGTAACCAATCGCTTCAAACGCCTGGTTCCACCAACGCGCGCCTTCAAGTAGCGCGGAGCGCACCGGTTCGGGTGCGCCACGATCGACGTAATAGACGATCGGCTTCACTGCCTCACTCACGCGCGCACTCGGATCTTTCTTTTGCAAACGATGCCGCGAGATAAAACGCTTCGTTATCTGATCTTCGATCGGCGTCGCGAAGTCCATGTAGGTAATGCCGTAATAACCCGCGCGTGGATCAAAAACTCTCGGCTTGAAACCTGCCGGAGGCAGTTGCACGAATGAGTGACGCTCGCGAACAGTGATCGCTTCCGGCACGGGCACAACTTGCCTGACAAACTGTCCCGCGGGCTCGCCGGTAAAAGTCAGAGTGGTTTCGACTTCTGTGTTTTGCGGAAAGTTTTTCGTGTTTGGCAGATAGAACGCACTGCGCGTCGGATCCAGACGATACGTTCCCTGCTGTGTTCTTTGCAGCGTATTGGTGACCTGATGTACGTCGCGGAGGTAGAAGTTTGTAGCATCAACCAGCACGCGATTGCCTTCTTCAGCGGCAACGTCGAATCCCCACAATGTCGACTCCGCAAACGCATCCTTCACTGCAAGACGTTCGTCGGGATTGTTAGTGATCGCGCGGTAGTTGTAGTTTGGCGCGACCAGCAGCACGCGTGGTCCAGTGCGATCGAAACGCACGATCGCACTGTTACCGAGTTGTCCACGATCGAGGCCGATGTCGTTCGAGCCGATGCCGGCCGGGAGAGATTCGACGTAAAGAAACTCAGTGTTCCACTTGTCGATCTCCAGCCAGACTTTGCCCGCCTTCGTGTCCCAGTAAAACGGGAAGAAGCCGGAAAACTTCTGCATTCCCGCCACTTTTTCTGTCAGCGTTTGTGGCTTCTGCGCACAGATAGGTGAGAAGCAGAGCAGCAGCAACAACAAGCAGAGATGTTTGCTCATATCCGTGTTATCCGTTTAATCCGCGGCTAATGTTTCACTGGTTTTTCCACTCGGGAATTCGGCCCGGCGTCCAGGGCGCACCGGCCGCTTCCAATTGTTTTTCGAGCTTCGCCAGATCGACTTCGATCAACTGTCGCAACTGATTCAGAGTGTTTTCGAAGTCGAGTGCCGCAGCGTTGTATTGAGCGATTTGAGTTTGAGTCGGCCGCGCGATCGACATACGTTGCGCACCCACAACGTAACCGACGCGATCGTTGATCGATGGCAGCGTGTTCATGTTACGTTGTCGCGCCGCACTATCACCATTGAGCGCACGCAGGATCTCGTTCGTTCTCTTATCCAAGGTCGCTGCGTCATCCTGTAAGCGCTGTGGCAACGAAGGCGTTTCGTTAATCGCGCGCTTGATCGCCGCGAGACGAGGCTTGAGCGCGGTCGCGGCTTGCGTGGCTCCGGTAGCAGCACGCTGCAATCGAAGGGCCTTCTGCTGAAATTCCACGAGCGCAGCGTGATCGGAGGTGGACATCGTCTCCTGACCTTCGACGACTACCTGAAACGTTTGCGGTGGTCCAATCGGAGTGACTACACCGTCAACTCGTTTTGCGATCGCTGCCTTGTAAGTTCCGGGCATAACGAGTGGACCTGCCGGTGGTTCGAAATCAGGATCTGCATCGGGTGGTGGCGGCGTGGAGAGAGTGGCTGCCGGATAACGCAGATCCCACGTCAGTCGCTGGATGCCCGCGCCTGCCGGACCGGTAAGTCGTCGCACTACGTTGTCGGAAGCATCAGTGATCGTGACGATGATCGCCGGAGCCTCTTCCTCTTCTTCAGCGCGTAACTCAGCGCGCGTGGGCCAACCGGCCGGCGCGCCTCTCTTTTCCGCTTCGCGCTCACTCTCCTGCCGCTTCTCTTTCTTCGTTTTGAGCGCGTCTTTGAGGTACCAGGTCATCGTGGCGCCATACGGCGGATTCTCAGCAGTGAAGAAACGCTCGCCCTGAGAACTCTTGCCGCGGCCGCCGAGCGGTTGCGATTGGATGTACATCAACGCGTCTTTCACCGGAAACACAGCATCCTGTCGCAGCATTTCGGGTTTGATCGAACGCAGTGGCGTGTAGTTGTCGAGAATGTAGATGCCGCGACCAAAAGTGCCGACGACGAGATCGTTCTCGCGTTTTTGAATGTTCAGATCGCGCACTGCAATCGTCGGCAAACCTCCTTTGAGTTGAATCCACTTCTGTCCACCATCCACTGAGAAGAACAAACCATACTCCGTTCCGGTGAACAACAGGTTCGGATTCACGTGATCTTCCGCCACAGCCCAAACTGGTCCATTCTTCGGCAAATTAGCGCTGAGAGAAGTCCAGGTTCGTCCGGCGTCTGTTGTCTTCAGTAAATACGGTTTGAAGTCGGCGTTCTGGTGATTGTCGAAAGCGACATACGCAGTGTTGGCATCGTGATTCGAAGTGATGATGCGACTGACGTACGACATGTCGGCAACGCCGGGAAACTTCTCGATCTTGCGCCACGTTTTGCCCCCATCTTCGGTGATCTGCAACAAACCATCGTCCGTGCCGACGTAAATCAGACCGTCTTTCTTCTGCGACTCGGCCAGCGCCGAGGCGTTGCCGAAGAATGCCGTTGACGCATTTTTCGCAACTGCATCAATACTCCAAACTCTGCCCATCACGGGCAGCTTGTCGCGATCGAGCGCGCGAGAGAGTTCGCCGCTGATCACCTGCCACGTGTCGCCACGATCGTCGCTGCGATAGAGCTTGTCCGAGGCAATGTAAAGTCGCGTGTGTAAGTGTGGGCTGATAATGAATGGCGTGTCCCAGTTCCAACGCGGCGGATCTTCGTCGCGGCCGGGTTGCGGTTGAATGCCGATGCGCTCGCCGGTGCGTTTGTCGAAGCGAACGATCACGCCGTGCTGTAGCGACGCGTAGATCGTGTTCGGATCTTCCGGATCGACTTGCGAACGAAAACCGTCGCCGCCATTCGTGACAAACCAATCGCTATTAACGATGCCCGAGGCGCTGCGAGTGCGTGATGGACCACCAAAACTGAAGTTGTCCTGAGTACCGCCGTAGACGTTGTAGAAAGGTTTCGCGTTGTCGGTGGTGATGTCGTAGAACTGCGGCACCGGAAGGTTTGGTTTGAAGTCCCAGTTCTGGCCGCGATCGTAACTTTCGTAAATACCACCGTCACAACCGACCAGATAGTGTTCGGTGTTTGCGGGATCGATCCAGATTTCATGATTGTCGACGTGCTTGTTCTTCTCACCGAGGCGACGCATCGTGCGGCCGCCATCGTCCGACACCATCAGCAGAACGTTCATGACATAGATGCGATCGACGTCTTTTGGATCGGCGACTATGCGTGCGTAGTACATCGCGGTCGCATCAAATTCATTGCGTCGTTCCCAGCTGCCGCCACGATCGCTCGAGCGAAAGATTCCACCTTTGCGATCCGCAGCCTCGACCGTCGCGTAGATCACGTTCGAGTCCACCGGCGAGATGGCGAGGCCGATCCGCCCGAGCTCAACAGTGGGCAAGCCTGCGCGCAACTTGTTCCAGGTCACACCAGCGTCTGTCGATTTGTAGAGCGCGCTTTCCGGACCACCGTTTATCAGTGTCCAAATATGCCGGCGACGTTGATACGAAGCGCAGTAAATCGTGTTGGGATCGTTTTGATCGATCACGATGTCAGTGACGCCGGTGTTCTCGCTGATGTTGAGAATGTTCTTCCAGGTCTTACCGCCGTCACTCGTTTTAAACAGGCCACGCTCACCACCGGATCCCCACAGCGGACCTTGTGCAGCAACGTAGACGATGTTTGAGTCTTTAGGATCGATCGCGATGCGGCCGATGTGCTCGGAAGTTTTGAGCCCAACGTTTCTCCACGTCCGGCCACCGTCATCGGATTTGTAAACACCGTTGCCGTAGGAGACGCTGCGTTGGCTGTTGTTCTCCCCAGTACCGACCCAAACTGTCAGTGGGTTCTTCGAATCGAGGGTGATGGCGCCGATAGAATAAGAGCCTTCGTTATCAAATACAGGGGTCCATGTGATGCCCGCGTTGACTGTCTTCCACACGCCGCCCGATGCAACCGCGACGTAGTATCGCGAAACGTTGGTGGGATCAACTGCAAACCCGACCACGCGCCCGGAAGTAAAAGCTGGACCAATCGAACGCAGTCGCAGGCCATTGAATGTCGGTGTCGAAAACGGATCGCGCGGCGTCGGCGATACTTCGGGGGTCGGCGTTGGACTCGGACTAACAGCGGGAGTTGGAGACGGCGATGCTGGTGGTCTCGGAGGTTCCTGTGCAACTACGCTGAGCGGCAGTAGTAAGAACAGAGAGATCACGGTCAGTGCGCACGAAGACAGTCTCATAGACGATTTCCTCTTGGTTTTGAATAAAGATGGAGCTTTAGACCGTACGGCGGGGCAGAGCCACGCCTCACATCAGACGGCATAGCCGAAGCGATCGATGTTCGTCAACAACAGACAGAGCTTAACACGGATTACACAGATAAATGTTCGCGCAGGAACGCAATCGTCCGCTGCCACGCGTCGGCGGAAGCTTCAGTGTTGTAGACTTCGGGCCGCGTGTCGTTGAAGAAAGCGTGATCGGCGTCCTTGTAGATCTTCATATCAACCTGCTTGCCGAGATCTTTCAACTGCCGTTCGAGATCGTGGACTACCGCAGGCGGGACGGAACGATCTTTCTCCGCGTAGTTACCGAGCACGGGTGCGTGCAGGTTCGGCAGATCCGGTTTCACTTTTGGATGTATGCCGTAAAAGACCACGCACGCGCCGATCTTCGAATTCTTTGTCGCTGCGTACAGCGCGAGTGCGCCGCCCATGCAGAAACCAATGATACCGACCTTCTTGCTGGTAGTTGAGTCTTGAGTTTCGAGGTAATCAACCGCCGCGCTGAGATCTCGTTCTGCTTCGTCGATGCGCAGCGCCATCATCAACTTGCCGGCTTCGTCGGGAGACTTCGCTGACTTGCCGTGATACATGTCGGGTGCGAGCGCCACGAAGCCCTCGGCTGCGAATCGATCGCAAACGTCTTTGATGTGATCGACGAGTCCCCACCACTCCTGAAGTACGATTACACCTGGACCACTGCCCTGCTCGGGTACAGCCAGATACCCGCCGGTCGTGCCGCCGGCAAACGGAAATTGGACCATTTCTCCCATGTGTTCTCCTCTATTCTGTGTCCGACCGCCGGCGATCGAGCAGCACGCCGTCCCAGCGATTCATGACGTCCAGATGAATGTCAAACTGATCGATCACGCGCATGGTGATGTGATTAATCATGTCGTCGAGATTTTGCGGGTGGTTGTAGAACGCGGGCACGGGCGGCAGGATGATTACACCCATACGCGCCAGTTTCAACATGTTCTCCAGGTGTATTTCGCTGAACGGCGACTCGCGCACCACGAGGACGAGTTTGCGTCGCTCTTTAAGAATCACATCTGCGGCACGATGTATCAGGTTATCGCCGAGGCCATGCGCGATGGCAGCGAGCGTGCGCATGCTGCACGGCGCGATGACCATCCCGAGAGTGACGAACGAACCGCTGGAAATCGCAGCTCCTTGCGCACCGACACCGTAACTCTGCGTCGCGAGACTTTGTACGTACTTGAGTGAATGTGGGGTTTCATGAGTGAGCGTGCGCGCCGCCCACTTACTTACGACCAGATGTGTCTCCACTCCCGACCCATGCAGCATCTGCAGTAAGCGCACACCAAAGATCGTTCCGGTCGCGCCGGTGATGCCAACGATAAGGCGAGTGGATTTTTCCGCTTGCATGCGGATTTATTGTCTATGAAGTGTGCGGCTCTCGCAAGGAAGGAGAAGTGAGTTCTCCTACGCAGTCGCAGCCGTATCACCGCCGTACGCCTTGCGACTCACAATGCTTCACTCAAAGCGCCAAAGGCGCGATATATGATAGCCAGGGGCAAGCGCGAAGCGCAGCGGAGCGGAGCGCGTCGCCCCTGGTTGCGAAAGCCACCAAAGTGTCAAGGCCTGAAAGGCCGAGATATACGCGATCGTATGACGCCCTTTCAGGGCTCCTTCGCAATTTGGGATGTTTATCCAGGGGCGACGTCCCGACAAGTCGGGACTTGCCCCTGGCTCTCATATCTCGCGCCTTTGGCGCTCGGTTTCAGTAAAGCCTGGGCCAATGTGCATTGGAACGACTAACACTGTTCCGAGGTACTCTGCTTGCTTAAATAGGACCAACGGGAGGCAGGACCAATGATTAGAAAGTTGAAATCAGGTAAATACCGTCTTTATTCCCGCAAGACAGATGCGAAGACCGGCAAGCGCAGGAATCTCGGAACGTTCGATACGAGGGAAGCAGCCGAGAAGCATGAACGCGCGGTCCAATATTTCAAGCGGAGGTAAGCTATGGCGAGATACGGCAAGAAGGCGCAGGACAAAGTCGAGAAGGCGATGCACGAGCGCAAACATGGAACGCTCAAAAGCGGCAAGTCCGGTAAGAAAGTAACCAGCAAGAAACAAGCGATCGCTATCGGCTTGTCCGAAGCACGAGAGGCAGGAGCAAAGGTTCCGAAGAAAGGATCTAAGAAGTCTTCCAAGAAGTCGTCGAAGAAATCATCAAAGAAGCGGTCTTCGAAGAAATCTTCTTCAAAGAAGAAATAAAAGCCGGGCGCGAAATGCACCCGGCCTTTTAGAACAATCGACGCTTTTAACTAAGCTTGAACGGTCGTGTACTTGTCGATCATTTTCGTGATCGATTCTTTACTCGTCGCGCCGACTACGCGCTCGACTTCTTTTCCGTCGCGGAAAAGAATCAACGTCGGAATACCTTTAATGCCGTAGCGTTGTGCAGTCGAAGGGTTGTCGTCCACATTCAACTTCACCACACCCGCAGTCTCACCATACTGCTCCGCCACTGCGGCTACTGTCGGAGCCAACATACGGCAAGGGGCACACCATTCCGCCCAAAAATCCACCAGCACCGGTTTGCCTGCGCCCAAAACATCGTTCTCAAACGAGCTATCGCTCACTTCTTTCACAAATTCACTCATTGTATTCGCTCCTAGGTATAATCTTTCGAAACTTATTGCCCCTCGCCTTCGAGGAAATTCTTTAACAACCGTGCCCGTGAGGGATGGCGCAGCTTGCGCAACGCCTTCGCTTCAATTTGGCGAATGCGTTCGCGAGTCACGTTGAAGTTCTGGCCCACTTCTTCAAGTGTGCGCTCGTGGCCGCCGTTGTCGAGTCCGAAACGCAGCCTGATCACGCGCTCTTCACGCGGGCTCAACGTCTGCAACACATCACCAGCGATCTCGCGCAGGTTTGAAGTGATGACACGTGCCGCCGGGCTCTCACTCGACTTATCTTCAATCAGGTCGCCTAGCTGCGAGTCGCCGTTTTCACCAATCGGCGTCTCCAGCGAAATCGGATCCTGCATCAGCTTGCGAGCCTTGCGGACCTTGTCGACTGAAGTATCCATCTTCTTCGCAATCTCTTCAGTCGTCGGTTCGCGGCCCAGTTCACGCACCAGCTCACGCGAAGTGTTCTTGAGCTTGTTAATCACTTCGATCATGTGAACCGGAATACGGATGGTGCGCGCCTGGTCGGCGATAGCACGCGTGATTGCCTGGCGAATCCACCACGTCGCGTAAGTTGAAAACTTGTAACCACGCCGCCAGTCAAACTTATCAACGCCCTTCATCAATCCGAGATTGCCTTCCTGAATCAGATCCAGGAATTGCAGACCACGATTCTGATACTTCTTCGCAATCGAAACCACCAGACGCAGGTTGGCTTCAGTCAACTCATGCTTCGCCTGCGCGGTTTGGGCTTCGCTGACCGCAATCATCTGATGCGAACGTTTGATCTCCAGCGCTGTCAGGTGATGCTCAGTTTCGATCTCCTTCAAACGCTTGCGAGCAGTCGCAACATGTTTTCGATATTCCTTCGCCTTGTCCGCCTTCAGGCCTTTACGCTTGAGTTTCTCTGTATAACCCTCGATCTCGCGTTCGAGATTTCGAGTTTCCTTGTAAACGGCGCCGATGGCGGAGATGAGCCGCTGGCGAGCTGCCTCTTTCAGATGCAGACTTCTGATTTCCGTCGCAATCTCGAGTCTGGTGCGAGCGAGCTTGCGCCGCAAACGCAACAGTTTCTTCGAGCGCTTGCCACGCGCCACTCTAAACTCCTCGGCGTATTTATCAAACTCCTTGAGGCCACGCTTGTAGAGTTGTTCGATGTTGTTTAGACCTTCAATGGTCCACTGCAAATACTCTTCACTACGGTCTTCGTGTTCTTCCGTCTCCATTTGATCGGAGAAGGCCACTACGTCGCGGATGTTGAGCGTACCGGAAGCGAGTTCGTTGCCGATGCGGAAGAGTTCAACAACAGCGATTGGCGAGCGTGCGATTGCTTTTTCAGCACGCTTCTGCCCGCGCTCGATCCGCTTCGCGATCGACACTTCCTGCTCACGCGTCAGCAAAGGCACTACGCCCATCTCGCGCATGTAAACGCGGATGGGATCCGACGTCTTATCCATCTCGCCGGCCGAGAGGTCGAGTTCGACTTCTTCATTCATACTTTCGTCGGACTCAACCACAGACGAGGACTCCTCGATCAAAGGCTCCTCGATCTCGGTCTCACCACTGGTCGCTCTTTCGAGCGTTTGCAGCACTTCATCGATATCTTCTATCGACACGGCGTCGTCGGTCAGTTCCTCGCTGAGGTTGACAAACTCGCCCTTCACCGAATTCATGAGCTCGATACCGCTTTGATCTTTTTCAAGCCTGGACAAAATTAACTTCCTTTCTCGCGGTTTTATTTACGCAATTCGGAGGGTGCACGTCCTCCGTTCTTCGCCCCTGCGCGCAACTGGGGCAAAGTTACCTGCTTCTGGTCGAATTGCCTCTTCTTCCCATTCTTCTCTATAGTTTTCGATGCTATAGCAGCGCCGCAGGGTTTCAAACGTCTTACGACATCGTCAATTGTTATGTTTTGCAACACTCTCTCGACGGCTGAGTCGACTTCCAACAGCACGTCGCCTAAAACAGTCTCAATATTCACGCCCACCGGACAATCACGACTCGGAGGTTGCCGGTGTAGCGAAAAGACGCCTCGGCACTCGAGTGCCTGATAGACATCGAGCAAGGTCGTTTTAGCGGGATCGCCCGCAAGCCTGGAGCCACCCAGCGAACCGGTTTGAGACACGACTAGTCCCGCCTCGGCGAGCTTCTTCAACATGCGCCGGATGACGACTGGATTAGTGTTGATGCTTTCTGCAACCTGTTCAGATTTAAGGGGTTCTTCGCCCGACCAGGCCATTAAACTCAGTACATGTACCGCAACCGCAAACCTGCTGTTTGTCGACATATCAAATACTTTGGGGACTTCGGGGCCGCCTTTTTGTAACCATTATAGTTACAAATTTAATTTTGTCAAATGTATTGTTTTAGGGGAGTTACGGGAGTTTCTCTGCGGTCTCTGCGTACCTCTGCGGGCTCTGCGTTGGAAATAACCTTTAACGCAGAGTTCGCGGAGGTACGCAGAGACCGCAGAGAAAAGCTTATACGGCGGGGGCTTTGATTTCCTGTATGAGGGTGAAAAGGGTGTCGATGTCGACCGGTTTGGGGACGAGGGCCAGGTAACCAACTGCGAGGGCGCGCTCGCGATCCTCTTCGCTGGCATAGCCCGAGATGGCGATGGCCGGAACGTCAGCCAGTTCGGGCAGCATTCGCAGTTGATCGAGCAACTGGTAACCGTCAACATCAGGCATGCCGATGTCAGAAACGATGAGATTCGGACGTTTGGTAGCCGCGCTCTGTAACGCCTCGGCAGCAGAAGCGGCCGTAGTAACGGTCGCGCCTTCACGCCGAAAGAGCGTGCTCAACAACAGGAGCGTATCGGGTGAGTCTTCAACGATCAAAACGTCTAGACCTTGCAGTGAGTGAACTTTCTCATCTACTGTCTCCGGCACAACTTTCCCCGTTGGCGCTGATTCAACTCTCAACGTGAAACTCGCTCCGTGACCCACTCCCTCCGACTGCGCCTGGAGCCGTCCACCGTGCATCTTCGCAAGTGCATCCGCGATCGCGAGACCGAGTCCCAGCCCACCATGACGTCTCGAAGTCGATCCATCCGCCTGACGAAAACGATCAAAAACATGTGGCAGAAACTCAGGCTCGATGCCGATGCCGGTGTCGATGACGGTGAAATACGCCTGTGTTCCATCTAATCCTGTAGTTACCGTTACCTTGCCACCCGGATCAGTAAACTTGATCGCGTTCGAAACCATGTTCCACGCGATCTGCTGCAATCGCACCGGTTCACCCATGACGATCAAATTCGCTGGGTACAACGCCAACAACAGTTCGATATTGCGAGCAGCAGCCGAAGTTCGCACCGTATCGATCGCCGCTTTCACCGCTACGTTCAAGTCAGTGGGCTTGGGTTCGAAATGTAGTTTTCCGGTAGCGATTCGAGAAGTATCGAGCAAGTCGTCAATTAGTCGTGACTGTAACCACGCATTACGCTCGATCGCATCCAGTGCCTGGGAGACACTCTTCTCATCAAGCGCGCCGCTGCGCAATAACTTGATCCATCCGACTACGGGCGTCAGCGGTGTTCGCAGTTCGTGAGATAAAGTAGCGAGGAAAACATCCTTCGCTCGGTTCGCGTCAGCCAGCTCGACATTAACCCGCTTCAGCTCCGCCGTTCGCTCTTCGATTCGTCTTTCGAGGTCCAGATTCAACTGTTGCAAATCAGCGCGCGCCTTCTGTTCCGCGAGCATCAGTCGCCGGTGTTCCACGCCACGGCGAATCGTATGCTTCATGGTTTCAATGTCACACGGTTTGATGAGGTAATCGTAAGCGCCTTCCTGTAATGCGGCGATGGCTGACTCGACGGAAGCAAACCCGGTAAGAACTACAGAGATCGTCAACGGCGCTTCTTGCCTGATCCGGTTGAGGACAGAGATACCGTCGCCACCTTCCATGTGCAAGTCAGTGAGTACCAGATCGTAATCGGCTTTGCTGAGGAGATCGATGGCTTCGTCTCCGCTCGAAGCGGTGTCGACGATGTAGCCTTCCCTTTCGAAAATCGCTGCGGTGGTGATGCGCAGGCTCTCTTCGTCATCGACGACAAGCAGGCGTGCTTCCTTGAAAAATGGAGCGAAAGCGCCGGCATCGTTCAGCGGCGCATTGTTCCCCGACTGATCAAATGATTGACTCATTTTGTCGCTAACTTCGACTGGCTCTCCTGATCTTCGAGAATCGGCGACTCAACCTGAAGCACGATACTGAAAACCGTACCGCGCCCGATTTCACTGCTTACTTCGATGCGCCCGCCGTGCTGCCGAACGATGTCCTGCGTCACCCATAATCCCAGTCCTGTCCCCTTCTTACCGGTCGAAAAGAACGGATCGAAGATACGAGCCAGATCGTCTTCGGCAATCCCTACCCCGCTATCGCTGAGTTGAACCAGAATCGACGGCTGCAAAGCCTGCTCGTAACGGGAAGTGGAAATCACGATCTCACCCTCCCCTTTGATCGCCTGTTGCGCGTTGATGATGAGATTGAGAAACACCTGTCGCAACTGATCGGCGCGAGCGCGAATGCGCGGCAACGACTCGTCGAACGACTTCGTGATCCGGATGCGCAGTTGATGCATCTTCTTTTCCATCAGGACGAGCGTCTCTTCGAGCAGTTGATTGATGTCAACCCAATCGACTTCACCGGGCCGTCGCGCAAACCCGAGCATCTGCCGGATGATATGCGATACACGCTCAGTCTCTTTTCTCGCAATCTCGAGGAAACGTGAATTCTTGTCGCCTTCGCCGTTCACTTGCATCAGGTAAAGCGCGTTCTTGATCGCTTCGAGCGGGTTATTCACTTCGTGAGCGATCGATGCAGCGAGACGTCCGACCGCCGCCAGCTTTTCTGATTCGAACAACTGTTGTTCGACGCGGCGACGCTCTAGTTCGCGAATCTCAGTCAGGTCGTGAAGAATCGAAACCACCGCGGTGACCTGTCCCGTCATATCCAACACTTCGCGCGCCGTGATCTCCATCGGCAGCGATTGGCCGCTCTCCGGATCGATCAACTCAATCTCAGCCTGGCGGCCTGTTTCCGAAGCCGATGCAAGCGCTGAGATAAAGGAAGTGAGTTTCACTGCATTCGCGCGCACCGCACCAGCGGCCGATGATTTGAACGATTCGTTCTCCTGAAACAACAACTCCGCGCGCCGGTTGAACAAGATAAAGTTGCCGGCCGAGTCGCACACCACGATCGGATGACCCACGTTCTCAATGATCAAATCGAGACGATCGCGCTCCCGACGCGATTCAGATTCGGCATGTTGCAGCTTGACGAAGTTGTGCGCGAGTTCCTCGTTTGCTTCACGCAGGTCAGTGACGTCGCGGAAGATTGAGACCAGACCGAGTGGCTCACCGCGCGCGTTTGTGGCCGGAGTTGAGATTACTTCGAAGTGAATATCCGAACCCTCAATCGGATCGACGAGTGTGATGTCGCGCTGGATGACTTCTGACGACGAGACGGTGGCGCTCGAGAGATATGCCGAGAACAGCAGGTCGTTCATCTTCAGCGCGCGTCGTTTACCTTCGCCGGCATTGGCCGAGCCGCTGAAGAGTTCTTCAGCGCGTCGATTTTGCAGCAGTATTTCATTGTCGAGATCGGTGAGCACGATCGGGTCCGCAACCGACTTCATGATCGACTCGATCCACTGTCGCTCACGCTGGAGCTTTGTGACCGTGTTGATGAGTCGTTCCTGGTGAGTCGCAAGAGAAGCGACGATACCGATGCGTTCAGCGAATCGTTTGATTATAGTCAGCGAGTCAGGATGAATTTTATCGCGATTTGCGCCGACGTAGAGCACGCCCAGGCGCGCGCCGGGCTCGAAGGTCCAGTAGTGATTACGCGATCTGTTTTCGCGACCGGTTTTTGGTGAGATTTCTGAGATCCCAAACAGAGGAACCGCCAGCACGTCTTCCTGCCACTGCATGTTCGCGAAGAGACTTCGAGATGATTCGTCCTCGTCCATCGCGATCCATAGCGGCTGTGCGTCGTGAATCACACGCACACAAGCAGCACCCGAATCCAGCGGCATCTCGATCCGAGTCGTCGATGGATCTACGTCAAAGCCGAGGGCGGCACGCACCCGCAGCTCAGCGTCTCGTTCATTGATGATGGCGATTGCTGCCTGGCGATGGCCGAAGTTGGTCGTGATCGCTTCGAGGGCTAGGAGTAGTCGTTCGTGAAGCTTGGGTGTGGCCAGCATCTGCGTCGTAGTCTCGATAAAGACGTCGTACTGACGCAGGTGCGGAGCAACCCGCTCCGAATCCGAAATGGAAGGCGCAGTGTGTACAGCTAATTCTGCGGGAACTTCTCCCATAATCTTATTGCCAATTTACGATTGCCGATTGCCGATTTTTGCCAATTGGCAATCGGCAATGGTTTTTATTTCTTCTCCACCTCGACCGTTGTGACGCGCCGGCGCGTCTCCGTCTCTACTCCCTCAACTCCAGGCGTGAGTGTCGGTCGGGATACCACAGGCGTTAATCCGACGGCTTCGGCGTACTTCAGGTATGTATCGATCGAGGCAACCACTACACGGGCTTCGATTGTGATCAAGTCAATCCCTACCAGTGAGATTCTTACCCACGCATCGATGACGATACCCTTGTCGAGAACGCGATCAAGGACGTCTATTAGACTAGTACCGCCTGGTGTTCTTTCGACAGCCATTTGCTTCGGTTCCTTTGTTTATAAGTTTGGAAAATCGAGCATACTGCGCGAGGGACTGACCTCCTTTACCCACCGATTACACAGATTCTTCAAATCAATCTGTGCAATCTGTGGACGCGAAACTTACCGGTTGCGACGTTTGGCTTTCGCCTTACGCTCACCTTTCTGTTCAAGAGTGGCGGCAGCCAAACCTGCGGCTGCGAGTTTTCTGATTTCCAGCTCCAGTTCCGAAAGCCGTTCACGTAGTTCCAGGTTCTCGGCTTCGGCGCGTTCGGCGCGGGTCGTCAGGTTCGTGTCGTAACGCCACCAGTTCAATCCAATCTGCTCTGCTTTATCGATTGAACAAACGAGCAGACGTATCTGCAACGTCAACAGTTCCACGTTGGCCAGCGACACTTTGATGTCGCCGGCGATCACCAGTCCTTTGTCAAGAATACGGTCGAGTACATCAACCAGGCCCGGGGGACGGGCTGTAATTAGGGTAGACCGCTCGCTGGACACTTTCGCCCTCCAATATCAGGGGGCGGCTTTACTCAAAAAGCTTGGATGGCCGCCACCATCGTATGACTCCGAGCTAGACTGCTAACTGCTAAATCAAACGCCCGATTGGACCGAGATCGAGATTGAGATCTTCGTCGCTTAATCCGAACTGAGTTTTCAATTCCTGGAGCCTCGCCTCCAACTTCATAAGAGCCAGCCCCAATTCTTCGATCTGTTCAGGTGAGAGATCCCCGCCCTCCATGCGGCGAACCGCCTGTTTTTCCAACAGACGGCGGATGAACTCAATCAAAGTAAGTACAAGCTTGGCCAGACCCTGTTCGACGCTTTGCGCATCGATATTAATGCGCGACGGTAAAGTGTCGGTGACGCAACGAAGCTGTTCGACAAACTCCTCCGCGTGCGCCGTTTCGATTTCCGGCTCAGCCGTTAGGGGATTTTCGGGGGAAAGCTCCATCAGCTTACTCCGAACTGTGTTTTAAACTCAAGCTCAATGTTTGCAAAACTATACGGCGGCCACGGCCCGCTGAAAAGGAAGTGCAGTTCCTGTCGATTTTTACTGGCTGCGGTCATTTTCTCTCTATACTGTGGAATTTTGTCACGTTCGACGAGATGAGCCGCGGCGAGCACGAGCTTCTCGGACGGACGCATTGTGACCTGTTCGTCGCGAACCAGGCCCTCAACCTGCTCGCGCAACCAGATTTCGATTTCACTTGCTTCGATTGTCTTTTGCTTGGTGCCTAGCAGTTCTCGTCGCTTCTCCTCCAGAAATGACGTTCCGCTCGTGATTTCATCGCGGACCTGGGTTCTGTCCTCGTCCGATAGTTCCCGGATGATCTTCACGCTCATTTCGACGCAGCCGCGAACATGCGCGAATCTTGTCTGCAACGCAGGCTTGCGGGCGGATATGTAACTTCTGAGTTGTTGCTCGGTGACGAGTGTGCCAAATCGAAATGGCAAAGGCGTCGTGCGATCGAGAACACTGCGCACGACAGCCGCATGATCGAGAGCGTTTTCACGCGTCACTGCCACCGTATCCGCGTTGAAATCAGTTATGAGAACGGCAAGTTCGTCTATTTGCAGCGATCGCACCGCGGCGCCTGAAATGCCACGCGTCGTTGCGTCAAACGCATCAAGATCCTCGACGAGGCAGTAAGCGTATAACTTCATTCGGTTTGCCGCTTGCGCAAGACTTCATGGGCCGTCTCTACTGAACTGACAAGTACGTTCAAGCCGATAAAGATCAGATCGATATCAGCCACTGAGATCGTGATTTCGCCGGCGATAACGAGACCGCGACTGAGTACGTGATCGAGTGTTTCGAGCAGCGAGAGCTCGTGGCTTTCCCATTCCTCGCTGACGATTATTTGGTCAAATGACGAACTCATAACTCTATGAAGTTGTAGACCGGCCACGGGCCAGTTAATTCCAGACGAACACCTGCCGCTTGATGCTCGCGCGCCAGTAGTTCCGCCGCATCACGAAACTCTTCAAACTCGGATCGCTGCACGAGAAAAGCAAACTTCGCTTTCAGTTCGCCGTGCTCTGTTGTTTCCACTTTGAGAATGCGTAAGCGACGCGCCTCGTCAGTTTGCGCTTTCAGTTTCTCCTCAACTTGATCGACGATGCGGTTCACTGCCGCGCGTGCTTCATCAACTTTCAGTGTCTCAATCTTTTTCTGCATTAGATACGACTGGCCCGGCGGCGCTTGTTGGGCACGCTCGACCAGATCTCTTAATACCGGACTCACGGAGGTGATGCTCGACAGTAACACAGCGCGATCGCAGTAAACGTTGACACCCCACTCTTCGCGCCCGCGTAGGTGTTCGATGATCTCCTCAAACTCCCTGCCCTTTTCGGTGAGCATCTGCTCGATACCACTGCGCTCGAGATAGATCGTTCCGAAACGCAAGGGAATCACACTCGCGCGTTTCGCAACGTATTCAACGACTGTCTCGTGACGCATTGCGCGAATGGCGGTCCAGGTCGCGTCGGTCAGGTGTTCGGCGAGACTCTCTTCGCTGTACGTTTCCTGCGGCACCTGGCTAACGAGTGCTGCCAGTTTATTTACTACGACCCACTCGAGCTTCGCATTTTCCTCAATGGCGGCGGGCAGCGAGTCAACGGGCAGTTGTGTGACCGCAGCAGTTTCCGCGATGCAATAGACGTAAAAGCTCATTCGAACCTATTTTTCACGCAAAGCGCGCAAAGAGCAAAACAAGAGGCGCAAAGTTTTTCTTAGCGGGCTTTTCTTTGCGTCTTTGCGCCTTTGCGTGAAATCTCTTCCCACGCGTCAAAATGTTCCCGCAATCCCTCCGCTCCCCTGATCTCATGCGGCTGTTGCGGCGCCATAAATAACTCCGCCGATCGACGTCGAAACTTCGTCTGAAACTCTCCAATCACCTCGTCCTGCATCGCGCGTCTCGCTTTGCAGAACCGGCACTTCTCAACCGGCACAACGCCATTGATCAAAAGTTTACGCAACGGCACATTCAATTTCTCAAGCGACTTCGCAAGATCCACCGTCTCTTCGAGACTCATGCGCTCCGGAATCGCCACCCCTACAAACTCACATCGCTCCGCATCCGTCAGCAGCGCCAGCACCTTCTTGATACTTTTCGACAACGCCACGAGCTCTTCCGCAACCTGGTCGGCACGCATTACGTCTTTGTACTTCAACAACAACTTCATGAACGTCCGGATCCAGGAGAGCGCAACTTGCGGCAACTCCAGGAACCGGATCAGATGGCCCGTAGGCGCCGTGTCGAGAACGATCGTGTGATAGCGTTCGGAGTCGAGCAAGTCGCTGATTGTTCCGAGCGCTGCGATCTCGTCAATGCCCGGCGGCGTGAGTTCAACCAACTCGCGCATCGCTTCACGATCAAACTTGATCTCCATTCGCGATCCACCCGACAACGATGCGAAGAGTTCATCAGTCCATGTTCGATAGCGCGTCTTTAAATCTTCAAACCACTTCCCCGGATCGATCTCCATTCCATCGAGATTCTCAATACCGGCAATGCCGTGCTTCGACTCTCCGATCTCTTCGTCGAAACTATCGGACAGCGAGTGCGCCGGATCAGTCGAGAACACCAAAACTTTTTGCTTTGGATTCGCCTGCGCGAATGCGAGCGCGAACGCCGCGGCGGCAGTAGTCTTACCAACCCCACCTTTGCCGCCAAAAATCACGATCTTGCGCGACTCAATTCTGATTGTCATCCCAAATCAACTTCCCGATCTTTTTGAGCTCATCAACACCTCGCACTTCCTTCGCCATCAACGGCACCTGATGAAATTTCAATCCCTGAAACTCACTCTCAATCTCCTTCAACCACGGCTGCTGACTCCGCACGCGCGCATGACAATACGGACAATCATCATGCTCCTGCTCAACTCGATTCACGATCAGATCGCGCACCGGTACGCCCTGCTCGCGCAACAACTCTAGATACCGCTGCGTCTCGCGCACTGCCATCGCTTCCGGGATCGTCACGAGCGTGAAACTGGTCTGCTCCGAATCGTGAAGCAGCTTCCGCACGGCTGCGATGCGCTCGTTGAGATCGCGCAGGAAAATATCAACTTCATCAGCAACCGGCTTGCGACGCGCAAAGTGGGCCACAATGTAACGATGCTTGTCGCCCATCAAATCGAGCGTCTTCACGATGCGTGCAAAAACTTCCGGCAGTCGCAGCAAACGTGAAGTGTGACCTGACGGAGCAGTGTCAACAATGATATGAGCGTACTTACCCTCGCGGTCCAACTCACTCAACTCAAACAACGACATCACCTCATCGAGTCCGGGCAAAGAAAGACTCAACAACTGATTGATGTCCTCTTCGTCGAGCAGCGTGCCGCGCTCCGCAATTTCCGCAAGCACTTTGCCGTGAGCTTCACGAAACCTCTCCAACGCGAGACTCGCATCCATCTCGTAAGCAAACAACCGCGCCCCGCGAAGTTGTTTCACTTCCACGAGCCGATTGCCGATCTTCACTTCGAGACTATCCGACAGCGAGTGCGCCGGATCGGTGGAGAAAAGAAGAATCGATTCGTTGTGCTTTAGTTTGTTGAGGAGAAAGAGAGCAGTCGCGGCTGCAGCGGTCGTCTTGCCGACGCCACCTTTACCACCGAAGAAAATGTAGCGCAGCAAAGACATTTCTCACGCAAAGGCGCAAAGACGCAAAGAAAGATTTGTATACCTTTGCGTCTTTGCGCCTTTGCGTGAGAAATCCTGTTCAGCTATCGTGCTCGTCGCCGCCGACCTCGATTACGAAACTCGACGAGTCAGCAGTGTGAATCGCCTCGTGCATCAGACCAAGCTGTCGCTTCTTTATTTCACGCAGACGAGCAAACAGCTCCGCTTCGCGTTCCTGAAATTCCTCTTCGGAAATCTCGTCGAGCTCGCGACGCATCTCCAGCTCGAGCAACTGCTCTTTGATGACCGTATCGTCGTTCAGTTCCTGATCGGCCAGCTTCTGAATCTGCCCGAGTATGAACTTGAAACCGTTGACCGGCGCCAGGAGTAGATCGTCAATTAGAAACATTTGATAACTGTCGTACCGGCTCAGTCACGCCTTCGCCACGCTCTATAGCCGGACCCTCGCCGCGGTCTTCACCACGCTCCAGCTTCAAGCGAATGTGAACAAAATTATACGGCGGCCATGGCCCGGTGTACTTGAACGCGAGTTTGCCTTCGTACTTCGAAGCAATCTCTTTCACTTTCTGATCAAACTCCGCTTCTCGATCACGTTCAATCAAAAATGCGGCGTTCATGATCATGCGATCGCCGATCGGCTTGTTCGCGCGCGAAGCGACTGCCGTGTCGCGCAGTTGCGAGTAAACTTCACGAATATAAGCGTCAGCCTGGTCAGTCAACGCCGTTTCAATCAGACGTCCGAGTTGCATGCGGGCAAAGTACGTAGAACCGGTAGTGCGCGAAGTGATCTGTTCTTTGAGGTGACGAATCTCGTCGTCTTTCTCTTCCAACTCGGCTGTCACCTTGTCGCGATCCCAGTTCACCTTCAAACCAAACTCGACCTTGCCCTCCATTTTGGCCAACACGTCGCGCAAAGCATCGTAGGTGCCGCGTATCAATTCGACGATGTCCTCTTCCGTGCGGAACAAGGCGCCGAACGCCATCGGCAGCACCGTAAACTCACGCATCACGGTTTCGTTCACCTGCTCATGCGTGAACACGTTCTCGCGTGTGGGGTCGTAGACGACGAGCGGGCTGTTTGAAACGACTGCGGCGAGTCCCTTGTGATGGACTGTATAAACTTCATCCTTGCGACCTCCGATACCCATCGGGCCAAACGAACGGGGTTCGGAAGTCTCAATGATGCAGTAGACATACTTGCCTTCAGGGACAGATTCGACAGGGGGCGGTTCAGCTTCTCGAGTCATGATGTTGAGATTGGACGGACGCGGACGGGATCGACTTACGCTGCGAATGATAATCAGTTTACCGGGGCTATACAAGCCTTATTGACTGAATTCAAAACATTAGTTGCCAAGGGAATCGAAAAGCGGATGGTTGTGATGCAGGAGGTAAGTAAATCCTGCGCATTTTTGTGAGCTTACGTGATTCGGGGGTTGGCATAGACGTTGCTCATCTTCAAGTGTCTCAAGGTAGGCTTAGAAGAAGGAGATTTCGAACATGCTGTGGACAATTCTGGTGATTTTGTTGGTCTTGTGGCTGATCGGCGTGCTTTCGCACGTGGGCGGCGGCCTTATCCACTTGCTGCTCGTGGTGGCTGTGGTTGTATTGATTATCAACCTGGTTACCGGACGGCGAGCGGTTTAGAAGTTTCACGCAAAGGCGCTGAGGTAAACGCAAAGGCGCAAAGGAAAACCTTTAAACTCCGATTCACTTTAAAGGCTTTCCTTTGCGCCTTTGCGTTTACCTCAGCGTCTTTGCGTGAAAATTACTTCACCGCTTCAAGTCACTATTTGCCGGCCCCTGGTAAACCCGTCCTTCGGCACTGTATCGCGATCCGTGACACGGACAATCCCACGTCTCTTCAGTCGAGTTCCACGCCACTACACATCCGAGATGCGGACAGACTGCTGGCAGCTTGTGCACTCTCCCCGTGCGATCGCGATGAACTGCGACCTTCGAAATACCGTCGCGCATGATCGCTCCCACACCAGGCTTCAGCTCCGATTCCGACTTGATATCGCCCGCGGTAACGTAATCAGCGTACTGCCCCGCTACATTGATATTCTCCGACGCATACTCAGGCAGCGCCTTCAACCGCACGCGCCCGGGTCGTACAAGTCTTCCCACTGATTCTCACGACCCTGAATCAAATCAGTCGTCTTTCATCGCCGCTACTTCGACGGTGAGCCTATGTTGACATCGATCCTCTTGTCGCCGCCAAACCACCTTCCACCAAATACAAATAATGCGCCCACGACAAGGATCACGAAGATTACGAGAACTGCCACGATGCCGGTGCTTGCTGTGCTGCTACCATTGTCTGCCATCTCTTTTCCTCCTCTGTTTGAGCGACCTTGAAAACACCTAGGCCGCGGTTGTCTCGCCTCCGAGCAATGTCAAAACTTCGCCCGTCACGTAACTTGAATCAACTTCTGACGCGAAATAAACAAAAGCCGGCGCAATCTCTTCCGGTTGAGCAGGTCGCTTCATCGGCGTGTCGCCGCCGAATTCAGCCACGTCCTCTGCTTTCTTATCGGCCGGATTTAGTGGAGTCCAAACTGGTCCAGGCGCAACACAATTCACGCGAATGCCGCGTTCGACCAGGTTCTGGGCCAATGATTTTGTGAACGCGTGAATGGCGCCTTTTGTCGAAGCGTAGTCGAGTAGTTGCTTACTTCCCTCGAGACCGGTGATCGATCCGGTATTGACGATCGCGCTTCCCTCTTCGAGATGCGGCAACGCTGCTTTAGTCATGTAAAAGTAAGCGTAGATGTTTGTCTTGAACGTTCGATCCCACTGCTCTTCGGAAACGTCTTCAAGACTTTCCTGGTGTTGTTGAAAGGCAGCGTTGTTAACCAGAATGTCCAGCTTGCCAAACTCTTCGACCGTCTTTTGCACCAGTTTCTTGCACGTCTTTGGTTCGCGCACGTCACCCGACAGTGCGACCGCGCGTTGACCTTCCGCTTCGATCGCTCGCTTAGTTTCTTCAGCGTCACGCTGCTCTTCCTTCAGGAACGTAAACGCGACGTCAGCGCCTTCACGCGCGAAGAGCACGGCGACCGCACGGCCGATGCCGGAATCACCGCCAGTAATAAGCGCGACTTTCTCCTTCAGTTTTCCGGCGCCCGTGTACAACGGCGCCTCGTATTTCGGCCGGGGTTTTAGTTTTGCTTCCACACCGGGCTTGCGCTGGTGCTGTGGCGGCATTGACGACTTTGGTTGTTCGACTTTTTTTACTTCGCGACTTCGCTTTGTAGTTTTCGTCTTTGAGCCGTTTCTACTCGCCATGTCGTGACACTTTTGCAAATCACGATCCGCTGGCATCGTGCTTGCGCAGTTACTACAGCGGTTTGATTTATTGGTTTTAGTGCCCCGGAACTAAACAACTACGGGGTTCTGCTGTACAGGAAAGCTACACTTTTTAAGGGAGGGTGATAGATGGCGAAGAAAGCGACGAAGAGTCATCGTGAGTTGATCGATACCGGTACAGACAAACGTTTCGTAAGGCGTGATGAGAAGGGGCGATTCGACGAGGTTGCCGATGTAGGTCGTTCGCTTGCGCAAGATCGGAAACAACAAGCGAAGACAAAAGTTCCACCGGGGCAAGGTGACCGTGGCGATCAAAAACGCAAGTAAGAATAAGCCACGGATTACACGGATTATCCGTGCAGATCCGTGGCTTTCTTTTTAATACGCTGGAAATAATCGTTGAGCATGCGGGCATGACAAATCAAACACATCTGTTCCGGCAATTCCATCGTGGTCGATCTAATCACCGCACCACACCACGAACAGGTGACGTGATACATGACAGGCTTGTCCTGACCGTGCTTCTGAGGATTAATACGTGTACTCAATTTAACCTTCCTGACTGACCAATCTCTCTTTACGGATGCACAAACAAATTTCGTTCCGATGACAAAGCTTGAACGTCTGCAAAATATCGGCATACGCCGGCTCGGCACTCCCAAACGCGGCTTTCGCTATGAGCCGGCCAGCGGGCGACTCACTAACGAAGATCTGAAAAGGATCTACGACTTGAAAATTCCGCCGGCATGGACTGATGTCTTTATCAACCCGGCTGCGAAAGGAAGAGTGCAGGCGATCGGAAAAGATGCCGCAGGACGTTGGCAGTACCTCTACCACGAAAGCCACACGCGCGCGCAGGAGTTGCGCAAGTTTCAGCGCATCACAAAATTCGCCCAGTCGATTCCGAAGATGCGCGCCACCGTCGCGCGTCACTTACGCCAACCGGGCTTGACGCGCGAACGCGTGCTGGCGAGCATCCTGCGAGTTCTTTCCACCTGTTACATGCGGCCGGGCAGCGAGGTCTACGCAAGTGAAAATGGCAGTTACGGCATCGCCACGCTACGTCGCAAACACGTCAACGTCAAAGGCGAGCTAATTGAGTTTGATTTTCCCGGGAAGTCAGGCGTGCGACAGCGTCGAGAGCTGCGAGACAAACAAGTCGCGCGCGTGATTCGCGCCACGATGAAACTGCCCGGATACAACGTTTTCAAGTATGTAAATGGCGATGGAACACCGGTAAAGGTGACGAGGCGTCACGTCAACGACTACATCAAAGAAGTAATGGGCAGTAATTTCAGCGCGAAAGATTTTCGCACCTGGGCAGGCACGCTCGTGTGCGCGTGTGCACTCGCGCGCGAAGGCAATGAAATTCCAACACGAAAGACAGCGCGGAACAAAAAGATCGTCGCGGCGATCAAAGAGACGGCGGAGGTGTTGGGTAACACTCCCGCGGTCTGTCGCGGCTCGTATGTTTGCCCGGAGATCATTAACGCATTTGAAAAGGGACGAGTGATCGATAATTACGCTGAGAAACTGGACGACCTGATTGCGTATCGCGGGCGCGGCCTGCACAAAGCTGAACAAGCGTTACTAAAGTTTCTCAAACGTGGTGTGAAGTGAGCTTGGCACTGATCTTGCCGAACTACTAAAGGAACGAGTTAGTGTCTCGATATCACCCATGGAGGATGTGTGAATGCAAGGTCCATTAAGAGGAATACTCGCAGGCGCGGCAGCGTGGAAGTTTGGTGGTGGATGTATCTCGACGATTCTGATCTTTATTATCGTCTTCTGGGCGCTCGGCTACGTTCACTGTTAAAAACTCAGCGGCCCTCTGCGTATCTCTGTGACCTCTGCGTTTAGAATACCTTTCAACGCCGAGATCGCAGAGATACGCAGAGGGCCGCTGAGCTCACCAACTGACGACGAGCTCTTCCGCCTCTTGCCACACCGGCAGGTTCGAACGTATCGCACAGCGATGCAAATGCTCAGGCGCATCGAGTAGTATTCCGGCGCCACGCACCACAGTACTGATCGGATCCTCCGGCATCATCGCCCGAAGCTGTAACTCACTTTGCAAGCGTTGCTTGAGTCCCTTTAACAATGAGCCACCGCCCGTGAGAATCATTCCCGAGTAGTAGATGTCCGCCACTGCTTCCGGTTGCGCCTCTTCGATCACTCGTTTGACGCCCGTCACGATCTCATTGATAACCGGATCGAGCGCCTCACGCACTTCTTCCGCAGTGATCTGCACCGCACACGCACCCCCGTCACTCAATTGCTTGCCGACGAGCTGAAGTTTGCGCGCGTCACTCGGAATCTCTTCGTCGTTGAGCGCGCCCAACTCTCGCTTGAGTGCTTCAGCAGTGTATTCACCGATCTGCAGACAATAATTCGAACGCACATAGTCGCGAATGGTCTCGTCCATCGCATTGCCGGCCGCAGTCAAACTCGTCGACGTCACCACGCCACCCGAAGCGACGATCGCGATGTTTGTGGTTCCGCCACCGATATCGATCACGAGATGCGCGCGTTCGTCGTCGAAAGAAAGTCCGGCGCCGAGTCCCGCTGCGAGTCCCTCATCAACAAGATCGATACGACGACCGCCGGCATCATGTGCTGCGTCGCGCACCGAACGTTGCTCGACAGCGGTCGCGGAGCCAGGGATACCAACGACAAAATGGCCCCAGCGAACTCCGTCCGTAACTTTGCCGATGAACGCCCGCAACATCTTTTGCGCGACTTCGAAGTTGAAAATCGTGCCGCTGCGGATTGGGCGATGCACTTCGATGCCGCGCGGCTCGCGGCCTAGTAGTTTCTGCGCTTTGTGTCCAACGGAAACTACCTCGCCGTTGTAGCGATCGAGCGCCACTACGGAAGGCTCGTTCAAGAGAATCCCTCTGTCGGGTTGGTAGATGAGAGTGTTGACAGTACCCAGATCGATAGCGAGTTCGTTTTTAAAAAACTTCTCGATGAACTTCACGGCGACGGTTCCTCCTCCAAATTGGCAGGGTCCAAGGACGCGAGTAGCTACTTCCGAGCGGCAACTCGTATGCCTGAACGAAAGAGCGATTGTCTGCTGGGGGGATGTCTTGGAAGTTACAAAGAATCAATGCGGGCGGATTTCCAGCGCCGTATGACAACTGTGCGGTGAGCAACAAATTTGTACGAGTTTCACGCGTTCAGATTGACCTCTGCGGCCCTCTGCGTATCTCTGCGATCTCTGCGTTAAATGGCGCTCATAAACGCAGAGAACGCAGAGGGCCGCCGAGGGCCGCCGAGATACTGTCCAGAGCGCCGAGGGTATCGTCTCCAAAGTTAATGGCGATCACACGGCGGCCGCGTTTGGCGAGCGCGCGGAAGTCGCCGAGAGCCTGGGCCTGTTTGAGAATGCTGAATGTGTAAGGCTCACCGGGAATCGCAAAGTCCTCTTGATCGTTAGCGATGATCTGGAAGAACACACCCGTGTCCGGACCACCTTTGTGAAGCTGTCCCGTCGAATGTAGAAAACGTGGGCCATAACCGATCGTCACTGCGCACTTCGTAGTATCACGCAACGCAGTTCTGATCTCCTGAAACTTCTGATCAATCGCCGGTGTTTCTTCGATGTAATTCAGGAACGCAATGTAATCACCCGGCTTCACGGTAGAGAGATGTGCGTGAATGGCGTCGAGATCATCAGCAGCGATTGTGTCGCGTTCATCAAGACGACCACGTCGCTCAAACGAGCTCAAGAGTTCCTTTGTCGCATCCTTCGCTTCCTGAACGTTGGGTTGATCGAACGGATTGATTCCGAGGCGCCAACCGGCTACCGCAGTGGCAAACTCCCACGCAAAAAACTCCGCACCGAGATCGTAAAGGTTTTCGACCCGGCGATACACGATCGGATGTCCGGCAGCAGCGAGCGCTTCGAGCTTCGACTTCGTTTCGTTTGCAAGCGCGCCTAACGTGATCGACACGAACAACCTGTCGTTACCATAAACTTCCGGACCACCGAGCGATTCACCGTTAACCGGAAGGATACCTTTGCCTTCCTTGCCGGTACTCTCAGCGATTAATTGTTCGATCCACAACCCGAGCGTAGCGAGTGATGGATCGAGCACCAGCGTGAGCTTGTCGCGTCCGTCATTCGCGCATTCACCCATCATCATGCCGAGCTGCAACTCATCGTCTTGTGAAGTCTCTGCCTGGCGAGCCCGATCTAGCAGCCGGCGCACATCAAGCCCCATCAACGCGGCCGGCACCATGCCGAAGTAAGAAAGCGCGGAATAGCGACCGCCGATGTCAGATTGGTTCAGAAACGTGCGCTGAAATTTCAGTTCTGAAGCAGTATCGACCAACGGTGAACCCGGATCTGTAATCGCGACGAAGTTGCCACCCGGATTCTCGCGGCGCTTGTGCACCTCTTCGTACCAGAATTTTTGAAAGACATTAGGCTCGGTAGTGCTACCGGATTTCGAAGCGATAATGAAAAGGCAACGCTCGACATCGATCTGCTCTTTAAACGCAACGATTACATCGGGATCTGTCGAATCAAGCACAAGCAATTCCGGATATCCGCCTTGCCGACCGAAGGTTCGCGCCAGAACTTCCGGACACAGCGACGAACCACCCATGCCGCAAACCATCACGTGCTGAAACCCCTGCGCGCGAATCGATTCGGCAAACTCAGTCAGTTGATCCGTGATGCCGATCATCTCGTCGGCGACAGTTAACCAGCCCAGCGAGTTGTTGATGCTTTTTACGCTCTCCGCGTCTGACTTCCACAAAGACGCATCCCTGGCCCAGATGCGTTCAGCAACCTTAGTATTCATGATGCAGGCAGTGTAACATTCCCAGTTAGCTATCCACAGATTACGCAGATTAATTTGTCTAATCTGTGTAATCTGTGGACTCCTTTTGTATGGGAACTCTCAACATCGATCGTTACCACGCTGCAATGGGTGACGCCTCGTTCAAAGATGTCACTCGCTTACATGACCAGCGACTCAGCGATGCCGAAGCGACTTTTTACACAACGCAACGCAAACTCCCGTTCGCTCCGTGCCTTGGTCACGAACGTTTGGTGCGCCTGCTGGTTGACGGCCAGATTGATCGCCCGCGCCTGCGTTTTCTCGAACAGGATCGCGGCGGTCTGCAACTCTTCGCTGAAGCCATCGAAGACATTCAGTTCGTCGGCAGGATTCGAACGGTGCGTCCCGGCACGATTGTTTTTGCCCATGAACCTTTTGCCGACATCAGCGGCGCGTTCGGCCTGACCCAAGCGCAGGAAATCAAGTTTGAGCATGCGTTCGATCTGCCGATGACGACTGCGAGCCTCGCGATGCAGTTTCGTATGGCCGCCGGTGAGAATCGCTGGCTGTCAGACTTTTCGCTGCGTCGCAACGGCGACATCGAACGCGCCGTGGATATCGCGGTCTACGCGTTCATCGGCGGCTTCAACGACACTTCAAATCTCGAAGCCGCGCACCGGCTCGACATTCCCGCGGTCGGCACCGAAGCTCATTACTGGCAACAGTCGTACATCGAGTACATGGACCAGCCGGAAATCGAACCGCGCACCGGCAAACCAAAACACTTCGAACAAGTCGCGTTTGAGCGCTGGCTTGACGCGAATCCGAACGGCACCACGTTGCTGCTCGACACGATCGACGTTTACATGGGCGCAGTCCACGCCGCGATGGCTGCGACTTCGACTGAAGCGCGACGTCGCGCGTTCAAAGGCTTTCGCGTCGATTCGGGAAATCTGGCGGAGCTTGGTGCGTGGTGTATGAATTTTTTTGCTACGAATGGACTGCCCGGGCTGCGAGCCAACCTCACCGGCGATCTCACGGTCGAGAAAGTGAAGAAGATCGTGGCTGAGTTTCCGGAAGCTGGCGGCTTTGGCATTGGCACGAAACTATCGAGTGAAGTTTCGGCAGTTGCCGGCGTGATCTTCAAGCAGTGCCTGATCAAGGACCGGCCGACGCTGAAGGCGTCAAACTCGGAAGACAAGATCACGCTCCCGGGACGTTTGCAGTTGTTCCGAGGCACGGATGCGGATGGCATGTACATTCGTGACGTGATCGGGCTCGAGAGTGAAACAGTCGAGATCCCCGGAGCAGTTAACGTCGAGCGACTGCTTGGTCCGTTTTGGGAGAACGGAAAACACTCCGCGATTCCTTCGATCGAGAAGCAAAAGGCATTCGTGGAGGAGCAGCGGCGACGCTTCGCAGACATTGAGAACTATCCGCGCGCGCTAAGCACCGGGCTGCGCGAACTGCGCGATGATCTCGTGAAGCGTATACGCGTCGATAATTCGGGTTGGGAGGAGATATTGAAGAAAGTATGACTATGAAGGAACTGGTTTCTCCGGAAGAGTGGCAGGTTCGCGTCGATCTCGCGGCTGCGTATCGACTGGTGGCGGATTATGGTTGGGACGATCTCGTGTTCACGCATATCTCTGCGCGTGTGCCGGGACCGGAGCATCATTTTCTGATCAATCCGTATGGGATGATGTTTGATGAGATAACTGCATCGAGTCTCGTGAAAGTGGATCTGAACGGCAAGATCGTGATGGACTCGGAGTACACAATCAACCCGGCAGGCTTCACGATTCACAGCGCCGTTCACGCTGCACGCGAAGATGCGCTGTGTGTGATGCACCTGCACACAGACTGCGGCATCGCCGTCTCAGCACAGGAGCAGGGACTGCTTCCGATCTCGCAACAGTCGCTCTTTGTGCTGGCGTCGCTGGGTTATCACGACTACGAAGGCCTGGCGTTGAATGACGAAGAGAAGCCGAGGCTCGTCGCGGATCTTGGCAGGAAGACTTTTCTGATCCTACGAAATCACGGTTTGCTGACAGTTGGAGCAACTGTAGGGGATGCGTTTCTTTCGATGTTCCTGCTGGAGCGCGCATGCCGGATACAGATCCTCGCGCAGTCAGGTGGCGGAAATTTGATTCCGATATCGAAGGAGGTTTTTGCTCAGATCCCCGCGCAGGAAGCGGTGGTGACGCAAGGCGGCGGCGGGCGTTTAGTATGGCCGGGACTGTTGCGAAGACTAGAACGAAAAGGAGCCGCGGATTACGCGGATTGAAATCCGGATCTAATCCGTGTAATCCGTGGCTTCTACTTCAGGTGCAGGTTTGGGGCGCGGTTTCGGTTTCAAGCGCTCGACTATGCTCTGTGTAACCGAGGCAGTGCTCTCCGCAAAACGTCGCCAGCGTGAAGTCGCCTTCAAATCATCAAGCAATGAGTAAACCACTGGCGTCGCGATCAACGTGAGCAGCAGCGAAAGCGTCTGGCCACCGATCACGACGATCGCGATCGAACGGCGCTCTTCCGCACCTGGACCACTGCCCAGCGCCAGCGGCAACATACCCGCAACCAACGCGAGAGTTGTCATCAAGATCGGTCGCAGACGATCGCGATTGCCCTGCATGATCGCTTCGTGGCGTTCCATACCTTTCGCACGCAGGTTGTTCATGTGATCGATCTGCAGGATCGCGTTCTTCTTCACCACGCCAAACAAGACGAGAATGCCGAGGGCCGAGTAAAGGTTGAGCGTATCTCCCGTGCCCCACAACGATAACAACGCAAACGGCACCGAAAGCGGAAGGCTCAAGAGGATCGTCAACGGGTGTACTGTGCTTTCAAACTGCGACGCCAGGATCATGTACATGAAGATGATCGAAAGGATGAAAGCCCAGATAAACTCAGTGAACGTTCTCTCGAGTTCGCGTGCTCGACCGGAAACGGTAGTGGTGTAAGCCGTCGGCAAATTCATCTCGCGCACAGTTTGACGCAACGCTTCAATTCGATCCGCAAGCGCATAGCCCGGCGCCACTGACGCGCGTACAGATACCTGTCGTTCGCGATCGAGACGATCGATTCGCGAAGGACTCGTATCGCGCACGATCTTCACCAGGTTGTCGAGCCGCACGAGGCCGCCACGTGTCGAGGGAACGTATAAACGCCCGATCGTATCGGCATCGCTACGATCTGCTTCAGTGAGCCGCAACTGCACATCGTAATCTTCGTTGATCGACTCATCTCTAAAGCGCGACGCCTCTTCTTCACCGCCAACCATCAACCTCAAGCTCGTGGCAATATCGGAGGTGTTGACACCAAGATCGGCGGCGCGATCCCGATCGATCCGCACGCGCAATTCCGGTTTATTGAGTTTTAGCGTCGTGTCGGCGTCAACGATGCCGCCGAGGCTCTTCGAACGCTCGACGAGATCGTCCGCATAGGCTGCAAGCGCGACGATGTCAGGTCCACGAAGAACGAAGTCGATATCAGTTCGTCCACCAGTGCCGAAGTTGAACGACTGCGCATTACGCACACCGATACGCATCGGCGCATATTTCTGAAGCCGCCGGCGAACCTCCACCATCACGTCCTGTTGCGTGTAGTTTCCTCTGAACGCTTTGAACGGATTTCCTTTCTTTAGCTCCGTCCAAAACTTTCCGAACGAGAGCGTACGCTCTTCATGCGGCGCGATGCGCACGTAAGCATTTCCCTGGTTAACGCCGCCGAGAAAACCACCGCCTGCCGACGAAAGCACGAGGGTCACGCCCGGCGTCTCGAGCATATCTTTCTCCATCGCCGTCATGACTTCATTCATTACCGCGAGGTTTGTTCCCTCGGGTCCATTGACGCTTACTTCAAATTCCGCTTCGTCAACGTTTGTCGGAATAAACTCCTGCTTCACCGACCGGTACAGCGGCACGCTCGTTAGCACTACTCCAATCGCGACGATTGCAACTGCGAGCCGGTGACGCATCGCAAACGCCAACATGTGTGTGTAAGCACCGTCGATGAAGCGATAGAAGCCACGTCTCGAGGCGGCAGACTCGTGCCCACCGGCGGCGTCACTGACGCGAATGAGCCGCGAGCTCATCATCGGCGTGAGCGTGAACGACACCAGCAAGCTGACCAAAATCGCGACGGCGGCAGTGATACCAAACTGATAGAGGAAACGTCCGGAGATGGACGACATGAACGAGACCGGCAGAAAGATCACGACCAGCGACAGAGTGGTAGCCAAAACCGCGAGGCCAATATCTTTGGTGGCCTCGCGCGCCGCTTCTTTTGGTTCGATTCTCTTCTCTTCAATGAAGCGGAAAATGTTTTCGAGCACCACGATCGCGTCGTCGATGACCACGCCGACCATCAACACGAGCGCCAGCATCGTCACGCTGTTGAGCGTGAAGTTGAGCGCGCGCATCATCCCAAAGGTAGAGATAACGGAACACGGGATCGCGACTGCGGCAATCAACGTCGAGCGCCACGAACGCATGAAGAGCAAGACCACGAGACTCGCGAGAATGCTGCCCAGTACGAGGTGCGTCTGAATCTCGTGTAGCGCGGCTTCGATGTAGCGCGACTGGTCGCGAATGATTTCGACTTTGACGTCTTCGGGAAGCTGGCCTGAAACACGAGGCAATGCAGCCTTCAGTCCGTTGATGACTTCGACGGTGTTTGCGCCGGACTGTCGCCTGATATCGAGTGTAACCGTCGGTACGCCGTTCAGACGCGAAAACGATCGCTGTTCTTTGGTGCCATCTTCAACGCGACCGACGTCGCGCAGCTTCACGGGCGACCCGTTGATATTGGCAATTACAAGATCGTCGAACTGGCGCGGGTCAGTAAATCTACCCATCGTGCGGAGGGTGAGCTCTTCTTTGCCGGTGGTTACGTTACCGCCGGGCACGTCTGCATTCTGGCGTCCGAGCGCGTCGCGAATCTGCGCGATGGAGATCTGGTAAGCCGCCAGTCTGTCGGCATCGATCCAGACGTTGATGGCGCGATCGAGACCGCCGACGACGCGCACTTCACCGACACCACCGACACGTTCGAGCTGTGGGCGCACGACCTTGTCACCGAGTTCGGTGAGTTCTCGCAGCGATCGATCGGCGGAGAGCGCAATGGTTAGAACCGGAGTGCTATCGTTATCAAACTTCTGCACGACCGGTGGCGTTGCATCTTCAGGCAATTGTCGCCCCAGCGTGTTCACGCGGTCGCGCACGTCCTGCGCGGCCGATTCGAGATTGCGATCCAGCTTGAACGTCGCGATAACGATCGCGGTTCCCTGCCCTGAGACGGATCGGAGCTCGCTGATACCGTCAACTGTGTTTACGACTTCTTCAATTGGTTGCGCAACGAGTGATTCGACTTCTTCCGGCGCAGCGCCCGGAAGACTAACGCGAACCGAAACTGTTGGAAGATCGACGGAAGGAAATCGATCGACACCGAGCTTGAAGAAACCCGCCGCGCCCACCACGACCAGCGACAACACGATCATGGTCGCAAAGACAGGGCGGCGTATACAGATTTCGGCTAGCTTTTGCAATTTTGTGCTTTATGCGCCTTTTGTGGCTACTCGACTACTTCGACAGCTTGTCCCGATTGCAGGTTGCCCGGATCGACAATCACTTTTTCGCCGACATTAATTCCCGCCACGATCTCCGTAAAATCTGTGTTACGGCGACCGGTCGTGATCGGTTTCTCCAACGCTTTTCCGTTCTGGACCACGATCACCTTCTCGATACCGGCAAACGTGACGATCGCACTGGTCGGAACCGTGACCGCCATCTTCGCATCGTTAGTCACGATCTCGGCGTGTGCAAACGAACCAGGTCGCAGCTTTCCATTATTTCGGACGTCGGCTTCAACAACGAGCATGCGGTTCTGTTCGGCGATCACCGGGCTCAGTCGCATGATCTTGCCGAGGTAGACAGTCGTATCGCCCTCGACTGTCACGCGCACATCCTGTCCGGTATGCACTGTGTGCGACTCGCGCTCAGGTACCTCAGCCCGCAAACGCAGCGGATCCATCTTCACAATGTTCACCACCGGCGCGCCTGCCGCAAGATACTCGCCGACGCTTGTTCTCTTTTCCTGCACGATGCCATTTAGCGGCGCGATCACCGCAGTATCTTTCAACTGTTGTCGCGCGAGCGCGAGTTCGGAACGTCGCTGGGCGAGGATTCCCTGACGATTGCGAATCTCTTCGTAAGCGTCCTGATAACGACCCTCCGCAACTTTGAAGGTCGCAGTCGCAGTGTCGAATTCCGCTTTCGCTATCACGCCCTGCTCAACGAGTCGAGCCGCCCGATCGCGGTTGTAGCGAGCTTCATCTAGCACTGCGCGCGCCTGTCGCACAGTCGCGGTTTGCTCGGGATCGATGCGGTCGTCAGTGCCTTCGGGCGCCAGCCCGAGACGCGCTCGAGCCTGTGCCAACGAAGCTTCCGCCTGCTGCACGCGCAAGATATAGTCCTGTGAATCGACCTGGGCGATCACCTGTCCCTGCGACACGACGCTGCCGAGGTCCACCGAGATTGTGCGCACGCGTCCCGGCACTTTTACACTGACAGTAGTTTGATCGTAGGCGGCGAGCGTGCCGTTCGCGGTAACGGTCTCGCCAAAGGGAGTTTCGGCAACCGTAGCTGTTTTGACCTGGCGCGCGGGTTTGTCTCCAGGGCGACCCTGACCCTGCCGTGTCGAGGCCTGGTAATCACTCTTGCACGAGGTCAAAAAAAGCGCCGCCAGCAAGAGCGACACTCCTGTTAGAAGTATCCGAATCTGAAACATCCTTTGCAGTTTAACACGCGCGAAGAGCTTAACCACAGATGACACAGATGAAATCCGGATTTCTATCCGTGTTATCTGTGGCTAAAAACTGCGCCGAATCAGGTAGGACAGCTTGATAAAAAACGTTCTTCCATTTCTCCGAAAACCGGGCTCGAGTCGACCGGTGAACGGACTGAATCCATTCCGATTCAGATCATCGTTGTAACCGGCGTAGAACGCCGTGCCCGGATTGGGCGTCCATCCCAACAGAAACTGTCCTTTGTAATTGGAGCCCAGCGAGTCGTAATCGATACGTCCGCGGGCGAAAAGGAAGCGTGTGAACTGATAGGTGGTGCGCAGCGAGACGATATTCTCATCGAACGCGACGCGGCCGGTGTCGTAACGAGTGAGCCGCTCTTTTGTATAACTCAGCCGGGCGTTAATCGCACTCGTCGGTTGATAAGTCAGCCCCGCGTCAAAGTGCCAGAAGTCGCCCGGTCCAGGATCCTGCGGTGCACGACAAATCGCGGGCAGTGGAAGAGTGTCGCACTCTCCCGACTCACGCGCTGCTTGTGCCGCCAGCGCGGGCGGACTCACGCGCGGAAACTTCGGTCCGGCGCCAAAATCGAAATCAAGCGCGCCCCAAACTCGATTCACAAAGAAGTTGAAGTTGTACTTTTTGCTCGGCACCGAACCACCAAAGAAATAGACCCCCGTGGTCGGCGAGGAACGTTCGTTATCATCACCCGCGAACGTGCAGGTGTTCTCCACTACACAATTCGTACCCGGCTGTCGCTTTGGTCCAAACTCACTTTCAAAGACGCGCTCGTAACCTTTATCAGTTCCGACGCCGAAGTAAGTTTGCTTGCGCAGTTGAATCTGAAGCTGCGTCTCGTTGTTGAAGTTTTGCGAACGACCTTGCCAATCAAAGTTGGCATTGAAGTCAGTGTAGACACGCCACGATATCAGTTTGGCTTTTGCATTCGGCTCGGAGTTGTAGCGAATGAACCAGTTTGGATTGTTGGTGTTCGGTCGGCGATTAAAACCAACGTCAAGAACGTAGTAACGCGTGCGACCAACCATCGAGAACTCCTGCCCGAAGTGACGGCCGCTCTGGTTGTAGTTGATGTTGTAAATTAAACCGTTCTGCTTGCTGTCGCGAACTTCTCCTTCTTCAGGAAAGAAGAATTGATGACGACTGTGCATGCCCAGCACCTGCCAGCCAAACGTCGTCTGCTTGTCGATACGGAAGCGACCGTCGAAGCCGCCAACCTCGTTGTACTTATCGACGAAGCGGTAATAGGTAGTCAGAAAACCGATGAACGAATCTGACTTACCAACGTCGCGCTTCAGACGCAGGATACCGACGGAAGCATTTTTGTCCACAAATCGTTGAATGCCCGGGAACACGTTTGGGTTCGTGCGATCGTCTTCACTGAAGTTTCCCGGAGCATTGTCAGATGCAAGCAGCACACCGAACGTGTTTCGATCAACTTTCCCGGTGAGCTTGACTGCATAGTCAGGATCGATAATCGCGCGCGTGTGTACGGCCGAGATCTGCGTGTTGAAAATGTCGATGCCTTCGAGAAAAAACGGCCGCTTCTCTTCAAAGAAGATCGGAAAACGTTGATTGGCAGTCACGACTAGCTGGTCTGACTCGACCTGCGCGAAGTCGGGATTGAGTGTGAAGTCGAGCGTAACGGTTGGCGTCAGCGTGTATTTGCCGGTCAGTCCCGGATCTAGTTTCACCGGCTCGTTCACGAAACGTCCGGGATCGGCAGTGCCGGCAAGAGAGTTGAAAGGGAGCGCAGACTTTCGTTTGCCGGTTTCAGAAACTGTCAGACTCGGAATCAGTTCGAGAGTTCGTTCAGTCGAGAGCCCTTCGAGGCCGGTGAGATGTCCGGCCTGGGCCAGCCAACTATTCTTGTCGCGGTCCATCGGGATCCACATGTCGAGCGAGTTGTTGAATCGCTTCGTACGGCGCCAGAAGTGAATGCCCCACAACTTGTCTTTTCCGGCAACGTAGCGCAACGACTTGAAAGGAATGGCGATTTCAATCGTGTAGCCATCCTCCGTAAGGATTCCCTTCGATTCCATGACCAGGTCGAGACTGAAGTCTTCACCCTGGCCTTCGGTCCAAATACCGTCGGCCTGTATGCCGAGCGGATTGAAATCAAACTCGTAAGCCCGTCGCTGATCGTTGAACGTGTCGAAGAGAATGCCGACATAGTCGTCATCCCAGATGTTGTCGCGCTTGGGAATGTTGGCGCGTACTTTTGCGGGATCGTCGAAACAGTGGAACGCGATGTAGAGAAAGCGCGCGTCGTAACCAAGACGGACTTCGGTGCGATTTTCCGGGATGAGATTGTCGCCCGGTTGAATCTGGTAGAAGTCTTTAAGCACGACAGCGGTCTTCCAGACTTCGTCGTCGAGCTTACCGTCAATCGTGGGTGGTTTGGCGAAGAGAGTCAGCTTTACAGGATTGGCTTTCTCAGGCGGGAGCGTCAGCGCCGCTTTACCGGTCTTAACTTCCGTTTGCGAAAAAGCCGCGCCGCAGCAAAGAAAGATCAGGGCAATGCTGAGCAGCGCAGCTTTCATCGAGACTAATTTCGCCGCGGAGATCAGTGGCCTAATTACTGGCGTGGACGAAGCAGGATTTTTCCATCGCCAGTCTTAAGCACAAAGACCTTCCCGCCGTTACCGATCTTCCAGCGTTTGACGCGCGGAGAAGGAGTGATGTCTTCAGCAACGACGAACCCTTCATTGCTGATTTCGTCAGGGGCGTTGGTTTCAATTGTGAAGCTCGAGCCGGCCGGCACGCTTAGGGAGATCGTGCCATCGCCGGTTCTGGCTGAAAGTGAGTTGAAGTTACCGTCCAGAGCGATAGCGCCGTCGCCGGTGCGTGCATCGACCTGGCCGTCAAACTTGATAACGCGGATTACACCGTCGCCGGTGTTGACCTGTAGTTGTCCGCCGCCATTCGCGACTTCGATTGGACCATCTCCGGAACGGAGTGTGAGCTGGCCGGTAACACCTTCCAGGTTCAACGCGCCGTCGCCGGATGAAACATGAAGACTTGATTGACGTGGCACGTACACGTCGAAGTGGACCGTGCCGCTTTCCTGCTCGTTCTTTTGGGCAATGATCGAGATTGTCTCGCCTTGCTGTTGCGCCTGAATCGAGATGTTCTTGAGACTCTCTTCATCGGGCGAGCCTTTGATCGCAGTGTAGGCCACTTCCGGTTTGTCCCAGCCGTGAATTGTCACGCGACCGTCGAAGGTATTGATCGTGACGCGCGGCGCTCCCTGCACTGTGAACGTGCGCGTCTCTTTTGCCTGGAATCGCTCGCTGTAGTTTTCGTGGATAGTTTTGACCCGGTTGACGTTGACTCGCTGAACGCGCTGCTCGCGGGCTAGATCTCGCTGGGCGCGCTCCATCTCGCGCTGCGCCTCGCGCATCCCGGCGTCAACCTGGCGTTGCGCTTCGCGTTGTGCCTGACGGACGCGTGCACTCTCAACCTCGGCGCGAACTCTTTCCGCAACTACGACAGGAATGTCCACATTGACGTTCACGTCTACATCCACGTCGCTTGCTGCGTCGCCTTCGATTGCCGCAGCCGGACTGATCGGAAGTCCGTCCTGTGCGTGAGCGATCCTGATAGCGCCGTTTACATTGCCGAGCTTGATGCGTGGACCACCAGTACCAATCTGGCCGTCCATGCTGTGTCCGACGTACTCGCCGTGTTTGACTTTCAAACTGAAGTCAGTCGAGATGCCGCCGTGAACCGTGCCGGCGCGAAGCGAAGCGTTCGCATTCGACGGAATGATCACAGTCAGGTTGCCGTTGACTGAGGCGAGCGAGATTGGCTTTGACTCGTCCAGTTGCGTGAAAGTCGCTTCCAGTGGTCCATTGACGGTCGAGAGTCTCGCTTCGCCCATCAGGCCACGAGCCACGAGCGGACCGTTGATCGATGATGCCTTGACGTTACCTTCAACACCCTCGATATCGATTGGACCATTCACGAGCTCAATCGACTCGAGCACGGCTTTACGCGGAACAGTTAACGTGTATTCAACTTTCGCTGGATTATCGTAACGGTCGCTACGGAAATACTGATCCCTATCCGGATATTCTGTTTTGATGCGAATGTTTTCTTCAGTTGCGTTGACTTCGATTCTGGCTTCGTTCAAACGATCTCTGCGATAAGCTTTTTTGATTGCATCGACCTGGACCGCCGCTCGATCCCAAACTTTGATCTGCACGCCGCCGTTGATGTTCTCAAGACTGACGCGACCTGTCGGCGACAGGTTGTAAGTTTGATGAAACTCTTCGCGCAGCTCCTCGCCGGGTTCAACAACCACGGCCGGCTCAACTGCCGCCGGTTCTGGTGGTGGTGGAGCGACTTGAACCTGTCGCAGGTCCTGGCGTCCGTTACTCGCCAGTGCGGTACTCAGTAAAATAGCGCCGATGAGGCTTTTCGTTAACATTGTTTTGCTCGTTCCTATTATAAAGTTTTTATTAACTGGCGATGCGTAGATTAATACTACGATTCAGCGTCTTCAATATTTCCTGGTCGCGAGGGTTGATTCTGAATGAATGTTTGCGGGTCTTGAATTTGAATGACGATGACGGGGGCTGCCGAAACTCGAAAACTGCGGGCACGTCCTGTTCGCCCGCCTGATCGTTCAAAATCCTGACTTCGAATTGTACTGGATCAACATCGGCGCGGCGCGCTTTCCTCACTTTGGCAGCCTTACTTCGCTTCACGACTGGCGGCGCCGCTTCAGGCTCTTCGATATCAGCAATCTCGTCTTGTTGAGCAACACTATTGTCGAGCCAGGGAAGTTCGACGGAAGGCTCTGACTGCTTGCTTTCGCAGGTCTGCACCCTTGTTGCTACAATCGGCGCCGGAATTTCAGCGGGTTTGAGTAGCTCGGACCATTGCGCAATGAAATGATTCGCCTCCATGCCAAATTGCCGAAGCTGGTTCAATTCCCGCATCGCGCTCGTAAACGAGGCGAGGCCCACGACGAGAATTAAAATCACCTTGTTTCCCTTGCTGTTCATTACGATGACCTCAAACTTTTAGAGCCGAGAGCAGCCAGTTCTTAAAAAACCAGTTCCAACCACCCTCGGCCCTTCTGCGTTGCTCTGTAAGAAGAACACCGACCCTTACAAGGTTGTGACAACAAAATTTCGCCACAAAAAGGCACAGAAGGCACACAAAAGGCAGGCTGTAAATGAAAAACCACTTTTGTACTTTATGTGCCTTTTTGTGGCTAGAGCTTTTTGAGACGGACAGTACCGCCGAAAGAGGCGACGGAGATCGTGGCGTCACCTGTGCCATAGATGGCTGTGACCCGCCGCAACACGTAAGGAACGGGCAGCTTCTTTTCCACCACAATCGGAGCTACTACCGGACCTTTCGCCACCGGGGTCTTGGGCGACGCAACAGGAGCGGGCCTCGGAGTCGATCTGGGTGTCGCCGCAGGTGCTGGTGGCGACGCCGGTTCATTGATGTATTTCAAATTAAAATCCGAGACGATGTCGTGCTTCTCCGACACTGTCGCTTTCAGTTGAAACGATGCATCATGAGGCATCGCCAGAACTGTATTCCCTGTCACATTGCTAAACCCGTAATAACCTTGCTTCGCGAGGGGGCCGGACATGATCAACGTCCCGTTGACCGTCTTCGCCATCACTTTAGGATGACTGACGCGATCCAACTGTATATCGCCGCTGACTGTACCAACCTCAAACGTGTCGTCGGACGTCGCCGGTCGAACGTTAATCGCCTCGACACCACCGCCGGCGGAGTTCAAAAAGACACGGCCGCTCGAATCGCGCAGCGAAATACTGCCGCCAACACTTCCCGCTTCAACCAGTTTGGCAGCCCGTTCGATCATGATGTCGCCGTTTTGTGAACCCGCATACGCGCCGGCGACGCCCGCAATCATGATGTCGCCGTCACGCGTTTGCACCTGAACCGTCGCACCTGACGGCACTTCCATCTCGATACTCGCCAGCGCCTGGCAATCGAGTCGCGGCCGCATAACCCTGGTCTTGTCCAACACCATCACGTCGACGCGAGTCGCCGGTTTTGTAGGGTCTTTGGGTTTGTCGATGCGACGAAAATCGATCTGCGCCGCGTCAACTGAACGCACGCGAACCTCATTCTTGTCCCAGCCACGAACGTTTAGTGTGCCGGAAGCAACACACAGAGTGATGGTGGCTTGAGCGTCAACTGTAAGTGAACGCTCAATTTTTTCACCTGGTTGTACTGATTTTTCGTCGTGAGCGAGTGTTGAACCTGCCAGAGAGACGATGAGGCCGGCTACTGCCCAAACTGCGAACAACTTCTTTGTCAACTTAGAACCGGGCCCTTTCAGTGTCCGCGTCCTCCACCGACACGCGCATCAGCAATCGTATTGAGGAGGTCCACTTTGCTCTGATAAGCAGAAAACATGAAATCGGCCGCGTCGGGATCATTCGGATTACTCTTCGCTGCGCTACGGGTCGCAGCAATAGCACGATCGACAACTGCGAGGTTACGTTCGTACTCAACCTGGAGTGAAGGTCTCATGCTCTTTTTATTTGATTTAATCGTGGAATCGAGCTTCGCGATCGTCTGCAAATAAGTACGCTCACCCGGAATGAGTTTCACGTGCTGGGACTCCGGCTCTGCAGCCGGTATGTATTTCACAGTGCGGAAGTTTGAGGCAGGTCTTACCGGCTGGGTGACGACTTTGATCGCCGGTGGTAGAACATCTTGAGAACCTTTAGAAGCTATCAGTGCAGGCGCAGGCGTATTGTCGACAGCTTTGTTGGAAATAACGGGAGCCGGAGTGTTTACCTCAGCAATGTTGTTATTAGACTCCGGTGTGCTC
>Ga0070700_100000008_pt1 | contig 192589 bp, 169 predicted proteins | sample KBSK5101metaG_FD_65456 | JGI IMG/M metagenome (GOLD analysis project Ga0070700, IMG submission 65456) | Corn, switchgrass and miscanthus rhizosphere microbial communities from Kellogg Biological Station, Michigan, USA - KBS K5-10-1 metaG | ecosystem: Host-associated > Plants > Roots >...
GGTCATAGAGAAGAGGTCACACCCGTTCCCATTCCGAACACGGCAGTTAAGCTCTTCATCGCCGATGATACTGCGCGGGTGACTGCGTGGGAAAGTAGGACGCCGCCGGGATAATCCTTTCTGAAAAGCCGCTGAGCAATCAGCGGCTTTTCGCTTTTCAGCGCAAACAAAAACCCGCTTCCCTGGCCAGGGGAAGCGGGACATCGCGCACGAGCGCGGCGGCTGGGTCGCTGCCCGTTTCTGGTCTTGCAGCGACGCTCCCAATGTACGTCCGCGACGGCGCCGCGTCAACGGACTCGCGTGCCATTCGGCACATTCGGATCGACGCTCACCAGGCTCGGCTCGCCATCGATCGACGCCGCCAGCACCATCCCGTTCGACTCCACCCCCATCAGCTTCGCCGGCTGCAGGTTCGCCACGATGACGACCTTCCGCCCCACCAGTTCCTCGGGCGTGTACTTCGTCCCGATCCCGCCGACGATCGTCCGCTCCTCCTCGCCGGTCGAGACCGTCATCTGGATGAGCTTCTTCGACTTCGGCACCCGCTCCGCGCTCCTGATCTCGGCGACACGCAGGTCGATCTCCATGAACTGGTCGATTGTCACCTTCGCGAGATCGGGCGGCGCGGCCTGGGTGGTTTCGATGGGAGGACCTTCACTCATTTTCTTTTCTCCGATGTATTGCGCGACGTCGACGCGGGGAAAGATCGGATCGGCGACGCGCACCGGCGCGCCGTTCGGCAGTCCGCCCCACTCGAGCGCCGCGGCGTCGATGCGATCGGGATCGGCTCCCAGCCGCCCGAGCGCCTCGCGCGTCGAGCCGGGCAGGAACGGCGCCATCATCACCCACACGACGCGCAGCGCCTCGAGCGAGCTCCAGAGAATCCGCGACAACCCCTCGTCCGCGCCGCTTTCCTTAAAGCGCTTCCACGGCTCTTTGCCGACGATGTATCCATTGATGGCGTTCAGCAGCTCCCACGCCGTCTCGATCGCGCGCTGGAACGCGAGCTCGTCCATCTGCCGCAGATACTGCGGCACGACGCGCTCCGCCGTTCGCCTCAGGTCGTTGTCCTCGCACGGCACCGGCGGCGTCCGGCCGTCGAAGTAGTCCGCCGACATCTTGATCGCGCGCGAGAGCGTGTTGCCGAGGTCGTTCGCGAGGTCGGCGTTGTACCGCGTGAGCAGCGCCTGGTCCGAGTAATCCTGATCCTGCCCGAACACCATCTCGCGCGTGACGTAGTAACGCAGCGCGTCGGGTCCGAAGTCGTCGAGGATGTTATACGGACGCACGACGTTGCCGAGCGACTTCGAGATCTTCACCTGATCGCGCAGCCAGAAGCCGTGCCCCACGACGCGCTTCGGCAGCTCGACGCCGGCGGCCATCAGGAACGCAGGCCAGTAGACGGCGTGGAAGCGCACGATGTCCTTGCCGACGAGGTGGATGTCGGCCGGCCAGTAGTTGCGGAACAGCGCGTCGTCCGCGCTGCCGAACCCGAGCGCCGAAATGTAGTTCGTCAGCGCGTCCATCCACACGTAGATCACGTGCTCGGGATTGCCGGGGAAGGGGATGCCCCACGTGATCGAGGTGCGGGAGATGGAGAGGTCGCGCAGACCCTGCTCGACGAAGGAGACGACTTCGTTGAGGCGCGTCGGCGGCCAGACGAACTCGGGATGCGCGCGATAGTGGGCGAGGAGGCGGTCGGTGTAGCGCGAGAGGGCGAAGAAGTAGTTCTTCTCCGTCGTCCACTCGACTTTGTGTCCGTCCTGATCGACTTCGTCCTTCACCTGGTTTTCCGGGATGAAGGTCTCTTCGCTCTGGCAGTACCAGCCGGAGTGCTCGCCGAGGTAGATGTCGTCGGGCGTGCGCTCCTGGATGCGGCGAATCAGTTCGTACACACCGATGCGCTGCCGCGCCTCGGTGGTGCGGATGAAGTCATCGTGGCTGATGCCGAGCCGCTTCCAGAGCGTGTGATGCGTCTGCACGACGCGGTCGGCGAGCTCGATCGGCCGGATGCCTTCCTTCGCCGCCGCGCGCTCGACTTTCTGGCCATGCTCGTCGGTGCCGGTGAGGAAGCGCACGTCGTCGCCCATCCGCCGCCGGTGGCGCGCGATCACGTCGGCCACGATGTTCTCGTACATGTGCCCGATGTGCGGGTCATCGTTGACGTAGTGGATGGCGGTGCTGATGTAAAACTTCTTCATGAACGGGCGCGAATTCTACAGCAACCGCCGCGCGTCAGCCTCGTTCCTCCTTCGTAATGAACAGTGTGTAGCTGACGACGGTGAGGAGAACGAAGGAGCCGAGAGCAAGCCAGTGCAGCCCACCATAAGCGGCGAACTGGGCGCCCTTCGGTTTGTCGCGGATATATTGAATCGTCGTATAGCTGTACGGCCACCAGACGGCAAATTTCGACGACACCGAGGCCAGCGCACCGACCCAGGCCATGAACCCGATGCCGATCGGAACGAGGAAGTTGTTCGAGCGCAATGCCATCAGGTATTGCGCGGCGACGATCGGCAGACAATGGATGAAGTAGAGCGCATTGTCCCGAAACAATGGGAGGGACAGGAACGTGCCTTTCGGATGAGGCACGCCGGGGATGACCCAGGAGGGGATCATCGCCGAAACGTAAATGCCGGCGTTGAACATCAGCAGGAACTGGATCAGCATCACGAGAATCACGGAGAGTTTTGACAGAAAGATGACCGCCGTGCTCAATGGCAGTGTATGAACCTGTTTCCAGGCGTTGCTCTTGAACTCGATCTGCGCGATCAGGCTCGTCGCAAGAATCGCTCCTAGAGGCAGGAAAAAGATCGCCATCGACTCCCAGCAGGATCGCCAGTACGTGACCCAGAACGAATCCGCCGCATAAATCGCGGGCAGACTTCGAAACCGGATCAGCCGAACGGCGGCGACGAGCGCCGGCGTAAAGAGACTTCCGGCGATGACGAGAGACGACGCGAAACTGCGTTTTCGCTTCAGCCATTCACTATGAAAGGCATGGATGAACGTCGCGGTCACCGTCTACTCCCTCACCAGATTCAGGAAAATTGTTTCGAGATCATTCCGGACCGTCCGGATTTCGTAGACGTCCAGATTGCGCATCGTCAATTGCAGGTTGAGCTCTGCGATGCGTTCGCGGGTGAGCGCGGGCAGCACGATCTCGCCATCCACCAGTCTCGCGGCAATGCCTTCGTGACTGATTGCCCGCAGCGCTTCCGCGTCATCGCTGGTCGAGACTCGAATGGACAGCACCTCCTGTCGATGCCGCCGCAACTCGTCGACCGTTCCCTGGAACAGCAGCCGGCCTTTGCCGAGAATCCCGACATGGGTCGCGACTCTCTCGATCTCGGAGAGCAAATGGCTGGACACGAGGATCGTGCAACCGTGGTCGCGATTCAGCGCGGTGAGCAAATTGCGGATCTCGATGATGCCGCTCGGGTCGAGGCCATTCGTCGGCTCATCCAAAATGATCAGCGATGGCCGATGCAGCAGGGTCCCCGCAATGGCGAGACGTTGCCGCATCCCGAGCGAGAATTGTTTCACGCGTTTCCTGCCGGTGTTTTCCAGCCCCACCAGCGCCAGAACCTCGTCAACGCGGCTCAGCGGACAACGATGAACGATCTGCATGACGCGCAGGTTCTCGGCGGCGCTCAGATGGTCATACAGAGACGGGCTTTCGATCAGCGAGCCGACATTTCCGAGAATCTCGATGCGATCCTTATTGAATCGTTTGCCGAAGATCCGGATCTCGCCTCGCTGCGTTCTCAATAAGCCGAGGATCAATCGAAGCGTCGTCGTCTTGCCGGCGCCGTTGGGACCGAGGAACCCATAGATACTGCCCGTCGGAACCTGCATACTGACGCCGCGGAGCACGTCGTGACTCGCGAAGCGGTGATGGACATCGGTGGTTTCGAGGCAGAGCATGGACTTTAAGTAAGAGTTAAATTAGCATTCCATTGTGGAGCCGTCAACCGCAGTCATTCAAACGCACAGCGCGCGCATGCGCCGATTCGTCACGATCCTCTGGGCGGCCTGCCTGATCCTCGTGGTCCTCGAGCGGTTCAGCGCCGCCACCATCAGGCTATTCACCAGTGGATTCGCGGAAGCGGCTCTCCGCGCGCTCGCGTGTCAGGCCGTCGCCGCGGTTCCCGAGGGACTGTTCCTCCTCGGGCTGTGGTGGGTCCGCGAAGCGCTGGCGGCATTCTCGCGCGGAGAATTGTTCGCCATCCCGATGACGCGCATGCTCGATCGCGTCGGCGTCGTGATCGCATGCGGTTCCGCGATGCGCATCTTCCTCATCCCGGGCGCCTGCCGCCTGCTGGGATTCGACTCCGGCCACTGGATCGCCTTCGACGCCGCGGGGATGGTGCTGGGCGCCATCGGACTCGCGCTCAAAGCCATCGCCGGCGTCCTGCGCCACGCATCCACCGTCCAGTCCGAGCTCGACGAGATCTTCTGACATGCCGATCGTGATCACGCTCGACGCCGTCCTCGCCGCGCGCAAGCTCAAAGCGAAACAGGTCGCGGAGATGATCGGCGTGAGCGAGACGCACCTGTCGTTGTTCCGTTCGGGCAAGGTACGAGGGGTGCGGTTTTCGACGTTGGCGCGGCTATGCGAGGCGTTGGATTGTCAGCCGGGGGATTTGCTCGCGCATCGTCCGGGGGCGGAGGATGAGGAGGAGGATTGAAATGAAAAACGCCGCCTTGCGGCGGCGAATTTGGCGGGGCCGACGGGACTCGAACCCGCGACCTCCGGCGTGACAGGCCGGCGTTCTAACCAACTGAACTACGACCCCGCGGTCGGACTCCGTGCAACGCCACCGTTGGGGGTGGCATTCCCGAGGAGGCGCGCATCGTAGCGGGGCGGTCGGGGGGTGTCAAGACGGGAAGACTTCGGCCTCGGCGAGGGGGACGCCGGCGGCGTCTTTGGCGGACACGATGGGGTCGGTCAGGCGCCAGTCGATCGCGATTTGCGGATCGTTCCAGAGGATCGTGCGCTCGCCGGCGGGATTCCAGCGCGTCGTGCATTTGTATACGACCTCGGCATCCTCCGTGAGCGCGGAAAAGCCGTGCGCGAAGCCGGCGGGGATCCAGAGCATCAGGCGGTTTTCGGCGGACAGCTCGAGGCCGGTCCAGCGGCCGAACGACTCCGAGCCGCGGCGGATGTCGACGGCGACGTCGAGGATCGCGCCGCGCGTGCAGCGCACGAGTTTCCCCTGCGGCGGATCGAGCTGGTAGTGCAGTCCGCGCACGACGCCGCGCCGCGAGCTCGAGTGATTGTCCTGCGCGAACTCGGTCGGCAACCCTTCCGCGATGAATTCGGCGGCGTTGAACGTCTCCATGAACCAGCCGCGCTCGTCGCGAAAAACGCGCGGCTCGATGACGCGGACGTCGGGCAGCTCGGTGGGTCGAATGTTCAAACGGCGCGGATGATACACGTTCGAGGTGTATCTTTGACTCCGTGATCGAACCGGAAACGCAACTCGAGCAGCGGCGCGAATGGCGCCTCACCGGCATCATCTTCTTCGGTCTCTGCGCGCTGGTGCTGCTGTATGCGGCGTTTCTCATCCTCTGGCCGTTCATGACGGCGATTCTCCTCGGCGCGATTCTCGTCATCCTCACGTTCGGCATCTTTCAGCGACTCCGCGAGCGGCTCAAAGGCAGCTCGAACCGCGCCGCGCTGACGATGCTCCTCGGCGTCACGATCATCATCGTCATCCCCGCGCTGATCCTCGCCATCCTGCTCGTGCAGCAGGCCAACGTCGTGGTGGAGAAGCTCCAGTCCGGCGAAGCTCAGGCGATGGTGAAGCGGATCGACGTCGGGCATTACCTCACGTGGGTGAAGCGCATCGCGCCGAATTTCGATCCGGCGAGTCTCAGCCCCGAGCGGATCCTGCTGCCCGCCGTGCGGCAGGTGCCGGGCTGGGTGGCGCGGCATGGCGGCGCCGTGATCGGCGGGCTCGCGGGCATGGTGCTTGGCTTCGCGCTGATGCTGCTGTCGATGTACTTCTTCTACGTCGAGGGAGAGACGATCCTCGTGCAGCTCTCGATTCTGTCTCCGCTGCCGAAGCGCTACGACGACGAGTTCCGCGAGCGCTTCCGCGACGTCATCGAGGCGACGTTTCGCGGCCAGCTGTTCACTGGCATCGCGCAGGGAGTCATGACGGGAATCGGACTCGCGATCGCGCGCGTGCCGGGCGCCGGATTCTGGGGCGCGGTCGCGGCGCTGTTGTCATTGATTCCGATGGTCGGCGCGGCCGCGGTGTGGGTGCCGGCGACGATCTACCTCGTCATCGCCGTCTCGATGGGGCAGGCGAAGTGGTGGCAGGTGATCTTTCTGATCATCTGGGGCATGGTGCCGGTGTCGCTCATCGACAACGTCGTGCGTCCGTGGGCGATGAAGGGGAAGGCTCAGCTTCCGGCGATTCCGCTCCTCTTCGCCGTCCTCGGCGGCCTGCAGGCTTTCGGCTTCGTCGGCCTCGTGATCGGACCGCTCGTGTTTTCGCTGCTGACCTCGATCATCGACATCTACAAGAAGTCGTTTTCGAAGCAGGCACTCATCCATCCGGGCGAGCCGCATTTCTAATATATAATTTCGCCCGGTCCTCCCATGAGAAAGCTCCTCCCCCTGGCTCTGGTGCTCTTCGTGTGTCCTCCGATCTCCGCGCAGGAGCTCACCATTACGCGGTTCGCCGGAGATGACGGCGGTCAGGGTTTCGTCGACGCGACGGGGATGTCCGCACGGTTCGACTCGCCGCGCGACGTCGTCGCCGACGCCGCCGGGAACGTCTATGTCGCGGACTACGACGCGCACGTCATTCGAAAAATCACACCTGCCGGCGTCGTCTCGACGTTCGCGGGACGTGCGGGCGAAAGCGGGCTGGCCGACGGCCGCGGCGGCGCGGCGCGGTTCTGGTTGCCCGGCGGCATCGCCATCGACCTGAGCGGAAACCTTTTCGTCGGCGACAGCGGGAACAACCGCGTTCGCAGGATCTCTCCTTCCGGAGTCGTGACCACGTTCGGCGGCCCCGGCCCCGGCCTCGGCACCTATGACGTGGCGGTCGACAGCAGCGGCAACGTGTATGTCGGTGCGTTTACATCGATCCGGAAATACAGCGCGTCCGGCTCGCTCCTTGCGACGTATGACGACGCCGGGATCTCGGGCGCGAGCAGGCTCGTGGTGGACGCCGCCGATCAGGTCTTTTACACCACGGGAACGGCCGTTCGGAAGCTCAGCACCTCAGGTTTCATGACCACCATTTCGGCGACGTTCAGCAGTGGTTTCGGTCTCGGCATCGATGAGTCGGGCGACCTTTATGTCAGCGACTGGGGCGGAGACCGGATCTACAAGCTGACGCAGGCGGGAACGAAAACGATCATCGCCGGCTCCGGCGTGGCGGGAAGCAACGACGGCATCGGCGTCAGCGCCTCGTTCAACTCGCCCTGGGGCATCGCGACCGCACCCGGCAATCTGCTGTACCTCGCGGATACGTTCAATCACAGCATCCGGCAGATCACGCTGTCGAATGCGATGGTGACGACAGTCGCGGGAAGGAGATCGGTGTATGGCGGCGCGGACGGACCCGCGAACGTGGCGCGTTTCTACCAGCCGGCGGATGCGGTGTTCGACAGCGGCGGCAATCTGTTCGTCACCAACTGGTCGACGATTCGCAAAATCACGCCGGGCGGCACGGTGAGCACCTTCGCCGGCACCGCCGGCACCTGGGGATCGGCCGACGGAACCGGCGCGGCGGCGCGGTTCCTGAATCCGCATGGCATTGCCGTCGATTCGGCGGATAATCTCTACGTTTCCGATCTCCAGAACTCCACGATTCGCAAAATCACGCCGGGCGGCGTGGTCACGACGTTCGCAGGCTCCGCGGGCCAGCACGGCGCAGTGGATGGCACCGGCTCAGCCGCGAGATTTTACTCGCCGGCCGGCATCGTCATGCACCCGAGCGGCGATCTGTACGTGGCCGACTACGGCAATCAGATCATCCGCAGGATCACGCCGGACGGTGCGGTCACGACGTTCGCCGGTACCGCGGGCGAGGAGGGCAGCAGCGACGGCACGGGCAGCGCGGCGCGATTCCGATATCCGCTGGGACTCGACGTCGATGCCTCCGGGGACCTCTACGTCGCGGACTACGGAAACTTCACCATTCGGAAAATCACGGTCCCGGGCGCCGAGGTGACGACGGTCGCAGGTGTGGCGAACAGCGTCGGCTCGACGGATGGCACCGGCTCCGCGGCCCGCTTTTATGCACCCGGCGATCTTGCCGTGTATGGCGGCGACATTTATGTCGTGGACGGCGGGAATGGGCTGTTGCGCAGGATGACGCCGGCTGGCGAAGTCACGACCATCGCGGGCTCGGCGCGCAGCTACGCGCATGTCGAAGGCACCGGCAGTTTCGCGCGCTTCTGGAATCCGATCGGAATCGCGAGCGACGGCAACGGCAATTTCTATGTTTGCGATCAGTATGCGAACAACATTCTCCACGCGCGGCTGCCGGGCATCGACGACGTCGCAACCGCATCGTCGACGACGCCCGCATTGAACAGTACCGTGCAACTCGACACGGCGCCGGGCACCGCGACGACCTGGGAGTGGAAGATCTTCCGGCGTCCCGCGGGCTCCATCGCCGAGCTGTCGGCGACGAACATTCGCAATCCTACGTTTGCGCCCGACGTCGACGATCTGTTCGTGTTGCTGCTGCGCGCGGAAGGATCGGGCGGCGTGCGCTTCTCGACGGTCGACGTCACGCCGGCCGGTTGTGCGCCGCTCGCGTCCGTGGTCGCGACGGTCCCGTCGCAGAACGTCTGCATCAACAGCACGGGCGCGACCGCGAGCGTCGCGGTCAGCGGCGGCGGGACGCTCGCGTATCAATGGGGCTGGCGCGCGACGTCGGGCGGCGCGATCACTGCGATCGGCGGCGCGACGTCCGCGACTTACGTTCTGAACGGCGCCGATTTCGGAAGCGCCGGTACGAAGCTCCTCGTCGTGACCGTGACTCCCTCCTGCGGACCGCCGCTGGTGTCGAATCAGATCCCGATTTCCGTGACCACGCCTCCGACGGTGACGCTGTCCGCGAGCAGCGGCGTGTTTGCGAATGGCCCGCACAATTTCGCGTCCGTGGCCGCCTATCCCGGAGGCACGTATACCTGGTCGATTGCGAACGGCACGATCAACTCCGGCCAGGGAACGCGCAGCATCGAATACACCGCCAGCGCGAGCGGAGAAGTGACGCTCGGCGTGCAGGTGGCGGTCGGTGGCTGCACGGTCTCGGCGGGTGCGACGGTTCCGATCATCGAGCGCGCGCCAGGCGCGGTGCTGCTGTACACCGTGACGCCCTGCCGCGTGTTCGACACGCGCGTCACCGCGCCCGCGCTGGCGTCGAACGCGACCCGGACCGTCGCGGTGACGGGAGTGTGCGGAGTTCCGTCGAGCGCGAAGGCAGTGGTGATCAATCTGACCGCGGTCGCGCCGGGCGGGATGGGCTGGCTGACCGTGTTTCCCGCGGATCAGGCGCTTCCCGCGACGAGCACTCTCAATTACGCGCCTGCGAAGACGCGCGCGAATAACGCAATCGTGCCGCTCTCGACCCTTGGCGCGTTGAAGGTCTACAACTACAACAACACCGCGAGCGCCATGCACTTCATCCTCGACGTCGCGGGCTATCTCGAATAGACGATGAAAACCATTTGCACAGCACTCGCTGTTCTCCTACTGGCCGGTTCCTCCATCGCTGAGGACTTCACCGTGACGCGCCTGGCGGGTCAGAGCGGCGGATCGGGATACGTCGACGCAACGGGCGCCGCCGCGCGATTCGATAATCCGAACGACATCGCAGTGGATGCAGGCGGCAATGTCTACGTCGCGGACCTGGGGGCGTTCACCATCCGCAGGGTGACACCCGCCGGCGTGGTCAGCACGTTCGCCGGCCGTGCGGGCGAGCCCGGCTCCGCGAACGGCCGCGGCGGAGCGGCGCGTTTCCAGTGGCCGAGCGGCCTCGGCGTGGACCCGAGCGGCAACGTGTTCGTCGCCGATACCAACGACCATACCGTCCGCAAAATCTCGCCGGCCGGCGTAGTGCGTATCTTTGCGACAGTCACGCTTCCCGTCGATGTGGCGACGGACAGCGCCGGCAACGTCTACGTCTCCAGCTTCGCGGGGATTCGGAAGCTCACGCCGTCCGGTGCCTTCACCACGATGTACTCGACCGCCGAATTCCTGCAGGCACAGAAGCTGGTCTTCGACGCGAGCGACAACCTCTACTTCACCACGCCGACGCACGTTCGCAGGATGACCGCGGCCGGCGTCGTCTCCACGATCGCCGCGGTGAGCAATCGTCCGGAGGGACTCGCCGTGACGGACGCGGGCGATCTCTATGTCGCCGAATTCACGGGCTCGCGGATCGTGAAGATCACGCCGGACGGCACGGTCAGTTCGTTTGCGGGGCAGGCAGGCGTCGTCGGCAGCGCGGATGGCACGGGCGCGAACGCTCGCTTCAACGTTCCCACCGGCGTGGCGATCGCTCCTGGCGGGCAGCTGTATGTGTGTGACGCCCGCAACGCGTCGGTCCGATCGATCACGATTCCGGGAGCCGTCGTGACGACGCTGGCCGGGACGTACTTCGAGCTGACCGCTTCCGCTGATGGCCCGCCCGATGACGCGCGCTTCAACTTTCCGTTCGACGCAACCGTCGACAGCGCGGGCAATGTCGTCGTTTCGACCCACGGCGCGATCCGAAAAATCGCCGCGGGCGGCGTCGTCTCGACCTTCGTCTCATCCAACTCGCTGAGCCCGACGGGAATCGCCATTGCGGACGACGACACGCTATATGTCGCCAATCGCGACTACCACACGATCGGAACGATCACGCCCGGCGGCGTCGTCTCGATCCTGGCCGGAGTCGCGCACACTCCCGGCACCGCGGACGGAACCGGCAGCGGCGCGCAGTTCAATCAGCCGTTCGACGTGGTCCTTCATCCGAGCGGCGACTTGTATGTGACCGATGCGGGCAACCACACGATCCGGAGAGTCACGACCGCCGGCGAGGTCACGACCTTCGCGGGACTGGCCGGACAATCGGGAAGCACGGACGCGACCGGAAGCGCCGCCCGGTTCTACGCTCCTGCCGGCATTACCGTCGACGACAGCGGAAACCTCTACGTCGTCGACCGGCACAATTACACCATTCGAAAGATCACCGTGCCGGACGCAGTCGTCACGACGTTCGCCGGCGCGGCCGGCTATCTCGGACAGGACGACGGCACCGGCATCTCGGCGCGGTTCTGGTTCCCGTCCGCGCTGACGTTCGATGGCGGAAACCTCTACGTCGTCGAAATCGGTCGTCTGCGCCGGATTAACGCGGCCGCCGAGGTGACGACGGTCGCCGGGGTCGCGAGCAGGAATGCAAGCGTCGACGGCACCGGCAGCTTTGCCCGCATCGTGCAGCCCGACGGCATCGGAAGCGACGGCGCCGGAAACCTCTACGTCGCGGACCTGCACGCCGGCAACATCCGTCACGCGCGGCTTCCGGGCATCGCCGACGCGGCGACCGTGTCGACGTCGACGCCGCCGGTGAACACGGCCGTGCAACTCGACACGACGCCGAGCACGGCGACCAGCTGGCAGTGGAGCATCTTCCGCCGCCCCACCGGCTCCGTTGCGGAGCTGTGGTCGGCGACCACTCGCAATCCAACATTCACGCCCGACGTCGCGGATCTCTTCGTGCTTCTGCTTCGCGCGGAAAGCGCTTCCGGCGTGCGCTATTCGACCGTGGAGCTCACACCCACCGGCTGCGATCCGATCGCCAACGTCGTTGCGACGATCTCCTCGCCGTCGATGTGCATGATCGGCAGCGGCGTGAGCGCGAGCGTCGCGGTGGATGGCGGAGGGACGCTGAGCTATCAGTGGGGATGGCGCACGACGTCCGGCGGAGCGATCACGCCGATCAGCGGCGCGCAGTCATCCAGCTACTCGCTCGATGGCGACGACTTCGCCGGCGCCGGAACGTACTACCTCGTCGCAACCGTGACGCCGGCCTGCGGTCCGGCCGTCGTGTCGAATCAACTCCTCGTCACGCTCACGGCGCCGCCGGGCGCGGAGATCTCCGCGAGCAGCGGCGTGTTCGCAAACAGCATCCACAACTACGCTTCCGTCCCCGATGCCGGCGCGGGAGCGACGTACGCGTGGACGGTCACGAACGGATCGATCAACTCCGGACAGGGAACGCGGAACATCGAATACACGGCGGGCGCGAGCGGCGCGGTGTCGATCGACGTGGTGGTGACGCGCGGCGGCTGTTCGCCGTCGGGAAATGCCAGCGTTCCGATCATGGAGCGCGCGCCCGGCGCGGTACTGCTGTATACCGTGACGCCCTGCCGCGTGTTCGACACGCGCGTCACCGCGCCCGCGCTGGCTTCGAATGCGACCCAAACCGTCGCGGTGACGGGAGTGTGCGGAATTCCGTCGAGCGCAAAGGCGGTCGCGATCAACATGACCGCGGTGGGGCCGGGCGGGATGGGCTGGCTGACGGTGTTCCCCGCGGACGCCGCGCTTCCCGCGACGAGCACGCTCAATTACGCGCCGGGGAAGACGCGCGCGAACAATGCGATCGTTCCGCTTTCCACGCTCGGCGAGTTGAAGGTGTTCAACTACAACAGTAATGCGAGCGCGACGCACTTCATCATCGACATCGTGGGCTACTATGAGTAGGCCATGAAGTGGTTTTCCGCGCTGCTCCTGCTGGTTTGTACGTCAGGCTTCGCGGAAGACTACACCGTGACCCGTCTGGCGGGGCAGGCTGCCGGCCTGGGGTACGTCGACGCGACCGGAGCCGCCGCGCGGCTTCATCGGCCGCGCGACGTCGCCGTGGATGCGAGCGGCAACGTCTACGCCGTCGAAGCGTCGGCGCACGTCGTCCGGAAGATCACTCCGGCCGGCGTAGTCAGCACGCTGGCCGGCCGTTCGGAAGAAGGCGGGTTCGTGAACGGCCGCGGCGGAGTCGCGCGTTTCCTCGAGCCGCAGGGCATTACCGTGGATCCGAGCGGCTTCGTGCTGGTGGCCGATACCTCCAATCATGCCATCCGCAAAATCTCACCGGCCGGCGTGGTGAGCACCTTTACCGGCATTACCGCTCCTCTGGATGTGGCGACGGACAGCGCCGGAAACGTGTATGTGGCGCACTTCCAGGGAATCCGGAAGTACACGCCGTCGGGTGTCTTCACGACGTTGTACTCGGCCGCCGAGCTCCTGGACGCCAGGAAGCTGACCTTCGATGCGAGCGACAACCTGTTTTTCACCACGCCGTCGGCGGTTCGGAAGATGACCGCCGCGGGCGTCGTCTCCACGATCGCGTCGAGCAGTTTCCTGCCGGAAGGAATCGCCGTGACCGGCACCGGAGACCTGTATGTCGCCGAGGCCGGCGCACCGCGGATCGTGAAGATTACGCCGGACGGGACGGTCACCTCGTTTGCCGGGCAAGTGGATCAAAAGGGCAGTGCAGACGGGACGGGAGCAGACGCTCGATTTCTTTATCCGACCGGCATCGCGATCGCCCCGGGCGGCTTGTTGTATGTCTCTGATTACTTCAAATCGACGATCCGAAAGATCACGGTTCCGGGGGCGGTCGTGACGACGCTGGCCGGCAAGGCGCAGGTGTTCGAGTCGGTTGACGGGCCGGCGGAGGATGCGCGGTTCCCGACTCCGAGAGACGCGGCGGTCGACGGCGCCGGCAATGTGGTCGTTGCGACGTCCTTCGCGATCCGGAAAATCTCGCCCGCCGGGATCGTCTCGACGTTCGCCTCGGGCCTGCTGACTCCGAGGACGATCGCGGTGGATGACGACGAAACGGTGTACGTCGCCAATTACGACTTCCACACGATCGGAAAGGTCACGCCCGGCGGCACGGTCACGATTCTGGCCGGAGTCGAGCAGACATCGGGTAGTGCGGATGGAACCGGAGCCGATGCCCGCTTCAATCAGCCGTTCGGCATCGCCAGGCATCCTGACGGCAATCTCTATGTGACCGACTCGGGGAACCATACGATTCGGAAGATCACACTCGCCGGCGAGGTCACGACATTTGCGGGATCGGCCGGGCAATCGGGGAGCACCGACGCGACTGGTACGGCCGCTCGATTCAACGGCCCGTACGGCATCACGGTCGACGCGAGCGGGAATCTCTACGTCGCGGAACCCTCCAGTAGCACGATTCGAAAGATCACCGTGCCCGGCGCGGAAGTCACGACGTACGCAGGCGCGGCCGGCGAGCAAGGACTCGCGGATGGCAACGGAACGTCAGCGCGGCTGATGTCCCCGACCGATCTGACGTTCGATGGCGGCAGCATCTATTTTCTCGAGCTCGGCCGGCTGCGGAAAATCAACGCCGCCGGCGACGTGACGACGCTTGCCGGCTCCTCGGGAGCACAGGCAATCGTCGACGGTACGGGCAGCTTCGCGCGCGTACAGCAACCTGAAGGCATCGGCAGCGACGGCGCCGGGAATCTCTACATCGCGGACCCGGCCGCGGACAATGTCCGTCACGCCCGACCTCCGGGCATCGACGACGTCGCAACCGCAACCTCGACGACACCATCCGTGAACACGGTCGTGCAGCTCGACACGGCTCCGAGCACGGCGACCAGCTGGCAGTGGAGCGTTTTCCGCCGCCCGGCCGGTTCCGTCGCCGAGCTGTCGTCGACGACGATCCGCAATCCGACCTTCACGCCCGACGTGACGGATCTCTTCGTGCTTCTCCTTCGCGTGGAAGGAGCCGGCGGCGTGCGCTATTCGACACTGGAGATCACGCCGGCTGGCTGCGATCCGATCGCGAATGTCGTCGCGTCCATCTCGTCACCATTGATGTGCATCAACGGCAGCGGCGTGAGCGCGAGTGTCGCGGTAGATGGCGGAGGCACGCTGAGCTATCAGTGGGGATGGCGCACGACGTCCGGCGGAGCGATCACTCCGATCGGCGGAGCGCAGTCGTCCGGCTATTCGCTCGACAGCGACGACTTCGCCGGCGCCGGCAGTTACTACCTCGTCGTGACGGTGACGCCGAGCTGCGGCGCGGCCATCGTGTCCAATCAACTCGTCGTCACGCTCAAAGAGCCGCCGAGCGCGGCGATCTCCGCGAGCAGCGGCGTGTTCGCGAACGGCCCGCACAACTTCGCATCCGTTTCCGACGCCGGCGCGGGAGCGACGTATGCGTGGACCGTCACGAACGGGTCGCTCAACTCCGGACAGGGTACGCGGAACATCGAATACACCGCGGGCGCGAGCGGCACGGTATCGCTCGACGTGGTGGTCTCGCGCGACGGATGTTCGACGAACGTGAATGCCGGCGTTCCGATCGTTCCGCGCGCCGAGGATGCGGTGATGTTTTATACGGTGACGCCATGCCGTGTGTTCGACACACGCGTCACAGGTCCCGCGCTGGCCTCGAACACGGTCCAGACGGTAGCCGTGACCGGGGTCTGTGGAATCCCGGCCAGCGCGAAGGCCGCGGTGATCAATATGACCGTGGTCTCGCCGGCCGGCTTCGGGTGGTTGACGGTATTTCCCGCCAACGGGCCGCTTCCCGCGACGAGCAGCCTCAATTACGCGCCCGGAAAAACGCGCGCGAACAATGCAGTGGTTTCGCTCTCGAGCCTGGGACAGTTGAAGGTGTACAGCTACAACGACACCACCAGCGCGACGCACTTCATCCTCGACATCGCGGGGTACTTCGAGTGAGCGAGAACGGTCGCGATCCGTTCATGGACGCCGCGATCGCTGAAGCACAGCTCGGCTTCGATGAAGGCGGGATCCCGATCGGCTCCGTGCTCGTGCATCGCGGCGAGATCATCGGACGCGGCCACAACCGGCGCGTGCAGCGCGGCAGCCCCACGCTGCACGGCGAGATGGATGCGCTCGAGAACGCCGGCCGCCGCTCCGCCGCGGTCTATCGCGAGTGCGTGATCTACACGACGCTGTCGCCCTGCTCGATGTGCAGTGGCGCGATCCTGCTGTACGCGATTCCCCGCGTCGTCGCCGGCGAGAACCGCACGTTCCTCGGCGAGGAAGAACTGCTGCGCTCGCGCGGCGTGCAGGTGGACGTAATCGACGATGCGACGTGCGTCGAGCTGATGACGCGCTTCATTCGCGAGCGTCCGGAGCTGTGGAACGAGGACATTGGTGTGACGTGACGAAAAAAGCCTGCATTCTGCTGCTCCTGGTCTGCCCAGCATTGTTTGCGCAGCAACTGACCGTCACACGGCTCGCCGGCCATGACGGCGGAGCGGGTTACACCGACGGCATCGGCAACGCGGCGCGCTTCGACTATCCGAAGGGCGTCGCCGTCGACCCGGTCTCCGGAAACATCTACGTCGCCGAACGCGGCTCGCATACGATCCGACGCATTACGCCGGCAGGTGTGGTAACCACGTTTGCGGGATTGGCCGGCGTCGACGGGACTGCCAACGGGCGCGGAGGTGCAGCGCGGTTTACGCAGCCGGACGCGGTCACCGTCGACATGAGCGGAAACGTTTATGTCGCCGCGAATTCCCAGGTGCGCAAAATCTCGCCGGCCGGCGTCGTCAGCACGCTTGCCACGGTGCCCGCGCCGCAGGGGATCGCGGCCGACAGCGAGGGCAACCTCTATGTCACCGATCTCATCAACGACAAGATTCTCAGGATCACTCCGAGCGGAATCGTCTCGGTCTACGCGACCGCGGCCCAGGCCACTCCACCGTTCGATGACCCCAGGGGAATCGCAGTCGACGGGACGGGGAACGTCTATTTCACCGACACATCGACGCTTCGCAGAATCACGCCCGCGGGAGTCATCACCACGATTGCGTCGTCGCTCCCATATCCGGATGGAGTGGCGATCCACGCCAACGGAGATGTTTACGTCACCGGAGGGTCGCGGATTCACAGAGTGACGCCCGGCGGAACGGTGACGACGTTTGCAGGCTCCGTCTTTCAGGGAAGCGACGATGGAACCGGCGCGGCCGCCTCGTTTCGTTTGCCGGGTGGCCTCGGCATTCAGGCGGACGGCACGCTGCTCGTCTGCGACCTGGGCAATCACACGATCCGCAAAATCACGACTCCCGGCGCGGTGGTCTCGACGTTTGCGGGACTCGCAATCGTGCGCGGCACTGTGGACGGCCCCGCCAATGATGCGCGGTTTTTCCTCCCGGCCGATACAGCCGTCGACAGCGTGGGCAATATTTTCGTCGCCGACCAGAGGGTCATTCGCAAGATCACGCCGTCCGGCGATGTGACGACGTTTGCCGGCTCCGCTTCCTCGAATCCCGCTTCCATCGACGGAACGGGGACGGACGCACGCTTCACCGGAGTGTACGGACTGGCGATCGACGCGAGCGACAACATCTACGTCGCGGACCAGGGCAACAACAACATCCGCAAGATCACGCCGGACGCGGTCGTCACGACGATCGCGGGAATGGCCTTCGCTCCCGGCAGCGACGACGGGACCGGCACGGCGGCGAGATTCAACCAGCCGTCGAAGATCGCGATTCATCCGATCGACGGCGATCTCTACGTCACCGACTATGTGAATCACACGATTCGCAAGGTGACGCCGGCCGGAGTCGTCACCACGTTTGCCGGCACGGCCGGTCAGCAGGGCGACACCGACGACACAGGCTCCGCCGCGCGATTCCGATTCCCGCTCGGGATCGCGTTCGACAGCGGCGGAACGATGTATGTGACCGACTACGGGAACGATACGATCCGCAAAATCACGACGCCGGGTGCCGTGGTGACGACACTGGCCGGAACGCCGGGAATGTGGGGCTGGGGAGACGGCACCGGCGCGGGGGCGGGATTCGGGTCACCATCGAGTATTGCGTTCGACGGAACGTCTCTGTACGTGACGGACAACGGCACGATGATCCGCAACGTTACGACCGGCGGGGTGGTGACGACCGTCGCCGGCTCATTCTTCAACTGGGCGAAAGTCGAAGGCACCGGGAGTCTGGCCCGGCTGGATCAACCGGCCGGAATCAGCAGCGACGGCAATGGGAACCTCTATGTCGCCGGCCGCGAGGGCGCCATCATTTCTCATGCGCGGCTGCCAGGAATCGCCGACATCGCTACCGCATCCTCGACGACGCCGCCGGTGAACACGCTCGTGCAGCTCGAGACCGACCCCGATACCGCGACGAGCTGGCGGTGGAGCATCGATCGCCGCCCGTCCGGATCGGTTGCGGAGCTCTCCTCGACATCGATTCGCAATCCGACGCTCACGCCCGACGTGGACGATCGCTTCGTGCTGCTACTCCGCGCGGAAGGACCTGGCGGCGTTCGGTTCTCCACGGTGCACGTCACGCCTTCCGGTTGCGCACCGCTCGCATCGGTCGTCGCATCCGTTCCCTCGCAGAACCTCTGCCTCAGCGGCACCGGCGCGACCGCGGGCGTCGCCGTCAGCGGCGGCGGCACGCTCGCGTATCAGTGGGGCTGGAGAAGCGTCTCCGGCGGAGCGATCACGCCGATCGGCGGCGCGACTGCTTCGAGCTACGCGCTGAGCGGCGCCGACTTCGGCAGCGCGGGCACGAAGTATCTCGTCGTCACGGTCACGCCGGGCTGCGGCGCACCGCTCGTCTCGAACCAGTTGCTCATCAACGTCACCGCGCCGCCGTTGCCGGTCGAGATCTCCGCGAGCAGCGGCGTGTTCGCCGGCGGTCCGCACAACTACGCCTCCGTGAACGACGCCGGCGCAGGCGTGACGTATGTCTGGTCGATCGCGAACGGCACGATCAACTCGGGACAGGGAACGCGCAACATCGAATACACGGCGGGAGCGGCCGGGGACGTCACGCTCGGGATACAGGCGGCTCTCAATGGATGTAGTACCAGCGACGACGCGATCGTCCCGATCATCGTGCGCGCGACGGGCGCGGCGATGCTCTACACGACGCCGCCGTGCCGCATCCTCGACACGCGCATCGGCGGGCCGCCGGTCGCATCGAATGAGACGCGCACGGTGCAGATCGCCGGCGGCTGCGGCATTCCGTCCAGCGCCATCGCGGTCGCGGTGAACCTCACCGTCGTCTCTCCCGGCGGCACGGGATGGCTCACCGCATTCCCCGCCGGTGCCGCATTGCCCGGCTCGAGCACGCTGAACTACCGCGAGTTCCGGACGCGCGCGAACAACGCGATCATCCCGCTCTCGGCTGGCGGCGCGCTCAACGTCTACTCGTTCAATCACGTCGCGGGCGCGACGCACGTGCTCATCGACGTGGTGGGCTGGTTCGAATGAGGGATGATGGTGCGGGGTGAGGGGATCGAACCCCCGACATTCTCCGTGTAAAGGAGGCGCTCTACCGCTGAGCTAACCCCGCGCGGAATCCGAGGATACCAGGTTTTCGAGCGCCTCGCCGGTGATGCGATAGACCGTCCACTGATCCATCGGCAGCGCGCCGAGGCTGCGATAGAAACGGATCGCCGGCTCGTTCCAGTTCAGCACCGCCCATTCCACCCGCCCGCAGTTACGCTCGACCGCGATCGAGGCGAGACGCGCGAGCAGCGCGCGGCCGTAACCGTGTCCGCGCAATTCCGGTCTCACGTACAGATCTTCGAGATAGATGCCGGGACGGGCGAGGAACGTCGAATAGTTGTGAAAGAAGAGCGCGAAGCCGTACGGATCGCCGTCGATCTCACCGATCAGCACCTCGGCATACCGCCGGTCGCCGAACAGCGTCGCCCGCACCGACTCCTCGGTCGCGACGACCTGATGCTCGAGCCGCTCGTACTGCGCGAGCTCGCGGATGAAGCGGAGGATGAGCGGCACATCCTCCTCCGTCGCCATGCGGATGTTCATGCGCGCATCGTACAATTTCGGGGTCAGACCCCGACATGAAAACGAAACCGCTGGTGATGCTCTGGTGGGCACAGGTCGTCATCGCCGCGGCGTTCGTCGGCCTCATTTTCTACACGCTCGTGCAGCGGCCGCAGCTCGGGATCGAATACGGGAAGCGAACGGGGAAGGTGCTGAGCGTCGTCCCCGAGGGATCGGGCGCTCGCGCCGGCATCATCGCGGGAGATCGCGTCGTCTCGGTCAACGGATTCGCGACCGCGCGCGACGTCGCACCGCTCTACTTCGTGCGCGCGGGCGACACGGTGCCGGTGGTCATCGAGCGCGGAGGCGTCGCGCGCGAGATCCCGGTCACGCTCACTTCGCAGGAAACGCTGCGGCGCGCGTCGCTGCGCGCGGGCGGCGTGCGGACGCTGAGCGCGATCTCGAGCTATCTCAACTTCCCGCTGCACATCTGGATGATCGGGCTCGGCATCGCGCTGCTCGTGCTCCGTCCCGACAACAAGGACGCGCGGCTCTCCGCGCTGGTGCTGGTGTGCTGGGCGGGAAGTCTGTTCATCTATCAGATCTCGGGCTTCGGACCGATCCTCGACGCGGTGCCGGAAGCGCTGAAGCTGCCGATGATCGCGCTCGACGCGCTGTTCTGCGCCGGCTTCTTCGCCGTCGCCGCGCATTTCGCGCTGAGCTTTCCGAGCGAGCGCGCGGACCGGCTGCATCCGGCGTGGGAGCTCGTGCCGTACATCGTCGCGCTGCCGATTTTCATCGAGACCTTCGCGAACGACTACCAGCGGCTGCAGCACGACGTGCGTCCGTTTCCGCTGCCGTTCCGCGACGCCTCGGCGAGCATCGGCACGGCGCTGCTCCTCGGCGCGGTAATCACGCTCGGCGTGCGCTTCACGCGCCTGCGCGACGCCAACGCGCGGCGCCGCGTGCAGCTCGTGTTCCTCTCGCTGCTGCCCGGCACGCTCACCTACTCGCTCATCTTCGCCGGCACGACGTTCCAGCTCGGCTACGTCTGGGGTCAGGTCGTCGGCCTGCTGAACACGCCGATGACGATGCTCGGCTCCGCGGTCTACACGTACGCGGTCGTGCGTCATCGCCTCTACAACATTCGCGTGCTCGTGCGGCGCAGCCTGCAGTACGCGCTCGCGCGCGGCACGCTGTTCGCGCTGATGTCGCTGCCGATCCTCGGTCTCGTCGCGTTTTTCTACGCGCACCGCCAGGACTCGATCTCGGTGCTGCTGACCGGCAAGCCCGCGGCGTATCTGCTGCTGATCGTGCCGCTGTTCGCGATGCTGCACTATCGCAAGCGGCTGCTCGAGCGGCTCGACCGCCGCTTCTTCCGCGAGGAGTACGACGCGCGCCGGCTGCTGCTGCACGTCGTGTCGATCATCCGCGGCGGCTCGGACATGCTCGCGCTCTCTCGCGCGGCGCTCGACGAGATCGACAAGGCGCTGCACCCGCAGCACATTTCGCTCTGGCAGGTCGATCCCGTGGGAGGGGAGCTGCATCGCGGCTTCTATCGCGGTGACAGCGCGTCGCTGGAGGTCGAGCCACTCTCGGTGAACGGCACGCTCGCGGCGCTGCTCACGACTGACGACGATCCGCTCGACATCCACAACCGCTCCACGAAGACGCTGCTGCAGCGGCTTCCGGAGCCGGAGCGCGAGTGGCTGCGGCAAACCGACGCGTATCTGATCGTGCCGCTGCTGATCGAGAAGCGCCTCGTCGGTCTGATGGTCCTCGGCGAGCGCAAGTCGGAAGAGCCGTACAGCCGCGAGGATCGCGAGCTGCTGCGGATGCTCGGCGCGCAGCTTGCGCTCACGCTCGACTACACGCGGCTCAAGCAGTCGCCGTCGCTGGTCTGGTCGCCGGCGCCGGTGCATCTCTTCACGACCGACGCGCTGCAGCTCTGCCCGAAATGCGGCCGCTGTTACGCGCGCGACGCGGCGCAGTGCGAGCTCGATGACGAGGCGCTGGTGCCGGAGTCGGGCGTGCCGCGCATCATCGAGGACAAGTACGTCATCACGCGGCTCCTCGGCCGCGGCGGCATGGGCTCGGTGTATCTCGCGACGCAGAAGCGGCTGAACCGCCCCGTCGCGATCAAGGTGCTGCTGTCGCATCTCGTCGGGAGCTCGACGATGCGCAGCCGGTTCGAGCGCGAGGCGCGCATCGTCGCGCGGCTGCATCATCCGGCGATCGTGACGATCCACGACTTCGGCGTGCTGCCCTCGGGGCACGCGTATCTGGTGATGGAGTATCTCGACGGCGACACGCTGCGGAAGACGATCACGTCGGGTCCGCAGCCGCTGCCGGCGGCGATGTCGATTCTGCGTCCCGTCGCCGACGCGATCGACTCGGCGCATCGCGTCGGCATCGTGCATCGCGATCTGAAGCCCGAGAACATCATGATCGTGCGCGATCACGGCAGCCTCCCCGCGCCGCGCGTGCTCGACTTCGGGCTCGCGAAGATGTCGAACCCGATCGGCGAAGACGAGGTGACGCAGGTGCAGTCGGGACACAGCGCGGGCGTCGTCGGGACGCTGATGTACATGGCGCCGGAGGTGCTGAGCGGACACGCCGCCGACGCGCGCTCCGATCAGTACAGCTTCGCGCTGATCGCGTACGAACTGCTCGCGGGCGAGCATCCGCTCGGCAGAGCCACCGATCTCGCCTCGGTCGTGCGCGGCCATACCGACGTGCCGATGATCCCGATCACCGAGCGCATGCCTGACGTTCCGCGGCACGTCGCCGCCGCGATTCAGCGCGCGCTGGCGAAGAAAGCCGACGAGCGATTCCCGAGCGTCGCCGAATTCATTGCGGCGATGTAATGGCGGGCGGCACGACCATCACCGGAACCGGCGCGTTGCGGATGACGTCGAGCTTCCCTTCGCTCGGCGCCGTGTCCGCGTTCAGGAAAATCGCGTCGGCGTCCGCCTTCGTCGCGTAGCGCACGATCTCGCGCTGCGCGTCGGAGCCTTTTACGACGTTCGTCACGGCGTTCGGGAGGTTTGCGGCGAGCGAGCGCAGGAGCTCGGTCGCGCTCGTACGCTGCTCGTCGTCGCAGACGGTGACGAGGTGGATCTCGGAGCCGACGCGCGCCGCGAGCTCGAGCGCGGAGTGCGACTTCTGCTCGAAATGCACCGGCACGATGATGCGCCGCATCTCCGTGCGCTTGCGGATGCCGTAGCGGATCGCGAGCACCGGCGCGGGCGGATCGCGCAACACGGCGATGGTCGTCGAGCCGACGAAGAGATGCGCGACGTGATGGCGCGCGTGCGTGGCGATGACGATCAGGTCCGCCTTTTCCGCGGTCGCGGTCCGGCAGATCTCGTTGCCGGCGTCGGGCGCCTGGCGCACGATGAGCCGCGTCGCGATCGAGGAGTTCGCCTCGCGAACGTGCGCGCGCAACCGCTCGAGCTCGAGCTGCTCCGCGTATTCGTACAGCGACGGATCGGCGGGGAAGCGCAGCTCGTCGGGATTCGACGCCCACGTCATGCGCACGTGGAGGATGACCAGCTCCGCGCCCGTACGCACGGCAATGCGCACGGCATCGTCGAAAACCCACTCCGATGCGGTGGAGAAGTCGGTTGGAATCAGGATCCGGCGGAACATGACGCGAGACGCGTCTATCGTGCCACAGCCGATGCCTGCGCGGGTACCGCAGCTGTCGCTACCGGCGCGGCCGCCGGTCCTGGCGTCACCACGTAGCGAATGACCGTTCTCGGCTCCGCCTCGGTCTCGGCGATCTGCAGCAGCACCTGCTGTCCGTTCGGATTCATCGCCTCGCCGGGGATGAACGGGTCCTGCATCGCCTGATTCAGCTGAACCTCGAGCGTGCGCCAGTTCTGCCGCTCCGGCGGATACGTCTCGCGCGGCGGGAACGCGCGGAACTGCGCGAGGTAGGTCGTGTAGTAGTGATAGACCTGCGGGAACGAGTCGTCGGTTGCGAGCGTATACACGCGCGCGCCCGCGCCGTACTGATTGCGGATCATCACCTCATCGCGGCCGGTGAGGTCTTCGCGATACTGCGCGCCCGAGTACAGCGGAATCGCCGGATTGATCTCGCCGAGGACCTGCTGCGGATCGACCGGCGTCCGAGGGGCCGGCGCTTCACGCGGCGGAGTCTGCTCGGTCGCGGCGCTCGACTCCGTGCCCCCGCAGCCGGCGAGCAGCAGCGTCATTCCGAGAGCGGCGGCGAGTCCCCTGATCATCATCAGGGGTGGATAGAGCAATTTTCCCGCCCACAACGCCATCAGTTGTTCTGCGCCTGAAAGGCAACCGAGCGGTGCCGTTCCGCGTTGTTGCGGAGGCGCTCCAGCGCGGTCTCTCCGCCGTATTTCGAGACCAGCTGCTCGTCGTAGAGGTCGGCGACGCTGGCGACGCTGTCGAGAGAGGCGATGAGCTGTTCCGGCCGCAGGCGGCGGCCCAGGAAGGAGTGCGAGTAGAAGATGTCCTGGCCGACCATGCTGAACGCGCCGAGCGGAACTTCCGCATTGAGGCGCAGCAGCTCCTGCATCAGCTCGAACGTCGGATCGACGCCCTGCACGACGAAGGCGAGGATGGCGATGACGGCATCGTCCTCCTCGTACGGGTCGATGGAGATCTCCAGCACGGTCGATCCGTACTTGAGATAGAAGTCGCAGTGATCGGCATCATCGAAGTGTTCCTCGACCAGTTCGTCGAGATACGTCTTCACCTGCCGGTACACTTCTTCCTGGCAATGCGTGTGGAACTGCTTTGTGCGCGCGGCCATTGACGGGTGATTATATAGATGAATGCTCCATTTGACCGCCGCAGAACGCTCGTGCTCAAACGAGGCAAAGAACGCGTCGTCGCGAACCGCCATCCGTGGATCTTCGCCGGCGCGATTCACAGCGAGCGCGGACCCGACGATTCCGCGATCGGCGACCTCGTCGACGGCGAGGGCAAACGCCTCGCCTCGGGTTTCTACTCGCGCACTTCGCAGATCCGTTTGCGCGCGCTGACGTTCGGCGACGAAGAGCTGACGCCGGATCTCATCGCGCAACGCATCGCCGACGCGATCGCGCGCCGCAAGCCGATCTTCGACGACTCGACGAACGCCGCGCGGCTCGTGCACGCCGAGGGCGATGAGCTGAGCAGCATCGTCATCGATCGCTACGCCGACCTCCTCGTAGTGGAGCTCGCGAACCGCGGCGTCGAGCAGCTCAAGCCGCTGATCGTCGACGTGCTGCAGCGCGAGCTCGCGCCGCGCGCGATCTGGTTCAAGAACGATCTGCCCGTGCGCGAGCTCGAACAGCTGCCGACGGAGAACGAAGCCGTGGAGCCGGCGACGATCCTCGAGTCGGGACTCCGCTTCCGCATCGATCCAGGCGAAGGGCAGAAGACCGGCTTCTTTCTCGATCAGCGCGAGAACCGCCGCCTCGCGCGCTCCCTCGCCGCCGGCAAGCGCGTGCTCAATCTCTTCTCCTACAGCGGCGCGTTCGGCGTCTACGCGGCAGCCGGCGGCGCGACCGCGGTGACCAACGTCGACGTCTCCGCGCGCGCCATCGACCTTGCACGCGAGAACCACGCGCTGAACGACCTCCCCGCCGAGCATGTCGTCGCCGACGCCTTCCAGTACGTCCGCCAGCACCGCGAGCGCTACGACGTCATCGTCTGCGATCCCCCCGCATTCGCGAAAACGCGCACCGACGTCGACCGCGCCGCCCGCGGCTACAAAGACGTGAACCTCCACGCGATGAAACTCGTCGAGCCCGGCGGCATGCTGATGACTTTCTCGTGCAGCGGACACATGTCGCTCGACCTGTTCCAGAAAGTCATCTTCGCCGCCGCACACGACGCGCAACGGCGCGTGTCGTTCGTGAAGCGCCTGACCGCGGGACCGGACCACCCGGTTTCGATTTACTGTCCGGAGGGGGAGTACCTGAAGGGGTTTTTGCTGGAAGTCAGATGAATGCAGAATGCAGAATTGAGAATTGAGAATCAGGGTCGAGCGGTTTGATTCTTCATTCTCAATTCTGCATTCTGCATTCTGCATTCATGTCTACCCTCACCAACGTCCCCACCCCCAAAGCCTCCCGCGACATCACCGTCGCCTACCTCGGAGACCTGCTGCGCAATGCCGGGTTCATCGACGACAGGCAGCGCGCGGATCTGGAGACGGCGGACCGGCAGTTTCGGGCGCAGGCGCGGGCTTCGAAGTCGCGCACCGAGGAGGAGGCGAGTCCGTTCAAGGCGCTGGCGGCGCTGAACCTCACCGACGCGAGCGGCAACAGCACGAAGATCGACGACTTTCTGCTCGCGCGCCTCATCGCCGAGGATGCGCATCTGCCGTTCTGCAAAATCGACCCGCTCAAGCTCGACCTCGAGATGATCGAGTCGAAGATCTCGCGCCCCTTCGCGCGCAAATACAAAATGATCCCGGTCGCGATCCGCGACGGCAAGGTCGTCGTGGCGATGGTCAATCCGTTCGACCACGCCGCCGTCGACTCCTACCGCCCGATGGCCAAGCAGGAGCTGGAGCTCGTCGTCTCCGCCGAGTCGGACATCATTTCGGTGATCAACGAGCAGTACGGCTTCCGCTCCGCGGTCACGAAGGCGGGACGCGACCTCGCGCGCGGTGCGATCGACCTCGGCAATCTCGAGCAGTACATCAAGCTCAAGTCGGGCGCGGAGATCGAGTCCAGCGACCAGCACATCGTCAACGCCGTCGACTACCTGCTGCAGCACGCCTACGACTCGCGCGCGTCCGACATCCACATCGAGCCGAAGCGCGAGCACGCGCAGATCCGTTTCCGCATCGACGGCGTGCTGCACGAGATCCAGCGCGTGCCCAAGCTCGTCAACCTCGCCGTGACCTCGCGCCTCAAGACGATGTGCCGCATGGACATCGCCGAGAAGCGCCGGCCGCAGGACGGGCGCATCAAGACCGAGCACGACGGCAAAGAGATCGAGCTGCGCGTGTCGACGCTGCCGACCGCGTTCGGCGAAAAAGTCGTGATGCGCATCTTCGATCCCGACATCCTGATCCGCGACCTCGGCGGGCTCGGATTCTACGAAGACGAGCTGAAGAACTTCGCCGACTGGATCAAGCGCCCGCACGGCATCATCCTCGTCACCGGCCCGACCGGCTCCGGAAAAACAGTCACGCTCTATTCAGCTCTCAAGAGTCTCTCGTCCCCGGAGATCAACATCACCACCATCGAGGATCCGATCGAGATGGTGTGGGACGACTTCAACCAGACCGCAGTGCAGACCAAGCTCGGGATCACCTTCGCCGCCGCGCTGCGCACGATCCTCCGTCAGGATCCCGACATCATCATGGTCGGCGAGATCCGCGACGGCGAGACCGCGCAGAACGCCGTGCAGGCCGCGCTGACGGGACACCTCGTGTTCTCGACGCTGCACACGAACGACGCCTCGAGCTCGATCACGCGCCTCGTCGATCTCGGCATTCAGCCGTTCCTCATCTCGTCGACGCTGATCGGCACGATGGCCCAGCGCCTCGTGCGCCGGATCTGCGAGCACTGCCGGCGCAATCGGCCGCTCAGCCTCGAGGAAGCCGCGATGCTGAACCTGCAGGCGCCGGAAGGAAAGCGCATCATCGTCAAGGAAGGCGCGGGCTGCATGCGCTGCCGCAACACCGGCTACTTCGGCCGCACCGGTATCTTCGAGATCCTGCCCGTCGACAACGCCATCCGCGACCTCGTCGACCGCGGCGAAGACTTCCTCAAGATCAAGGAGATGGCCATCAAGCGCGGCATGCGCACCCTCCGCCAGAGCGCCCTCCGCAAACTCGCCGAAGGCATCACCAGCTTCGAAGAAGTCGTCCGCGTCACCGGCATCTAAGTAAGCTGGGATTTCGAAGCGGCGGCGCTGAAAATCTCGCGTGCTATTCTTTATCCATGACGGTTCAGTCCGTTCCTTCTGCGATCGAGCGGGAGCTGGAGTTCCGGAAGAAGCTCACCACGATCGCCAACCAGATCAACTCCGCGGAGTCGATCTCGCACATCCTGATGACGCTCAAGGACCGCATCCTCGAGCTGCTGGACGCGGAACGCCTGACGATCTACGCGATCGATACGAAGAACCAGGAGCTGTACTCGCTGCAGAAAGTGGGGGATGCGCCGAAGGAGATCCGCGTCCCGAAGTCGTTCGCCTCCATCGCCGGCTTCACCGCGCTCGCACGCAAGACCATCAACATCAAGGACGCATACGATCCCGCGGAGCTGCAGCGGTTCCACGCGAATCTCCGCTTCGATCAGCGCTGGGACAAGCAGACCGGCTTCCGCACGAAGGCCGTCCTCGCCGTGCCGATCATGTTCGAGAAGTACCTCCTCGGCGTGGTGCAGATGATCAACAAGCGCCACGGACCGTCGTTCACCGAACAGGACGAGGACGCCGTGGAAGAGATCGCGCGCATCCTCGGCATCGCGTTCTACAACCAGCACAAGGTCACGCGCTCGACGAAGCCGTCGCGCTTCGGCACGCTGATCGACAAGGGCATCGTCTCCGAGAAGATGCTCGAGCAGGCGGTCAGCAACGCCCGCATGAACAACACCAACGTCGAGAAGATCCTCACCGAGGACTTCAACGTACCGAAGGAAGAAATCGGCGCGTCGCTCGCCGCGTACTACTCGGTGCCGTGGTTCCAGTACGACGGCACGCAGGAGATCCCGCTCGATCTGCGCGAGCGCGTCTCCGCCGACATCTGGAAAAAGCACGGCGCGGCGCCGGTCGAGCGCAAGCCGGGCATTCTCGTCGTCGCGGTCGACGATCCGCAGGACCTGACGCGCATGGACGGCATTCGCGCGATGAACCTCGCGCCGCGCTACGAGTTCCTCGTGGCGATGAAGCACGACATCCTCGACTACGTCGCGGCGTCGTACGGCGAGAAACACGAAGCCGGCGACTCCTCGTCCTCCGATCCCGCGGACTGGGCGAAGATCCTCGACTCCCTCGGCGAAGGGGAGCGGGTCGAGCTGGATGACAGCCCGGCCAGCGATCAGCCGGAGATCGACGAGACCGACTCCGGGATCGTGAAACTGGTCAACCAGTTGATCATCGAGGCCTACGCGCGCGGCGCCTCGGACATCCACGTCGAGCCGGACGGCTCGAAGAACCCGTGCGTCATCCGCCTGCGCATCGACGGCGACTGCCAGAAGTTCATGGAAGTGCCGGGACCGCATCGCAACGCCGTCGTGCAGCGCCTGAAGATCATGGCCAAGCTCGACATCTCGGAGAAGCGCAAGCCGCAGGACGGCAAGATCCGCTTCAAGTATTCGCGCGGGACGCTGGAGTTGCGCGTCGCGACGATTCCGACCGCGAACGGCAACGAGGACGTGGTGATGCGTATCCTCGCCGCGTCGAAGCCGCTGCCGCTCGAGCGGATGGGCTTCAGCGATCGCAATCTCGAGCGTTTCAAGACGATCGTGTCGAAGCCGTACGGCATCTGTCTCGTCGTCGGTCCGACCGGCTCGGGCAAGACGACGACGCTGCATTCGGCCCTCGGCTTCATCAACACGGTGGACATGAAAATCTGGACCGCCGAGGATCCGGTCGAGATCACGCAGAAGGGACTGCGCCAGGTCCAGGTGCAGCCGAAGATCGACTTCACCTTCGCCGCGGCGATGCGCTCATTCCTGCGCGCGGACCCCGACGTGATCATGGTCGGCGAAATGCGCGATCACGAGACCGCCGCCATCGGCATCGAGGCGTCGCTGACGGGACACCTCGTGTTCTCCACGCTGCACACGAACTCCGCGCCGGAGACGATCACGCGCCTCCTCGACATGAACATCGATCCCTTTAACTTCGCCGACGCGCTCCTCGGCATCATGGCCCAGCGCCTGATCCGCGTCCTCTGCGCGAAGTGCAAGGAAGGCTACAACCCGACGCCCGAGGAGTTCGAGGAGATCATCGAAGCGTACGGCTACGAGTACTGGCCCGAAACGAAGATCGCGTACTCGCCCGAGCTGATGCTCTATCGCCCCAAAGGTTGCCCGGCGTGCACCAACACGGGCTACAAAGGCCGCATGGGCGTGCACGAGCTCCTCGCCGGCACCGACGACATGAAGAAAGCCATCCAGCACCGCGCCCCCATCGACGAGCTCCGCAAGCTCGCCATGCAACAGGGCATGCGCACCCTCATGCAGGACGCGATCGAAAAAGCGTTCAAGGGCTTCTCGGACATCAAGCAGGCCCGCGCGATCGCGGTGAAGTAGCGCCCCGCCTGTCATCCCGAGCGTAGCGAGGGACCCGGGCGGGGTATCGCGGCCGGCATGAGGATGGCGCCCCGCCCGCCCGGGTCCCTCGCTCACGCTCGGGATGACACCACTACAGGGGGTAGAGTTTCGTGGCAATCCCACCGACCGAGGTAGCCTCGGTCGGATGAAGCTTTACTACGTGTACATCCTCGCAAGCATTACGCGCGTCCTCTACATCGGCATCACCGGCGAGTTCGAAAGACGCATCGCCGAGCACAAGTCACACAGATACCCGACGTCGTTCACCTCGCAGTACAAAGTGACGAACCTCGTCTACTTCGAAGAATACACACGCGTCGAAGATGCGATCGCGCGCGAGAAGGAGATGAAGGGCTGGCGCCGCTCGAAGAAAGTCGCGCTGATCGAGCAGATGAACCCGGCATGGGCCGATTTGTCATCCCGAGCGTGAGCGAGGGACCTGTGCGGGTGGGGCGCGATGCCCATGCCTGTCGCGATCCCCGCCCGGGTCCCTCGCTACGCTCGGGATGACATTACTGGAACAGCGAGATGTTCTGCTTCTGTACGGCCTCTTTGAACCGAGCCACGTCCTCTGCGTAGAACATCTCCAGATCCGCCAGCACGCCCTTGAGCGCGGCCTCCGCATACGCGAGGTACGCGAGTTGCGCGGGCGTGGGCGCGTCCCAGGACGACTGCAGTGATTGCAGCGGGTACTGGACCTTCGACATCGCGTCGGTCTCGGCGACGATGCCCCTGGTGCGGGGCGGGGTCCAGAGGCGGCGTTCCATCGCGTCGAGTTTCTTCTTCAGGTCATTGCCGGATTTGGTGAGGGGGTCGGGGTCCTTGTCGGCGGGGTCGTCGTCCTTCTTCAGCTTCGCGAGCACGGCGTCGATGTCCGCGCGGGTTTTGCGGATGCGCTCGATCGCTTCGGTGGTCGTCTCCTGCAGCTTGCCGGCGCGGACGATGGTGTCGTACTTCGACTGGCGCGCGTCGGCGGCGATGGTCTCGCGCGGGTCGGGGGTGACGGTCACGGACTGCTTCGCCTCGTTGCCGCGGAACTTGAGCGTGACTGTATACGTACCCGCCGCAACCTCGGGGCCGGTGCGCGTGCGGAAGGACTCGCCTTCGGGCTCGTCGCTCTTCGGCAGCTTGAACGCGTCGCGCGTCAGGTCCCACGACGTGCGGTTCATGCCGAGCTTCGCCGAGCCCTTGAACTTGCGGATCACTTTCCCGCTCGCGTCGGCGACCTCGATGTCGACCTGCGGCTCCTTGTCATCGGCTGGTTTCTTTGCGGCGTCCGAGGGCTGCGGCTTCACCGGCTCCTTTGGAACGTCGGGCACTCCTGATTCCGAGAACGCCGGTGCGCGCTGCGCCTCGCGCTCTTTCTCCTTCCGTTCGCGCTCCTTCTCCTCGATCGGGTGGGGGAGGCCCGGGAGGTTCAGCGAATACGTGAGCAGCGCGCCGTACGGTTCGTTCTCGCCGCGGAACTCGGAGTCGCCGACGAAGCGCGCGCCTTCCTTCTGCCGCGTCGCGTGCTGCATCGTCTCCGCGACGTCGAAGAGGTGCAGCGGCTTCGCCATCGTCTCCTTCGTCACCGCGCGCAATGGACGCACGTCGTCGAGGATGTACGCCGCGCGGCCGTGCGTGGCGATGATGAGATCGTGATCGCGCGGATGCACGGCGAGTCCCATCACCGACACGGTGGGGAAGCCGTGCTTCCACTTGAACCAGGACTTGCCGGCGTCGCGGCTGACGAAGAGGCCGAACTCCGTGCCGAGGAACAGGAGATTCGGATCGACCGGATCCTGCTCGATCGCGAGCGCGTAGCCCTGCACGTCCTTCGTCGCGAGCGACGTCCACGTCTTGCCGTAGTCCGTCGTGCGATAGACGTACGGCGCCCAGTTCGAGCGGCGGTGGTCATCGAACACGATGAACGCCGTTGCGGCGTCGTGGCGCGAGGCCCTGATCTCCGGCACCCACGTATTCGCGGGAACGCCTTTGATGTTCGCCTCGACGCTCGTCCAGTTCGCGCCGCCGTCGCGCGTGACGTGCACGCGCCCGTCGTCGGTGCCGGCCCAGATCACGCCGCGCTCGAGCGGGCTTGGAGCGATCGCGATGACGGTCGTGAAGTTCTCCGCGCCGGTGACGTCGGGCGTGATGCCGCCGCTCTTCGCCTGTTGCTGCCAGTCCTTTTTGTTTGTCGTCAGATCGGGGCTGATGATCGTCCACGACTCGCCGCGGTCCGCCGATTTGTGCACGAACTGACTGCCGTAGTAGATGCCGTTCCCGTCGAACGGATCGACGGCCATGCCGGCGTTCCAGTTGAATCGCAGCTCTGTTTTTTCATCGGGTCCCGAGGGACGAATGTCCTTTCGGCGGCCGGTGCGCAGGTCCCAGCGGACGAGGTACCCCTCCTGGCTCATCGCATAGCCGGTCATCGTGTCGCTCGGGATCGGCGCGGTGCCGAAGCCGTCGCCGAAGCCGACTTCCTGCCAGTCCCAGTTGCGGATGCCCGCGGTTTCCCAGGTGGTGTTCGGCCCCTTCCACGAGCCGTTGTCCTGCATGCCGCCGTAGATGTTGTACGGCTGCTCCATGTCGTACGCGATGTGGTAGTACTGGCCGAGGGGGAGGGAGGCGACGTAGCGCCAGCTCTGCCCGCGGTCCTCACTCTCCGCGACGCCGCCGTCGTTGCCGGCGTACAGGTGGCTCGCGTCGTTCGGATTGATCCACAGCGCGTGATAGTCGGGATGCACGCGCGCGAACGGCACGAGCGTGCGGAACGACTTCCCGGCGTCGTTCGAGACCGTGATCACCGTCGCGATGTTGTAGACGCGATTCGAGTCCTGCGGATCGACGCGGATGTCGGCGTAGTAGAACGGACGGCTCGCGACGTTGGTCTCGCTGTTGACCGACGTCCACTTCTCGCCGCCGTTCTCGGAGCGCAGCAGGGCGCTTTTGTCCGCTTCGACCAGCGCGTAGACGACGCTCGGATTCGAGCGCGCGACGGCGATGCCGATGCGTCCGAGGTTGCCCTTCGGCAGTCCGTCCTCGACGGTGTAGCGCTTCCAGTTCGCGCCGCCGTCGTAAGTCACGTAGAAACCGGAGCCGGGTCCGCCGGAATGGAAGAACCACGGCCAGCGGCGGTACTCCCACATCGACGCATAGAGCTTGTTCGGATTCACGGGATCGATGACGAGGTCCGATCCGCCGGTCCGCTCGTTGACGTAAAGCACTTTCGTCCACGTCTTGCCGCCGTCGGTGGTCTTGAAGATGCCGCGGTCGGGATTCTGTCCCCACGCCTGTCCCATCGCCGCGACCCAGGCGACGTTCGGATCGCGCGGATGGAGGACGATGCGATAGATGCGCTCGGTCTTGTCGAGCCCGAGGTGCTTCCAGGTTTTGCCGCCGTCCATCGACTTGTAGACGCCGTTGCCGACGGACATCGAATTGCGCACGTTGCCTTCGCCCGTGCCGACCCACACGATCTCCGGACTCGCCTGGAAGATCGCGACGGCGCCGACCGCGGCGACCGGCTGGTCGTCGAAGATGGGCGTGAAGCTCAGGCCTCCGTTGGTCGATTTCCAGAGGCCGCCGGTGGCGGCGCCGACGTACACGATGTCGGGATCCGACTCGACGGCGTCGATTGCCGCGACGCGGCCGCTCATCGCGGCGGGTCCGATCGAGCGCGCTTTCATCCCAGCGAGCAGTTCGGGGTCGACTTGTGCCTGGACAGCGAGGGAAACGACGGTGTGCGGAAGCAGCAGCGAGAGGACGAGCAGGGCGGTGCGCCTCATCATCATGGGCGCGGATTGTAAGCGAGCCCTACTTCGCGAGCACGCGCGCAATGCCGTCGACGAGATCGCCCGGCTCGACCGGCTTGGAGATGTAGGCGTCGAAGATGCTGTCCTGGCCGCCGGAGCGGCCGGCGGGGAAGGCGCTGAGCGCGACGACCTTCAGCATCGGCTCGAGCTCGCGGATCTGGCGTGCGAGCGCGTAGCCGTCCATGTTCGGCATGGCGATGTCGGTGAGCACCAGATCGGGACGCTGCTGTTCGAGCGCGTTGAGCGCGAGCGCGGCCGATTCGACGTCGGTCACGTCCGCGCCGGCGTTGCGGAGGAACGCGCGGACGACGTGACGGCCGTCGGTGTCATCGTCGACGAGCAGGATCGATCTGCCGGTCAGGCGCTGAATGGATTTGATGTTGGACGCCGGTGAAGACGTCGCGGCGGGCGTGCGCGATTCGGCGGGGGCGGCGCCGATCGGCAGCGTCACGGTGAACGTCGCGCCCTTGCCGCGTCCCTCGCTCTCGGCCGCAACGGTTCCGCCATGCGCCTCCGCCAGGTAACGGACGATCGACAGACCGAGGCCGAGACCGCCGTGCACGCGCGTGCTCGGATTCTCCGCCTGACGGAACGGCTCGAACACGTGCGGCAGAAAACCCAGCTCGATGCCTTCGCCCTTATCGCAGACCGCGATCTCCACGTGGGAGGAGGTGCGGCGCGCGCTGATGTGGATCTCGCGCTCCTTCGGCGTGAACTTCACGGCATTCGTCAGCAGGTTCCAGACGATCTGCTGGATGCGCGTGACGTCGACGGCGATCGTGCCAAGCTGCGGTGAGAACGAGGTGACGATGGTGATGTTCTTCGCGTCGGCGCTCGGCCGCACGCCATCGACCGACGCGTTCAGCAGCTTCGCGAGATCGACGTTCTCGAGGCTGAGCCGCAGTTTCCCGGCGACGATGCGCGAGACGTCGAGGACGTCGTCGATGAGGCGCGCCTGCAACTGCGCGCTGCGTGCGATCGCGGCGACCGCCTCGTGGAACGATTCATCGTGCGGCGCCATCGTGGTCAGCAGCCGCGACCAGCCGAGGATCGACGTCAGCGGCGTGCGCAGCTCGTGGGAGAGCGTCATCAGGAACTCGTCCTTCGCGCGATTCGCTTCCTGTGCCGCGCGATACGACCCTTCGGCGCGGCGGCGCTCCTCTTCCGCGTAGAACCGCGCCTCGCGCTGTTCGAGCAGCGCCTGCTTCATCTCTTCCGCGATCTTGCGGTCGGTCATGTCGCGCGTGACTTTCGTGAATCCGCGCAGCTCGCCGCGCGCATCGCGCACGGCCGTGATGACCACGTTCGCCCAGAAGCGCGTGCCGTCCTTGCGAAGGCGCCAGCCCTCGTCTTCGACGCTGCCGACGCGTTTAGCCACTTCCAGCTCGCGCTCCGGTTTTTTGCTCTCGAGATCCTCGGGTCCGTAGAACGTCGAGAAATGCCGCCCGATGATCTCGCCGGCGGTGTAGCCCTTGATGCGCTGCGCGCCGGCGTTCCAGGTCATGACCTTTCCTTCCGGGTCGAGCATGAAAATCGCGTAATCCTTCACCGAGGCGACCAGCAGACGGAACGTCTCCTCGCTCTGCCGCAGACGCTCGTCCGCTTCGCGTCGGTTCGACAGATCGCGCGTGACCTTCGCGTAGCCGCGCAGCGTGCCTCGCTCATCGACCACCGCCGTGATCACGACGTTCGCCCAGAAGCGCGTCCCGTCCTTGCGGATGCGCCATCCCTCATCCTCGATGCTGCCGACGCGGCGGGCGATCTCCAGCTCGCGCTCCGGTTTTCCATTCTGCACGTCGATCTCGGGATAGAAGACCGAGAAGTGGCGGCCGATGATCTCGGCGGGCTTGTAGCCCTTGATGCGCTGCGCGCCCGCGTTCCACGTCGCGACCCGCCCCTGCGGATCGAGCATGAAGATCGAGTAGTCCCTCACCGAGTTCACGAGCAGGCGGAAGATTTCCTCGCTCTGGCGGACCCGCTGCTCGGCCTCGCGGCGGGCCGTGAGGTCGCGCGTGACTTTCGCGAAACCCGTGACTTTGCCGTGGACGTCGCGGAGGGAGGTGATGATCGTGTTCGCCCAGAAGCGCGTGCCGTCCTTGCGGATGCGCCACCCTTCATCCTCGATGCGTCCTTCGCGCCCGGCGATGTCCAGCTCGTTCTGCGGCTTCTTCGCCTCGAGGTCCTGCGGGCCGTAGAAGCGCGAGAAGTGGGTGCCGATCACCTCGGCGGCGGTATATCCCATCGTTCGCGCGGCTCCGCTGTTCCACGAACGGATCGTGCCGTCGGGGCTCAGGAGGAAGATCGCGTAGTCCTCGATCGCATCGACGAGGAGCGCAAGTTCGGATGCCGGGATCACGGACTCGGAGCGTGCCACGCTGGAGGCGGGTTGCAAGCGCTGCACCGCTTTCGGAAAGTGACGGAAACAGCGCGGGAATGCGGTGGCGTCGAGGGAGGGGAGAAGTCGCAGCGCGTTCTCGGATCGAGCCGCGGATCATCGTAGTGGGGGTATGAGGCATGGGGTATGAGGCATGGGGTATGGGGCATGAGGTCGTCTTCTCATACCCCATCCCTCATACCCCATACCCCATCGATCAATGCCCCGTCAGCGTCACGCTCGCCTCGGTGTTCTCCCATGTCAGCGTCAGCGCGCCTTTTTTCGCTCCGGTCGATTTCAGGCCGATGACGAACGTCTCGACGGTGTTTTTCACCGGCTTCACCGTCATCGCGATGCGGCCGAGGTCCTGCGTCTCGTCGTACTGCGTTCCCCACTGGCCGGTCTGCTTGTTGACGATCAGCGTCCAGCCCTTCTCCGCGGGAAGCGAGTAGAGCGTGTACTTGCCGGCGGGGACGTGCAGCTTGCCGATCATCAGATCGCCCTCGGTGGTGAGCGTCGTCGCCGCGTTGGCTCCGGTGCGCCACACCTGCCCGTACGGAACCAGGCCGCCGACGATCGCGCGCCCGCGCTTCGACGGCGCGCTGTAGTCGATGGTGACCGACTTGCCGCCGATCTTCGCCTTTGCCTGCGCGGGAGGGCTGAGCGGCTTCTTCGCCTCCTGCGCGAACGAGACGGCGGCGATGAACAAAACAAAAACAGTGAGCGCTGTGAGCTTTCGCATGGCGCCGGATGATCGCACGAAGAACGCGGCGCGTCGTAAACTCCAACCCATGAAGAAGCACGTTCTCACCGTTCTGTTGCTGTTGCTCTCCGCGCATGGCACATTTGGACAGGAGCTCTCCGCCGCGGACCTCGATCGCCGCCGCAAGGCGCTCGCCGATCTTCTCGACGAGCAGTGGGAGTACACGATGAAGCACTCCCCCGAGTACGCGTCGATCCTCGGGGACAAGCGCTACAACGATCAGGTCAGCGACGTCTCGGAGAAAGCCGTGCGCGCGGAGCTCGCCGACACGAAGCGGTTCCTGAAACGCTTCGAGGTGATCGACACTGCCGCGTTCAGCGAGCAGGAGCGACTCAATCGCGATCTGATGGTGAAGGACCTGCGCGAGAGCGTGGAGTCTTCGAAGTTCAACTGGTGGCAGATGCCGGTGAATCAGATGAACGGCATCCACCTCGGCATGGCGCAGCTCCCGTCGGCGCTGCCGTTCCAGACCGTGAAGGACTACGACGACTATGTCGTCCGCCTGCGCAAGCTGCCGACGATCCTCGACGACACGATCGTGAACATGCGCAAGGGCATGGCCGCGAAGCTGATGCCGCCGAAGTTCCTGCTCGAGAAAGTGGGCGAGCAGGGCGCGGGCATTGCGGGCACCCCCGCCGACAAGTCGCCGTTCGCCGTGCCGATCGCGAAGTTCCCGGATGATTTCTCCGACGCCGACAAGCAGCGCATCCGCGCCGCGGTGCTCGCGGAGATCGAGCGATCCGTGATTCCCGCGTATCAGCGCTTCACCGACTTCGTGAAGAATGAGTACGCGCCGAAGGGGCAGACGCAGGTGGGCGTGTGGGCGCTGCCGGACGGGCGCGCGCGTTACGCGTTCCGCGTGAAGCAGCAGACGACGACGGACCTGACTCCGGAGCAGATCCATCAGATCGGCCTCAGCGAGGTCGCGCGGATCGAAGGCGACATGCTGCAGATCGCGAAGAAGCTCGGCTACAACGACCTGAAGAGCTTCAACGCCGCGATCGATACGAAGCCCGAGCTGAAATTCAAATCGGGACAGCAGATCGTCGACGACTACACGAAGTTCATCAACGAGATGTACTCGCGCCTTCCGCAGCTCTTCGGCCGCCTGCCGAAGGCGAAGGTCGAGGTCGTGCCGGTGCCGGCGTTCCGCGAGAAAGCCGCCGCCGGCGCGTCGTACGAGACCGGCTCGCCGGACGGCGCGCGGCCGGGCCGCGTTTACGTGAACACGTACGAGGCGACGTCGCGCAAGACGCTGTCGACCGAGTCGACGGCGTACCACGAGGGCGTTCCCGGACATCACATGCAGCTCTCGATCGCGCAGGAGCTGCCGGAGTTGCCGAAGTTTCGGCAGCAGGGCGGCTACACGGCGTACGTCGAGGGGTGGGCGCTCTACTCCGAGCGCCTCGGCAAGGAGGTCGGCTATTACCAGGATCCATGGAGCGACTACGGTCGCCTCAATGACGAGATGCTGCGCGCGATCCGCCTCGTCGTCGACACGGGCCTGCACGACAAGAAGTGGTCGCGCGATCAGGTCGTGCAGTTTTTCCGCGACCACTCCGCGATCGACGAGGTCGAGATCCAGTCCGAGACCGACCGCTACATCGTCTGGCCCGGCCAGGCGCTCGCGTACAAGATCGGCCAGCTGAAGATTCTCGAGCTCCGCGACCGCGCGCAGAAAGCCCTCGGCCCGAAGTTCGACATCCGCGCCTTCCACGACGAGATCCTCGGCGCCGGCGCCCTGCCGATGCAGACGCTGGATGAGAGGGTGGAGAGGTGGCTCGTTTCTTTGAAGTAGTCACGCGGTCACGCAGTCACGCGGTATGCCTGAGCTACCTGAAGTCGAAACGTACGCGCGCTACTTTGCCGCGCACGCGCTGCATCAGCGCATCGTCCGCGTTCACGTTCTCGACGAGCGCATTCTCGCGGACATCCGTAAGGAGACCTTCGTCCGGAAGCTCCAGGGCGGTGAATTTACCGAGGTTCGCCGGCACGGCAAACATCTCTTCTGCCTTTGCCGCGCAACCGCGCGACCGCGTGACCGCGCAACCGCGTGGCTCCACCTCCACTTCGGCATGACCGGTGACCTCACCTACTACGAGAACGAACAAACGCCGCGCTTCTCAAAGGTGGTCTTCGACTTCGACAACGGTGCTCATCTCGCGTTCGAAGACGCGCGTTTGTTCGGCCTCGCGAACATCATCGCGTCGCCGGAAGAGTTCATTCGAGAGCGCGGACTCGGACCCGATCCGCTCGAGCTCAAGTACGCAGGCTTCGCGAAGCTGCTCGAGAAACGGCGCGGCGCTATCAAATCGCTGCTGATGTCGCAGGAGATCCTCGCGGGGCTCGGCAATCTCTACGTGGATGAGATTCTCTTCCAGACCGGCATCGCGCCGCGCCGCTCCGTCGATCGCCTCAGCGACGCGGAAAAGCGTGCGCTCTACACGGCGATGCGCCGCATTCTCCGCACCGCGATCGCAGGCGATCTCCCTCCGCGCGCGCTCTTCCATCATCGCGAGGAAGGGGAGCGCTGCCCGCGCTGCGGAGGCACGCTGCGCCGTACGGTCGTGTTCGGCCGGACGACGTACTACTGTGCGAAGCACCAGCGCTAGCGCTACAATCTGCGCTTCCGAGGGAGAGGGATGCTTCACGAGCGGCTGGCAAAGCTCGATCAGCAGATCGATGCACTCGCGTGCGCAGACGAGGCGATTCGCCTCGTCCTGAGCGAGCTGCGTCATCACGTGCCGTACGACAGCTGCTCCGTCCAGGAGCTGCGCGAGAAACGGCTGGTCATCATCGGCGGCGTCGGCTTCGCGGATCTCGACGTCATCGTCGGCGAGAGCTTCGACGTCGACAACATCGACATCCCGAACGGGGAAGTGATCTATCGCCGGCGTCCCGTGATCGTCGGCGATACGGAGCAGTACCGCGCGTTCCGCCGCGGCCTGCACGTCGGCGCCGGCATCCGCTCGTGGCTCGGCGTGCCGCTCGTCCACGACGATGAGCTCCTCGGCATGATCGCGCTCGACAAGGTGGAAGCCGATTTCTACACCGCCGCGCATCAGCAGACCGCGACCGCGTTCGCCGCGCTGCTCGCATTGGCGATGGCTCGCGAGGAAGAGCGCGGCGACGGTGTAATCTCCGCGTAGTGCGCCTCATCGTCGGCACCAGCGGCTACAGCTACAAGGAATGGAAGGGCGCGTTCTACCCAGCTGACCTGCCGCCGGCGAAGATGCTCTCGTTCTACGCGACGCACTTCCGCACCGTCGAGATCAACAACACGTTCTACAAAATGCCGAACGAGCAGCTCGTCGCGAAGTGGGCCGCCGAGGTGCCGGACGGGTTCACGTTCGTCCTCAAGGCACCAGCGTGGATGACGAATCAGAAATGGCTCGACGCCAAAACCGCCGTCCACCGCTTCTTCGAAATCTCCGCTGCGCTCGGCGCGAAGCTCGGCCCGGCGCTCATCCGCATGGAATTGCAAAAGGATGTGACCCGCCTGCGCACGTTCCTCGCGCTCGTGCCGCCCGGGCGCCGCGTCTGCGTCGAGTTCCGCCACGACTCCTGGATGGACGAGGAAGTCTTCGCCGCGCTGCGCGAACATGACGCCGCCCTCTGCACCGCCGACACCGACGAAGTCGCGGACCCCGAGCGCATCCTCGTCCCCACCGCATCGTGGGGCTACCTCCGCCTCCGCCGCACCGAATACACCGACGCCCAGCTCGCCGCCTGGCGCGCCCGCATCGCCGCGCAGTCGTGGTCGGATACATACGTGTTCTTCAAACACGAGGATGAGGGGAAGGGACCGCGGTTCGCGAAGCGGTTTCTCGCGCTTGGAAACGATCCGCATTGAAACCTCGATCGCCGCGCCGCCCGAGCGCGTCTTCGACGCCGCGCGCGATCTCGACCTGCACGTGAAGACGTTCGCGCACACGAACGAGCGCGCCGTTGCCGGAAAGATGACCGGGCTCATTGGCCTGAACGAAGAGGTGACCTGGCGCGCCCGCCACTTCGGCATCACCCAGCACTTCACCTCCCGCATCACCGCCTTCGACCCGCCGCGCTACTTCCAGGACGCGATGCAGCGCGGCGCCTTCCGCTCGTTCGTGCACGACCACTACTTCGTCGCCGAAGGCGACCGCACGCACATGATCGACGCGGTCGTCTTCGCCGCGCCGCTCGGCATTCTCGGCCGCATCGCGGAGAAGCTCGTTCTCCGCCGCTACCTCACGCGGCTGCTGACAGGACGGGCGGCGGCGATTCGGGAGTGGGCGGAGGGCGTTGACGCCCGTCCTTCGCGCGCGTACCCTTCCGCGCCGTGAGCATCGTTCGGAGCGCGATCGTTTTCACGCTTCTCGTGAGCCTCAAGTTCCTGAGCAGGCTCTTCTACCGGCACGACTTCGCGTGGGTGGGGGAGACGCCGGACGATCCATGGGCGAACATTCGCGTGGTCGGGTTTCTCAACCACACCAGCCTATTCGAGCCGGTCTTTCTCGGTATGGTGCCGAACCGGTTCATCTGGCGGCTCGCGGCGCATGGCGTCGTGCCGGCGGCGGACAAGACCACCGACCGCCCGCTCGTCGGGCTCATTTTCCGATTCGTCGCCCATCACGTCATCGCCATCACGCGGCAGCGCGATGACACGTGGTTCCAGCTCCTCAGCAAGATCGATCCGGACTCGATGGTCGTGCTCGCGCCGGAAGGGCGCATGAAGCGCGAGACGGGATTCGACCTGCACGGCAAGCCGATGACCGTGCGCGGCGGCATCGCCGACATCCTGCTGGCGGTCAAGGAAGGACGGATGCTGCTTGCCTACAGCGGCGGCCTGCATCACGTCCAGGTCCCCGGCCGCGTGCCGCGCATTTTCAAGACCGTACGCCTGCGTGTGGAGAACCTCGACGTCGCGCAGTACATCGCCGACCACATGAGCAGCGGCGGTCCCGAGCAGTTCAAGAAGAACGTGATCCTCGACCTTCAGGAACGGCGCGACCGCCTGATCCCGGAAAACCGGCCGGCGAAGGTCGCGTGAGCGTCGAAGTCTTCCCGATTCGCTCGCGGCGCTTCGATCGCGTTCGCCGCGTTCAAACGCTCCAGCACCTTCTCGCGGCGGTGATTCTCATCCTCACCGCGTGGGGCCATCTCACCGACCCGAAGCACCACGACGTCTTTCTTCCGTGGCTGGAGATCCTCGCCGGCGCCGCGCTGATCGTCACCGCGATCATCGAGAAGATCCGCAAAACGCACGCGCGCGTCGCGTGGCTCGAGCTCGCGGGCGCGGCCATGACGTACGTCGAAGCCTTCGCGAAACTGCGCGACCCGCATCACCTCTCGTTCTATGTCCTCTCCTTCGTCTCGCCGACGATCCTTCTGCTGTTCGCGCTCTTCGATGCGCGCATCAAGGCCGGCCTGCGATTCGAGACCAGCGACGACGGATTCCTCGCGCGGCTGCGCATCATTCGCGCGCATCGCATTCCGTGGGCGACGCTGCGCTCGTACCGCATCACGCCCACGCACCTCGAGCTGACGCGCGAGAACGGACGGGTGAAGCGGCTCAAGCTGACGGACCTCTACGACCGCGAGGCGGCGAAGGCGTGGCTCGAGGAGCAGTTCACGAAGCGCGGCGTCGCAGCAGATCCTCGAACGCCTGCGCCCTCATCGGCCGGCTGAAGAGAAATCCCTGGATGAAGTCGCAGCGATGCTCGAGGAGGAAGTCGAGCTGCTCGCGCCGCTCCACCTCTTCGGCGATGACCGCGATGCCGAGGTCGTGTGCGAGCGTGAGCAGCGCGCGGACGATCGCGCGGCAGCGGTTGTCGTCCGGCAGCGTCTTCACGAACGCGCCGCCGATCTTGAGACCCTCGACCGGGAAGTGCTGGAGGTGGGTGAGGGTCGAGTGGCCGGTGCCGAAGTCATCGAGCCAGAGGCGCACGCCCAGGTCGCGAATCGCCTGGAGCACCTCCATCGTTTTTTCCGGCTCCTCGATGTACGAGGTCTCGGTGATCTCGAGATTCACCCGGCGCGTATCGACGCCGCACGACGTCACGAGCGCGGTGAGGCGCTCGACGACGTTCCCTTCCTGAAACTCCTTCGGGGAGAGATTCACGTACAGGTGAACGTCGTCGGGCCAGCGCGCGGCGTCGTCGTACGCGGTCTTCACGACCATCGAGTCGAGCACGAACAGCTCCGGACCGCCGGTTTCCTCCGCGGCGTCGGTGATGATCGACGCCTCGCGAATCTCCCCGTCTTCCCGCCGCTGCCGCAGCAACGCCTCGGCACCATGAATCGCGCCGGTGTGAGCGTCGTGGATCGGTTGATAGACGAGCAGCAGTTGATCGGTGTCATCGAGCGCGCGGTCGAGGGCGCGCCGCGCTACGTTCACCAGCGCTTCACCAGTTGCCACGTCGCGAGGGCCGCGCCGATCAGCGCGAGCAGGACCAGCAGCTTGTTGCGGCGCAGCACGTTGATGAGCGAGGCCTGCTTCTGCTGTTCGCGCTTGAGCACGTTCATCCGCTCGATCGCCTCGCGATTGCGGACGCGCGTACGCACGGCGTCTTCGAATTCGCGCAGCGTCCGCGCTTCCTCGGGGGCAACCGCGGCGCCGCGCTGCGTGTCGACGAGCACCGCCGCCGAGGCCACCGGCCTCACGACGCGCTCGCCGCGCACGCGCTCGACTTCGTACGCGCCCTGTTCGAAGTACAGCACCGTCGGTCCGGCGTTCGTGTTTCGCACGAAGACGATGTGATCGCCGCCGGTCGCGAACTTCGGGACGCCGATCGTTTCCTGATGAATGCCATCCACGACGCCGCCCGGCGTCACGAGCGTCACCTGCTGTGTGGGCTGCCCCTTCATCGAGCGCTCGACCTGAAACGTCGAATACGTGAGGATCCATTTGCCCGACGGATCCCAGCGCGAAGTCGTCTCGACGCATTTGCCGAGGACGATCGCGGAGGCCTGATCGACCTTGTCGTCGAAGGTCACCGCGCGCGACATCGTCGCGGACGCCGGCAGGGAAACGAGGGTCAGGAGAGCCAGGGCACCGAGGGTCTTCATCGAGAGCATTCTGTAGCAAGCGATGAGCCATCGGCACGTAGAATTGCCACCTATGAAACGAGCGCTGCCGATCGTCCTTTCTCTCCTCTTCGCCGTCTCGCTCGCCGCCCAGCAGACTGAAGCGCAGAAGCTGCACAAACTCTTCGACGATGACTGGGAGTGGAACCTGCGCGACGACCCGGAAGGCGCGACGTACGTCGGCGATCGCCGCTTCGACCATCTCCTCACGCCGCGCACCGCCGAGGCGATCGAGGGACGGCGCGCGCACGATCGCGAACTGCTCGAGAGACTGCAGGGCATCGACCGCTCGAAGCTGAGCGAGGACGATCGCATCGACTACGACCTCTTCCTGCGGCAGGTCCGCAACTCGATCGAGGGTCATCGCTATCAGTCCGAGCTGATCCCGATGGGCGCGCGCGGCGGCGTTTACGAGGAGCTGAGCGAGCTCGCGCAGGCGATTCCGCGCGAGAGCGTGAAGGATCACGAGAATTTCCTCGCGCGCATGCGCGCCTATCCGAAGGTCGTCGACGAGACGATCGCGCTGATGAAGCGCGGCCTCGCCGCGGGGCTCACCCCGCCGCGCCCGGTCCTCGGCGAAGTGGCGAACAACATCTCCAATCAGCTCTCGGATGATCCGACGAAGTCGCCGGTGTATCAGATCGCGTTCACGAACTTCCGCGCGTCGATCCCCGAGGCCGAGCAGCAGCGGTTGCAGAAGGAAGCCGCGGAGGTGCTGAAGAACGACGTCTTTCCGGCCATTCGCAAACTGCACACGTTCTGGGTCAACGACTACTACCCGAAAACTCGCGACTCGATCGCGCTGACGGCGCTGCCGAATGGGAAGGAGTGGTACGCGTTTCGTGTCCGCGTCATGACCACGACCGACCTCACGCCCGACGAGATCCATGAGCTCGGGCAGTCGGAAGTGAAGCGCATCCGCGCGGAGATGGAGCGCATCAAAAGCGAGACCGGCTTCAAGGGATCGCTGCAGGAGTTCTTCACGTTCCTGCGCAGCGATCCGAAGTTCTTCTACACGACGCGCGAGGAGCTGCTGCACGCCTATCGCGACATCGCCAAGCGGATCGATCCCGAGCTGATGCGGCTCTTCGGCAAGCTGCCGCGCACGCCGTACGGCGTCATTCCCGTGCCGGCGTATTCGGAGAAGACGACGACCACCGCGTACTACAACGCCGGCTCGCCGGAGGCGAATCGCCCGGGCTATTTCTACGCGAACCTCTACGACCTCAAATCGCGGCCGAAGTGGGAGATGCAGGCGCTGACGCTGCACGAGGCCGTGCCCGGGCATCACCTGCAGATCTCGATCGCGCAGGAGCTGCAGAATCTCCCGCGCTTCCGCCGCTACGGCGGTTTCACCGCGTTCGTCGAAGGGTGGGGACTGTACGCGGAGTCGCTCGGACCGGAGCTGGGGATGTACACCGATCCGTACTCGAAGTTCGGGCAGCTGACGTACGAGATGTGGCGCGCGGTGCGCCTCGTCGTCGATACGGGGATGCACACGAAGGGCTGGACGCGCCAGCAGGCGATCGACTTCTTCGTCGCGAACTCGAGCAAGCCGCTGCACGACATCGAGGTGGAGATCGACCGCTACATCTCCTGGCCGGCGCAGGCGCTCGCGTACAAGATCGGGGAGCTGAAGATGAAGGAGCTCCGCGCCCGCGCGCAGAAGGAGCTCGGCGACAAGTTCGATGTCCGCGCCTTCCACGACGAGCTCCTCGGCGCGGGTCCGCTGCCGATGTCGCTGCTGGAGACGCGGATGAACGAGTGGATCGCTACGCGACGCAGCGCGCAATGAACCCGCGCACGTCCTCCATCTCCTCCATCGCCACCTGATGCCCCATCGGGTACTCGTGGTAGTCGACGTCGAAGCCGTGCTCTTCGAGGACGAGACGCGCGCGGCGCGCGTAGGCGGTGGGGACGACGTCGTCGAGCGTGCCGTGGCCGATGAACACCGGTCGCGGCGTGGTCTTCTCCGGATACTCGTACAAGCCGCCGCTCATCGCGACGATGCCGGCGGTCTCGATGCGCAGTCCGACGTCGAGCGCCATCATCGCGCCCTGGGAGAAGCCGGCCAGGATGAGCGAGGTCGTGGGATACCGCGCCGTCGCTTCCCCGACGAACTTCGTCAGCACCTCGCGCGACGCCGCGAGCGATTTTGGCTCCGGAGGCCAGCCGTCGAACCACGTCCACCCGAACGTCATCCCCGGCGACGCCTCCCACGGCCGCGCCGCGTTCGGAAACACGAACCGGCAGCCGGTTGGGGGATCGATCATCGGCGCGAGGTCCGCAAGATCGTGCGCATCCGCGCCGCGGCCGTGCATGAGGATTACGAGGGGCATGGGGTCCGTGTCGGGGCGGCTGGTCGGGACCTGGAGGATGTATTTGAGGGAGAGGTCGGTGTGCATCGAGGTGATTCTAGAGGTTCGAGGTCCGAGGTTCGAATTGCGAAAGGCGGAATTCCGCAAGTCAGGTAAACTCGGATCGGTCCGATGCCCACATTGCGCCTCACTCAATCGACGTCGAGCGCGGAGACTTTCCACGTCGAAGCTGCGCTGGAAAGCGACGGGAAACGCAGAATCGCTTCGAGTGAGTTCGAGTTTCCGATCACGCCGCAGGATCGTGAGGATCTGCGCTGGTATCTCGAGGACTATCTCCAGTACGCCGCCGATCCCGCGCCGAAGATTGCCGCGCGCGTCGAAGCGCGCATCGCCGCGATGGGGCTTGAGCTCTTCAAAGCGCTGTTCCAGACGGACGACGATGCCCGCGATCTATGGGCGAGCGTGCGCGACCGCGTCGACGAAACGCGGATCGAGATCGTCAGTGAAGTGCAGGAGGCGGCGTCGATTCCCTGGGAACTGCTCCGCGACCCCAAGACCGACACGCCGCTCGCCCTCAGCGCGAAGGCGTTCGTTCGCGCGGCTCACCAGAGCGCGCGTCAGCCGCGTCTCGCGGAGCGCAGCGCGGGACCCATTCGTGTGCTCCTCGTCATTTGCCGGCCAGGAGGAGACGAAGACGTTCCGTTTCGATCCGTCGCCAGCCGCCTGATCAAAGCGCTCGGTGGGTCGGCGCGTGACGCTCTACATCTCGACGTTCTGCGTCCTCCGACATTCCGCCAGCTCAGCGCGGTCCTCCGCCGCGCAAAGGCCGAGGGAAATCCGTATCACGTCGTGCACTTCGACGGCCACGGTGCCTTCTTCGAAGTCAGCGAGCTTCGCGATGAACAGGCCGCGTACTTCCTGTCACCGCCGCGCTCCGGTAGGCATGGCTATCTGGTGTTCGAGAATCCGGGCATCGAGAGCAATCGTCAATATGTTGACGGACCGGCGCTGGGCAAATTGCTTTGGGAAACCGGCGTGCCGGTGCTCGTTCTCAACGCCTGCCGCTCGGCGCATGCGGTACCGCCTTCGCAGCCTGAGTCCGCGCCTGCACGCGGTGATGTCCACGCCGAGGCGCGCGCGTTCGGTTCGCTCGCGCAGGAGCTGGTGGACGCGGGCGTCGCCGGTGTGGTGGCGATGCGGTACAACGTCTATGTCGTCACCGCCGCGCAGTTCGTCGCCGATCTCTACGAATCGCTCGCAAACGGGGAGACCCTCGGCGAAGCCGTGACCCTCGGCAGAAAACAGCTCGAGGCGCAACCGCTGCGAGAAATCGCGTATGAACCGCGCCCGCTGAAGGACTGGATGGTTCCGATCGTTCATGAGGCCGCGCCGATCGCGCTGTTCCCGCGCCCTGAGAAAAAGGCGGAACTGAACATCCAGGTGAGCGGAAGCGCCGCGGCGCCGTCTTCCGAAACGCTCCCGCGCGAAGTGGAGAAGCGTCCCGATGCCGGTTTCTTCGGGCGCGATGAGACGCTGCTCGCGCTCGACCGCGCCTTCGACACGCAGCCGATCGTGCTGCTGCACGCATACGCCGGCAGCGGCAAGACCTCTACCGCCGCCGAATTCGCGCGGTGGTATCACCTCACAGGCGGTATCGACGGGCCAGTGCTCTTCACCTCGTTCGAGCAACACAAGCCGCTCGCGCAGGTGCTGAACGAGAGCATCGGTCGCGTATTCGAAGGCACGCTGGAACGGTCCGGCATTCAGTGGCTCGCGCTCGACGACGAGCAACGCCGTGGCGTCGCGCTCCAGGTGCTATCGCAGATTCCCGTGCTGTGGATCTGGGACAACATCGAACCGATTCACGGTTTCCCCGAAGGCACGCCGTCGTCATGGAGCGCCGAGGAGCAGGAAGCGCTGTCCGATTTCCTGCGTGCGGCGAAACAGACGAAAGCGAAGTTCCTTCTGACCTCGCGGCGCGACGAACGAGCGTGGCTCGGCGATCTGCCGGCGCGAATTGAAGTGCCGGCGATGCCCATGCAGGAGCGCGTGCAGCTTGCGAGAGCGCTCGCCGAAAAACATGGACGGCGGCTCACCGACGTTGATGACTGGATGCCACTGCTGCGATTCACCCGCGGCAATCCGATGACCATCACCGTCCTCGTTGGACAGGCCCTGCGCGATGGACTCAAAACGAGCGCGCAGATCGAAACGTTCGTCGAGCGCCTGCGCTCCGGCGAGGCCGCGTTCGAGGACGAGGCAAGCGAAGGGCGCGACCGCTCGCTTGGCGCGTCGCTGGCGTACGGTTTCGATCACGCCTTCACCGACGCCGAGCGCCGGCAGCTGGCGCTGCTGCACTTTTTTCAGGGCTTCGTTGATGTGGATGTTCTCAAGTTCATGGGCGAAGACGATGCGCCGTGCCTCTCGGAAATACGGGGCGTCCCGCGTGACGCGTGGATAGCATTGCTTGACCGCGCCGCGGCCATCGGCCTACTCACAATTCTTGGCGGTGGTTACTACTCCATTCACCCAGCGCTCCCGTGGTTTTTCAGGAGTCTCTTCGAATCGCATTACCCATCGGGCCCGGCAGATGAAGAGTCGGTGCGGCTGAACGCGACTCGCGCATTCGTTGAAGCAATCGGTGCGTTGGGAAACTACTATTTCCAACAATTTGGGGACGGCAACCGTGATGTGATTAACGCGCTAGCGGCGGAGGAAGCGAACCTCCTTCACGTATCGCGGCTGGCGCGAAAGCACGGCTGGTGTGGAGAGGTTCTCGGCGCGATGCAAGGTCTGCGGTCGCTCTACGACCAGACCGGGCGGCGAGCGGAGTGGGCGCAGCTTGTCGCGGAGATTTTGCCCGACTTCGTGGTCGCCACCTCGGACGGCCCGCTGCCAGGAAGGGAAGATGACTGGAGTCTGGTGACGGAGTATCGCGTACATCTCGCCGACGATTCGCGGAACTGGAAGGAGGCGGAGCGGCTGCAGCAAATCTGCGTTAACTGGGATCGAGGGCGCGCCGCATCCGCGCTCGCGATGGTGGACGACACATGGGATGCTAGTCAGAAAAACGCGATTCGAACCTTGGGAGCTTCGCTTCACCAACTGGGAGAAATCCGGCGCAAGCTCGAGCAACCGGAGTGTGTCGGCGCATACGAAGAGGCGCTGAAACTGGCGCAAATGATTGCCGACTACGCTGGGTCATCCGCTTGCACGATAAACCTCGGCCATGCGTACCTGAGTCTCGCTTCTTTGCGCGATCTCGACCAAGCGGAAGAATGGTATCGCCGCAGCCTCGAGCTGAGGGACGAACGCGATTCGCAAGGTCGCGCGCGATGCATCGGCCAGCTTGGCTTGGTCGCCTACGAACGTTTCAGGGATGCGCAAAAGGCAAAAGAACCGGAGGCAGAGTTGCTTCGTCATCTCCACGCGGCGCTAGAGCTCCATTTCGAGGCGCTCGAACTGCTGCCGGCAAATGCTATTGAGGACCTGCAGGTTATTAATAATCGGATAGGCGGCATCTACGGCAGTGCAGGCGACACCGACCGAGCACTTCCTCATTTGCGGGCAGCGATCCGCTACGCTGAGGCCCGCGACAACGCTTTCGGTGCCGGTCAGATTCGTTACAACGTCGCAACCTTCCTTGCCCGACAAGGCCGACTCGCGGACGCATGGGACTACGCTCTCGCCGCCCTTCGCAACTATGAACCGTTTGGTACGGGAGCAGCTGAGAGTATCCAAAAAACACAACAGCTGGTCCACGAGATCGAACAAGCCCTGCAATCGCAGCCCGGCCAGTAGCCCCACCCCGTGACCGCGTGACCGATCAGAGCTAGAATCCCCACGTGCACATCAATGACCTCCTGAAGATCGCCGCGGAGCGCCGGGCCTCCGACCTGCACGTCAAGGTCGGATCGCATCCGGTGATCCGCGTCGACGGCGAGCTGGTGCCGCTCGTCGAGCTGAAGCGCCTCATGCAGGAGGACACGATCGCGATGGCGTTCTCGATCATGTCCTCGCGGCAGAAGGAAAAGTTCAAGAACAACTACGAGATCGACATCGCCTACTCCGTCCCCGGCCTCGGACGCTTCCGCTGCAACATCTTCCAGCAGCGCGGCACGGTCGGCATGGTCCTCCGCGTCATCCCGGTCAAGATTCTGTCGATTCGTGAGCTCATGCTGCCGACGGTCCTCGAGAAGATCGCCGAGGAACGGCGGGGACTGATTCTCTGCACGGGAACGACCGGTTCCGGCAAATCGACCACGCTCGCGGCGATGATCGACTACATCAACGCCCATCGCACCGAGCACATCATGACCGTCGAGGACCCGATCGAGTTCCTCCATCGCGACAAGAAATCGATCGTCAACCAGCGCGAGGTCGAAGTCGACACCAAGTCGTTCTCGCAGGCACTGCGGTCCGCGCTGCGCCAGGATCCCGACGTCATCCTCGTCGGCGAAATGCGCGACTACGAAACCATCGAGACCGCGCTCACCGCCGCCGAGACCGGCCATCTCGTGCTCTCGACGCTGCACACGATGGACGCGACGGAGACCGTGAACCGCATCATCTCCGTCTTCCCGCCGCACCAGCAGAAACAGATCCGCCTGCAGCTCGCGGCGGTGCTGAAGGCCGTGATCTCGCTGCGCCTCCTGCCGCGCGCTGACGGGCTCGGACGCGTGCCCGCGACCGAGGTGCTCATCTCGACGGCGTACATCCGCGACTGCATCGAGAACAAGGAAAAGACGAAGCTGATCAAGGACGCCATCTCCGCCGGCACCTCACAGTACGGGATGCAGACCTTCGATCAGTCGCTGTACATCCTCTACAAGAACGGCCTCATCACGCTCGACGAAGCGCTGCGCCGCGCCTCGAACCCCGACGAGTTCCGCCTCAAGCTCTCCGGCATCCAGTCGACCTCCGACATGGCCAAGGACGAGATGGACGCCAAGCTCACCGTGGCCCAGTCCGACGATCCGTTCGCGGACGAGTCGCCGTTCGATTTCAGCAATACGATCTGATGGCGCGCGCGATCCTCCTTCTCGTTTTCGCGACGAATGTTCTGGGCGCGACGCCGAAGAACATCATTCTCGTGATCGGCGACGGCATGGGTCCGGCGCACGTCACTGCCGCGCGCTGGCTTCTCGGCGACAAGCTGCAGTTCCGGCGCATGCCGCAGATGGCGCTGATGTCGACCGACTGCGCCGACGAGGCCGTGACCGATTCCGCGGCCGCGGCCTCGGCGTTCGCGACGGGGATGAAGACGAACTATCACGCCGTCAGCGTCGACGCGAACGGCCAGCCGCGCACCACCGTCGTCGAAGTCGCGCATGCGAACGGAAAAGCGACCGGCATCGTCACCACGACCGACTTCTGGGACGCGACGCCGGCGGCATTCGCGGCGCACGCGAAGGAGCGCTACCTGGAGGCGGCGTCGATCTCGCGGCAGATGGTCGCCAGCGGCGCCGACGTCATCATCGGCGGCGGCATCGACGAGCGCGGCACCGCGCCGCTGCCGACGGCCGATGAATTGAAGGCCGCGGACCGGGTCATGGCCGCCGGCCTCGCCGCGCTGCAGGCCACGAACGCGCCGCGCGTCCTCGGCGTGATGAAACGCCAGGACGACGATCTGCAGGATCCCGACGCGCCGCTGGCGATGCTGGCCAGGTGGGCCATCGACAAACTGAGCGCGGACCCCGACGGCTTCTTCCTCATGGTCGAGAACGAAGGCATCGACTCGTCGAGCCACAGCAACAGGAGCGATCATCTGCGGACCGCGCTCGAGCAGTACAACGCGGCGCTCGGCGTCGCGCTCGACTTCGCCGCCGCGCGCAACGACACGCTGGTCATCGCCGTCGGCGATCACGAGACCGGAGGCATGCGCATCTTCCAGGGACGCGACAAGCACCGCTGGCGCATCGAGTGGGCGACCGTCGAGCACACCGGCACGTCGATTCCGCTTTTCGCCTACGGCCCCGGCGCCGAGACATTCCACGGCTACATCGACAACACCGACGTCGGGAAGGCGCTGTTGTCGTTCGTGACGAAGTGACGGACGCGGATCGCTGCTATCTCGCCGCGCTGCGCATCCTCGGCTACCGCTTCAACAGCGAGACCGAGTTGCGCCGCAAGCTGCAGCGGAAGAACTTCGAGAAGCCGATCATCGACGCGACGCTCGTGCGCCTGCGCGAGGAGCGATGGCTGGATGACGCCCGTTTCGCCGCCGCGTTCGTCCGCACGCGCGGCCTGAAACGCATCGGCGCGCGGCGGATCGTGTACGAATTGCGCGCCGCCGGCGTCGACGACGACGTCGCCGCGCGCGCGGTCGCGGAGAATGTCGATCCGGAGCGCGAGCGGGAGCAGTTGCGCGCGCTGATCGCCCGCCGCGCGGCGCTTCTCGCGACCCCCGAAGGAAGAAACAAATTGGCCGCGTATCTGTTGAAGCAGGGTTACGATGCCCCGCTCGTTTGGGAGACTCTCCGTGCTTACGACCAGTCAGATTCGTGAAACTTTCCTCGGGTATTTCGAGAAGAACGGCCACCGCCGCGTCGCCAGCTCGTCGCTCGTCCCCGGCGGCGATCCGACGCTCCTCTTCACGAACGCCGGGATGAATCAGTTCAAGGACGTGTTCCTCGGCCGCGAGGCGCGCGACTACAACCGCGCCACGACCTCGCAGAAATGCGTTCGCGCCGGCGGCAAGCACAACGACCTCGAGAACGTCGGCCGCACCGCGCGCCATCACACCTTCTTCGAGATGCTCGGCAATTTCTCGTTCGGCGATTACTTCAAGGAAGACGCGATCCGCTTCGCGTGGGACCTCCTCGTCAACGTCTACGGCCTTGAAGTCGAACGGCTGTGGTTTTCGGTGTTCGAAGGCGACGAAAGCGTGCCGCCGGATGAAGAAGCCGCGGCGCTGTGGGTGAAAGCCGGCGCGAGACCGGAGCGCGTGCTGCGCTTCGGGCGCAAGGACAACTTCTGGCAGATGGGGGAGACCGGACCATGCGGTCCGTGCTCCGAGATCCATTACTTCCGCGGCGACGACCTCTCGCACAACGTCGCGGAGCTGGTCAACGGCCCCGGCGACACGACAATGGAAGTCTGGAACCTCGTGTTCATGCAGTACGACCGCGACGAGAACGGCGTGCTGAACCCGCTGCCCGCGCCGTCGGTCGACACGGGGATGGGACTCGAGCGTCTCGCGCTCGTGCTGCAGAAGGTGCAGACGAACTACGACACCGACATCTTCCGCGCGATCATGACGCGCGTCGAAGAGATCGGCGGCTACACCTACCGCGGCGACATGGAGGACGATCTCGACACCGCGGTGCGCGTCCTCTGCGATCACGCGCGCGCCGCGACGTTCCTCGTCAGCGACGGCGTCATCCCGTCGAACGAAGGACGCGGCTACGTCCTACGCCGCATCATCCGCCGCGCGATCCGCTTCGGCCGCAAGCTGCCGAATCCCGTGCTGCTCACGCATCTCATCGACTCCGTGATCGAGGCGATGGGCGATGCGTATCCGGAGTTGCGCGCGCGTCGCGAAGCGATCGTGAAAACGCTCGAGTCCGAAGAAGAGCGCTTCTCGCGCACGCTCACCGTCGGGATGGAGCGAGTTGGTCAGGTACTGGACGATGTCAGGCGGCGCGGTGAGACACGCCTCAGCGGCGCCGAGATCTTCCGCCTCTACGACACCTACGGCATCCCGCTTGACCTCATCGCCGAGATGGCGGAAGAGGAAGGCGTCACGCTCGACCGCGAAGGCTACGAGCTGATGATGGACGAGGCGCGCGCGAAGGCGAAGGCGAGCTCGAAGTTCCAGAGCGCGAACGTCGAGGTGTTCGCGTCGATTGCGCCCGTCGAATTCGTCGGCTACGACCAGTACGCCGGCGTCGACTCCGACGTGAAGGCGATCGTCGTCGACGGTCAGCAGCGCGACGCGCTGCATCACGGCAGCGAAGGTGACGTCGTCCTCTCGCCGACTCCTTTCTACGCGGAGTCGGGCGGTCAGATCGGCGACACCGGCACGCTGACGTGGGACGGCGGACGCGCGACGGTGCTCGACACGCAGAAGCCGGTCGGGGAGCTCGTGGTCTCACGCGTGCGCGTCGACGAAGGCTCGCTTTCCCTGAATGCACACGTCCGCGCCGAGGTGCCGGTGCCGCAGCGCCTCGCCACGACCGCGAATCACACCGCCACCCATCTCTTGCACAAAGCGCTGAAGGACATCCTCGGCGCGACGGTGCAGCAGGCCGGCTCGCTCGTCGCGCCGGACCGCCTGCGCTTCGACTACACGTGGCATCACCCGCTGACCGACGAGCAGATCAAAACGATCGAGACCGAGGTCAACGAGAAGATTCGCGCGAACCTCGAGGTCACGAAGACGGTCATGCCGCTCGAAGAAGCGAAGCGCACCGGCGCTGTCGCGATGTTCGGCGAAAAATACGGCGACTCCGTGCGCATCGTCGCCGCGGGCGACTACTCGCGCGAGTTCTGCGGCGGCTGCCACGTCAATCGCACCGGCGACATCGGCGTATTCAAGATCATCGCCGACCGCTCGATCGCCGCGGGCGTGCGCCGCATGGAAGCGCTCACCGGCCCCGGCGCAGTCGCGTACTTTCAGAAGCTGGAAGTGAACATCCAGGAACTGCAGCAGCAGCTGCAGGAAAAACAAAAGCAGTTCGACAAAGAGATCAAACAGCTCAAGGTCCGCCTCGCGACCGGTGCCTCCGCTTCGTCATCCGATGACGCCCCGGTCGAGGTCAGCGGTGTGAAGCTCTTTGCGCGCCGCGTCGATGATGTGAGCGGCGGCGATCTGCGCAATCTCGCCGATACGTACCGTTCGAAACTCAAGAGCGGCGTCGTGGTCCTCGGCAGCGCGACCGACGGAAAGGTCACGCTGCTCACCGCCGTGACGAAAGACCTCCTCGACCGCGTCCAGGCGACCACGCTCATCAACAAACTCGCTCCCATCGTCGGCGGCAAAGGCGGCGGCAAGCCCGACCTCGCCCAGGCGGGCGGAAAGGACCCCGAGCGGCTGAACGAGGCGCTCGCCCAGGCGCCAGCCGCGCTGCGGGAGCTGCTCGGCGCGTAGAATCGCGCGGTGTACGACCTCTATGATGAGTTGGGATCGGTGATCGACTCGCTCGAGAAGCGGGGGTTGCCGTATGCCGTCTGCGGAGGGCTTGCGATGGCCGTTCACGGATTCACATTTCGGTCGTTTCGCGGGAAGGGCTGGTAATGCTCAAGCGATTTCGATCCAGTAAACAGGATCTCGCTGACATCGAGCGTCTCGAGGGCGACGAATGAAGGAAGTTGATTACAGTGACCGCGCGATTACGCTTCGATTGAAGCGAGTCTCCCAGCTGCGCAAGCTCTGCCTCTCTCTCGCGAAAGCGAAGCCAGCCCCGCCGCCGGCACCATCGAAACAATGAACACGTCCTCGACCCACGCGTGGGGCACGCAGCCCGAAATGTTCGGTCCCCGCCACGAGCATCGCCTCGGCATGATTGTGCGCGAGGTCGAGCGCCTGCCGCGCGGCGCGCGCATTCTCGACGGCGCGGTCGGCCTCGGGCAACTCGCCGGACGGATGCAGCAGCGCGGCTATCGCGTCGTCGGCATCGACTACTCGTTCGACGCCGCGCTCTACGTGAAGTGCACCTCGACGATCCCCGCCGTCGTCGGCGACATGACGCGCATGCCCTTCCGTGACGGCGCCTTCGACGCCGTCACCACCGGCGAAACGCTCGAGCATCTCGACGACGACGCCAGCGCCGCGCGCGAGATCGCGCGCGTCCTGCATGACGGCGGCTCCTGCATCGCCACCGTTCCCGCGCTGCAGAGTCTCTGGAACGCATCCGACGTCTACTTCGAGCACCGCCGCCGCTACTCGCGCGCGCAACTCCGCACCCTCTTCGCGCACCTCCGCGTGATCAAGGCGCAGTACTGGGGCTTCCCGATCGTGCTGACCTACGACACGCTCTTCCTGCTCCCGATGAACAAGCGCCGCGCCCGCCGCCAGGTCGCCGAGGATGCCGCGCTGCAGTCCGTCGCCCGCGCTGGCCGCTCCCGCGCCCTCGTCACCCTCGTCCGCGCCATCTTCGCCATCGACACGCTCTTTTCCTGGCTGCCGTTCGGGCCGGGGTTGTTGATGGTGGCGAAGAAGGTCCGGACCGCATCAAGTTAGAATCCGCCCAACGGAGGAAACGCATGTCCGACTTCGACAAACCGAGCCGCGCCGAGGATGAGTACTTTGCGAAACAGGAAATCGAGCGGCGGAAGAAGTGGGCGCAGGAGCAGGGCGCGAAGAAGTCCGCGGAAGAGAAGGAATCCCTCAAGCAGCAGCACTGGATGAAGTGTCCGAAGTGCGGGATGGATCTCGCGGAGATCGAGCTGCACGGCGTGAAGGTCGACCAGTGCGCGAACTGCGGCGGCGTGTTCTTCGACAAGGGCGAGCTCGATCAACTCGAGACGCATGACGCGGGCGTGCTGAACCGCGTCTTCTCCATCTTCCGCTGATGCTGTTCCTCACGCCCGCGGACCTGCGCGGGCTGCAGGCCGAAAGCGGCAGCCGCGCGCTCGGGGAGCTCCTCGGGCGCACCGATCTGACGATCGCGATGGGGGAGGCCGAAGTCGATGGTCTCGCCGCCGCCGCGCTCCTCTTCGCCGACTTTGCCGTTCTTCGCGACGCCGCCGTGCTGCACCTCGACGTTTCCGAAGCCTGGGCGGGTGCGGTGTGGCGGCTGGGACGCGGCGCGTTGAGACTGCTGGCGACGCCGCGGTTGAACGCGCGGGACGCGCGCGATGCAGGGCTCTGTGACGACGTCACGCAAAGCGAGCCGGCGGAATGGCTCGAAGCATGGACTCGGAATCGCAGTGTGATCGCGCTCGACTCCGCGGCCGCGCTGATCCGCTCGCGCGGCGGCGATCGCCTCGAGCGCGCCGAATTCGCGCGTCTCTTCGCCCTCGGCGAGCCGCAGAAGGGCCTGGGCGCGTTCCTCGCTAAGAAGAAGCCGTCGTATAGTTGACCATCGGAGACCGCCATGAGCCGCAACGAAACCGACACCCATCCCCCGATCCCCGTGCCCCTTACTCCGCCGAAGGCCAGCGACGAACAGCTCCCGCTCTTCGCCGTGGAAGCGCTCGCCGGCGTCGAGAAACAGGAAGCGCGGTGGCGGCGCGACGTGCTCGATCCGCTGACGGCGAAAAAGGCGTACTGGAAGAAGGACTTCACGACCGTCAGCGGCATGGAAGTCAATCCGATGGCGACGCCGCTGTCGATCGGCGATCAGGACTTCAACGAGATCGGCCATCCCGGCGAGTTTCCCTACACGCGCGGCGTCCATCCGACCGGCTATCGCGGGCGTCTCTGGACCATGCGGCAGTTCGCGGGCTTCGGCTCGGCGAAGCAGACCAACGAGCGCTTCAAGTACCTCCTCGCGCACGGACAGACCGGCCTGTCGACCGCGTTCCACCTCCCGACGCTGTACGGCTACGACTCCGATCATCACTACAGCGCGGGCGAAGTCGGCAAATGCGGCGTGGCGATCGACAGCCTCGCCGACATGGAAGTGCTCTTCGACGGCATCAACCTCGAGGACGTCACGGTCTCGATGACGATCAACTCCACCGCCCCGGTCGCGCTCGCGATGTACCTCGCGGTCGCGGAGAAGCAGGGCGCGGACTGGAAGAAGATCTCCGGCACGCTGCAGAACGACATCCTCAAGGAGTACATCGCCCAGAAGGAGTACATCTATCCGCCGCGTCCCTCGATGCGGCTGATCACCGACATCTTCAGGTTCTGCGCGGAGCACGTGCCGAAGTACAACACCATCTCCATCAGCGGCTATCACATCCGCGAAGCGGGATCGACGGCGCTGCAGGAGCTGGCGTTCACGCTGCGCGACGGCATGGAGTACGTGGAGTACGGCATGCGCGCCGGCCTCGACGTCGATGAGTTCGCGCCGCGGCTGTCGTTCTTCTTCAACTCGCACAACGATCTCTTCGAGGAGGTCGCGAAGTTCCGCGCGGCGCGCCGCGTGTGGGCGAAGGTGATGCGCGACCGCTACGGCGCGAAGGATCCGCGCTCGTGGATGCTGCGTTTCCACACGCAGACCGCCGGCTGCTCGCTGACCGCGCAGCAGCCGTACAACAACATCGTGCGCGTCACCATCCAGGCGCTCGCCGCGGTGTTCGGCGGCACGCAGTCGCTGCACACGAATTCGCTCGACGAGACGCTGGCGCTGCCGACCGAGCAGGCGGCGCGCATCGCGCTGCGGACGCAGCAGATCATCGCGCACGAGTCGGGCGTCATCAACACCGTCGATCCGCTGGGCGGGTCGTGGTTCATCGAAGAGCTGACCAACAGGATGGAGCAGGGCTGCTTCGAGTACATCGAGAAGATCGATCAGTTCGGCGGCATGGTCGAGGCCATCGAGGCCGGGTTCCCGCAGCGCGAGATCTGGGACGCGTCGTATCAGTTCCAGCGCTCCGTCGACTCCGCGGAGAAGCTCGTCGTCGGCGTGAATTCGTATCGACTGGACGTGGAAGAGCCGTACGACGCGCTCTACATCGACGAGTCGATGGCGGCCGAACAGCTCGCATCGCTGAACCGCGTCCGCGAGTCGCGCGATAACCAGAAGGTGCAGGACGCATTGCAGGCGCTGCGCAACGCCGCCGCCGACCCGAACGCGAACACGATGCCGTTCATCATCGACGCGGTGAAGGTCTACGCGACGGTGGGCGAGGTGTCGGACGCGTTCCGCGACGTGTTCGGGACGTATCAGGAGCCGGCGCTGTTTTAGGAGTGCGGTGGCGTAGCCACCGCTTTTAGAGCGGCGGCTTCGCCGCCGCACTCCTATAATTCGCGCATGCCGCGAACCGAGCTCTTCTCCCAGCTTCGCCGTGCCCTGCGCGCTGCCGACTACGTCGAACGAGAGGGTATCTCCTTCGATGAAGCGTGGAGCCGCCGCGGCTTCCTGAAAACTTCCGCCGTTGCCGCGGCGGGAGCGGCGATCGGATGGCCGCGACTCGCAAGTGCGCAGGACGCGGCGCGTGTCGTGATCCTCGGCGCGGGGACGGCGGGGCTCACGTGCGCGTACCGGCTGCAGCAGAGCGGCGTCGACTCGATGATCCTCGAGGCCTCGCCGCGCATCGGCGGGCGGATGTACTCGCTGAAGAACTACTTTCCCGACGATCAGGTCGCGGAGCTCGGCGGGGAGCTGATCGACACCGAGCATCACGCCATCCGCAACCTCGCGCTCGAGCTGGGGTGCGAGCTGATCGATCTCACGTATCTCGATGGCTCCAACGGCCACGACTACTTCATCGACGGAAAGCTCTACAAGGCCGACGCCGACTGGACGGAGGCGTTTCGCCCGATCGCCGCGGCAGTGCGGCGCGACATCGGCGAGAACAACGAGAACTGCGACGTCTCGTGGAACAGCGGGACCGATCGCGGGAAGCAGCTCGACAACATGAGCGTCGCCGAGTGGCTCGACCGCAACGGCGTCACCGGCGAGATCCGCAGCGTGCTCGCGGCGGCGTATGTCGGCGAGTTCGGTCTCGAGCTCGACGAGCAGAGCGCGCTCAACATGCTCTGCGCCGTCGGCACCGAGGCAGGAACGTTCGGCATCTTCGGCGAGAGCAACGAACGGTTCCGCACCAAAGGCGGCAACGCGTCGATTCCGATCCGCCTCTCGCAGGAGCTCCGCCGCCCCGTCGACCTCGGTACGCCCGTCGAAGCGATCCGCAATCGCGACGGCGGCTTCGAGATCACCATCCGCCGCGGCGGCCGCTCCGTTCCGATTCGCGCCGACGTCCTCGTGACGGCGATGCCGCTCCCGGCGATGCGCCGGCTCGATCTGCGCGGACTCGATCTCACGAACGTGCAGCGCGAGACGATCGAGAAGCAGGGCTACGGGACCAACTCCAAAATGATGGTCGGACTGAACGCGCGTCCGTGGGTCCAGATGAACGTCACCGCCTACACCTTCACCGACCTCCCGTTCCAGGCGTGCTGGGAAACGAGCCGCGGACAGAGCGGCACGCACGCGATCCTCAACAATTTCACCGGCGGCAGACAGGGACTCGCGCTCGGGGAAGGATCGCTGCAGGACCGCGCGAAGGAATTCGCCGCGCAGGCCGACAAGATCTTTCCCGGCGTCGCCGCCGCGTACACCGGCAAGGCCGCGCGCCAGATCTGGCCGAAGTACGAATGGACGATGGGCAGTTACACCTGTTTTCGTCCCGGACAGTACCAGCGCTACTTCGGCGCGCTCGAGCAGCCGCAGGGCAAACTGATCTTCGCCGGCGAGCACACGGTCGCGGAGTCGGGCTTCATGAACTCGGCTGTCGAGTCCGGCGAGCGGGCGGCGACGCAGGTGCTGGCGATGCTCGGTCTCGCGCAGTCGCGCGCCGCCTGACCCGTGACGAAACCGTTACGTCGCCGCGGACGTGTCAACCAAACGAGTATTATTTTCTCTAATCGTCACGGAGGATGTGCATGCGCGTGCGGCTGGCGTTAGTTCTGACGTTTCTGTCTTTTACAACCTCTCTCTTTGCGAAGGAGATCTGGCTCGCGGCCAGCGGGACCGCGAACGGCGTCTTCTTCAGCGACGCGCGCGTCTTCAACCCCAACGACAAACAGATCACCATTCAGGCGTACTACCTGCCGCGCGGTAATGGAAACAACGCCGGCGAGCAGCCGACCTCGTTCACCGTCGAGAAGCGGCAGATGCGCGTGTTCGACGACATCGTCGCGACGCTGCTGCATCGCGCGGACGTCGGCGCGATCCGCTTCGTCTCCGCCGACGACTTCGTCGTCACCCAGCGCGTCTATCTCGCCGCGGACTGCGATCCGTCGCCGTCGGTCAACACTCCCTGCACGCTCGGGCAGTTCGTGCAGGGGCAGGACGTCACGAACGCGCTGAAGAAGGGCGTGATCCTGCAGCTCAAAGGGCCCCCGAACGTGAAGTTCCGCACGAACATCGGCGGCGCGAACACGACGAGCTCCGTCGCGAACGTGACCTGGAAGCTCTACGACAAAAACAGCGCCGTCGTGGCGACGAAGACGGAGACACTGCAGCCGTACGGCGTCCTCGGCCCGAGCGAGTTCGCCGGCTATCTCGGCGCGGGATCGGGCGCCGATCTCAATGATGCGTGGGTCGGCTTCGTGTCCGATCAGCCGATCGTCGCGTACGGCTCGGTCGTCGACAACGTCTCCGGCGATCAGACCTACATCACCGCGGCATTCGACAGCGGAACGTCCGTCGACGCGCCGCAGGCGAAGACCGTCACCATCGTCGCTCAGGACTTTCTGTTCAACACCACGATCTCCGCCGCCGTGAAACAGAACGATCAGGTGACGTTCAGGCTCTCGAAGCTCAACGGCGTGCACGGCTTTCAGCTCTTTGATCAGAACGGCACGCTGCTGATCAACGTGCCCGCGCTCGAGACGTCGGTGACGGAACGGACGATCACGCTCCCGACGAGCGGCACGTACACGTATTTCTGTACGAACAACCTCTGCGGCGAAGGGCACTTCGACATGGTCGGCTCGCTCGTCGTCGGTCCGCCGGCTCCGTGAAGCGGACCCTCCTCGTTCTCCGCCGCGGCTGGCGGAGACGGTGTCCCCGATGCGGGGAGGGGCCGCTGTTCGTTCGCTGGATCCGGCCGCACGAGCGCTGTCCCGTGTGCGGTGTGCTGTATCTGCGCAACTACGGCGACATCTGGATGTTCGTGATCATCACCGACCGCATCCCGATTTTCTTCGGCATCGTCGCGCTCTACTTCGGCTACCAGTCGACGTCGTGGGTCTACGCGACGCTCTTTTTCGTCGCGCTCTTCCTGCCGATGATCGCGACCATGCGCGAGCGCCAGGGACTCGCGATCGCCCTCGATTACCTCTTCCGCATCTGGATGCCGGACCCGGGAGACGAGATCCACGACGGCCGCGCGCAGATCATCAACGAATAAGTTCTGCTACACTCTCGCGTAGCTGGGAGTGGTGTGAAGGGGATGCAGCTACTGGAATTCTTTCGGAGCCGGCGCGGGGGAGAGCTGGTCGGGATCGTCATCATCGCGATCGGGATCAGCTTTGCGGCCGCGCTCATCACCTACCATCCCGAGGATTCCTCCGCGTTCTACACCTCGACGGAGACGCGAATCCACAACGCGATCGGCTACTACGGCGCGACCCTCGCCTGGATCTTCGTCAGCTTCTTCGGCTTCGCGAGCCTGATCTTTCCCGCGGTGCTGCTGGTCATCGGCTGGAACCGATTCTGGGGACGCGATCTCGAGTTCTTCCACACGAAGCTGATCGGCTTCGTGATCGTCGCGCTCGCGCTCCCTCCGCTCTTCGACCTCGGCGTCGGCAAGGTGTGGTTGCGCGGATCGCTGATCGCATCCGGCGGTTACCTCGGCCAGGAGATCAATCGCACCGTCAGCGGCAACATGAACACGAGCGGCGCCGTGATCGCGATCGTGACCGCGCTGCTCGTCGGGCTCCTGCTCGCGACGCGCATCAGCCTCGCCGCCGTCTTCCTCGCGATCCATCAGCGCCTGCTCGCCATCGGCCGCGCGATCCGCCTGCAGTGGGCGCGTCTCTCGGAGCGCCGCCGCAAGGGAAAGATGAAAGAGGCGATCGTGCGGAAGCATCTCGAGAAAGCCGAGACCCCGCAGCTGCGCCTCGTCACCGACGACGACCTCCCGCCCGCCATTCGCGGCCCCGTCGTTCGCGAGGTCGCGGGGCGCGGACACTTTCAGATCCGCAAAGTCACGAAAGCCGACCTGCGCAAAGCGGCGGAAGCTCTGTCACAGCAGGAGACGCGCAATCCGTTCGAGCTGTATCGCGAAGATCGTGTCATTCCGAGCCGCACAGACGGCGAGGAATCCGCTGCCGGAAGGAGATCCTTCGGCGTCTCCGCGCCTCAGAATGACACGGTCGAAGAATTTGAAGACCCGCTTTGGGAAAAGCCGCCGCGCCCCAAGCCGCAAATCCCCCGTCCCGCCGCGCGCAAGGCGAAAGAGCCGGCGCGGCGCGAGACGAAGCTCACGCACGATCTGCTGCCGCCGGTGAACCTGCTGACGGAGGGACCGAAGCAGGACAACATCAACGACGAGGTGCACAAGAAGTTTCTCGAGATCGGGCACCTCATCGAAGAGCGCTGCCGCGAGTTCGCCGTCGAAGGCGAAGTCACCGCGTACCACCCCGGCCCCGTCGTCACGACGTTCGAGTTCAAGCCGTCGGCGGGCGTGAAGTACGCGAAAGTCGTCAACCTCGGCGACGATCTCGCGCTCGCGCTGAAGGCGGAATCGATCCGCATCGAGCGCATCTCCGGCTCCTCGACCGTCGGCATCGAAGTCCCGAACCGCAAGCGCGAGCACATCGCGCTGCGCGACATCGTCGATACCGAGGCCTTCACCGCCTCGTCGTCGCTCCTCACGCTCGCGCTCGGGAAAGACATCCACGGCGACGCGGTCGTCACCGATCTCGCGCGGATGCCGCACCTGCTCGTCGCCGGCGCGACCGGCGCGGGCAAGTCGGTCGGCCTCAACTCGATGATCGTGTCCCTGCTCTACAAAGCGCTGCCGCGGCAGCTGCGGATGCTGATGATCGACCCGAAGATGGTCGAGCTGAAGATGTACGAAGACATCCCGCACCTGCTCCATCCGATCGTCACCGATCCGAAGCTCGCCTCGAACGCGCTGATCTGGGCGGTGCAGGAGATGGAGAACCGCTACCGCTGTCTCGCCGAGGTCGGCGTGCGCAACATCGATCAGTACAACGCGCTGCTGAAGGATCCTGAGGCGCACCGCCGCGCGAAGAAGCTCGCGCCCGATGACGACACGCCGATCCCCGAGCCGATGCAGTTCGTGGTGATCATCATCGATGAATTCGCGGACCTGATGATGGTCGCGCCGAAGGACGTCGAGGATTCGGTGACGCGGCTCGCGCAGAAGGCGCGCGCGGTCGGCATTAATCTCATCGTCGCGACGCAGCGTCCCTCGGTCGACGTGATCACGGGCGTCATCAAGGCGAACTTTCCTTCACGCATCTCCTATCAGGTCGCGTCGAAGATCGACTCCCGCACCATCCTCGACACCCAGGGCTCCGAGAAGCTCCTCGGCAACGGCGACATGCTCTTCCTCCCGCCCGGCACCGCGCGCATCCGCCGCATTCACGGCGCGTACGTGTCGGAGAAGGAGATCGTGCAGATCGTCGACTTCGTGAAGAAGAACCAGGGCGAGCCGAAGTTCCTCGAGGAGATCACGAAAACCGTCGAGGAAAAGAGCGGCGTCGACGGGATCGAGTACCTCGACGATCCGAAGTACGACGACGCCGTGCGCGTCGTGCTCTCGACGGGACAGGCGAGTGCGTCGTATCTGCAGCGCCGCCTCAAACTCGGCTACTCCCGCGCCGCGCGCCTGATCGAGATCATGGAAGCCAACGGCGTCGTCGGCCCGTCGCAGGGCTCGAAGCCGCGCGACATCCTGATCCGCTCCGACGACTATCCTCCCGCCAGTGGCCAGATCTGAGGTGTATACTCATCGGTGTATACGCATCAGTAGGCAAGGAGGGACTCATGCTTTCACGTTCCCCGCGTGCTCTTGTCGTTGTCGTTCTCCTGATCTCCACCACCGCGTTCGCCGGTCATCGCTTCAGCGCGAGCGCATATGCCGTTGCCGGAGGCGGGAGGCCTGCGGTTGCGATGGTGGGGTTGCCGCCGGCCGGAGGCGAAGAATCCGCGGTCTCGGGGCCGTATGACGACGGCTTCGTGCGCTTCGCGGAAGCGCGCACGTTCGTGCGCGGAGTGAAGGAGGGGAGCATCGCCGTGACCACGACCGAGGTCGTGCTCATCGACTTTTCCTTCGGCGACCGCATTCACGCCGATCGCGTGATCGTGCGGACGAACGGCCGGCAGGACGTCGATGCGGCCGAGCCGGCGATCACCTTCGAAGGCTCGGCGATCGAGAACCTGACGATCGACGGCGTCGCGGTGAACGCGTCGCTGGACACGGCGTACTTCGACGCACGTCCGACGTTCGCGTCGCTGAAGGCGGACGTCGCGACGTCCGGCGGAACCGTGACCTGTTCGGCGTTCAATAGCGCGTCGTGCGGCGAGGGTCGTCGCGGCATTCGCATCGCGGGCCTCGGGTTTCTGGTCATCGGCGAGGTCTTCGTCAAGGAAGGCGCGCGTTACATCGAGCTGCTGCGGCTCGAGCGCAACGGACGGCCGGGCGAAGCTCGCACCACAGACGACGGAAGCATCGGCCCACGAAGCGCCGGCTACGGCGGCGGGAACGGCGCACCAAGCTGGCCCTGACAACGGGTCCGGGGTGAGGGAATCTGGCGCGAAACGTGCTCTTCAGCACGGCCATGCGCTGGACACCTGGTGGAGTCAGCTCGAACATCGAAGATCGCCGCGGAAGCAGCGGCGGAGGCTTTGGCTTCGGCCGCGGACCGACGATCGGCTGCGGCGGAGCGATCATCCTGATTGTCCTCAGTCTGCTGACGGGCAAGAACTTTTTCGCGCTCTTCGACGGCAGCGGCGGACAGGCGCCGACCGAGGCACCGACATCGACGGCGCCCGTGCAGCAGTCGCCCGAGGAGGCGAAGCAGGTCGAGTTCATCTCGTTCGTGCTCGATGACGCGCAGGCCGTCTGGGCCAAGGTGCTCGAGCAGCAGGGACAGCGCTATCAGCCGTCGACGCTCGTCCTCTTCCGCGATCTCACGCAGACCTCATGCGGCCTCGGGCAGGCGGCGTCGGGTCCGTTCTATTGTCCGCCCGACCAGAAGGTCTACGTCGATCTTGCGTTCTTCGACGAGCTCGATCGCCGTTTCGGCGCGCCGGGCGATTTCGCGCAGGCTTACGTGCTCGCGCACGAGCTCGGGCATCACGTGCAGAACCTCCTCGGCACCTCGGACAAGGTGCAGCAGGCGATGCAGCGCGACCAGCGGAACGCGAACGAGTACTCCGTTCGTCTCGAGCTGCAGGCCGACTGCTACGCCGGCATCTGGGGCCACGACACCGCGCAGCGCAACGTCCTCGAGCCCGGCGACATCGACGAAGGCATCTCCGCCGCCGCCGCGGTCGGCGACGACCGCCTGCAGAAAATGTCAGGCCGCGGCGTGAATCCCGACTCGTTCACGCACGGTTCGTCGGAGCAGCGCATCGAGTGGTTCCGCCGCGGCTTCGAGTCGGGCCGCATGTCCGACTGCGACACGTTCTGATCCCGAAATCAGGTGAGGGCGGATGCGCACGCGCGGCAGCGTCGCGCCGCCGCCGGCACCATCTCGAGACACTCGGGGCACTTCTTCATCGGCTCCGCCGCCGGCTCGGGAACCGGCTTCACGAGCGTGCGGACGATCAGATACACGACGAACGAAACCAGGAGGAAGTCGATGACCGTGCCGAGGAAGTGGCCGTAGAGGATCGCGCTTTTCGGCGTGAGGGCGATCTTCGCGTCGCGCCAGTCGCCCGACGGGATCGCGAGGCTGATGATCGGCATGAGGATGTCGCTCACCAGCGCTGAAACCACGTTGCCGACCGCGGCGCCGATGATCACGCCGACGGCGAGCGCGAGGGCATTCGTCTTCGTCAGGAATCCGCGAAATTCTGCAATCATCGTCTGCGATCATACGCCTGCACGCATGAAGCTGCTTCTCGTTCTCCTGCTCGCGATGCCCGTGGCGGCGCAGAACGCCGTGACGCTGCAGGAGCTGCGCGACGCGAATTTCTCGGTGATCACGCCGGACGGCGAGATCGTGCCGTTCGCGAAAATCGCCGGCGAAGGCCATCCCGTCGTCATCGAGTTCTGGGCAACGTGGTGTGCGCCGTGCCGCAGGACCGTGCCGCATCTGATCGAGCTGAATCGAACGTACGGTCCGAAGGGACTCGTGGTGGTCGGGCTCACGCTCGAGAATGCGTTCACCGACGCGCAGAAGGTGAAGCGATTCATCGCCGAGACCGGCGTTCCGTACACGATCGCGTTCGCGCCGCGCGATCTCTATCTCCGCGCGAATCGCGCGCGGACCATCTCGCTGCCGCGCATCCTGGTCTTCGACGCGAAGGGTCAGCTCGTGGAGCACATCCTCAATTACGGACCGGAGACGGGGGAGCGCCTCCGGTCCGCGATCGCGAAGCTCTACTCTTCGCGCGCGACGTCTTCCGGCAGCTTGACCATGAGGCCGGACGTCGGCGGCGTCTTCAGATCGAATCCGTTCAGGTTGGCGACGGCTTCGGCGTCGTTCGCGTTTCCGGTCGCGCGCCGCGCGAGGTCGCTCCACGACTCGCCGTTGCGCACCGTGCCGATGTGAATGCGCGGCGGCTCGACGGCTCGCGCGCGCGACGCGCTGATGTCCATGTTGCGCAGCAGCGTGCCGAGGGGGCTGTTGCGATTGCTCACCGACGGCGAGACGAAGATGAACACGGCGACGTGATCGCCATGGCGCATCTGCGTCGTCTCGACGCCCACCGGTCCGCCCTGCGTCTGCCCCTGCCAGACATCGACGGTGAAGTTCTGGCCGTTGCGCGCTGAAGCCTGCCGCGCGCCGGCGTACTGCAGTCCCATCTGCTGCAGCCGCAAACGCACCGCGTCTTCCACCGTGCGTCCCTGCAGTTGATCGAGATCGATCTCCTGCGCGACGAGATAGCTCGAGCCGGCGTCGCGCCCGCGCGGATGCATCACGAACAGCGCTCCCGGCGACGTGGTCGCCGTCCAGCCGCCCGGCGTGCGAATGACGAGGCCGTGCGCGCGATCGTAGATGGCGTCGTCTTTGATCACCATCTGCTCGGTGCTGTTGGCGGTGATGACGCCGTCGAGCAGCCGCACGTACGCGTCGCGATCGGGCTGTTCGAAGGAAGCGCCCGAGGCCATGCCTGTGAGCTCGGTGACACGCGCGTGCACGTCGCGCACGCGTTTGGCGGGATCGGGATGCGACTGGAAGTAGCGATCGATGCCGCCGCTCGGGTTCTTGTCGAGGCGCATCAGCGTCATCAGCATCCGCTCGGCGCCGATCGGGTTGAACTGCGCTTTCGCGATGTAGTTGGTGCCGAAGAGATCGGCCTGCGATTCCTGCGCTCGCGAGTAGCGCTGGAAGAGCAGCCCGAGGCCGAGCTCGGCGAGCTGACCGTACTGCTGCAGCACTTCCGGACCCGCGACGACCGCGCCGATGAGCATTCCGAACTGCGCGAGCTGCGCGCGCGACATCTGCTGCGCGGCGTGGCGCGCGGTGACGTGGGCGATCTCGTGTCCCAGCACGCCCGCGAGCTCGTCCTCGGAGTTGATGCGCTCGAGCATGCCACGGGTGATGTAGATGTAGCCGCCCGGCAACGCCATGGCGTTGACCATCGGACTGTCGAGGACGGTGAACGTCCACGGCAGATTCGGACGCTCGGACTGCGAGGCGAGCTGTTTCCCGACGCGATCCACGAGCCGGTTCAGCTCCGGCTTCTCGTCATACACGCCGAACTGCTTCAGGATCTCGGGATGCGATTGTTGTCCAATCGCAATCTCCTGTCCCTCGGGGACCATATTGAATTCGCGCTTCCCGGTCGCCGGATTCGTGCTGCAGGCCAATGTCAGCAGGGTAATGGCCAGCAGGGTGACGGTGCGCGCAACGAAGGTCGATTGCACTTTGCGCATGGTGAGCTCCTCAATCAGGAGCCGATAGTGCAATCAAAGTGCCCTTTCGTTTGTCGCGCAGAGCGCGCGTCGCCGTGCGGTGGCAGGGGATGCAGAGCGTGCGGATGTTATCGAGGCTCGAGTCGCCGCCTTCGACGACGGCGATGATGTGGTCCGCCTCCCACCACGACTTCCGCCCGCGATGGATCGTGCCGCGCTCGAGCAGCGCTCGGATCTCGCGCATGCGCCGCGCGAAGGGGAGCCGCATGATCCGGCGTCGAAGGCGATGCGTGTCGAGGCCGCAGATCGCGCAGACGCCGGCGTCGCGCTCGAACACGCACTCGCGCAAATACGACGTGCTCGACCGCAGACGCCATTCGTGCACGCAGGCGTCCGAACAGAACGTCCGCCGCCGCCCGCTCACCGCCCCCTTGCACCACCGGCACACGCGGATAGTTTACGCCGTCACGACTTCCATCACCGGCAGCTCGAGCGACAGCGCGGCGGCGTTGATCGTCGCCGCGATGCGCACGGCGTCATGCACCTGCTCCTCGGAGAGCCCGCCCTGAATGACCACGGCCTCGTGCGAGCGGATGCACGCCTCGCAGGCGTTGATGGCGCTGACGGCGAGACAGAAGAGCTCGAAATCGACCTTGTTCGTCGCCGGCTTGGCGATGCGCTGCATGCGCAGGCGCGCCGGCATCTGGCTGTACGACGGCTTGCCGACGAGATGGCGGAAGCGGTAGTAGACGTTGTTCATCGCCATCAGCGCCGCCGCGGCGAGGGCGTCGTCGATCACGTCGGGGCCGACCTCGGCGCGCGCGTCGTGGAGGAGCGCGTCGCGCAAACGCACGTTGCGAGCGGCGACCGCCGAAGCGATCGCCACTCCCCAGCGTTGCGCGGGCGAGAGAGCTCCCGGCTGCAGCGCCGACTGAAGGTTCAGTTTGATGTCGCGGGCCGGCTCGGGAATCGAGGCGCGGAGCTCTTCGAGCATGCTCATCACGCCACCTTGATGGTGTCTTCGCCCTTCTGCCAGTTGCAGGGGCAAAGCTCGTCGGTCTGCAGCGCGTCGAGCGTGCGGAGCACTTCGCCGACGTTGCGGCCGACCGAGAGGTCGTACGCGCTGACGGAGCGGATCACGCCGTCCGGATCGACGACGTAGGTCACGCGCAGCGCCACGCCTTCGCCCCTGTGGATGATGCCGAGCTCCGTGCCGAACTGCGGGGTGATGTGCACGAGCGGCGTCGGCAGGTCGGCGAGATCGACGTGCGCGTTGCGCCACGCGAGGTGCGAGAACTCGTTGTCGGTCGACCCGCCGAGGACCAGCGCGTCGCGGTCCGCGAAATCGGCGGTGTGCTTGCCGAACTCCACGATCTCGGTCGGGCAGATGAACGTGAAGTCCTTCGGATACGCGTAGAACACGAGCCACTTGCCGGCGAAGTCGGCGCTCGAGACGGTGCGGAACTCGCGACCCTTCTCGCGGCTGACGTTCGCCATGAGCTTGAACTGGGGGAACTTGTCACCAACGGTCAACATACGTTTACTTTCTCCTTGTAATTCGTCCATGGTTGGACGTGATCTAAGTCAATACCAAATTTTTTTAGGTTGCGCGGTTGCGCGGTTTCGCGGTGGTCTGCCGCGTGACCGCGCGACCGCGTGACCGCGCAACCGAGGTCCTGGTCCCGTGCATCACGACCTGATAGTCGCTGACCTCGAATCCGCGCAGCGACTCGATGTTGCACACCTGGACCTTGTCCCACGGCACGTCATGAATCTCGCCGGTCTCGTCGTCGATGAAGTGATGATGGGTATCGGTCCGCGGATCGAACACGACGCTGTCCTCGGCGAACGTCAGCCGCCGCAGCAACCCCTTGTCCACGAAGAGGTTGAGCGTGTTGTAGACCGTCGCGCGCGAGATCCAGGGGAACTGATCGCGGACCCGCTTCCACACCAGGTCCGCAGACGGATGCTCCATCGTCCGCAGCACGTAGTCCGCCACCGCGACGCGCTGTGCCGACGGCTGGATGCCGTGGTCGCGAAGCATTTCGGAGGGGTCTTTTCGCTGCACGATGTTTAGACTATGTCTAATATTGGCTCATGTCAAGTGGTAAGCTCGCGGCGATGAAACGACTCGCGCTGGTCCTTCTGCTCGCCGCCGCCGCCCCGCTCGCGGCCGCTCCGCATCCCGTCACGACGGTCATCCTCGTCCGCCATGCCGAGAAGGCCTCGGCGGATCGCGATACCGCGCTCAGCGACGCGGGGCACGAGCGGGCGAGGGAGCTCGCGCGCGTGCTCACTGGCGTGAAGATCGACACGATCTTCACCACCGAATTCACGCGGACGAAGCAAACCGCCGCGCCGACCGCGCAGGCGCTCGGACTCACGCCGATCGTTCGCAATACCGGTCCCGCGTACGCGGCGGACCTCGCGAAGGAGATCCGGACGCAGCACGCGGGAAAGACGGTGCTCGTTGTCGGTCACTCCAATACGACGATCGACGTCCTGAAGGCGCTGGGCGCGACGGGGCTCCCGGTAATCGACGAGCCGCACTTCGACAACCTGTTCGTGCTGACGGACGTCGAAGGCGCCGAACCGACAGTCGTCGCGCTGCGATTCGGCGCGGCCATGCCGTAGCGGCTACAACCTCGCGCCTCGCAGCCGAAGCGCGTTCGCGATCACGGTCACGCTGGAGAACGTCATCGCCGCGCTCGCGATCATCGGGCTGAGGAGCAATCCGAGAAACGGGTACAGCACTCCGGCGGCGATCGGGATGCCGAGGATGTTGTAGAGGAAGGCGAAGAAGAGGTTCTGGCGGATGTTGCGCATCATCGCCTCGCTCAGCCTGCGCGCGCGTACGATGCCGCGCAGATCGCCCTTCACCAGCGTCACGTCCGCGCTCTCGATGGCGATGTCGGTACCCGTTCCCATCGCGATGCCGCAGTCGGCGCGCGCGAGTGCCGGCGCGTCGTTCACGCCGTCACCCGCCATCGCCACGACGCGGCCGTCGCCCTGGAGCCGCCGCACGACCTCTTCCTTCTGCGCCGGCAGCACCTCGGCCTCGACCCGCGTGATGCCGAGCTGCCGCGCGACCTCCTCGGCATTCGCGCGCGAGTCGCCGGTCAGCATGATCACCTCGATCCCTTTCCTGCGCAGTTCCTCCAGCGCCTGCGGCGTCGACTCGCGAATGCGATCCGCAACGATGATGCGTCCGGCCGGCTTGCCGTCGATCGTGATCGAGACGCCCGGCCTTCCGACGGCCACGCGATGTCCGTTCACGATTCCGCGGACTCCTTCGCCGGGAATCGTCTTCACCTCGCTCGGCGACGCCAGCTCGATCCCGCGCTCCTTCGCGCCGCTCACGATCGCGCCCGCTAGCGGATGCTCGCTGGCCTGCTCCAGCGACGCCGCGAGCATCAGCAGCTCGCGCTCGTCGAATCCGGGTTCCGTCTCGATCGCGACGATCGCCGGCCTGCCCTCGGTCAGCGTGCCGGTCTTGTCGACGACGAGCGTCTCGACCTTCGCCAGCTTCTCCAGGGCCTCGGCATTGCGAATCAGGATGCCGGCGGCCGCGCCGCGTCCCGTCGCCACCATCACCGACATCGGAGTCGCGAGTCCGAGCGCGCACGGGCAGGCGATGATCAAAACAGCCACGGAGTTCAGCAGCGCGGCCGTGAGGTTCGGCATCCACGCGAGGAAGGTGATGATCGCGACGACGATCACCGCCGGAACGAACCACGCCGACACGACGTCCGCGAGGCGCTGGATCGGCGCGCGGCTGCGCTGCGCGTCGGCGACCATCCGCACGATGTGCGCGAGCAGCGTGTCCGCGCCCACGCGCTCCGCGCGCATCACGATCGCGCCGTTACGGTTCACCGTGCCGGCGGTGACGCCGCTGCACGCCGTTTTCTCGACGGGCAGCGGCTCGCCGGTGATCATCGACTCGTCGATCGATGCATGCCCTTCGACGACCACGCCGTCGACCGGCACGCGCTCGCCGGGCCGGATGCGAATCAGTGTGGCGCGCGTGATGTGCTCGACCGGCATGTCGTGCTCGCCCCCATCCGGCATCACGACGCGCGCGGTTTTCGGCGTGAGCTCGAGCAACGCTTTGATCGCGCCGGTCGTCCGCTCGCGCGCGCGCAACTCGAGCACCTGGCCGAGGAGGACGAGCGTGGTGATCACGGCCGCGGGCTCGAAGTAGAGGGGGAGATGCGGCGACAGGAACAGCACGACGACGCTGTATCCGTACGCGACGCCGGTGCCGAGCGCGATCAGCGTGAACATGTTCAGTCGCCGCGTCACGATCGACGTCCACCCGCGCACGAAGAACGGCCACCCGCCCCACAGCACCACCGGCGTCGCCAGCGCGAGCTCGACCCACCGCAGATGCATCATCGCCATCGCGATGACGAGCAGGGGAGCGGTGAGGAGCGCGCTGACGACGAACCTCCGCTGCATGTCGATTAGCTCTTCATTCGGTTTGTCGTCGAGCGAAATCGTCCGCGGCTCCAGCGCCATCCCGCAGATCGGACACGCCCCCGGCCGATCGCTCACGATCTCCGGATGCATCGGGCAGGTCCACTCGCCGGTCGCCGGCGGTTCCTTCTGCGCGCCGTCGAACTTGGCCTTGCATCCGAGGCTGCAGAAGTAAAACGTCTCGCCGTCGCGCACGGACGATCCCGCCGCCCGGGCGGGATCCACGGTCATGCCACAAATCGGATCGCGCATTTGTAACGAAGAATACCCCGCGGGGTATGGCGATTGAGCGCATTGAAGGTACACTGACGGCGTTCCCTAAATCAGCTCAGTACGCAGGAAGCTCCCGTGGATCCGAAAGTGACTCCGGAAGACACCTATCTGCAACATCTGCCGACGATCAAACGCATCGCCGCGTTCGTCGCGCATCGGAACCATCTGAATGCGGACGAGTCGGGCGAGTTCACGCAGGAAGTGTGCGTGCGGCTGTGGGACGATAACTACGCGATCATCCGCAAGTTCGAGGGCCGCAGCACGTTTTCAACGTACCTGACGACGGTGATCAAGCGCCTGTACCAGCAGTGGCGCGTGGAGCTGTGGGGGAAATGGCGTCCCTCGGCGGAAGCGCGCCGGCTCGGCGACAAGGCGATGGCGCTGGAGCGCCTGCTGACGCGCGACGGGTATACGTTCGATGAGGCGGTGAAGGAGCTGACGACGCCGGCCGGTACACCATTCCGGGCGGCGGAACTGGAGGCGATTTATCTGCGCCTGCCGCTGCGCACGCCGCGTCCAATGCTGGTGTCCGACGAGATGACGCCGGAGATTGCTGCTCTCGACGCCGATGCCGACGATCGCGTGGAGATGCACGTTCGCGAGCGCTGCGCGCGTGAGGTCTCGGCTGCCGTCGATCGCCTTTTGGAATCGATGGATCCCGAGAACCGCTTGATCCTGCAGCTCCGTTTTTGGCAGGCGCTGAAAGTCCCGGAGATCGCGCAGCGCGTCGGCATGGATCAGAAGAAGCTCTACAAGCTACTCGATCGCCTGTTCGTCATGATGCGCCGCGCGCTGGAAGAAGCCGGCCACGGCAAGGCCGAGATCGGGAAGCTGCTCTGCCGCGGCGACCAGGACATCCGCTTCGAATTCCCCGTGACTTCCGGGGGAATCGGCACAATCGGTCCCTCCCATGAACGAGGCGGAGGAGTTCGAGGCAGCGAGGGAGGATTGCGATGAGCACTCCCATGACGATGACCAACTGCCCCAGCGAAGAGACCCTGGCCGCCTTCATCGACGGCCGCCTGGACCCCGAACCCCGCCGCCGAGTCGTGGAGCATATGAGTTCCTGCGCAGACTGCTATGACGTGGTTTCGATGGCTTGGGATTTACAGGCGACCGACCCGGCTTTGGCTGCGGCCGCGCCAGTGGTGCGGGGGCGGTTTGGGTCGCGCACGGTATGGGCTTCCGCTGCCGCCGCGTTAGCGGCGGCGGCGGTGGTGTCGTTTGTGTTTTTGTATGCGCCGTTGCATGACCGGCTGTTTCCGCCGAAGACGGGGATTGAGGCGCTGGTCGCGGCGAGTGAGGGGTTGCAATACCGACCCACGCGCGCTCGAATGAGCGGAGCTTTTCCTTACAGACCCGTCAAGCCGGTCCAGAGGGGAGGGGGCCGTGAAGACAGTGTTGCGCTGCTTGCGATCGCCGCGCAGGCTGAAAAGGCGTGGCGCGAACAGCCGACGGCTGACAATGCCAGAGCGTTCGCTATGGCGAATCTCGCGCTGGGGAAGTGGCAAGAGGCAGTCACATTGCTGGAGGAAGGAATCCGGCGCAAAAGCGGTAAGAATGAGCTCCATGCCGCGATAGACTCGGCTGACGATGCCGGCATGCTGTCGGATCTGGCGGCAGCCTACTACGCTCGTGCCGAACATACCCAGAATGCGGGCGATTACGTTCGTGCACTGGATGCGTCGTTGAAGGCGGCAGAACATGGAAGCTCTCCTGAAATCGTCTGGAATACGGCCGTTGCCCTCGAAGTTGTCGGTTCCACAGAGGATGCGGCCGAAGCGTGGAAGAATTACCTGACCATGGATCCGGCATCCCCGTGGAGTGTCGAGGCGAGGGCCAGACTTGCCCGACTTCAGTCAGGGCCGCCTAGCGTCGACGCATCTGACGTCCCGCGAAGAATCGAAGCCGCGTTCGAAGCCGCGGACCACGCGGCACTGACCAACCTCAGTCGGGATTTTCCGACTGAGGCGAGCCATTATGCGGAGGACGTATTTCTCGAGCGGTGGGCCCGATCGTCTGAGTCTCCGCAACAGCATGCGACGTTATCGATGATTGACAGTGTCGCGGCCGGGATTAGCAAAGGAACCGGCGATCAGTTTCTAGCCGACTCCGTCGAGGCGATCCGCAGGTGCTCGGGGAACAAATGCGGCGCGGCGGCCGCCGGACATTCGTTGTACGCCGAGGGACGCCGAATGTCCAAAAACCGGCCGAGGGAAGCCGTCACTCAATATCGGCGTGCAGTAGCGGCGTTCGATGAGGCGGGATCTCCTTTTGCGGAACTGGCCCGGCTGCGCCTCGCAGGATGTCTATACCGAACAACCGCATATGCAGACGCGATGACAGAGCTCGAACGGCTGCCACCTCGGAGCGTGCTGATGGAGCTTCACTACACCTCTCTGGTGGCGCAGGCTGGCTGGGTTCTAGGGATCACGCACATGGAGCTCGGTGAGCCCGATGCCGCTATGAGAGCTTATTTGCAGACGATTCCCCTTTGCGTCTCCTTGCAGGATTCCACGGGCGAAGCGGCGATGAGGAGTTACGCCGCGCAGGCGGCATCACAACTGGGCGATTATGCGAACGCGTGGACTCATAGACTCGAGGCAATCCGGATCGATCGTGAGACCCGACTACCGCTGGACCGGCGACACGTTCTCCTGACGGAAATGGGCTTGGCGTTGACGGCGGAGAAATTTCCGCGCGCCGCATCTGTCGTCTTTGATCGTCTTGTCAAGCTCGATCGCGAGTCACCGGTGCTGTCAAATCTATGTACGGCGCTTCTCTGGCGGAGCCGGCACCAGACCGCACAGGGCAAAACGGCAGAAGCCGTGAACGACTTCAATGAGGCGAATCAGGAGTGTGCCAGAATTGAAGACCCTGCGGTGCTAGAGCGCGTGATGGAGAACGTCGATCTCGTATCGTCGGAACTCGAGTCCGATGAGTCGCTGCGATCTGATGCTTTGTCACGTGCAATCGCCTTCGCCGAGCACAGCGGCAGCCGCTTTCGTCTTGCGACGCTGTACACTGCCCGATCGCGTGAATATTTGCGTGCTCGACAGTTCGATTTGGCCTGCCGGGACTCCCGGGCGGCGCTTCTTCTTCTCGAAAACGAGACTCGAGCAATAGGTTCCGAGGAGTTTCGCGCGTCATTCCTTAATATCGCGCGAGCCACAGTGGCAGCGGCAATGGCAGCGCAACTCAGCATCGGCAACCCGGCGCGCGCTTTTGATGCCGTTGAATGGCTCCATGACGTTTCTTCCTTGAGCCCCTGGCGAGACGGGCGAGAGGCGAAAACATATTCTACCCGCGAGCTGCAGGACATGCTTCCTTCGGACGTCGCGGTCGTTACATATTTTCTGCACCACACCGATCTCACTGTGTTTATGATCACAGCCGACCGTATCGAGTCGTTCGTGCTGGTGGTGCCGGACGATTTTTCCCTTCTGCCCGGCGCATTTGTGGAAGCGATCGTCAGGAAGGACCGGGCCGATTCCATCCGAATCGGGCAGTTACTCGGTCTCAAGCTGCTTGACCCAGTCTCCCGAAGTCTAACGGCGAAGACCACCGTGGTGATAATTCCAGATGGGGACCTCAGCAGGATTCCATTCGGCGCGTTGCCTCTGAACGGGCAATATCTCGTCGAACAGTTCTGTGTGACTACTGCGCCGAGTATTTCGCTGGTCCTGCGAACTCGGCAACGAAGTCGAAAGTTGCCGAGCGGCATCGCATTGATCGTATCCGGTGCGCCGCGCGTACCTTCGCTGGACACGCTGTCCTACCTCGACGAAGAGACTGAAGAGATCGCGAGTCTATATCAGGGCGCGGCGAGGATCTCCAGCGTGGAGAACGCGGGAACCTTTCTGCGCTCCGTGGCTGCGTCGGCAACGTGTCATTACGCCGGCCACGCACTCGTAAACGAAGAACGACCGATGTTTTCATCGCTCGCGCTTCAGGGCAGCGACCCGGACCAAGTGACTTATGTTTATGCCCATCAGATCGCGCGTCACAATATGACCGCATGCCGTGTGGTTCTACTGTCGGGCTGCGGTACTGCTCGTGGTCGTGGGCAACGTTCGAGCTCGACATTGGCACAGGCATTCATGATGGCGGGTGTCCCGGCCGTGGTCGGCGCGCTGTGGGACGTGAGCGACAGTGATGCGAGGATGGTTTTTGGTCGCATTCACCGGCGGCTCGCTGAAGGGCAGACGCCGCTTCAGGCTGTTCATAATACGCAGTTGGAACTTCTTCGTTCACCGACGGCGCTCAGCGCGCCGAGCACGTGGGCATCGATCTCCATTCTGGGAGGATTGTATGGCGACGATTAAGGTCAAACTATTTTTCACGGGAATTTGCACCTATTCGCCCGGCACGCCGCCCGCCGACGGTCAGAAACATCCGAAAGTCATATTCGTCATTCCTTTTGCGAATACCTGGAAGAAATCAAAGAAGAAGCCGGGGAAGGTCATTCCGCCGCACGTGCCGTTCCTCATGGCTCCTGAAGTGGATGTGGCCAGAGAAGCGGACGGTGACTGGGTGGGTCGCGCGCCCGACGGCCGGATTCGTAACCATGTGTTCTGGATCCTGGGTCGTGAGAATGTGAGGTTCAAGGATTTAGACACTGATGGCGTCGAATATGGTGATATGTCTGACGTCATTCATATTCCTGATCTGTGCAAGGACGCAGGCATGGATTCCTCCCTGCTGAATCAGCGGAGCAATAAGGTGGGAGCAAGGATTATTCTGACAACAGGCGCACTGTCGGTGAAAAGTACAACTGACTGTAAATACTATTTCGAACTGTGCGATGGAACGACCACGACCCCGGCGTACATCGCCGACGTGCTTCAGATGAACCTCGGCGATGTGCAGCTGAGCAGCAAGGGCGAAATCTTTTTTTTGACGAATGCTTTGGATGACGGTCCGAATGGCGAGAAGCAGATCGTACTCAAGCCCGACAAAGATACAGCGCAGCTGGAGTTGATCGCCGGAAGCGCTCCCGAGGTTGATCTGCCAGCGGTAATTGGTGCGGCACCGAACCATCAGCATGAAGACGAAAATCTCCATTTCGAACTCCATTATGGCGTGTCGAAGAAAGCGCCATCCACGGTGATTCCCGTGCCGATTCGTGTTCCCGGGTCCTGTCGTACGACAGAAGGTACACCTCCACTTCCGGGTACTGACACCTGTCCACCGTCGTCGAATTTGCCGTAGTCTTTGCGGAGAAGGTCAGATGCCCCCGGAGCGAAGAATCATCATTAGAACTGACGGCGATCTGTCGGACGTATTTCGGCGTCAAGAAGTGATTGTGTCCGCTCTGGCGGAGAAGTATGGCGTGGGGGTACGACAGTTATTTCCCGGCGCGCGACGGTTCCTAGACGATCCGGCTTCGCAGTGTCTCGTGCGTTACCTTGTTTCGGACGTACCGGCGGGTGCAATGCCTGAGTGGTTTGCCGGCGAAGTGGCTGGAAAGTTCGACCTCCTGTTCGCGTACGCCGAGCCAAGACCCGCACCTCCGCCGCTGGATCCATCTGACGACGTGTATCGCAAACAGCAGAAGTACCTGAACGAAGCACCTGTTGGAATTTCGGCAAGCGGCGTATGGCCGGTTGGCGGTGGTGGCTTTGCAGGGGGCGACGGAAAGTATGTCCGCTACGTCGACGTCGAACAGGGATGGGTATTGGATCACGAGGACCTTATCGCTCATGGCGTGAAGATTCTGTTCGGTGAGAATTACGCGTGGCACGGCCATGGCGCGGCCGTCCTCGGGATACTGGGCGCGATCGACAACGACTTGGGGTGTTTTGGAGCAGCTCCGAACGCGATTCCATATGTTGCGTCGCAATACTCGAAAGACCCGTCGAATCATCTAGTTTATAACACGGCGGAGGCAATCTGGTACGCGCTCGAAGCGAACGTTCTTGCCGGTGGTGATGTGATGCTGCTCGAAGCGCAGTTTCGCGATGAAAGTGATCGTCTGCTGCCGGTGGAAGCTGAGCCGGCTGCGAAGTGTGTCATCACCCATGCCGTAAAAACCCGTAATATCGTCATTGTGGAAGCGGCTGCGAACGGCAATATCGATCTCGACACAGTCGAGGTTTACAAGGCTCGGCCATTTGGTGCGACTGCAGGCGATTCTGGTGCGGTACTTGTCGGTGCCGGCGCTGCGGCGGCGGGTCATGAGAGGATGTATTTTTCGAACTTCGGTGGTCGCGTGGATTGCTACGCGTGGGGTGAACTCGTCACCGCGTGCGGAGATGGAGAGAAGAGTAAAGGCACAACGGAGTACACGACGAGTTTCGGAGGCACATCCGCAGCGTCAGCGATTGTGGCAGGAGCGGCGATACTCGCGCAATCGATCGCCATCGCCAAGAATGGAAACCCCATGACGCCGGCCGCCCTTCGCAGTCTGTTTCGTGATAGTCGTAATACTCCAACGGCGCGCCCGGATCGCATCGGAGTAATGCCGGATCTGTCGTGGATTGTGGGTCAGATTTGACGTCGCCGGGGTCAGCGTTGATGATAGCCTGAATGGCGTGTCTGGAAGGATACCGACCGTAGCTGCGGGAGCCATCGCGGTTGGGTTATGGTACGCGGTCGTTGGCCGTTCCTCCCTCCTCCCCACCCCCACCCAAACCCTCCTCGCCATCATCGAGCTCGCCCAAAAGGGCCTGTTGGCGAAATACATGATCGCCAGCCTCTTCCGCGTGACCTGGGGCTACATCGCTGCGCTGGTGCTCGGGGTGCCGATCGGAGTCGCGCTGGGCTTGTGGCGGCGGGGGGAGTTGGCGATCAATCCCATCCTGCAGGTCCTGAGGCCCATCTCGCCATTGGCGTGGATCCCGATCGCCATCCTCTGGTTTGGGGTGGGTGATGTGAGTGCGATGTTTCTGATCTTTCTCGCGAGCTTCCTCCCGCTCACGCTGACGACGGTGAACGCGGTGCACAACATCGAAGACGTGCATCTGAGGGCGGGGATGAACTTCGGGCTCACGAAGCGCGAGCTGGTGAGGAGCGTGATCGTGCCGGCGATCATGCCGCAGTTGATCGTGGGGATGCGGATCACGCTGGGGATTGCCTGGCTGGTGGTGGTGGCGGCGGAGATGATCGCGGTGAATTCGGGGCTCGGGTTTTTGATCATCGATGCGCGGAACGCGGGGAACCGGTATGACCTCGTGGTCGCGGGGATGGTGCTGATCGGGGCGATCGGGGTGGTGCTCGATCTGCTCATGCGCCGGCTGGAGCGCCTGCCGGGCGTGCGGTGGGGCTACGCGGCGGAGTAGCACCGCGTAACCGCGCAACCGCGTAACCGGTTATGCTGCGCGCCGCGTGAAGGTCCAGGTCCACCACGTCAGCATGCGGTTCGGCGACATGGGCGTGCTCGAGGACATCGAGCTCGACGTCGCGGCGGGCGAGTTCGTCTGTATCCTCGGGCCGTCGGGGTGCGGGAAGTCGACGCTGCTGAACATCGTCGCGGGGTTTCTGCAGCCGAGCGAGGGTGAGGTCACGATCGACGGCGAGGCAGTCGCCGGGCCGGATCCGCGGCGCATTTTCGTGTTTCAGGAGCGCGGGGTGTTTCCGTGGCTCACGGTCGAAGGCAACATCGGGTTCGGGTTGTTCCGGCAGAGTGATCGCGAGAAGCGCGAGCGGATCAGGCATTACATCCAGCTCGTGGGGCTGACGGGGTTTGAGAAGGCGTATCCGCGCGAGCTGTCGGGTGGGATGAAGCAGCGGCTCGAGGTGGCGCGAGCGCTGGCGGTGAATCCCGACGTGCTGTATCTCGATGAGCCGTTCGGTGCTCTCGACTCGATCACGCGGCTGCAGATGCGGCGCGAGCTGCTGCGGATCTGGCAGGCGGAGCGGAAGACGATTCTCTTCGTGACGCATGACATCGAGGAGTCGGTGCAGCTCGCGGATCGCGTAGTCGTGCTTTCGGCGCGGCCGGGGCGGGTGCGGCGCATCGTCGACGTCGACATCCCGCATCCGCGCGATCTGAGCGATCCGCGCTATCTCGCGCTGCGCGATCAGATCTTCGCGGAGATCGGGCTGGCGCATCAGGTATGAAGGGCGAGCGCGTGCTTCTGCCGCTCGGCGTCGCGCTGCTGATCGGCGCGGTCTGGTTCGCGGCGGTCAAGGTCACCGGCACGAAGATTTTTCCCTCGCCGGCGGAAGTGGCGCTGGGCATCGCCGCGCTGGTGAAGCGCGGGCTGCTGTGGTCCTACATCGCGGACTCGTTGTTTCGCGTGGCGTGCGGCTATGCGCTGGCGGTCACGCTCGGCGTGCCGCTCGGTCTGATCCTCGGGTGGTGGACGCCGCTCGCGCGCGCAGTGAATCCGCTGATCCAGATGCTGCGGCCGATCTCGCCGCTGGCGTGGATGCCGCTCGCGGTGATCTGGTTCGGGGTCAGCAATCTCGCGCCGATCTTCCTGATTTTTCTCGCGTCGTTTTTCCCGATCGTGGTGGCGACGATGAACGGAGTGCGCAACGTGCCGCCGATGTACGTGCAGGCGGGCCGCAATTTCGGGTTGTCGGCGCCGGCGCTGATGGTGCGCGTGATTTTTCCGGCGGTGCTGCCGCGCATCGTCGTCGGGCTGCGCATCGCGTTCGGCGTGGCGTGGCTGGTCCTCGTCGCGGCGGAGATGATCGCTGTCGACTCGGGCCTCGGGTATCTGATCATCGACGCGCGCAACGCGGGAAAGCGCTATGACCTCGTGATCGCCGGTATGCTGATGATCGGCGTGATCGGTCTGGTGCTCGATGCGCTGATCCGCCGCGTGGAACTGAGTTTCGAAAGGAGGTGAGTGCATGACGTCGCAACGCAAGATCGTTCTCGGCCTGGCCGCGTGGCTGACCGTGATCACGGCCGCCCACATGGCCACGAACGTCGACTGGAAAGTGCTGCTGAATGACCGGCTGCCGGAGAGCGAGCGCAAACTGAACGTTGCCTACATCCCGGTCACGTGACACCTCGCGTGCCCGGTGACGGACTACATCTCCGCCTATTCGAAGTCAGGGCATCTGTTCATCCCGAGGATGTTTCAGGGATTTCCCGAGATCAAGGAAGCGCTGATCTCGAATCAGATGCAGGCGGCGTTCATGGTCGCACCGATGGCAATTGCCCTGCGTGCTCAGGGCGTGCCGATCAGGATCGTTTACCTCGGTCACCGCTACGGAAGCGCCGTGGTGGTGCAGAAGAACGGACCGGTGAAGACGTTCGCCGATCTGAAGGGGAAAGTTGTCGCCATTCCGAGCCGCTTCTCGGATGAGCGGCTGATCATCTTCAAGGCTCTCGCGCAGCATGGGATGAGCGCGAAGGACGTGCGCATGGTCGAGATGGCGCCGCCCGACGTCGCCGGCGCGCTGGCGGCCGGCGCGGTCGACGCGTTCTCGATGGGTGAGCCGTATCCGTCGCAGGCGGAGATGGCGGGCTTCGGCCGCATCCTCTTTCACGCGCGCGAGTACTGGCCGGACTACTTCTCGTGCGTGCTGGTGGTGCGCGAGGATGTGATCGAGAAGAAGCCGGAGGCGGTGCAGGTGCTGGTCGACGGGATCGCGCGCTCGGGTCTCTGGCTCGAGAATCCGCCGCGGCGCCAGGCGCGGCGCGAGCACGCCGCCGACTTCGTCGGCCGCTTCTATTTCCGCCAGGATCCGCGCCTGCTGAAGTGGGCGCTGACGAATCCGATCGACCGCGTGCAGTACCAGCCGCTCTCGCCGCTGCGCAAGGACTTCGACCTGATCGTGAAGCTGATGCGCGAGACCGGCGTCCTCGATCGCGACATCGCGTTCGAAGAGTTCGTGGACGTGCGATTCGCCGAGGGGGCGCGGGCGAAGACGGAGTGGCGTTATGAGCCGGGGGACGCGACCGCGGAGTAGAGGCGGTCGAAGTCCGCGAGCGTGAGCACTTCCGCGCGCGCGTCAGCATCCACCCCGGCGGCAGCCATTACCCCAAGAGCATCCTCTCTCCCCAGTCCCCTCCAACCAATCAAGTTATTGACCAGTTTCTTTCTCCGCATTCGGAACGACGCGCTGACGAGGTCGAGGACGTCTTCGCGGGGCGAGGTGAGGACGGAGTCGCGGGGGTCGAGGACGACGACGGCGCTGCGGACTTTGGGCGGCGGGTGGAAGGAGCGCGGCTCGAGGGTCATCAGCGTTTTCGCGGTGGCAAAGGCCTGGAGGTAGAGCGTGAGATAGCCGTACGCCTCGGTGCCCGGTTTCGCGACGATGCGGTCGACGACTTCCTTCTGCAGCATGAACACCGCGCGGCGGCAGTTCGGGTCGGCGATCACGCGGCGGAGGATCGGCGTGCCGACGTTGTAGGGGAGGTTGCCGACGGCGCGGAATGGCGTCGCCGGCAGCTCGGCGTCGACGGCGTCTTCGTTGCGCAGCTCGAGACGCTCGCCGAATCGCGCGCGCAGCCGCGCGAACAAATCGGGATCGATCTCGATCGCGACGACGCGGTTCGGCAGCTCGAGTAGTTTCTCCGTCAGCACGCCTTCGCCCGGCCCGATCTCCAGCACGATCTCGTCCTGACGTGCCTCGATTGCCGCGGCGATTTTTTCGACCGCGCCGCGATTTCGCAGAAAGTTCTGGCCCCACTTCTTTTTCGGGCGCACGCGGGGAGGATAGACTGAGAAACGCATGCCGCTTTCGCAAAAACTGATTCGCGCCGCCTGGATGGCCGTCCTCCTCGGAATCGCGATGGAGCTCATCACGCTCGCCGCGCGCGGCTCATCCACCGCGACGCTCGTGCGCGACACGGTCGGGAAGATCGCGTGGTCGTCGATCGTCTGCTTCGGCGTCGCCGTCGGCGCGGCCTCCTCGGCGAAGCTGCGCGCGAGGTCGATGGCCGTCGCGGGCTTCCTTTCCGCGCCCGCGGCGTTCGCGATCGCACGCATCGTGCAGAAGGCGCTGTCGCAGGCGATGGGAAGCGCGAGCGGGTCGACGCGCGACGTCGTGCTGCTCGCGCTGCTGAAGACGCTGGAGTATGGAGGGTTCGGACTCGTGACGGGATGGCTGAGCAGCGAGGGGATGAGTCGCGTGCATTACTACGCGGTCGCCGGCGCGATCACCGGCATCTACTTCGGCGGCCTGATCACCGTCGTCGCGGCGGCGGGCGGAACGGTGAAAGTGCTGCCGCTCGCGCTCAATGAAATGCTGTTTCCGATCGGCTGCGCGATGGTGCTGTTCATCTCCGGCATGCTCGCGCGGAGCGAATGACCATGACTCCGGAAGAGGCACACGCAACGATCGCGCGCCTGCGCGCCGAAGTCGGGAAAGTCGTCATCGGCCAGGACGCGACCGTGAACCGGCTCGTCATCGCGCTGCTGATCCGCGGTCACGTGCTCGTCGAGGGGCTGCCGGGACTCGCGAAGACGCTGCTCGTGAAGACCGTCGCGTCGGCGATCGAGGCGTCGTTCAAGCGCATCCAGTTCACGCCCGACCTCCTGCCCGCCGACATCACCGGCACGCAGATCTTCGATCCCGCCGGCCGCACGTTCAACGCGCGCCTCGGACCGATCTTCGCGAACTTCGTGCTCGCCGACGAGATCAACCGCGCGCCGGCGAAGGTGCAGAGCGCGCTGCTCGAGGCGATGCAGGAGCGGCAGGTGACGATCGGCGATACGACGCACGCGCTGCCCGATCCGTTCGTGGTGATCGCGACGCAGAACCCGATCGAGCATGAAGGGACGTACGCACTCCCCGAGGCGCAGGTCGACCGGTTCGTGATGAAAGTGAGAGTCGACTATCCGGCGGCGGAGGAAGAGCTGCGGATGCTGGCGATGTATCTCGACCCCACCGCCGAGCCGCGCCACGTCGCGCGGGTGGTGACGCTGGACGATGTGCGCGCGATCGGCCACCTCGCCGCGCGCGTGCACACCGACGAGCGCATCGGCCGCTACGTCGTGCAACTCGTCACCGCGACGCGCAAGCCCTCACCGTACGTCTCCTTCGGCGCCTCCCCGCGCGCCACGCTCGCGCTGACGCACGTCGCCAAAGCGCACGCGTTCATCGAAGGCCGAACGTACGTGGTCCCCGAGGATGTGAAAGCCATCGCTCACGACGTCCTGCGACACCGGCTCGTGCTGAGCTACGAGGCGGCGGCGGAGAACATCTCCGCGGATTCGATCGTGGAGCAGGTGCTGGGGGCGGTGGCGGTGCCGTGATTAGTCTCCTGGTCTCATAGTCTTAGAGTCTCATAGAGATGCTGGCATGGGTGGCGGGTCTATGAGACTGTGAGACCAGGAGACTATGAGACTCTTCAAGCGCAAACCCCCCGATCTCCGAACACCGCTGATAAGGCGCGTCAGAGAGCTCGAAATCGCCTCCGCCCGCATGATCCGCGCGGGCTTCGCCGGCGACTATCACTCCGCCTTTCACGGGCGAGGGATCGAGTTCTCGCAGGTGCGGGAGTACATGGCGGGGGATGACATTCGGGCGATCGACTGGAACGTCACGGCGCGGACGGGCGTGCCGCATGTGAAGGAGTTCATCGAGGAGCGCGATCTCACGGTCATCATTGCCGTCGACGTATCGGGCTCGATGGGATTCGGGTCGGTCGACTGGCGGAAGTGCGACATCGCGGCGGAGCTGGCGGCGGTGTTCGCGTTCTCGGCGGTCGAGAATTCCGATCGCGCGGGGCTGCTGTTGTTCTCGAAGAGCATTCGCGCGTTCATTCCGCCGCGGCGCGGGCGGCCGCATGCGCAGGTGATCGTGCGCACGGCGGTCGATGCGGCGATGCGCGGGACGGGAGGCGACGCCGATCTCGAACATGCCGCGCGCTATCTCGAGCGCGTGGCGGTGAAGCGCGCGGTCGTGCTGGTCGTCTCCGACTTTCTCGACCTGAAATTCGAGCGCCCGCTGGCGCGGCTCAATCGCAAACACGACGTCATCGCCATCGCCGTCGGCGATCTGCGCGAAGAGCATTTTCCCGATCGCGGACTCGCGCGACTGGTCGATCTCGAGTCGGGCGAGGCGCGGCTGACGGACCTGCGCCGCGCCTACGTCGTGAAGCGCGCGGCACAGCGGCGCGTCGTTCTCGAGCGGCGCTTCCGCGGCGCGGGCATCGATCACCTCGCCATTTCGACGGCCGTTCCGTACGATCGCGACCTGCTCCGGTTCTTCCGCGAGCGCGCCGCGCGCCACCGGCGCCCCGTATGATTCTCACGATCCTCGCCGCCGTCACCGTCACCTTCACGCCGCCCGCGCCCACGGTCGGCGATCCGATCACCATCACCTTCGCGCAGCCCGTGAAACTCGATCCGTCGCCGGCGTACGAGGTCGTCACGGGAGTGGTGCGCGCCTCCGGCGCGCCCAGGGAGGCGCGGCAGAGCCGCGCACCACTCCAGCACCAGGTCGTGGTGCGCACCTTTGCGCCGCGGCCGTTCACGCTGAGCGGAACCACCGGCGGCGTGCGCTTTCGCAATTTGACCGTGCCGGTGCGTTCGGTGCTGAAGCAGAACGATGACCTGGTGCCGGCGCCGCTCACGCCGCCGCATGCGATTCCGTATCCGCGCGCGCCGTTCATCGCCATCGCGATCGCGGCGCTGTTCGCGATCGCGACGTGGGCGCTGGCGTGGGTTCTCGCGCGCCGCGCGATGCGCGTGGTCCTCGAGCCGGCGATCACGGCCGATGAGCGCTTCCGCCGCGCGGTGGCCGAGGCGCGGGCGCACGAGGATCGCTGGGCCGCGCTCGCGGACGCGACGCGCGCGTACCTCGCGGAAACACGAGCGAACCTCGGCAGCGAGCTGACGACGACCGAGCTCCTGCCGCGCCTCGACGAGCGCGAGCACGTCGTCGTCGACATCCTGCGCCACGGCGACATGGAGAAGTTCTCGCCGGTCGGCGCGCCGCTACGCGACTTCGACGAGGTCGCGTCAAAAGCGCTGGAGCTCGCGTCATGACGCGCTTCGCTAACCCGTTCTGGTTCGCGCTTGCGTTGCTGGTGCTCGCGCGCGTGCTGCTCGCGTGGAGCGATCGCCGCGCGCGCTTGGGCGCGTTCGGCTTCTCGTCGCTCTCGCTCGTCGCTCCGACGCGCGGCTTCCGCACCGCCACCGCCGCGATTCCGTTCGTGCTCGAGACGCTCGCGCTGCTGCTGCTGATCGTCGCGCTGGCGCGGCCGCAGCGCGTGGTGCGTCTCGCATCCGGCGATCGCTACGGCATCGACATCGTCATCGCCCTCGACGCCTCGGGGAGCATGGCCGCGGAGGACTTCCGTCCGCGCAATCGCTTCGCCGTCGCGAAGGACCTGATCACGGCGTTCATCCGGCGGCGCCAGGACGACCGCATCGGCATCGTGACGTTCGGCAATCGCGCGGCGACGCGCGTGCCGATCACGTACGACCGCCGGATCGCCGAGGCGATTCTCGACAAGGCGGAGATCGGTGAGCATGGAAACGGGACCGCGATCGGACACGCGCTCGCGACCGCGGTCAATCGCCTGCGCACGTCGAAGACGCGCAGCCGCGTGATCATCCTCGTCACCGACGGCGTGAACAACTCCGGCTCGATCGAGCCGACGGTCGCCGCGCAACTCGCCGCGCGCAGCGGCATCAAGGTGTACACGATCGGCGTCGGCAGCGAAGGGCCGGTGCCGCTGCCGGTGAAGCGGCAGAATCCGTTCACGGGGCAGATCGAGACGATCTACACGCACATCCGCGGCGAGCTCGATGAGAAGACGCTCTCCGCGATCGCGTCGACGACCGGCGGCGAGTTTTTCCGCGCGACGGACGCGCGCGCTCTGAGCGACGTCCTGCAGCGCATCGATCAACTGGAGAAGACGCGACTCAGCACGCCGAAGCGCGAGCAGATCGATGAGCTGTACGGCTATCCGCTCGCCCTCGGGCTCGCGCTCTTCGCACTCGCGCTCCTCGGCGGCGAGACTGTGTGGCTGAAGGTGCCGGCATGAGCTTCCGCGCTTTCTCCCTCCTCTGGCTCCTCGCGCTCGTGCCGCTCGCGCTGCTGGCGCTGGCGATGCGCGAGCGGTTGCGCGCGCGCATCGCGCGGCGGTTTGCGTCGGAGCACCTGCGCGGCGTGGCGAATCCGGCGCGTTCGCTGCGGCCGTGGCTCCTCGCGCTCGCGCTTCTCGGCGCGATCGTGGCGCTCGCGGGGCCGTACGCGGGGTTCAGGCTCGTGCCGATCATGGCGCGCGAGGCGAATCGCGTGCTGGTGATCGATGTGTCGAACAGCATGGCCGCCGAGGACGTCGGCACTTCGCGATTGTCGGCGGCGAAGGCGGTGGCGAAGCGGCTCGCGGAAGCGCAGGAGGGACGCGTCGCGCTGCTGGTGTTCGAGGCGTCGCCGGAAGTCGTGTCGCCGCTGACGAGCGACACCGACGCGGTGATCGCTCTCCTCGACACGCTGCAGCCGGGCGAGGTGGGGCAGCCGGGATCGGACCTCGGCACGGCGCTGATCGCGGCGCTGCGGCTGATCGAGGCGGATCCGCTGCAGAAGGCGGACGTCGTGGTGATCAGCGACGGCGAGGACCAGGGCGCGCGCGTGACGGAGGCGGTGCAGCGCGCGAAATCGCACGGCATCGCGGTGTCGACGGTGCTCGTCGGCAGCGCCGAAGGCAGCACGATTCCGACGGAGAAGGGTCCGATGCGTGACACATCGGGGGAGCTGGTGACGACGTACGCGCGCCCCGAGGCGCTGCGCGAGCTCGCGTCATCGACGGGCGGGCGGATGCTGGAGAATCCGTTTGCCGCGAACGCGCTCGATCCGCTCCTCGGTAGCGCGCGCGCCGGCGCGCCGCGGCAGACGAACGCGCGCATTCCGATCGATCGTTACCAGTGGCCGCTCGCGCTCGCATTCTTCGCGCTCCTCGGCGGCTCGCTCGCGAATCGAGGTGCCGAGTGAAAACCTGGTTGCTGGGTTGCTGGGTTGCCGGGTTGCTGTCCGTTCCGTGGTTCACGGAGACGAACTCGCATGCGGCGAGCGCGCGCGGCGAGGACGCGTACGCGAAGAAGCAGTACGAGGAGGCGGTGCGCTGGTTTCGCCGGGAGCAGGAGCTCGCGCCTTCGGCGCGCGGCGCGTTCAATCTCGGGACCGCGCAGATCGCCGCGGGTCAGCGCGAGCAGGGCTCGGCGACGCTCACCGAGGCGATGAAGGATCCGGCGCTGCGCGCGGACGCGCTCTTCAATCGCGGCAACAGCGCGCTGTCGGCGAAGGCCTTCGACCACGCCGTCGGCGACTACATCGAGACGCTGAAGCTGCGGCCAAATCACGCCGGCGCCAAACGCAATCTCGAGATCGCCCTCGCCCGCCGCGACGCCGCGCGCACCGGCACGAAAGGCAGCCAGCAGAACCCGTCGGGCCAGAACCAGCAGCAACCGCAACCCAGCGCCGGCAACAAGAAACCGCAGGGCCAGCCCGATCTCGAGACGCTGCTGCGCAGCGTGCAGCAGCAGGAGCAGGAGGAACTGCGGAGGATGAAGGCGCGGGGGGCGGGCGAAGAGCGTGTTGGGTGGTGAGGGGATGATTGCGCGCACGCTCCGTTTCTTCGTTCTGAGCTCTGCGTTCTGCGTTCTGCGTTCCTACGGTAACGACCTCCTCGTCGATCCTCGAACGTTGCAGATGACCGACCTCACCACCATCACCGTCTCGCTCGAGGGCTCGTTCGCGGCGGCGGAGAGTGTGAACGTGCCGCTCGATAACCTCGCGTTTGTCGGCGAGCCGTGGGTGTCGACGGAGTTTGCGTGGATCAATGGGGACGTCGTGCGGCGGAAGGTGTTTCGTTTTCGGGCGCGGCCGCTGTTGCCGGGGGCGGCGCGGGTGGGGCCGCTGGTGCTGACGGCGAGCGATGGGCAGCGCGATACGCTGGCGGCGGTGGCGCTGGAAGTGATGCCAGATCGCATCGCGGCGACGAATGATCCGGAGGCGCTGCTGCGCGAGCTCACGGCGACGGGGCGTCCGCCGCTGTTTCTCATCGCCGAGGCGGACAAGCGGGAAGCGTGGGCGGGAGAGCAGGTCATCGTCACCTGGTACCTCTACAACGGCGCGACGGTGCAGAACTGGCAGATCGTCGGCGTGCCGAAGCTCACCGATTTCTGGAGCGAGGAGATCGATACGCGCTCGAGCGAGGCCGAGCGCGTGTACGTCGGCGAGCGGCTGATGCAGCGCGCGATCCTGCGCCGCGTCGCGCTCGATCCGTTGCGCAGCGGCACGCTGCAGGTCGGCGGCATGTCGGTCGAGGCCACGGTGATGGAACGCCTGCGCGGCGGTCCGTTCGCGGTGTTCGAAGGCAACGTCGTCGAGGTCACGTTCACCTCCGCGCCGATCGCGATCGACGTCAAGCCGCTGCCGCCCGGACCTCCGGTCGCCGCGGTAGGCGAGGCGATGCTGACCTGCACGCCGCCGAAGCAGCGCAACGGCGGGCCGGTGGTCGTCGAGGCGACGCTGCGCGGCAACGGCAATCTGCGCGGCGCGACGGCGCCGCGGTTCGACGGAAAAGTTGCGGGCGAGGTGCAAGTCGAAGGCGGCGAGACGACGGTGTCGCGCGACGAGGGCACGACCGCGATGACGCGGCGCTGGCGTTACGTGATCTTTCCCGCGAACGCGGGCGCGCTCGAGATTCCGCCGCTGACGCTGACGGTGTTCTCGCCGGCGGCGGGTCAGCGGCGCGAGCTGCGGTGCGAGAGTGCGACGCTTTGGAACGCGGTGGTTTCGACGGGTGACGGCGTGGTGCGCACCTCTGGCGCGCCTGAGACGGAGGCGCGCCAGAGGCGCGCACCACTCGTACCGGCGTTCCTGACGCTTGCGTTACTCGGGGTGATTGCGGTTCCGTTTGTGCAGCGCGAGGTCGCGCTGCGGCGAGAGGTGCGCGAGATCGTGGAGTCGCGCGATGTGCGCGCGGCAGTCGACGCGCGGCTCGGCGCTGCGGCGGCGGTGCTGCTGCAGGAGCGGAGCGAGCGGGGAGATGCGTATCGTGCGCTGCGATCGCTCCTCGATGCGGGCGATCGCGACCTCGGCGTGGACGTGCGGAAGGAGCTCGCGCGGCGCGTGCGCGACGTGATCAGCGCGCGAGGAACGGGATGAAGAAGAGCAGTCCGAGGAGGAATGCGATCCAGCGTTCGAGCTTGTAATTGGTCGTCGTCGTTTCCATGACGTTGTGAGTAAACGCGGAGAATGTGGCCGAAATGAGGCCGCGCTCAGGATTTTCGCGCGCGGAAGCCTTCCGCGGTTTCATCGAAGCGCGTCAATCCGATGTCGCGCAGCGCGTCGCGTGAGTCATCGGTGAGTGAAACGCCGATCGCCTCGACGCCGTCGACCGCGCCGATCTGTGCGAGCAGCGTGCACCAGTCATCGAAGCGAAACAGCGTCACGCTGATGTGCGGCCACTCCACCGCCGTCTGCCACGCATCCTCCGCCGCCGCGCGGTTCTCCGGCGTCTCGATGATCCACACCGGTGTGCGGAACGCGAGACGCCGGAGGTCTTCCGAGTAGTCGTCCGCGAAGACGATGGCGACGTTCACCAGCCGCAGCTCTTCCCCTGATTCTGCTGCTCCATCCAGTGGAGCAGCGGGCGGAAGTAGTCGACGATCGCGGTGGCGTCCATCTGGCGCTGGCCGGTCAGCGCCTCGAGCGCCTCGGGCCAGGGGCGGCTCATGCCCATCGCCAGCATTTTCTCGAGACGCGCGCCCGCTTCCTTGTTGTCGTAGATCGAGCAGCGGTTCAGCGGTCCCTGATATCCGGAGATCTGGCAGAGCGCGCGATGGAACTGGAACTGGAGGATGCGCGCGAGGAAGTAGCGCGCGTACGGCACGTTCGCGGCGATGTGATACTTCGCGCCGGCGTCGAAGTACTGCTCGCCGCGCGGCTCCGGCGGGGCGATGCCCTGATACTGGCGGCGCAGGTCCCACCAACCCTTGTTGTAATTCGCCGGCGTGATCTCGCCGGAGAACACCTGCCAGCGCCACTTGTCCATCATCACGCCGAACGGCAGGAAGGCGATCTTGTCGAGCGCGTCGCGCAGGAGGAGCTGGATATCCGCGGAGGCGGGCGGCTCCTTGTCGATCAGTCCGATCTTCACGAGGTACGCGGGCGTGACCGAGAGCGCGATCGTGTCGCCGACCGCTTCGTGGAAGCCGTCGTTCGCGCTGTTCTTGTAGAGGAACGGCAGCTTGTTGTACGCGCGCTGATAGAAGTTGTGTCCGAGCTCGTGATGGATCGTCGTGAAGTCCTCGGCGGTCTCCTCGATGCACATCTTGATGCGCAGGTCCTCGATGTCATCGATGTCCCACGCGCTCGCGTGACAGACCACTTCGCGGTCGCGCGGCTTGACGAAGAGCGAGCGATCCCAGAACGACTTCGGCAGCGGATCGAACCCGAGAGACGTGAAGAAACGCTCGCCGATCCGGACCATCCCCAGCTCGTCGATGTCCTTCCGCTTCTCGAGGATCTTCGTGAGGTCGTAGCCGGCGCTCGACTTCGACGGCGCGACGACGTCGTAGATGTTGCCCCACTCCTGCGCCCAGATGTTGCCGAGGAGATGCGCGGGGATCGGCTGGCCCGGCGGGACGACCTTCTCGCCGTATTTCTTCGTGAGGTTCCAGCGCACGTAGCAGTGCAGCGAGTCGTACAGCGGCTTGACCTGGTTCCAGAGGCGATCGATTTCCGCGGCGAAGGCCTCGGGGGACATGTCGTATTTCGCGCGCCACATCACGCCGACGTCGCCGTATCCGAGCTCGGTCGCGCCCTGATTCATCAGCTGCACGAAGCGCGTGTACGAGTCGCGCATCGGCGGCGACACGGTGTGCCATCCGCGCCACGCCTCGAGTTGTTTCTGCGGATCGCGGCTCGTGCGGAGAATGGCCGAGATCTCGTTGATGTCGAGACAGTCGTCGCCGGTTTTTCCCGGCGGGCAATACTTGCCCGAACCGTACGCGGCTTCGAGCTCCGAGCCGATGCGCGCGAGCTCCGCGGTCAGCGCGGGATCGGCGGGGCCGGGCGAGGTGAGGGCGAGCTTGATGATCTCCAGCTTGCGACGCGTGTCGAACGGCAGCTCGAGCTTGTCGTAGCGCGCCGCTCCTTTCGCGAGCTCGACACCGGCGTTGATCAGCTTTTCGTTTTCCCTCGCCGCGATCGCCTGCGTGTCGTCGGTGATGAACGTCGACTGTACCCACGCCGCGCGCTGCGCTTCGACGTTCATCGCGGCGAGGCGCGCTTCCGCGTCGCTCGCGAATTTCGCGGCGTCCTCGGCAGTGGGGCCGGGAGGCGGCGGCGGTGGAGCGGGCTCGGCCGGTGTCGTGGTCTCTGTTTCCGCAGCGGGAGCGGTCACAGGCGTGGAAACCGGGGTGATGGCCGTCGTGCAGGCGGCGGAAAGCAGCGCGAGAATCGCGAGGAGATGACGCATGAAAACCTCCTGATGGCGAATGAAGCGGGCGGGTCTTCGCGGAAACACGCGGTGCAATCGCGCGGCCAGATGAGTATATGCAAAACGTCACGGCGGGTGCCTGCGTATAACTTTCAGCGGATGTTAAGATCCGATTAGTTGACTGCTGTGAATTTCACGAAGGAGATCCATGAAACTCGTTCACCCCCGTAACGCCCTCCTGGTTGCACTCGCCCTGCTCGCCGTCACTCCCACGGTCTCCGCGCAGAAGCGCCGCTCCGTCCGTTCTCCGAGTCCGGGCGCGGCATTCACCGCGAACATCAAGGGAACGGTCGTCGATGCGGTGACCGGCGCTCCGGTCGCATTTGCGTCGATCACCATCGGCAACTCGAGGACGGTCGCGACTCCCCAGGGTAATTTCGAGATTGCCAACATCACCGGATACGGCGCCAACGCGAAAGTCAGCGCGAGCCGCAGCGGATACGTCACGCAGGAGCTCCCGCTGCCGGGCGCCGGAACGCATACCCTCAACTTCCGGCTGCAGGGCCGGCCGACGGTTTCGGTGCGCATGACCAACGGGACGACGACGCAGATCGACGACGACAGCGTGAAGTTCGGATACGTGGTCGTGTTCGGCGGACAGGTCGCTTCCGAGGAGGAAGACTTCTGCACGTCGGAAGGGACCGTGGTGAGAATCGGCGCCACGCAGATCAAGCGCATCACCGGACCGGCGACGCTGGTCACGAATTCGGCCTGCTGCTCGCGCGAGGGCGCGCAGCTGCAGCGTGTGAAGATCGAGCTGCGCAACGGCCAGGTCAGCGATCTCATTTTCAAGGACTCGTGCGACGGCTACACGATCGACCTGATCGGCAAGGATCACGTCAGCGGCTCGAACCTCTTCGTGAAGTTCAGCGACGTCGCGGAAGTCATCTTCCCGTAGAATCGCGCGGTGACCGCCGCGGCCGAGATCGTACGCGTGCCGGCGCTCGAGGAGATCGAGCGCCTGTACGAGCTCCAGCAACAGCACCGTGCCGCCGTCGCAGCGACGACGGCGGCGCAGCGGCGCGAGAAGCTGCGCCGGCTCGAGCGCGCGATGCATGCGCGCGCCGATGAGATCCGCGCGGCGATGTGGGAGGACTACCGCAAGCCCGCCGCGGAGGTCGATCTCTCCGAGATCTATCCCGTCGTCAGCGAGATCCGCCACGCCGTCCGCCATCTGCGTTCGTGGATGAAGCCGAAGCGCGTCGGCATGCGCCTGGCGCTCCTCGGCGCGCAGTCGAGGATCATCCACGAGCCGAAGGGCGTCGTGCTGATCATCTCGCCCTGGAACTTTCCCTTCAACCTGACTCTCGGACCGCTCGTTTCCGCGATCGCGGCCGGCAACTGCGCGATCCTCAAGCCGTCGGAGATGACTCCCGCGTCGACCGCCTGCATGAGACGAATCCTCGGCGAGCTGTTCGACGAGAGCGAAGTCGCGGTCGTCGAGGGAGACGCCGCGGTTGCCGAAGCGCTGCTTCGGAAGAAGTTTGACCACATCTTCTTCACCGGCAGTCCCGGCGTTGGACGGCTGGTGATGAAGGCGGCCGCGGAGCATCTCACGTCGGTGACGCTGGAGCTCGGCGGAAAATCGCCGGTCATCGTCGACGCGAGCGCAAACCTCGATGAGGCGGCGAAGAAGATCGCGTGGGGGAAGTTCTTCAACTGCGGCCAGATCTGCATCGCGCCCGACTACGTGCTCGTCGATGAGCGCGTGCGCGCGCCGTTTCTCGAGAAGCTGAAGACGTCGATCGACGGGCTCGGCGATGCGTCACGCGGCGTGATCGTGAACGAGCGTCATGCGGCGCGCATCCGGCGACTGTTCGACAGCGCCGTCGAGCAGGGCGCGGAGGTCGTGACCGGCGGCGCGTTCCGCGGCCGCGAGATCGCGCCGACCGTGCTGACGAACGTCGCGCCGCACGCGGCGGTGATGCAGGAAGAGATCTTCGGTCCGATCCTGCCGGTGTTGTCGTATCGCTCGCTGGACGAGGCGTTCACCACGATCGCGTCGAAGCAAAAACCGCTCGTCCTCTACATCTTCAGCCGCGACCGCCGCATCGTGAAGCGCATCCTCGCCGCCACGACGGCCGGCGGCACCGCCGTCAACCACGCGCTCATTCATTTCTACCAGCTCAACCTGCCGTTCGGCGGCGTCGGCAACAGCGGCGTCGGCAAGGCGCACGGATATTACGGTTTCGAAGCATTCTCGAACCTCCGCGGCGTCCTCGACCAGCGCCTCCGCTTCAGCCCCATCGAGATGCTCTACCCGCCGTACGCCGGCAAGCTGAAACAGAAGCTGATCGACTTCACGGTGAAATGGCTGTAGCGCGCGCCCGGCTTCCCATCCACAGCAACAGCGCGCCGATCGCGCAGGCGATGGGGCAGACGAGCAGCGAGTAGCGCATCTGCTCCGGATTCGTCGCCACGCCGAGGGCGTCGCTCAGTTTGCCGATGAGCGGGGAGCCGATGCCGTACGCGATGATGTTGACGGTCGAGAAGAAGATGCCGATCGCGATGCCACGGAGGTGCGGGCCGGCCATGTCGTGTACGTCGGCGGTGGCCGGGCCGACCCAGAGGATCGCGAGCGCGTAGAGCACGACGTTGATCGCGAGCAGCGTCCTGATGTCGTTCGCGAACAGCAGCGCGAGCCACAGCGGAACGGAGAGCAGCGCGGTGGTCGAGGTGAAGGCCATGCGTCCGCCGGGGAGCACGCGGCGCAGGCGATCGGAGAAGTAGCCGCCGAAGATCATCGCCGGGATGCCGACGAGCACCGAGATCCAGAACGCCGCCATCCCGATCACGCGGAGACTGAGCTCGTGCACGCGGATGTAGAACGTCGGCACCCAGATGCCGAGGTTGTTCGAGGCGAGGCCGATCATCGCGTAGCCGAGAATCGCGAGCATCAGCGGGCGCGAGCGAAACAACTGGCGCCAGTCGGTGTTCGTCTGCAGCGCCGCGGCGGACTCCGTCTGCCCGCGCGCGGGCTCGCGAAGGAGGAAGACGAGCAGCGCCAGCGCCAGTCCGGGGAAGCCGAGGAAGTAGAACGCGTAACGCCAGCCATACTCCTGGCCGATCCAGCCGCCGAGAAAAAACGCGAGGCCGCCGCCGAGCGCGATCGCGGACGAATAGACCGATTGCACCGTCGCGCGCATCCGCACCGGAAAGAAGTCGCTCAGCAGCGACAGCGCGGCCGGCCCGAGCGTCGCCTCGCCGACGCCCACCATCACACGGCAGAGAAAGATCGCCCAGAAACTGTTCGCGAGCCCGGTGAGACCGGAGAAGAGGCTCCAGATCGCGAGCCCGATCGCGATCAGCCTCGTGCGCGACACGCGGTCGGCGAGGCGCCCGAACGGGATGCCGAGCAGCGTGTAGAAAATGACGAACGACGTGGTGCCGAGCAGCGCCAGCTGCAGGTCGCTGAAGTGCATCTCCTTCTTGATCGGCGTGAAGAGGATGTAGATCAGCTGGCGGTCGAGAAAGTTCATCACGTAGACCGCGCTGAGCACCGCGAGCGCGTACCACGGATACGCACCGACCGGCCGGTCAGCAACAAGTTCGTTTTGCGTCATGCGGTTAGTGTAGCAGGGGTGGCGCGGTTACTGTCGCGCGAGGACGAGCTCGCGCCAGACGGCGCCGCCGCCCTCGAAGTCCAGGACGGCGCGGAGGGAGAGGGGCTCGGCGGGGCGGGAGGTGGTGGTGCGGGCGGTGGCGAAGAGGGTGATCGCTTTCGATTCGCCGGGCGGGATGGTCTCGCGAAACTCGCGGATCGTGGGGACGATCTCGTACTCGACCATGCCGGGGGAGGAGAGCTCGACGCGGCGGAGGACGATCGGCAGCGAGGAGCGGTTGCCGACGCGCACTTCGATCGTTGCCGGCGCTTCGCTGCGCGATCCGAAGAAGAGCTCGTTGATGAGCGTGACGTCGAGATCAGGTCTCGGGATCGTCGATGGCCGCATGCTGCGCGCGCTGCCGCACGCGGCAGCGAGGAAGAGCAGCAATGCAGCGGCGCGGCGCATCAACGTTCTACCGCGTGATCACGACTTCGCGCCAGCGCGCGCCGGCGGCTTCGAAGTCGACGATGGCGCGGAGGGTCAGCGGCTCCGTGGGGCGGCTCACACTCGTCTCCGCGGTCGCGAACACCGTCACGGTCTTCGTTTCGCCGGGTCCGATGACTTCGCGGAAGTCGCGCGACATCGGGCGGATGGCGTACTCGATCATGCCGGGCGAGCTGAGCTCGACGCGGCGCAGCTCGATCGGCACGCTTGCGCGATTGAACGCGCGCACTTCGATCGTCGCGGGAGCCTCGCTGCTCGAGCCGAAGAACACCGAGTGCGTGAGCGCGACGCCGACGTCGGGCTTCGGGATGCTCTTCGGACGCGTCCCGCCGGTCGAGCCGCAGGCGAGAAGGAAAACAATAGGGAACAACATCAGGCGGCGCATCGGTCCTCCGTTATGATCCGCGGTTCATGAAACAGCTCATCATGACTCTCCTGCTCCTTGCAACTGCCGGGAGCGTATCCGCGCAGAACAATCTGACGCGGCTTTTGCGCCAGCCCGACATCCACGGCGACACCGTTGCGTTCGTTTACGCCGGCGACATCTGGGTCGCGCCGGCGAAAGGCGGCGACGCGCGGCGCCTGACGTCCGATCCGGGGATGGAGTACTTCCCGAAATTCTCGCAGGACGGAAAGTGGCTCGCCTTCACCGGCGACTACAGCGGCAGCCGACAGGTGTTCGTGATCGGCGTTGACGGCGGCGCGCCGCGGCAGCTGACGTTCTACAACGACGTCGGCGCGCTCCCGCCGCGAGGCGGCATCGACAACCGCGTTCTCGACTGGACTCCCGACGGAAAGAACATCCTCTTCAACCCGCATCGCCTGCCGTGGAGTGACCGCATGCCGGTGCACTACGTCATCCCGGCGGTGGGAGGCATGGAGACGAAGCTGCCGATCCCCGAGGGGAGCGCCGGGTCGTATTCACCGGACGGGCGGCGGCTCGCGTTCACGCACATCGAGCGCGAGTTTCGCACGTGGAAGGGATATCGCGGCGGACGCGCGCAGGACGTCTGGACCTGGGACTTCACCACGAACTCGGCCGAGAAAATCACCGACAGCCCCTACACCGACAATCAGCCGGTGTGGGTGAAGGACACGATCTACTTCGTGTCCGACCGCGACGGCAAGCGGCTGAACATCTGGTCGCACGACGTGAGGACGCGGCAGCAGAAGAAAGTCACGAACCACACCGACTACGACGCGCTCTGGCCGAGCGGCGACGCGACGCAGGTCGTGTACGAGAACGGCGGCTGGCTCTACCGCCTCGACTCCGCCACCGGCAAGTCGGAGCGCATCCCGATCCGCGTCTCCGGCGACTTCCGCGGCACGCTCCCGTACTTCCGCAACGTGAAGGACAACATCGAGTCGTACTCGCTCTCGCCGAGCGGCGCGCGCGCACTCTTCGTCGCGCGCGGCGAGCTGTTCACCGTGCCGGCGAAGGAAGGGGAGATCCGCAACGAGTCGCAGACGCCGGGCATCCGCGAGCGCGACGCGTCGTGGTCGCCGGACGGCAAGTGGGTGGCGTATCTCAGCGATCGCGAGGGCGATGAATACGAGATCTACGTCCGCGGCGCGGAGCACGGCGGCGCTGAGCGGCGCGTGACGAAGGACGGCCGGGCGTGGCGCTTCGCGCCGATCTGGTCGCCCGACTCGAAGATGCTCGCGTTCTCCGACAAGGACCTGACGCTGCGCGTCCTGGACGTCGCGTCGGGCAAGGTCACCGACGTCGACAAGGACGCCTACGGCGACATCACGCATTACCGCTGGTCGCCCGACTCGAAGTGGCTCGCGTACACGAAGCTGAACGAGGCGCGCTTCTCGTCGATCTACGTGAGATCGATCGGCGAAGGGAAATCGTACCGGCTCACGTCCGGCATGACCGACGACACCGAGCCGGTGTTCGATCCGAAGGGGCGCTATCTCTACTTCACGTCCAACCGCGATTTCAACCTGACCTTCAGCGGCTGGGAGTTCAACTACGTCTACACCGATCCCGAGCGCGTGTACGTCGGCGTGCTCGCGGCCGACGGCCCCGCGCTGTTCCTGCCGCAGAGCGATGAAGAGAAGGCGGCCGCGCAGGCCGCTCCGCCGGCCGAGAAGAAAGAGGAGGGCGGGCGTCCCGCCCGCCAGGCGGCCGAGACGGCCGCCGTCCAGGTCAAAATCGATCCCGTCGGATTCGAGAATCGCGTCCGCGCGATTCCCGGCTCGCCCGGCTCGTACGACTCGCTCAGCGCGATCGCCACCGGCATCCTCTACGTCACCGGCGATGGCGAGCGCCGCTCGCTGAAGTTGTACAACCTCGACGACAAGAAGGAAGAGACGGTCGTCGAGAACATCCGCGGCTACGACATCTCCGCGAACGGCGAGAAGCTGATCGTGCGCGTCGGCAACAACTATTCGATCGTGAGCGCGAAGCCGGGACAGAAGCCGGCCGACTCGCAGCTGAAGCTCGACAACCTCGAGATGAAGGTCGAGCCGCGCGCGGAGTGGGCGCAGGAGTTCACCGACGCGTGGCGCATCCTGCGCGACTGGTTCTATGACCCGAAGATGCACGGTCTCGACTGGAACGGCATCCGCGAGAAGTACGGCCAGCTGGTTCCCTTCGTCGCGAACCGCGCCGACCTCGATTACATCCTCGGCGAGGTCGCGGGCGAGATGAACGCCGGCCACGTCTACGTCACCTCGCCTCCCGGTCTGAACGGCGAGCGCATCGACAACGGTCTCCTCGGCGCGGAGATCGTTCCCGACGCCGGCTACTTCAAAATCCAGCACATCTTCCCCGGCGAGAACTGGCACGAGGCGTTCCGTTCGCCGCTGACCGAGCCGGGCGTGAAGGTGCGCGAAGGCGACTACATCCTCGCCGTCGACGGCATGCCGACGAAGGGCGTCGACAACTTCTACCGCCTGCTCGAGAACAAGGCCGATCGCGTGGTCACGCTGCTCGTCAATTCGAAGGCCGACACCGCCGGCGCGCGCACGGAGCGCGTCCGTCCGGTGAAGAAGGAGACGAACCTCCGCTACCTCGACTGGGTCGCCTCGCGCCGCGCGTACGTCGACAAGGTGTCGGGCGGCCGCATCGGCTACATCCACCTGCCGAACACCGGCGCGGAAGGTAATCGGGAATTGGTGAAGGGTTTCTATCCGCAAGCCACGAAGGACGCACTGATCGTCGACGACCGCTACAACGGCGGCGGCTTCATCCCCGACCGGATGATCGAGCTCCTCGACCGTCCGGTGCTGAACTACTGGGTGCGCCGCGGCACCGAGCCCTCCGCGACGCCGGCCTACGCGCACGTCGGCCCGAAAGTGATGCTGATCAACGGCTACTCCGCCTCCGGCGGCGACGCCCTCCCGTACTACTTCCGCAAACGCAAACTCGGCACGATCATCGGCACCCGCACCTGGGGCGGCCTGATCGGCCTTTCCGGCAACCCCGACCTCATGGACGGCGGCAACGTCTCCGCCCCGCAGTTCCGCTTCCTCGACACCGAAGGAATGTGGGCCGTCGAAGGCACCGGCGTGTCGCCCGACATCGAGATCTACGACCGCCCCGACATGGTTGCCGCCGGCAACGACCCATCGTTGGACATGGCGCTGAAGGTGTTGATGGAGCAGCTGGAGAAGAACCCGCCGAAGAAGGTGGTTACGCCGGAGGTGAAGGTGGAGAGGTAGTAGTTGGTGATTGGTGGCTGGTAGTTGGGGCTGGCTAGCAACTCCAGCTACCAGTCACCAACCACCAATCACCTTTTCCAGCGAAACCTCTTCAACTCCACCCGCCCCCGCAAATCAAACTCCACCCCCTCACTCTCGAGCAACATTCTCTGCAGCTCATGCGAGTCGCCCGCGCTGCGGGGCGAGACCTCGCCGCGGGCGTTGATCACGCGGTGCCAGGGAACGTTGCTGCGCTCGGGGAGGTGATGCAATGCGTAGCCGACCTGGCGGGCATGGCCTTCGAGGCCGGCCAGCTCGGCGATCTGGCCGTAGGTCGCAACGCGGCCGCGAGGGATGCGTCGGACGATTCTCCAGATCGTGGCGTAATTTCGGTTCACGGCCGGGTCATTGTAAAATTGCACACGTTTCAGGGCAGCGTGTTTTCGAGGAAGGTGTCTTCATGCCACGAGCCATAGCCACAGGTCAGATCGCGTTCGGACTCGTCTCGATTCCGGTCAAGCTTTTCTCCGCCGCGGAGTCGTCGGAGAAGATCGCCTTCAACATGCTGCACAAGGAGTGCGGGAGCCGCGTCCAGCAGCAGCTCTTCTGCCCGACCGACGAGCGGACCATCGACCGCACGGAAGTCGTGAAGGGCTACGAGTTCTCGCGCGGGCAGTACGTCCTCTTCTCCGAAGAGGAGCTGAAGCAGCTCGAGGAAAAGTCGACACAGCAGATCGACATCACGGAGTTCGTGAAGTCGGATCAGATCGATCCGATCTACTTCGCGAAACCGTACTACCTCGGCCCCGACAAGAACGCGTCGCGCGCCTACTCGCTGCTCGCGCGCGCGCTCCAGGAGACCGGCCGCTGGGCGGTGGCGAAGTACGCCGCGCGCGGCAAGGGCTACATCGTGGTCATCCGTCCGCTCGGCAAGGGGCTGGTGATGCAGCAGCTCTACTATCCGAACGAGATCCGCTCCATCGACGAGCTCGACTTCGGCGATGCCGACGTGAAGGAGAACGAGCTGAAGATGGCCATTCAGCTCGCCGAGATGGGCGCGAGCGAGGAGTTCCATCCCGAGACCTATCGCGACGAAGTGCGCGAGCGCATCCGCGGACTCATTCAGCGAAAGGTCGAAGGGGAGGAGATCACCTCCGCCCTCGTCGAGGAGCCGCGCGCGCAGGTCATCGATCTGATGGAAGCGCTGCGCAAGAGCCTCGGCTCGTCGAAACCGTCCGCGGGACCGAAGCCGGTCGCGAAGGCTTCCGCGCCGGCGAAAATGCCGCCCGCAAAAATGCCGCTCAAGGCCAAACAGGATCGCAAGGCGCCAAAGCGCGCGCCCGCCGCGACCTCGGCGAAAACGGCGCGATCGCGAGCGCGATAACAGACACGTGCCGGTACAATCAGTACCGGCATGTCCTACTCCCTCCGCGAGGTCTCGGCGATGCTTGGGCTGTCGCCGGCACAGATCCGCGCGTATGCGACGAACGGCTTCCTCGATCCCGAGCGCGGGCCGCGCGGCGAGCTGCGATTCGGCTTCCATGACCTGATCATCCTGCGCACCGCCGGCGAGCTTTCGGCCGCGCAGATCCCGCAGCGAAAGGTGCGCCGCGTGCTGCAACGGCTTCGCGATCAGCTCCCTGAGGGACGCACTTTGACGGGTGTGCGCATCACGGCGGACGGCGATCGCGTCATCGTGCGCGACGGTGAGGTGGTGTGGAACCCGGAGTCGGGACAGTCGCTGTTCGACTTCGCGGTCGCCGACCTCGCCGCGAAGGCCGCGCCGCTGATCCATCGCAACGCCGCCGACGCGCGCGAGCGCGCGCACGAGCTTTCGGCGGATGACTGGTATCAGCTCGGGTGCGAGCTGGAGATGTCGTCGATCGAGCAGGCGCAGGACGCGTACGAGCGCGCGCTCAACGCCGAGTCGGATCATCCCGACGCGAACGTGAACCTCGGCCGCATCCTGCACGAGCACGGCGCGCCCGCCGCCGCGGAGAAGCACTATCGCGCCGCGCTCGACGGCGATCCCGATCACGAGACCGCCGCCTTCAACCTCGGCGTCGCGCTCGAGGACCTCGGCCGCACCGCCGATGCCGTGCGCGCCTACAAACGCGCTCTCGCGCTGAACCCCGGCAACGCCGACGCGCACTACAATCTCGCCGGCATTTACGAGCGCCGCGGGCAGAAGCAGGATGCGCTGCGGCATTTGAAGACGTACCGGATTCTGAGGGGATAGGGGGCAGGAGTCAGGGGGTAGGATGTGAACGTGACGGAGACGTCCCAAACCCCGGACCTCGAACCCCGATCCCCCGGCCGCATCGCGGCCGTCGATGTCTTCCGCGGCGCGACCGTCGCATCGATGCTGCTGGTCAACAATCCCGGGACGTGGAGCGCGATCTATCCGCCGCTCGAGCACGCGGCGTGGCATGGGTGGACGCCGACGGATCTCATCTTCCCGTTCTTTCTCTTCATCGTCGGCATCACGACCGAGCTCTCGCGCAAGGAGCCGCTCGCGATTCTGCGGCGCGGCGCGCTGATCGTTCTCTGCGGCCTGCTGGTGAACCTCTTCCCGTACTTTCGCTTCGGAACGCTGCGCTTTTCGGGCGTGCTGCAGCGCATTGGTGTCGTGTACATCGTCGCCGCGCTGATCGCACGCTGGAGTGGTGCGCGCTTGCAGCGCGCCCCCCAGGGCGCGCCGAAGGCGCGCACCACTCCGGCCCCCTTGCTCCTCGCTATCGTCGCAGTCCTCCTCCTCGGCTACTGGGCGATCCTCGCGACAGGCCCCCTCGAGCCGCCCGACGCCACCGTCGCCGCGCGGATCGACCGTGCGCTGCTCGCGCCGAATCACATCTGGAAAAGCGCGAAGACGTGGGACCCCGAGGGGCCGCTGTCGACGATCCCCGCCGTCGCGACCGCGCTGCTCGGCATCCTCGCCACGCCGTGGGTGCGCGCGCGCAACCTGAAGGCGCTGCTGCTCGCGGGCGGCGCCGGGCTCGCGGTCGGACTGCTGTGGCATCGCTGGTTTCCGATCAACAAGAATCTCTGGACCAGCTCCTACGTCGTCTTCACTGCGGGCTTCGCGTGCGTGCTGCTCGCGATTCTGATCTGGATCATCGACGTCCGGCAGTGGCGCGGCTGGACGCGGCCCTTCGTCGTCTACGGCGTCAACCCGCTCATCGCGTTCCTCGGCTCCGGCGCGATGGCGCGCCTCCTCGGCATCATCAAAATCGACGGCCGCTCGCTCCAGTCGTGGAGCTATCGCCTCGCCTTCAAGCCGTACTTCGAGCCGAAGTTCGCGTCGCTGCTGTGGGCGCTCTCGTTCGTGCTGCTGTGGCTCGCGATTCTGTGGGTGCTCTACCGTCGCAACATCATTTTGAAAGTCTGAGCACCCGCCCCGGCAGCGTGTCCGTCATCTTCCCGTTCCGCAGCACCACCTTGCCGTTCACGATCACGTGCGCGACGCCCTCGGAATAGTGATGCGGATCCTCGTACGTCGACTTGTCGCGCACGCGGGCGGGATCGAAGACGGCGATGTCGGCTTTCATGCCTTCGCGCAATACGCCGCGGTCGGCGAGTTTCGCGCGCGACGCGGCGAGCGAGGTCATCTTCCGGATCGCCTCTTCCAGGGTGAGCAGCTTCTCCTCGCGCACGTATTTCGACAGGACGCGCGAGAACGTGGCGTAGGCGCGCGGGTGCGCGCCGGCGCTGCGCATCGACGGCGGGACGGAGCCTGAGTCGGAGCCGAAGGCGACCCACGGCTGCACGAGCGCGGTCCGCAGATCGTCCTCGCTGAGCGCGAAGAAGATGGCGACCGGCGATCGCGTCGGATTCGCCTCAAACAGGCGCAGCGCCGCTTCCGCCGGGTCGACGTGCAGCTCCGTCGCGATCGCGCTCAGCCGCCGCGACGGCACTCCGCGGATGGCGATCGATTCCGCGCCTTTTCCGCGCAGCCGCCCCTCGCGCATCTCGGTCGCGACCTTCGCGCGCAGCACCGGCTCGCGCTGCAGCAGCAGGAGGAACTTCGCGTATCCGCCCTCGAGCGCCCACGCAGGCACGATCGACGTGAGCTCGGTCGACGTCGCGAGAAACGGATAAACATTCGCGGCGATGTCAACGCCGCTCCTCCGCGCGTCCTCGATCTTCTTCACGATGCGCGGCATCTGTCCCCAGTTCTGCTCTCCGCCGATCTTCAGATGAAAAATATTGACCGGCACCTTCGCCTCGCGGCCGATGAGGATCGCCTCGTCGATTGCCAGCTCGATGCGGTCCGTTTCGTTGCGCAGATGCGTCCAGTACGATCCCGCCACGCTCGCCAGTCCGTACAGCTCCCCCGGCGTCGCGAAGCGTCCCGGCGGATAGATCAGCGCGCTCGCGACGCCGACCGCGCCTTCCTCGCGCGCCTGGCGGACGATCTGCTGCATCCGCTTCATCTCCTCCATCGTCGGCGGGCGATTGGCATGGCCGATCACCATCTCGCGCGGATTGCGCGCGCCGATGAAGAAGGCGAAGTTGAGCGCGCTGCCCTTCTGCTCGACGACGCGCATGAACTCGCCGAGCGTGCGCCACGTGACCTTCGGCCATCCCGCCGGTTTCGTGCGCTCCATCTCCGCCGCCATCTCTTCATTCAGCGGTCCGGGCGAGAACCCCTCGCCGGTGACCTCGGTGGTGATGCCCTGGCGAATCTTTCCCTCGAGCTTCGGATCGATCAGGACTGCCGACTGCGAGTTGCCGAGGAGGTCGATGAAGCCGGGCGTGACCACCTGGCCTTTCGCATCGAGCGTTGTCGTGGCCTTCGCGCCCGAGAGATCGCCGATCGCCGCGATGGTGTCGCCGCGGATCCCGACGTCCGCGCGCTTTCGCGGCGCACCGGTTCCGTCGATGACCTCGCCTCCGCGAATGACGATGTCGAACGTGCTCGTGTCATCCCGAGCGTCAGCGAGGGATCCCACAGCCTCGCCGCCGCACCGCAGAGCCAGCAACGCCACCAAAGCGAACCGCATTTTCACACTTTGTGACATGTCTCCGTCGTACCATTTCCCCATCCGGAGATCCATATGAAATTGACCGTGAATGGCAGGGCGCGCGAGGTGCAGGCGGAGGCGGACACGCCGCTGCTGTGGGTACTGCGCGACGAGCTCGGCCTCACGGGAACGAAGTTCGGCTGCGGCATGGGAATCTGCGGAGCGTGCACCGTGCACGCCAACGGCGAGCCCATTCGCTCCTGTCGCACGGCCATCTCCGAGCTCGCGGGCAAAAGGATCCTCACGATCGAAGGCCTGTCGCTCGAGGCCAAACATCCGCTGCAGCGCGCGTGGATCGCCGAGAACGTTCCGCAGTGCGGCTACTGCCAGACGGGACAGATCATGTCCGCGGCCGCGTTGCTCGCGCGGAAAAAGGGAAAGCTCACCGACGCCGACATCGAGGACGCGATGTCCGGAAATCTCTGCCGCTGCGGCACGTACCAGCGCATTCGCGCGGCGATCCATCGCGCGGCCAGCGAGGTGTGATAATTCGAACGTTGCCGTTCGCCTGATGCACGAGATCGACAAAGTCATCGCCGCCTGTCGCGCGCTTTGCGAAGCGAATCGGCGCGGCGTGCTCGTCACCGTGATCCGCACGGAGGGCTCGACGTACCGCCGCGCCGGCGCGCGCGCGGTGATCGCGGAGAACGGCGAGGCGTTCGGCGCGGTGAGCGGCGGCTGCCTGGAGCGCGATCTCGCGGAGCGCATCCGTCCGTGGCTCGCGGACATGCAGCCGCGCGTCGTGACCTACGACTCCGCGCGAGCCGGCGATCTCGTATTCGGACTCGGACTCGGCTGCCGCGGCGTGCTGGAGCTGCTCGTCGAGCCGTTCGACGCCGCGCACGTGCCGCGGCTCGTGCGCGAGTTTTGCTGGAACGGCCGCGGGCCGATGGAGTGGACGACGATGCTTCCTGACGGTGAAACGATGCTCGAGCTGATCCGCCCCGAACGCGCGATCGCCATTTTTGGCAGCGGCGCCGACGTCGAGCCGGTCGCGCAACTCGCGCGCGCGGTGGGCTGGCGCGTCGACGTGATTTGCACACGCGATCCCGTCGATATGCACGGCTACGACGCCGCGATCGTGATGACGCACAACTTCCTGCGCGACGCCGAGGTGCTGTCGATGGTCCTGCCGTCGCGCCTCGAGTACATCGGCCTGCTCGGCCCGAGGTCGCGAGGCGACGAGTTGCTCGCGCAGATCAGCGCCGCGCGCGACTCCCGCATCCACAGCCCGATCGGCCTCGACCTCGGCAGCGAGACCCCCGAGGAGATCGCGCTGTCGATCGTCGCCGAGATCGCGGCCGCGCTCAATCGCAGGTCCGCCCGCCCGCTGCGCGAGCTCGACACGCCGATCCACGATCCCGCGAACACCACCACTTGCGCGTAATCGCCATCGTCCTCGCCGCGGGCACCTCTTCACGCCTCGGCCGTCCGAAACAGGCGCTGCTCGTCGACGGCGAGACGCTGCTCGACCGCGCCGTGCGCATCGCGCGCGAGGCCGCGGGCGAAGTGCTCGTGGTCGATCGCACCAACAACCCAGGCGCCGACGAAGGCATCGCGTCTTCCATCCGCGTTGGCGTCGAAGCCGCAGGCGCCGACGCGCGCATCCTCGTCACGCTCTGCGATCAGCCGCGCGTCACCGCCGAGCATCTCCGCGCGCTCATCGCGGTCGACGCGCCGATCGTCGCCACCGGCTATTCCGGCATCGCCGGCGTCCCCGCGATTTTCGCCCCGCGCTTCGTGCCCGAGCTGCTCGCGCTGCGCGGCGACCGCGGCGCGCGCGCGATCATCGAGCGCCATCGCGATGAAGTGCACGTGATCGCATTCGAAGACGCCGCGATCGACATCGATCTTCCGGGCGATATCTAGGAGTGCGGCGGCAAAGCCGCCGCTCTAAGAGCGGCGGCCTTGCCGCCGCACTCCTAGAACGAGTAACGCACTTCGAGCGTCGTCGAGTGGCCGTCCATCGACATGTCCGCGCGGTGTCCCGAAATCTGCGTGTACTCCGACACGACACGGATCGACGGCGTCGCGTCGTACAGCCACGCGAACGTCCACGACCGTCCGCTCTCGGAATTGACCTCGGCGGGGGAGAAGTCCCGTTCCCGTGTGCCGAACAGCTCGTAGCGCGCGGTCCAGCGCGTGCGGCCGATCTTCTCGGAGAGCAGCAGGTACGTCGCGTAAAAATCGGCCTGCACGAACCCGGGCGCGAAGCCCATGCCCGTCGAGCCGCGCATGTACTCCGCGGCGACGATCGTGTGGTCGGGATTGCCGGCTTCCGCGCTGATGAGATGAAAGTCCGTCGCCCATGCGTACTCGCCCTTGTCAGGAAGGCGGTACAGGCGGCGATCGCCGCGATTGTCGACGTACGCGTACTGGATGTTTGCGCGCTGCGGAATCGAATAGCGCACGCGCGCCGCGAAGCCGGTGTTGCCGTCGAGATCCGTGCCAAATGGCTGTGTGCCGTCGTCGCGCTGATCGGCGAAGAACGTCTGCAGCGTGTCGAGCGGCGGCAGCGGCAGCACGTCCTCGTACGTCGTGAGGCGATTGCCGACCGTCCAGCCGCGCCAGCCGAGGAGCGCACCCATCGCGTCGTTGCCGCGGAAGGCGGTGGCCGCGGTGGTGAGCGTGTGGCCCGTACCGAGCGTGTGTCGCCACTCGAGATCCACGCCGATCGGACGCACCTCCTGCGCGATCCACGTGTTCAACGCGGAGAAGCTCACCGAATACGGCGACGTCCAGAGCTCGCCCTTGTTCTCGCGCGAAGTGGGGAGGAAGAACTGTCCCGCGCGAAGCTGCAGTTCGTCGTTGCCGAACAACGCGCGCGCATCCGCGAATGCCTCGACGAGTCCCGCGTCGTCGTCGCGCGCCGCGCCGCTGACATGCACGTCGAAGTAGCGCGACGGCGTCCATTCGAAGCCGAGCTGCGCGACGCCGAAGAACGCGTCCTCCTCGCTCGCCTCGAGCCGGCTCCCGGTCGCGTCGACGCCGCGTCCCGCGACGTAGCCCTGCAGATCGAAGGTGGATTGCGCGGAGAGAGGTGTGGCGATCAGCGCAATCGCAACGACAAAGGACCGCATGCGGTGATTATGAAGGGATTCGCGGATCGCGCCACAACCCGACAAGCCGGTGTCCGTAGTCGATGGTGACGAGAAAGCGCGACAGCAGGCGATTGCCGACGCGCGCGTGGGCGACGTTCGCGTACTGCACGTCGATCGTGCCGAAGTCGTTGCCGGCGATCTGCACGGACGCGGTTCCGCGCGCGTTCTGCGCGCCGGGAAGCACGAGCGTGTTGGGGCTCGACGTGTCGACGATCGCGGTCCTCTTCGCGCCGTTCACCGTGATCTCGATCATCGGCTCGCTGGCGTAGTGATACAGCGTCATCAGACCCGAGTCGATGCCGCGCTTCTGATAGGTCACGAGGCCGGTGTGATAGTTGATCGTGATGGCGCGGTTGCGCCACGCGTCGGCGCCGATGATCGCGTCGGCCACGCCGCCGAGCGACATCGCGACCGGCGACCGCAGCGCGAGCGTTTCCTTCTTCGACAACTGCAGCGCATGCGTCCGCCGCGGATTCACGAACTCCGGATCGAGCACCGTCCGCTGCGTCGCCGTCCCGAGGACGAACCGCCCGGACCGCCCGTCGATCGTGACGCTCGAAAGCGTCACCAGATTTTTCTCGAGCGTGAACCCGAGGTTCACCTCGTCCCGCAGCGGCTCATTGCGCCAGGGGACCATGGATGTGCACGCCGCGAGGGCGAACGCGAACACCAGGATTGGGGTTTTGGGTAAGATGCGCATCCCTTAGCAACAGTAACGCCCGAAAGGACCAGTCACGATGTCACCCCTCCCCGAATTCCGCAACGAGCCCCTGACCGATTTCTCGACGCCGGAGAACAAGTCCGCGATGGAAGCGGCGATCGCGAAAGTGCGAGGCGAGATCGGCCGCGAGTATCCGCTCGTCATCGGAGGCGAGCGCATCGATGGCCTTTCGACGTTCGACTCCACGAACCCCGCGCACAAGGATCAGCTCCTCGGCCGTTTTTCGAAGGGCACGCGCGCGCATGTCGAGCAGGCCGTCGAAGCGGCGTGGAAGGCGTTCGAGAGCTGGAAAAAGCAGCCGGTCGACGTGCGCGCGGGACTGCTGCTGCGCGCCGCGAGTCTGATGCGCGAGCGGAAGCACGAGTTCTCCGCGGTGATGATTCTCGAAGTCGGAAAGACGTGGGCCGAGGCCGATGCCGATACGGCGGAAGCGATCGACTTCATGGAGTTCTACGCGCGCGAGGCGTATCGCTACGCCGGCGACCAGCCGATCGTGAAGATCCCTTCCGAGGACAATGACCTCGTCTACATCCCCCTCGGCGTCGGCGCCGTCATTCCGCCGTGGAACTTCCCGCTCGCGATCATGGCGGGCATGACCACCGCCGGCGCCGTCGCCGGCAACACGATCGTGCTCAAGCCGTCGTCCGAGGCGCCGTGGATCGCGTATCGCTTCTTCGCGCTGCTCGAAGAAGCGGGCATGCCCGCCGGCGTCGTCAACTTCCTCAGCGGCTCGGGCGGCGAAGTCGGCGATCCGCTCATCCAGCACCCGCGCATCCGCTTCATCTCCTTCACCGGCTCGAAGGAAGTCGGACTGCACATCAACGAAGAAGCGGCCAGGCATCAGAAGGGACAGCTCTGGATCAAGCGCGTCGTCGCGGAGATGGGCGGCAAGGACGCGATCATCGTCGACCGCGAGACCGCGAACCTCGACGAGGCCGCGACCGCGGTCGTCGCGTCGGCGTTCGGGTTCCAGGGGCAGAAGTGCTCCGCCTGCTCGCGCGTGATCGTCGACGAGGCGATCTACGACCAGCTCGTTCCGATGATCGTCGCGAAGACGAAGCAGCTGCGCATGGACGATCCGACGTCCGGCGACGCGCAGATCGGACCCGTCGTCAGCAAGAAGGCGTTCAAGACCATCAGCGAGTACATCGAGAAGGGTGTGAAGGAAGGGACGCTCCTCGCCGGCGGCGAGACGGATGCGAAGGAAGGATTCTTCATCCAGCCGACGGTGATCGGCGACGTCGATCCGAAGGCGACCATCGCGCAGGAGGAGATTTTCGGCCCGGTGCTCGCGGTGATCAAAGCGAAGGACTTCGATGACGCGCTGCGCATCGCCAACGACACGCAGTTCGGCCTCACCGGGGCGGTGTTCACGGACAACGAGGAGAAGCTGGAGCGCGCCCGCGAGGAGTTCTTCGTTGGCAATCTCTATCTGAACCGTAAGTGCACCGGCGCGCTCGTCGGCGTCCATCCGTTCGGCGGCTTCAACATGTCCGGCACGGATTCCAAAGCCGGCGGCCGCGACTACCTCGGCCTGTTCCTCCAGGCCAAGGCCATCGCGCGGAAGGTGAAGCCGGAGCCGAAGACGGTCGCGGACGCAGCGGCGTTCTGATTTCGGTTACGAGGTTGCGCGGTCGCGCGGTTACGCGGCATGTCATCCCGAGCGTTAGCGAGGGACCTGTGCGGGCGGGGCGCGATGCACATGACTCGCTGCACCACCCGAGCCCGGGATCCCTCGCTAAACGCTCGGGATGACATGCCTCGCCCTTCGAGATCCAGGTGTCCCCCTCCAGGCCGGCCGTTCATGCCTTCGAGGTTGCTCTACAACGCCATGCATGGCAGGTGTTCCACCCTCGCACGCAGCGTGAAAACCCTCTATGAACGGTGCAACGCCGTCCCTTGCAGCCTGTTGACTCTCCCCGGCCCGGGGGACGGGACCGGGAGCCAGCGTGAATGTCCCAGGCGAAGTGCGACACTATCCATGGCATGTGTTTCACTGTCAAAGTGAGGGTCCGCACTTCAAAACCGAGGGTCTGCACTTCAAAAGCGAGGTTCGGTACTTCGAGAGCGAGGGCCAGGGCCTCGAAAGCGAAGTCCAGCATCATCCATGGATGATGCTGGACAAGCGCCGCGCAACCGCGTAACCGCGTAACCGGGTTAATTCAGCTTGAACGTCACCGTCAGGTTGAAGATCGTGGCCACAGGCTCGCCGTTGAGCGTGCCGGGTTTGAAGCGCCATTTCTTCACGGCCTGTTCGGCTTCCTGCGAGAGACCCATCGGCAGTCCCTTGACCACCTTCACGTCTTCGACGCGGCCGGTTTTGCTGATGATCGCTTCGACGATGACGGTGCCGGCGATGCGCGCTTTGCGCGCGGTCTCGTTGTAGAGCGGGTCCGGGCGCTCGATCACGATCGGCGCCTTCACGTCGCCGCCGACGCGCAGCGGTGTGTTCGGTGCGGGAGGCGGTGGCGGGGGAGGCGGTGGTGCCTCGGGCGCGAGCGGCGCGTCGTTGCCGCCGCTGCCGGTGCCTTCGGTACCCGTTCCGGTGCCGCCGATCTGCCCGCCGACTACGCCGCCGATCTCGCCTCCGACCACTCCGCCGGTGACGCCGCCCGTGACGCCACCAACGACGCCGCCGGTGACTCCGCCCTCCACGCCGCCCGTGTCTTCTTCAGCGACGCCCGCGTCGGATTCGGGCAATGCGCTCGAGGTCTGCAGCGGCGTGACGTCTGGCAGTTCCTGCGGAATTTCGACGGGCGCGATGAGCGTCCGCGGACGCACTTCGACGGGCTTCTGTTGCACGCGCGGCGTCGACTTCACGGCGCCCGCACTTTTCGCGGGCGGCGGTGGCGGCGGGGGAGGTGGTGCGGCGCCGCGGGTGATGAACAGCGGAATCGGTTTCTCCGCCGCGAGGGTCTGTTTGGCTGATTGTGCGCCGCCGATCACGAAGGCGGCGAGAAGCAGCGCGTGGGCCGCGATGGCGTATGCGGATGCGCGCCAGCGGCCGCGGATTCGCTTCTTGCGGTTCGCTTCGACGAAATAGCGTTCGAGGTCCATAATCGACACTTATTTGCAAGTCGATGACCAACTATTTCTTCTTTTGAATCAATAGCTTAGAATGCGCCGGATGCGCCGGCTGATGCTGCTATCAATCCTGCTCGCGGGCTGTGCCTCGACCTCCGAGCTCATCCCTCCGGAGTGGTCGAGCGTGCCCGCAGCGCCGCGCATTCGCGCGGTCCAGCTCGACGCGGACGGCAAGGTCACGACGGCGCTGCGGCCGCTGCGCGAGAGCGATGTGCGGGTGGCGGGAAACGCGCTCGTGCGCGGCGACAGGAAACTGACCGACGCATTCGTCGCGATCGATTCCTTCGACGTGTCGGAGTCGCGCGGCGAGGTGGTGTTCTCCGCGAAACGCGCCGACAACTTCGACATCGGACTCGTGTCGACCGACGGCAGCCCGATCAACTGGGTGCCGGTGGAGGCGGTCGACGAAGTCGGCGTGCAATGGGCGCCGCGCGGGAACAAGGTCAGCTACATCGTGCGATCGAAAACGGGCGACTTCGTGCGCACGGTGCACATCCCGACGTCGGCACAGCTCTCGATCGAGTTTCCCGCCGCGCGCATTCACACCCTCGGCTGGGACCCGGCCGGCGAGCGCTTCGCCGTCGCGTACTCGACGCCCGACGCGTCCGATCGCGTCGAGACGATGCAGTTCCGCGGCGCCTCGCGCCGCATCGCCATTCCGCCGGCGGCGCAGCTCCAGGTCGAGGTCGCGACGTTCGGGCCGGACGCCGTGTCGCTGAGGCCGCGCGACATCGCGTACGGCGAGAAGCTCCCGCTCGTGATCTGGGTCGATGACGAGCCGTTCGGCTGGAGCGACGCGCGTGCGGACCTGATGCGCAACGTGCGCGTCGCCTGCATCGTCACGAAACGTCCGCCGGCCGGCGAGGTTCGGAACGCGGTGAGTCAGACGCCGTGGATCGACCGCGCCCGCACCTTCGTCGTCTCAGGGGGTCAGGTCTGGAAATTCAACCTCGAGGTTGAATTTCCAGACCTGACCCCCGGTACTGGCGCTGTCGTACAATCCTCGGCTGCGCGCTTCATCGCCGATCAGTTGAAAAGGACCGGTACCCCGAATGGCAGCAGCCAGTGAGAAGGAGAAGAAGTCGACGGCCCGGGAGTACTTCGAAGCGCTGCTGATCGCCATCATCTTCGTCAACTTCGCCCGCGCCTTCGTCTTCCAGGCCTTCAAGATTCCGACCGGATCGATGGAGGACAACCTGAAGGTCGGCGATCACATCATCGTCAACAAATTCATCTACGGACCGAAGTTCGACAGCCTGCTCACGCGTCTCTTTCCGCTGCGCGACATCCGTCGCGGCGACATCATCGTCTTCCGCTTTCCCGAACAGCCGGAGACCGATTTCGTGAAGCGCGTGATCGGACTTCCCGGCGACACGATCGACATTCGCGACAAGCGGGTGTTCATCAACGGCACGCCGCTCGACGAGCCGTATGTCGTCTACGACGACCCGCAGGTTTATCCCGACCAGCCGGCGCTGCCGGAGCCCTGGCGCTCGCGCGACCAGTTCGGCCCGTTCCGCGTCGGACCGGCGCAATACTTCGCCATGGGCGACAATCGCGACCACTCGCACGACTCGCGGTACTGGGGGCCGGTGCCGCGCGGCATGATCAAGGGACGCGCGTTCATGGTCTACTGGTCCTTCGAGCTGCCTCCGCCTCCGCAGGGGAGTCCCCCCAGTGCGCGGATGAAGGAGCTGTGGAACGTCATCCGTCACTTCATCGGCAAGACGCGCTGGCACCGCATGTTCTTCATCGTCGACAGCAGGTATCACTACACGCCCGGCATCAGTTCCTATGGCAATGAATGACAGTGACGCGGAAGGCTCCGAGCTTTCCGCACTTTCGGAGGTCGAAGCACCCGGTACGGTCATCGATCGCAGCGGTCACCGCATCTCGCGCCGCAGCATTCCCGAAAACGTCCTGAAGGTGCTGTACCGGCTGCATCGCAGCGGATACCGCGCGTATCTCTGCGGCGGCAGCGTGCGCGATCTGCTGATGGGTCGGACGCCGAAGGACTTCGACGTCGTCACCGACGCGCATCCCGCCGAGGTGCGGAGGCTGTTCCGCAACAGCCGCATCATCGGACGGCGCTTCCGGCTGGTGCACATCATCTTTCAGGACCAGGTGGTCGAGGTGGCGACGTTCCGCCGCGAGCCGGATCGCGCCGCGGTGGTTCCGGGCGAAGAGGAGTCCGAGGATTTCCTGATCACGGACGACAACACGTTCGGCTCGCCGCTGCAGGACGCGAAGCGGCGCGACTTCACGATCAATGCGCTGTTCTACAACATCTCCGACTTCTCGGTGATCGACTACGTCGGCGGCATCGACGATCTCGCCGAGGGGCGCGTGCACATCATCGGCGACCCCGACCTCCGGTTCCGCGAGGATCCGGTGCGCATGATGCGCGCGATCGAGTTCGCCTCCCGCCTCGGGTTCGAGATCGAGAAGCAAACCTACGACGCGATCCTCCGCCATCGCACCGAGATCCTGAAAGCCTCGCCGCCGCGCGTCTCGGAAGAGATCCTCGAGCTCCTGCGCCGCGGCTGGTCGCGCGGCGCGATCCGCCTGATGGTCGATACCGCGCTGCTCGAGCCGCTGCTGCCCGAGATCTACAACGCCATCCGCGGCGAGCACGCGCCGTACTTCTGGAAAATGCTGGAAGTGCTCGACCGCACCGTGCAGTCGGGCCGCAGGATCTCCGACGCCGTGCTGCTGTCGGTGTTGATGCTGCCGTGGACGATCGACGAGATCGAGCGCGAGGAAGAGCGCCGCGCGTCGCGGATGAAGCTCGGCGAGGTGATCCCGTTCATCCGCGAGCTGATCCAGCCGCTCTGCGCGCGCATGGCGCTCGCCGCCGGCACGCGCCATCAGATCGAACAGGCGCTCGAGACGCTGTGGCGCCTGCTCGAGCCGCCCTCCGACCGCCGCTCGCAGTTCCGCGCCGTCTACCGCGAGCCCTTCAACGACGCGCTCGCGCTGCTCGAGCTCTACGCCCTCTCGTCCGGCCGCTACGTCGACGTGTTCCGGCAGTGGCAGGCGTTCGCCGTTCGCGTCAAACGCGCGCAGGAAGAGGGTGCGGCGACGACACCCGAGAGAACGCCCCGGCGGAGACGCAGACGGCGCTGACATGAGCCAGCCCATCTACCTCGACCACCACGCCACCACGCCGGTCGATCCGGCGGTGCTCGAGAAGATGCTGCCGTACTTCACGGAACATTTCGGCAACCCGGCGTCGATCACGCACGCGCATGGGCGGAAGGCATCGATGGCGGTGGAGGATGCGCGGATCGTGATCGCGCGCTTTCTCGGAGTGCTGCCGCCGGAGATCTACTTCACCGCCGGCGCCACGGAGTCGAACAACATCGCGCTGAATCTCGTGCAGCCGGGGCAGCACCTGATCACGACCGCGGTCGAGCACAAGTCGGTGCTCGTGCCGGCAGAGCGGCTCATGAAACGCGGCGCCGAGGTGACGGTTCTCGCGCCGGATGACGACGGCTTTGTCCATCCCGAAACGCTGCTCGCCGAGCTGCGGCCGGAGACGCGTCTCGTCTCGATCGAGGCGGCGAACGGCGAGATCGGCACGATCCAGGACATCGCCGAGCTCGCGCGCATCTGCCGCGCGCGCGGCGTCCTCTTTCACACCGACATGACTCAGGCCGCGGGCAAGGTGCGCGTCGATCTCGCGAACGTCGATCTCGCGTCGTTCTCCGCGCACAAGGTGTACGGTCCGAAGGGGATCGGTGGACTGTTCGTGCGCCGGGGCGTGCGGATCGATCCGCTCGTGATCGGGGGCGGGCAGGAGCGCAACGTGCGCGCCGGAACGGTGAATGTCCCCGGCGTCGTCGGCCTCGGCGCGGCGATCCGGCTGCGCGCCGCGGAGATGGACGAGGAGGCGCCGCGGCTGGCCGCGCTGCGCGATTCGCTGCGCGACGCGATCCTCGCGGAGATCGACGGCGTTTCGGTCAACGGTCCCCGGGAGTTAAGATTGCCGGGAAATCTCAACGTCAGCTTCGACCGGATCGAGGCCGACTCGCTGATCCTGGCGATGAAGCACTTCTCGCTGTCGTCAGGCTCGGCGTGCAGCGCGGGGGAGCGAGGGCCGTCGCACGTGCTTAGGGCGATCGGCGTGAGCGATGACGCGGCACTCGGGTCGATCCGGATCGGTCTCGGGAAATCGAACACGGCGGAACACATCGAGATGCTCGTCGACGACCTGAAGCGCATCGTCCGCAAACTGCGGGAGATCTCCGCCGCATGACGACCATGCAGACGGACGGCAGCATCCTCCTCGTCGATCACTCGCGCGGCGCGCTGCTGTTCCAGGAGACGATCCTGCGCCGCCGCGACATGCAGATCAGGACCGCGCTGGCCGGCTCGGAGGGTCTGCTGAAGGCGCGGATGGAGAAGCCGAACCTGATCATCTTCGGCTACGACCTCTTCGACATGAGCGCGCCCGAGTTCTGCCGCGAGATCCGCGCCGACGACGTGACGCGTGCGATCTCGCTGCTGCTCGTCTGCGATCGGGAGCATCAGGACCACGGCGACCTCTGTCTCTCCGCGGGATGCAACGACGTGATTTTCCGTCCGCTGCAAAAGCCGGAGCTCGATCAGAAGGTCGAGCGGCTGACGCAGATCCCGGTTCGCCGCCAGCTGCGGACGATCACGAAGATCGAGATCTCGCTCGAGAAAAACGGCCGCTTCGTCCTCGGGCGCAGCGTCAACATCTCTTCGACGGGCATGCTCGTCGAGGTGGACCGGATGTTGCCTCAGGATGGTCCCGTGCGGCTGCACTTCTATCTTCCCGCCGATCCGAAGCCCGTGCAGGTTACGGCCGAGGTGCTGCGCGCCGAATTCTCAGGCTCGATGCCGAAGTACGGAATGCGGTTTCTCTCGCCGACGGAGGAGGACCGCGAGCGGATCACGCGCTACGTGCACCGCCTTCGCTCGCGCGAAGCGATCTGATGGCAGCTTCGATCGAGTCCGCCATTGCCGCGGCGCGCGAAGACGAGTTTCTCGCGGCGCTGACGCTGTTCCTCGACATCTACGGCACCGCCGACGCGCCGCCGATCCGGACGCCGAAGTCCGCCGCCGGCCTGTCATGGTTCGGGCTCTGCGTCGCGCTGGTGCGGAAGGAGTACCGCGCGGCCGTCGATCTCTGCCAGCGCGCGATCGATCTCGAGTTCTACAACGGCGATCACTACGCGAACCTCTCGCGCGTTTACTCGGCAATGGGCAAGCGCAGAAAGGCCGTCGAGACGGCGGATCAGGGGCTGAAGCTCGCGCCGGGGCATGAGTATCTGCACGAGGTCCGTCGCCAGCTCGGCGTCCGCTCACGCCCCGCGGTTCCCTTCCTCGATCGCACGAATCCGATCAACGTTTCCCTCGGCCAGGCGCGTCACGCGAAGAAGTCCGCCGACCGCGAGCGGAAGAAGCGCTAGCCATGCTCTTTCACGCGCGCGCGGCCGCCGCTCCGCTGGCGGATCTCGTCGACATTTTCTGGTCGTACGAAGCCGCCGTGCAGCCGCACGCGAAGGAGCGGCTGCTGCCGACCGGCACGATGGAGCTGATCGTGAACCTCAACGAGGACGTCGTGCGCGTCTACGACCGCCGCACGATGGCCGCGCAGACGCTGCCCGGCGCGATCATCGTCGGCGCCGCCTCGGAGTTCATGGTGATCGATACCGCCGACGAGATCTCCGTCTTCGGCGTGCACTTCAAGCCCGGCGGCACGCTCCCGCTCCTCGGCCGCATCCCCGCGAACGAGCTGCGCGACCAGCACGTGGCGCTCGAGGCGGTCTGGGGCGCCGCCGCGGCGCACGAGCTGCGCGAGCAACTCCTGGCCGCGCAATCATCGCGCGAGCGATTCGACGTCGCCGAGCGGATGCTGCTCGCGCGTCTCGATCGCGCGCGTCATCCCGCGGTCGCGTACGCGCTGCGCACGATTCCGCGCCTGCGCACGATCGCCGAGGCGACGCGCGAGATCGGCATGAGCGAGCGGCGGTTCATCGCCACGTTCACGAACGAAGTCGGACTCACGCCCAAGCTCTACTCGCGCATCTGCCGTTTCCAGCGCGTGCTGCGCCGCGTGCACGCGATGGAGCAGGTCGACTGGGCCGACGTCGCGCTCGGCTGCGGCTACTTCGACCAGCCGCACTTCATCCACGACTTCCGCGCGATCTCCGGCCTCAGCCCCGGCGAATACCTCGAGCAGCGGACGCCGCATCAAAACCACGTCCCGCTGCGCTGACGTCAGATTTTTACAATACGCCGCGGGCGGACTCGCGCGACGATGCGCGTGAAAAGGAGATACATCCATGGTGAAAGCGATTCCCGAGGGTTATCACTCAGTCACGCCGTACCTGACGGTCGCCGACGCGAGGAAGCTGCTCCAGTTCATGAAGGAAGCGTTCGGCGCAACCGTGCCCGAGGCGCTGACCGGCGCCGACGAAGAGATCCGGCACGCGGAGGCGCAGATCGGCGACTCGCGCGTGATGGTCGGACAGGCGCGCGGCGAATGGAAGGAGCGTCCGGCGACGCTGTACCTCTACGTCGAGAACACGGACCAGACGTACCAGCGCGCGATCCGCGCCGGCGCGAAGTCGCTGATGGAGCCCGCCAACCAGTTCTACGGCGACCGCAACGCCGGCGTCGAAGACTCGCAGGGCAACTGGTGGTGGATCGCCACGCGCGTCGAAGACGTACCGCCCGAGGAGATGGAACGGCGGGCGAAGGAAAACATGAAGTGACACCGAGGGTGTCAGCAGCCTATCGCCAGTCTTAAAGACCGCCACCTCGCCGCCCATCCGCCATCGCGGTGTCGTTGCAGGCTCTGATAGGCTGCGTGAAGGAATGATGGGTTGTTGCGGCCCAAGCCCAAAGACAGCTTGGCGACGAGTTGGGCGACGCTCGGAACATCCGCGCGATGGCCGGCAGGATCCAGATCTCCTTCGAATACACTTGGCACGTATCGCAAGTCTCCGAAACTGACTCCCGAAAGGGTAACAACAGTGCAAGAAGAGCCAAAGCTCCCCGCGTATGACGCATTGCGCAAGCTTGTCGCGTCCGCCGGTGGCGAGATGACGTGGAAGCCGGGAGGGTCCCCTGGCGGTGGCAGCTGGAACCTGACCCTCCACGGCAGGACATTCAGCGTCGAGGCCCGTGACAACAGTCCAAATCTTCTCGATTGGCTTCATATCCCAACGGTTGCGAAGCCAACAACTTGGGGTGAATTCGGAGACCTCAAGGAAGACGCATTCTGGCGCCTGATCGGGCTCCTTCTGTACAGGGGAAACCTCGTCTGATCACCTCGCTGGCGCCCGCGTGCATTGGAAGACCATTGCTGTTCTAAACGCGGTATTCCGCTCCCCTGTATTCCGCTCCCCTCGAGTCTGGCGGCGGTAGTGGTTCGGGTTGACAGTCGGCTGGTCATCTGGAGTTGACGCGGTTCCACGCAAGACACTCAGGACGCCGTTGCGTTTCTGCCCGGGCACGAACGCTAACTCGGCAGCACCGGACGCGAACCGCTGCTTTACTGTGCTCCAGGAGCCCTGCTTCGTCACGAGGCGCTAGAATGCGACGATGAATACCGCGAAGGACGAAGTGCGAAGGCTGCTGGAGCGCCTTCCGAATGACGCGAGCTTCGAGGACATTCAGTACCAGGTCTACCTCCTGGATGAGATTGCACGCGGCTCAGAGGAGATCGAGCGGGGCGAGGGGATCGAGCACGAAGAAGCGAGGCGTCGGCTCGCGAAATGGCTCGAGTAATCTGGGCTCCGCACGCCCTGGCCCTGGTCGTAGAGGCCGCTGAACACATCGAGCCCCGATTCGCCCTCGGCAGCCAGCAAGCTCGTTCGGGACGCGTTCGAGGCGGCGGCGTCCCTGACAACATTAGCCGATCGAGGGCGATTCGTCCCTGAACTTGACGACTCGATCCACCGTGAGATCTTGGGTGGGCCGGTACCGCCTGATCTATCGCGTCGATCCAGGCCACGTATCGATCGTTGCCTTCGTTCATGGCGCTCGCAACTTTCGACCCTGGTGGAGGCGATTTCGTCGCAAGAGCGCGCCCAACTAACTAAGCCGCTCACCGGTACCAGCGCGCGAGCCGTTCCGGCGAGACGCCGGCGTGATAGCTCGCGATGATCATCCAGTTCAGCGCGGCCGTGCGGACGATGCCGAGCTCCAGAAACCTCCGGCCCGAGGTTCGGACCGTGAGCGGGAGCAGCATCGTTCGTCCGGCGCGCTTCATGCGGCGCGCAAGCTCGTAGTCCTCCATGATCGGGATCTCCGGATATCCGCCGGCCGCGAGGAACGCGTCGCGCCGCGCGAACTGCGCCTGATCGCCCCACGGCTCGCGCGTGAATCGCGTGCGCGCGTTGATCATGCGCGCGACCGCGCCGAGTCCCGGCTCGAGGAACGCGATCCGAAACCCGCCGAAGACGACACCCTGCGCGAGCGCGTCCTCGACCGCCATGGCCGCGCCCGCGGGCAGCAGCGTGTCGGCGTGGAGAAACAGCAGCGCGTCGTGCGCGGCCTCGCGCGCGCCGAGGTTGAGCTGGCGCGCGCGCATCTCCGCGCCGGTGACGATGCGCCCGCCACGTTCGCGCGCGACCGCGATCGTCGCGTCGGAGCTCCCGCCGTCGGCGACGAGCACCTCCGCCGCACCCGCCGCGAATGCCGAATCGATGGCCGCGCCGATGCGCGACTCCTCGTTGCGCGCGGGGATGATCACGCTGACGGCCACGCGCGGATGCTAACGGATGCTAACGTGCATCGGCGCGATGAACTGCTACATCCTCTCCGGCGGCCTCTCGCGGCGCATGGGGCGCTCGAAGGCCTCGCTGTTCTTCGACCGTGTCGCCGCAGCCGCGCGGCCCGTGTTCGACGACGTGATCGCCATCGATCGCGCCGTGGGAGATCAGGCGCCGATCTTCGGCGTCGCGCGCGCCCTGCGCGACGCGGGCGGGCGCTGCTTCGTGCTCGCCGTCGATTACCCGCTGATCACGAGCGACGTGCTGCGCTTCCTGCGCGACCGCGGCGGCGTCCCGATGTGGAACGGTGAGCCGCAGTTGCTCTGCGCGGTTTGGGACAGCGAGCTGCTGCCGGCGCTTGAAACGCGCATCGCGGAGGGGCGATTCGATTTGCGCGGGCTGGTGGAACGCGACATGATCGAGGAGGCGGAGTTGCGCGAGCGATTTCGCGGCGAGCCGCTGATGAACGTGAATACGCCCGAAGAGCTCGAGGCGGCGGAGAGGTGGTATGGCGGCTAAGGATTTCTCGCATCTCGACGAGACCGGCGGCATCTCGATGGTCAACGTCGGTACCAAACGCGCGACGCAGCGCGAGGCCAACGCGTCGGCGACCGTACGCATGTCGCCGCAGACGCTGACGCATCTGGTGGAGCGCGCGCTGCCGAAGGGCGACGTGCTGACGACCGCGAAGATCGCCGGCGTCCTCGCCGCGAAACAGACCCCCGCCCTCATCCCCCTCGCGCACCCGATCGCCATCGACTCCGTCGACATCACCTTCGACCTCGACCCCGCCGCCGGTACGATCGAGATCCACGCCATCGTCCGCTGCGAGGGCAAGACCGGCGTCGAGATGGAAGCCATGACCGCCTGCGCCGTCGCCGCCCTCACGATCTACGACATGTGCAAAAGCGCCGAGAAAGGGATCGTGATCGACGGCCTGCAGCTCGTACGCAAGTCCGGAGGGAAGTCGGGGACGTGGGAACGCTAGTTGATCGTACATACATTCGTACATATCATGGCATTTGAATGGGATCCCGGGAAGGAGAAGGCGAACTATGCAAAGCATGGTGTGCATTTCGCTGATGCCGTGGGGGTTTTCGAGGACGAGCGGGCTCTTACAGAACCGGACACCAGCACCCTGGAGGAACGATTCAAAACTCTCGGGTTGGACTTTCTCGGAAGGGTGGTCATCGTTGTTTACTCCTGGCGCGGAGAGAACATTCGACTGATCACGGCCAGGAAGGCAAGGCCGGAGCAGCGAGCAACTTACGAGAGGAAACGGCGATGAAGGCACGCGACGATTTCAGGAACGCCAAACGCGGCGCGGTGGTAGCAGTTCCGAAAGGGAAGACACGGATCACGATTCGGATCGACGAGGACATTCTCGACTGGTTCCGCGAGCAGGTGAATGAGGCGGGCGGAGGAAACTACCAGACGATGATCAACAACGTGCTTCGGGAGTACGTGGAGAGCCGCAATGTCTCGCTCGAGAAGACGCTTCGCCGCGTGATTCGGGAAGAGCTGCGGAAAAGAGGCGCGGCTTAACCATCGCTGGCGCCCTGAATCCCGGACGTCCTGTCCCTCCTTCCGGACGTTCCCCGCGCGACGCCGCGCGCGTTCCTCTCGCGGCCGCGGTGGCACACCCGCCGCAGTTGGGCGCGGGCTCACCGAAAAAACAATGCGGGCGTTCATCGTTCTGCTTCTGGCTTTCGCTGCGACGGCGCAAACGCGTGACGAGATCACGGTCGAAGTCGTCGATGTGCCGGTCTCGGTCTCGAGAGGCGGAAAGCCGGTCGAGGGGCTGAGGCGCGATCGGTTCGAGCTGTTCGTGAACGGGAAGCGGCAGCCGATCGAGTATTTCGACGTCATCGGCGCGGACGAGATTCCCACCGGCATGGTCACGCAGCGCACGGATCTCCGCGCACGACGCCTGTTTCTCCTCGTGTTCGATCTTCCGTTCACCGTCCAGGGCTCGGTCGCGCGGGGACAGAAGGCCGGGATGGAGTTCGCGCGGAATGCGCAGCCGGCGGACCTGATCGGCGTCGCGGTGTTCTCGTCGACGAAAGGGTTGCAGATCCTCACTCCCTTCACGACAGATCGCGTGCTGACCGGGAAGGCGATTCGCGATCTCACGAACGCGGCGATGGCCGATCCGCTGCACATCGCCGCGAGCGCGGCGGATCGCGGCTTCATGGAACGCGCGTTCATGGACATCAACGAACTGCCCCCCGAGGCGTACTACGACCCGAATCCCGGCGCGCGGATGGGAGGGGAGGCGAGCCGCAGCAATCAGCGCACGCGCGCGCAGCGGGCCGTCGAGCACGAGATCACGGAACTGGCGGCCCTCGGCGAGCGGCTGGCCGGCATCGAGGGACAGAAGCACGTCGTCTTTTTCTCGGAAGGCTTCGCCTCGACGCTCGTGCACGATCTCGATCGCGAGCGGATGACCGCGCCCGCGGCGGATCCGTATCTGATGCAACTGCTCGAGGAGATGTATCGGCGCTATCAGGTTTCCGACGTCTTCCTTCATGCCATCGACACTCGCGGACTGCGCAGCCCGTATTACGGCAGGGATCCGCTGGCCGGCGATGCGCTGTTCCTGCTGGCCTCCGGCACCGGCGGCGAGGTGATTCGCAATCGTTCCGATCTCGGGGCGGCGCTGCACGATCTCGCCGTGATGCGCCGCACCGGCTATCTCATCGGATTCAAACCCGCCGATGCACGCCCCGGATTCAATCGGATCTCGGTGAAGATCCGCGGCCTCGATCGCGCCACGGAGGTTTCGCATCGACTCGGCTTCACCGGCGATCCTCCGCAGCGAGACGTGCGCGATCCGCTCGTACTCGCGGACATCGTGCAGAACGATGTGCCGCAGACCGGACTCGCGTGCGGACTCGAGATCGACGACGGCCTGGTGAAGATCACCGTGCCTGCGGGCGAGATCGCGGCGCAGCTCGGCGGAGCGGGGGAGGCCGTGGTGCTCGTCTATTCATTCGATGAGCACGGACTCGCGGTTGGCTTTCGCAACCTGCTGCTCAACATTCAACCGGGAGCCAGCGGTGTGAGGCGGTACGCCGTCCCGTTGCCGGAAGGCGGACGCGTCGCAAAATCGCTGCTGCTCATCGGGCAGTCCGTCGGCTTCTCCAGAACGAAATAGTACGATCGAGGATATATGCGACCGTTCACAGCCCTGCTCCTGGCGTTTCTCGCGGCGGTTCCGGTTCACGCGCAGACGCGCGAGGAGATCACGGTCGAAGTCGTGAACGTGCCGGTGTACATCTACGAAGGCACGAAGCCAGTGCAGGGGTTGACCGCGAACGACTTCGAGCTGCTCGTGAACGGGAAGCCGCAGCCGTTCGATTACTTCGATGTCGTGGACCTCGGGCAGCCGGCCGCGCGTCCCAACGCGCCCGCGGGCGTCGCCGAGCAGCGCCGGCTCTTCCTGCTCCTCTTCGACATGACCTTCACGACTCCCGAGCGCATCGTCCGCGGACAGCGCGCCGCGACCGCGCTCGTCGAACAGAAAGCGCCCGCGGACGCGTTCGCGGTGGCGACGTTCTCGCGGGCGAATGGGATGGAGCTGCTGCTGCAGTTCACGACCGAGCGCGAGGCGATCCTCGGCACGGTGCTGACACTGCGTCCGCGCACCGCGGAGATCGCGGGAGCGGAGAGCGTGATGGAGACCCACGAGCCGGCGATCGTGGCGTTTCTCGACATGGCGGAGCAACCGAGCGAGATCGCCGGTCCCACGCCGTTGTCGCTGGAGCTCGCGAACGCGCCGATCCAGCGGATGGCGGAGCTGGGAGTGGAAGGACTCGCGGAAATGGCGGAGGGGCTCCGGAAAATCGACGGCTTCAACAAACACGTCATCCTGATCTCCGAGGGCTTCCGCACCGGCGGCAGCTCGCGAATGACTCCGCTGATCGAGAAAATGCAGGAGACCTTTCAGGAAGCGAATGCGTTCCTGCACGCGCTCGACTCCGCCGGTCTGCGCCACACCTTCAAGACCGGCGCGGGCGACTCGCTGCGCGAGCTCGCGGCCGGCACCGGCGGACAGTGGCTGCACAACACCAACGATCTCGCGGGCTCGCTCATCGCGCTCTCGGAGTCGTACCGCAGCGCGTACATCCTCGGCTTCCGTCCGCGCGCGCCGCGCGCCGGACACAACTCGATCGTCGTGCGCGTGAAGAACCTGCCGCGCGGCGCCCGCGTGGTGTACCGCAGGGGATTCCCGGCGTGAACGCGATGACGCGAAGACTGCTGCTTCTTGCGCTGCTGGCGGTTCCGCTCGCGGCGCAGACGCGCGAGTCGATGACGGTCCAGGTCGTGGACGTGCCGGTCTACGTGCGGCGCGGCTCCGAGCCGGTGCGCGGGTTGACGCGCGACGATTTCGAGCTGTTCGTCAACGGCAAGAAACAACCGATCGAATATTTCGACGTCCTTGGTGAAAAGGCCGTCGAGAAGGCCGTCGAGAGCGCCGACGGGAGTGCCGTCGAGCCGCCCGCGCCGCTGCGCGAGCGGCGGCTCTTCCTCCTCGTCTTCGACGTCGCGTTCACGAAGCCGTATTACATCGGCCGCGCGCGCAAGTCGGCGCTGCAGCTGATCGAACGCGCTCCGGCCGCCGATCTGTTCGCGGTCGCGATCTCTTCCGGCACCGGGATCACGTACACCGTGCCGTTCACGACGGATCGCGCGGCGCTGCGGCTGGCGCTCGGACAGGTGACCGCTCGTGCGTCGTCGGATCCGCTGAATCTCGTTCCGCCTTCCGATGCGCCTGACGTCGCGGAGGCACTCACTCCGGAAGGCGCCCGCGACACGGAACTGGCGGCCCAGCGTCCGGCGATCGACGGGCAGCTCGCGGGGTTGCGCGACGCGGCGGCGCGGCTGACGCAGATGCCGGGGCAGAAGCACGTGATCGTGCTTTCGGAAGGATTCGACGCCCGCGCGTTCAATGACTTTCACGGCATGCCAAAGCCGGCTCCGGACATTTTTGCGCGGCCTGCCCCTCGCGACATGCGCAGCAGAGGATTCACGGAGCGCAGCGCCGAGCTGCTGATGCACAACAAGATCGAAGCGCTGTATCGCATCTATCGTTCCTCGGGCGTTTTTCTGCACACGCTCGATCCATTCGGTTTGCGGGAAATTCAGGAAGCGCAGGGTGCCGAGGCGCTGCATCTGCTGGCCAGCGGAACCGGCGGTCAGGTGATCAACGATCGTAACGACCTGACCGCTGCCCTTGCCGATCTCACCGACTCCTACAGTTCCGGATATCTGCTCGGATTCCGTCCCGTGAATCCGCGCCGCGGCGACAATGCGATCGTGGTTCGCGTGCGCGCGAAGGGCGTCGCGGTCACGCATCGCCGCGGCTTTTCAGGCGAAGCGCCATCGGTCGATCCGAACAACGGCCTCTTTCTCGCCGACGTGCTGCTGAACGACGTGCCGCAGAGCGGCGTGGCCGCGACGGTGGAAGTTGTCGAGGGTCACCTCCGCGCGCACGTCCCCGCATCCGAAGTGCCGGCGGAGTTGATGGTCTATCTGTTCGACGCGCACGGAACGGCGGTCGAGTTCCGGCGCAGGATGATCGCGGCCGGAGGACCGACGGTGGTCGATCTGCAGCTCGGGATGCGGCCCGGCACGTGGGTCGTGAAGACGCTGCTGCGCGCCGGCGAGTCGCTCGGCTTCACGCGGACGAACTTCAAGGTCTCCGCGCCCACGGGGGCTGGTTCGGATTCGACTCCCGCGGCTCCTCGAGCTCCTTCTCCGCCGTGACGAGCTGCTTGCGGATCGAGCCGAGGATGCGCGCGTCGGTGGCGACGGCGAGATCGACGAGCTTCTGCCGGTCCTTGTAGCCGTTGAACGCGATCACGAAACGATCGAGACGAAACGCGACGGTGCGCCCGAGGTACTTGTCCTCGGCGGTGAAGTTGTCCTCGCCCAGGTTCGGGATCGGATCGAGCAGCTTCCCGTTGCGCACGTAGAGCGCGCGGTACTGATCGAGGATGCGCGCGGCGGCCGACTTGTTCGCGGCCGGGATGATGAGGCCGTCCATCTTGTCGCCCGCGACGTCGAACCGCGCCTGGAACGAGTTTGCGAGCAGCGTCTGCCCGAATCCCTTGTCCGCCGAATAGCGCTCGCTGTTCGCCACGCGCGAGTCGACGGGGAAGAAGTTGAACACGGCCGGCTTCGACGGCGCGGCAGGCATGCGCTCGGCGACGAACGACGCGAGCTGCGTCAGCGACTCGAACGCATTCTTCGAGCCGCCGGTCACGCGGACGTAGAACGGTCCGCGCCACACGTGCACCGCGAACTTGCTCACGTACGCTTCGTTCGCGATCTGCGCGAACGCGCGCACCGCTTCCTTGCGCATGGAGTACGCGCCGAACGACTTCACGAAGTCGGGGAAGCGGAAGATCTCCACGATCGCGAAGCCGTCGTCGGTCGTCGACGCGTATTTCCCCGCGGTCATGTCGATCACTTCGTAGCGCGTGAAGTGCGCGCCGTCGGGTCCGAGGTAGGTGTTGATGCGGTCGCCCGGCACGACGACCGGATCCTCCTCGAGCTGCCAGCCCTTCGCCTCCTGATGGCGGGGGAGGAACTGGAGGCTCGGCGAGTCGATGACCGTGAAGTCGACCTCGGGCTCCGCCGCGGGCGGCGCAACCGGGATCTTCTTTGCGGCCCCGCCGCACGCGGCGGCGAGCAGAATCGCTACGACGGCGACAGCGATTGCAGGAGCTCGATCGTGACGCGCACGCCCGCTCCCGTCGCTCCCTTCGCTTCGCGCGGAGTCTCGTTCTCCGCGTATGCCGTGCCCGCGATATCGAGGTGTGCCCATGACCGACAATCGACGAACTCCTTCAAAAAGACGGCGGCGGTGATGGCGCCTCCCCAGCGGCCACCCGAGTTTTTCATGTCGGCCCACTCGCTGCGGATCAGATCCCTGTAATCGTCCCAAACCGGAAGTCTCCAGACGCGCTCGCCCGTGCGCTCTCCTGCATGGATCAACTTCCGGGCCAGCTCGTCATCGTCGGTGAAAAGCCCCGCCGCTTCGCTGGCGAGCGCCACCACGCAGGCGCCGGTGAGCGTGGCGTAGTCGATGAGGTGATCGGGCTTCAGATTCGAGGCGTAATGGAGGGCGTCGCCGAGGATCATCCGCCCCTCGGCATCGGTATTCACGATCTCCACGGTCTTGCCGCTCATCATCGTGATGATCTCGCCCGGCTTGTAGGCGCTGCCGCTCGGCAGGTTCTCGGTCGCCGCGAAGATGCCGGTGATCTTCACCGGCAGCGCCAGCCGCGCCGCCGCTTCCACGATGCCGATCACGGCCGCGGCGCCGCACATGTCGAACTTCATCTCCTCCATCTTTTCGGCGGGCTTGATGGAGATGCCGCCGGAGTCGAAGGTGATGCCTTTGCCGACGAGCGCGACGTGCGTCTTCGCGCGTTTCGGCGCGTACTCCATGACCACGAAGCGCGGCTCGAGCACGGAGCCGCGGTTGACGGCGAGGAGGCCGCCCATCTTCATCCGCTCGATCTCGCGCTTCCCATAGACCGTGCACTTCACGCCGACGTCCTTCGAGACTTCCTGCGCGCGCTCCGCGAGCCGCTCCGGCGTCATCACGTTGCACGGCGTGTTGCCGAGGTCGCGCACGGTCGTGACGCCCGAGGCGACGGCGCGCGCCGCGTCCGCGAGCTGGCGCACGCGTTTGGCGTCGATCGATGGCGGCGCGAGGAGCGTCGCCTCGATCGGATGGCGCTTCTGTTCTTTTTTGACGGTGATGTAGGGGTCGTACTTATAGTCGCTCTGCGCGAGCGCATCGGCGACGAGGACAGTCGTCTGCTCGTCATCGCACTGCGGGAGCGTGTGCGGGAACAGCATCGCGATCGCGTTGTCGCGCTGCTTCTTCGCCGTCCGCCCCGCCGCCGTGATCGCCCCGCGCACGCCGCGAAGGGTGAGCTTGTCGGCCTTGCCGAGCCCGATCAGCGTGACCTTCCGCGGCTCGCCGGCGAGGACGGTGATCGACTCCTCCGCCCTCCCTTCGAACCCCGAGTCGCGGATGGCCGCCTTCACCGCGTCCGGCAACCGCGCGTCATCGCGCTTGCCCTCGGGGAGGAGCACAAACAAATGATCGATTTTCGAGAACCTGATGTCGCGAGAGATGTCGACTTGCATGCGGGGCGCATTCTACGGTTTCGCAGTCACGCGGTCACGCAGTCCCGCGGTATCCGTGGTGATACGAAAACGCGAAGCGCAACCGCGTGACTGCGCGACCGCGCAACCGCATAGAATGTGGCCGGACTCATGCACGTGAGGCGGAGCTGAATGCCGTATCGAGTACTGGTGATCGACGACGAGACCGGGATCCGCGAGGCGATCCGGATGACCCTCGAGTACGAGGGCTACAAGATCGATGAGGCGCGCTCGGGGCAGGAGGGGCTCGACAAGGCGGGGAAGATTCCGTACGACGCGATCCTGCTCGACATCAAGATGCCCGTCCTCGACGGCATCGAAGTGCTCGAGAACCTTCGCGAGCAGAAGATCAACTCGCCGGTCGTCATGGTCTCGGGCCACGGCGACGTGCACACGGCGGTCGAGTGCACGAAGCGCGGTGCGTACGACTTCCTCGAGAAACCGCTCAACCGCGACAAGCTGCTCCTCACGGTGCGCAACGCCGTCCGCCAGCGCTCGCTCGAGGAAGAGAACACCGAGCTCAAGGAAAAAGCGGAGAAGGAGTATCAGCTCGTCGGCAGCGCGCCGCTGATGGTCGAGCTGAAGTCGCAGATCGAGCGCGCCGCGCCGACGAAGGCGACAGTGCTCATCACCGGCGAGTCGGGCACGGGCAAGGAGCTCGTCGCGCGCGAGATCCATCGCCGCTCCTCGCGCGCGAACCGCTCATTCATCCAGGTCAACTGCGCGGCGATTCCGAACGAGCTGATCGAGTCCGAGCTGTTCGGCCACAAAAAAGGCTCGTTCACGGGCGCCATTCGCGATCAGATGGGCAAGTTCGTGGCCGCCGACGAAGGCACGATCTTCCTCGACGAGATCGGCGACATGTCGCTCAGCGCACAGGCCAAGGTGCTGCGCGTGCTGCAGGAAGCGGAGGTCGAGCCGGTCGGCTCGGCGACGGTGGTCAAGGTCGACGTCCGCGTGATCGCGGCGACGAACAAGAACCTCGAGGAAGAGATCAGGAACGGCCGGTTCCGCGAAGACCTCTATTACCGGCTGAACGTCATCCCGATGCGCACGCCGCCGCTGCGCGAGCGGAAGGACGACATCGCGATCCTCGCGCAGCACTTCGCGAAACTCTTCGCCGAGGAGCACAACTATCATCCGAAACGCTTCACGCCCGCCGCGGTGAAGGCGCTCTCCGACGCATCGTGGCGCGGCAACGTGCGCGAGCTGCGCAACATGATCGAGCGGCTGGTGATCATGGTTCCCGGCGACGCGATCGACGTGACCGACCTCCCGTCGGAGTTCTTCCGCACGCCGACCGACATCATCGCCACCGCGATGCGCCTTTCCACGCTGCAGGAGTTCAAGGACGAGGCGGAGAAGGCATTCATCGTCGCGAAGCTGCGCGAGCACGGCTGGAACGTCTCGAAGACCGCCGAAGCGATCGACACCCCGCGCTCGAATCTCTACAAGAAGATCGAGCAGTACAACATCAAGCGCGAGGCGGGAGCGGGAGTGACCGCGGGAGATGCGTCCGACGGGCAATAACGGCTCGCGCCCGATCGGCATCTTCGACTCCGGCGTCGGCGGTCTCACCGTCTTCCGCGAGATCGCGCGAGCGCTCCCGCGCGAGCCGCTCCTCTACCTTGGCGATTCGGCCCGCGTTCCGTACGGCACGAAGTCGACCGCGACGGTGGTCCGCTATTCGCTCGAGGCCGCGCGCTATCTCATGAGCCGCGACATCCGCATGCTCGTCGTCGCATGCAACACCGCGACTGCGGCGGCGTTGCCGAAGCTGCAGGAGACGTTGTCGATTCCCGTGATCGGCGTCGTCGAGCCGGGCGCGCGCGCGGCGGTCGATCGAACGTCGGGTGTCGTCGGCGTCATCGCCACCGAGGGGACCGTGCGGTCGAAGGCGTACACGATCGCGATCAAAGCGCTCGATCCCGACATCGAAGTGATCGAGTCCGCCGCGCCGTTGTTCGTGCCGCTCGCGGAAGAGGGGTGGGCGAACACGCACGTCGCGCGCGAGGTGGCGGAGATCTATCTCGAGCCGCTGATCGACCACGGCATCGACACGCTGGTCCTCGGATGCACGCACTATCCGATCCTGCGCGGCACGATCGAGCAGGTCGTCGGCAGCGCCGTGCAGATCGTCGACAGCGCGGAGACGACCGCGCTGACCGTGAAGCATGCGCTCGGGCCGTCACACGGCGTCGCGGATCCCGAATACCACTTTTTCGTCACCGACGCCGAGGAGCGCTTCCGCCGCATCGCCGCGGAGTTCCTCGAGCGGGATATCGAGAACCTCGAGCTGGTGTCGTTGTAGCTACACCACCGCGATCTCCGCGAGGTGGCGCTCGTCATCGATCGCACGCGTGAACTCTTCGTTTACGGGCGCGCGGGGGTGCGCGGGGATGTGCATCGTGAGCCCGTCATCCTGATGCGTGTGCAGGAACGTGCGGGCTTCGTCGAGCGCGCCGAGGGGCACGCGTTTGCGGATCGTCGCACCGCTGCCGGATGACACGATCAGCGTCGCGACGTGCTCCGGCGGATAGAAACGCGTCAGGTGCTCGACGAGCGGCGTGAAGCGGCCCGGCCGGTTGCGGCGCGTCTCGGCGGAGAAAAAACTCGTTCCGAATTTTCCGATCTGGAAGACGAAGGTCTGCAGGTGCGGGTCGAGCGTGATGTCGTGTGTGAGCAGATGATTTGCGTGCACGATCTGCGCGCCGATGCCGATGTCCACGCCGAGGTCGATCATCATCGTGTCGACGCAGGAGATGCCCGGCAGCGGCACGACGTTGAGGCCGCGCCGTTTCCCCTCGCGCACGATGCCCCAGTTCACGTCGTCGAACACCATCGGGTGTCCGTCGACGACGATCGAGATCGTCGGCCCGTTGGTTTCCGCCTCGGAAAGCAGGCGTTCCTGCAGGCGTTCATACACGTCGTCGCACAACTCGCCGGTCCAGTACTCCTTGTGCAGATCGACGACGTTGGGATGCAGTTTGCGGATCGCCTTGTAGTCACCCGAGAGGTCGAACACGAGGCGTGAGGCGCGCAGCGCGTCGAGCGATTCGACCGTCATCTGCGACACACCGTCGGCAATTCCGCGTCCGAGCAGATAGATATCCACCGCTGGTTTTTTGCGTTTTGGAGGCATGCCGGCAGGATAGCATTACGAGGTGATCACCATCGACAATGGACAAACGCACGTCGTCGATACCCCCGTCGTGGACAGCTACGTCGTCCGCGACGGCTCGCTCGAAGTGAGGTCGGGCGGCTCGATCATCGCGCCTGCCGGCACCGCGGGGATCGAGATGAACGGCACCGGCACCGCGACGGTCACGATCTCCGGAGGACAGGTGCGGGGCGGCGACAGTTCGACATCGGGCGGCGGCGCGGGCATCCTGATGAACGCGCAGAGCGGGATGAACATCCTCACCATTACGGGTGGCCTGGTCTCGGGAGGGTTCGGCGGCACGAGCGGCGGCTCGGGACTGATCGTGGCCAGTGACTCGCCGGAGGCGTCGAACCGCGTGATCATCACCGGTGGCAGCGTTCTCGGCGGCGGCGGCGGGTCCATCGGCATGGGGATCCACATCATGAACGGCTGCGAGGTAATGGTGAGCGGCGGCACGATCGGCAGCCCGAACGGCGTCACCATCGCCGTGATCCAGCAGGATGAGAGCTCCCCACCTTCCGTCGCCATCGGCGGCGGCACGATCCTTGGCGACACGACGATCATGATGCAGGTCGCGCAGGACACCGTCGCCATCACAGTGTCGGGCGGCACGTTCAATACGCAGTGGGAGCTCGTGTCGGGGCGGACCGTCGTGCGGGGAACGGGGCTGGCGCTGGCGAACGGAAATCTCACCGGCACGCTCGCGAGTGGCGACGCCATCGACGTACCGGTGAGCGTTCAGAACGACGCGCAGGTCATCCTGCAGTCGTCCTGATCACCACACCGCGCACTTCTTGTCCGGCGGACGCACCATCGGGTCGTTCGCGCGGCAGCCGAATGCGGCGGCGAACTCCGGCATGTTCGAGAGCGGTCCGATCACGCGGTACTGGCCCGTCGGATGCGGGTCGCCCTGCACCATCAGCCGCTGCGTCTCGGGACGAATCGCGTCGCCGCGGAACTGGCCCCAGGCGATGAAGAACTGCTGATCGGGCGTGAGGCCGTCGATCGTCTGCGCGGGACGGCTCTGCTGCGCTTTCTGAAACGCGCGATACGCGATCGCCGCGCCGGCGAGATCGCCGATCGATTCGCCGAGGACGAGCTTGCCCTGATGATGAATCCCCGGCTCGATGAAGTAGCTCTCGAACTGATCGGAGACGCAGCCGGTGCGCTCGCGGAAGCGCTTCAGATCCTCCGCGGTCCACCAGTTCTTCAACCGACCTTCGGCGTCGTACTTCGATCCCTGATCGTCGAAGCCGTGGCTGATCTCGTGGCCGATGACGACGCCGATCGCGCCGTAGTTGATCGCGTCGGCGGCGTTCACGTCGAACGCTGGCGGCTGCAGGATGCCGGCGGGAAACACGATCTCGTTCAGCGACGGGTTGTAATACGCGTTCGACGTCGGCGGCGTCATGCCCCACCGCCCGCGATCGGTCGGCTTGCCGACCTGCGCGCGATTGTCATCGATGTCGAACTGCAGTCCGGCGACGACGTTCTTCCAGTACGCGTCGGGTGAGATCGAGACCGAGCTGTAGTCGGTCCACTTGTCGGGATACCCGACCTTCGGATTGAACGTCGCCAGTTTCGCGAGCGCCTGCTTCTTCGTCTCCGCTCCCATCCAGTCGAGCCCGCGGATGGAGTCGCCCATCGCGGCGAGGAGGTTCTTCACCAGCTCCTGCATGCGCGCTTTCGCCGCGGGCGGGAAATAGCGCTCGACGTAGCGCTGGCCGAGCGCTTCGCCGAGGAGCGCGTCGGTGGTTTCGACGCAGCGTTTCCAGCGCGGCTTCATCTCCTTCGCGCCGCCGAGGTACTGCTCGTTGAACGCGAAGTGCTCGCGCGCGAGCTCGTCGGAGAGATGCTCCGCGGCGTTGGTGATGGCGTGCCACCGGAGATACGTGCGCCACGCGCTGAGCGGCGTGGTCGCGAGCTCGTTCTCGACGGCGTACATGAACACCGGCTGATCGATGTTGACCTCGGTCTCGGCGATCCCGGAGCGATCGAGGTAGCGCGTCCAGTTGAAGTGCGGCGTCATCGCCTGCAGCACGGGGAGGTGATACTTGTGGTCCGTCGCGTTCGGGTCGCGGCGCGCGACGTTGTCGAGTTGCGCGCGCGCGAGCCGCGTCTCCATCGCCATCACGGTTTCCGCGGCCTGCTTCGCCGCCGCCCTGCTCGATCCCGTGAGCTCGAACATGCGCGCGACGTGCGCGCGATATTTCTCGCGCGCCTCGGCGAAGCGCGGCTCCGGCTTCAGGTAGTAATCGCGGTCGGGGAGCCCGAGGCCGCCCGCGCCGACGCGCAGGATCTGCGCATTCGGATTGTGCCGGTCCGCCGACGTGGTCGGGCGGAACGGCACGAGCAGCGCGACATCGTGAAGCCGCGCGATCATGTCCTGCAGCCCGGCGCGCGTGTTCACGCGCTCGATCTCGGCAAGGAGCGGCGCGAGCGGTTTCGATCCGAGCTCGTTGATCCGCTTCTCGTCCATGCAGGAGACGTAGAAATCGCGGATTTGCTGATCGACCGAGCCCTTCGCCCAGTCGTCCTTCTTCGCGAGATCGTCGAGGATCGCGCGCAGCTGCTCCTTGCTCAGCTCCCCGGTGGCCCAGCGCCGGCTCCATCGCGTCATCGCCGGCGGAATCGGATTCGCCGCGCGCCACGCGCCGTTCGCGTAGTCGAAGAAGTTCGTGCAGGCGTTGGCCGATTTGTCGATGTCCTCGACGAACACGCCGCGCTCCTGCGCGGCGAGCGTGAGCGAGACGGCGGCGAGCAGAAGCAGAATACGAATGCGCATGGCGGGGAGTATAAAAGCCGCCCGCATATAATCGCGTTCCGAGGATGACCGACCGCACCGAACGAGCCTTTGCCCCCGAGCCGCGCGAGCCGTCGCGGCGGCGTTTCATGATCGCCGGCGAGCACGTGATCCTGCGCGCGTTCGAGCGCGAGGACGCGGAGCGCTGCTACCGCTGGATGAACGATCCGAACATCGTACGCACGCTCAAGTCGCGCTATCCCATCGCCTTCCAGAACGAGATCGAATGGCTCGACCGGGCCATGCACGGCGACGGCGCGGAGCGGCACTTCGCCATCGAGCGGCGCGACGACCGCACGCACATCGGCAACGCCTCGATCCATGACATCGAGTGGGTCTCGCGCACGGCGGCGTTCGGACTCTTCATCGGCGAGCCGAGCGCGTGGAACCGCGGCTTCGGCAGCGATGCCATCGGCACGCTGATGCGCTTCGCGTTCGACGAGATGAATCTCCGCAAGCTGCGCATCAACGTCTTCGACTATAACGAACGCGCGAAGCACGTGCTCGAGACGCATGGGTTCGTGCAGGAGGGGCGGCTGGAGCGCGAGTTCTATCGCGAGGGGGCGTATCACGACCTCGTGATCCTCTCCGTCTTCCGCGACGCCGGGGAAAAGAAAGCATGACCGAACGCAGGATCCGAGTTCTCATCGCCAAGCCCGGCCTCGACGGCCACGACCGCGGCGCGAAAGTGATCGCGCGCGCGCTGCGCGACGCGGGGATGGAAGTGATCTACACCGGCCTGCGGCAGACGCCGGAGCAGATCGTCGCCGCGGCGGTGCAGGAAGACGTCGACGCGATCGGCCTCTCGATCCTCTCCGGCGCGCACAACGTGCTCTTTCCCGAGATCATGCGCATGCTGAAGGAAGAGGGGGCGGAGGGGATCATCGTCTTCGCCGGCGGGATCATCCCCGAGCAGGACATCCCGAAGCTGAAGGCGATGGGGATCCGCGAGATCTTCCTGCCCGGCACTCCCACCACGACCGCCGTCGAGGCGATCCGTAACGCCGTCGCGCGGTGATCACTCGCTTCGTCCTCGACGATAGCGGCATGAATCTGCTGTCCTCGTCCGCGCTGCGCGCGCTTGGTTCCGCGGTTGCGCAGTTGCGCGGTTGCGCGGTGTTTGTCATCGAGTCGGCGCGTCCCGGCATCTTCGCCGCGGGCGCGGACATGGCGGAGATGTCGCGCTTCACTCCGTTCGAGGCGTATGAATTCGCGCGCCTCGGGCAGGAGGTGTTTGCGGACATCGAGCGCCTGCCGTTCCTCACCGTCGCGCTCATCGACGGCGACTGCTTCGGCGGCGCGCTCGATCTCATCCTCGCCTTCGACTTCCGTTTTGCCACGCCGCGCGCCCGCTTCGCACACCCCGGCGCCCGCCTCGGCATCGTCACCGGCTTCGGGGGCACGTCGCGCTGGCGGAACGTGATCTCGCGTCCCGCCGCGAATCAGCTGTTCCTCGCGAATCGCGTGCTGAGCGCCGGCGAAGCGCTGTCGATGGGCCTCGTCGACCGCGTCGCTGAATCGCACGACGGCGAAATCGAGCGACTCGCGGCCTGCGATCGGTCGCGAGTGCGGTTCGTGAAGGAGCTGGCGCTGCACAGTGCACGGCTCTCGCGTTCGGAATTGCTGACTTTTTCCCTGTAATCACCGGCTTTTTCCCAAAATCATTTCTCCCTTCACCGGTCGCGCGCACGATTGCCGTCGACAGTGACCGCGTGTGGCGTGTGACGGCTGATAAGGGGGGCTTCGCAGGCATCCGCGCGATTCACTTTGAGCGCACCGTCGTCACGGGCACCGGCGACGCGTGCGCTCTGTCTTTATGCGCGCAAGTCACGTAAATGCAGGCAATTCCATGACAATTCAATGGTACCGATGTATCTGCACAATCCATTGAATGTTACGGCCGTTGTAACAATGTGCGAATCGCACATAAGACGATTGCCGCACAGCGACTTACCTCACTTTGGCATTCCAGGCCGGAAAATCGCACACCAATTCCGGTATCTCAACTGAAAGGAGACATATGAAAAAACCTCTTATCCCCTTGCGTGCGACAGGGCTCGCACTACTCATTGCGCTGTGTGCCGTCAGTGCAATCGGACAGCTACAGTCCGGTAACATCTTCGGCACCGTTGCCGGGAACGACGGCTCCGTGCTGCCCGGAGTCACCGTTGTAGTGAGCGGTGTCGGCGCGGACCAGACGTCCATCACCGATTCCCAGGGGAAGTTCCGTTTCATCAATCTCTCTCCGGGGCAGTATTCGATCAAGGCCGAGCTCGCGGGTTACGGCACGGCGACGCGAAGCGGCGTCACAGTCAACATCGGACGCAATGCCGAGGTTGCAATGACGCTCAATCCGTCCGTGTCGGATACCATCACGGTCACCGCGGAGGCGCCGCTGCTCGATGCTCGCAGGACGGGAACGGGTGCGACCGTTTCGGCCGTCGAGCTCCAGCAGGTGCCGTCCGCGCGCGACCCGTGGGTCATCCTCCAGCAGGTCCCGGGCGTGCTGATGGATCGCATCAACGTCGGCGGCAACGAGTCGGGGCAGCAGTCCGGCTTCGTGTCGAAGGGCGTTGGCAGCGACCAGGCGACGTACAGTGTCGACGGCGTCAATACGACGGACATGATCGCCACCGGCGGTTCGTCTTCGTATTACGACTTCGGCAGTTTCGAGGAGATCCAGGTCGCGACCGGCGGCACCGATCCTCGCGTACAGAGCCCCGGCGCGCAGATCAACATGGTCACCAAACGCGGTACGAACGATTTCACGGGCTCCGGCCGCTACTACATCGCCGATGGCGAGTGGGCCGCGGAAGGCACGGTTCCGGCGGAGGCGCAGAGCTATCTCGAGCGCACCAACGAGATCGACGCCAACACGGAGTGGGGCTTCGAGCTCGGCGGTCCGATCGTCCGCGACCGTCTGTGGCTGTGGGGATCGTGGGCGGATCAGCAGGTCGACCTCTTTGTGGCGCAGCCGTTCGGTCAGGCGGCTCGCTTCACGGACAAGACCAGCCTCGAGACGCTCAATGCCAAGCTGAACGCGCAGCTCACGAGCAACAACAGCGCGGTCGGTTTCTATTACGACAACCAGAAGGAAAAACAGGGCCGGAACGCGTCGCCGACGCGTCCGCCGGAGACGACCTGGAACCAGGGCGGCTTCGGTCCCGCCGGCACGTACAAGATCGAAGACACGCACATCTTCTCCTCGAACTTCTATCTGACCGGTCTGTACTCGAAGGTCAATGGCGGGTTCGGTCTGTGGGCCAATGCAGGCGCAAACTGCAGGGACATGGACTGCGTGCGTGCCAACTCCGCGAAATCTCTGCGTCTCGATCTTCCGACGGGCGAGAACCACAATACGTTCCTGTCCGCCCAGGGGGTCCGTCCGCAGGATCAGTACCGCCTCGACGGCTCTGCCTTCTTCAACACGGGCTCTCTGTCGCACGAGCTGAAGTTCGGCTTCGGCTATCGCTCGGCCGGCGCGCAGGGTCTGACGCTCTATCCCAATGACCAGGCCATCCTCGACTTCGGCGGCGGACCGGGCGGCATTTCGCTGACCTATTTCTACGCCATCGGGAATTACGACTACGAGTACAAGTACAACGACGTCTATGTGGGCGACACGATGCTGTGGGGGAATCTCACCCTGCAGGCGGGTCTCCGCTTCGACAATCAGAAGGGCGAGGCCGGCGACCAGAGCGGTCCTTCGAACGCTCTCGTTCCCGAGTTTCTCCCGGCGCTTTCCACTCCGGCGAGTCAGATCGACAAGATGGAGTGGGACTCGATCTCCCCGCGTATCGGTCTCACCTACGCGCTCGGCGCCGAAAAACGGACGCTGTTGCGCGCGGCCTATAACCGGTACGTCGGGCAGCTCGGCTCCAATTCCTCCGGTTTCACCGGCGCAATTCCCACGTTTTACCGCTACGTCGGCTTCTACACCATCGACGCCAATAAAGACGATCGCATTTCGCGGAACGAGATCCTGTTCGAGTACGGCATCTACGGCAAGCCGGTCGGCTTCGACCCTGAGCACGTGACGGACACCGATCTTCGCCGCGTCGATTCGAGCATCGAGGCGCCGACGACCGACGAGTACATCCTCGGCTTCGAGCACGAGCTGTTCCGCGACTTCGTGGTCGGCGTGAATTACACGCACCGCGATCTCGACAACTTCATCTGGACGCAGTTCGAGAAAACTCGCAATGCCGGCGATTTCATCACCCGGGCCGATTACGAGCTGGCGGAGATTTACAACGCGCCACCCGGATCGGTCGACCAGCTGTGCGACAACGATCGCAACCCGGCCACGCCGGACATCAACTGTGCACCGCAGGTCGATCCCTACAACGTCGCCGTCTACGCTCTGAAACCCGGCATCAAATCGCTGTACGGCGTCATTCGCAACCGGCCCGGCTACACGCAGACGTACGACGGCCTCGAGCTGTCGCTGCAGAAGCGCATGGCCAACCGGTGGATGCTGCGCGGCAACATTTCACTGAATGACTGGGTGCAGCACGTCGACGACGAGAGCATCATCGATCCCACGCCTCTGCGCACGGCGCTCGGCTGCTCGGTCTGTGACGGCGCGGACGTCGTCCAGGGCGCGGGCACCATCTCCGGCGCGAAGGGCGCGATCTGGATCAACTCCGAATGGGCCGTCAATGCCGCGGCCGTGTATCAGGTTCCGGTGATCGAGGCGAACTTCGGCCTCAACTTCACGATGCGCCAGGGCTATCCGATCCTGTACTCGCATCCGGTCTACATCACCGAAACGATCTACGGCGACGTCTCGAACGCGTTCCAGGCCCGCAACGTCCTCGTTTCCGATGTCACCGAGCACCGCCTGCCGAATCCGTACTCGATCGACCTCCGCCTCGCGAAGGATTTCCGCTTCCGCGGCGTGGGCCTCGAGGTTTCGGTCGACGCGTTCAACATCACCAACGAGCGTACGATCCTGCAGCGCAACGCGGATCTCATCAAGCGCGATACCCAGACCGTTCTGGCATCGCAGAACCGGATTCGCGAGCTGCAGAGCCCGCGCATTTTCCGGGTCGGCGCGCGCTTCACGTTCTAGTTTTCCCCACGGGGGTCCGCCGGGAGGTCTCTCCCGGCGGACTCGTTTCCGTAGCTGCGCGGCAGGATCACGCGAAACGTCGAGCCGCGGCCGGGCTCCGTCGCCAGTTCCAGCCCGGCGTCGAGCAGCTCGCAGAGGCGCTTGACGATCGACAGCCCGATTCCTTCGCCCGGCTGCTCGCTTTGCGGCAACCCCTCCGATGCGGATGGAAGCGTGACCGCCGGAGCGAGGTCGCGGCGGCGGTCCGTGCTCGCTTCCTTCGCCTCGTCGGACGCCTTCGTCGCGTCGTGCAGTTCCTGCGCGAGGGGCGCCGCGGTGTTCTCGTCGATCCCCGGTCCCGTGTCCTGGACGGAGAACGTCCAGCGGTCCGTGTCGCGTCCGGTGTCGAGCCCCCACGTCACGGTCACGCCTCCGCGCGGCGTGTACTTGATGGCGTTGAGCAGGAGGTTCTGCAGGATGCGCAGGATCTTCGCTTTGTCGCTCTGGACGGGCAGCGTTTCCGGCCCCTCCATCTTCAGGTACAACCCCCGCTCCGTCGCCGCCGTTTGCGACCCGGTGACGAAATCGCGCAGCACCGCGGCCGCGTCGAACGTCGTCAGCTCGAGTCGTTCGTGGCCGGCCTCGAGACGGGCGAGGCTCAGAAGGTCGGTGAGCATCTCGTGCAGCGAGGTGACGCTCTTGCTGAGCATGTCCGCGACTTCGACGCGCGCCGGTTCGGGGAGCTCCGAGCTCCCGCCCTGGAGCAGCGTCGTCGCGCCTTTCACGACGGTGACGCTGCCGCGCAGGTCGTGCGCCGCCGTGCGCCAGGCCTCGGCGCGCGTTTGTTCCAGCGTCCGCAGCGAGGCCAGCGCCTTTTCGAGGTCGCTCACGTGACCGGCCGACTCCGCCTGCTGGAGACGCCAGTACTGCGTCGCGCTGTCGGTGACGCCGTCGGCGCACAGCTGCGCCCACGCGTGACGGACGGCCGCCATCACCCCCGGCTCGAGCTCGGGATGGCTGGCGTCATAGCGTTCGAGCTCGTTGACGACGACGATCTGCAGGTGGCCCCACTCGCGGATCAGGTCGCGCAGCTGATAGCCCTGCTGCCAGCGCTGCATTCCGTGCTCGCACACTCGGTCGGCCTGGATCTGCGCACTCTGCTCGTCCGGCCACTCCACGATCGTGTGCGCGAGGCAGTCGAGCACCGCCGGAATGTGATCGTTGAACTGCGCGCGCGAAAGCGAGGACGCGATGCTGCAGTCGCCGTCCCGCACGCCGGCGGCGCGCCACGCATCGAGAATCAGGTCGCGACGCTGGAGCAGCTCCGCCGCGAGCGCGCGTAGTTGTCCGGTCCTGCGACTCGCCGTCGATGTCGACATCCGTCCCGTCGAGTCTGCAATATGCGAACCGCTAGAACAATCCGGCGATCTGCTGGAGCGGACGGCGGTACTTCGCGAGCAGCGGCAGGCGCGTGCCGTCGCGCAGCTCGGCGACGAAGTCGCCGCCGAAGGAGGGGAGGAGGCGCACGACGCGGTCGATGTTCACGACCGCGGAGCGGTTGATGCGGACGAACTGCTGCGGATCGAGCTCCTCTTCGAGCCGGGCCAGCGCCGCGCGCATCAGGTGCGATGCGTTGCGCACGTGGACGCGCACATAGTTGCCGGCAGTCTCGAGCCAGTCGATCTCCTCGGTGCGCAGGAACACCACCGCGCCCGAGCTCTTCACCGCGATCCGCTTCGGAAACGCGCGCGTCGCGATCGATCGCTCCGCGACCTGCGGACGCTGCCGCAGCAGCGAGCGCGCGCGCTCGACGCTCTGCCGAAACCGCTCGTCGTCGAACGGCTTGAGCAGGTAATCGATCGCCGCGACGTGGAACGCCTTCAGCGCGTACCCCTCGTGTGCGGTCGTGAAGATCACCGCCGGCGGCTTCTGCTCGATGCGCTCGAGGACTTCGAATCCCGTCGCATTCGGCATCTGCACGTCGAGAAAGAGCAGATCCACCGGCGACGCGTTCAGCGCGGCGATGGCCTCGGTGACGCGTCCGAATTGCGCGACGACGGCGATGTCCTGCTCCTCCGAAAGGAGATCGTCGATGCGCCGCCGCGAGAGCCGCTCGTCGTCGACGATCGCGGCGCGGATGATCGCCGGCTCCGCGGGCAGCTCCTGCTGTCGCGCGGTTGCGGTCATGCGGCCACCACCGGAATCACGAGTGCGGCGACGACGAGATCGTTCCGCCGGCCGACGTCGAGCGAGGCCTCGCCGCCGTACGCGGCGCGGAGGCGCTCGCGCGTGTTCGTGAGCCCTACGCGCTCCACGATCGGCGCCGTCTCCGCCCCGCGGTCGTTCTCGACGGCGATGTGCAGCGCGCGATGCACGCGCCTCGCGCGGATGCGGATCGTGCAGGGCTCGTTCGACTCCGCGACGCCGTGCTTCACCGCGTTCTCCACCAGCGGCTGCAGGAGAAACGGCGGCACGGCGGCGTCGAGGCAGTCGTCGGCGACGTCGATCTCGACGCGCAGCTGATCGGCGAGGCGGACGCGCTCGATCTCGAGATAGCGGCTGACGATCTCCAGTTCCTGCGCGAGCGGAATCGCGTCCTGCCCCATCGTCGAGAACGAGAACCGCAGCAGTTCGCTGAGCTGCGCGATCATGCGCCGCGCCTCGTGCGCGTCTTCTCCCACCAGCGCGGCGATGGAGTTGAGCGCATTGAAGAGGAAATGCGACTGCAGTTGCGCGCGGAGAGCCATCCGCATTCGAGAGTACAGCCGCGATACGAGGCCGCCGGTTGCAGTTCGCAGACGAATCGGTAACGGCGGCGTCAGCCGTTCGATGTCAGCTGTTCGACAGCGTCCGTGTTTTCTTCGGCGCGCGTTCGGCGATCGCGTGCACCGCGCTCTCGATCCGCCGCGCGCGCGTCTCCGGCTTCTTCGAGCCTTCGATCGCCTCGACGTGCTCGCGCTGATGCGAGAAGCTCAGCTCCCCCCAGCGATCCCACGCCGGCGGCGCGGCCTTCAGCGCCTTCACGAAATCGGCGGGCGGCGTGACCTCGCGCTTGTCCGTGTCCAGCGTCAGCGTCACGTCGAGCGTCTCGCCGCCCTCCAGCCCCGCCGCCTCGCGGTTGCTCTTCCGCAGCGGGATGCAGCAGCCGCCGCCCATCGCCGCGATCGTGCTGCGGTACGTGTATCCGTTCAGCGTCACCTTCACCGGCGCGCGCGTTTTTCCGAACAGCGGCGCGGGATCGAACGGAACGGGGATGAAACACATCGATCCATCGCGGACGATCGTGACCTTGAACGTCTTAGAGGACATTCTTCACCACCTGGAAGAGATTTGCGGCGAGGAGCGTGAGCCCGATGCCGAGGAAGAAGGGCCTGCGAAAGGTGCGCTCCTCGAGGTTGTCGCTCGGGAGCATGCCGCCGATGGTGAAGGAGAGGGCGAGACCGAATCCCTCCTTCGACGCCGAGAACCACTTTGGCGGGAGCCCCGCGATCCAGAGCAGAGCCATGGCCGCCGAGGCGCCGAGGAAGAGAATCACGAACTTTGGCTTCCCGCCCGGCAGCCACTTGAACTGCGCGAGCAGCGCCAGCACGAGGATCAGCAGGATCGACGCGATGGCGTGGAACATCTGCTCGTTGGTCACAGCGCGCGCTCCAGCTGACTCAGATGCTCGAGCGTGTGCACGCGGATGGCCTGCACGAACGCCTTCCAGTCGAGAGGCTCCAGCCAGCGGACCGGTTTCGCGTCGACTTTGACGACCATCTCGATCATCGCTTTGACGTTGAGCGAGTGATTGTCCGACGCCGTCGCGACCAGGCGCAAGAACTCCTGATGAATCGCGCCGAGCTGCGTCCGCAGCGCGTCCCACTCCGGACGCTCGTCGCGATGCAGGTCCGCCGGAACCGCGGGCGATTGCGGACGGAGGCCCGCGAGCAAGCTCGCGAGCTGCGGGATCGCCGGCTCGTGACTCAGCACGAGATGATCGAGAATCTCGTGCGGCGACCACTTGCCGGGAGCGGGCGCGCGTTCGCGTTTCTCCATCGGCACGGCGTCGAACGCCGTCTCGATCGCGGCAAACCCATCGTGCAACTGCGCGCGCAGTTTCTCCGCCGGCGCCCGCGTCCCTTTGCGCGAGAGATAGTCCATCGCCTTCCGTTGCTCGGGGTGATACGGCTTGCGTCCGACGACGTCGAGCACCGTCGGCGCGATGAGCAGCGACGACGGATCCTTCGCCGCCTCGGCCCACGCCGCTTCGATCCGCCGCGCGGCATCGGCGCCGAACGGCGGCAGCGTCGCGTACTGATCCATCACGCCGAGGAAAAAGTTCGAGAGCCAGGACCAGACCGCGGAGCCGGGATGGCCGGTCATCGTCGTCGCATGCACCGACTCCGTCTCCAGTCCCGCCTCGCGATACCAGCGCGGCAGCTCCGAGCCCGCGTTGCCGTTGCCGCCCTGCGTCGCGAAGAACGCCAGATCGGCGGCCACGAACGCGTCCCATTCCGCCGGTCGCGGGACGAGGCAAAAAGTATTGCGGTAGTAGTCCTGGATCACGAGCAGGCCACCCGGCCGCAGCGCGGCCGCGAGTTTTTTCACGTGCTCGAGCGGTTGCGGGAGAAAGAGAAACACCCAGCGCGCGAAGATGAGGTCGTAATGATTGTCGGCGAGCTCGCCGTCGAGGATCTGCGCGTTCCAGAGACGTCCCGCGCCGAGGCCGTCGGCGCGCGCGATCTCCGCGAGCTGCTGGCAAAGCGCCCAGGACTGCTCCACCGCGTCGACGCCGCCACCGGCCCGGCGACGCAGCTCCGCATGGAGCGAGCCCGCGCCCGGTCCGACTTCGAGCACGCGCCATCCCGGTCCGACGCCGATCCGGTCGAACAGCGCGTGCGACACCGGGTCCCACAACGCGGCCTGCGCGCGCAGCCTCTCAACCTCGGCGGCGGAATCACCAAGCAGATATTCGAATGGCATCGCGCTATTTTTTCACAGCGCGATAGACTCTCGCGGCGAATGGAAGCACTCGAAACCCATCTCGATTCATCGTCCGCCGACTTCGCCGCGAATGCGGAGCGGATCCAGGCGCTCGTCGACGAGCTGAATCAGCGGCTGGAGGAGGCGCGCAAAGGCGGCGGCGAGAAATATCTCGCGCGTCATCGCGAACAGGGAAAACTGCCCGTGCGCGAGCGCATCGCCGCGCTGCTCGATCCCGGCACGCCCTTCCTCGAGCTCTCGCCGCTGGCTGCCAACGGCGTGTACGAAAAGGAAGCGCCGGGCTCCGGCATCGTCACCGGCATCGGCCGCGTGCAGCAGCGCGAGTGTCTGATCATCGCCAACGACGCGACGGTCAACGGCGGCACGTATCTCCCGATCACCGTGAAGAAGCATCTGCGCGCGCAGGAGATCGCCCTGCAGAACAACCTGCCTTGCATCTATCTCGTCGACTCCGGCGGCGCGTTCCTCCCGCTGCAGGCCGACGTGTTTCCCGATCGCGAGCACTTCGGCCGCATCTTCTACAACCAGGCCGTGATGTCGGCGCGCGAGATCCCGCAGATCTCCGCGGTGATGGGCTCGTGCACCGCGGGCGGCGCATACGTCCCCGCGATGTCGGACGAGGCCGTGATCGTGAAAGGCACCGGCACGATCTTCCTCGGCGGTCCGCCGCTGGTGAAGGCCGCGACGGGGGAGGAGGTCACCGCCGAGGAGCTGGGCGGGGCTGACGTGCACACGCGCATCAGCGGCGTCGCCGATCACTTCGCCGAAGACGACGATCACGCGATCGCGCTCGTGCGCAACATCGTCGAGAACCTGCGCCTTGAAAAGCAGGAACCGCCGACGCGCATCGAGCCCGAGGAGCCGCTGTACGATCCGAAAGAGCTTTATGGCGTCATCCCGCGCGATCTGCGCAAGCCGTACGACGTCCACGAGATCATCGCGCGCATCGTCGACGGCTCGAAGTTTCACGAGTTCAAGGAACGCTACGCGACGACGCTCGTCACCGGCTTCGCGCGGGTCTTCGGCTACAAAGTCGGCATCCTCGCCAACAACGGCGTGCTGTTCAGCGAGTCGGCATTGAAGGCGACGCACTTCATCGAGCTGTGCAACCAGCGCCGCATCCCGCTGGTCTTCCTGCAGAACATCACCGGCTTCATGGTCGGACGCCAGTACGAGCGCGGCGGCATCGCGAAAGACGGCGCGAAGATGGTGCACGCCGTCGCCAACTCGACCGTCCCGAAGTTCACCGTCATCATCGGCGGCTCCTTCGGCGCCGGCAACTACGGCATGTGCGGCCGCGCCTATTCGCCGCGCTTCCTCTGGATGTGGCCGAACGCGCGCATCTCCGTCATGGGCGGCGAACAAGCCGCCGGCGTCCTCACCACCGTCAAACGCGACCAGCTCGCGCGGGAGGGAAAGGAGCTGACGCCGGAAGACGAGCGCGCCATCGCCGACCCCGTCCTCGCGAAGTACGAGGAGGAGGGCAGCCCGTACTACTCGACCGCCCGCCTCTGGGATGACGGCGTGATCGATCCGGCCGAGACGAGGGTGTACCTCGGGTTGGGGTTGTCGGTTGCGTATAACGAGCGCATTGATCCGCCTCGGTTTGGTGTGTTCCGCATGTAGCAGGTCACGCGGTCACGCAGTCACGCGGCAGGTACTGTGCTTTTTGCCGCGCGACCGCGTGACTGCGTGACCGCGTGACCGCAATGGTGAACTGGTTCCTCATCGACCTCGGCAACACCCTCATCAAGCTGGCGTACGAGCGGGTGATGGAGAGCATCTGCCGCGATGCGACGACGACGCGCGATGAGGTGGTGCACATGCTCGAGCAGGCGGGCGGGTATCGCGATCTCGAGCGCGGGTCGATCTCGTTCGTCGACTTCTACCACTACGTCTGCGACAGCGTCGGCTACCGCGGCTCCATCACCGACTTCCGCAGGCTCTGGAGCGACTTCTTCGACGGCACGATGCCGGGGATGGAAGAGCTGCTGCTGCAGGTGCGCGAGAAATACCGCGTCGCTTTCCTCTCCAACTCGAACGAAGTCCACGCCGAGATCATCCCGCGCCAGTTCTCCGGACTCTTTCGCAGGGACGACCGCTTCATCCTCTCGCACCGCTTCCGCGTCGCGAAGCCCGACCCCGAGATCTTCCGCCGCGCCCTCGAAGTCCTCGGCGCGCTCCCGCACCACGTCGTCTTCATCGACGACCTGATCGAGAACGTCCTCGCCGCGCGCACGGTGGGCATGCGCGCGTTCCAGTTCGTCGACGCCGACTCGCTCGCGAGACAGCTCGCGAGCGAGTCGTTGTTGTAGCTACGAGTTGACCGCGCCCGACCAGCTCGTGCTGCGCGCGACTTCCTCGGCGGTGCCGTTCTGCGACCAGACCGCGCCGTTCTTCGTGAACTGCAGTCTGCGCTGCACCGTGAGCACCCCGCTGCGCTCGCCCGAGTCGGTGGTGAAGCGGCCGTTGTACTTGTACGTCGCCAGCACCGTGGCTTCGGTGGGAGAGGTGAAGCTCACGCTGTCGACATGCACCTTCATCCGGTCGAGCGCGACGACGGACTCCATCCCGCTCGGCCTGCTGGCCGCGTTCGGCCCCCACGCGATCTGCTCCTCGCCCGCCGCCTTCAACGTCGCGGCGCGAACGCCGTCGCTGTCATTCATCGAGGCGCAGCCGACCGCCAGCACACACGTCACTACGACTGCCAAAGCTTTTTTCATTCGCTTCCTCCTGTTGTTGTCTGTTTAAACGCAGGAAGCGAGGCGAGGTTGGTTACGGTCGCGACACGAAGTCGTGAACAGCGCGTCGGCTAGTTCAGGATGACCTTCTCCGCGTCGAGCAGCTCCTCATCGCGGCGGTGGTAACCGCAACGTTCGATGAGCTCGCGCGCCTTTGCCAGCTCCTCGCGCGCTTCGTTGCGGTTCTCGCGGAAGAAAAGACGCGCGCGATGAAGGTGAACGTCGGCGAGGTGAAGGCGCATGGGACCGCGCTCGGCGAGTTGCTGCGCTTCGTCGAGATCGGCGCGTGCGGCGTCGGGGTCGCCCTGCAAAACGCGAAGCCATGCGCGTGTGAGGAGGGCGCGCGGGAGATCATCGGCCTGCCCGGCCTGCCGAATGCCGTTCACTGCCGTTTCAACGCGCGAACGCGCGATGTTGATGTCGCCGTCTTCGAGGATCGTGCGGTCGAGTGCGACGCGCCCGAGGGTGAGGTTGTCCAAGGCTATGCTAAGGAGGAGCTTGTTACGCATCGCGTCTGCCAGCGAAATCGTGGTGCGATGTTCGACGTCGGAGAGAGTTCGAGTATCGAAGGGCTGCGCGTCCGACCCCAGGTATCGGCGCCATGCCGCGCGCTCGTTCTCGGCCAGCAGGAGATCGCAGAATCGGAATCCCACCACCCAGTAAAGCAAGGGATGTGTCGGATCATTATCACTCTGTAGCGTTTCCGCCTCGCGGAATCTCTCGTCGGCCTCCGCCGCCCGCCCCGCTTGGTGTAGCGCGTCCGCGTGTGTTGTGTGCATCGCCATGATCCGGAGCGCGTTCCCGCTTCGGTCTGCGTGTTGAACGCTCTGCTCCGCTCGGTGCATGGCCGAGGCGACATCCCCCAGTGTCAGATCAAGTTCGCTGAGGTTGCCCCCAGCGATGGACGCGTATTCCCAATTTTCGAGGGCAACATAGGCGTCCAAACCGGCGCGCATCGGCTCACGCGCTTCGTCGAGCCGCCCCAAGGTGCGCAGCCTGTAGGCTGCCTCGATTAGTAACCAGCTTTGAACGACGGCTGTGAGATCCGCGGCGAACTGTTTCCACGGAACCGTGAAGAAGTATCTGACGGCTGCGAGATCGGCGCCGGTCAAACCCAACATGTTCGTGCTGTAAGCCGCATGCGGACCTAACGTGTCGCGCAGAATACGGTCGTGATAAACCTGCTTGCATGTCTCCGCGGCCCGGCCGGCCTGACAGCCATGCACGACCGCCTGATAGAGCGGTTGCAGGCCATCCACGCCCTCTGGCCAGTACGGCACGCTATCGCGCAGATGCTCGTAGAGCCTGCCGTGTGCCGCCCGCCACGTTTCCGGTGCGCTCTCGCGAACCCCTCTCGCGAAGTATTCGCGAATCAACGGATGCGCGTCGATCGCGTTTCCAGCCTTCTGCCGTTCGTCCGCGATCTGCGGAGGTTGCGCATCGCCAGGCAGGATCCAGTCGGCCTTGATCCTTCGGGCTTCCTCCTCGCTGTAGCCGTCGATGCGCGGCGGCTCCCACGGATGCTCGTCGACGAAACCGAGCTGCACGAGGCGCGTGACCGCCAAGTTCCACTGTGCGTCTGTCAACGTCACGAGCGAGTCCGTCAGCCCATCGATCGCCGGAGCCTCGCGCAATGCCGCGAGGCAGTCGGGGGTGGCGGGCCGGTCGAAGAGGCCGAGGAGGCGGAGGATTGCCAGTTCCACGTGGCGGCCGTCGCGAGCCAGCCATTGCTCGTACGCTTCCATCACGCCGAACGCGTGACCGCTCGTCTCCTCGTAATCCGCCTCATGCAGCGAAACGAGGTCGCGCCTTCGGATGTCGCCGCCGTGCGCCTCGGCCAGGAACTTCCCCAGCAGTGTGAGCGTGAGCGCGTGCCCCTTCACGTCGCTGGCGAGCGTCTCGAGTTCGTGCGGAGTTCCGTTGACGCCGAGCTCCCCGAGCAGGCTCGCTCCCGCTTCCTTCGAAAGACGCTCGAGTTTCCACTGCGGAGCGGTCGTGTTCCGGAACGTATCGAGATCGGGGATTTCCTGCCGCGTCGTGACGAGGCAGAGCCCGGGATTGCGTGCGGCTAGGCCGCGCAGCAGCGACTGGAGCGCCGGATCGCGCAACTCGCCGGACTTCGCGTCCTGCAGCGGCTCGAGGCCGTCGAGGATCAGCAGCGTACGTCGCTGCGCGACGAGCTGTGCGAGTCGCTCCCCCTTCGTCCAGCCGTCCGCCGCGCTCGCGGCCAGCGCGGGATCGCCGAAAAATTCGAGCGCCGTCTTCAGGAAGATATCACTGCTGCCCTGGCGATAGAACGACCAGTCGAAGTAGCGCTCGACGTCATTCATCTTCGTCGCTGCCCAGCGTGCGGCGAGTGTCGATTTGCCGACGCCGCCGAACGCAACGATCGTCACGACATTCTTCCGGTCGTCGCCGCTCCACGCTGCGTCGAGCATGGTCAGCTCGCTTTCACGACCGATCAGAAGTTCCGACGACGGGAGGCGCGAGACAGCGATCTTCGATGCAAGTGAGGCGATCGAGCGGTCAGACGCAACGCCAATCAGCTTCTTGCAGATTGCGGCGAGGACCTGCTTACGTTGCGCCTTCGAGAGCGTATCGAGCGGTTTCGACACGTCGTGCGCGGCCTGATACCCGGCAATTTCCGTTTGCTCGTACAGGCAAGCGCTCACGTGAATCCAGAATACGGTGCACCTGTCGAGCAGCGGCGGCAGCTCGTGCTTCGCGATGAAGTCGGAAGCCAGGAAGTTGTCGCTCACCAGAAGCACGGCGACTCTCGCAGACCTGAGTGCGGACGTGATCTCGTCTCGCCACTTCGCGCCGGTCGCGATCTTCGTATCGTCCCAGAGATCGACGATGCCGTCTCGAATTGTCGGCGCGAGCATCGTCTTCAGCTCGGTCAGGAACTTGCGGTCCTTGTGGCTGTAGCTGATGAAGACGTTCGCCATTGCCGGGTGGAACAATGAATACCATCAGGACGGCAAAACGGAAAGACTCGTGCGCGGCGTTCCGCCGCTCTTCGGGATCCGGGCTTCATTGCCTGGACGAAACGTGCGGTTCACCTCACGTGGTGTCCAGGCGAACAGGCCCGGGTCCCGGAACACGAAAAGCGGCGAAGCCGCACGAAGAGCGGCGAAGCCGCGCACGAATCACCGTAACCCGTTCTCGACCGTCTTGGTCAGCTGATCGTCGCCGTACCAGCGGCGATGGAACTGCAACAGCGCGTCGCGGGACTCGTCTTTGCTGGCGAGCGGCGGGGTGCCCTCGGCGGTGTGGAGGAGGCGGGGGAAGTCGTAGAGCGCGAACTCGAAATTCTTTTTGGCGTACTCGGTGCCGAGGCGGGCGAAGGCGGCGCCGTCGATCGTGAACTTCTTCGTGCCGCGGTAGGAGAGGTCGACGCGTTTGTAGCGCTTCTCCTTCAGCGTCTTCGCGAATTCGAGAAACGCGGTGTGCACGTCGATCGGGGTCTGGCGGAAGGAGAGCGACTGCAGGTCGTACACGACCACGCCCGGGACGACGAAGTACTGATAGTGCGCGGAGACTCTCATCCCGTTGAACGCGCGGTTTTCTTTCAGGATGTCGTTCACCGGCTCCTGCAGCAGAAAGTAATTCGCGGAGTAGCCGATGAGCGCGGCGACGAGGGGTGTGCCGACGAAGACGAGTTTCCTGTTGCGCAGCGCGGGCAGCGGAATCGAGACGCGCTCCATCTTCAACTGGCGTTTGATCATCGCCCGGAACGAAGTGCGCTTCTTGTTTTTCGGCGAGTTGGGCGGCTCGACCGGGATCGCGTAATAGATGATGGAGAGCAGCAGGCCCACGGCGATCGACAGCACGCCGACCGGTCGGAACACGAGCAGCGCGCCGAGTCCGAAGAGATAGAGGACCCAGCTCGCGTAGTTGACGCGCGAGCGCAGGCGCTGGGCGCGCTCGCGATAGAAATCCTCATCGACGACTTCGGAGCAGTGCTTGCAGCGAACCGCCTTCGGCGGAATCGCGCCGCCGCAGAATTTGCACTCGGCCGTGTCGAGATCCGCCGCGCGGCGGCGCTTCACGGCGAGGTCTTCCGCGCGTCGCTTCGGCGCCGCGTTGAGCAGCAGCAGACCGCAGTTCGCGCACGCCGTCGCCTCCGCTTCGTTCAACGTATGGCACTCGGGGCATCGCATGGCCTCCACGACTGCAACGCGGCTGCCACCGGCGGTTACGCGGTCACGCGGTTGCGCGGTTACGCGGTGGGTTCTGCCGCGCAACCGCGTAACTGCGTAACCGCGCAACCGTTTACGCTCATCGCCGCCGCCCGAACCGCCTCTCGATATTGAAGCCGAGATGGAGGTCGCCCATGTCGAGCGGCGAGCCCTGGAAGGTCGAGGTGACGTACTGGTCGGCGGTGCCGGCCTGGCTGTTGGTCACGAGGATCTCGAACCAGTGCCCGCCGATCTGGCGCTTGATTCCGATCGACCAGCCGAAGTCGGCGTCCATGTCATCGGGGAGATCGCGATTCGGCGGCGTGATCTCGGCGATGGCGCTGAGTCCAGGACGAAGCACGTAAACGATGCCGACGGGGACGTTGAAGGCGTTCGAGAACAATGCACCCGAGGAATCGCCGGTGACCGCGCGGCCCGCCTTTGTCGCGAACGTCGGCAGCGCGAACAGCTCCACCTTCCCGCCGAACTGCCGCGACACGATCGCCTGCGCGAACAATGACACGCGGTCTTCGAGATCCTTCTCCGTCCGCCAGTCCGCGCCGCCGCGCAGCGTCAGCGAAAACGGAACCGCCGCCGCCTGCTGCAGCACCACGAACTTCGCCGCCGTCTCCAGCGTGTCGTTCGTATTGCTTCGCATCACCGACAACTGCAAATCGCGCCGCACCGCATACGACACGCCGAACAACACATCCGCATTCGTATCCAGCCCGAACAACGAATGCAGCTGATCCGAGATCCCGCCCTGATCGAGCGACTGATTGAACCGATGCGTGAACTTCACTTCCCACGTGCCCCTCTGCGGAATGCCGGGAGAAGGAAGGGAAAGGAACCAGTCGCCGGTGGGGAGGCGGGAGAGGGGTTTGTAGGGGTCGGTTTGCGCGGATGCGCCGGTTGCGATGAAAAAGATGAATGCAGAATGCAGAATGCAGAATGCAGAATTGAGAAAAAGACGACGCGCGCGGCGCGAGCGATTCTTCATTCTCAATTCTGCATTCTGCATTCTGCATTCATCTTTTCTAGTCATTCGGTGCCCCTCTCCGGATCCAGTTCCTCACCAGCGCGATCTGCGCGTCGGTCAGCGGCGGCAGGGCTTGCGGCATGCGATCGCCGGTGATGCCGGAGCCGGTGATCTTGCGATAGAGATACGAGTTCGCCACGTCGCCGGGAGCAACGCGGCGGAGGGAGGGGATCTCGACGCTCGGGACGTCGACGATGCTCGCGTAGGCGCGGCCGGTGGTGAGCACCATCTGCGACTGCTGGCCGATCGTGTCGTGGCATCCGAGGCGCGCGCAGGTGGGGGTGAAGATCTCGGTTTGCACGCGCGTGAACGTCGCCGTCGGATCGATCGGTTCGCCGCCGCCGACGCCCGGATCGGTCGGCGTTTCGAGCTGTCCGCAGGCGGCGAGAACGACGACGAGCGAGATCAGAATCAGACGTGAACGCATTGCCGGCAGGTAAGGTAGCATCGGAGCGTGCATTCCGTCGATGAGCTGTTCGCTGTCGTCGTTCGGGAAGCGGATGACGACGCGCGGTGGGTTGCCATTCGGGAGCTCCACGCGCTCGGGACTCGCGAAGTCTTCGAGCGCGCGGCGCAACTCTGTCACAGCGAGGAAGCGCCCGCGCGCATCGGCGGCGCCGACATTCTCGGACAATTGCACACCTACGCCGACGAGGCGCACGAGATCCTCACCTCGATGCTCGCCGACCTCGACGCCGGCGTCGTCGAATGTGTCGTGCACGCGCTCGGGCAGCGCCAGGACGCGCGCACGATCGAAGCGCTCTCGCGCGCCGCGCAGCACGACGCCTCGAACGTGCGCTGGGCGGTGGCGACGGCGCTGGAGGATCTCATCGCCGACGAGCGCGCCGAGCGCGTGATGCTCGCGCTCATGCGCGACCACGACACCTCGGTGCGCGATCGCGCGACGTTTGCGGTCGGCAGTCTCTCCGATCACGACACGCCCCGCATCCGCGCCGCGCTGTTCGAGCGCCTCCGCGACGACGATCGCTGCGTCGCGAACGAAGCGGCCCTCGGACTGGCGCGCCGCCGCGACGCGCGCGCGATTCCGTACATCGCCGGCGCCGTCGAATCCGCCGACGGCGAGATCGAGGAAGCCGTCGACGAGATCACCGCGCCCGACATGCTCACCGATCTTCTCAAAGCGCGCGACGCCCTCGGCGACGCGCACGGCCTCAAGCAGCTGATCACTCGCTGCCGCGCGCGTTTGTAGTCACTCCGCCCGCAACGCAATCATCGGATCGACATTCGCCGCCCGCATGGCCGCGCGCAAACACCCGGCGATCACCGTCACGAAACAGAGCAGCGACGCCGCCGCGAACGTGAGCGGATCCGCGGGGCGAACGCCGGCGAGCAGCGTTCCCATGCCGCGCGCTGCCGCCCACGCGACGATCGCGCCGATCACGATTCCGATCGCCGCGAGCATGATGCCCTCGCGTACGACCAGCGCGATGATGCCGCTGACTTCCGCGCCGAGCGCGCGCCGCACGCCGAGCTCCGGCAGGCGCCGCGAGACGGTGTAGTTGAGGAGACCGTGAATGCCGATGCCGGCGATCAGCAGCGCGATCGCGGCGAGTGCGCCGAGGAGCCGCACCTGCGTGACGCGCGGCAACGTCTCGCCGCTCAGCACCTCGGCGAGCGTGCTGACGTTCGACACCGGCTGCTCGGGATCGGCGCGATGCACGATGTGCGTGATCGGGCCGACCAGCGCCTGCGTCGTCGTCGTCGCGCGCACGACGAGCTCCTTCGGCACGTAGCCGATCAGACTTCCGTCCTCGACCTGTTTGTATGGCAGATAGACCTGCGGCTCGCTCGGAGTCTCGAGTCCGCGCACGCGCACATCGCCGACAACGCCCACGATCGTCCGCTCGACGTCCACCACGCGGAAGCGCTTGCCGATCGGGTCCTGTCCCGGCCAGTGGCGTTTCACGAACGACTCGCTGACGACGGCGACGTACGGATCTTTCTGTCCGTCGCGTTCCGTCACATCGCGTCCGCGGCGGATCGGCGTGCCGAGGGCGTTGAAGAACTGCGGCGTGATGAAGCGCAGGCCGACGTCCTGCGAGCCGTCACGGACCTTCTCGCCGTTTAGCGACACCGACCAGATGCCGCCGCGCATCACCATCGGCAGTCCGCTGACGAACGCCGCGTGCGTGACGCCGGGCAGCTCGCGCACTTCGCTGAGGACCTGCGTGTAGTACTGCGCGCGCTTCGCGACCTCGTTGTACTTCGGCAGCGGCAGTGCGGTACGCAGCGTCAGCACGTTTTCGGGACGGAATCCCGGCTCGCGCGCCTGGAGATCGCGCACCGCGCGGATCAGCAGACCCGCGCCGATCAGCAGCACCACCGAGGCGATGACCTCGACGATCACGAGGATGCTGCGCAATCGCTGGGTCTGACCGCCGCCCGTGCGCGCGCCGGCGCGGAGCGCGTCGAAGTCGCCGCGTCCCGCGCGCAGCGCCGGCAGCACGCCGAACGCGACGCCGGTGAGCATGATGAACGCCGCCGCGAACGCGAGGAGGCGCAGGTCGACGCCCGGATACTCCGCGACCGGCAGCGTGTTCGGGACGAGCCGCGCCAGCAGCCGCACGCTCACGACGGCCACGAGCACGCCGAGGAGGCCGCCGGCGAGCGCGATGGCGAAGCTCTCGGTGATCAGTTGCCGCACGAGCCGCTGCCGTCCCGCGCCGAGCGCGGATCGCACCGCCAGCTCGCGCGCGCGATGCGCGCCGCGCGCGAGGAAGAGGCTCGCGAGGTTCGCGCACGACAGCAGCAGGATGCAGAGCGCCGCGCCGCAGAGCGCGAGCACGAGCATGCGCGCGCGGCTCCCGATCTCGTCGCGCAGCGTCATGACGCGGATGCCGAGGTCGACGTGGTCCTTCGGATACTGCCGCTCGAGCCGCTTCGCGATGACCTCCGCGTCTCCGCGCGCCTGCTCGATCGAAACGCCGTCGCGCAGACGCCCGATGCCGACGACATAGGTGTTGTTGCGGTCTTCCATGTCTTCCTGGCTGACCATCAGCGGCGTCCACAGCTCGGCATTGCGGTTCGGGAACTGGAACGTCGCCGGCATGACGCCGATGACGGTGTACGGGACGCCGTTGAGCCGCAGGCCGCGGCCGAGGATGTTCGGGTCGCCGCCGAACTGCGACTGCCAGAGGCGATGGCTGAGGATCGCCGGATTGCCGCGGGTCGGGTCGTCCTTCGTGAAGTGGCGTCCGATCAGCGCGGGTACGCCGAGGACCGAAAGGACCTCGGGAGTCGCGAAGACCGACCCGATCCGGCGCGGCTCGCCGGCGCCGACGAGATTCATCTCCCCCGACGTATACGCGCCGATCTCGCGGAAGGAGCGCGACTGCTCCTGCAGATCGCGCACGATCGCCGGCGAGAGCTCGTTGTAGCCGCCGCCCGGGAGGTCCATGTACAGCTTCAGGATGCGCTCCGGCTGCCGGAACGGCAGCGGCCGCACGAGCACGAAGTCGGCGAGCGAGAACGCCGACGTGTTCGCGCCGACGCTCAGCGCCGCGACGAGGATCGCCGTGAGCGCAAAGCCGGGCGAGCGAAGCATCGAGCGGATGGCGAAGCGGAGGTCCTGCATCAGCACGTCGCCCTGCGCCGCGATCGCGTTCGGCACGACGTCGACGACCGCCGCGAGCGCGCGGCGGATGGATCCGTGGCCGCGCGTCTTCTCCGCAAACACCTCCGCGAGCTCGTTCTCGTAGTCGCCGCGGAACGAGGAGGGGTAGAGACGAAGGAGCAGGCGATAGAAGCGCATCACGCGTTCTCCGGCGCGATCCCGCTGGCGCGGGCGATTTTCACGAGCTGGGTGAGGCGCCGCATCTCCGCGCGCGCGACCGCGGTGCCGAACGGCGTGACGCGGTAATAGCGCCTCCGCTGGTCGTCCGACTTCGACGCGCGCTTCATGACCTCGGAGATCAGCCCCTGCTCGACCATCCGCGCGATCGAGCGATACAGCGTGCCCGCGCTGAGGCGCAGCTCCCCGTCGGTGCGCGCCTCCACTTCCTGGATGATCGCGTACCCATGCCGTTCCCCGTCGCTCAGCGCGAGGAGGATGTGGAAGGTGGCAGGCGGAAGGGGGAGGGCGGCGTCGACTGCGTCTCGATCGATCATATGCGTGATGAGTATACGCACTGTGGGTATAGCGTCAATGGGTATAGAGCGAGTCTCCTGGTCTCCTTGTCTCCTGGTCTCATAGGCCGCCGCCCGGGTTGCGTCTCTCCCAGGAGACCATGAGACTAGGAGACTATGAGACTAACTCTCTCGCACGCATGCGCCTTGCTCGCCGCCGCAGCCATCGCCATGAATGTCCACGCCCGCTCGCGCGCCCGCGATCTCGGCATCCCCTTCGACGGAACGCCGGGGCCGCTGAATGCGATCACGGACGTCGCGGGAGTCGAGGTCGGGCACGTCACGCTGATCGCGGGCGAGAGCGTGCGCACGGGCGTCACGGCGATCCTGCCGCGGGGGCGGGCGAGTCAGGCGCGCGTGTTCGCGGCGTGGAGCGCGCTGAACGGGAACGGCGAGATGACCGGTACGACGTGGGTGGAGGAGTCGGGGCATCTCGAGACGGCGGTGATGCTGACGAACACGAACAGCGTGGGCGTGGTGCGCGATGCGGTGATCGAGTGGCACGTGCGCCGCGGCACGCCGGGCGTCGAGTCGGGGAACTACAGCCTGCCCGTCGTGGCGGAGACGTGGGACGGATTCCTGAACGACATCAGCGGCTTCCACGTGAAGAAGGAGCACGCCATCGCGGCGATCGAGAACGCGCGCGGCGGCGCGGTCGCGGAGGGGAACGTCGGCGGCGGGACGGGGATGGTGGCGTACGCGTTCAAGGGCGGCATCGGCACGGCGTCGCGCGTGCTCGCCAAGGACGAGGGCAGATACACGATCGGCGTGCTGGTGCAGGCGAACTACGGCCGCCGCGATCAGTTGCGCATCGCCGGCGTGCCGGTCGGCCGCGAGCTGACCGACCTGCGGCCGAAGGACGCGCGTGCCGGCGACGGATCAGGCTCGATCATCGTCATCGTCGCCACCGACGCGCCGCTGCTTCCGCACCAGCTGAAGCGCCTCACGAGACGCACCGCCCTCGGCATCGCCGCACTCGGCGGCCGCGGTGAAAACTCGTCCGGCGATATTTTTCTCGCCTTCTCGACCGCGAATCCCGACAACGCGAAGCCCGAGGGCATCGCGCATCTCGACATGCTCCCGAACGAGCGCATCAGCCCACTCCTCCGCGCCACCGCCGACGCCACCGAGGAAGCCATCGTGAATGCGCTCGTCGCCGCCGAGACGATGAAGGGAGTGCGCGGCAACACCGTCCACGCGATCCCGCACGACCGGCTGCGGGAGGTGCTGCGGAAGTATGGGCGGTGACCGGTCACGCAGTCACGCGGTCGCGCGGTCACGCAGCAAAAGCCTACCGCGTGACCGCGTGACTGCGTGACCGCGCGAGGGCCTTGTCCCGATACATCGCCTCATCGGCCGCTTTCAGCGCGGCGTCCGGCGAAGCGCCGGGTGGCAGGTACGCGCTTCCGACGGAGAAGTTGATCTCCGGACCGCCGTCCTGGCCGAAGCGCAGTCGCTCGCGCACCATGTCGGTGCGATCGCTGACCGCCGCCGGCTCGACGCCGGGCGCCACGACGATGAATTCGTCTCCCGCGAATCGAATGACGTGATCCTCGGGGCGATAGCTCCCGCGCAGCGCCTCGGCGAATCGCTTCAGGCATTGATCGCCCGCGTCGTGGCCGTGCGAGTCGTTGATCTGCTTGAAGTCGTTCAGGTCGAAGAAAAAAATCGTCGCGCCCGAATGGAACATGCCGCGGAACACGCCGGAGAGCGCGCGGCGGTTCGCGAGTCCGGTCAGCGGATCGCGCTCGATTAGTCCCTGCAGGACTTCTTTGGCGTCGACGAGCTCGCGATTCGCATCCGACAGCTCGCGCTGGATCCGGCGATGGAGCATCAGCACGCATCCGAGCGCGATCGCCCACTCGGCTCCTGTGTCGAACGACGAATGCGACGCGAGCACGAGATCGATCGACTTCGTCCCCGACCAGCGATTCGGCCCGAGGCGCGTCGCGTAGGCGAACGTTTCGATGAGCGCGAGCACGGTGCGCAGCGTGAACCCCGTCGCCAGCCACTCCGAGCCGTCGATCCTGCGCAGGAACAGGATCACCGCGCCGGAGCCGAACATGATCGCGATGACCGCGGATTGAATCGTGCCGGTCCAGCTGATGCCGTCGGCGAAGAACGCCGCCGCCGCGGCGAAGATCGCGACGGCCGCCGTGAGCCGTCCGCCGATCGGGACGAGCTGCCCGCGCACGAACGACGCCGCGCCGGCCGCGAGGCACACCGCGAACATCGTCTTGGAAAAGAAGTAGCCCCAGCGCAGGCCGAGAAAGGCGAGGGGATGGGTGGGCTGCGCGAGCCAGAAGATGCTCGTGACCGCGAGCGCGCCGAGGTTCGCGAGCCACGCGACCACCCACGCCGTCAGCTCGTTGCGCCGGAGCGATCGCGCCAGCACCACGAAGAACACGGCGATCATGACGGCCGAAGTGATCTGAGCCGTCGTGCTCCAGCGCCACAGCAGCAGTTCCATTTGCGGTGCGCTCATTCTAACGCGTGCGAAAAACGATCAGAGTCCCTCCTTCGCGGAATGGTAGTCGTGGGAGGTCACGCGGTCACGCGGTCACGCGGTAGCTTCTGCTGCGTGACCGCGCGACTCCGTTCGAAGCCTGATCGCATGCAAACGAAGGAGTGATCGATGCAAATGAAGGAGTGATCGATGCAAATGAAGGAGTGATCGATGCAAACGAAGGGGTGATCGCTGCAACGGAAGGGAATCGCATGCAACTGAAGGGATGCGCGGTTGCGCTGGAAGCAGTCGCTCTTCCGTTGCAGGCGCTCGCCCTTCCGTTTGTACAGGTTCGCCCTTCCATTGCACAGGCTCGCCCTTCCGTTGCACAGGTTCGCCCTTCCGTTGCACAGGTTCGCCCTTCCGTTGCACAGGCTCGCCCTTCCGTTGCACAGGCTCGCCCTTCCGTTGCATACGCGCACCCTTCCGTTGCACGTGCTCGCCTCTCCGTTGCAAGCGCTCGCCCTTCCGTTTGCACAGGTTCGCCCTTCCATTGCACAGGCTCGCCCTTCCGTTGCATACGCGCGCCCTTCCGTTGCACGTGCTTGCCTTTCCGTTGCACGCGCTCGCCCTTCCGTTGTACGCGACCACCCTTCACGTTGCACGCGCTCGCCCTTCCGTTTGCACGCGTCCGTCCTTCCGTTGCACAGGCTCGCCCTTCCGTTGCATACGCGCGCCCTTCCGTTGCACGCGCTCGCCCCTCCGTTGTACGCGCTCGCCCCTCCGTTGTACGCGCTCGCCCCTCCGTTGTACGCGCTCGCCCCTCCGTTGCACGCGCTCGCCCTTCCGTTGCACCCGACCACCTTCACGTTGCACGCGATCACGCTTCCGATGCATGCGGCCGCCCTTCCGTTGCATGCGGTCGCTTCTGCCGCGTGACCGCGCGACCGCGTGACTGCGCGACCGCGTGCTTGCGCGACCGCGTGCTTGCGCGACCGCGTGACTGCGCGACCGCGTGACTGCGTGACCGCAACCGCGTGACTGCGAGACTACGCGACCGGTATATTCGCGTTGTGTGGGCATGGCGTTTCGCGGCAGGCCACTTCCTCCTGCTGCTCGGGATCCTGGCCGGAAAACCGTTCGCGCCGTACGTCGAGCATGCGTTACCGGGCGAGGCGTGGCACAGCACCGACGACATGGTCGCCGCGCGCCACGTTCATTACGCCGACGAGAACGCGCTGGTGCAGCTCCTCGCCGTCGTGGACTTTCCCGCGCTGCTGCTGGGGAGCGTCACCGCCACCCTCGCCGCCGAACAGTTTCTGAGCCCGTTGTTGACGTCTTATGTCGGCGCCGCGAGCTGGCTGCTCCTCGGCTCCGCGGAGTGGTTCCTGTTCGGACACCTCATCGACCGTCTGAGGTCGCGGCGCAGCGAATGATCACCTTTCCCTTGTGGCGTCCTTCGCCGAAATAGCGGAACGCGTCAGGCAGCGCTTCGAGCTCATAAGGACCATCGAGCACGGGTGTGATTTTCCCAGTCTCGAACAGTTCATTGATGTAGTCCAGGTCCTTGTTCGGTTTCAACGCGACGAGCCGCAGCTTCTTTCGCGTCGTCAGTCGAATCCAGGGCCATAGCAGCAGCGCCTGGAACAGGCGCGCCATGGAGCCGCCGACGGTGACGTAGGTGCCGGCGGCGGTCAGCGCTCGCGCGCATTCGGATACGGAACGATGCGTTTTCACGTCGAGAATGAGGTCGTAGCGTTGCGCGCTCGTCGTGAAGTCTTCCTTCCTGTAATCGATGACGTGATCCGCGCCGAGTGAGCGCATCAGGTCCAGCTTTTCCCCGCTGTCGATTCCGGTCACGTCCGCGCCGTACAGTTTCGCGAGCTGGATTGCGAACGTACCGACGCCTCCTCCGGCGCCATTGATCAGGAGCCGCTGGCCGCGTTGCAGTCGCCCCGCGTCGCGAAGGGCCTGGACCGCGAGCATGGCGGCCTGCGGGATTGCGGCGGCCTGCTCGTAGGTCATGCCGGACGGCTTGAGCGCCAGTGCGGTCTCACGCGCGCAGACGTATTCGGCGAAGCCGCCCCATGCGCCGCTGAGATCTCCATAAACCGCATCGCCGGGTTGAAAGCGCCGTGCATTGTTGCCGGCTGCTTCAATGGTGCCGGCGATGTCGGAGCCGAGGATTTGTTTCTTCGGTTTCAGAACGCCGAACATCAGACGATTCACGAACGGCGTGCCGTGAAGCGCCTCCCAGTCCCAGTCATTGATGGATGCCGCCTGAACGCGGATCAGGACCTCATCGTCTTTGGGAACGGGCCTGGGGATCTCGAGCAATTCCAGAACGTCGGGAGATCCGTATTGTTTGAATACCACCGCGTTCATCGTGGCTACCACGGATACCGCCCTCCTCCCACCACCCGGTCCGCGATGCGGCGGCGTGCGGCGACGGTGTCGGCGGGCGGGCGCGACGAGAGCGCGTCGACGTCGGCGCTGGTGACGGACAGCGCGGCGAGGACCTGTCGCGCGGAGTGCCGGATGCGATCGGCGGCATCGGCGGCGTAGACGTCCACGATGTCCGTGACTTCGGAGGGACCGCGCCGGGCGACGTATTTTTCGGTGCGGAGGATGGCGCTTTCGAGCGCGTACGTCTCGATCGCGATGTCGGCGAGGTGGCCGAGGAGCTCCTGCTCCTCGCGGAGGTCATCGCGGAGGAGCGCGTGCAGGATGCGCCTGGCGCGGACGACGACCTCGTGCCCGGTGAGCGCGGGCGCGGCGTCAGAGCGCGTGCGGAGCATGCGCGTGGGGATGATGAGGCGATTGATCTCGTTCGTGCCCTCGTACAGGCGCGTGATGCGCGCGTTGCGGTACGCGCGCTCGGCGGGGTACTCCTTCGAATAGCCGTAGCCGCCGTACACCTGCAGCGCTTCGTCGACGACGTACGCCAGCGCTTCGCTCGTCCAGACTTTGTTGATCGAGCATTCGACGGCGAACGACTCGATGGTCTTCAACACGCCGGCCGCATCGTCGGGCGCGACGTTCTCCAGCGCTCGATCGGCGTCGCCCAGCGTCCGATACACCATCGCGTCGCCGACGTAGCAGCGAATCGCCATCTCGGCGAGCTTCTGGCGAATCATCCCGAAGGACGCGATCGCGCGGCCGAACTGCTGCCGCTGCCGCGCGTAGTCGATCGCGCGATCGAGCGCCTGCTTCGCGCCGCCGATGTTGCGCGTGCCGAGCTTGAGGCGGCCGATGTTCAGCACGTTGAATGCGACCTTGTGTCCTTCGCCGATCGTGCCGAGGACGTTCGCGACCGGAACGCGCACGTTTTCGAGCACCAGCGCGGTCGTCGACGATCCGTCGAGCCCGAGCTTCGGCTCCTCGCGCCCGCTGACGACGCCCATCCCGCGCTCGACGAGGAACGCGGTGAATTTCTCGCCGTCGATCTTCGCGAAGATGGTGAAGAGATCGGCGAAGCCGCCGTTCGTGATCCACATCTTCTGGCCGTTGAGCACGTAGTGCTCGCCGTCGAGCGTCGCGCGCGTCCGCGCCGCGAGGGCGTCGGAGCCGGCGCCCGGCTCGGTGAGGCAGAACGCGGCGATCATTTCGCCGGAGGCGAGGCGGGGGAGGTAGCGCTCCTTCTGTTCGGGCGTGCCGAAGTAGACCAGCGGCAGCGTGCCGATCGCCGTGTGCGCGCCGAGGGAGCCGGCGAACGACGGCAGGACGGCGATCTTTTCGCCGACGTACGCGGAGCTTACTTTGTCGAGTCCGAGTCCGCCGTACGCCTCGGGGATGTCGACGCGCAGCAGATCGAGCTCGCCGGCCTTCAGCAGCAGCTCGCGCGTCAGCGCCCAGTCCTTCGCGTGGATGCGGTCCGCGCACGGCAGCACCTCCGTGCGCATGAAATCCTCGGCGATCCGGCCGAACATCTGCTGGGCGGGGGTGAGATCTTCGCGCGTAAAAATCATCGTGATATATTCTACCTACCGATCGGTAGGTTGGAATGAAGAGCCCGAACAAGCAGATCGACGGCCGTGCGTCCGAAGTCTACCGGACCGCGGCGAAGATCATCCTGGCGAAGGGCTACGACGCCACGTCGGTGAGCGACATCGCCGACGCGCTGGGCATCACCAAGGCCGGCCTCTATCACTACATCCGCGGCAAGACCGAGCTGCTGTACGACATCATGAAGTACGGACTCGAGGAGCTCGATCGCGAGGTCATGGTGCCGGCGCACGCGATCGCCGATCCGGAAGAGCGGCTGCGCTTCATCATCTCCACGCACGCGAACATCGTCACGCGCGGCGACGGCGCGGTGACGATCCTCGTCGACGAGGCGCGCGCGCTCACCGCGACGCAGAACCGCCGCGTCACGAAGCTCAAGCGCGCCTATCTCGACTACATGCGCGAAACGCTGGAGGAGCTGCGCGCCGCCGGAAAGCTGCGCGAGGTGAATCCGACCGTCGCCGCCTTCAGCATCATCGCCGCGGTGAACTGGCTCTCGCGCTGGTACCTGCCGGACGGCCCGCTGTCGGCCGGCGAGATCGCGGAACAGATCACCGACATCGCGCTCCACGGCGTCATGCGCCGGCCGGGACCGCGGCGGCTCTCATGAACATCCTCGTGTGCATGAAGCAGATCCTCGATCCCGAGGTGCCGGCGCGCGATTTCCGGATCGACGCGGCGCGGTTGGAGGCGGATCGCGGCTCGGCGAATCTCGTGACCAACATCTTCTGCGAGAACGCGCTCGAGACCGCGCTGCAGTTTCGCGAGAAAGCGGGCGGCACGATCACGGTGTTGTCGTTCGGCGCACCGGGTGCGGAGGACACGCTGCGCAAGGCGCTGGCGATGAAGGCCGACGCCGCGGCGCTGATCGTGGACGAAAGCGACACGAAGCCGAATCCGCTGACGGCCGCGCGCGTGCTCGCGGCGGCGATCCGGAAGCTCGGCGCGTTCGACGTGATCCTGACGGGACGCGAGGCAGGCGACTGGGGTGCGGGGCAAACCGGCGCGCTGCTCGCCGAGGAGCTCGGAGTGCCGTACGTCGCCTTCGCGGACACGCTGGATGTGGGACTGCGCATCAAACGCCAGACCGAGTCGGGGTGGGAGATCCTCGAGGCGCAGGCGCCGGTCGTGGTCTCGATCACGAACGACGAGCACAACGTGCCGCGCATCCCGAAAGTGCGCGACGTGATGATGGCGCACCGCCAGCCGCTGACGCAGTGGAGCGTCGCGGAGCTGGGCGTCGAGGCGGCGGACTACTACGAGGTGGTCGAGCTCGCGATCCCGCGGAAGGAAACGCGCTGCGAGCTCGTCGACGTCGACACGCTCGCCCGGCGGCTCGCGGAGGTGGCGGCGGGATGAGCGAGATCGTGCTCGTGATCTTCGGCTCGCCGGCCGACCGCGCCGCGCTCGGACTCGCGGGCGCCGCGGAGCAGCTCGGCGGCGCGGCGCGCGCGATCGTCGTCGAGGAGTACCAGCCCGAGCCCGTATTGGACGCACTCGTCGAAGCGTGCCGCGGCGCGGATGTGGTCCTGCTGTCGAACGACACGTACAGCCAGGAGGTCGCCCCGCGCCTCGCGCACCGGCTCGGCGGCGCGTGCGTGGGGGATGGGACCGCGCTGTCGTTCGTGGACGGACGGCTGCGCGTGACGCGGCAGGTGTACGGGGGAAAGGCGAACGCGGTGATCGAGCTGCGGCGCACGCCCGCCGTGGTGTGGCTGCGGGCGAGATCGTTTGCCCCCGGTGTCATCCCGAGCGAGAGCGAGGGACCCGGGGCTCGGGTGGTGCTGCGAGGCGCGTCCGTCGAGCCCCACCCGCACAGGTCCCTCGCTACGCTCGGGATGACAACGCGGATCATCGAACGCAACACGACGGGCGGATCCGAAGCGCGCCTCGAAGACGCGCGCGTCATCGTCTCCGGCGGGCGCGGGATCGGCGGGCCGGAGGGGTTCGCGAACGAGCTGGAGCCGCTGGCGAAGCTGCTGGGCGCGCAGCTCGCGGCGTCGCGGGCGGCGTGTGACGCGGGGTGGGTGCCGCCGACGTGGCAGGTGGGGCAGACGGGGAAGAAGGTCGCGCCGGAGCTCTACCTCGCGATCGCGATTACCGGCGCGAGCCAGCACATGGCGGGGATCTCCGAGGCGAAGACCATCGCCGCGATCAACACCGACCCCGACGCGCCGATCTTCAAACACGCACGCTTCGGCATCGTCGACGACTACCGCAAGGTCGTGCCGCTGCTGCGGCAGAAACTGGCCGAGTTGAAGTCATGAGCACGGCGACGCGCGAGATCTACTGGAACATCTCCTACATCTGGGTGATGTACGCGCTGCTCGTTCCCACGTTGGGGATTGGGGTATGGGGAATGGGGCGGCGCGTGGTGCGGTGGCGTCGCGGCGGGGCGGCGGCGCGCTTCGATCGGCCGGCGGCGCGCGTGCGGCGGTTGCTCGATCACTCGCTGGCGCAGCGGAAGAACCCGATCTTCCACCGGCTGCTGACGTACGGCTTCATCATACTCACCATCGCCACGATCGTCGTGGCGCTCGACGCCGATTTCGGCACGTCGATCATGCGCGGGCGGTTCTATCTCTGGTTCCAGTCGCTGATCGTCGACGTCTTCGGCGCGCTGGTGCTGGTCAGCGTCGGCGTCGCGGCGGCGCGGCGATACGTTGCGCGTCCGGCGAAGCTCGTCTACACGAACGAGGCGACGCTGATCCTCGCGGCGATTTTCATCATCGCGCTGACCGGCTTCCTCATCGAAGCGTGGCGCATCCAGGCGACGCGCGATCCGTGGGCGATGTGGTCGCCGTTCGGCAATCTCCTCGGCCGCGCGTTCGGCGCGGTCATGTCCGTCGAGGCGATGCGCGTCGCGCACCGCGGCATGTGGTGGCTGCATCTCGTCGTCAGCTTCGCGTTCTTCGCGTGGCTGCCGTATACGAAGATGAAGCACGTCGTCACCTCGCCGCTCAACATCTATACGTCGAACCTGGCGCCGATCGGCGCGGCACTGAAGAGCGTGGACTTCGAGCGCGAACGCCTCGGCGTGAGGAAACTCGAGGACTTCACGTGGAAGGACCTCCTCGATCTCGACGCCTGCACCGAATGCGGCAAGTGCACCGACGCCTGTCCCGCGCACGCGGTCGGGAAGTCGCTCTCGCCGCGCGACATCATTCTGCAACTGCGCGATCTGCCGGAGGGCAGCGGGGTGATTCAGGGCGCGTCCGCGCCGGAGCCGCTGTGGGAGTGCACGACCTGCGCGGCGTGCGTCGAGGCGTGTCCGGTGTTCATCGAGCAGATGCCGAAGATCGTCGACATGCGGCGGCACCTCGTGATGGACGAGGCGGAGTTTCCCGACGGCATGCAGGCGGCGGTGCTGTCGCTCGAAAAGCGCGGGCATCCGTTCAGCGGCACGCAGGCGACGCGGCTCGACTGGGCGGACGGTCTCGATATCCAGCACGTGAGCAGGACGCAGGATGCGGAGCTGCTGTTCTGGGTCGGCTGCGGCGGCGCGCTCATCGAGCGCAATCAGAAAGTGATCCGCGCGACCGCGCGGCTGCTGCAGAAGGCGAACGTGAAGTTCGCGGTGCTCGGGCGCGAGGAGAAATGCTCCGGCGATCCCGCGCGGCGCATCGGCAACGAGTTCCTCTTCGAGATGCTGGCGAAGGAGAACGTCGCGAACCTGACCAAGTACAAGGTCCGCAAAGTCGTCACGCCCTGTCCGCACTGCTTCAACACGTTCAAAAACGAGTATCCGCAGTACGGCGGGATGTTCGAGGTGCAGCATCACAGCGAGCTGCTCGCGGAGCTCGTCGCCGACGGCAAGCTCGCGCCGGCTCCGAGCGCGAGCGTCACGTTCCACGATCCCTGTTACCTCGGCCGCCAGAACGAGGTGTACGAGGCGCCGCGCGCCGTCGCCGGCGCGAGCGTCGAGATGGAGCGGAGCCGCAACAAGAGCTTCTGCTGCGGGGGCGGAGGCGGGATGAGCTTCGTCGACGAGCCGGCCGACAAGCGCGTGAACCAGGAGCGCGCCGCCGAGGCGCTCGCCACCGGCGCCGATGTCCTCGCCACCGGCTGCCCCTTCTGCATGACGCAGATGCAGGACGGCATCAACGCGCGCAAGGGCGCGCGCGAGATGCGCGTGATGGATGTCGCGGAAGTGTTGTGGGAGGCGAATGATGGACCTGAACCTCACCCCTGACGAACAGCAGTTTCGCGACGAGTTCCGCGCGTGGCTGGCGGAGCACGTGTTCCCCGCGAAGAGCGTCGAGGAGTTGAAGCGCTGGCAGCGGACGCTGTTCGAGGGCGGATGGGCGGGGATCTCGTGGCCGAAGGAGTTCGGCGGGCGAGGGGCGACGCTGATGCAGCAGGCGATTTTCCAGGAAGAGCTCGCGCTCGCGGATGCGCCGCATCTCATCGGCACGATCGGGCTCTCGCTCGTCGGGCCGACGATCATCGCGATGGGAACGCCCGAGCAGAAGTCGCGCTATCTGTCAAAGATTCTCTCCGGTGAAGAAATCTGGTGTCAGGGGTTCTCCGAGCCGAACGCCGGCAGCGATCTCGCGTCGCTCGGCGCGAAGGCGATCCGCGACGGCGAAGATTTTGTCGTCAATGGCCAGAAGATCTGGACCAGCTTCGCGCAGATCGGCGACTGGTGCCTCCTGCTCGTGCGCACCGACTTCGAGTCGCCGAAGCACAAAGGCATCACCTGCCTCCTGGTCGACATGCATTCGCCCGGCGTGAGCGTGCGTCCGCTGCGGATGATGTCGGGCGACGCCGGCTTCAACGAAGTGTTCTTCACCGACGTCCGCGTGCCGGCGACGCAGGTCCTCGGCAAGGTGAACGAGGGGTGGACGACGGCGATCACCGCGCTGATGAACGAGCGCGCGAACCTCGGCACGGGCGTGCAGGTCATCTTCCGCCGCAACCTCAACGCCCTCATCGCGCGCTCGCACACCATCGAGCGCAACGGCAGGCCGGCGAGCGCCGATCCGATCGTGCGGCAGAAGCTCGCGCAGGCGTATCTCGAGCTCGAGATCCTGCGCATGAACACGAACCGCGCGCTCACGTCGCTGAGCCGCACCGGCGTTCCCGGCCCCGAGGGCTCGACGCAGAAGTTGTACTGGAGCGAGATGAACCAGCGCACGCAGCAGACCGCGCAGGAGATCCTCGGTCCGTACGGACAGCTCACCGACTTCGACAACGGCGTGTGGCAGTACAGCTATCTGCGCGCGCGCGGCAACACCATCGAAGCGGGCACCAGCGAGATTCAGCGCAACATCATCGCCGAGCGAGTTCTCGGACTGCCGAAGAGTTACTGACATGGATTTCGATCTCAGCAAGCCGCAGAAACTTCTCAAACAAAGCGCTCGCGAGTTCCTTGCGCGCGAGTGCAAGCCCGAGCGCGTCCGGGAAATCATGAGCACGGAGACGGCCGACGATCGCGCGCTCTGGACCGCGGCCGCCGATCAGGGCTGGACCGCGCTGATCATCCCCGAGTCGTACGGCGGGCTCGGACTCGGGATGGTGGAGCTCGCGGCGGTCGCGGAGGAGATGGGCCGCGCGTGCATGCCCGGGCCGTTGTTCTCGACGATCTTCGCCTCGGCGGCGTTGCTGCGCGCGGGCACCGAGGATCAGAAGCGCCGCTGGCTCGAGCCGATCGCCGCCGGCGAGATTCGCGCGACCGTCGCGATGGGCAACGAGCTCGTGATGGACGCCGAAGTCGCGGATCTGATTCTGCGATTCACGCGCGAGGGGGGAGTCGAGGAGATCGACAAGTCGGCGCTGACGATCGCGCGGATGGCGTCGATGGATGAGACGCGCAAGCTGTATTCGATCGGGGGGGGATCCCTCGACTTCGCTCGGGATGACACAGGGGCTCGGGATGACACATCCATCGACATCGCGACGGTGATGCTCTGCGCGGAGATGGTGGGCGGGATGCAGTGGATCCTCGACACCACCGTCGAGTATGCGAAGACGCGGCAGCAGTTCGGGCGCGTGATCGGGTCGTTCCAGGCGGTGCAGCATCAGTGCGCGGACATGCTGCTGCTCACGGAGAGCGCGCGCTCGGCCACGTACAACGCGGCGTGGGCGATGACGCCGCTCGCGGTGTCGATGGCGAAGGCGTACTGCTCGGACGCGTACCGCGAAGTCGGCAACCGCGGCATTCAGGTGCATGGCGGCATCGGCTTCACGTGGGAGCACGATCTCCAGCTCTATTACCGGCGCGCGAAAGCGTCGGAGACGTTGTTCGGTGACGCGACGTTCCACCGGGAGCGCATCGCGACGCTGGTCGTCGATCGGAATGAGAGTGTGGCGGCACACGCCGCCGAGGCGATGGTCCACGGAACTGCAAATCAGGAGACGGCACTATGAAACGTTTCATTCTTTTCATCCTCGTCCTGTTGCTCATTCCCGCATCCGCTTTCGCGCAGGCGCGCCTGACGGGAGGTGACCTCCAGGGAACCGTGCGCGACGACAGCGGCGCGGTCCTGCCCGGCGTGACGGTGACGGCCACGAACAACGCGACGAACCAGTCGCGCGCCGCCGTCACCGACGCCGAGGGCAACTACTACATCGCCGCGCTCGCGGCCGGCGTGTACAACGTGCACGCGGAGCTGAGCGGCTTCGCGCCGTCGACGAAGACGGACGTGCGGCTGCAGCTCGGGCAACGCCTCGACGCCGACTTCACGATGCGCGTCGGCACCACCGAGGCCATCACCGTCACCGCGAGCTCCGTGCTGGTCGACACCACCGAGCCCGCGGTCGCGACGGTCGTGAGTCAGGAGATGATCGACAGCCTCCCGACCAACGGCCGCAACTTCCTCAGCTTCAGCGTGCTCACGCCCGGCGTCACCACCGACCGCACGCCGCAGCAGGGCGCGTCCGCGACCTCGGGTCTCTCGTTCGGCGGCCAGCGCGCGCGCTCGAACAACATCATGGTCGACGGCGTCGACAACAACGATCCGATCGTCGGCGCGGTGCGCGCGACGTTCAGCCAGGAAGCGATCCAGGAGTTTCAGGTCCTGACGAACTCGTACTCCGCCGAATTCGGCAAGGCCTCGGGCGGGGTGGTCAACATCATCACGCGCTCGGGCACGAACGATCCGGGCGGCAACCTCTTTTACTTCTACCGCAACGACTCGCTGAACTCGAAGTCGATCTTCGAGCAGGAAGACGTCTTCGGCAACCAGGTCAATCGCGATAAAGCGCCGTTCGATCAGGCGCAGTACGGCGTCACCTTCGGCGGCCCGATCGTACGCGACCGCACGTTCTATTTCCTTTCCGGTGAAAAGCTATCGACGGACACGAACAACTTCGTGAATATCGATCCGGCCCTGGCCGCTGCCCTGAACGAATCCGGGTTCCCGGTCCAGATCGGAAATGTTCCGTACGAAGTCCGTGCCGACGAGTATCTGGCGAAAATCGATCATCAGTGGACGTCGTCCAGCAGCCTGGCGGCGCGCGCCAGCTACGCGAAGATTCTCAACGAGAACGTCGAGCCGTTCGGCGGTATCGTCGCGCGCAGCCGCGGCGCGCTGCAGGACCGGAAAGACTGGGCCATCGCCCTGTCGGAGTCCGACATCATCTCCACGCGCTGGATCAATGAGCTGCGCGGACAGTACGCCTCCGAGAAACAGCTCATCAGCTCCCTCGACCCGAACTGCAGCGGCACGTGCGACACGTTCTTCGAAGGAGGACCGACGCTCGAGATCACCGGCTTCGCCAGCGTCGGACGGCAGCGCTTCACGCCGCAGCCGCGCGACAACGCACGCTATCAGTTGAAGGACACGCTCAACTTCGCCGGCACGAAGCATTTCGCGAAGGCGGGCTTCGATTACAACTACGTCAAGACGAAGAGGACCGCCCTGCCGCTGCATTTCGGCGGGCGCTACATTTTCTCCGCGCTCCCCGCGGTGCCGGCCCTCGGCATTACCAGACCGCTCGTCAACGGCTTCGATGCGTTTACCTACAGACCGCCCGGCTGCAACAGCCAGGCATGTGCCGGCATCCCTGCCGCGTACGTACAGGGCTACGGCACCAGCGGCGACTCGTACGAGGATCCCGACATCGCGTTCTTCGTGCAGGACGACTGGACGCTGAGCGACCGCTGGATTCTCAAGATGGGCGTCCGCTACCAGCGGCAGTGGGTGTACGACATCGACTACACGGTGTCGACGCCGGGCGGCAGTCTCACCTATCAGATTCCGGACGACACGAACAACATCGCGCCGCGCGTGGCCGTCGTCTTCGATCCGCGCGGCAACGGGCGTTCCTCGATCCACGCTTCGTACGGCCTGTTCTTCGACAACCACATCATCGCCAACGCGCAGATCGGCAACGGCATCAACGGCACCGATCTGCGCACGCTGGTGGCGCGCTTCCCGAACTCGATCGCGCCGTGGCGCGCGCCGGGCCACAAGATCGCCGAGCCGGCCACTGCGTTTCCGAGTCTCGAGATCTCGCCCGACCCGGGACTGGAGACGCCGTACTCGTATCAGGGGGCGTTTGGTTATGACCGCATGCTCGGCGCGAACATGGGCGTCTCCGCCGACGTGGTCTATGTGCGCGGCTATCACCAGCTCGGCACGATCGATTACAACCCGGTCGTTCCGTCCCTCGGTGCGGGCCGCCGTCCGAACGACGTCGGGGGCGTCGCCGGCACCTCGGCCTCGGTGCTTCAGTACACCGACTTCGGCGAGACGGAGTATCGCGGGCTGACGCTCTCGCTGAACCGCCGCCTCGCGAACCGCTACCAGTTTCTGATGTCCTACACGCTCTCGAAAGCCGAGGACAATTCGACCGATTTTCAGAGCGCGTTCATTCCGCAGAACAACGGGCGCGGGCGCGATCCCAACAATCCGACCGGGCTGCCGATCGGATTTGATCCGCAATCGGAATGGGGTCCGGCGACGCACGATCAGCGGCATCGCTTCGTCCTCAGCGGGATGGTGCAGCTGCCGTGGAACTTCAACCTCTCGTCGATCATTACCGCAGCCTCGGGACGACCGTTCACGCCGCTCGCGGGATCGGACGCCAACGGTGACGGCGACGGCGGCGCGTTTCCTTCCGATCGCGCGCAGAGGATCGTCGGCGATCTGACGTCCACGGTCGGCCGCAACAGCGAGACCATGGCGAGTCAGGTGGTCGTCGACGCGCGTCTCAGCAGGCGCTTCACGTTCGGCGCGAACGGATTCGCGATCGAAGGCATCCTCGACGTGTTCAATCTGCTCGACCGCACGAACTACACGGAGATCAACAGCATCTTCGGCCGCGGCGCCTATCCCGGCACACCGCAGACCGACGCCGCCGGCCGCGTGACATATGGTTTGTACGAGCAGGCGCTGCCGGGTCGGCAGTTCCAGCTCGGCGCGAAGATCGTGTTTTGAGTGTCATCCTGAGCGCAGCGAAGGATCCCCCGATTGCGGGAGATCCTTCACCGTCTACGCGGCTCAGGATGACAAACTTGCATCATGACGAAACCTGTACAGCAACTGTTCGATCTCACCGGACGCGTGGCCGTCGTCACCGGCGGCTCACGCGGACTCGGGCTCGAGATCGCCGAAGGACTCGCCGAGGCGGGGGCTTCGCTGATGCTTTGCGCGCGGCGTGAGCAATGGCTCACGCCCGCGCTCGACGAGATGCGCGCGCACGGAGTGCGCGTCGAAGGACGCATCTGCGACGTCAGTAATCCCGAACAGGTGAGCGCCGTCATCGCCGCGACGATGGAGGTGTACGGCAGGATCGACATCCTCATCAACAACGCCGGCATCTCGTGGGGCGAACGGCCGGAGACCATGCCGCTCGCGCAGTGGCAGAAAGTGCTCGACACGAACCTCACCGGCGCGTTCCTCTTCGCGCAGGCGGCGGGACGCGAGATGCTGAAGGCGGGCTCCGGCGCGATCGTCAACATCGCCTCGGTCTCCGGCATCCGCTCCTCGACGCACGGCCCGCACTTTGCCGGCTACGCCGCGAGCAAGGCGGGACTGATGGCGCTGACGCGCGAGCTCGCCGCGAGCTGGGGACCGCAGGGCGTTCGCGTCAACGCCATCGCGCCCGGCTTCTTCCACTCGCGCCTCGCCGATCCCGTCATCGAGCACGTCGAGCCGGCGATTGTCGCGCGCAATCCCATCCCGCGCGTCGGCGCCGCCGGCGAGCTGAAAGGCGTCGCGCTCTTCCTCGCCTCCGACGCCTCGAGCTACATCACCGGCCAAACCATCATCGTCGACGGAGGCGGAACGATTGTCTGACGAGCGTCCCTGGTACCGGCACTTCGACTACTGGGTCCGGCCGCATCTCAACTATCCGCGGCGGCCGCTGACCGACATCCTGCGCATCGCCGCCGCTGACGTGCCGGACGCACCGGCGACGGCGTTTTTCGGCGCGAAGCTGACGTACGCCGAGATCAAGGCGCGCAGCGACAAGTTCGCGACGGCGCTCGCGCGGATGGGCGTGGTGAAGGGCGATCGCGTCGGCATCATGCTGCCGAACTGTCCGCAGTATCTGATCGCGACCTTCGGCATCCTCCGCCTCGGCGCGATCGTCGTGAACGTCAATCCGCTCTACACGCCGCGCGAGGTCGAAGTCGTCGCGCGCGACTCCGGCATGCGCGTGATGGTCGTGCTCGACCTGCTCGCGCCGGCGGCGAGCTATGTCGGACGGCTGATCGTGACCTCGTTCAAGGAACGCTCGCCGTGGGACGACCTCCTCGAGAACGTCGACGTCCCGGAGCTCCCGCGCGTCGACGTCGACCCCGAGAACGACGTCGCCGTGCTGCAGTACACCGGCGGAACGACCGGTGTTCCAAAAGGCGCGATGCTCACGCACTACAACATCTTCGCGAACGTCGTGCAGTCGACGACGCTGCACGTGCCCGCGCTGCGCCGCGGCGACGAGCGCTACCTGCTGGTCATTCCGTTCTTTCACATCTACGGATTCACGGTCGGCCTCATGGCCGGCACGTGGCTCGGCGCGCTGCAGGTGCTCATCCCGAAGTACGACGTCGACGCGCTGCTGAACGCCGTCCGCGACCATCGCCCGACCTACTTTCCCGGCGTGCCGACGATCTTCATCTCGCTGCTGCATCATCCGAACGTGCGCGAGTACGGCCTCGATCGCATCCGCGCGTTCAACAGCGGCTCCGCGCCGCTGCCGGTCGAAGTGCTCGATCAGTTCGAGAACCTCACCGGCGGCATGCTCAGCGAAGGCTACGGACTCTCCGAAGCATCGCCGGTGACGCACACCAGTCCCTCGCTGTCGATCCGCAAGCCAGGCAGCATCGGCATCCCGCTGCCCGACACCGATCAGAAAGTGGTCGACCTCGAGCACGGCCTCGACGAAGTGCCGCCCGGGGCGGAAGGGGAGTTGTGCATCGCCGGCCCGCAGGTGATGAAGGGCTACTGGAATCGCGAGGACGAGACCGCGATCGCCCTGCGGAAGGACGCGGACGGCCGCACGTGGCTCTACACCGGCGACGTCGCGACGATCGACGCCGACGGCTTCACGTACATCGTGCAGCGCAAGAAGGACATGATCATCGTCTCCGGATTCAACGTCTATCCGAGCGAAGTCGAGTCCGTGCTGTTCGCGCATCCCGCGGTGATGGAAGCCGCGGTGATCGGCGTGCCCGATTCGTATCGCGGCGAAGTGGTGAAGGCGTTCGTCGTGCTCAAGCCCGGCGCCGAGGCGAGCCTCGACGAGTTGCGCGCGCACTGCGTAGCCAACCTCGCTGAATTCAAGCGGCCCGTGAACATCGAAATTCGTGAGACGCTCCCGAAATCGGGAGTCGGGAAGATCCTGAGAAGGGTATTGAGAGAGGAGACGTGAGTGCTGAGTGCTGAGTGCTGCGTGCTGCGAAAATCACCTCGCGCAGCACTCAGCACGCAGCACACAGCACTTCCGAAGGAGCAACTGTGACACGTACGATCACCCGCGCCGCCGTCGTCGGCGGCGGCACGATGGGCGGTGGCATTGCCGCGCACTTCGCGAACGCAGGCATTCCGGTTTACCTCATGGACATCGCGCCCGCGGGAATGCTCGAGCGCATCAAAAAACACAAGCCGGCGCCATTCGTCACTGCGGCGACGGCGAGCCTCGTCACGGCCGGTCCGCTGAACGACGAGTGGCTCGCGGAAGCGGACTGGATCATCGAGGCGGTGTTCGAGAACCTCGAGGTCAAGCGAGAGCTGGTCGCGCGCATCGACCGCGTGCGCAAGCCCGACAGCATCGTCACCAGCAACACGTCGGGCATCCCGATCGCGCAGGTGGCCGCCGAGGCGTCGCCGGAGCTGAAGAAGAACTTCCTCGGCACGCACTTCTTCAATCCGCCGCGCTACATGAAACTGCTCGAAGTCATCCCGACGCGCGACACGGATCCGGAGATCACGAAGTTCGTCACCGACTTCGCGGCGGAGCGGCTCGGCAAGTCGGTCGTCCTCTGCAAGGACACGCCGAACTTCATCGCCAACCGCCTCGCCTCGATGGGCGGCGCAACGCTGATGGACTTCGTCCTCGAGCGCGGCGACTACACCATCGAAGAGGTCGACGCCATCGTCGGCCCGCTCCTCGGACGCCCGAAGACCGCCGCGTTCCGGCTGCAGGACCTCGTCGGCTTCGACGTCTCCGCGTCGGTGCAGGCGAACCTCTATCCGATGATCGAAGGCGACGAGTCGCGCGAAGTCCTCCGCTCCGCGCGCGTCGAGGAGCTGCGCAAGTCGCAGCTGGACCGCGGCCGCCTCGGCGACAAGACGAAGCAGGGCTTCTACAAGAAAGACGGCAAGACCATTCAGACGCTCGATCTGAAGACGGGCGAGTATCGCGAGCGGCAGGAGCCGCAGATCGCGTCGCTCGCCGAGGCGGCGAAGATCCGCGAACTGCCGAAGCGCGTGCAGTTCGTGCTGCAGCAGGACGACAAGGCCGGCGTGCTTGCGCGTCACGTCCTCTACAACGCCCTCGGATACGCGGCGCGCCGCGTGCCGGAGATCAGCGACGACCTCGCGAGCATCGATCGCGCCGTCCGCTGGGGTTTCTCGCACGACCTCGGACCGTTCGAGCTGTGGGACGCGCTCGGCGTCAAGGCGACCGCCGACGCGATGGAAGCGAACGGCGTCGCCGTCGCGCCGTGGGTGCGCGACATGCTCGCCGCCGGCAACGAAACGTTCTATCGCGACGGCAGCGCATACGACCCCGCGACGAAGTCGTACGCGCCGATCCCGAAGGATCCGAAGCAGCTTTCGCTGCGCGATGGCCGCGTCGTGAAGGAAAACAAGTCGGCGAGCCTCATCGACCTCGGCGACGGCGTGCTCTGTTTCGAGATCCATTCGAAGATGAACACGCTCGACGAGGACGTGCGCACGCTGCTCGAAGAGTCGATCCGCGAGCTCGAGAGCGGCGACTGGCAGGGACTCGTCATCGGCAACGAAGGCACCGACTTCTGCATCGGCGCGAACCTGAAGATCCTCGGCGCCGGCACGGTCGAAGAGCGTGTCCGCAAAATGCAGGACGCATTCATGGCGCTGCGCTACTGCGCGAAACCGGTCGTCGCCGCGCTGCACGCGCGCGTGCTCGCCGGCGGCTGCGAGATGGCGCTGCACGCCGCGCGCATCGTCGCCGCGAGCGAAACGTACATCGGCCTCGTCGAAGTCGGCGTCGGCCTGATCCCCGGCGCGGGCGGATGCAAGGAGCTGGTCCGCCGCGTCGTCTCGCCGCCGCTGAAGCGCACGCCGGTCGCCGACCCGCTGCCGTTCGTGCAGAACGTAGCGCAGACGCTCGGCATGGCGAAGGTCTCTTCGAGCGCCGCCGAAGCGCGCGAGCTCGGCTATCTGAGCGAGGGCGATCGCATCGTCATGAACCGCGATCACCTGCTGCACGAAGCGAAGCAGGAAGTACTCGAGCTCGCGGCGGACGGCTACACGCCCCCGGTGCGCGAGAAAAACTGCTACGCCGGCGGACGCGACGTGCGCGCCGCGCTCAAGACCGGCATCTACATGCTCCGCCAGGGCGGCTACATCAGCGACTACGACGCGTACGTCGCCGGAAAGCTCGCGCACATCCTCGCCGGCGGCGAGCTGTCGCACGCGGAATGGGTCGACGAGCAATACTTCCTCGACCTCGAGCGCGAAGCGTTCGCCGACCTGACCGCGCAGCCGAAAACGCAGGAGCGCATTCAGTACATGATGGAGCACGGAAAGCCGCTGAGGAACTGATGCGAGATGCCTTTTGGAGTGCGGCGACGCCAGTCGCCGCTTTCACTGCGGAGGCGCCAGCCTCCGCCCTCCGGCGAGGCCTTGCCTCGCCTCACCAAAGCGGCGACTGGCGTCGCCGCACTCCAGACCAGGAGGAACACTATGAATGAAGCCGTCATCGTCGCCGGCCTGCGGACTGCGGTCGGAAAAGCGCCCCGAGGCGCGCTGCGCACCACGCGTCCTGACGACATGGCCGCGGATGTGATCCGCGCGCTGCTCGACAAAACTCCGCAGCTCGAGCGCAGCGACGTCGACGACGTGATCCTCGGATGCGCGACGCCGGAAGGGGAGTCGGGGATGAACGTCGCGCGCATCGCTGCGCTGCGCGCCGGACTGCCGGACAGCGTCCCCGGCGTCACCATCAATCGCTTCTGCTCCTCCGGCTCGCAGACGATCGCGTATGCCGCGGAGCGGATCATGTCCGGCATGGCGCAGCAGATCATCGCCGGCGGCACGGAGTCGATGAGCATGGTGCGCGGCGCGAACCGCTTCCGCCCGAACCCGCACCTCATCGAACATCGCCCTGAGGTCTATCTCAGCATGGGACTCACCGCGGAGAACGTCGCGCGCAAATACAACGTCTCGCGCGAAGACGCCGACGCCTTCGCGTATCGCAGCCACCAGCGCGCGCTCGCGGCGCAGGCGTCGGGAAAGTTCGCCGACGACGGCATCGTGCCGCTCGACGTCGAGATCGTGGAGTCCGCGAAAACGCAGCGCTTCACCTTCGACACCGACGAGGGACCGCGCGCCGACACGACCCCCGAGGCGCTCGCGAAACTGAAAGCCGTATTCCATGCGAAGGGCGTGGTCACCGCCGGCAACTCGAGCCAGACCTCGGATGGCGCGGCCGCGGTGGTGGTGATGAATCGCAAGCGCGCCCAGGAGCTCGGACTCAAACCGCTCGCGCGCTTCGTCTCCTTCGCAGTTGGCGGAGTCGGACCGGAGATCATGGGCATGGGACCGGTGGTGGCCGTGCCGAAGGCGCTCAAGCTCGCGGGACTGAAACTCGACGACATCGACCTCATCGAACTGAACGAAGCCTTCGCCTGCCAGGCGCTCGCGGTCATGCGCGAGCTCGGGATGAATGAAGAGCGCGTCAACGTGAACGGCGGCGCCGTCGCGCTCGGGCATCCGCTCGGCGCGTCGGGCGCGAAGCTCACCGTGCAGCTCCTCGGCGAAATGCGCCGCAGAAAGTCAAAGTACGGCATGGTCACGATGTGCGTCGGCGGCGGACAGGGCGCGGCGACGATTTTCGAGAACCTGCAATGAACTTCGAGCTCGAGCCTTCGCTCGTCGAACTGCGCGATCGCGTCGCCGCGTTCGTGCGCGACGTCGTCATCCCCGCCGAGTCGAAGCCGCTCGACGGCGCGCTCATCGCTTCTTTGAGAGAGAGAGCCCGCGCGGCCGGCATCTACGGTCCGCAACTCCCGCCCGAATACGGCGGCCTCGGCCTCGGCACCATCGCCATGTGCGTGCTCTTCGAACAGGCCGGCCGCAGCTTTCTCGCCGGCTACGCGATGCACGTCGCCGCGCCCGACGAAGGGAACATGCATCTGCTGCATCTCTTCGCGACCGACGCGCAGCGCGAGCAGTGGCTGCGGCCGCTCGTCGAAGGAAAGATCCACTCCTGCTTCGCGATGACCGAGCCGGCGCCGGGCGTCGGCGCCGACGCTACGATGCTCAGGACGCGCGCGACCCGAGTGGAAGGCGGCTGGGAGATCAGCGGCCACAAATGGTTCGCGACCGGCGCCGACGGCGCCGCGTTCGCGATCACGATGGCGGTGACGGACCCCGACGCGCATCCGCGCAAGCGCGCATCGATGTTCCTGGTGCCCACCGACACGCCCGGTTATAAATTCCTCCGCAACATTCCGACGATGGGCGGACACGGCTTCGGCGGCCACGGCGAGATCGAGTACACGAACGTCCGCGTTCCCGACTCCGCGGTCCTCGGCGAGATCGGCGAGGGGTTCGCGATGGCGCAGATCCGCCTCGTGCCGGCGCGCCTGACGCACTGCATGCGCTGGCTCGGCGCCGCGCAGCGCTGTCTCGACATCGGCGTCGCGCGCGCGAAGGAGCGCGACGCGTTCGGGAAGAAGCTCGCGCAGCAGCAGTCTATCCAGTGGATGATCGCCGACTCCGAGATCGAGCTGCACGCGTCTCGCCTGATGGTCATGCAGGCCGCGTGGAAGCTCGAGCGCGGCGACGACATCCGCCACGAGTCGTCGATCTGCAAAGTCTTCGTCGCCGAGGCGGTGAATCGCGTGATCGACCGCGCGATCCAGATCTGCGGCGCACTCGGATTCTCCTCCGATCTCCCCCTCGAACACTTCTACCGCGAAGCGCGCGCCTTCCGCATCTACGACGGCCCGTCGGAAGTGCACCGGATGGTGATCGCGAGGAACGTGCTGCGGTGACGCGCTTCAACAACAAAATCGTCTGGATCACCGGCGCCTCCTCCGGCATCGGCGAGGCGCTCGCGGTGGCGTGGAGCCGCGAGGGCGCGACGCTCGTGCTCTCCGCGCGCAACGCGGCGGAGCTGGAGCGCGTGCGCGAGCGCTGTGCGAATCCGGAGCGCCACCTCGTGCGGCCGCTCGATCTCGTCGATGCCGAGGCGATCGAGCGGGTTGCGAAGGACGTGCTGCAGACCCTCGGGCAGGTCGACGTGCTCGTGCACAGCGGCGGCGTGAGCCAGCGATCGCTGGTCGCCGACACGGAGCTCGCCATCGACCGGCGCATCATGGACATCAACTACTTCGGCACCGTCGCGCTGACGAAGGCGGTGCTGCCGTCGATGCTCGCGCGTCGCGCGGGACACATCGTCCCGATCAGCAGCGTCATCGGCTATGTCGGCGTCCCGCTGCGCTCCGCGTACTCCGCGTCGAAGCACGCGCTGCACGGCTTCTTCGAAACGCTGCGCGCGGAAACCGCGAAGCAGGGGATCGCCGTCACGATGGTCGTCCCCGGCTACGTCAAAACCAACGTCTCCGAGAACGCGCTGCGCGGAGACGGCTCGCGCCACGGCACGATGGACGCGACGCACCAGCGCGCGATGCTCCCCGAAGACGCGGCGCCGAAGATCATCGACGCCGTCGCGAAGAAAAAGCCGGAGGTGCGCGTCGGAGGGAAGGAGATCCACGCCGTGCTGCTGCGGCGCTATCTGCCGAATCTCCTTCGCCGCGTGATGCGAGTGAAATGAGCGCCACCGCCGACACCGGCCCGGTCCGCGCGAGCGAGCAGCTCGACTGGCCGAGGCTCGAGGCGTACCTGCGCGAGCAGCTCGGCATCGAAAGCGGCGCAGAGATGCACATCGAGCAATTCCGCGGCGGCCACTCGAATCTGACCTACGAGCTGCGCTTCGGCGACCGCGAGCTCGTCCTGCGCCGCCCCCCCTTCGGCCCCGTCCCGCCGCGCGCGCACGACATGGCGCGCGAGTGCCGCGTCCTCGCCGCCGTCCACCCGCACTTCCCGCTCGCGCCGAAACCGTACCTGCTGTGCGAAGACGCGAGCGTCATCGGCTCCGTGTTTTACGTGATGGAGCGGCGGCGCGGCATCGTGATCCGTCTCGCCGAGCCGGAGTTTTTCGACGAAGCACTGCGCGCGCGCATCAGCGCGAGCGTCGTCGACACGCTCGCCGACCTGCACGCGATCGACGTCGCCGCGCACGGACTCGACGCGCTCGGCAAGCCGGCGGGCTTCGTCGCGCGGCAGATCAAAGGATGGACGGAACGCTGGCACGCCGCGAAGACGAGCGACGTGCCGGACATGGAGTCGCTCGCGCGCTGGCTCGACGCGCGCATCCCCGCCGACCCGCCGCGCGCGTCGCTCGTGCACGGCGACTACAAGCTCGACAACGTCATGCTCGACGCGTCGCGGCCGGAGCGGCTCGCGGGCGTCTTCGACTGGGAGATGAGCGCGATCGGCGATCCGCTCGTCGACGTCGGGATCCTGCTCTGCTACTGGGTGCACACCGCGTCGGCGGACGACGCCGTCGGCGGCGTCACCGCGCATCCCGGCTGGTTCGGCCGCGAACAGATCCTCGAGCGCTACGCCGTCCGCTCCGGCCGCGCGCTCGACGACGTTGCGCTGTACGAAGTCTTCGCCGTCTTCAAGCTCGCCGTGGTCATTCAGCAGATTTACGCGCGCTACGTCCGCGGCCAGACCGACGACCCCCGCTTCGGCCCCCTCGGCGACCGCGTCACGAGCCTTGCCCGCATCGCCACCCAACTCGCAGGAGCACACGCATGACTGACGACGTCCTCCTCGAACGCCCCGAAGAACGGATCGCCGTACTTCGCCTCAACCGTCCGCAGGCGCGCAACGCGCTGAACCTCGCGGTGCGCGAGGCGCTCGCGCACCACTTCACGCAGCTCGGCGAGGACAGCGACACGCGCTGCATCATCCTCACCGGCGGCGACGCGATCTTCGCCGCGGGTGCGGACCTGCGCGACATGGTCGAGCGCACGCCGGTCGACATGATTGCGCGGCGGAGCGAGCGGTTATGGGCGCCGATCGCGGCGTGTCCGAAGCCGGTCATCGCGGCGGTCAACGGCTGGGCGCTCGGCGGCGGCTGCGAGCTGGCGATGCACTGCGACATCATCGTCGCCGGCGAGGGAGCGAGCTTCGGCCAGCCGGAAGTGAAGGTCGGCATCATGCCCGGCGCTGGCGGCACGCAGCGCCTCGTCCGCGCGGTCGGAAAGTTCCGCGCGATGAAGATGCTGATGACGGGCGATCCCGTGCCCGCGCGCGACGCGCTGGCGATGGGGCTCGTCAGCGAGGTCGTCGCCGACGCGGACGTATTTACGCGCGCGCTCGACATCGCGAGAAAGATCGCCGCGCTGCCGCCGCTGGCGATCATGCAGATCAAGGAAGCGGTGCTGGCGGGGGAGGACTCGTCGCTGGAGGCGGGTCTGATGCTCGAACGGAAAGCATTCCAGCTCCTCTTCGCGACGAACGATCAGAAGGAAGGCATGCGCGCCTTCCTCGAGAAGCGCAAGCCGGAGTTCGAGGGGCGATGAGCGACGAGGGGCGGGCGCGCTACGCACTCATCGTCCTCTTCGTCATCAACGCGATGAATTTCTTCGACCGCGTGATCGGCGGCGCCCTCGGCGAGCCGATTCGCCGCGAGTGGAACCTGAGCGACAGCGAGCTCGGTGCGCTCGGCACCGCGTTCACGCTGCTCTACGCGTTCGTCGGCGTGCCGCTGGGACGCCTCGCCGATCGCGCGCCGCGCAAGTTCATTCTCGCGGGCGCGGTCTTCGTCTGGAGCCTGCTCACCAGCGTCTCCGGATTCACGCGCACGTTCTGGCAGCTCTTCGCGACGCGCCTCGGCGTTGGCATCGGCGAAGCCGCCTGCGCGCCGGCCGGCACGTCGCTCATCGGCGATCTCTTCCCGCCGCAGCGCCGCGCCCGCGCGCTCTCGGTGTTCATGATGGGTCTCCCGATCGGCATCGCGCTCTCGTACCTCGTCGCGAGCTACATCGCGCACGCCTACGGCTGGCGCACCGCGTTCTTCGTCGCCGGCATCCCCGGCATCCTCGCCGCGATCGCCGCGCTCTTCATCAAAGAGCCCGTGCGCGGGACGAAGGAGACCGCGCCGGTGCGCGCGAAGAGCGGCTCGCCGTGGCGTACGCTGCTCACGATTCCGACGCTCTGGTGGCTGATCGCCTCGGGTGCGCTGCACAACTTCAACATGTACGCGCTCGGCTCGTTCCTCGCGCCGATGCTGATGCGCTATCACGGCGCGGACCTGCGGCAGGCGGGCCTGATCACGATGACGGTCTACGGACTTTCCGGCATTCCTGGCCTCCTGATCGGCGGCGCGCTCGCGGACAAGTGGTCGACGCGTCGCAAAGACGGGCGCCTGCTGGTTGCCGCGTTCGCAACCGCGCTCTCCGTGCCGCTCATGCTCCTCGCGCTGATGCGCCCCGCGCACGAAGTCACGCTGTTCGTGCTCTTCGGCAGCCTCGCCTGCATGGTGATGTACGTCTACTACGCGAGCGTCTACGCGACGCTGCACGACGTCGTCGATCCGTCGCTGCGCGGCACGGCGATGGCGCTCTATTTCTTCGCGATGTACGTCCTCGGCGCGTCGTTCGGTCCGCTCGCGACGGGCATGGCCAGCGACTACTTCACGCGCCGCGCCGCCGCCGGCGCTCCGCTCGAGGCATTCCGCGGCGCCGGTCTGCATTCGGCGATGTATCTGCTGCCGGTGTTGAGCACGCTGCTGACGCTCGTGCTGTTCGCGGCCACGCGCACGGTCGCGCGCGACATGGAACGGCGATGAAGGCCGCGGTCTGCTACGCGTTCCACGAGCCGCTCGTCGTCGAGGACGGCGTCGAGCTCGACGCGCCGCGAGCGGGCGAGGTGAAGGTGCGCATCGCCGCGACCGCGGTTTGCCACAGCGACGTCCATCTGATCCACGGCGACTGGGCCGGCGGGCTGCCGGTCGTCGCCGGACACGAGGCCGCGGGCATCGTCGAGGAAGTCGGCGAGCACGTGACGCTGGCGAACATCGGCGATCGCGTGATCGTCTCGCTGCTCCGCTCGTGCGGGCGCTGCTTTCACTGTGTGAGCGGCGCGACGCACAACTGCGAAGGCGCGTTCGCGCTCGACACCGAGAGCCGCCTGCGCAACGCACGCGGCGAGGTACTGCAGCACGGGATTCGTGTTGCCGCATTCGCGGAGTCCGCGATCGTCGATCAATCGCAGGTCGTGCGCATCCCCGCCGCGATGCCGCTCGACCGCGCTGCGCTCCTCGGATGCGGCGTCATCACGGGCGTCGGCGCGGTGCTGAACACCGCGAAGGTCGAGATCGGCGCGAGCGTCGTCGTCATCGGCGCAGGCGGCGTCGGCCTGAACGTGATCCAGGGCGCCGCGCTCGCCGGAGCGAATCTGATCGTCGCCATCGACACCGTCGCCTCGAAGCTCGAAGCCGCGCGCACTTTCGGCGCGACGCACGTCCTCGAAACCGCCGACGCGCGCGCCGTGCGCAAGCTCACTGGCCGCGGCGCCGACTACGTCTTCGTCGCCGTCGGCGTGCCCGAGGCCGTGACGCAGGGGCTGGCCATGCTGCGCCGCGGCGGAACCGCGGTCATCGTCGGCATGCCCGGCGTCCGCGCCACCGCCGCCGTCCGCATCTTCGACGTCGTCTGGAGCGAGCAGCGCATCCTCGGCAGCCGCATGGGCGCCACCCGCCTCCACGTCGACGTCCCGCGCCTCGCCGACCTCTACCTCCGCGGCCGCCTCAAGCTCGACGAGCTCATCACCGCCCGCTACCCGCTCGACTCGATCAACGACGCCATCGCCGCCATGGAGAGCGGCGCCGCGCTGCGCAACGTGATCGTTTTTGGGGGGTCAGGTCTGGAATTTCAACCTTGACGAAGGTTGAAATTCCAGACCTGACCCCCAGTTCATTCACTTCTTCTTCGCGTCGGCCACGATCTTCTCCACGTCCGCCAGCAGCTTCTTCGCGTCGTAGAGGATCCCGTCCTTCATGACGAAGCGCACGCCGCCGACGCGTTCGACGGCGCCGGTGGTGTCGTTCACGCGGAGGGCGCCGGTGCCGTAGAGCACTTTCAGGTTGTGCACGGGGTTCTCGCCGACGAAGACGAGATCGGCGAGCATGCCGACGCGCACCATCCCGACTTCCGGCGCCTTCCCCTTCGGCGCGGCGAGCGACTCCGCGCCGTGCAGCGTGGCCGCGCGGATCACCTCGAGCGGGTGGAAGCCGGCCTCCTGCAACAGCTCCAGCTCGCGGATGTAGTCGAAGCCGTAGAGCTTGAAGATGTATCCGCTGTCGGAGCCGGTGGTCACCCGGCCGCCGCGGTTCTTGTACTCGTTGATGAACTCCATCCAGAGCCGGTAGTTGTTCTTCCACTCGATCTCGTCGCGCGTCGTCCAGTCGAACCAGTACGAGCCGTGCGCGGCGCGGCTGGGCTGATAGAACTTCCAGAGCGACGGCAGCGTGTACTTGTCGTGCCACTCCGCGTGCATCGCGCGCATCAGATCGCGGCTGGCCTCATAGATCGTGAACGTCGGATCGATCGTGAAATCGAGCTTCAGCAGCTCGTCCATCACCGCGGTGCGCTTCGCGCTTCCCGCCGGCGCGGCCTGCTTCCACAAACGGCCCGCGTTGCCGAAGCGATGCTGCTCGTCGTTGTAGTTGTAGTCGTCGGGATAATCCTGAACGGTGCGGTTGTCGAACAGCGACTCGGGGAGGCCGTACCAGTGCTCCATGCCTCGCATGCCGAGGCGCGCGGCCTGGAGGATGTTCATCCGGGCGACGCCCATCTGGCTCAGATGCGTCGTCGAGCCCATGCTGCGATTCTTCGCCTCATCGAGCAGCGCGGCGAGGATCTCGCGGTCGTACACCGGATCGCCGCCGCTGAGCACCTTCAGCCCTTCCATCCCGTTCTTCGCGCCCCACTCCACGAACTTCCGCGCCGCCGCCGGCGTGTTGAGCGGACCGCCCTCCCACATCCGCCCGCTCGTGAAGAGATACGGCACGATGCGCGGCGCGACGATCTCGTTCTTCGCGCTCCGCTCGCGCTCGTGATTCGTCCACGCGACGCCGTTGCCGGAGCCCGGCTCGCGAATGGTCGTAATGCCGTGCGCCATCCAGAGCTTGAACACGTACTCCGCGGTCGTGCCCTGCTCGTCGCCGCCGATGTGGCCGTGCATGTCGATGAAGCCGGGGAGGATGTACATGCCCGACGCGTCGATCTCGCGATCGCCCGCCTTCGGCCGCCGCTCCGCGTCGATCGCGACTTTCGGATACCCGACGCTGCGCACCTCGGCGATGCGATTGCCTTCGATCACGATGTCGACCGGCCCGACCGGCGGCGCTCCCGTCCCGTCGATCACCGTCGCGCCGCGGATCACCAGCCGCTTGTACGGTCCCTCGCCTTCATCCGCACGCCGGTTCGGCGCGTACGCGGGGTCGGCGAGGGCGGTGGCGGCGAGGAGGAGGAGGAGTGCCAGCGTCAGCTTCTTCATCGCGCGCGATTGTAGTGTGGAGGACAGGCAATCCTGCCTGTCGGTGCGATAATCATCGTCCCGTGAATCCGGCGCTGACGCTGTTGCACTCGGAGGACTTTCCGATCGCCCGGTACGCCGACGCGCTCACCCGCGAGGCGATCCAGCCGCGGCGTCTGGACCGGCTCGATCAACTGCTCGTCAACGACCCGTCCGCGCTGCGCGTCGTCCTCGTCGATCCGAAGAACGTCGACGGCGTGCGCGGGCCGATGCAGCTCGACGCGCGCACCGCCATCGTCGGCCTCGGACTCACCGAGCCGCCGAAATGGCTCGCCGGCGACACCGCGTACGAGCACCTGCCGAACGATCCCTCCGAGCCGCAGCTGCTGAGCGCGATCCGGCGCGCGTTCCAGTTCCTCTGCCAGAAACAGCGCGCCGACCAGCTCGAGAAACAGCTCGGCGAGCGGACGCGCGAGCTGCAGCAGGTCGCCGAAGTCGGCGCCGCACTCTCGACCGTGCGCGACCACTCCGTGCTCCTCACCATGATCCTCAGCAAAGCCCGTGAGCTCTCGCGTGCCGACGCCGGCTCGCTCTACCTTCTCGACGACGTCGACGGGCATCGCATGCTGCGCTGGAAGCTCGCGCAGAACGACTCCCTCGACGTCGACTTCGAAGAGCGCGTACTGCCGATCACGAAGAAAAGCCTCGCCGGCTACGTGGCCATGACCGGCGAGATGCTCGTCATCGACGACGCCTACAACCTCCCCGCCGATGCCGAGTACGAGATCAACCGCACGTTCGACGAGAAGAACGGCTATCTCACCAAGTCGCTGCTCGTCTTTCCGATGACGAACCATGCCGGCGAGACGATTGGCGTGCTGCAGCTCATCAACCGCCGCATGGCCGGCGTCACCGACCGCCTCAACGCGAAGAACGTCCCCGGCTGCGTCGTCGCGTTCGACGAGGACACCGCCGACATCATGCGCGCGCTGGCGAGCCAGGCGGCGGTCGCGGTCGAGAACAACCTGCTCTACGAAGCGATCGAGCGGCTGTTCGAGGGATTCGTCACCGCGGCCGTCACCGCGATCGAGCAGCGCGATCCGACGACCTCGGGTCACTCGTTCCGCGTCGCCGATTTGACCGTCGATCTCGCGAAGGTCATCGACCGCATCGACGACGGCCAGTATCGCGAAGTCTGTTTCACGCCCGATCAGATCCGCGAGATCCGCTACGCCTCGCTGCTGCACGACTTCGGCAAGGTCGGCGTGCGCGAGCAGGTGCTGGTGAAGGAGAAGAAGCTCTATCCGCAGCAGATCGAGATCGTGCGCGGGCGGTTCGAGTTCGTGATGAAGTCGGCCGAGAACGAGGCCAATCGCCGCAAGGTCGAGTATCTCGTCGAGCATGGCCGCGACGGCTACGACGCGTTCTGCGCGCGCGTCGACGAGGAGCTGGCGGATGAGCTGGCGCGATTGCGGAAGGATCTCGCATTCGTCGGGCAGTCGAACGAGCCGACCGTGCTGCCGGAAGGCGACTTCCAGTATCTGCAGGAGCTCGCGGGGCGCGACTTCGCCGACGTGCGCGGCGAGAAGCGGCTGCTGCTCGATCCCGAGGAAGTGCGCATCCTCTCGATCCGCAAGGGCAATCTCGATCCCGCCGAGCGGATCGAGATCGAGAGCCACGTCACGCACACCTTCAACTTCCTGCGGAAGATTCCGTGGACGCGCGACCTGGCGTCGGTCGCCGACATCGCCTACGCGCATCACGAGAAGCTCAACGGCCGCGGCTACCCGCGCAAGCTCACCGCCGATGGCATCCCCATTCAGTCGCGGATGATGACCGTCTCCGACATCTACGACGCCCTCACCGCCGCCGACCGCCCCTACAAACGCGCCGTCCCCACCGACCGCGCGCTCGACATCCTCCGCATGGAAATGCGGGACGGCCTGCTCGACGAATCGCTCGTGGAAGTGTTCATCGAGGCGAAGGTGTACGAGCGCGCCGGCGTGGCGCGGGCGTAGGTTGCGTTACCATTTTTCTCACCCGACCGGCGCGACTCCTGCAAGCCGTCAGTCGGCAGTTCGGGGTGATTCATGATCGAAGTCGTCGCCGTTCTGACCGCTTTCCTGCTTTCATCGGGCGACCTTCCCGTCCGCGCAACCGATGTCCCGGCCCGCTTCGAGGCGCGACTCGGCAGCCGCCCCGTGTGGGTGGCACGCGAACGTACGACCGCCACCGAAGCGCTGCGCCGTGGAGAGCTGACGGAGACGCAGATCGAGAATATTCGCTCCCGGATGGAGTCGACTTCGCGGTGGCGCGCGACAACGCACGGCGCTTCGGACGACGGTCGCTGTGCGGCGCTCTTTGCCGGGTACATCGCTGATGGCGGCGACGACAATTTTGCGGTCGGCTCGCTCAGCGCGCTTCGCGAGGTCGCGCCGTCGAGAACCGTGATGGCGGGCAGGGTCGTCGCAGTGCGGCCCGGTTTTCATAACGGCCAGCCGTTTTCGGTCATCGCCATCGATCGGCCAGCAGCATCGACGGTCTATCTGTTGTACCCGTACGCCAGAGTGGAGGTCGATGGCTCCCTGATCTGCAATGCCGATCCGAGCTTTGCCGATCTGCCGCGCCTCGGCGAGCCGATCGCCTTCGTCGCGTCAGCACCATTCGATGCGACGCAACGGCTTTACTACGTGCGCGGGGACCGCATCTTCTATGAGCGGGACAGTGCGGTGGTTTCGGCGCCCGCTCTAGCCATGGATCCCGATCTGCTCAACGTGAGATCGCTCGGGCAATTGCTGGAGCAACTCCACCCCGAGCGGCCTCCATCCCCACGCGAGCGCGAATGAGAACGGAGCTGAGCCATGCGCAACGTTCTGCTCGCGCTTCTCGCCGCCAGCGGTCCAGCCGCTTTCGCCCAGACCACTGACGCTTGCGTGCAGCAGTTGCCGTATCGCTCCCATGATGCCGCGAGTCGTATCTGTGTGACCTCGAACAATTTTCCGAACGATTCAGCCATCTACGGCTCCACCGACCGCTGGAACAATACGTGTGACGGCGGGGGAAAGATCCCCGTGCTCTGGCCGGGCTGCAGCAGCAGCCCATCCGTGACCGTGCAATATCAGGCGGGCCTGTCGACCAACGGCTACTACAGTTGTGGACAATATCAGGGAGGTCCGGGTGGCGCCGTCGACGGAAGCACCATCACGATCTATCAATGGGGCATGCATCAGGAAACCGGGCAGATCTATGAATGCGCGTCGGTGTTCGAGGATGTCCTGACGCACGAATTCGGACACGTGCTGGGGCTGGAGAACGTCAGCACGACCGCCTGCTCGAGTTACGTCATGTCGGGCCGGGGAACCATTCAAACGACGGAATGCTCCCAGACGAACGCGATGTGGACTACTTATCAGGAGGAGATGCAGCAGCAGTGCGAAATGACTTGCTGGGGCACATGCACCAACGGGATTTGTGATCAGGTCAACTACGTCGGCACGCCAATCCTCATCGATCTCGACGACGACGGCTTCCACCTGACCGGTGCCGGCGATCCCGTTTGGTTCGATCTTGACGCGAACGGCGTGGCGGATCTCGTTTCGTGGACATCCCGCGGAGGCGACGGCTTTCTCGTACTCGATCGCAACGGAAATGGCCGGATCGACAACGGCCGTGAACTGTTCGGCGACTCCACGCCGGTCAGCGGTGGCGGAACGGCGCCGAACGGATACGAAGCGCTCGCGGACTACGATTTACCCGCGATGGGCGGGAACGGCGATGGTCTGATGAGCGCCGCAGACGCAATCTGGCAGTTCCTCGATGTGTGGATCGATGGCAATCACGATGGGTTGAGCGATCCCGGTGAACTCCAGAGTGCATCGTCTGCCGGAGTGGAGATCATCAGTCTGAAATACACGCGGTCGAAACGCGCCGATGAGTTCGGAAATGCGTATCGTTTCAAGGCAAAGGCGGTTGTACGCGACAAACACGGCCGGGCGCACAGTTGCAATACGTATGATGTCCTTTTCGTGCGAGGGCAAGCGCCGTGAAGAGAAACCGGGCATGGCCGAACCCTGCAAACGCGCCCCCCACCGACCGCGCGCTCGACATCCTCCGCATGGAAATGCG